>Ga0265292_1000082_pt1 | contig 198099 bp, 216 predicted proteins | sample Munlanlewell296A_FD_189080 | JGI IMG/M metagenome (GOLD analysis project Ga0265292, IMG submission 189080) | Leachate microbial communities from a municipal landfill in Southern Ontario, Canada - Leachate well 296A | ecosystem: Engineered > Solid waste > Landfill > Unclassified | place... | reverse complement strand
CGCCATTCCGATTCCCCTAAAATCTGACGTGATGGTTTCGTAGAGAGCAATTCTGTTAGTGACATTTGCTACACCCCCCAAAGATAACTTAGAAAGAGGCCCCATCGTCCCGATGCCGACATTGCCGCCGGATTGATTCAATATCAATGGGAAAGCCCCCGTCCCTGCGTTGTCATTTGTCGTGTTTACATACCCATAAAACTGGGCGGTACCAAAAGACATTCTTATATTACTTGTTTCAAGACCAGACAATCTCATTATTTCTCCGCTACTATTCTTCAAGTGCAACAATGCCCCAGGTCCCGTCGTCCCTATGCCGACGTTGCCGTTATTTAATATTGTGACTTTTTCCGTTGGAGCGTTATCAACAGTTCCAGTGCTTCCTGCGGTGGCTGTAAAGAAACGAATGGCTGAGCTTCCAGTTCCTGTGGAAGTTCCAGATTTCAATGTTAAATCTCCACCTGCTAAATCAGCTGTTCCAGCTATTGCTCCGCCAGATGATATTGTAAATCCTTGACCCGCTGTAGCCGCTGTGGTGTTCCTGTCCATACCGAAAATTCTCGCTGCGGTTCCGCCTAAAGCAAGTATTGACCCCGGACTCGTCGTCCCGATGCCGACGTTGCCGCCGTTTGGATTTAACGCAATAGGAATGTTTCCCGCAAGATTAGTAGACCCTGCACCTTGTATCCAATTTGTATACGGAGTGGCAGCAAGTGTCCCGAAGTCCAGAACTGCACTAATACTTGGATTACTTATCCTAAATATTCCATTTTGTACGTCTCCTGATGTAGCTGGTGTTCCTGCGCTACCCCTAACTTCCAGCTTCGCCTTCGGCCCCGTCGTCCCAATCCCGACGTTGCCACCGTCTTTGACAAATAAATCCATATTCGTATCAGAGGGGGTTTTGTTTGCCCAAATGCCAACGCCATAGACTCCTGACGATGGATTCGCCATTCCGATTCCCCTAAAATCTGACGTGATGGTTTCGTAGAGAGCAATTCTGTTAGTGACATTTGCTACACCCCCCAAAGATAACTTAGAAAGAGGCCCCATCGTCCCGATGCCGACATTGCCGTTGTTGAGTACAGTTAAAACATCACTACCACTGTTTAAGCGCAAATCATCCCCCGTAGCGTTGTACCATTGGTAAGCGCTGCCACTGCCGTCCCTTGGATTCAGCGTCATGCCCGCTGACGCGCCGGAAACCAATACGCGGCCTGTTACTTCTAATTTTTCCGTAGGATTCGTCGTCCCAATACCAACATTACCACCTTTGAAATAAATTCCATTTGTTGACGACGGCCCAATCCAACTCTCAGCAATAGTGGTGAGTGGATTTATAAGTGTCATAGAATTCGCAGCATTCGTATAAACTCCATTCATAACAGTACCAGCATTAATGGCAAATGCCGAAGAAACTATCTGTTGACGAGGAGCCATTTGACCTCCCGTAAAATCTTCTGCTCCATCTCCAGGAGCGCAAGTAGGACCAACCAATGTAGCCACTTCAACTTGCACAAATGCTTGGTCGTCGGTGAAAGCGAGATTAAGCGTATCCCCACCCGCACCACCAATCTGCGCATCGAAGACTCCTTCACGAGTGAGGATTGTCATAGTAGTAGGAGTACCAGCTGGCCAGATTTTAGAACCAGCGGATACAGCATCATAAATAGAAAACTTATAACAATAATTCGTGCCGGAAGACCCGCCCAAAAGCGCCCCAGCTGAATTCATTAATCGTCCTTGAAAATTTATTATTTTAGGAACACCTGCAGCTGCATAAACATTTACTAAAGGCAGAAGTATCAAAATTAGAATTAGAAAAAATAAAAAATAGTACTTTCTTTGCAAGTGCAAATTTTTTTTAAGGTTTTTAATTATCGACAGTTTGATTGACATTATTTTTTTATTTTGCTACACTTTCTATAATTGACTACGAAAAAGACCCTTATGGAGTTTTGTCTCCATCGGGGGCTTTTTCTTTTTGTATCTCTAGTATAGATTGCTGCTCAGAGAGATAAGAAATAGCCACATTAGTTCTCTTTAATAAAATTGAACATTTATTTTTATTTGCTGGTGATAAGATAACTTTAATTTTTTGTTTTGATTTAAGAAAATTTACAAGAGAAGCATAATCTCCATCACTCGAAATTATAATTGCTTTATTAAATTTTTCTTCGTATGTATCTATCACAATTTGCAATACTAAATCTGCATCACAATTTCCTTTTGGTTTTCCATTGTTGTCATATATAACTTCTTTATAAACTAAAATAAATCCCGATTCTTGAAGATATTTATAAAGATCTTTATATGACGGAATTAATCCAATAAAAATATAAGCCATTTTTACATTATATTTTTCAGTAAGCCATATACGAAAACGAGCATAATCTAATTTCCAACCAAGATCAAATATACCTTTATATAAATTAGCTCCATCTATGTAGGCATAATTTATCTCCTTATTCTTTTTTCCTTTTTCTTTTTGCATTTTACTTTTGTATTAGAATTTTAATTCTTTAAATTTTTCTTCTACTACCTTATTAATATCAGAAAAGTTTGTATTTACTGTTTGGGTCTGAATTTCGGTATATCTTTTATTATAAAAATATATTACTATTCCAAAAAGTACCAAAATAATAAATGCGTATATAAAACTTTTATTAGCTCTTTTGAAAGATAAAAAATATTTAATGATCCATTTTTTATGCCGAATTTCTTGTTTAAAAATATAGTTTTTTACTTCTTCTTCAGTGGTGAACCAGTTGCCTCCCATTTTCTCCCCTTTAATCTCCTTTTTGCGTATTAATAAACTCAAATAATCCTGATGATAACCAGAAATTTTTGATGCTTGATGTAATGAAATTACTTTTTTTAGATTTTCCATAATGTTTGAAAATTTCGTATGTGATCCATTTATACAAAGATATATAATAATATATCGGATAAACAATACACTAAGAAAATATATCTCGGATAGACGATATTTTTTATATCTTATATATTATAGTATGGTACGCATATTATATCCAATAGTTATCCACAGTTATAACTTAGAGTTGAAAAATAGAAAAATAAACGATATCTCAAGAAAAAACTACTCTTTTAGAGACCTTATCTCCTCCTGAAGCCTATCTTCTTCTGTCTTGACTTCTTTTAATTCTTGAGCAAGCATACTGCTCTCCCCTTCAAGTTGTTCTACTTCTGCTTTTAGTTCATTAATCTTGTGTACTTTTCGAAAATATCGTCCTCCGAGAGATTTATGTCTTAATAATAAAAACAAAATAGTTAAAATGCCTATACCGAACAATATATAAAGTGTTGCTATGCCTAAATTGTCTTTTATTATAATGAAAAAAGAACTATCTTTTTTAGTTTCTCCTGGTAGAGCTATCCATTTATCAACCAACAAACTTCTATCATTGGTGCTGATTTGTGATAAACCTTTTTCTAAGATTGACTGCAGGATAGTTTTATCTTTTAATAAAGCAAACGCTGGTTTGTAATCAAGACCAGTATTTCCTGCGACCTTTACGCTACTTAACACTTGTTTTGATAAATAATAAGAGAGAGAGGCAACATCCATTACTCCAGCATCCACTTCACCCAACACTATTTGTTGTAAGCTAACTTCATCATCAGTAACTTTTTCAATCACTACTCGAGGATAATTTTTATGTACATATACTTCAATAGCAGAAGTATCAATCATAGAAACACGCTTCCCATTAAAATCATTTAAGGTTAAGCCAGATCTTTTCTCGTAATCTTTGCGTACAACAATAACTACAGGAACAGTGATATATGACTCCGTAAAAATTAAATATTTCTCTCTGTCTTTGTCAGGCATACTAAAACCAACAACATCACCTTTGCCTGTCTGTATATCAGTTTCTATTTGACTTCGTGATCTGGGAGTCAAATATTGTATTTTCACACCGATTTTATCTGAAATTAATTCTAAATAATCAATGGAAAGACCTTGTAGATTGCCAGAAGCACTTTGATATGAATAAGGTGGACTATTCTGTTCTGGATAAACAACGATAGTATTGTTACGAGATTTAAGCCAAAGATTTTCTTCCGCAGACAAAAGATCTTTTGTCTGCCCAAATACAGGAGAAATTACTAGAAAAGAAAATAGGGAAAATATTAAAATAAATTTTATTTTATTCATTGTTTTTCTCCATTGACTAATTGTTCGGTATTTTTTTCCAACATTTTATCTTGTATTTTTTCTTGACGTTCCAGCTGGTGACCAGTGATTTCTATTTTTTCTTCTTCAAGTCCAAGTTTCTTTTTAAGCACTCGCATCCTTTTCCAAGAATACCAAGGAATAAAATATATTATAACACCAAGTCCAACAATTGGTATTAAAAGTCCCAAAACATTAATTACCACAACGAGTATTTTAACAATTTCACTATCTTTAACCAAAAGCTGAACACCAAGTCCTGGTTTCTCAGTATTTGTATTATTATCCACCAAAAAAGGCGTAGCGTTATATACACCAGCTATTAAATTACTTCCACTTATATATTGAAATACTCCTGATGCATCATTTTTAACTAAAACCTCAGTAAGCTTTTTCTTTTTATTTTGGAAAAATCCAACAAACTGCTCACCTACAGATTTCAGTGATATATCACTGAATATAATTTTAGTTAAAGCATTTGGTTCACCTTTACCTTTTAAATAAACAGCATCATTCGATTCAACTAAAGATGAATAATCTATTATAACAGGCAGTGCGGCTAATTTAGTGTCTTTTATAATATATTCTTTTACTATATTTTTATCTTGAAAAAAAGTTGGTCCGGGAATAATTTTAAAATTCACAGCACCAAGCGTCGCTAAAATATTTGTACCCAGACCATCATTCGCAAGCACTGCGCCTTCACTAAAATTAAGCACGACCGTTCCCTTTTTTCTCGCTTCTAGTGTAATACGAAAAACAAGCCCATTAGAATCTTGAAAACCTGGATTTAAAATCACTCCTTCAAATAAAATTCTATTACCACTCTGCCTCGGCTCTTCAATCCAAAGACTAATAATGCTTTTTTCTTTTGAAATGGAAATTACTCGCACTAAATCCGAAGGGTAAAAAAGAACTCCAGAAATTGCATTAACAGACCGTAAAGACGACCGAATCCTAACATCAATGGTTAACCTGTCCCCTTCTTGTACTTGCTTTGGCGGATTGCTAAAAAAAATACTGGGTGACTGCGCATAAGCAATATTCATCCCAAATATAAAAAAGATTAGTATACCAAAAATTTTGAGATTAAAGAGACATCTCATATTTATATTTTATCATTTTATAGCCCCAAATACAAAATATTATCAATATAAAAATTATCCATAAAAATTGAGGAGAAATAAGGCCCGGTATACGAATATTTGAATCTTGAAAATTGTCATAAAAATCAAAAGCCCGAACTGTAATATCGCGTGAAAAAATTCCCCTAGAAATTTGTTGCGGACTTTTTGCATTCTTCCATACCGAATTTCCTTCATTTATTTTATATTCTTTAATACCAGAACCATTATCATTTGCTCTAAAGACAATCATTAATGGTGTTCTCCCAAACACAAAAGGTTCTAAAAGAGTTATTTCAAAAGATTCTGGTTTTTCTTTATCAGAAACATCATCTTTTGTGTTTAAATTATCACTTTTTATTATGCTATTTCTAATTATTACTTCTCCCCCATTTTCTTTATGAATAAGCTCTGTACCCTTTCCATCATGTTTTAAAATTTCTGTTTTAATAAAAGAAAAAGTTGCAATTCCTTCCTTTTTTGCGGTAAAAAGTAAACTGACAAGAGGTATTGCTCCCAATTCTTTTTTATTAGGATCATACAAACCGAGAACTCCACCAGGAATAATACCACTCATATATATATTTCCATTTTTTTCATAAGGAGAATCAACCCAAAACCTGATAAGCGCATCATCATTTTTATATCCAGAAAAAGACACTAAATCTTGGTTATAATCTAAAATTAGATTTATAGAATTTATTAAAATTCCGTCACTATTAGCATTAATTAAAACTTCAAAATTCTCCCCAACATTAACAACGGGCGATAAAGAAACAAAAACATTAGCAGCAAAAACCTTTGTCGATGATAAAAAAAATAAAAAAAGAAAGAAAATTAAGATTGTTTTAGAAAAGTACTTCATATAATTTTTTTATTACACCCTGTCCACCCCCTTACCCTGTCCAATAAAATGCTAATATTGAAAAATCGATTAAATTAATAATATTATCTTTATTTGTATCGACACACAAAGGAGGATTATCTTTACCATACCAAAAAGCCAAAACCGAAAAGTCTATTAAGTTAATAATTTTATCAGCATTACAATCTCCAGGAATATTGAGAGAAATTTCTGTATTAAAGATATTTAATTCACCAATAGCAAACTTTATCAATTTACTAATACGATTATCGTTAATATATTTTATAAAAACAACATAATCTCCTTCTGGAAGCAAAGCAAGTGGAAGCACAATTTTATAAGATCCTTCTTTTGAAGAAATAAAAGAGAAAATCTTTTTTTCTACATTCTTAATTGTAATTTCCATTTCCATCTTGGGTAATGCATATCCAGTCACAGTAAGATAATCTCCAAAACGAGCTTCTGCTTTGTCAGTAGTAATAGTTGGCGCAAAACGAATACCACTTAAATGAGTAATAAAACCAACCTGTACAACAATCGGATAGTTTATAAGAAAAGATCTATTCCCCAACACATCCTCTGTAAAAAGAGAGAAAAGTGTATTACTATCGTAATCCTCTTCGAGCGTAATGGTAAAATCTCCAAATTTGTTAGCTTTAACTATTGCCTTTACTTGACCCTGTTTCAAAAGACTAACTAGCGCATTCGGATATGCCTGTCCAGAAAAACGAACAGCTGTTTCAGGTATAATAATACTGCCACTGCTTCCTCCGCCGGGGGTAACGACTACTGTTTCTCCAGCTACTATAGCACTCACGGAAATTGTCTCGGTAACAGGACTTTGAGCATACAAATTCCTTCCACCTAAAAGAAGAAAAAATAGTGAGAATATTATTATCTTTTTGAGAAAGTAATTACTCATTAGACGAATCCGGTGGTCAATACATACCAACTCTCGCCTTGTCAATTATAAATTTATTGTAGCGTTTGATAAGTTTTTTACCACCCCAAAATACAATGACAAAGACAAGCAACATCACTAAAGCGAGTTGCCATGGAAATACAAAAAAGAATGTCGTTTTTTTAATATGTTGTCCTTGTAAACCGTACGACACATTAAGATTTGCAGAATAAAGTCCTATGGCAAAATTCTGCCATTGATAATATGTATCATCTAAAAATTTTTTAAAGAAATTAGCAGGTGCTATATAATCCTTACTTCGTTCATATTTTATCCAATGAACATTAAATTTTCGAGTACTTACTGGAAGCACATTCCCTTCTGTTGGATTAGCATTCAGACGCTCTGTAGGAAAAAATATAGTGTCACGAATTATTATCTTACCTTGTGGTTTTATTCTATCACCTCCATCGTTTTTAAAACGATATTCAAAAGATATTGGCAAAGTGCTATACCAAAATTGCTTATTTTTAGTATTAAAATTAAGTAATCCTGCCTCTTCTTTCACATCACCATTTATAGACAAAAGAACGAGTACCCCAGTCTTGGCTCCAATCGAAACCCCACTTCCTCCACTCGGTGACGTTCCCCAAAAGATTACAGAAAAATGTCCGCCAGGTTCAGCATTTTTAGGAATAGTAATTGTGAATGGAATGATTTTTTGTTGTCTTGGAAGAATTACCACGGAACTATCTTGTGTCTTTATCCATGTACCTAAACCTTCTTTTGGTTCCATAAATGCTGGATCCCCATTTTCTCCCTGCGCCTCAAAGTTGGAATAAGAAACATAATAGGTTTCAGCTGACTCTCCTTCATTGGTAAGAGTTATTTCTTCACTTAAAACATCCCCCGGATTACCGCTAATTTCAAAACGAATAGGAGTAAGAGTCAATGCATTTACAGAAACAGGATACAGATAAACACTTAATGTTATTATCGTAAAAATTACAAGCAACACTCTGTATTTTAAATAATTATGCATTGTTTAAAGTTAAATTTAGAAAGTGGCAGTAGCAATAAAGGTTAATGTATCAGCGTAGTCCGCATGAGCAACAGTTACGCCGGAGATGGCAGCATTGACAGCTATTTCAGCATGAGCTGCAGAAACCGGAGCGGTAGTGCTTAAAATACTTTCACCAGTAGTGGTAAGCGCTTGCACACCATTTGTTTGAGAATTGGTTGCGCATGTATCGGTGTTGTACGGCACAGCGCGAGCAAAACCAGAAAGCCCGACAGTAATAACACACAATCCATAATTCTCCGTTCCGTTCGCGATTGTACCGTCCGCACTATTTATGTTGTCAGCGGGCACGGAGGTGGAGACAAGGCCGTTTGTTCCATTGGCGTTTTTAACGGTTACTACCATCCCACCGGAAGCATTAGTATCCCCTTCGGCAATTATCATATTTATCGAGTCAGTTGAACCAGATATTCTAGAATCAGTTGTCGTTATTGTGCCGAGAGCTACCGAATATGGGGTAGCTGTTTCACCATCAGCCACGGAAGTGTCTAGGTCAAAAGTGATGGATTGGTTCACTGTGGCAGAAACAGTAACTTGATCATCATCAATTATGTCTACGGTAATGGTACCCGAGTCGCCGAATGCTCCCGATATGACTATCGTATCATCATCATCCAACAGACCATTTGTAATGGTACTAGCTGAACCCGTACCACCAGTTGTTGCGGCAGTACCCCAGACAAGACGCATACAAAAACCAGCAGTCAATGTGTCATCAGTGTCAGGTGAAAGTGTAATAACATTGCCCGTAACATCCACTCCCCAATCAGTAACAGATGGAGTAAGAGCCACTATTTTGTCAGTATATGTGGCCGAGGAACAGGTAGCGCTACTTCCTGATTCTATGTCAAAGTTCACAGCAGCTTCTGCGGCAAGGGTAAAATCAGAACTAAATGTAAAAATAATAGTATCCGCGCCACCCGTTTGAATACCGGTTGGAGTGGCAAACTCAATTGTACCAGACTCATTAGCAATACTTTGCTTTAGTCGTCCAAAAGTGGCTTTGGCGCTGGTAATCGTTGCAGCCGTAGCAATACTTGGAGCAACTAAAACCAACAAAAGGGCAACAATAGTAAAGGAGCTTATAATTTTTGAAGACAAAAATCTTTTTATCATATTTTTTAAAAAATATTAATTACTAATAAATATCTAACACAAAGGACACTATATATAATACCAAACTATTTTTACTAAAGAAAGACAAAAAAAATAAACTGTGTATAACTTTATTTAAAAAGTGCTAGTCGCTATAAAAGTAATGGTATCAGCATAATCTGCATGAGCAGGAGTTATTCCAGAGATAGCACCATTTGCTGATATTTCAGCATGAGCGTTATAGACAGGACTACTACTTGAGCTTAAAATGTTTTCGCCGGTGGTGGTTAATCCTTGTATGACATTAGTTTCTGAATTTGTAGCGCATACACCAGAATCATAAGGTGATGCTCTAACAAAACCGCTAAGTCCAGCCGTCATAACACATAATCCATAATTTTCTGTTCCGTTCGCTATTGTCCCGTCTGAGCTACCAATGTCATCAGCTGGAACGGATGTAGATTTCAGACCATTTACTCCATTTGTATTTCTAACTGTGACAACCATACCACTTGTAGCATTAGTAGAACCTTCAACAATTATCATATTTACAGAATCTGTGCTTCCAGACACCTTAGAATTACTTACAGTAATAGCCCCAAGAGCTACAGAATATGGTGGGTCATTTTCACCATCAGCCACACTAGTATCTAAATCAAAAGTAACAACTTGTGAGACAGTGGCGCAAGATTCATTTGAAGTTGCAATAACATAACCAAGCGCATCTAATGTCTGCACCACAAAACAATATTGACCAGGTAGAAGCTCTATATATGAATAAGCTGTAACATTACCGACAGAAGTATAAGTATATGGTCCGCCAGACACACTTGCTTTGCCTGTTTTGTATCCTGAAACACTCCAACCACCACCAGCAGTGGATGCTGGCCATGCTAAGTCAACTTGCGCTCCAATAGGAGTAGCCGTAAGCGTACCTGTGGTCACATATGGATAATATAGAAAACCGTAATGTCCGATAAATGAAGAAGAGGAATCAACGCCAGAAAATAGAGTGTTGCCCGAGCTGAACATTTTAAAGTTGGTGGAAGTACCGTAGTCTCCGCCAGTACCGATAATTGGATCGCGAATAATAAAATTCGTACTTGTCAAATCCCCCGCATTTACAAATGAAATAAATAAAAAAGAAAATAAAAAAATTACTAAGATTTTTTTAAATAAAAAATTTTGAAACATAAAAATATTATAACATAAAATTATTCATCTAGTATTTCAAAATCACTTCCCGCTTGAAGAATAGTTTTTCTTTGACGAATAAAATAAACTGCATAAGCTGAAATTCCAATAAAAACAAAAGAAATAATAAAAATAATTATTGTGCTAAAATTACTCGTATCATTATTATTTTTTAGAATATCAGAAGATAAAACTGATGCTGTTAAATTATTTTTTAAAAATTCTGTTTCTGTTTGTGTTAAATCCAAATCTTGATTTTTATTTTCACTTATTGATGTTTCTACTGTAACTGCCCTTGTCCCCAAATCTTGTCTTGAAACTATTCTAGATACAGGAGCTCCATAAATAAAAGCAATCTCTTGTTGAGGTGTCATTAATTTTAAAGTGTCTTTATCTGTAAAAGAAAAATTAGTAATTCTGGGAGAAATAATTATTTTCTTTTTTGAAGCTAGTGTTGTATTTCGTGGAATTGTAAACTTTTTTTCATTACTCGCAAGAATCCAATTTGAAAGATCTATATTAAAATCAGTATTATTAGTAAGTTCTATAAAAAAATCTTTTTCATCACCAACATTAGAAATTGAAACATCTGCTCCAATTATTTTAATATTTATTTGATTAGAAGCATCTGGAATATTAGAGTAATAATTCTGATAATAATCTAGCATTACAACATATTCACCAGGATAAAAATAAGTGTGTAAAAATGGCTGATTATCAGAAAGTTTTATTTCCTTAGAATCACCATCACCAAAATTCCAAAAATACTTACCATAATACAATCTTTCATTTTGATATCCGTAAGTTGATGCTTCTAATAACAAAGGAAAGCCAACAAAACCAAGTGTCTTGCTTGTAATTTGAGTTTTAATTTTAACTTCTTCAGCTATTTTTGTTTTTACTTCTATTGCGGTAGAACTTGAAGCAGAAAAACTACTGCCACCCGAATTAGAAGCAGGTGGTGAAGCTGGTGGAGTTGCATTTTCATTTGCTGTCCCTGGTGTCGGAGTCGTATTTATCCACGAACCAGTTCCAATTTTTTGAATACTTTGTCCTTCTGGCGGATTAGGCGGGCAAGGATTATTGCAATCACTTGCATTTCCCCAACCAATTTTATCAATCACTTCTTCCTCTGTTTTTTTTATTTGAATTGTATTTGATTCAGTAAGGGTTAAACTATCAAAAACAATATCGGAATTACTTAAGGACACTCTGGATATTACGAAATAATCACGGGCTTCAATTATTTTGCCTTCAAATTTTGATTTTGGAACCAGGGAACCGAAACTATCTCCGGTTGCGGTTTTTCTTTGCATATACCAATTCGTTAAGTCAATTGCTGAATCACCCGTATTGTAAAGCTCTAAAAATCTTTCTCCCGTAGGTAATAATTGTACTTCATTTATAACCACACCCGCTCGCGCCAAATTAAAATTAGATAAAAAGAAGACAAATACTATGAAGACTAGGATAAATTTTTTAAACATGGTAATTTATAAATATATTATTATATGTTAAAATACTATCATGAATGAAAATGTAAATAAAATAGACTTCTTGGCAGTTGGGGATATCGTTGTAGATGCTTTTATTCAATTAAAAGATGCACATGTGCACTGTAAAATAGACACAGATGCGTGTGAGCTATGCTTGCGTTTCGGAGACAAAGTTCCTTATGAATCAATTACCGTCATTCCAGCAGTTGGCAATAGTCCAAATGCTGCTGTATCTGCAGCACGCCTTGGACTTAATTCTATTCTCGTAACTAATGTCGGGGATGATCATCACGGCGAGGATTGCCTAAATAGTTTAAAAAATAACAAAGTTATTACTGACTATATCACAATAGAAAAAGACAAAAAAACAAATTATCATTATGTACTTTGGTATGATTTTGACCGTACAATCTTAATTAAACACACAGACTTTACTTATAAATTTCCTAACATAGAAAATGTAAAGTGGATGTATTTAAGCTCTATAGGCGAACAATCTTTGCCTTATCATTTAGAAATATTAAATTATTTAAAAAATCATCCTGAGACTAAACTGGCTTTTCAACCAGGAACTTTCCAAATAAAATTTGGAACAGAAAAATTAAAAGAAATCTATGCTCGTACAGAAATATTTTTCTCAAATTTAGAAGAAGCTGAAAAAATTCTTGGTATAGAGAGTAAGGACGTTCTAGAATTATCAAAAGGAATAAATGCTCTTGGCCCCAAAATGGTCTCTATAAGCGATGGGTCAAATGGAGCTTATTTTTATTTAGATAATGAACTTTGGCATATTCCAATATATAAAGATATTACTACTCCACTTGAACGCACAGGTGCTGGAGATGCTTTCTCTTCAACATTTACTGCCTTTCTTGCTTTAGGTAAAAGCCCACTCGAAGCATTCACTTATGGACCAATAAATGCTATGTCAGTAGTCCAAGAAATTGGTGCACAAAAAGGACTTCTTTCTCGAGAAAAATTAGAAGAATACCTTAAAAACGCACCTGAGAATTATAAAGTGAAAAAAATTTAAAAAAATATTTTGATAAATAACTTTTCGCAGGGGTTTCGCAGGCTGACGAGCCGAGAACTTCAGGATTTTTTTAGTAGAAAAAATCCGTACCGAAGAAAAGTTTATTTTCAAAATATTTTTTTAAATTTTTCTACCTAGCGCCTTTCTTACTGCTTCTTTTATGGAATTTTTTCCCATACCATAATGTTCTATAAGTTCGTCAGGTGTCCCAGACTGACCAAATTTATCTTGCACTCCGATAAATTCTATTGGTACAGGGAAATTTTGTGCTAAAACTTCCGCTACGGCAGAACCCATCCCTCCGGCAATCTGATGCTCTTCAACTGTAACTATGGCTTTGCACTCTTTTGCTAAAGCTATAATAGCATTCACATCTATTGGTTTTATAGATGACAAATTCATTACTTTTGTTTTTATTCCTTCATCTTCTAATTCTTTCGCAGATAAAAGTGAACGATGCATTAACGAGCCTGTAATAATTATTCCTACTTGCGCAAGCCCAACATCCGGCATCCAGTAAATTTCTGCTTTACCTATTTCAAAAGGAGTTTCTTCTGTAGTTATAATTGGTGTCTTCTCGCGTACCAAACGCAAATATGCTGGCTTGGTATTTTCTACTAATCTTAGTGTCGCCTTCTTGGCTTCTATTGCATCACACGGAGAAATTACATCCATATTAGGAATTACTCGCATAAGAGCAATATCTTCAAGCGCTTGATGTGTTCCTCCGTCAGCACCCACAGACACACCTCCATGCGAACCCACAATTATAACCTTTCTATCATTGTAAGATATTGTCGTTCTAATCTGTTCCCAATTTCTCCCAGGAGAAAACATTGCATAAGAAGAACAAAAAGGGATTTTACCCATCGCTGCCATACCTGAGGCAACTGTTACCAAATTCTGCTCAGCAACTCCGACTTGCACAAATCTCTTAGGAAACTTATCAGCAAATAAATTCATAAAAGTACTCTCTGTTAAGTCCGCACAAAGTCCTACAACATTTTCATTAATTTCTCCCGCTTTTAAAAATCCTTCTCCGAAACCTTTTCGAATCGGTACTTGTTCCACATCAGAATTAAATAATTTCGGATTTAATTTTAATTTTGGATTTAACATAAATTTTAAAATCTAATCAATCGTAATTCTTTTAAAGCATTTTCTCCTTCTTCTTTAGAGGGCGCTTTACCATGCCATTTATAATCTTTTTCAAATTCTTTTACACCTTTACCTGGTATCGTATGCGCAATAATGATCGTTGGTTTATCTGACACTTCTTGCGCTTCTTCTACTACCTCATTTAATGATCTAAAATCATGCCCAGAAACTTCTATAACATGAAAGTTGAAAGCTTTAAGCTTACTATGTAGTGGCTCAAGAGGCATTACATCTTCGGTATATCCTTCAATTTGAATATTATTCCTATCAACAATGGCTATTAAATTTCTTAATTTATTTTTACCTGCAAGCATTATTGCCTCCCATGTATTACCCTCATCAAGCTCACCATCAGACATAAAACAATAAATAAATCTGTCTTTATCTTTTCCATCAATTCTATCTGAAAGAGCCATGCCGACTGCTTGAGAAAGTCCTGAACCAAGAGGTCCTGATGAATTCTCTATATATGGTAAATATTCTCGATGTGGGTGCCCCTGTAGTCGAGTGCCGAATTTTCGTAAAGTTTTTAATTCTTCAATTGGAAGATATCCTGCATGCGCCATTGTCGCATAAAGTACAGGACAAATGTGTCCATTACTAAGTACCAACCTATCACGCTCATCCCATGCTGGATTCTTTGGATCATGTTTTAAAATATGAAAATAAAAAAATGTAAAAATATCTGCCATACCAAGAGGTCCAGCGGTGTGTCCACTTTTTGCTTCCACCAGCATTTCAATAATTGAGATACGAATGTCGTTCGCTTTCTTTTTTAATTCTATAACTTTTTCTTCACTAAGAAACATTACATTTATTATATCATGAAAAAAATACAAAACAGAAAACTTTTTGTCTAAATCTCATTTACGCCATGGCGTAAATGGGGTAGAGTATGAAATTAAATTTTCTCCGTATAAGATTTTGCTAATTTGAATGTTTTAAAATTACCCTCTATTTTTATCTCTTTTAGATAATTTAAAAAATCTTTTGGTAATGGAGATGGTCCAACCCAAACACTTTTTTGAATCATTGTATAACCAAATTTTATTAAGTGTCGACGAAACCAATCTCGTTCTTTTTTCTGCAAATGTGGAATATCATACATTACAATCAGATCTTTCGAGGAATCTTTTTTAAAAGGTGAAGAAAAAGTAGTGTGGTAAAAAGATTTTTTTCTATTTTCTTTCTTTGCACGGCTCTTTCTGCCACTTTTAAAAACAGGCAAACCAAATGCATTTACTCGCATACCTTTATAAAATCTAGGACCCATACATAAATGATACCACCATTACCCCATTTACGCCATGGCGTAAATGGGGACATAAAGCAAATTAAATAGACAATTTAATTTATTACTCAACAAAACCCAATCTTCTTAAAGCTTCTTATCCTCTTAACCTTATAGCTCTTTTATTGCCATTAAATTCAACCATATTTAAATTATTAAATTTTAATTCTATCATAGAAAGATTATACCAAATTTTGAAAATCTTGGAGTGCGCCTATTGGATCTCCACTTCTCCAAATACTAGAACCAATAGCAAGTCTGTCTACACCAGCATCAAGCAATATTTGTGCATTTTCAAAATTAATACCACCGTCTACTGAAAGCACTATTCCTGGTAAATTTTCTTTTAGATATTTTATATTTTTCAAAACTTTTTCGTCAAATTTCTCTCCCTGAAAACCATCTTTTTCTATTCCCATACATTGTAGAAAATCAACTTTGTGAGACAACTTTAACACAAGAGCTAAATCATCACTTGGCTTAAAAGCCAGACCAATTTCCACACTATCTCTAACATACATATCTAAACCTTCTAAAAAATGTTCAAATTCTTTAAGATTTTTCTGTGCGGAAAGATGAAAAATTATTCTCTTCGGTCCGAGCTTCATATAAATATCAAAATTCGCAACAGCATCTGCCACCATTAAATCAAATTCAAAATCAAATTCATTCCAAAATGGTAACCCTTCTTCCTCATTTATAATTTTAAGAAAATCAGAATCCTCAAAACCAAAAGAAGCAAAAGGCCAAGTTTTATTTGATACAAAAACACCATCGCACATATCTATCTGCACACATAGAACTTTCTCACGCAAAAAAGTAAGTTTATTTTTTATTTCACTAAAATCTTTTTCTAAAATTGCAGGAATTATTTCAGCCATGAATTTTCTTAATTTCAATTTTATCTATTTTAGCTAATCTACATATATGTCTCTCATCTCCACTGAAAGGAGTCTCAAGCCAAAGAGTAACTGCTTTCATCATAGTGTCTTCAGTTAAATATCTAGCACCCAAAGAAAGAACATTCGCATTATTGTGTCTTCTTGACCGAACTATAACATCAGCTTCAAAATCTACGACACATTCTGATTGACCATAATACACAACTGCTCTAACATTGGGGAATCTATTTGCTGTTATTGCTTCACCCTCGCCTGTAGCTCCTAAAATAATTCCTTTAACATTCTCTCCATCTTTTGAAACTTCTTGCGCAACTGGAACAACGAAATCTGGATAATCATCTCCTTCATTATATTCAAAAGCTCCTTTATCAATAACTTCATACCCTTGCCCTTTTAAAGACAAAACAAGTTTTTCTTTTAATACATACCCTGCATGATCTGTACCAATATAGATTTTCATAATAATATCATTATAACACCTTTTTATTAATATAGTATACAAAAATATCCTCAAATCTTGTAAAGATTATGATATAATCCCACCATGCATAATATAAAAAACAATCTGCGCGACCTGATTGGAAATACTCCAATGCTAGAGGTAAAAACAATAAGAGCTGATTGGAAAATATATTTAAAATTAGAATATTTTAATCCTGGCGGAAGTTTTAAGGACCGTACTGCAAAAGCATTAATAGAGGCGGCAGAGAAATCTAGGAAATTAAAGAAAGGAATGATACTATACGAATCTTCTTCAGGCAATACTGCCAAAGCTTTGGCTATGCTTTCCGCAGAAAGAGGATATAAATTTGTGGCAGTTGTTGATAAACACGCTCCGGCAGACAAGCTTAATTCTATTTTGGCTTATGGTGGTAAACTTCATTTTTGCGCTGAAAAAGAAGGCGATAAAGGTGGTCACTTAGTAGATGTTCGTCGTAATATAGCGAAAAAATTAGCAAAAGAAAATAATGGCATTAATTTAGATCAATACGATAATGAAGAGAATCCTCTCGGTTTTTATAAAACTTTAGGCAAAGAAATTTTTAATCAGACACCTGATATTAATTATCTAGTAGGAACCATCGGCACAGGCAGTTCTCTCTCTGGAACGGGTAAATATCTAAAAGAAAATAGTAAAGTAAAAATAATTGCCTTAGAGCCAGAGGGCTCTAGCCATTTCTCTCCTTTTGGCCATGGATATTTTATATCTGGCCCTGGATACCCCGCTGGAGCTATCTTACCTAAAAATATTGACTCTTCAATTTTTGACCTACACGATTATGTGTCTGATGCTGAAGCTTTTAATACTATGCGATTTTTTGCCCACAAGAAGGGATTACTGTTTGGAGACTCAAGCGGTATGGTGCTTTATTATGCTATGAAATTTATTCAAAATAGCCCGCAAGAATCTGATGTTAAAACGATGGTTCTCTTAATAGGAGACAGCGGGGAAAGTTATTTAACTCATGCTTTCTCGGACACTTGGATGATAGAGAACGAACTTTTAGACAATGCAATAACAGAGAAGTTGTCTTCCTTTTACATTTAGCTTATTTTTTGTAAAAAACTTTATTATCAAAAAAGTAATTTACTTTATCGTCTCCCCTGTTTTAATAACATGGTCTACAAGCATATGAGCATAACCCATTTCATTATCATACCAGCCGAGAACTTTTACTAAATTGCCACCAACGACACGAGTCATTTTTAAGTCCGCAATACATCCATATTTACTTCCTAAAATATCACTTGAAACAAGATCTTCTTCTGTAACAGAAAAGATATTCTCCCATCTTTTTTCTTGTGAAGCTCTTTTAAAAATTTTATTCACCTCTTCTTTTGTGGTATCTTTTTTTGAAATAAAAGTAATATCTACAATTGATCCAGCCGGCACTGGCACACGCATAGCAATACCATCAAAAAGTCCAACGAGTTTTGTAAATGCTTTTGTTACTGCAAGTGCTGCTCCAGTCGAAGATGGCACTATATTTTGTGCAGCAGCGCGACCTTCACGAAAATCTTTTTTATTTGGTCCATCGACAATTCCCTGACTAGCTGTATATCCATGCACTGTATTTAAAACTGCTTTCTCTACACCAAATGCTTCATCTAGAATTGCAATAAGTGGTGAAGCAGCATTTGTTGTGCAAGATGCATTCGAAGTAATATCAGAAGTACCAAATTTTTCTTCATTAATACCAAGCAATATTGTTTCTACTTTTACTGGCTTGCCCGCCTCTTCTTTTGCGGGAGCAGAAATAACAACCTTCTTCGCACCAGCATCTAGATGCATTTTTGATTTTTCATAAGTTGTGAAAAATCCAGTCGATTCTACAACTACATCAATATTTAAATCTTTCCAAGGAAGAGAGGCCGGATCTTTTTCTGCTAAAACTTTTACCAATTTACCATCTATTACTAAATTTTGTCCTTCAATTTTTATATCATGATCCCACTTTCTATAAACTGTGTCATATTTAAGCAAATAAGCCATATTAGCAATATCTCCCAAATCATTAACAGCCACAATTTCAATATTCTCTTTATCCCAAGCTACTTTTAAAAAAGCTCTACCAATTCTCCCAAAACCATTAATACTTACTCGTATTTTTTTCATGTTTATATTATAGCAAAAGTAAATAAAACAACAAAAGAAAATGTGCTATTATAGAAAAATGAAAGAAGAAGCGAAATTCATACACCTCCACCCCGAAGGAAAGCAAGGCTTCCTACGGGGCAGGTACCCACTAGAAATATGACAAACTTTATACATTTACATACACATAGTCACTACTCTTTATTAGATGGGCTATCTAAGCTTGAAGATTTAGTTAGTTTGGCAAAAGAATTTAAAATGCCAGCAATAGCTATAACAGATCATGGAAATATGTATGGGGCTATTGAGTTTTATAAATTAGCTAAAAAAGCTGGAATTAAACCCATTATCGGAGTGGAGGCATATATGACAGCTGGTTCACGCCTAGAAAAAAGTATCGAAGCTGGTGGTACTAAGCGTTATTATCATCTGACATTACTTGCAAAGAATTTAGAAGGATATAAGAATTTAATGAAGCTTGTTACTATAGCCAACTTGGAAGGATATTACTATAAACCAAGAATGGATAAAGAAATACTTCGTAAATATAGTAAAGGTATTATCGCTTTATCTGGATGTCTCGGTGGAGAATTATCACAAACAGTATTAAAAGAAGATTTAATAAAAGCAGACAAGCTTATTTTAGAATATCAAGAGATTTTCGGTAAGGAAAATTATTTCATAGAGATTCAATGTCACCCATCAGTAGAAAATGATAAAAAAGTTCGAGAGACTTTAATCTCTCTTGCAAAAAAACACAATATCCCCGTAGTTGCGACACAAGATTCTCACTATCCTTGTACAGACGACCATGATGCACATCACACATTACTTCAAATAAATACTCAAGGTGACATGAAAGATAAAGCAAAATTTGAATTTTCTAATGATGATTTTTCATTTATGAGCACAGAAAAAGCTCTTGAAGTGTTTAAAGAAATACCTGAAGCTGTAGAAAATACGGTAAAAATAGCAGATATGTGTAATTTAGAACTAGAACTTAATAAATGGGTTTTCCCTGATTATAAAATTGAAGATGGTAAAACTTATGACGAAAAATTGCGCGAGCTTACTTATCTAGGTTTTGAAAAATTAAATATTGAACAAGCAAAACAAATTATAGAACGCGTAGAATATGAATTAAAAATTATTTTTGACAAAGGATATTCACCATATTTCTTAGTAGTTGGTGATCTTTTAAGACATGCAAAAGAAAATGGAATTCTCGCTGCAATCAGAGGATCTGTTGCGGGCTCAATGGTTACTTATTTACTTGGCATTACAAATATAAATCCAGTTGAATATAAAATTCCTTTCGAGAGATTTCTAAACCCATTTCGTCCTTCAGCCCCAGATATTGATATGGACTTTGCTGATAATCGTCGAGATGAAATGATTGAATATGCAAAAAAGAAATATGGAGAAGATAAAGTAGCACAAATTGGAACATTCGGGACTATGATGGCACGAGGGTCAGTGCGTGACGTAGCTCGCGCTTTAGGATATGAATATTCTATAGGTGACAGACTTTCTAAAATGATTCCACTCGGTGCTCAAGGTATGCCAATGACAATAAATTATGCAATGGAAATTGTGCCAGAATTAAAAGACGCATATAAAAAAGAAAAAGATACAAAAAAAATATTAGATCTTGCAAAAAAGTTAGAAGGCTGTGTTAGGCACATTTCTGTTCACGCAGCTGGAGTCGTTATTGCACCACTTCCACTTACAGAATACACACCACTCCAATATGACCCCAAAGGAGAGAAAAAAATAATCACTCAATACGACATGTATTCTGTAGATCCAGATTATGGTGGAGGTGCAGGTTTATTAAAATTTGACTTTCTAGGTATTAGAAATTTAGCAATCTTAGCAGATGCAATTTCTTTAGTTAAGAAATTCTATAATATAAATATTGATATAGAAAAAATTCCACTCAATGATAAAAAGACTTTCACAATGCTCGCAAATGGTCAGACGGAAGGATTGTTCCAATTAAATGGTAGTGGTATGACAAGATATTTAAAAGAATTAAAACCAACATCTATACATGACATAAATGCAATGGTTGCTTTATATCGTCCCGGTCCGATGGAGTCCATACCCGAATACATTAAACGCAAACACAATCCAAGACTTATAAAATATCTAGATCCACGAATGAAGAAATTCTTAAGTGAATCATATGGATTAATTGTCTACCAAGATGATTTACTTTTATCTGCAATAGAGCTTGCTGGATATAATTGGGAAGAAGCGGATAAATTTCGTAAAGCTGTTGGTAAAAAAATACCCAAAGAAATGGCGGCTCAAAGAGAAAAATTTACAAAAGGGATAATAACAAATGGTCAAACTCCAGAATTTGCCGAAAAACTTTGGAAGCTTTTTGAACCTTTTCAAGCTTATGGATTCGGCAAGGCTCACGCTGCATCATATGGAAAAGTTGCTTATCAAACAGCATATATGAAAGCCAATTACCCCGTTGAATATATGACTGCAATACTAACAGCAGAATCTGGTGATATAGAGAAAATTTCTGAAATAATAGAAGAGTGTAAAAATATGAAAATTTCAGTTCTTCCTCCTCATGTTAATGAAAGTTATGGAGGATTTACTTGCCTGCCTCACGAAAAAGACACAATAATAAATAATGAAAATAAAAGTGAAAAAATAAGATTTGGATTTTATACCATAAAAAATTTAGGTACAGATATCTCTGATGCTATTATTACAGAAAGAAAAAACGGTAAATTTAAATCAATAACTGATTTTCTAAACCGAATTAAACACAAAAATTTAAATAAAAAATCAATGGAAGCATTAATCAAATCAGGATGTATGGATGACTGGAATGACCGCGGAGTGCTTCTTTCAAATCTAGAAGGTATGTTGGAATTTAATCATGAAACAAATAAACAAGATAAAAACCAAATTTCTCTTTTTGGTGGAGAAACTTCAATAAAAATTCCAGAATTTAAATTACAAAATGGAAAAGTAGCTTCACATGGAGAAAAATTACTCTGGGAAAAAGAGTTATTAGGACTTTATATTTCTGGTCATCCACTTGATCGTCTACGTGATAAACTCGAAAAAAGAGATATAAATATTAAAAAAATAAAAGAAGAGCTCGGTAATGGTATACCAGTTACTATTGCTGGAATAATAGAAACTGTAAGACAAGTAGTAACAAAAAACAATGAACGAATGGCATTTCTAAAAATTTCAGATTTAACTGATTCAATAGAAGCTGTAGCCTTTCCTTCTATCTTTAAAGCATCTATTGATATTTTAGTTCCAGAAAAATGTATTGCTTTCTCTGGAAAAGTTTCTAACAGAAATGGCGAAAAAAGCATTATCATTGAAGCAGTGAAAGAGATTTAGGAATGTATCCAGGTTTTCAGATGGTTTAGCAATAGTGGACGATCGTCTACTATTACTATATAATAGACAAATGGCACACAACAAACCAAGAATGGGAAGTTTAAAAAAGAAAGTACTTCTACTTCTTTTGGCGGGACTTGCACTTGGACTAACCAGATCACCCAAAAAGCATTGGTGGATCTTGAAACAGATACCAAAAGAATGGAAAAAGATAGATCGTCAGTCATTAGAAAGAGCAATTAACTCTCTTTATACTTCACATTTAGTACAAAAAAAAGAAAACGAAAATGGTACTACTACCCTCATTTTAAGTGAAAATGGAAAACAAAAAGCTTTGAGATTTAATATTGATGAGTTAGAAATTGAAAAACCCGCTAAATGGGACAGAAAATGGAGAATAGTAATGTTTGATATTCCTGAAAAATCAAGAAGATTACGTAATTCTTTGCGGTTTCATTTTCAAGAGATCGGCCTTATTGAATTTCAAAAATCAGTGTTCGTATATCCCTATCCTTGCCAAAAAGAAATTGAATTTATCATCGAACTTTATAATGCTAGAAAATATGTCCGTTTTGTTTTAGTAGAGGAAGTAGATAATAAGCTACACTTAATGAAAAAATTCAATCTGTGCTAATTTAGCATTAGTGGACGACCGTTCATTATTGCTAAATTTGTTTTTTAAGAGAAAAAATTATGGGGAGGTTTATTTACTTCTGTATAAGCTTCAGTATCTATAAGAACAACACAGGGTTCTCCATCTTGTTCTACTACCATAAATTGATTTGATTTTAGGTCGTGAGGATAAATACCATTTTGTAAAAATATTTTTCTTAAATCTTTCACAAGAATTTCCCAAACGCAATTTTTGGGTTCATCTATTGATACCATATTTCGATATATTAAATACTTACTACTATTTTTTCTGTCAACTAAAGCAAATATTGGTTCAGAAAATTTCATACCTGCAAAACCGTGTTGTTTTGCTAATTTCTGAACTGCGCTTAAAGTAATTATTTCTTTTATCTTCCTTGCTAAAATAATTTCATTTAACACTCCCACTAAGGCATACCTGGCTTTTTTATCAAAATCATGTCTCAAATTAAAATTTATAGGATCTCTTGTTGCGCGACCTTTTCTAAAATCAACTTGTTTTTTTGATTCACGCTTTATTTTTACATAGAAACATTTATAACCAACACTGTCTCTAATAGAAAATATTTTTAATAATAAATCACCCATATAAGAACCTTCACCTAATCGGTTATTTCTTAATATTTTAAGAATCACATCTTGATCTTCTTGATTTGGATAATTTAAATTTTCAACAACATCGAGTCCGGGTAAATGCTCAATTCTGTAAGTTTTATTGGCTTCTATGGCAGGTTTTGAATTTCCCATTGTTTCCATAAATAGAAATAAATAAATTTAAAAATATATTATTTTATCTTATAATAAAATATGCCATTTCTTTCATAAGGTCCTTTTATGTAACCCAATGCACAAATATAAGCTAAATGTTGAAATAAATAGTAATGCTTTCTAACTTTTTTTTCCTTAAATTTTATATCTTGAATATTAAATTCCAAATCAGTAAAAACACTTTTTAAATAATCCAGAAGATCGCTTTCATAAAGATTGAGTCCTTCATACCGCCCTTTGGCTTCATCTTCTTTTTCTAAAGACTTCTTTTTTGGTTTTGGTGTAACTTCTTTTATTATTTCTTCCGGAAGAATAGCTATAATTTTTTCTGGTACCAATTTAGGAATATCTTGTTGTGTTGGTAATTCAGGCAAATCTCCAAGACGAAAATTACGCAAAGTATTTAGAATAATTTTACGAACACCCAAGCTTGTAATACGACTTCCATTTAACCAACTAAGAACAACAACTGGAACAACATCAGAATTATTTTCTATATACTTTAACAACTGTTCTTTGCCATATTTATTAGCTAATTTTTCAAATAAACTTTTAAAATTAAGATACTCGCTACCGACACCAATAGAATTAGGTTTTGGTTCTAAATTTGGTATTGTTGGTGGTTTTGGATCCATATCTCCTATTATATAATAATATTCTAATCAGAATTTAAATTATCACGTATCATTCTTGATATTCTTAAAGCTTCTTTGGGAGTTGTTGCACCACTCATTAAATCTCCCAATATGCCGTCAATTAAGACAACAACATTTTCATCTCCTTTACCCTGAACATTTTCTAATATTGTTTGAATTTCCTGAACAGCCTCTTTATAAGAAATTCCAATAGAAGTAAAATTTGGCTTTTTATTTTCTATCATAATTTTAATTATATAAACTCATTGCTTTTTCTTTACTTTCAGTGAAAATTGTTTCTACGGCTTCAGTAATAGTTTTACTGAGTCTTTTAATTGTTTCTAATTCTGATTTTTTATATTCACCAAGTAAAAATTTCAAAACTGCTTTTTCACCTTTTATTTTTCGTATTTTACCAGATGGTGTTGTAGGCGAAATTCCAACTCTAATACGCAAAAATTCTTCAGATTTGAGTGCTTTAATAACGGAAGCTAAACCATTATGTCCACCGGAGGATCTATTAAAAGAAATCTTTATTTTCCCAAGTGGTAAATCAATATCATCATAAATCACTATTAGATCTTTCAAGTCTTTTTTTGTTTTTATAAAAAGTGCTACAACTTTTCCAGAATTATTCATAAAAGTGTCAGGCGTAATAAACTTAATTTTGAGTTTATCTATTAACTTTTTCTCAACCAAAAGAGCCATAATCCTTCCGGTATTATGTCTAGTATTTTCATATTCAATTCCAGGATTTCCCAAACCAACAACTAATTTCATATATTAACAATACCATATAATTCTAAAAAATCTAATTTATTAGAAAACAGATTTAACTACATTGTCAAGGATAAAATTTGCTATACTATAATGATGGAAGAAAAAATACAAGAAAAAACTATAGCGCAATCATTCTGGGAGCTTGTACGTTTTGCATTAATAGCACTAATTGTAGTCATACCTATTCGTGTATTTGTTGCTGAACCATTCGTCGTTTCTGGTTCTTCTATGGTACCAACATTTGAAAATGGAAACTATTTAATCATAGATAAACTTTCTTATAAATTAAGTACACCAAAAAGAGATGATGTTGTTGTTTTTCGATACCCTGGCGATACAACAAAATTCTTTATCAAAAGAATTATTGGTCTTCCAAATGAAACAGTAGACATAACTGACAGTGAAATAACTATAATAAACGAAAGTCACAAAGATGGTTTAAAATTAGATCAACCTTTTGTAAAAAATCCAGGAAATAACAATACACACTTAGAATTAAAAAAGGACGAATATTTCGTAATGGGCGACAATAGAAATGCAAGTTCTGATTCAAGGTATTGGGGAGCAGTAAAAAAGAATCTCTTAGTTGGAAAAGCTTTCTTACGTTTATTACCTATGAGTAAGATAGATTTTATGCCTGGCAGTTATAAACAAGCAGAATAATCTATGAAAAAAACAACACATAAAAATAAAATAAATGACGTATCATCTCCAAAAGGAATGAGAGATTTAATGAACGAAGAATATTATTCTTTTCAGGGATTTTTTGAAAAGGCGCAAGAAATAGCACTATATTACGGTTTTAAACCTATTGAAACCCCGATTCTAGAACATGAAGAAATTTTTACTACAAGCATAGGTGAAGGCACTGATATTGTAGACAAAGAAATGTATACACTTAAAACCAAGGGTGGAGATCATTTAGCACTTCGACCAGAACACACTGTTCCATTAATGCGTGCTTATATAGAACATGGAATGCAAACCATGCCCCAGCCTGTAATGTTTTATCAATATGGTCCAGTTTTTAGACATGACAAACCCCAGCGTGGACGCTATAGACAATTTTGGCAATTCGATTTAGATTGCCTAGGAAATGATAAAAGTATAATGGATGCGCTCGTGATTAAAGCTAGTATGAGTATTTTAGAAGAGGCGGGTGCAACAAACTTAACAATTGATGTAAACTCGATCGGTGATAAAGAGTGCCGAGGTGTATATATAAAAGAATTGACAAGTTATTATAAAAAACATCTCAGCAACTTGCCGGCAATAGACAAAGAGAGATTAAAAAATAATCCCCTACGAATACTTGACTCTAAAGAAGAAAAAACTAAAGAAATAAACGAAGGTGCGCCAGATGCAATTTCTTTTCTTTGTATTTCCTGTAAAAAACATTTTAAAGAAGTACTTGAATATTTAGAAGAAATGGGCATCAATTACAATATTAATAAAAACTTAGTAAGAGGACTTTCCTACTACACTCGTACAGTTTTTGAAATTATAGAACAAGCAGGTGGTGAAAATAACATCCCATTGACACTTGCTGGTGGTGGACGCTATGACTACTTGGCTCGTCGGGTTGGTAATAAGCGCGACATACCAGCAGTGGGAATATCTATTGGTGTAGATCGAATAATCGCATCAACTTGGTATAAAAAACTTTCACCTCGCATATTAAAAAAACCAAAAATTTATTTCATTCAGTTAGGATCTGAAGCAAAACTAAAAAGTCTAAATATAATTGAAATACTACGCAAAGCGCATATTCCTATCACCCAATCTCTTTCTAAAGATAGTTTAGGTTCTCAGTTGTCAATCGCAGAAAAGTTGGGCATTCCATACGCTATAATATTCGGAGTAAAAGAAGCTATTGAAAATTCTGTTATCGTCCGAGATATGTCTAATAGATCTCAGGAAACAATAAAACTACCAAAACTTTTAGAATATCTTAAAGATCTAAAATAAAAAAAATGAAGAAAATTCTTCAAAAACAAGAAAAAGTCTTACACCAAAATGCAAAAGAGGTACTAGTTGCAGATATAAAAAATAAAAAAATACAAAACATATTAAAAGAAATGTCGAGGTCTCTAGCAAGTCAAAATGATGGTGTAGCTATTGCTGCACCACAAATAGGCTATTCACTACGCATTTTTATTGTATCAGGCAAAATATTTGCAAAAGATTTTGGTAAAAGTGAAGAAGAAAAATTATTAAATGAAAATAATATAATTAAAACACCTGAAGAAAAAACAAAAGATCTTGTTTTTATTAATCCAAAAATCTCCAAACTTTCTCGTGATAAAGAATGGATGCCAGAAGGTTGTCTTTCTGTAAGATGGCTTTATGGCAAAACTTTTAGATCTAAAAAGGCAACAATAATAGCTTATGATGAAAATGGTAAAAAATTCCAAAGAGGAGCCTCCCTACTTCTAGCACAAATTTTTCAACATGAAACTGACCATTTAAATGGAATACTATTTATTGATCATGCTAAAGATATAAAAGAAGAACTTCCTGTGAAATAGTTTACAAAGTAAAAAGTGAATAAAAAAAGTGAATAAAAAAAATCTCAATTTCATATTCTTTGGTACACCAGATGTTGCTTCCGAAACATTAGAAATATTAAAACAAAATGGATATTTGCCTAAACTTATTATAACTTCACCAGATGCAAAAAGTGGGCGAGGCTTGCAAATGCAATCCTCGACCGTAGCTATTTTTGCAGAAAAAAACAATATATCCTGCCTTAAGCCAGAAAATAATACGGAACTTCTTTCTGTTTTTTCAAGCAAGGAATTGAGCTTGGCTGTACGTAATGAGAAAAAATTAAAAAAAGTTCTGTATGACTTATCTATCGTAGTTGCTTATGGAAAAATACTTTCAGAAGAAATTTTAAATATGCCAAAACTTGGATCAATAAATATCCACTATTCCCTACTTCCAAAATATCGTGGAGCTTCTCCTCTAGAATCTACTATTCTAAACGGCGACACAGAGACAGGGGTAACTATACAAAAAATGAAATTAAAAATGGATTCTGGACCAATAATTGCAGTGGAAAAAGTAGCAATATATCCAACTGAAAAAACTCCAGAATTAAAAAATCGTTTAATAAAAATTGGTGGAGAACTTTTAATCCAAACTTTAGAGAAAATCACCAAAGGAAAAATAAAATTAATACAACAAAATGAGAAGGAGGCAACATTTTGTAAAAAAATAAAAAAAGAAGATGGACTAATAAACTTAAATGATAATGCAATAAAAAATTATAATAAGTTTAGAGCTTATTTTTCTTGGCCTAGAACTTTCTTTTTTCAAAAGGAAAAGAGAATAATCATCACTGATGCAATACTAGAAAATGGAGAATTTATAATAAAAAAAGTACTTCCTGAGGGAAAAAAAGAGATACTATGGGAAGAATTTAAAAAACAAAATTAAAAATTATATTATCGTTATTTTACGCATATGCGTAAATTCACCACTATTCTTTAAAATATATAAATACTATATATTGAAATGCATTCTCAATTTCTTATCATCTAAAATTTTACTCACTTCTAAAATTTCTACGTGTTTGCGAACTCCGTAAAAATCAGCCACAAATAGTATCTCCCCTTCGCATGGATAAGGGTAAATCCAAGCACTCTTTTGAAATTGGAAAAATCCTAAATCTTTTAATTTAAACCTAAAAGCATCGCGCGCTTTCTTGAACCTAATAGGAAAATCATACATTACCAAATACCATTTACCATTCCAGCTTTTTGGGTTTTTTATTTTAATATCTTCAATTACAATATTGCGCAACATAGCTTCACCTTTTAGGGTTAATAAATAAGAGCTATTTTTATTATCTTTAACGTGTCTTACAAATTTATATCGCCTAAGACCATAAAATGCTTTAGTAATTTTCTGATTATTGTAAAGTTTTGGTGATAATTTTTCGCCCAAAGCAATAAAACAAAGAAGTGTTTTAGTTAAGTTCAAACCTTTGCTTCCTGTATTGAAAATTTTTTTAAGTTTTAATAAATGTCTGTGTTCAATCATGTGTGGTTAATTTTAGCATATGCGTAAATTAACGACAAGAAAATGTACTAAGTATTTTCTTTCTTTAATGCCTCTTCATAAGCATCTATTACTCCCAAACTTTTTTTATTAAAATATAAAACAAGACCTTGATTAATATTTAGAAGTGAAAGGATTCCTTTTTGATAGACCTTTCAACATTTTTTTGACACTCATTGCTCCCCTTTTGAAAAGTGTTTGTTTTTTGTCTTTATTTTTTTGTATATCATTAAAGAGGGTCTCCTTAATTTCATCAATTGCTGCATATAAATCCTCAGCATCAAAACTAGAATAAAATTCTTTTCCATCTATTTTAATTAAACAATCAGCATGAAATATCTCACCACTTTTATGGCGATTATTTGATTTACTTACTTCAAAACTAACTCTCACTTCACCACCTTTATCTTCAATACCTCTAAGTAATTTCTCTAAATTAGTAACTCTTTTAGAAACATAATCCTTAATCGCTTCTGTTAATTCAATATTTTTACTTTGTAAATTTATTTGCATCCCAGTACTAAAATTTTAATTAATAATCTTTATTTTTATGCCCCGTAAATAAAAATTAGGCGAAATCGTTACGGGACAAGTATATCTATTATATCATAAATTTTAAATGTCCGCATTGGTAAATTTTTTCTTAAACCATAACTGAACCGCAAAAATTGTGATAATAACTAATAATAGAAATCCTATCGCTATATAAAAATTGTTAAAAATATCCGCAAAATAGGTAAATCCTAATCCTGAAAGAAAACCAATAGAAATAAGAATGAGAAGCGATAAAACAATAGCGGGTGTCTCGTAAATAAGAAAATTCAAAAATTTTAGACGTGTTTTATTAACATACATAGTTAAAATAACGGGCGTACCAATGAGAAATTTAATAAAAATAAGTCCGATGAAATGATTCCCTCTACTTGCCCGGGTTATTGCCTGTGTGATAATTGAAATCGTCGTGTTAGTATAACGATACGAAATTATTTTCTCTATAGTGGCAGTTTTGGCAAGCAAGAACCACAAAATATTTGGAAGAAAAGATGCAAAAAAACTTAATACGACCACTGAAAAAGCAGACAAAATCCCTTGTGCAATAAAAAAACCAAGAGTAAATAGGGCAAATTCTCCTCCGATTATAACCCCTACAAAAATAATAATATATTCAAGCGACCGATGGTCAAAAATAAATATACGTAACAATTCTATAAATTCAATCATAAATAATATTTATTTTTTATTTCGAGTACGACTGGTGGATTTGATATCTCGAGTTAAAGCTTTTAAAATAATATTGAGTTCTATGGTTGCGACTCCGACAACAGTATCCGCACCACCATAATATATATAAAGTAAATCATCTTTTAAAACCATACCACAAGGAAAAACAACATTATTAATTACACCAATTTTTTCATATGATTCTTCTGGTTCAAATATTGGATCAGATGTGCGCGAAAGAACAATAGTTGGATCATTAAGATCAAGCAAAAGAGCTCCAATGCGATAAGTTTTATGACTTTTAGAAATACCATGATAAAGAAGCAACCATCCGTATTTAGTTTTTAAAGGAGGCGCTGATATTCCAACTTTTGCACTATCCCATTTATTTATTCTTGGTCCTATAATTCTTATACACTTTCGAATAGTTTCTGTTTTAAAATTAAGCGACTTAAGATAATCTCCGCACATTTCATCACCAACTCTATGTAAAATAAAATATTTACCATTAGTTTTCTCTGGAAAAATGCAAGTATCCTTGTCGTCAAAACCTGCTGGTGTTATTATAATAGGTTTCTCCCATTGCCAATTTTTAGAGAGAAAATTTTTCTCTGTTATGGAAGTAATAGCAACTCGTGGTGGACCAATACCATCAAATGCCGTATAGCACATATAAATAACCTTACCTATTTTTGTTAATCGTGGATCTTCACATCCTGAATTTCCACCAGCAACTTTTTTTAATTCAAAATTTTCTCTTGGTACATATATTGGCATATCTTGTCTTTCATCAATAGAAACACCATCTTTACTTGATGCATAACCAATAGAAGAAGTATTGTCCATAGAAAGAGCTCTATATAATATATGCGTTGTATTTTTTATACGCAAAGCAGCAGGATTAAATGTAGCTTGAGCTTCCCAAGGATGTGTTTTATCTGGTGTAATAATAGGATTCTTTAAAGAACGACGAAAGTGCCACCTTGCACTTGTTTCTGGACGAATAGTTGAAAGAAGGTCAATTATGTTTACACGAGCTCTGCATGTCGTAGTATCTGAAGCTCCATAATATATAAAAAGTGTATCTTTTTGCAAGATTGCTCCTGTTGGAAATACAACATCAGGAACATGACCCAAAAGTTCATATGACTCTCTCGGAACCAAAATAGGACCACATGTGCGTCCTAAAATTTTAAGCGGATTATTAAAATCAAGAAGTACAGCTTCAACTCCAAATATCCGATCAAGATTGTTTGGGGAAGAAAAATAATTTTGAATATGAGAATACAAAAGAAGCCAGCCGTGGGAAGTTTTTACAGGCGTAGCTCCAATTTCAACATGGTCAGATTGTAATCTCTTTAAATCAATAGAATGCTCTTTGATATTTGCATACCATTCTTCCCAAAACTTGGAATCCCACAAACTTTCTATTTGATCAACTTGTGCAATTGCAATTGTCGCTGGAAGAAAATCTGTATTTACAGTCACAATAACAGTAACTTTGCCGTCAATACGCTCCGGAAAAAGTGTCATCGCCTTAGCATTAAAAGGTGTTACCAGATGTCGTTCATTAACTTTTTTTAAATCTTTTGAAATTGCGAGAGCGACCCTAATTCCACTAGCTTCAAATGGATATTTAGAAAGTGCTGTATAAAATATATAATAATTGTTTTCAAAAAAAGTAATACGAGGGTCCTCACAGCCATATTTTTCCCATTCTTCTTCTGGGTTTATAAAAAGTACACGCTCTTCAAAATATAAACCATCTTTACTCTTTCCGATACCTATGGTAGAAATTTGCTCTGGCGTACGCAACTTGTCGGGTGCACTAATAGCACGATATACACCATAAAAAGTTTTCCCTTTTTTAAGAACACTCATATTAAAAGAAGCAAATGCTTCCCAATAATGATCTTTGTCCGGCTCAAGAATTGGATTATGGTGAGATCTTTTTACAACATACATAAAATTATTTTAATTTCTTATTTTGAGTGTTATTTAAGTAATTTTCTTTTCTCAAAACTTTTTGTTTTGTCTTGTTCTCGATTTGTTTTCTAGTATTGCCGGCAACCTTACCACCTATTTTAGCATCTTTTTGCAAAGATTTAAAACCGCTAGAATTTTTATTTTGAGAAATTCTAGTAGTCGTCGCTTCACCAAGCATTGTAAGGATTAATTCCATTTCATCCATATGGTCGCGTAAATTATCCGGATTATTTAAATTTTTATAATCTTTAATCTGTTTTGCATTCATCTCAAAAGTGCCTTTATAAATCTCATTTGTCAGAATCGCAAAATCAATTCCCTCTCGAGCACCCCGGTCTTTCCATTCATCCGTCAGAGTATTTCGAATATTTATGCCCCTCATTCTCTTTGCTACCCATTCATCATCATAACCTTTTTGCTCATAAATCTTTTTTGCGCGGAGTATTGCCCGTTCTGGATCCTGTATTTCTTCAATTCTTTCTTGTCCTACTTTCGCCAGCCATTGCTTAAACGGTTCTGCTTTGGGAGACGGAATTGATTGAATGATGCGAAAAACACCAGAAGCATCACTGGTATCTGTTTCGTACATTTTTCTATCAGACGATGGTAATTTCAGTTGTACGATTTTTTCGTACAACTGGGAATACCCTTCCGAAATAAGCTTTATTTTAAGGTCGCTCCAATACCTCCTTGGATTTGGACTTTCAGATAAAATTCCGACTATGTCTGTAATAGAAAAATACCATTCGTCATTATGCCAACTTCTTCTGACTTCAGATTTTTCAAATAAAATAATATCTTTTAATCTATCTTTTTTCATAAAATTTTACAAAATAAACTTCATTGGTAATATTGATTTTAACAATTTAGCTTTAAGCGTATAAGCTCGTACAAACGAATCATCTATGTGAGCATATAAAATACCTTCCCCTTTATCTGTTTCCACAAACTGACTAGCAAAGGTGATTGCTCGATTACCATTCTTTCCAGCCTCACTATCTTCTATTATGGGACTTTCTGAGACCCAGTCTATTTTCCCGTTTTCATAGTCATAAACAAAAAGACCAATTGAAAATGTCCCGTATTTAATTTTATCTCCAACTTTTTGATTAGCTTCACATCCATTTATCACACCGAGTAATTTTCCTTCTCCAACATCAATAAAATCTTTTGAAAATAGAGGTCCCGGCGAAGCATGACCAGCAATCCATGACAGATTATGTTCTTTAGGATGAAAAACAATTTTTCCGTATTTCCAAGGTTTCCCCATATCTTCTGCGATGGCGACCTGAACAACAGAATATAATATATCGGTTTGACGATCCTTAGATTCAATCAAATTATAACGAAATCCATTTTTATTAACAGGTGCCACCGATAATTCTTTCGCACGGGATTTACTATTATCTGTGAGAACTGGTAAGGTCATTTCTAAAGAATTTAAATCTTGACCTACAGCATGACCGAGATGTATCCTAGTTTTTTCTTTGTCATCAACAGGTTTGATTGGAATTGTAAAATATATATGCATTAAGTCAGTCTCTCTATCTATCCAAATATCTGGATCTTCTAAACCAATAAAATCATCTCCTTCTTCAAGCAGACTACTTAAAACTTTTTCTTCATTATTTATATTTAATCTGTCTCCTATTTCAAAACATTCCAAAGAATTCCCATTTATCTTATGTAATTCACTTCGATCAGTATTTCCCTTGAAAGCAAGATCTCCACTGCGACTGGTTATGCAACGAACTATACCTTCTCGATAATTAGTTCGCGGGTCAAGTGCAATAGCCATTACATGTTTAAATCGAGCATCTGGAATTACAGCTTTACCTTTGTGCTCTATATACAATGGTTCTGACATAATTACGCTTTAATTTTTATTTTATCTTTTTTCAACACTAGCGCTTTGGAATTAATTAATTCTTTTAAGAATTTATCTAAGTCCGCTGTGGCAACACATGAGACCTTATCAGCACCACCATAATACACAAACAATTGTCCATCTTTAACAACTGCGCCACATGAATATACAACACCACTCTTATATCCCTCATTTTCATACCACAAATCTGGCTCAAGAATTGGCGACTTTGAATTATATAAAATCTTTTTTGGATCTTTCGTATCTAATATCATTGCCCATAATTTATATCTATGAGTATCATGACGCTCCATTTTATGATATAAAACTAGCCAACCATATTTTGTTTTTATTGGCGCAGGCCCAACACCTCTTATTAATCTATCTCTCGTACTCCACAAAAGACTGTCTTGATGAACACTATGTATAAAATTACTTCCATCTAATTCATCTAAAGATTTAAAATAATTTATCATAATATGTGGAGAAATACTATGAAGAATTGCGTACTTGCCATTAATCTTTTCTGGAAAAAGTACCCAATTCTTATGTATTTGACCAATAGGAGAAATCAATACTGGTTCTTTCCAATTCCAATGTCTATTTATGAAATCATTTAAACTTATTGAAGTGAGAGCAATTCTAACAGATCCCCAACCATCAAAAGCTGTATAAAGCATATATACATTATCACCTAAAAGAGTTAATCTAGGATCTTCGCAACCTCCACTCCACCCACCACCTGAAGAATACATAATTTTAGATACAGATTTTTTATCAAGAACTTCAACAGCTTTTCTTTCCTTATGATAATAAGCCATTTCTTTTAACTGTTTTTCGAAAGAATACCCATCATTACTTTTTGTATATCCTAATACCGAAATATCACTATTCCCAATAGCACGATAAATAATATGTATCTTACCATCATGATAAATAGCACTCGGATTAAATGTTGCTTTTGATTCCCAATACAAACTACTTTCAGGTTCAATAATAGGATTTTTATTTGATCTTTTAAGACTAAGAGAAGAAAGTTTTTTAATAATCTTTTTTACCGCCTTCTTTTTCGTTACTGTTTTTCTTTTAACAATTTTAATTTTCTTTTTTACTACAACTTTTTTCTTCGAGACTTTTTTCTTTTTAAGTACGGCCATATTTATCTTCTATTCTTATAATATCTTCTTCATCAAAATTATCATCATATGCAATTTCTAAAATCTGAACAGCGTCATCTTTTGCTTCTATTTGGTGTTTTTCTAATCTAGAAACCATATATTCCTCCCCTGGCTTCGCATTAATTTTATTTTCACCAATAGTTAAAACAGGGTGTCCAGAAACAATATACCAAAGTTCGTCTCTGTGATTATGATACTGCAAACTCATAGAACTATTAGGATTAATAAAATGCAGTTTTACTGTACTTACTTCATTGTGAGTAAATTGTTCAAATTGTCCCCATGGTCTTTTTATAGTAAATGTATTTATGTTTCTTTTAAAAGCTGCCATTTTTTTATTATACAACTAAATAATATTTTAACCAAGCCACTCTTTTATAATAAGTGCTGTTTCTTCTGGTCCTGTTACTGGCATTGTGTCAAAACCAGCCTCTTTAACTGAATAATCATTACCACCCGGGAAAAGTCCATCCCCAACAAAAATTACATCAGACTTCTCTAAATTCAACTTGTTGATAAATTGCATAAGCCCTACTGCTTTATTAAATCCTTTAGGAACTATATCAATACTAGAATATGCATTAATGAGCATTGTAACTTCTGGTAATTCTCTTTCGAGATCTGCAACAATTCTTTTTCTTTTTTTCTGATCTGGATCCCAAGCTTTTTTTATTTCAATTGATGCAAGCTGTCCACAAGCAGAAAAAGTTATCTGCGTATCTCTATCTTCCACAATATCACCTGCTATATTTTGTGGTATATCATATAAATTAGAATCAATAACTTTCTGTAATAATTCTTTAATTCTTTTTTTAACATTTTCATCCAAGGGTTCTTTAAATGTTTGAATATATTCTTTTTTTATTATATCATATTCATATCTTTGAGTTCCACTAGTTGATATTATTATTAAATTAGGCAAAAAAGAAGCAAATGAATTATCATTTAAAAACAATGGAAGAAATTGAGTTTCAAACTGTCCAAATTTCGCTCCGCTCATTGCAATAACAGTTTTTTGTTTAATAAGTTCTTTCAACAAAAAAACCATATCTTCAGTTATCGGACTTTTGCTTGCGGTAAGCGTACCATCAACATCAAAAGCAATAATTTTTTTATTTGGTAACATCTTATTTTTTCTTTTTTTCTTTAGTTTTTGCTAAAATACTTTTTTCAACAAGCCAAGATGAACTTTGTATTTTCCCTCCATGTCCAATATTAAAAACCATTTCAATTCCTAATTTCCTACATGTCTCTATATCATAAAAAAGAGAAGAATTTGGATTTTTGGCATCTTCTTCATTTCTGTCTCCTCCATTAGCAAAAATATGTGGCTTAATTTGAAGAAGCTCTCTACTGACACTCATATTTTTAGGACCTTCTAATTCTTTGGGATGTTCCGTAACAACTACACGATCTACAAAAGAAAATGCTTCTATAATTTCTTTACGTTCATGGTCAGGCATAAAAACATGCTTCCTTTTCTGCCTCTTCCAGTTATCATTATTTATAACAACCACAAGCTCATCACCAAGTTTCTTTGCTTCTTTAAACAAACGCACATGCCCAATATGAACTGGATCAAATCCCCCACTAACCATCACCACTTTTTTTGCTGAAGATTTTTTTAACATCATTACCTAGTATACTCTTTTTATTGTAAAAAAAAAATAAATTGTTTATCTATAAAATTACCAAGAACTACAAGCCGGCTCGGCACTGCAAAACATCCAAGCCCAAGTCGGACGAACCGAATCATAAAATGTGCCTGAGGATGGATAGCTTTCTGGACTTATATGCGAAAGCAGTTTGTAGTTTATGCCATCGGAAAGATAAAGATATCCATCTAGGGTACCCTTAGGGTCTAAAGGTAAAACAGAAATATAATTTGGAACTAATCCTGGAATATATCCTGTTGCGCCTGTTCCATATCCACCAAATGAAACAGCGCCTCTCCAAGCCCCACCCGAAGAAGGATACGCCCAATTTGTGCTGTAATACATTTCCAAGGCCGATCTAAGTTGAACCATGTCTTCTTTGCGCTTTACATCCCGAGCCTTTAACCTGGCACTATTCAAACTCGCCAACACCACACTTGATAAAATGCCAATAATGGCAACAACTACCAAAAGTTCAATAAGTGTGAATCCCTTAGATTGTTTTCTTTGTAAAAACATAGTTAATATTATAATTGTTTCTCTAAACGCGGTGGCGTATTTTCTGGATAAATTATTCTTTGACCTGCCGGTGCTTTAATTTCTGCTTTTTGACCACCTCTTCCCCCAAACATCAAAAAACCTGAAATAATAATCGCCAAGATCACAAATCCGAGCAACACATATTCCGCTTGTCTTTGTTCCTTGATTGCTCCACCAGACCACTTCATCACCAGTTGAACCATTTTCGGAATATCAGAATTCTTTAAAGCTTCTGGAGCTTTTTGTATTTGTTGTTCATTCTGTTTTACTTCAAACTCTTTCAGAGCTTGGTTAATATCAGTATTACCTTGAAGATTTAAATTTCCATCCATCTTTTAATCATACCCCCCTCCGTAACCTTTTGGCAAGCAATTTTAGGGATAATGAAGAAAACGGAAGCAAGACTTCCATTTTCTTGCTTCCGTTTTTTAGTTTTGCCAAACGGCTCAAATAATAGTATTTGTAATATAAATAAATATTGTAAATAACTACGCTATAGCGTAAGTTTGTACAATACTTTTCAATAACAACCCAATGACTATCTCGAACATATGTAAAAGATAGTCATTACTTAACTTTTCCGACCGGTAGAATTAGGTAATTTATTAATAAAATCCAGCATTGAGGAGAACCAGGATCTTTATCGGAAATATCGAAGACTCCTTGATTGCCACGAGAAACACTTCCTAATTTCGAACCTGACTCTTTGGCAAATTGAGCAGTAGTATCTCTTGCATTTTTAATAGCTTCAGCTAGCATCTCTGGCTTGATGCTATTAATATCTGAAAATTCAAAAACAATAGAATTCTGATTTAAAGTAACTCCTTTTTAAACTAATAATAAAGTATCCTTCTTAACTATTTTCTCTGAAAAACCTTTCACCTCAACATATGCTCCTTATTTATATTAAATATATTAATTAAACTTAATTTTTAAACTTTTTTCGAGTTCCTTTTTTCTCAAGCATAAGCCTCTTAACTTCAAGTCTTTTCTTGGTTTTATGAGAGCGTCTTGATTTCTTTTTTGGACTAAGGGTTGTGCCTCTTTTTGCCATATGATTTTTTATTATTTAATAAATTAGTCTATATTTTATATTATACTTTATATTCAAAGAAATTACAATTTTGTGCAACATCCGATGTTGCACAAAATCATTTGCGCAAGAATTTGCGCAAGAACGGTTCTTGCGCAAATTGAATCTTATTTCAGATAAATATCTATATTTCTCTTGTGTTCTTCGTAAGTCTTAGCGCAGTGGATTTTCCTGTTTTTATCATGTAAATAGAAAAGACAACTTGTTTTTTGCGGATTGTAAGCAGCGGCAATAGCTGCAATTCCTGGATTAGCAATAGCTCCTGGTGGAAGACCTTGATGTAAATATGTATTGTAAGAAGATTTTATCTTTTTATCTTCTGAAGTAACCTGTCCCCACCAGCCATCTTCCTCATTTCCCTTCGCGTATTGTAAAGTTGCATCTATTTGTAATTTCATTCCATTAAAGATTCTATTCCAGATTATTCCTGAAATTAAATTCATATCTCTTTTGCCCGCTGCTTCGCGTTGAATTATTGAAGCAATCTTTAGAGCAGTTTCTTCATTTACTATTTGTTTTGATTTTGGTTTCTTAACTTTACTTACTTGCTTGTTAAATTCGTCAACCATTGTTGCTGTAACTGCATATGGCTCTTCATCTTTATAAATTAAATATGTTTTAGGAAAATAGTGCCCCTCTACACTTGCACCATTCGTATTATTTATAAAATCCTCTTTTTCTGCAACACTCCAATCAAGCTTGCTCGCGACAACTTCTACAATTTCTTCTTTTCGTAAACCTTCCTGTATTCTAACAATACGCATAGAAGGATTGGCTAAATTTACATAAAAAGAAAGCCTAGAGAGTAAGGCTGGATCAAATTTATAGTAAACAACTATAGACAAGATTAATATAGTAAAAAGCACAGGCAATATAATAAAATATTTCTTCATAACTTAAGATAAATTATAACACAAAAAAATTATTTATTTAACTTTTAATTTCAAATAAGTATAAAAACAAACGGAAATTGCAAAACTTATTATAAATACTGGAAGAGGGCAATAATAACGGAAAATTATAAATACAAGTATAGCTAATAGAGAAAGGCCTCCAAAGAAAAACCAAAATCTAATTTTTATTTCTTCTTCTTTTATTAAATCCTTTTCATATTTTCTTCTAAGCCATAATTTCCAAATCAGATAAAATGCTAGGAGTATAAGAAAAGCAAGTAAAGTACAGAAAGATAATATATCTCCAAAACCAGAAGCAATTGCGGAAGCCAATAAACCTAAACCTTCTTCTTCAGCTGGAGTTTCTTCAATCGCAGGTGATGTATCTAAAATTTCACCAATCCCAGGCTCATTAGCACTCGTAAGTGGATTGTTCCCTGTAAAACTATTACCACCCCCTTGCGCCAAGAAAGGAGACAAGAGAGGCATTGTAAATTGAAATTCAGGACTTATGGTATGTGGTGAAGCGCGAGATATAACACGATAAACATAAGTCTGCCCTGATAATAAACCAGTCAATTGCATTCCGTGATTTATAACTTTAGTTGGATCTTCTGTTGTGTAAGATGGATAACCAAAATTGGGTGGTGTTAAATTCAAAGTATATGGACCACTAGAAGCTAAACCATAAACTACCTGGCTAGTTGCTAAAAGATTTGTATTCCAAGTAATCAAAGCTGTCCCAGTTGAATCTACTCCACTGGTTACGTTACTGGCTCTTTCGTTGAAAATAGTAAGAGTTATAGGAGTAAATGACCCACCGCCTCCTCCTCCACCAGAACCAGGAATAGTGCCTCCTCCTCCACCTCCGCCACCATTGTCAGTATTTTCTTCATCTCCTATTACAGTATTTCCGCAATGTGTTTGTCCTCCTTCGAACCCTACGCAAACATCAAAACCAAGTGTCTTTCCTTGATAAGAATTATCATCAGAATTAATGAATGAAATAGTATAAATAAAAGTTCTAGGTGTTCCATTAGAAATTACACCAAGAGAGACTTCCCCATTAGAAAAGAAATTAGCCAAAGTATTGTTAAATAAAATTACATTACCTTCCTTTATAGTAAGATGTAAAAGACTTCCAAAATTATTATTATCTAAAATATTAATTGCTTCAGTTAAAATAATCTTAGACGCATCTCCATTATTAGTAACTGTTACAGTTCCAGATGTTTCATCAAGAGGAAGAAAATTCGCTTGCACAAAAAGCGGGTCTGGAACAAACTGCACACCAAGAGATGAGACAGGTTGAGCTAAAGCTACACTATAAAAACTCATTAACATTATGATGATAGTAATTGGTAGTATTAAAATTTTAACAAAATTTTTCATAATATTTTTAAGGTGTTACTTCCTCTGGCACTAGTGCAGGTGCTGGTTCCGGTTCTGTAGCGGAAATTGGTTCTACTATCGCTGACACAGGTTCTGAGGTAAGCTCTGGAACTGGAATAGGGATTAATTCTGGCACAATAACGGATTCTTTTTCAATAACCGACGTTGATTCTGTTATTAATTCTAATATTGATTCAGAATTAACGGGTATGAGTGTTTCTATCGTTTCCAATATTTCTGTTACAATCTCTAGTACAACTTCTGTTGCTATTGTTGGAGAAATATCTGCTATTTTTGATGCAATATTTTCAGTTGAAGATGCCGCGTTTTCTTCATTTACCAAAATTTCAGGAGCACTTGCCTCATCCAAAGAATTTCTAACTCCCGGTGTTGGTACGGGATCTACAAATGCACCAGTGCCGTCAGGCATACGCGCGTAAGATTTATTTTTTGGAATTGTTGCTCCTGGAGTACAGTCGATGCCCGCACCTGAAGGTGTCTCATCATTCGTCCCACCCGGTGTTGGTGTGAGATAGCAGTAGTCATAGTCACTCGTGTATGCGTAAGAGTCCTGAAGCACATTATTTGCATTAAAGAGCTTCACGGTATCACCAGTATTGTTCCATACCCGTTTATTCATATAGACTACCAGAAAACCGTGTGCAGGAATGACGAGTGTTGCCGGTATTGAATTTAGGTTCGTTATGTCTGTATTGCCTACGCCACCCGAAGCATCTTGTACATACCAATCAGTGAGATCAATGGGACTTCCTGTGAGATTATACAACTCAACCCATTCACCTTGGGGCATATCATCACTATCTGCGCCAAAGTCAAAAATAAAGTTTGAGTCGCCCTCTGCACAATCATCAGAACCGTCAGTACATAAAATTCCATCTGGATTTGGCAAGAATTCATTGATAACGACAGGGGTCTCGACTTCTGCCGCTTCTATTGAAATATGGAATCTTTCTTCGTCGTAATAACCACTCGCATCAAAAGATGATACACCATCAATCCATGCTTTATAAACAAGGTCAAACTCGCAAGTCTCCCCTGCGGTCACCGATTCACCAGAAAGGACCGTAATTATAAAAGACCAAAGACCGAAATCATTTGTCGTCCCGATTGAAAATGCCGACAAGGCTCCATCGTATGAGAGAGTGCCACTTGTGGCATTGAGGGCAAGCGCATCGCACATGCTATCATCACCCCCAGTCTGTTCATATTCAATATCGTATTGTGTCGGCAGACTTCCATCTACTAATGAGACATTGGTTTCAAATTGTGATTGGTCGCCCAAGCTGTTGCTAATCACGCCATCAAATTCTGTATTGGAAAGGACAATGTCAAGCATTCCTCCCTTAAAAGTATTCCCTGTTGAACTTTCCTCATCATTATAATACCCCATGGTGTATCCGATTTGAGAGAGAGCCACACCATTTAAACCAACTATCAAAGCAAATGCAAGCAATTTAAAAGACACTCGTTTTACCGTTTTCATAAATACAATATTTTCCCAAGAATAAGCCTTAGTAAATTGTCCAAGTTTATTTCTTTTTCGAATTACTTTGGTCATTTTGTTAAGCTTCTTTTTCATTGTTTTCTATAACTGCTAATTTTTGTCTGCGCATCTTTCTAATTTCATGAAATATTTTCACTCCTTCATCATAAACTATTATAAGAGCTGGAAGAATAATCAGAACTGCAAAACCAATAGGTTTGCGCGCAAGATCAATGATGTAACCAAAAAATGGAACATCAAACAAAACTTTACCGTGAATATCACTTTGTTTTATTTCATTCGTATCATTATCTTCATTGGCATCCCCTTTCGTTGTAAAGAGAAGCACACCGTCCACTGCACGACTAGAAACTATGCGGTGAGTAGTCGGAATATCTGTTTTTGTATCTTTGCCGAAAGTTACAACATCCCCTACCGTATAATTTGAACTTGGTTTTATAACAACAATACTTCCTACTTTAATATCTGGTTCCATTGAGCCAGATTTTACAATCTTTATTTGATAATTTCCTTTAATTGGAAAAAGAGCAAAAAGCAAAAAAGCAATGATAACAAATATTGCTATATAAAATATTTTGTATAAAACTTTAAATAATTTTTCTGTCCCGTTAGAAGCAGGTCGCGGTCGTCCGCTTTCTTGCTCCATTTCAATATTATTTTTTTCTTCAGTTGTTGACATATATTTTTGTTTTTTAAAAACCGTGACCGCGGCTTCTAACGGGATCTGTATCTATTTTCATTTTATAAGGTCTTGATCCCGAACTAAATTTTAGTTGAGGGACTTAAAGCCTTAGTTCCCAGCACTTTTTTCTAGAATAAAAAAGTGCTGAGTCAAAGACTTCAATGGTTAGTTGAAAATTTTTATAGTGGCTCTAGGTTAACATTTTCGCAATCAAAGTTAGGATTATTCCTAGTTTGTTCTGCGTAAGCGGTTAAGCTAGCTGAAAGCGAATCCGTTTGCGCAATGTCTCCCATTGAAGAACCATTACATAAAACTGTATTCCCCGATAAAGACTGTGTTCCAGCGCACCATGCTAGACCTACATACTTCGTCGGACCTCCACCGGTAAGTGAAAGCTGAAGAAGTTCAGTGTCTAAGAAAGGAGTATTTACTGGAAGTAATTGTGCTTCTCCTTCATACACTCCGTCATTATCAGTATCGTTCCAAGCAAATACTTTAAGGAACTGTGAAAGCTCACCTAAAAGAGTCGTCACATCACCCGCATTCGCTTCAGGATCAATAATGAGATTCTCTTGATTATTAACATTACTGGTTAATAAACAAGCATAAGCATCATTACTAGAAACATTGAGACTGATGACATTTGTTCCATAATCACCCGGCTTTACGTCATCAAAGTTAAAGAACTGTTCGTTCCCCGTAAGATCTTGAGATTGCCAAAGTTCACAATGATTTTGGAAATATGCATCTCCGCAGTTTCCATTGATTGTAAGTTTGTAGAGAAGTCCTGCAGGATTTGATTGTGGGTTTCCTCCAGATTGAGCCCAGTTTTTTACTTTGAATTGAAGTATGTTTGTTCCTTGTATTATGTTATTACTAACATTTACAGTAACAACAGTATCTGCTGAACTGAAGTTATTTTCACTTGTATCAGCTGCAATAGGATTCCCGTTTAAGAATACTTCGTAACTATTATCCGTAGCAACCGCAAAGTTGATAGTTGCGCCACTTATAGGACCCATCCATGTGAATGTTTTCTGAAAAGTATAAGTTGTATCAACCGTTGTGTCTGCTTGCGCCACAGGATTTGTTATCCAAATCCATCGAGCATCATTTACAGTACCGTCTACATCAGCCGTCCATGCAGGATGAGTAGGCGTGAGAATGACAGCATTTGTGGGTGTTATTGGTACGCCATTTTTTGCGATAACAGTATTTGATGTGTCACTTAGTGCTGTCACACTACATGTTTTACAATCTACACCGTTGTATGTCTGCGCCGTATGATCTACCTTGAGATCAATTGAACCAGCCACAAAGATGTTGCCGTTTGAGGTCTCGGTATCATTGTAGAAAGCGATAGTGCCTCCCGCAACGATTGCTCCAACCACAGCAATTGTCCCTATACTTAATAATATTTTTTTCATATGATTCTGCAGAATCACACCGCGCAATGTCGATTAAAGCGCGGTGCTATCCGTTTATTAGTTATTTGTGTCGTTGTAATTAATGTAGACATTACCTTCAAACAAATACTGACTTGGGTTCCAAGCTGTCATAGGACCAGTTGATAGACTACCACTGTTATAATCTGACGATCGAACTAACCAGATTTTCGCACCATTAGTAAAGTTACCATCAGGTAAAGTTGGTAAATCTACTCCTAGGTTAGGATTGCCAGCACCAGCTACAATATTCCCACTTCCATCGGTTGTATGTGTGCCAATGAAAGCTCCCGGATTATTTCCAGGCCAACCATCAGCATAATAGATCAAGCTATAAGCAGTACTTGCAGCTAGACCCTTTCCAGTTAAAGTGTAGTCAAAAGTGTTCCCATCACCTGCCCAGGCAAGATCAGCATAGGTTCCATCGTTGATTATTGTCCATGGGCCACCTTCTACGATTGTCTCATTTTCTAATCTCAATGCGTGCGGGTTTGTTTGAGTAGCAGTGGAGCAACGAAATCCTGCATTATTTCTAGCTTGTTCAACGCGAAAAGCAATGCTTGCAACCATTGAGTCAGTTTGAGTGTTGTTACCCATTCCAGCACCGTTACAAGTAATTGTATTGCCAACTATAGCTTGTGTACCAGCACACCATGCCAGACCGATATATCTTGTACTGCTTGCAACTAGAGGACCCGTACTTGAATCAGCTAATGTGTAAGTTTTTCCACCAAGAACATCACTTGCAGGACCTGATTGATTTGAGAAAAGAAGAGGTTCTGGTGATTCCCAAATATTGTCTCCATCATCAGCCCAAGCTGCGAATTTAATGTTCTGGGCAAGTTCACCGTCAAAAATACTGTCGGTGTTGGCTGTGTCTCCCGCCGCTAGTTCAGGCTCGTTAGAGCTTACATCATCGTTCTTGGTGATGTTTACATCCACACAAGCCCATGCATCGTTATTGATAACATGAAGCGAAATTGTGTTTTCTCCTTCATCTCCTGGCTTTATGTCAGCGAAATTGAAGAACTTCTGTACACCATTCTGCAAATCAGTCAAAGTCCATGTCCCATCACAAGGAGATCCTGGAACTGGATAAGGAGAACTGCCAACCCACTGATAATTTCCTTGCCCGGTTGATCCAACAAGTTGACAAACATTACCATTATAATGCTGTTCACTATCTACCTTCAAATCAATCGCACCAGCTGTGAAAGTGTTCCCAGTTGAAGTCTCTGTATCAGAGAAGAAAGCGCCTGTTGCGCCTAGAACTACAACTCCGACCACTGCTATCATACTTAAACTCAATATAATTTTTTTCATAATCTATTTTTCCCCCAGAACTTAAAAATAAGTTCGGGGATTAACTAATAATAATTAACTTTTAATAATATTTCCCCTGCACTAATCAAGACTTAAGCTATTTGAGATTCTTCGCTTTATTCCACCTAGAGCTTTACCTCGTTCTTTAAGCATTTTCTCTCTATGGGTAGCATCTTCTCTTTTTCTATATGCTTCGTAATAAATCAACGTAAATGGTGTTCTTAATTTTGTTGATCTATTTATACCTAAATTATGTTCTTTTAATCTTCTTTTAAGATCGTTTGTATATCCTATGTAAAGATTTTTATCCTTTTCACTTCGTAAAATGTATACGTAGAACATAATTCAAAGTCCTAATTAGTGCGGGGGTAAATTTTGTTTTTTATCGACCATTTCCCCCGAATTAATTAAGTTTCAACTTGATTAGTTCGGGGGTTTATTTTGCTTTTTAAAATACAAATGTAAATTTTCTATTTTAATAAAAAACTTATGTCTACATTCTAAAAAATTTTATTTTTCAAAAAACAAAAACCACAAACCAGAAAACTTCCGGACTGCGGTTTTTGCTCTTGTTGAGGAAACATTAATTTTGAGAATTTTTTTAACATAAATTAAATTCTCGACTATTTTATTTTCACCCCCTATTATACTTATTCTTGGTTCCTCGCAAGAATCTTCTTTTTATTAAAACTTTATAAGTATAATATAGATTATGCTTACTCATATTTTTATGTCAAATAGTAAAAGTTAATAAAGTGTTAATAAATCAAATATTTTAAAATAAACAGCAAAAGCCCAGTAATGGACATTAAATAGAGGAACTGCTCTTTCGAGCAACTATTTAATGTCCGTTATTGGGCTTTTTAATTAAAAAAATTAACCTAATATAGTCTAACACAGACTAGACATTTTGTCTAGTCTGTGTTGTATAACTATATTTTTAAGTTAATGTAATTTTACAAAACCTCTAATCTTTTTTTGTGCAACATCAGATGTTGCACAAACACCAAAGGCCCCCGTATATAACAAAGGGCCTTGGTTTGAGTAGCTTATCCTCTAGAAGAGAAAACTACTTTTATATAATTTTTTGCTTCTAATTTGAGTTCATAACTCTCGAATACGCGAAGCAATGTTTGTAAATATTTTAGAGTTTCCCTAAAGGATTAGCCAGTATTATTCTCCAACGAAACATAGACACAAGTCAATAGCTCTGGTGTATAAAAAATATGAACAACCAGTGCATTAGCTGTTCAAAAACCCTAAAAAATGGTGGAAATCTTTTTAGGCAACATTTTTCCAATAAAGTCCATAGCCAAAAAAATCTTCAATTAAAAGGATTATTTGATGATTAGCTACTTATCTGTCTGGCTGACTAGGGGAACAAAAATAAAATCTCCTTTTTCCGTTTCCACAAATTTATCGTTTTGCTTTGTTAATTTTAGAAGTTTTTGGACATACTCTCCGACTGGCGCAAGCAGAATTCCTTCATTGGCTAGTTGTTTTTTCAGCTCCTCGGGAATCTTTTTTGGGGCCGCAGTCAGAATGATTTTATTATATGGAGCGTGTTGAACAAGTCCGCGCGAAGCATTCGCATTTAAAACAACAATATTTTCATAATTTTTCAATTTTTCTTTCGCTTTGTCCGCCAGCTCTTTTATAATCTCCACACTGTAAATTCTTCCTTCTTCTCCGATTAGACAAGAAATCAAGGCGGCGTTCCATCCACTGCCTGTTCCAATTTCTAAAACTTTATCGCCTTTTTTCAACTCCAATTCTTGCAACATAAAAGCTACAGTGTATGGCTGACTTATTGTTTGCCCATATCCAATAGAAAGAGGATGGTCTTCATAAACCTCATTTAAATTTTGTTCTGAAATAAAATCTTTTCTATCAACTTTTTCTATAACTTTCAGTATTTCTTCCTTGATTCCCCTTTCTTTAAGTTTTTCAATAAGTTCTTTTTTATTCATTGCATTTTATCATGCCCATACAAACCAACAAGCGTAGCATTTTCAATAATATGCCCACCTATTTTCATATATTTTTTATTCTAAACTAATAATTAAATAATAAAATTTTGACCTTTACATTGAAGACGACACATCAAGCAATCTGTTACACTATTCTTTCTTTTTTCCCTTATTATTAAGATCGCTAGAATTATTATTTTCTTTTTTTTTCAAGCGTTCTTCTTCTGTTTTTTTAATTAAATCGATCTCGTTTTTATATTCTTTTGTTTCTTTTTCAATATTATTCAATTTATCGGTAATTTCCTTTGTCAGTTCGTTATCTTTGCCTTCCGCTAATTCTTTTTCAACAAATTGTCGGACATCTACAATATTCTTCTCTAGGCGTTTTTCGGCAATAGTAAATCTTTCCATTTTAATGTCTTTTTTTTCTAAAATATCCTTCATTTCCTTAATCCGCTTTTCTGCCAAGATTGTCTTCAGCTGGGCTTTTTTTTGAGGGTTAAAAGTAAAAGTTTCTTGAAAGTTCTCTGTGATGATTTTTACAGAATAAAGAATATCGCCGGGTAAACTTTTTTGGCTGGCGAAAACTGCTCCGCCTCCGCCCAAAATAAGTATTGCGATTAAAGCCACAGCCATAATTCTTAATATCGGCATCCCAAAAAACAGCGATATTTCTGGTGACTTTATTTCAATTCCTTCTCTAATTGGGTAAAATTCCATGTATTTTTTAAGGTCACTTTGCAGTGACGCTAAAAACCCTTTCTTAACCGAAGTTTTTTTTAGTTCTTTCAGTTTTTTAATTAAATCTTTATCTTCCATATTTTTTCTTTAAAACTTGTAATGCTCGGTATATCAAAATTCTCACATTACCTCTTGTTTTGTCTGTAATTTGAGAAATTTCTTTTATGCTCAGATCATCAATGTAACGCATTATTAAAATCTGTTTATATTCATCTTTTAAATCAAAAAGATATCGCTCTAATCTTTTCTTTTCAATTTCCAAGTCAACTTCATTTTCTTGCTCTGCTTCTATGATTGCCATAGTTTCAACTTCTTCCATTCCATCTAAAGAGATCTCTTTTTTACTGCGATAATAGTCAATGATTGTGTTATTGGCAATTTTATAAAAAAAAGCTTTGAAATTCTTGATCTCCTCTATTTTTCCTTCAGCAATGTTCCTCCAAGCTTTAAAAAAAGTTTCTTGAGTCAAGTCCTGTGCCACATCCCAATTATTCACTCGAAAATAAACATGCCGCAAAATGCCTAGAGCGTATTCTCGATAAGCTTTTTCGAATTTTTGCTGATTTGTCTCCATTGAAGATGACGAAAAAGAGGCTATTTTGTTACTTATAAAGCATCTAACGTATTATTTATAGAACTTATTATCATTGTAACACTATAGCTCCGATGTAGGTGATGTTAGAACCAAACTGTAAAAAACATGATTGTAAAAATTATGGCCGACACAACGCACCAAGTACAGAAAGCTCGAAGCACAAATGCTTGAACATAAAGAAAATACATTGAAAATAGAAAACCGAAAGTCACGATGGCTTGGATAGGCCAAAACGCAATTGACCCTCCGACATAAAGCTTAGCCAGAAGCAATATGACCACATACATCACAAAACCTGCATAAGAATTAGGAATTCCAAAAGTTTTGTTCTGTGGGCTATGTTGAACTTTATAACACCATTCTTTCGGAAAAAAAATACACGCAACATCGGTACCTTTTAATTTATGATAAATAAGATAGAGAGTATTTAGTACTCCAATGCCCCCTAAAACGTACAAAACAATTATAGTATTCATATAGTTATGATGAGTATAACATTATATTATAAAATTTCCAAAGATTTTTATTTAATAGAATAACTCCAAAAAACCATTATAAAATATACAGCTTAAAAAATGCTCCCATTGTTGGTTGCGTTTAGAACTCTTAATTGGAGACAAATTAAAACTGAATTGGAGTGGTTACCGTCTGTTTAGGTCTTTTCATCTTGTATTAGTTTTCACTTTCACCACTGTCTCCATTATCCTCTTCTTCGTCATTTTCACCATCATTATCATCGTCACCATCTTGGTCATCTTTTTCACCATCATTATCATCATCTTGGTCTTTAGTATTCAACTGACCGTCGTTGTCAATGTCTTGGTCATTATCATTTTCTAAGCCATCCTTATCTAAGTCATCTTTCTGATTTTCTTTGGTATCAACTTCCCCATCATTATTGTCGTCAATGTCGCCATCATCTTCAATTCCATCGTTGTCTATATCAAAATCCCCATCGTCCTTATCATCGTTAATTCCATCGTTATCATCATCGTTGTCTACATTATCATTTTGACCGTCATTGTCGTGATCCATTGACTGTTTGTCATTCACATCAAGAATGGTATCGTTGTCATCATCAAGGTCTACCGAGTCAACTAAACCATCGTGGTCATTATCATTAGCAAATGCTGGAGTAACACCAACAACTTGACCAATAAAAAATCCGATCATAAGAAATACGACAGAAAACAAAATAAAAAGTTTTTTTGTAATCATATTTTTGTTTTTCTTGTTCGGTTATGAGTATTACTCCCAAACGAACAGGATAATTATAAAACCTTTAGCTTATAAGATGCTTATTGTATCATAAACACAGCAAATTCAATAAACCGTAGATTGCCCACGCAACTTGTTATTTTTATAAAAGTTCTAATCCCTACTAGGGTATCCAAAACAACCATTACGAAATACAGCTTTAAAAATGCTCCGGGGGTAGGGTGATCTCGGCTTACAGCCGCAGTATACCTTTTCAAACAATTCAAAATAAATTTCTCATTGTTAATGAAAAGCTTTTCGCTCCCTACACGAAAATGAAGCAGTTCATTTTCTCCCCGGAGCAATATAAAAAACCACATTTCGTGCAGTTTTTTATATTGCTCCGGGGGTAGGGATCGAACCTACGACCAATCGCTTAACAGGCGACCGCTCTACCGCTGAGCTACCCCGGAATTTTATTCCTGATAAATTCTCTGCCCCCTCTACAATCTAGCTGAGAAATACCCCGGAATTTATTTTATAAAGAACTTATATCATATTAACAGAATCTATATAAAAAACAAATAAAAAGAACTTAAAAAAATTTGCATTATTAGTAAAATAAGATAGAATATATTTATTCAATTTAATAAGGGCCCATAGCTCATCTGGTAGAGCGCCTCATTTGCAATGAGGAGGCAAGCGGTTCGAGTCCGCTTGGGTCCACCAGACAGGAAATTACAAGCAAGAGGCAGTCGTCTTGCGGAGTTTGTCCCGACAGAAAAAAAACTCGGCGACCAAATTGTAAGGAATTTTAGACGAAAAAATCAGTTGGCGATTCTACATTTTAATAAAAGAAAATTTTTAATCATAAGGAAACATTTAGAGAAATTAGTCGATTTTCTAATTAAATTATAAATTAGAGATTAAAACTAAATAAAGGTCGACCTCGCTAGCAAAGTAAAACTCGCTAGGAGACAAAAATTAAAAATTTAACTTAAATATTAAAATGAAAAGAAAATTTAGTATTTTGTTAGTTAGTACGGTGCTGACTGGATTAGCTTTGAGTTTAGTGGGAACTGCCTTGACTTCTGAGGCTGCGCCAGAGCCAATGCAAAGAAAAATTGTGGTTTTCCAAACCTGGTTCGTTGATGACGTCGCTCAAGACGAGTTAATAAATCGATTCGGTGGAGCCAAGATCAAAAATCTAGGTCTAATTGGCGCTAAGGCAGTTTATTTACCGCCAAAGGCAGAAGTAGTTTTAGCTCGTCAGTTCGGGGTTTTGAGAATTGATGATGATGTGGTTGTTGAAGCTTTAATCAGGGGTGGCATCGCTGCTAAGCCAACTCGAACCCAACCATCAGAAGGTCTACCTTGGGGGGTTGATAGAATTGATGCTGATTTGGTGTGGGGAATTACTACTGGTGATCCAATTAAAGTAGCCATTGTTGATACGGGAATTTATGTTAAACATCCTGATTTGGTTGGCAACCTTAAGGGCGGAGTAAGCACTGTTGGGTATACCACTAGTTATAATGATGATAATGGTCATGGTACCCATGTAGCTGGTATTGTTGCTGCCATTGATAATGAAATTGGGGTGATTGGCGTGGGTCCAAAAATTGACCTCTATGCTGTTAAAGTTTTAAACAGCCGTGGTTCTGGCTATCTTTCTGATATTATTGAAGGCCTTGATTGGGCGATTACTAATGGAGCGCAAGTGGTAAATATGAGTTTAGGCACTGCCTCTGATGTTCAATCTTTCCACGATGCAGTGGCAAGAGTTTACGCCGCCGGCATTGTGGTGGTGGCAGCCGCAGGTAATAGTGGAGGTTCGGTCATCTTTCCGGCTGCCTATCCAGAAGTGATTGCTGTTTCGGCCACTGATAATACTGATACGATTGCCTCTTGGTCTTCTCGGGGTCCAGAAATTGATTTAGCTGCTCCAGGAGCCAGCATCTACTCCACATATAAGGGTTCAACTTATAAGACCTTGAGCGGAACTTCAATGGCTGCTCCTCATGTGGCTGGCGCAGTAGCTTTGGTTTTGACTCAAACAGCTAAATGTGATACTGATTTGAGTGGTAGTTGTAGCCCGGCTGAAGTTCAACAGAGATTAGAAGTAACGGCTGAACAGGTGACACCAGACAAAATTTCTGGCAAAGACAATCTTTATGGCTCTGGTTTAATTGATGCAGAAAAAGCAGTGACGCAATAAACTTTAGTGGAGGGTATTGTTTTTAAATTACTTATTAAGAAAATAATTTCTGAATTTTTTCCCACGGCACAGAGACGAGCAGTGTACCGATAAATACAAATAAAAGTCCCAATCCAGTTTGCAGGGTCATTCCTTCAGCGAGAATTATTATTGCCAGAATGGCTGTAAACACAACAGAAAGCTTATCTATCACCGTCACTGCGACAGTTGGTCCGACAGATAAAGCTTGATAAAAAAATATCCAAGACAAAGCTCCACCAAAAGCAGACAAAATTACAAATGTCCACTGCTTGCCAGAAAGCGCTCCTAGTGCTGTTGTTGATAACTTACCAAAAGATAAAGCTGCAATAGAGACAACCACTGCCATAACAATACCCCTGATAGCTGTAAGTAAATTTGCATCAACACCCTTCAATCCAAGCTTTGCGAAAATCGTCCCAACACTTGCCATAATTGCTCCAAGCAAAGCATAAATAATATACATAAAAAAAGTATAACAAATATATAAGATATTTAAAAGCTAAAAAAATGCTACAAAAAACATATCTTCAAGTTTTATTGGAAAAGATTAATATAAATGCTATAATAACACCACAATTTTGAATTTTAAGAAAATTATAAAATTAATTATTAATTAAATAAAAAATGTATGGAGAATTTAGATAAAAGAAAAAACATTGCTTCAATAGTAGTATTAATTTTAGCTATTTTAATAATTGGAGGTTATTTTGTTTTTGGGAAAAATAAAACAAATAATATAGCTCCAAGTGTAGCAATAGTAAATGGTGCTCCAATTCTTAAAACAGCTTATGATACAGCACTAACAAATAGTCTCGCTTTATACAAAACAGAAGGCATTGATACAGAAGATGCAACAAAACTTTCTCAAATCAAAACACAAGTTTTAGACAATCTTATAAATAATGAATTATTGCTTCAAGGAGTATCTAATGCTGGTATAAAAACTACTTCAGAAGAAATTGAAAAACAATTTCAGCTTATTTTAACTCAGTCAGGTGGTAAAGATAAGTTTCAAGCAGAACTTATTAAAAATAATCTTACAGAAACACAGCTCCGAGAAAATATATCTAAACAAATCACAATTCAAACATATTTATTACAAAATATTGACACAAAATCAATAAATGTAAGTGAAGCTGAAATTGAACAACTTTATGCAGACTATAGTAAGATACAAAAAGATAGTGGACAAAAAGATGTCCCAGCATTAAAAGATCTAAGTGAAGAAATAAAACAACAAATTATCTCCAATAAACAACAAGTCTTAGTGGGAAACTTTATTTCTTCTCTACGAGCAAAAGCAAAAATAGAAAAGACTATATAAAATAATAATTATAAAAACAAAAAGCGCCCCGAGGGGCGCTTTTTGCGGCACATACATTGTTTACGATAAATGCGAGGTGACGTCAGAATTACCCCACACTCACTCGACTAGTATAGCATATTATAGAAAAATTGCAAGTCAAAAGAAAAATCCCCTCTTACGAGGGGATTTTTCATGTTTTTGTCTTGTATCTATAAGCCGAATTTTGTATCTTTTGCCGAAACAAAATAAATAGCAATTTATCTAGGCCCCAAATTACTCTAGGGCTCAAGCGATTCTCCCCATTAGCCAAAAGGCTATGCAGGGCACGATCTTGCACAGGGGTAAGGATTTAGCCGTTTCACCCCCTCACATGCGTGCATGTGAGGGACTCGTCTCTGTTCGCACCTATGTATTGCTACATGTGGGAATTACCCACTACCTTGCTCCCTAACTTGCGCTAGGGCTGTGTTCGGACTTTCCTCTCCATAATTTACATTATAGAGTAGCTATTCAATACAAGACTAAATCTAATTATACTATAAAATACTAATATGTAAATAGAATCTCATCCCCTATTTTTAAATTATTTTTATCTGAAAAATTAGAAACAACTTCTAAAACATATTTCGTATTTATATTTGGACCATAAGTTTCTAAAAAGTTTTCTTTCCGTGCATCTTTCTTAATATAAACTACTTTCATATTTTCATCAAACCAAATAATGTCAATTGGGAAATTCATTCCTTTCATCCAAAAATAATATTTCCCGGGTTTATCAAAAACAAATAACATTCCTTCATCATTCTCTAGTGTGCTTCTACCACTTAATCCTTTCTCATGCATTTCTTTCGTTATAGCTAAATCAACCTTAATACTCTCTCCAGCAATTCTAACTTCTTTAATATTTTCTAAATTAAGATTTTGAGAAGGATTATTTATTAAAAAAAAAGCTATAAGAAAAAAGACGATTACTAAAGATAAATTGATGTACTTATTTTTCATTTTTGATCTCCATTCCAACCAAAAATTTTCCCTACAGAATCTGCATTTTCATGTTTTCGAATAATTTGGATAGTACCATTCTGTGCAACAATTTTCATTGGTGCTGATAAAAGACAATGGTGCGATGCTAAACCTTCTTGATAAGCACCAGTATCGAAAATAGCTACGAATTGGTTTCTATTTTCATGAAGCTTAGGTAATAAAATATAATTCCCACCATCAGTATACTTATCATCAGAATCACAAGTACTTCCTGCAAGCCAAACTGTCTTCAAAACATTATGCATATTATTAACAGGTATTATGTGCCATTTTTGATGTATCGCCCAAGTATCTTTCAAATCATTCATAAAACTACCATCAACGACATACCAAGCATTCGCATTTGCTTTCGGTATATTCTTTTCAGAAATTACTTTATATATTGTAATTTGTGCTGGTGCAGCTATATACCTACCCCATTCTATAGCCAAGTTTGGATGCTTCACGTGAGCTTTATCTGCTAAATTCTTCAAAATTTTAACAATTTTATTGGAAACACTTTTTGCAGTATAGAATTTCTTTCTTTCATACGGAATACCAAAACCTCCACCAATGTCTAGCGTATCTAATGATGGGTGAATTTTCTGTAATTGAACATAAACATTGAAAGCGTATTTAATTGCATCTAAAATACTTTTTTGAGATTTAATCTGTGAACCAACATGATAATGCATTATCTTTAGATTTTTCATTTTACTCAAATTAAGAGCATCTTTTTCAGAAAGTCCAAAAATATCAAACTTCTTATCCCAATGAGTGTCTGTCTTTACATTTAAATTTACTCGCATACCTATATCTCCCTTATATTTTGAAACTCTTTCAATTTCTAGAAGGGATTCTAGAATTGGTACTATATTCATACCTTTTGCACGCAACTCTTCTATTAAGTCTAGATATTGTTCAGTCTTAGGACCATTACAAAATACCCGAATTTTACTATTAAATTTCTCTCCTTCCCAAAGCTTTTTCACAATCCAAAGCTCGTTAGCAGAAGTTACTTCTAAATTCGCACCTTCGGATAAAATAGGAAGAATAAATTCTTTGTTTTGATTTACTTTCATCGGATAGTGATAGAAAAATTTACCCTTATATCCATAAATCTTCATATAGGCTTGGAAATAACCCATTAAATCTTTGAGTAGATCTTCAATAATAAATGGAAAGGTAACTTGAAGAGGTGTCCCATATTTTTCTGCAAGATCGTTTAAATTATAAATATGATGGCCTTCATTGGCTGTCAACTCGCCTTCCTTATTCACATCAAAAAACTGAGTGTTAAATTCATCCACTCCTAGCTTCCAAAATTTCTTCCAATTGTTTCCAGGTTTTTTAGTTTTCTTTCTTTTCTTCTTTCCCATCTGAATAAAAATAATTATAGCACCCGCCTGCAAAAATGCAATAGATTTTAGCCCAAATACCCCTTCAAAAACTCCTCTTTAAATTCGAAGAATGTATCATCTAATATACTCTGCCTAATCTTTTTAACTAAATTAACTATAAAATATAAATTATGAATCGATGCCAATGTTCCTGCCAACATTTCTTTACCATGAAAAAGATGTGCAATATAAGCACGAGAGTAGTTTTTACAAGTATAACAAGCGCAATCTTCTTCAAGTGGACCAAAATCATTTCTATATTTTGTATTCATTATAATTATCTTTCCAGTTTTAGTATAAATTGTTCCGTTTCTACCAAGACGAGTTGGGGCAACACAATCAAAAAGATCCACACCATTTTCTATACCCATAAACAAATCCTCAGGCTCTCCAATACCAAGCAAGTGCCGAGGTTTCTCTTCTGGTAAAATTTCATTCACCCACTTTACAGCTGTAGACATATCTTCTTTCGCAAAACTTCCACCAATGCCAAAACCGTCAAACCCCAAACCAAAGCCTTCAGCTTGGTACGGGGCAAGATTTTTCCCACCTACTCGCATCTCAGAAATAATTTTCGCAGATTTCTTGCGCAAAGATTCTTCTCGCCCACCCTGCACGATGCCAAAAATAGCCGGAACAAAAGATAAAGATTTTTCTTTTGTTAATTTAATATGTTCCACAAGACTCCTCTTGGCCCAACGATGCGTCCGCTCAAGCGCTTCTTCTTGATAAACTAAATCCTCAGATGGACTAGTGCATTCATCAAAAGCAAAAATTATATCTGCACCCAGACTGTGTTGGATCTGAATTGATTTCTCGGGAGTAATATAATGAATAGAACCATCTAAATGTGACTTAAAAGAAACACCATCTTGTCCAATCTTAGCCAAGCGTGGAACACCAATATCATCAAAACGCTCTGGGATTAATAAAGATGGGTCAGTAATTTTTCCAAGGTGAATAAGCTTAGAAATATCTTTACCATAAGCAATACCTAAAGAAAAAACTTGGAAACCTCCAGAGTCAGTCATTGTAGGTCCTTTCCAATTCATAAACTTGCCAATACCTCCCGCATCACGCACTATTTCATCCCCTGGTTGTAAATAAAGATGATAAGTATTACCAAGCACCACTTCCACGCCGGCATCCTTTACCTGCTCGGGATTAAGAGATTTCACAGTTGCCTTTGTTCCCACAGCGACAAAAGCTGGAGTATGTATATCTCCATGTGGAGTGGTAAGCACCCCCACTCTCCCCAAACTATTTTTTAACTGTTTCTCAATTTTGAATTGCATTATTTCTCAATCTGCACAAATTTCAAGCCTTGTATATTTACTGGACTTGTTAATAAAGTCTTAGTGAAAGGATTACGCAAATCTGAAATTGTTGTTTCCACAAGAGCAAAAACATAAGGATTAAACCCAGGCCAAATTACTTTATCACCCTTTTTTAAAATAAAATCTCTTGGTAGAATCATCTCGAAATTCCCACCACCTCGTCCAATAACTTCTACAAAAATATCTCCTCCACCACCAATAAGTTCACTTGAAATTATACCTTGATTTTTCTCACCTACACTTGAAAACAAAATTACCTTAGAAGAATTCTCGTAAACATCAGAAATGCGTCCAATAGGCACATATCCTAAAGCGAAGACCAAATCACCAATTTTTATTTCTTGTTTTACCCCAACATCAACAATAAGAGTGCTATAAATACTCTGATTGGGTTTAGATAAAATAACAGATAAAACCATATTGGTCTTATCCTTCTCGCGTCCTAGAATTTCCTTAAGACTATAATTCTCCCCCAAGAGTGCATCATAATTCAACATTTTTATTTCGTCTTCAATTAATCTAGATTGCAAATTTTTATTTTCTAAATAAAGAGAATTTTTAGAAATAAAATATGAAATAGAATTTTTAAACTTTTCTCCAATATTATTTCCTAAAACTAAAACAGGACGAAACAAATTCCCTGTCACATAAGAAAGTCTATTGAAAATACCTGATCTAAAATAAAATAAAATAATTAAAAGAACAATACAAATTGTAATTTTAAAAATCTTTTTTTCTTTTATTTTTTTATCTAGGAGGTAGCTCATCTTGATTACCAATCAAAAGATCTTTATAAAGAGGCATATTATCTAAGATTACTCCTGTGCCACGAGCTACAGCCGAAAGAGGATCTTCTACAACATAAACTGGAATTTTTAAAACTCTTTGCAGAAGCTCACTAAGTCCTGGAATCAAAGCCCCACCACCAGAGAGAGTAATCCCGCGATGCATTATGTCAGACAAAATCTCAGGAGGTGTTGTCTCTAACATATCTTTTATACCTTCTACTAAAGATTTAATTGATAAAGAAAGTGCTTCACGAATATCAGAATCTGTTACAACAACTTCTCGTGGCAATCCTGTTAAAAGATCACGCCCATGCACTTCTGTCTCCATATATTCTCCAGCAATTACAGAGCCAATTGCAATTTTCACCATCTCAGCTGTTCGTTCACCAATTAATATTTTAAATTCATCACGCATATATGCAATGATGTCATTGTTAAGATGATCACCAGCTATTTTTAAATTTTTTGATTTTACAATTCCTCCCAAAGAAATTACAGCAATATCAGTTGTACCACCACCAATATCTATAATCATAGATCCAACTGGGTCTTTAATAGGAAGTCTTATACCTATAGCGGCAGCCATCGGTTCTTCAACTAGGAAAACTTCCCGCGCTCCAGCGCTTCTAGCCGCATCATAAACTGCTCGTGTTTCTACGTTAGTCGTACCGGACGGCACACCGATTAAAACTCTTGGTCGAGCTAATTTTTTAGATATTTTATCTGCTTTATTTATTAAATAAGAAAGCATTTCTTCAGTTACTTCAAAATCTGAGATAACACCTTCTACAAGTGGACGAATAGCACGGATGTGTCCTGGAGTACGACCAAGCATTTCTTTAGCTTGCGCACCAACTGCAAGAATTTGATTAGTTTTAATATTGACTGCCACAACCGAAGGCTCATTAATCACAATACCGTGACTTTTCAAATACACCAAGGTATTCGATGTCCCTAAGTCGATGCCGATATCATTTGAAATTAATTTGTAGAATTTATCAAACATTTTAAGATAGAGTTTTAAACTCTAGATAGAGGTTAAACCTCTATCTGACTAATTTTAATAATTCATCTATAGTTACAATCTTTCCTTTTTCTTCTGTGCGCTTTTTTAATTCTATGCCATTTTCTTTTATACTTCTTGCAGAAATAACAGCACGAAAAGGTATGCCAAGTAAATCTGCATCAGAAAATTTCTCTCCAGCAGAAACTTGAGCACGATCATCAAATAAAACTTCGACACCTGCTTTTTCTAAACTCTCATAGACTTTATTTGCTTCTTTGAAAACTTCTTCATCATCACCCAAAACAAGCAAATGGAGAGCGTATGGCGCAATAGATTCTGGCCAAATTATTCCTTTATCATCAGAAAGAACTTCCACCACTGTGCCCATAAGGCGACCAAGCCCTATCCCATAACAACCCATCAGGACAATGTGTTTATCGCCTTTCTCATCCATATAAGACAAATCAAATGGTGCTGAATATTTAGTTTTTAAATCAAAAATATTTCCAACTTCAATAGATCTTTGCTCTTTCAACTTTTCCTTCTTTAAATTAAGCTGACTTAAAACTTCATCATTAAAAACTTCTTTATTGAGAGCTGTTCCACTTTCTTCGTCAACATAAATAACATCTTCACCAACTGGGGTAATAGTTTGAAATTCATGAGAATATTTTGAGAAAGTACCACCTGAAGCGAAAGTTATATAAGTCAAATGACCAATACCAACACGTTTAAAAATAGTTTTATAAACATCTTTCATTTTTTCATAAAACTTTTCAAAGTCTTCCTGATTAGTATGAAAAGAATACATATCTTTCATAACAAATTCTCTACCTCGCAACATTCCAGACTTCGCACGAAGCTCCATTCTAAATTTATTTTGAATTTGATAAATAGAAACTGGAAAATCTTTGTAAGAATTTATATAATTTTTTAAAATTGGAACAACAATTTCTTCATGCGTGGGACCAAGAGCAACTTCCCTATTGGAAGAATCACTAACTTTATACAAATCATCCATCGCATTCCATCTGCCAGTTTTTTCCCAATTTTCTTTTGGTTGAAAAGTAGACATTAGAACTTCCTGTCCACCAACTTTATTCATTTCTTCTCTAATTATGTTTTCAATTTTACGCAATACTCTAAGTCCTAATGGTAAATAGCTATACACACCAGCCATTTCTTTATGAACAAAGCCAGCACGGATAAGAAGCTCAGCATTTTTTGACACTTCGTCGGCCGGCGCTTCTTTTCTAGTTCTAGTAAAAAGTTTTGTTTGTCTCATACAGCCCATCTTACCCGAAAAAAGTCTTTTGGTCAAAGCGGAAAAATAATATTATTAACAAATTTAAATAATCTTAATCATCATTTACGCCATGGCTGATATTAAAGAATCGTAGGATTTAGCGAGTTTGAAAGTTTTAAAATTGTCCCCTATTTTTATTTCCTTAAGATAATTAAGAAAGTTTTTTGGTAAAGGTAAAGGTCCAACCCAGACACTTTTTTGGACCATAATGTAGCCAAATTTTATCAAATGCCGACGAAACCAATCCCGCTCTTTTTTAAGAGTATGTGGAATATCATACATGATAATAAGATTCTTCGGAGCATCTTTCTTAAAATAAGATGAAAATGAAACATGATACAAACTCCTCCTTCTTATCTTTCTAGAGTATTTTTTATTTTGCTCTTTTCTTGAACTATTGAACACAGGCAACCCAAAAGCATTTACCTGCATGCCTTTATAATAAAATCTTTTTCTACTAGCCATATCTGTAAATTATACACCATTTATTAATATACGCCATGGCGTATATGTGGAATATTCTTAGGGGTCACTCGACACATTTCTTATTTTTCTCGACTTTGGAAGCGTTGCAATACCGCTCATTTTTGCCTTAAGAATTTCGCGTGCTTGCTCGGTCAAATCGAAACTCAGGGGGTCTTCCGTCCATACAAAGTTTTTGATAGCATCACCTTCCTGCATTTTGGGCTCTGACGGCAACGAGTCGAGAGCAGTTACATTAGCAATCGCAAACCGTTTGCCTTTTATTTCATACGAATCAACGAAGTAAGCACCAAACGAGCCAGCATAGTCGATCCCTAATTCTTCTTTGAGCTCCCGCCTAAGACCAGCTTTCATACTCTCTCCATTCCGTATTTTGCCTCCAGGAAAGTACCATTTTTCTGAGGGTCCTTGTACTAAAAGAACTTCTTTTTTACCTTCAGCATTCGTGCGGAAAATAGATATGCCAACAATAGTGTCAAGTACTTCTTTCCCAAGTTCAACTTTCTTTATTTGTTCTTGCATAGTTAAATTATAGACCAAATATTATAATTAAATCAAGTTTGCAAAACATATAACTTTCTGCTATATTATCCATATGCAAAAAGTAGAAAATAAAAAAGAATCTGATACTATAGTAGAGAAAATGTTTAAAGCTGGAGCCCATTATGGCTATAGTAAAACGAGAAGGCACCCTTCCGTCTTAAAATATATATATACTACGAAAAACAAAGGAGACATAATAGACCTTGAAAAAACAAGCATTATGCTAGATGTTGCGACAGAATTCATAGAAAAATTAGGAACTCAAAACAAAATTGTTCTCTGTGTTGGCACAAAGTCTGAGGCAAAAGAAGTAACAAAAAATATGGCAGAATCTCTAAATATGCCTTATGTTGTCGAAAGATGGATTGGAGGAACACTTTCTAATTTTACAGAAATAAAAAAAAGAATTGCTGAACTTGAAAATTATCAAAAAGATAGCATAGGTGGTGGACTTGATAAATATACCAAAAAAGAAAGAGTAGTTATGGCTAAAAAGATGGAGAAACTTACAAGATACTATTCTGGATTACTTATTTTGAAAAAAGCTCCAGATGCATTATTTATTATAGATGCAAAGAGTGAACACATAGCCGCAACAGAAGCTAGAAAATCTGGTATTCCAGTAATTGCTCTAGTAAACTCAGATTCAAATATTAAAAACATTGACTATCCAATTGTTGCTAATGATACGGGAATACCATCTATTAAATTCTTTGCAAATGCTATAAAAGATGCTTACAAAGAAGGTCTTTCTCTACAAACAAATCAAAATTTAGTACCAGAAAAAAATCTAAAATAAATAATATGTCTATTCAAATAAACACAGAACAAGTGAAAGAGCTTCGTGATGCGACTGGCATCTCTGTAATGCAATGTAAACACGCCCTTGAAGAAGCTTCGGGTGATATGAAGAAGGCTCTTGCTATTTTAAAAAAAACAAGCTCAGATATAGCGCTTAAGAAAGTTAATCGCGAAATAAAAGCTGGAGGAGTTTCAATCAAAACTACTGACAAAAAAGCAGTATTGGTTTCCCTAGGTTGCGAGACTGATTTCGTGGCAAAAAATGAAGACTTCACAACCCTTCTAGAAAATCTTACAAAAGGAGCACTTACAGATGGAGTAGAAAAAATGAAAGCTCTTGCAAAAGAAATGATAGACCCTGTAATTCAAAAAACTGGAGAAAATATTCAATTAGGTGATGTATATGAAGTATCTGGAGATATTATCGGAAATTATGTACATAATAATAAAGTTGGAGTTATTGTAAGCTTAGAAGGTGGTAGTGTGGAGCTTGCTAAAGACATAGCCATGCATATAGTTGCAATGAAACCAGAATACATCTCATCAGAAGAAATACCTGAAGATATTAAAACAACAATGAAAGAAGTCTTCGAAAAAGAAATTGCAAACATAAACAAACCTGCTGAAATAAAAGAAAAGATGCTACTTGGAAAGATGTCAACATACTTTAAAGAAAAAACTCTACTAGATCAATTATTTATAAAAGACGGAGAACAAACAATAGGTCAGCTTTTAGAAAAAACAAAAGCAAAGATTAAAGAAGTGAAACGTTGTTCAATATAAGGGATAAATCCCTTGATGCGACATCATTCGAACATTATAAATATGATTACACATTTACAAGCTTTTCATTCGTCGATATAAAAATATGTATTTTCTTTTAACTTTATTTTTTACATCACTCTTGGGAATTACTTTTATGATTGGAAAGAAGTTTGTTTTGCTTCAAAATGGAGAAATAATAGATAAAGGAGAGGCTCTTTTAAAAACACCATTCTTGGAAGAATGGAAACATTCAACTATTAAAAATACTAAAAAATACAGCTATATCGCAACAGTAAATACTATTAGATTTTATCTTCGTGCGGTAAATTTTACAAAAAATAAATACCAAGAACTAAAAATCAAACTAGGAAACATGCGCAGAAAAAACTCAAATAGAGAATTATTAGAAAAAAGAGAAGAAAATAAATTTCTCAAAATGATTGGAGAATATAAACAGAAAATCAGAGAAATAAAACATAAAATAAAAGAAGAGGAAGAATTGTAAATATTGCCGCCTTAGCTCAGTTGGTAGAGCAACACTTTTGTAAAGTGAAGGTCCTCGGTTCGAATCCGAGAGGCGGCTCAATAAAATAAAACTAAAATAAAACAATTAAGATTTAATAGGTTTTACTTCCTGAAGTTTGAAAGACTCTTTGATGCGAAGTTTGAGCTCCTCGATACCGTGAAAGCCAGTTAATACTTCGTCATCTATAACAAGAGCAGGAAGTTCTGTATCTTTTATTTTATAAATTTGAAGCATAGAAGTAACAGCTGAAAGGTCAGTGCTATAATCAAAAGAATACACCCTAAGTTCTGGATATTCTTTACGCAAATTTGACAATACTAAACCCTCTTTTTCACACTCACTGCAATTTGCTGCTGTAGTATAAAAATAAAGAATAAATGCAGACTTTACTCCACAACGTGCGGAAATCTTTTTAGATAATAAATAATCTTTAATTTGTAATAATGAATAGTATTTTTTCAAATAAGACACTTCTTCTGTAGCACCTAAATTATCCTGACTCCATTCTAACTTATTACCAAGTTCTTCTAATTCAGTAGAAAACACAGAGTCATGAATATTTTTACAAGAAAGTTCTGAAAGTAAAGAAAATTGAGTTTCTGAAGAAAGAATATCAATAGCTATTTTATCTTGAATTGTTTTCAACTGACCAATCTTTTGATTACCAAAATAATTACTTAAATAAATAGCCGTAAAAAAAAGACCAGTCGTAATCAATAAAACAATTAAATATTTTTTCCAATCAATTTGATTTGAATTCATAATTTTTAATTCGTAATTTATTTTATCTCCAAGCTGGTTTTCTTCTCAAGAGAGTATTAAAAATTGCTTTTAAAAGCCAAAATGGAGCAATTATACTGAAAACAGGAAAGAAATAAAGCATACCTGGAGAAAAAGCAAATTTACCTTCGGCCATTTTTCTCCCGAAAACCATTGAAAAAATTATTAAAAAATAAACAACAATAACTAAAAAGAATAAAGATTGCGTATTTATAAAAAAAGGATCAAAAATAAAACTTTTTATATTAGGATTAAAACCAACTGTCTTAAATTCAATAATTTTCGTATATATAAAATTAGCTAAATTAAAAACAATTCGCCCAAAAAGATAACTTACAGAAAAGATAGATATAATACCCATAGGTAAAGTAAATAAAGAAAAGTTACCATATTTTTTTCTAAATAAAACTTTCCTATAATCAATAGTATTATTTATAAAACCAAAAATCCAACGAACTCTCTGTTTGTAAAGTTTCTTAATTGTCGCAGGCGTATTAGTATAAACATATGCATCGTTGCAGTGTTCTATTTTATATTGATTTTTCTGCATACGATAAGCAATTTCCATATCTTCTGTATTGTGACCATGACGATAAAATCCTAAATCATCGAAAACTTTCTTTCTAAAGATAGTCAAGGGTCCAGGAGTAACATTGATTGCTCCCAAGAAACCAAGCATTTTTTTAAAATAAACACCCATATTATATTCAGCCTTCTGGGCATTTTGAATAAAATTTTTAGAATTATGGACAGTTACAGATGGAGCAACAGCCATAATACTAGAATCATTATGAAAATAACTCATAATACGAATAAGTGATTCCGAATCTACGAAAGAGTCCGCGTCTAAACATCCAAAGAAATCAGTTTTTAAATTTTCTAATCCTAAATTGAGTGCAGTATATTTACCACCATTTTCTTTACGAAAAATTCTTATGTTGGGATAATTTATAAACTTATTTATTACATTCCAAGTATTATCAGTAGACCCATCATCAATAAGGAAAATTTGAAGTTTATCTTTTGGATAATTTAAACTAAGAAGTGAATTTACAGTTTTCTCAACTGTATTTTCTTCATTAAAAGAAGGCACAGCAATGGTCACTGCCGGATAATTATCAAGTGTTATTTTCCCTTTTCTTATAACTATTTTTTTCCTATTTTCTAAAAAAGTAATGAAAAAAAACACCTGCGCATAAACAGACAAAAAAATCAATATATTAAATATCGTGGTTCCAATTAAAGCCATATGCTTATTTTCTAATATACCATTTTTCTTAAAAAATGTAAACCCAACACACTTACTTTTTGTATTATACTTTTATAATAAAACAAACTAATTAAATTTAAATTAATATGTTTTTAAAGTAAGTGTGTGGGTAAACAAAAAGCCCCATTTAGGGGCTTTTTTATAAAAATCAAAATTTACATCTTTTGACTCATATCCCCTTTTTCGGGAAAAGCACAACAAGATGCGCATGCTTCCATGCATTTCTTACACCTGCAACCAAAAATTTTCAAAACTGCAGCAAGACCTACAAGTATATAAACTACAGCCTCAAGCATTGGCCAGAATCCAACAAGCATATGAACAACATTGAGATCAATATTCATCAACATACCAACTCCCACCAAACCCCAATTCAAACCTCCAACTATTAATAAAACTTTTCTAAGCTTTCTTAAAGAACAACTACTTGCACATTTATGATTACACATATATTTTTCTTTGCCTCGCCATAGCTTTAGCGTAGGCAGGTAATTAAATTATTAATATACAAATTATACCATATTATTAAAATATGTTACAATAGAATATTACAATATTAACGTTAAAATATGCAAAATAACAACCAAAATGGAATAATTAGTGCAATTATTATCGTCGGAGTTCTTATAGCTGGAGCTATTTTATTAAGAGGCACAACACCAACAACAAATACAGGAGATGAAAAAATTGTAGATGAAAATAAAATAACAAAATCTACTCCTTTATTTAGTACTTGTTTAGATTCTGGAAAATACACACAAGCAGTCGCCGACACAACAAGTGCAGGTAGTAAAAATGGAGTAACTGGTACTCCAAAAGGATTTATTTTAAAAGATAATAAAGTGGTTGCTACAATAGATGGCGCTGAACCCACCACGACAATAAGTCAGAAAATTGAAAATGCTTTATCTGAAAAAGCAAAAGAAATACCAAATACAAAAATAGACCTTATCACAAATTCAGATTTTGTACTTGGAAATATAGACGCAAGAGTTGCAGTAATACTCTATGCTGATTTCCAGTGTATTTACTGTATAAAATTCTTTAAAGAAACAAAAGAAACGATTATTAAAAGCTACATACAACAAGGAAAAATAAAATTCGTGCATAGAGATTTCGCATTTCTAGGAAATGAATCTATAAAATCCGCTGAAGCTGCTAGATGTGCAGGAGATCAAGGCAAGTTCTGGGAATATCATGATTATCTTTATAATTATAAAAATAGCGAAAACCAAGGAAATTTTTCAAATCTTAATCTGAAATTATTTGCTCAGAAAATAGGATTGAAATAAAAAAGATAAAATACATCCACCCCGTCCTTTGAGTACAAAGTCCACCCCTCAAGAGGGGAATAATTCCAATGCATGTTTTCTTTTTTGTACTGTTTCCAACACTAACTTATAAACATTTGCCATATTTTTCTTTATATCTATGTCAAGTATTCTAATTACCTGCAAATTTAAATCTTTCATAAAGGCATCTCTTTCGATATCATATTCAATGATATTATCATGACTTGAACCGTCTATTTCAAAAACCAAACCCAGTTCTGGAACGAAAAAGTCAACTATATACTGACCTATTATTACTTGCCTATCTATATCAAAACCTAATTTTTTCTTATCTTTAAATGTTTTCCAAAATAAAACTTCAGATAAATTACCTGCTTTTCTTAATTCTTTTGCCCTAAAAGTTAAAAGTTTATTTTTCGGAATTTCCCAATATGGATACAGAGATTTTGGATTCCATAATTTTGATTGTTTTATGTTGTATGATTCCCCTCTTGAGGGGTGGCTCGCTTTAGCGAGACGGGGTGGATGGATTTTCTTTCTCATGTTTAATCAAAATAATTTTTCAAACGAGAAATTTTATCATGTTGGCGAAGTTTTTCGTGAACCTTTGCTTCTATTTGACGAATACGCTCACGAGTTACACCAAACTCTTCACCCACTCTCTCTAAAGTATGCTGAATACCATCCAATAAGCCATACCGCATTTCAAGAATTTTGCGCTCTTTAGGATTAAGCTCATCTAAAACTTCACGAATCTGGTCAGAAAGAATCCGCCTAGAAGATTCTTGATCTGGACGTAAAATTTTATCATCAGGAATAAAGTTTTCTAAAGTTGACTTATCATCATCATCTCCCACCGGCTGTTCGAGAGACACAGTTTCTTGACTAATATTTTCAATAACATGTATTTTCTCAACTGGAATACCCATTTCAGTAGCAATTTCTTCAGCGAGTGGTTCTCGTCCTAAATCTTGAGAAAGCCTGCGATGAGTTTGTTTGTATTTAGAAATTGTCTCCACCATATGAACTGGAATACGAATAGTCCTAGATTGATCAGCAAGCGCACGAGTAATAGATTGACGAATCCACCAAGTTGCATAGGTAGAGAATTTATACCCTTTAGTCCAGTCAAACTTTTCCACTGCTTTAAATAATCCTAAATTCCCTTCTTGAATTAAATCAAGTAGGGTTAAGTTTGCACTTCTTCCAACATATTTTTTTGCAATGGAAACCACCAGACGCAAATTAGCTCGTGCTAATAAATTTTTTGCTTCCATATCTCCATGCTCAATGCGTTTAGCAAGATCTTTTTCATCACTAGCATGAATAAGTGGATACTGCCCAATTTCTTTTAAATACATTTGAATAGAATCATGCATAGATCCCTTATTTAAATCTTTATCATTCAAATCAAGATCTAGATTAAGCAAATTTCCACCTTCTAATACATCAATAGAAGCTACAGCAAACTTTTCATAAAGCTCATCTAAAAATAAAATATTGTTTTCTATGTCAGGAAAAGTTTTTAATATTTCATCATAAGTAATAAAACCACGCTTTCTTCCTTTTTCTATAAGTTCATTTGAAATACGAAGAAGAATTTCAGCTTTTTTTTCAGCTGAAGATAGCTTTTTGACTTTTTTAATAATTTTTTTCTTTAAAATCTTTTTTATTTTTCGACGAATAACTTTCTTAGATGTTTTCTTTACAACTTTTTTCTTCTTTTTAATAATTTTCTTCTTCTTATTTATTTTTTTCTTTTTTGTTTTCATGTATTTTTCTATTTAACTCTTGACATTCTTGTAAAATTTTAGACGACCTTTCTTTGTCCCCTTCTTTTTCAGCCATATGTAATTCCCTCATTTTCTTTTCTAATTCTTCTTTTAAATATTCTTCTTTTAAATTACTTAGCATTTCGTTTACATCTTTTTTTATATCAACACCTTCTCCATAGAAAACTTCTGCTTCAAATATTAAATTAGCTGTATTATCTTTTATTTTTTCTAAAACATAATCAACATTTGTATTTAAAATTTGCGTAAATTCTTTTAATAAATTATCTACATCTATACTCTGTTTTGAAAGAGTCTTCTGCCAAAGAATAATACCTAATAATTTGCGCTCAATATAATCTTTTCTATATAAGGTATTTAAAGACTTTCCTGCTGTTTTTATTTCCTCTTTTTCATATTTTAATTCTTGTTCAATTTTATTTAAATCATCTTGAAGTGCACCAATAGATATGCCTGCCAAGTCATTTATTTTTTTTATAAAATACATTTTTTCTATTGAACTAGAAAGAGCATTTACAAATGGTAGTATTTTTTCTTTTATTTCTCTACCAGACTTACGCATATCATTATTGTAATTTTTTAAAACCTTATTTAAAAGAAACTCTATAATATGTTTAGAGTTCTTTATCGCTTCTCGCCATGCATCTGCTCCATTTTTTGATATTAAATCTGCAGGATCAAGACCCTCAGGTATTTCTACTACTTTTACATCCATGTCTAAAGAAAGAGCTATCTTGCCTGCCCTTATGGTTGCACTAGATCCAGCACGATCAGCGTCGAAACCAAGAACAATATTAGAAGATAATCTACGAACAAGTCCCAAATTCGAAACAACATTTTCTTTTGAAACTGTGGAATCAGAAAGTGCTGTACCAGAAGTTGCAACAGTATTCTTATATCCTGCTTGATGTGATAAAATCAAATCCATTTGACCTTCTACTAAAATAGAAAAATTATTTTTACGAATAGAGTCTTTAGCTTTGTCTATTCCATAAAGCACAGCATTTTTAGAAAAAATTGGTGTTTCTGGACTATTTAAATACTTAGCAGATTTTCCATCATCTGTAAAAATTCTCCCAGAAAATGCAACAATGCGCCCACTTGAATCACCTATTGGAAACATTATTCTGCCACGGAATCTATCATAATAACCTTTTTCAGTTTTTTTAATGAGTCCAGCCTTTTCTAATTCTAAATCTGAAAACTTATTCTTTAAATTCTGATAAAGCAATCTCCAATCATTTTTAACAAAGCCAATCCTAAAATCTTTAATACTTTTTTCATTTAAGCCACGATTTTTTAAATACTCTAAAACTTCTTTATTTTTAGATAAATTTTCTTCAAAAAACTTAGTAGCTTCTTCCATTATTTCATACAATTTTTCTTTTTCACTCTTATTCTCTTTGGCTTCTTTTGTAAAAACTTCAAGTTGAACTCCAGCTCTTGCGGCTAACATTTTTAATGCACCTTTGAAATCAAGTCCTTCAAATTCTTCTACAAAAGTAAAAATGTCTCCTGATGCTCCACAGCCAAAACAATAGTAAGTTCCGCGATCAGGTGAAATAAAAAAAGATGGTGTTTTTTCATTATGAAAAGGACACTTTGCTTTTAGATTAGCGCCTGACTTTTCAAGTTTTATATAAGAAGAGACTACTTCTTCAATTGATAGCCTCTCCTTAATTTGATTAACTGGAGAGTTCATAATTATATATTACTATTCCTCTAACACTCTAGTAATTTTATTTTTAAATCCAGTTCCAGCTGGAATTAATCTTCCGATAATTACATTCTCTTTTAGACCTCTAAGTGAATCCACTCCGCCCTTAATTGCATTTTCAATAAGCACACGATTAGTGTTTTGGAATGATGCAGCAGAGAGCCAGCTCTTAGTTCGAAGAGAGACTTCAGTAATACCAAGCACAACTGTTTCTGCAGTAGCTTTTTTACCATTTGAATTTTCAACTCTCATATTTTCTTCAATAAATGCAGTATTCTCAACAATATCACCAGTTGAGAAATTCGTCTCACCAGCATCTTTTATTTTTCTACGAGAGAACATCTGACGAATAATTATTTCTGTATGTTTTCTAGAAATTGAAGCACTTTGAAGCTCATAAACTTTATTTATTTCTTGAATAATATATTCTTCAACTAATTCTTTACTACCTAATTTAAACATTGAAGCTATATCAGCTGAACCATCAGTTAGAAGCTGGCCTTTTTTAACAGAATCCCCAACTTTCACTATTGGCATTCTACGAAAAGCTACAATATATTCCATTTCATTTTTCTTTCCATCTTCTTTACTATCTGATAAGACTTTAATTATTTTTTCTCTTAAGTTTTCTTTTGCATCCTTAACTATAATAGAAATTACTTCACCATCAGTTTCAGAAATAATTGCAGGATTTTTAGGAATTCTTCTTTCGAAGATTTCTTCAACACGTGGCAAACCTGTTGTAATATCTGTTCCTGCAACACCTCCAGCATGGAATGTTCGAAGTGTAAGCTGAGTTCCTGGTTCACCAATAGCTTGAGCAGCAATTATACCGACAGCTTCACCCTGTTCAACTAAATGATTGCGACCCAAGTCAAGCCCATAACACATAACACAAAGTCCATGTACTGTTTTGCATGTTAATGGAGAACGAACAAATACTTCCGTAAAATCCGCTCCTTCTATATTGTAAGCTTCTTCTTTTGTAATTAAAAATCCTCTTTTATAAACAACCTTTCCGTTTTTATCTTTTAAATCAGCAGCCAATACTCGTCCACGAATATTTTTAGAAAGTGGAATTTCAATTCCAGAGATATTTTCCCTAGTAACAATTTTCCCATCTTTTGTGCCACAATCTTCTTCAGTAATAACAACATCTTGTGCAACATCTACTAATCTTCTGGTTAAGTACCCTGCTTTAGCAGTGTTAAGCGCTGTGTCAGAAGCACCCTTTCTAGCACCGTGTGTAATGGTGAAATATTCAATTGGAGAAAGCCCTTCTTGATAACAAGGAATAATTGGATACTCCAATGTTTTTCCTTGGTTATTTTGAATAAGCCCAATCATTCCTACTAATTGAGTGAGAGAGCCCATATTTCCTCTTGCTTTAGAAGTAAATAAATCATAAGCCGAACCATTCTTATCAAGTGTTTTCGGTAAGACTTTTTCTAAATTTTTCTTAGTTTGCATCCAAACTTCAATAATCTTTTGATACTTTTCTTCTTCTGATAAAAGACCTTCGCTCCATTGTGACACTATTTGCTCTTCTAATTTTTTACCTTCAGCTATAATTTTAGGTTTTTCTGGAGATAAAGAAATATTATCCAATCCCCAAGTAGTTCCAGAAACTGTTGAATATTTAAAACCAAATGATTTAATACTATCTAGAATAGCCGGAGTGCTGTCTACTCCATAATGCACAATAAGTTCGTCCAGAAGAGAAGACAATCTATCATGAGTCATTTCATCATTAGTGTAAGAAAAATCAGAAGGTAATATACTATTGAAAAAAAGTTTCCCAACAGAAGTTTCAAAAATCTCACCATCAAATTTCTTATATTTACGAGAATCCGTAGCGAGAACTTTTATTTTGGCGCGCAAACTAACAACACCATAATCATAAGCAGTAATTGCAGTATTGGGACTTGAGAAATACTTCCCTTCTCCTTTTTCCCCATCAACAGACTTAGTCATCCAATAAGAACCTAGAACCATATCCATACGAGGATTTACTATTGGTTCACCATTTTGTGGTTTAAGTAAGTTTTTATTTGCTGCCATTAATTCTTTTGCTTCCCATTGTGCCTCTTCAAGTAACGGCACATAGACAGCCATTTGGTCTCCGTCAAAGTCAGCATTAAAAGCCTGACAAACAAGAGGATGAACTTGAATAGCATTTCCTTCAATCAAAATAGGATTAAATGCTTGAATACCCAAACGGTGCAAAGTTGGTGCACGGTTTAGAAGAACATATTTTCCTTCAATGACTTCTTCGAGCATTGCCCATACTTCACCACCACGCTCTTCAATTAATTTATTAGCTCCACGAATATTAAAAGCAAGTTCTGCTTGTAAAATTTTCGAAATTACAAAAGGTCTGAAAAGTTCAAGAGCCATATGTTTCGGTAATCCACATTGATTAAGTTTAAGCTCTGGACCAACGACAATAACACTACGCCCAGAATAGTCCACGCGCTTTCCAAGTAAGTTCTGACGGAAAAGACCTTGCTTAGATTTTAAATTGTCTGATAGTGATTTTAAAGGACGCTTCTGAGACTGACTCATAGCAGCAGAATCATTCTGTTTTGCAATTGAATTATCAATAAGTGCATCAACTGCTTCTTGAATAATTCTTTTTTCATTTCGCAAAATTACATCTGGAGCATTAATCTCTTTTAACTTTTTTAAACGATTGTTTCTATTTATTACACGACGATAAAGATCGTTTAAATCAGAAGTCGCATGTCTTCCCCCATCAAGCGCAACCATAGGACGTAAGACTGGTGGAATAACTGGAATAACAGTTAAGAACATCCATTCTGGTCTGATTCCTGCATAAGTCATAGCACGAATCAAAGAAAGTCTTTTTTGTAATTTCTCTTTTTCAACCACGCTTGTTTTCTCAATCATCTTCTCGGTGAGATGTTTTAATTTATTTAAATCAAGATTCTTGAAAATAGAATAAATAGCCTCTGCACCAATATTAGCTTCAAAGCAAGTTCCATATTTAAGAGAATAATGATGAAAAGAAATTTCATTCAAAACTTTTCCTTCATAGATTTCTCCAATTTCTTTTTTGGTTATAGAAAGTAAATCTTTCAATTTTAAACGAGTGTCATCATCGGCTGAATTTTTTAATTTAGTTTTATATTCTTTATCTAAACCAAACAATATTGTTTCTTTTTCTTCTTCATGAACTTTCGTAATAATATATCCAGCAAAATAAATAACTTTTTCTAAATCAGAAACAGAAATATTTAAGAGTATACTCATACGAGAAGGCACTCCACGCAAAAACCAAATATGTGAAACAGGAGTAGAAAGTTCAATATGACCCATACGTTCTCGACGAACAATAGAACGAGTAACTTCCACTCCACATTTCTCACAAATTATATCTTTATAACGAATTCTGCGATATTTTCCACAATAACATTCATAATCTTTTTCTGGTCCAAAGATTTTTTCATCGAACAAACCTCCACGCTCACTCCTTCCTGTGCGATAATTTATCGTTTCTGGTTTAGTCACTTCTCCAAATGACCATTCTTTAATCTGCTCAGGGGATGCTAAGCGAAGCGCTATAGAATCAAATTCAGTTGTATTTAATGTTTTCATATATTATTTATTTCCTGTTTTTTTTAAATCTACATCAAGAGCAAGACCACGTAAATAATTTAAAAGCACATTAAACGATGCGGGAGAATTTGGCGGTCTAATCTTTTCGTTTTTAATAATAGAATCAAATGTAGCAGATCGGCCAAGTATATCGTCAGATTTAATTGTAAGCATTTCACGAAGTGTATAAGCTGCACCATATCCTTCAAGTGCCCAGACTTCCATTTCTCCAAATCTCTGTCCTCCTCCTTGAGCCTTTCCACCGAGTGGTTGCTGAGTAATAAGAGAGTAAGGTCCTATTGAACGCATGTGAATTTTATCCTCCACCATATGATGAAGTTTAAGCATATACATATATCCAACAGCAATATCTTGCTCAAAAGCTTCTCCAGTGCGTCCGTCAAAAAGTTTTAATTTGCCATTTTCTGGAAGTCCTGCTTTTACTAATTCTTCTCTAATTTCTTCATGCTTTGCTCCTAAAAATGGTGGAACAATAGCTTGATAATCAAGACTATTTGCAGCCATACCAAGATGCATTTCTAAAATCTGTCCCAAATTCATACGAGAAGGAACACCAAGGGGAGAAAGTATAATATCAACTGGTGTACCATCTGCTGTATATGGCATATCCTCTTCAGGTAAAATTGTTGAAATAACTCCCTTATTCCCGTGTCGTCCTGATAATTTATCTCCAACTGAAATATTTCTAATTTGCGCTACTTCTATAACTATTTTTTTTATTATCCCTGCTTCAAGTGTGTGTCCTAAGTCACGAGAGAAAATCTTTATACCAATAATGCGTCCACGTTTACCATGTTCCATTCTAAGTGATGTATCTTTTACATCGCGCGCTTTTTCAGCGAAAATTGAACGGAGTAATCGCTCTTCAGGTGTTAATTCAGTTTCACCTTTTGGAGTAATCTTACCAACTAAAATATCATTCTCTCTTACCTCAGCACCAATACGCACAACACCATCTTCATCTAAATCTTTAAGCTTAAGTTCTCCAACATTTGGAATATCACGAGTAGTAATTTCTGGTCCAAGCTTCGTATCACGAACTGCGCAAGTAAATTCCTCAACATACACACTTGTAAATTTACTCTTCTTTACAAGACGCTCAGAAACAATTATTGCATCTTCATAAGTTGATCCAGACCAAGACAAAAAGGCTACAAAGATATTTTGCCCTAATGAAATTTGTCCTTCAACAGTACTGCTTGTATCTGCTAAGACATCACCCTTTTTTATTTTATCACCAACATTAACCAAAGGACGCTGATGGAATACAGCAAAGTTATTATTCCTCATAAAATTAATAAGATGGTAAATATGTTCAGAATTTTTCTCAGATTTACCTTTAACGATTATTTTTTTTGCATCCAAATAAGAAACAATTCCATCCTCGAGTGCTATAATTAATCTACCTGAATCTCGTGCTGCCATCTCTTCTGTTCCTGTTGCAACAAGTGGCGCTTCAGGAAGCACACAAGGGACAGCTTGTTTCTGCATGTTTGATCCCATTAGAGCTCTATTTGCATTATTATGTTCCAAGAAAGGAATCATTGAAGTAGCAATAGAAAAAGCCTGATTGGGAGAGACATCAATGAAATCAACTTCATTACGAGAAATTGAACCTGGTTCTGTTTTAATTCTAGCTTCTACTTTTTCTTCTGTTATATTTCCCTTAGAATCATAAAGAATTCCTGCATGCGCAATATTGTATTTTTCTTCTTCAAGTGCGTTTAAATAAACTATCTCAGAAGTTAATTGTCCTTTTTTAACTTTAATATAAGGAGTTTCAATAATTCCAAATTCATTTATTTTAGCATATGTAGAGAGGTGAAGAATAAGTCCAATGTTTGGTCCTTCTGGAGTATGAATAGGACAAACTCTTCCATAGTGAGATGGATGCACATCACGCACTTCTAAGCCTGCACGCTCACGAGTAAGACCTCCTGGTCCTAATGCTGAAAGAGTACGCAAATGTTCTATTTCACAAAGCACATTCTCTTGCGCCATAAATTGTGAAAGTTGGTTTGTGGTGAAAAATTCTTTAATACGAGCTTGAAGTGGTCGCTGATTAATTATAGCAATAGGCATTGCTGTATCAACATCAATAATAGACATTCTATCTTGAATATTTCTTTTAATTTGCATCATTCCAGTACGTATTTTCTGTTGCAATATTTCTCCAACAAAACGAACACGTCTTTGACCCAAGTGATCAATGTCATCAGCCTTTGCAAGATGAGTATTATTTAAAATAATAATATGAGAAATAACTGTTACTAAATCTTCTTTAGAAATTGTTCGACGAGAGAGCTCTCCCTCGTCCATAGTCTTACCGAATCGTTGATTAAATCTAAATCGTCCAACAGGAGAAAGATCATAACGCTCTGCTGTAAATAAAGAATTGATAAATTCTTTAGCATTTTCAGCAGTTGCCATGTCTCCATCTCGAAGACGCTTATAAATTTCAATATATGCATCATTTAAAGTTTTTATTCCATCTTTCGCTAGATAATTTTTAATTGTTTCTTCAAAAACAGGATTTGAATTAAAATAACTACTAAATGCCTTTAATATCATTTCATTATTTTCATAACCTATAGCACGAAGAAGAGCGGTAGCGGGAAATTTTCTTTTTTTATCTATTCTTATATATATACCTCCATCAGCTTCTGACTCTATTTCAATCCAAACTCCACGAGCTGGAATAATTTTCGCCCCAAAATATTTCTGACCTTTATTTTCAGACTCTGTAAAAAAAACTCCAAAAGAACGTGCAAGCTGAGGAACGATAACACGCTCTACACCATTTATAATAAAAGTTCCATGTGAAGTCATCAGTGGAAGTTCTGACATGAAAATCTCCTGTTCTTTAACAGTTCCTAAAATTTTATTTGTCAATTTTACACGAGCTTTTAATAAACCTTGATATGAAAGTTTATTTATCTTTGAATTATTTTCGTCAATCTTTGGCTCACCTAAAGAAAAAGATGTAAATTCTAATTGAAATTTTTTCCCAGAATAATCTATAATTGGAGAAAATTCCTTAAAGATTTCTCCTATGCCTTGCTCTACCAACCATTTAAAACTTTTTATTTGAGCTTCAATTAAATTCGGAAATTCTACAAGAGGCTTCTTGTATCTTGAAAAATACTTTTTCTGACGAGTTTTTTGTATTGACATATTGAATGCAAAAAATTAATGCTTAGAAAAGCCTTTTTAATAAAAGAGATTGCATCCGATACTCAATCAATGAATCTCAAAAAGCCTACTCTATTTAAAGTCTTTTGTCAAATATTGGCTGTGGATTACTTTTCTTTTTTCCACTCTTCTATCTTTTTGTGATTCCCTGAAAGTAAAACTTTTGGAACCCCAGTAGTAGAGCAAAGCTCACTACGGGGCATGCTTTGTAATTTTTGTTTTTTGCTTCCAGTTTTCAATAAGCTGATGATTGCCTGACAACAATACTTTTGGTACTTTATAGTTTTTGTTTTTGTATTTCAAAACTTCAGGACGAGTATACACTTCACTCGCGGAAACTCTTTCTTCTTCTAAAGATTCATATTTACCCAAAATTCCCGGAATCTGACGAGAAATAGAATCAATCAAGACCATAGCCGGCAATTCTCCTCCTGTTAAAACATAATCCCCTATTGAAATTTCTTCAGCTTTTAAAATTTTACCAACTCGCGCATCTATACCTTCATAGCGTCCAGAAATTAAAACAATGTCAGTATATTTTTTCGCAGATTTTTTCGCATAAGTTGTATCAAATTTTTTACCAGATGGAGAAAATAAAATAATTTTTGTTTTATTTTTATTTTTTATTTTAATTTTTGAAAATGCTTTTAAAAAAAATTCTGGTTGTAATACCATACCAGGTCCTCCTCCATAAGGTCTGCCATCAACTCTTTCTTTGGGCTTGCAAAAACTCATCGGATTATAAAAAAGGATTTTTATTTTCTTATCTTTTATCGCTCGCCCAATAATAGACTCTTTTAGATAAGAGTCGAACATCTCAGGAAAAATTGTAATTATGTGGAAACGCATAAAATTAGGTTACAAGTTCTAGCTTATAGCTTCTAGTAAAAAAGTGCAACAAAAGAAACAAATTGAAACAAAAATAGCCGAACTTCCTCTCGGGTCGTTACGGCTATTCTAGATGTGAGAGTGATTAGGACTCTCGACCCAGAGGCTCGATGACGTCGAGCAACGTGTCTATTTATTAGTTCATATTCGCTACAGTTGCGAGCCTATTGAGTTCGGCTCGCTTCTGGCGGAATTCGTCCATGTGCTTGTTCAGCTCGCCGAGGCCGCACTGATAATTCCAGTTCTGCGAAAGGCCGTGGAAGCACTTCTCGATCCGAGCCCACAGTGTCCAGTCGGGAAGATTGACTCCTTCCGTCATCCACATGGGATAGATGTCAACGTGAACCAATCCCTCAGGAATGGCGACGTCGACCGACTTTCCGGTGTAGGCTTCTCCGGCTCCGCGAAACGGAATGTGGTAGCTGTGCCAGACATACTCTCCGGCCGTGAGACCTTCGAGAATCTCCGGAATGGCCAGCCCGACCCATCCGCAACAGTTCTCATCGATGATGAGCATCCGATTGTACCGTGTCCCATAGGACCGTTTGACCGGATTCTTGTCCATCAGCTTGTTAGGCACCCGCATGAGAAAGCGAGTGCTGAGTTTCGGCAAAGCGTCGACGCGGTCAGCTTCAGTATTGTAAGCTTCGCGAGCCAATTGATCGGCAAGGCGAGCTTCCCGCCTGGCGACCAGAATGGTTCGCAAGCGCCATAATCCGAGCAGTGCAACCAGAATCCAGAATCCTGCGACAATCTGACCTGCGCTCACGTTATCAAAGGACATTTCTTTTTCTCCGTAGAGACCCAATACCGTAGTAAAGGGTTTGTTATAGCTACCAGCCGTGAAGTTTGAGGCATTTTGCCACTGACTACTATAACCTTTATATTATACACCATATCATACCCATTTGTCAATAGTAAAATAAGCCCATATTTATATGGCTAAAACACAAAAAAACACCCATTTTATTGGGTGTTTTTTTGTGTTTGTTAATTACTTAAATCCCTTTCAAATCTTCCATTGCTTGGTCAACCGTCTTCAATGTTGGAGCAGAACCAATAGATCCAACAGGTCTCTCTGGTCTTACACTTCCTGCTGGCTCATTGATTTTTAGGTTTACTCGAGCATTGTTTTTCATACCAATAATACGAAGTAGTGTGCGGATTGCTTTCGCAGTATTCCCCATTCTACCAATAATCTTACCCATATCAGCAGGATTTACAGTAAGAGAAATAAGTACACCCATTTCGTCTACAGTACGATCGATTTTTACATCATTCGGATTGTCTACGAGAGCTTTTACTACATACTCTAAAAATATCTTATCAGCTTCTTCCATATGTGTTTCAGAATTTATATTTTTAATTTAAAACTTTTTTCTTTGCAGTGTTACGACCGGATACTGCTTACGGAAAGTATACACAATTATTTTTTCACTTTCAACTCTTTTCTCTTAACTGTAGGCTTTTTCTTTGGTAATACATTTATTTTTTTGCCTTCAATCACTTTGTCGTGTACTAGGAAATTATGCATAGTTGGAGAACATTTTGCACCCTTACTCATCCAATATTTTATTCTATCAACTATTAAATTCTTCTCTCCAGCCTTTGGATTATAAGTACCCAATATTTCTAGAAATCTTCCACTTTTTGTACTGTTTTTTGAATCAGTCAAAACAGCCCGAAACGCAGGATCATTCTTTCTACCTATTCTCTGAAGTCTTATTTTTAACATAAATAGAGCTTAACATAAATTTTATAAAAAGCAATAAATTTAAGTTTCTATGTTATATTAAAAGAATGCAATTACAGAAAAGGCAAAATCAGACAAATAATCAAACAAATAGGAAAGAAGGCATTATATCTATATCTTCTCGTGGCACAGGGTATGTAGCAGTAGGAATAGAGAAAAATAAAGGCCAAGATCCAGAAATTGATTTCAGACACTTAAATACTGCACTCCATGGAGATATGGTAGAGATTATTCTACATCCAAAAGAGAAAGGGCGAACAACTGCTGAAGTCTCAAAAATAATATCACGCGCAAAAATTGGATTTACTGGAATTTTAGAAATAGACAATAAGCTATTTTTCCTAAAACCAGATGATACAAAAATGTATACAGATATTCTAATTCCGAAAGAATCTTTAAATAATGCTGAAGTGGGACAAAAAGTTTTTGCAGAAATAGTTTCTTGGAAAGATCCTCGTAAAGCACCAGAGGGAAAAGTAATTAAAATTTTAGGTAAACCAGGAGACAACAATACAGAAATGCATGCTATAGCAATAGAAAAAGGATTCAACATAGAACTTCCACAAGAAGTAGAAGAAGAAGCAAAAAAAATAAAACAAAATGGAATAAAAGGTGTAGATTACGAAGGACGTAAAGATTTTAGAAAAATTTTAACTTTTACTATTGATCCTTCAGATGCAAAAGATTTTGATGATGCAATATCTTTCAGAGAACTAGCTGATAATGAATACGAAGTGGGCATTCATATTGCTGATGTAACGCACTATGTTAAAATTGGTAGCGTTTTAGATGAAGAGGCTCGCGAAAGAGGAACTTCGGTATATTTAGTAGATAGAACGATACCAATGCTTCCAGAAATTCTATCGAATGACTTATGTAGTCTGGTCCCCCATAAAGACAGACTAACAATGAGTGCAGTCTTTGTTATAGACAAAAATGCCAAAATAAAAAGTGAATATTATGGACAAACTATAATACATTCCCAAAAAAGATTTACCTATGAAGAAGCGGAAGAGTCGATTAAAATCGCCTCATCGGCGATCCGCCGAAAAGGCGGAAATCTTAATAACCCTTTTCAAGAAGCATTGTTTATTTTAAATAATTTAGCAAAGAAATTAAATAAGGAAAGATTTGACCTTGGAGCAATATCACTCGACCAAGAAGAAGTGAAATTTATTTTGGACAAAAATGGAACACCAATAAAAGTGATCAAAAAGGAACGTGGTGATTCAAACAGACTAATTGAAGAATTTATGCTATTAGCAAATAAAAAGGTAGCCAAAGTTCTCTCAAAAAATATTTCTATTTATAGAGTGCACGATTTGCCAAGCAAAGAGAAGATGACAGATTTAGCATTTTTCTTACGAAGTTTAGGATATAAAATATCTTTACAAAATGGAATAATTCCAACACATCAAATAAATAAACTCCTAGAGAGCCTAGTTGGAAAAAATGAAAAAGATACAGTGGAAAGAGTTATTATAAAATCTATGGCTAAAGCTATTTATTCAACAAAAAACATAGGACATTATGGGCTTGCCTTCCAATATTATACCCATTTCACTTCTCCAATTCGAAGATATCCGGACATTGTAATACATAGATTACTTAAAGATTATCTTGCAAATAAATCGCCTCAACGGCGATCCGCCGAAGAGGCGGAAAAATTAAAAAAAAAATTATCAGAATATGAAAAAATTGCCAGAATTTCATCTGAACAAGAAAAGCGTGCTTCCGATGCAGAACGAGCTTCTATTAAATACAAACAAGTTGAATATATGTCTAAACATTTAGGGAAAATTTTCAATGGAATTATAAGTGGAATTACAGAATGGGGTATGTATGTTGAAGAAATAGAAACAAAATGCGAAGGTTTAGTACGAATGCGAGATATGAAGGATGATTTTTATATTTTCAATGAAAAAAAATTAGAACTATTTGGACAAAAGAAAAAGAAAAAATATAGACTCGGTAGTCGTGTTAAAATAAAAGTACAAAAAGTTGATTTAGAAAGAAAAACAATAGACTATGTTTTAATATAAAATCTCTAATGAATTTAAAAACTAAAGGAAAAATTAAATTAATATCTTGGATAATTTTTGCTGTTATAATTGGTATTTTTTCTGTGTCACTACTTCTAAAAAGTATTGAATATAAAAAAATGTTTCCATCGAAAGAAAACGCTGCTTTGGTTATACAACTAATACCCAAAGAACAAGAAGAAAGTAATAAATCTCAATATTTTTATACAAATAAAGATATAAATATACAACCTAAAATTTCTGCAAAGGCATTTCTAGTTGGTGATTTAAATACAGGAGAAGTTATCTTGGTAAAAAATCAAAATGAAAAATTTCCAATTGCTTCTATCTCTAAAATAATGACAGCACTTGTAGCTACCAAAATAACAAAAATAAATGACATTGCACAAGTTAGCAAAAAGGCCTTAAATACTCTTGGAAAAAATGGTGGTCTTAAAATAGGAGAGAAAATAAAAACAACTGATTTAATATATCCCCTTCTCTTAGAATCAAGTAATGATGCAGCAGAAGTTTTAGCATCATATTTCGGAAGAGAAAATTTTATTTCCAAAATGAATCAAGAAGCAGAAAGACTAAAGATGACTTCCAGTGTATTTGAAGATCCAAGTGGATTAAATCCTAATAATCAATCAACAGTTTCGGATATATTTAAACTAGTAGGATATTTAAAACAACAACAACCAGAAATACTATCAATCACAACTAAAAAAAGCTTTTCTACTAAAAAACATAGCTGGTCAAATATCAGCCAATTCTTAAATGAAGATGGTTATTTAGGTGGAAAAAGTGGCTACACAGATGAAGCAAAACAAACAGTTGTATCACTCTTTGATCTACCTCTTGGAGAAACTGGCTTCCGTCCTATTGCCATAACACTCTTGCAAAGTTTTGATCGAAAAAAGGATGTAGAAACTATTTTAAAATATTTAAAAAAATATATATATTACGGTGGTGAAAAAGATGCAAATACTAATTGGGTAGAAGAAAAAGTTGGGATTCCTGACATCAAAGACCCAAATTTTGTAACGCTAACTTTCGCTGGAGATATAATGATGGATCGTGGAGTAAAAAATTCAGTTATAAAAAATTTCAACAATGACTATTCTCTACTTTTTCAAAAATCAAATAAATTACTAGAATTATTTAAAAAATCTGACATCGTGTTTGCAAATTTAGAAGGCACAGTTTCTGATCTTGGTGTTGATAAGAAAAATTTATATTCTTTTAGAATGAACCCTAGCGTTATACCAACTCTAAAAGGTGTAGGTATAAGTATTTTAAGTCTTGCTAATAATCATATTGGAGACTGGGGGCGTTCTGCTTTTACAGATACATTAACACGCTTGAAGGAAAATGAAATACTTTACACTGGCGGAGGAAATAATAAAGATGAAACAGAAACACCAACCATAATTGAAAAATATGGAATGAAAATTGGTTTTCTTGGTTTCTCTGATGTTGGACCAAGCTCTATGGAAGCTGGTATAGATAAAGCCGGTATACTTCTGGCGGACGATATAAATTTTGATGAAATAATAAAGCGTGCGTCAGAACAAGTTGATTATCTAATTGTGACATTTCATTTTGGTGATGAATACAAAACAAAACATAATAAAAGACAAGAATATCTAGCACATAAAGCTATAGATAATGGAGCAAAAATAATAATTGGCACACATCCACACGTGATAGAAGATACAGAAGTTTATAAAAATAGCTTTATCGCTTATTCACTTGGCAATTTTATCTTTGACCAGTCTTGGAGTAAACCCACGATGCAAGGTATGCTTTTAGAAATAAAATTAAATAGAGACGGTGGAATGTCTGTGAAAAAAAATACCACTCAATTAAATTCTGCTTTTCAATTAGAAAAAATAACAGAAGGTAAAGAAGAAAAAATAAAATTTGAAGAAATAAAAACTACATCTACGCTATAGCGTAGATTGGCAATTTTCTTATCGCTAAATTACGCATATGCTAATTTTAGCGATATAGTTTTAATATCTAGTTTAAAAATAAATAAGAACAGTTTTTGATTAATCTATATTAAATTCTTTTAATATTTCCATCACTTCCTCCATCGGCAAACCAGACACATTTGTTTTACTGCCTTCAATTTTATCAATGAGTTTTCCGCCAAGCTCTAAAATAGCATACGAGCCAGCCTTATTCAAAGGTTCACCTGTGGCAATATAATTATCTATTTCTTTATCACTTAAATTTCTAAAAAATACTTTTGTTTCTATAGCCTTGGAAATTGTATTGTTATTTTTTGTGTCTATAATAGAAAAACCCGTAATAGCAGAATGCTGTTTTCCGCTTAACATTTTCAACATTTCCTTAGATTTTTCTGGCGTATGCGGTTTACCTAAAATTTTATCTTTATATACTATAATGGTATCAGCTCCCAATACTACTGCCTCCTTGTATCTCTCTGCCACATCTTTAGCTTTACCCCAAGAAAGATGCGCTACTAATTCTTTTGGAGACATAAATTTATATAGATTATTTTGCAATCTGTGTTGCTTCTTCGAATTTTACAGATAGAAGTTTAGAAGCTTCATTGGACCCAATAGTAATACCATAAAGAACTCCAGCACGAGACATAGTCTCGCGATTGTGAGTAACAACGATAAGCTGAGAATGTTTAGAGAGCTTTTCCAACATATCTCCATATTTTCGTGAATTTGCTTCATCAAGAGCAGCATCTGTTTCATCAAGCACAAGAAATGGTGGCGGATTAACTTGCGACATTGCAAAAAGAAGAGCAATAGAAGTAAGCGATCTCTCTCCACCAGAAAATGCATGCAGTTCTTTAACTTTCTTATGTGGTAAAGAAACATTAATCTCTATACCTTTTTCAAAAACAATATTCTCTTCATCTTCTTCCATAAAGTCTTCCTCTAATTCTATTCCCGCCTCTTCGGCGGATCGCCGTTGAGGCGATTTCTTTTTTGTTTCAACAATAATAGAAAGTGACCCATGTCCACCACCAAACATTAATGAGAAAAATTCTTGAAATTCAATATTTATTTTCTTCACACCCTCTTTAAATTCTATGTCGATTTTCTCTTTCAAATCAAGAATGAGTTTCTTAAGAGAAATAATACTTTTATTTAAATCCTCCATTTCATTCATAAGAAATTGGTCTCTACTTGAAACTTCTTTAAATTCCTTCATTAATTCAGCTCCATTACCAAGACCAGCATCTTCTAATCTTATCTTTATGCGTTCAATCTTTTTCTTTAAATCTTCTTGAGAAAAATTCTCTGTGTTTTCTTTAACTTCGAAATCTTTATAAGATAAAACTTCTTGCCCTATTAAAGCAATGCCTTCTTTTATTTCATTTTCAAAGGCTTCTTTACGATTTCTTAAATTACCTTCTTTAATAACAACAATTCCGAGCATAGAAGACAATTCCTGTTGCTTTACTTTCCAAATAAATTTTTCCCGTTCAAGATCACGCAAGGCTTCTATTTCTTTATTTAAATCCTCTTTTAGTTTCTCAGCACTTTGAGAAATTTCTTTTTCTTTATTTTCTATCTCTTTCATCTGATCAAAAATCTCTTTTTGATTTTTCTTCAAATTTTCTATCTCAATATTGTGATCTGACTTTTCTTTATCATTTTGAGAAAATCTATTCAAAATACCTTTAATATTCTCCAAAACAGGTTTTATTTCTTCTATACTTTCTTTTAAAAAGGCTAATTCTATTCCATTATTTATCTCTTCTATTAAAGTCTTAATCTCCTCCTGTGAGATTTCTACAAATAAAGATTTCTCTTCTTTCCTTCGTTCTTCCATTTCAATCATTCCTTCTATACGTCCAAGCTTGCGTTCCATTTCGTTTTTTATCCCACGAATAGAATTTATCTTTTGTTCAACTATTTTTAATTCTTCTATTTTTTTATTTTCCCTACTTGAATTTTCATCTTTATTATCTGAAATTTTACCAGCAATATTTTCTATTTCTTTTGTTAACTTATTTCTTTCAATAGAAAGGCTGTTTTTTTCTTGTTCTAAATAAATACTTTCTTCTTTTAAGTATTTCTTATAAAGAACTGCCAATTCTACTTGCATTTCTTTATTTTTTTCAAATTTTTCTACTTGTTTCTTAAGAAAATTAAGGTGTGGAGCATTTTCTCTTCGCATCAAGACAACTTCTTTCATATTTTCATTTGTTCTTTCAAGTTTTCTTTCACTTTCTTTTATTTTATACTGATAAATTTTAAGCCCAAGAGCATCTTCCACCATCTCCTTTTTCTCTTTTGCATTAGCATTTAAAATCCTATCAGCTTCACCCTGAGAAATAATATGGTGCCCAGAAGATCCTATATTGACTGAAGAAAGTAAATTATGAATATCTTTAAGTCTAACTTCTGTACCATTTAAAATATATTTATTTACACCATCAGAAAAAACTTCGCGAGAAATTGAAATAACATCATAATTCAAATTTATATCTTCTCCTCCATCATTTGTTAATTTAAAAATCTTATCACTATTATTAAAATAAATAGTAACAACTGCTCGTAATCCTTTTGGTAAATTCTTTGCCCCTTTAAAGACAAGATCCGAACCTCCTTTTCCTCGCATTGATTTCATCGATTGCTCACCCAGAACAAAGCGAATTGCCTCAACAATATTAGATTTTCCAGATCCATTTGGGCCAACAATAGAAACAATAGGACTCTCAAACTCTAAAATAGTTTTTTGAGCAAAAGATTTAAAACCATTTATTGAAAGTGTTTTAAGTCGCATATTATTTCTCTATCACCCTAATCAAGCCAGTTTTTAATTTTTAATGCATTTTCGGCTGCTTTCTGTTCGGCTTCCTGTTTACTCTTACCTTTACCTTCAGCTATTAAATCTTTTCCAAAATAAATACCAACTGTAAAATGTTTATCATGGTCTGGACCTGATTCTTTTAAAACTTTATAAGCAGGAGTGCATAATACAAATTCTTGTGCTTTTTCTTGCACTAATGATTTCGCATCACGCCAAAGCTTTTTATTTACTATTTCTTCTGTCTTGTGTAGAAGAGTTTTAGTAACAAATTTATCAACGATATTATAACCTTGATCCAGATACATAGCTCCAATAAATGCTTCAAAGGTATTTGCTAAAATATATTGTCTAGCTTTCCCATTATCCTTCGCTTCTCCTTTAGATAAAAGTAAATAATCATTCATTCCTATTTCAAGAGCAATTTCAGAAATAATAATTGCATTCACAAGAGCAGAACGAAGTGCTGTTAATTCTCCTTCTGTATATTGTGAATATTTTTTATAAAGGAAATCTGTAACAATAAGTTCTAGAACAGCATCACCTAAAAATTCCAAACGTTCATTATGTGAAAGTCGTACATCTAAATTCTCATTTATATAAGAACGATGTGTAAAAGCTTGCTTAAGTAAATTTTTATCTTTAAAAGTTACTTTTATTTTTTTCTCAAAATCAGAAAATTGTATCATATATATTATTACTTTTTATTACTTAATGTTTCAATTGCCTTACTAATTAAAGGTATAATGTCATTATAAATACGAAGTTCTGGAATTGTTGAAAGTGGAAACCATCTAGCTCCATCGAGACCACCGGACTTTTCTAATACAAGTTCTTTATACTCACTTTTTGCTAAAAAATAAACCACCTTTTTTAAACTTTTTCCATTCAATGGATGAGTTGCAACATATTCATTCTCTCCTAATTTTTCTTTTATATCAATATCAAGTCCGATTTCTTTTTTTATTGCTTTTAATGTACCTTCCTCTAAATCTTCTTCTGGTCCAACTTTACCTTTAGATAAAGTCCAATACCCAAAGACATCGTGCACTAATGCAAATAAAATATTTCTTTCATCGTTATTTTCATAAGCATATACCAATGCGCCACCCAAAGTTTCAATAGGTAATTTTGTAATGTCTAAAGGTTCTTCGTGTTTATTTTTTTTACTAATTTGCTCTTTTCCAGGCTCACCTATTTCTTTATAAACAGCACCCAAAACACCATTTACAAATTTCCCAGAATTTTCTCCACCAAAAGTCTTTGCCAATTCTATGGCTTCATTTATAGCCACCTTTGGAGGAACTTCTTTTCTATCTCCAAAAAGGAGTTCTGTTAAACCAATTCTTAAAATATTCCGATCTATGATGGAAATCTTATCTATGGGCCAATCAGGCGCAGCTTTTCCTATTATTTCATCAACAACTTTCTGTTTTTTTAATACTTGTTCTATTAGTAAAAACACAAAAGCATCATCCTCTAACCCAGGAGCAAATTCTTTTAAATTTTTTTTTAATACTTCTTTTATTTTATCGCTACTGTAATTATCAATTTTTTCATTCTCAGATAGAAAATCCCACTCAAAAAGGGTCTGTAAAACTATTGATCTGGAAAGGTGCCTATTTGCCATAAATTAATGAACGAAAAGAACGACGAAACTTATTTATTTTCTTCTGCCTTTTTTGCTTTAGCTTTTTTCTGCTTTTTTTCTGTTTTTTTAACTAAATCCAAAATCTTCTTTCCACGATAAAAACCACAAGACGAACACACTGTGTGGCGTCTTTTTAAAGCTTTACAATTTTCGCACTTAGAAAAACTAGTACTCGTAAGCGCATGATGAGAGCGCCTGTTTGCTGTATGTGATTTTGTATGTCTCATTCGGACTACCATAATAAATACATCCTAGCATATTAAAGCCAAAAAGCAATTTTCATATTTATAATAATGTGTTATTATAGAAATCTATGGAAAACACTACAAAATTAAACAACCTCAGGCACACTCTCGCCCACTTGCTTGCAGCTTCAGTAGGAGACATTTATAAATTCGACAAAATCAAGCTTACATTAGGACCTGCTATAGATAATGGCTTCTATTATGATATAGATTTTGAAGGTGTAAAAGTAGCTGATACTGACTTGAAAAAAATTGAAGATAGGATGAAGAAAAATCTATCCAAGTGGATGGATTGGGAACATAAAGAGATGAACAAAGAAGAAGCTCTGAAATTCTTCAAAAATGAGTACAAAACAGAATTAATAAACGAGATATCTGAACGAGGTGAAAAAATTACTGCTTATACTTGTGGAGGATTTACCGACTTATGTCGTGGTGGACACTTAGAAAATCCAAGCGTAGAAATAGACCCTCTATCATTCAAACTCGACCGTGTAGCTGGAGCTTACTGGCGTGGAGATGAGAAAAATAAAATGCTTACACGTATTTATGGTTTAGCTTTTGAAACTAAAGAAGAATTAGATGCTTATCTTATACAACGAGAAGAAGCAGAAAAAAGAGACCATAAAAAACTTGGTAAAGAATTAAGATTATTTACTATTTCTGAATTGGTTGGAAAAGGTTTACCAATGCTTTTACCAAAAGGTAATATTATTAAAACAGAATTAGAAAATTTTATAAGAAAAGAGAAAGAAAAACTAGGTTATTCTTTTGTATCAATTCCACACATAGCAAAAAAGGAACTTTATATTAAAAGTGGTCATATGGGTAAATATGATGCAATGATGCCAATAATGACAGATGAAAATGGTGAAGAATTTGTAATGAAAGCCATGAATTGTCCGCATCATTTTGAAATCTATAATTCCGAACAACATAGTTACCGTAATTTACCATTGCGCATAGCAGAAAATACAACTGTATATCGTAATGAAAAGAGTGGAGAGTTGGCTGGACTTTTACGTGTTAAAAATTTAACTCAAGATGACACTCACCATTTTATAAGACCTGATCAGATTGAAAGTGAAATTGAAATAATATTTGGTTTAATGCAAAAAGTTTATGGTTTATTTAATTTTAATGATTACAAAGTTGAAGTTTCTGTTCGAGATCTCAAAAATAAAGAAAAATACTTTGGTAGCGATGAGGTTTGGGAAAAAGCAGAAAATATTTTAATAAACTCTGCAAAGAAAATGGGTTTGAATTATAGTGTTGAAGAAGGCGAAGCTGCTTTTTATGGACCAAAAATTGATATAAAGATAAAAGATTCAATAGGAAGAGAGTGGCAATTAACAACCATTCAACTTGATTTTAATCAACCAGAAAATTTTGAAATGGATTTTATAGGAGAAGACGGTAAAAAACATCGTGTTGTGGTTCTACATGTTGCAATATATGGTTCCTTTGAAAGATTTATGGGAGTCTTGATTGAACACTACGCAGGAGCCTTCCCTCTCTGGCTCGCGCCAGTGCAGGTGAAAGTTATACCTGTTCGCACAACTCATAATGAATACGCAAAAGAAGTTTTTGAGTTGTTGAAAGAAAATAACATCCGTGCCGAGCTAGATGACGAAGAAGCAAATCTCGGAGGCAAAGTCCGTGATGCAAAAAATAATAAAATCCCTTATTGGATAGTAATTGGTGATAAAGAAATTGAAAATAAAAAAGTTACTTTAGAATCTAGAGACAAAGGAAATCTTGGACAAATTGAAAGAGAAGAACTAATTAAAAAATTATTAGAAGAAATTAAAAATAAAAAATAATTAATTTTATTTTATGAATGGAGAAAAACCACCCCAAAATACAAATAAGGTTTTTTCTATGCCTAAAGAAGGTAGCCCAGAATATAACAGAAGAAAAAGAAAACCACTAAACCCAAATGAAACTAGAAAACAAGAAGAACTATTAGAAGAATTGTTTTACCAAGGAACAAAATTAGCTCAGGAAAATGACCGTCAAGGAGCTTTAAAAATATACGAAAGAATTTTAGAAATAGACGAAAATCATGTTGAAGCCTTAACAAATATAGGAATAATTTATTTTGACTCTGGAGATTTTAAAAAAGCAGAAGAATTCCTTGGAAAAGCCTTGAAAATTAATCCTGAAAATTTATTAACAAATTTTGATATGGGAAGTGTAAAAGGAGAACAAGGACAAAGAGAAGAAGAAATTAAATATTATCTTAAAGTTATAGAAATTGATCCTCTATATCCAGACGTATATTATAATCTTGGTTTAGCTTGGAGAATTCTCGGTAAATATGAAAATGCAATACTATGCTATAGGAGATATTTAGACTTAACAAGATATAAAAAAGACGAAATAGATATAGCTATTATAGAAGGAGAAATTGAAAGATGTGGAGATTTACAAAAAAAGAAAACTAAATAAATTATTTCTAAATATCTATCTCAGCTAGTTTTGCATTCGACTGGATGAAAGATTTACGAGGAGGAACTTCAGAACCCATTAGAATATCAAAGATTTTATTAGCTTCTTCAGCATCACCAATATCTATTCTTTTTAATATGCGGTGCGCAGGGTCCATAGTTGTCTCCCATAATTCCTCTGGATTCATTTCTCCAAGACCTTTGAAGCGTTGTATGTGAATCTTATTTGTTTTAGTTTTTCCTTCAACAGACTCCAGACCCCCCTCCTCCGCTTCTGCTTCGGCGAGCAAGTCGGCAGTTTCAATTTCCTCAATCTCACTCACATCCGCACCTTTACCAACGATTTTTAATTTCTGATCATCAGTATAAGCATAAGAAATTTCTTTACCTTTTTTTATCTTATAAAGTGGTGGTTGAGCAATGTAAATATATCCAGCATCAATAACTTGTTTAAAATATCTATAAAAAAGTGTAAGCAGTAATGTCCGAATATGTGAACCGTCCACATCAGCATCTGTTGCAATAATTATTTTATGATAACGCATTTTTTCTAAATCAAAAGTATCTCCAATAGAAGTACCCATAGCAATAACAAGGGATTTTACTTCTTTAGAAGCAAGCATCTTATCTATGCGTGCACGCTCAACATTTAAAATTTTTCCACGAAGTGGAAGTATAGCTTGAGTGCGTCTGTCTCTTCCTTGTTTAGCTGAACCACCTGCAGAATCTCCCTCTACTAAGAAAAGCTCAGATTCGGATGCATCTTTACTCTGACAATCTGCTAATTTCCCAGGAAGTGTCATACCTTCAAGTGCACCCTTGCGTAATACTGAATCTTTTGCCGCTTTAGCTGCTTTGCGAGCTTTTAATGCAAGAATTGATTTATTTATTATTGATTTCGCTTCATCTGGATTTTCTTCTAAGAAACTAGCAAATGCTTCACCGAAGACTGTGGCTACAGCACCTTGAGCTTCCATACTTCCGAGCTTTCCTTTCGTTTGTCCTTCAAATTGTATTTCACGAAGCTTAACAGAAATAACAGCAGTAAGACCTTCAAGAACATCGTCCCCTGTAAATCCACCCTCAGACTCTTTCATCATTTCGTTCTTTTTACAATAAGTATTAAGAGTTCTGGTAAGTGCTGTTTTAAAACCGGTCACATGTGTACCACCTTCTTGATTATAAATATTGTTAGCAAAAGGGAATATTCTATCGGAGATATCGTCCACATACTGAAGAGCTATTTCTACTCCAACACCACCCTCTTCTTTTTCAACATAAAAAATATTACTTTGAATTGGTTTTTGAAATTTATTGTAATATTTTACAAGAGAAACTAATCCGCCTTCAAAATAAAAAGAGACCGAAGGAAGCTCTTGTTCTAACTCTCTAAAATAAAAAACGTCTTCCTCATTTAATCCTTTTTTATTATCAAAATTACGCGCATCAATTATAGAAACCTTCAATTCTTTTACTAAATATGCTTGCTGGCGAATATGATTCACAACTGTATGCCAATCAAATTTAATATCACCGAAAATTTCTTGATCTGGTTCGAAAGTAATTATACTTCCATGAAGTTTCGAAGCACTAACCTTTTTTACTGCTGACTTTTTCTTGCCTTTAGAATATTCTTGCAAATATCTACCACCATCTCTACAAACTTCTGCTTTACAATAAATAGAAAGAGCATTAACAACAGACGCACCAACTCCATGAAGACCCCCTGAAACTTTATATCCCTCTCCACCGAATTTTCCTCCAGCATGAAGTGTGGTCATAACAGTTTCAAGAGCAGAAACTTTCGTCTTTTTATGCATATCAACAGGTATACCCCGACCATTGTCTACCACACGAACACGATTGTTCGGAAGAAATACAATTTCAATATCATTACAAAAGCCACCCATTGCTTCATCACGAGAATTATCGAAAATCTCCCATACTAAATGGTGAAGCCCTTCTGGGCCAGTTGTTCCAATATACATCCCTGGACGACGCCTAACGGGCTCTAGACCCTCTAAAACGGAAATGTCAGAGGCATCATAATGATGCGCCCCACCAGAGGCGGGTAAACTTTTCTCGCCTTTTTTAGCTGTTTTTTCTTTCATAATTATGACTATATTATATCAAATTTTATCTTACTTGCCAACCATTTTTATCCTTAATTTTATTAGATATTTTAGTCATAATATCATTCACTTCAGTATCTATTAAAGTCCTATCATAAGACTGGAAAACCAATCTAAACGCATACGAAATTTTTCCATCTTTTTTAAATTCATCGAATAATTCTGGACCTTTTATAACCATATCTCCTATATTTTCTTTTATTATTTTTTCTACATCTATACATGAAATATCTTCCGGAACCCATACAGCAATATCACGCGCAATAAATGGAAACAATGACCACATTTTAAATTTCTGCTCTTTAAGGTCTTGCCTTAAATTCTCCAAAGGCAAGACCTTTTCCCTCAGAAATTCAGACGAAACTTTCTTAAAAAATTCTTTTAGTTTCATTTCTTTTATTTCTTTTTTGTCTCCGTAAGCCACATGCATTTCTTCTCCAGTCTTTTTAAAGACTGTTCCAATTTCAAAAATTTTAATCTCATTCACTCCAAGCAAAGGTGTGTTAATAAGATTTAGTTTTAAGCTCTCTTTTAAGCCATCAGTTAGATTTGTTCTTAAGAATTTCTTATCTGAGGCAGATGCTAATACTGAAATCTCTCCAGTATTTCTAAAAGTGCTATTCATAATTTCACTATATCCATCATTTAACAATTTAGTTCTTGCTGAAAATGTTTTTACATAAATTTCATTTTGTCTTATTTTAAAATTTATTTTTGATACTTTTTCTTTTATTTTATCGTAACCCAAAATTCGACCAATTTCTTCTGCCATGTCTTCTTCTATCTGTAAATCTAAACGCAACTGTGGCACTACAATTTCAAAATCTCCTTTTTCTTCTTTATATTTAAAATTATATTTCTTTAGAATATCTTTAATTTTATCTACAGAAACACTAAGACCTAAAATTTTTGAAATTCTATCAGCTGAGAAAGAAAGCTCTCTTATTTCTTGTTTTTGTGGATAAATATCAACAACATCTTCAAAAATTGCATCCGGACACATTTCCAAAATAAGAGCAGAAAATTCTCGCATTGCATATGAAGCAAGCTCAGATGATAAATCATTTTCAAAACGTTTTCGCGCATCTGTAAAAATATTCAAGTCTTGAGCTGTTTTTCTAACTGAGATTGGATCGAAGTTCGCAACTTCTAAAATAATATTCTTTGTATTATTGTCTACCTCTGCAATTTTCCCACCTTTTATTCCTGCAACTGCTAAAACATTTTTAGTATCCGCAATAACCATATTTGAATTTTTAAATTTTACTTCTTTATTATCAAGCGTAATTATACTCTCACCTTCTTTCGCTTCACGCACAATTATAACGCTATCCATTTTTTCTAAATCAAAAGCGTGTGTCGGTTGGCCACAATCAAACATTACAAGATTAGCAGCATCCACAATATTATTTATACTTCTCTGGCCTATTGATTCTAGGTGTTCTACTACCCATTTTGGAGAAGATCCAACTTTTACTCCTTTTATAATTCTACCCATATATCTTCTACATTTTTCACTCTCTACTTTAATTTGTAAAGTCGTAGGTTTTGATTTTGGAATTTTATACTTTGGTGTTGGATCTAGATACTTAATATTTAAAAGAGAAGCTAGCTCGCAAGCCATACCCTGATGGGAAAGTAGATCATGTGCGCGATTTGGTAAAACTTTAATATCAAAAACAGTGTCTCCATTTGACATTTTTTCTAAACTTTCCATTTCGCAAAGATGATAATTAAAAATATCTATAAGTTTATTTACTTCAGGTACTTCTGGTATATACCATTTAAGCCAATTATAAGAAATCAACATATTATAAAGTTTTTAAAGTTATAAAGTTCATAAAGCTAAAAATCAATTAAACTGATTAAGTCTTATATCTCCCTGATAAAACAAACGAACATCTGGAATTTTCCATTTAATCATTGCTGGACGGTCAAAACCGTGACCGAAAGCAAAACCTTGCACTTTCGCAGGATCAAGACCAAGGTTTCGTAAAACATTCGGATGAAGCATTCCTGAACCTCCCATTTCGAGCCACTTACCTTTAAATTTAGCAAAGACTTCTATCGATGGTTCTGTAAAAGGAAAAAAGCTTGGTCTGAATTGTATCTCCACATCATCACCTAATATTTTTTTATAATAATTAGAAAGTACACCTTTCATATCAGCAATGGAAATATTTTCTCCCACCATAGCACCATCTATTTGATAAAACTGCATTTCGTGTGTAGAGTCCGTCGCTTCATTCCTAAAGACTTTTCCAATAGAAACAAAAGCACAAGGTATTCTGCCCTCCTTAACTGCTTGTTCAATAGATCTAGCTGTTACACTTGTAGTGTGTGTTCTTAAAACTTTTCCTATTTCATCTTTAATAAAAAAGGTGTCCTGCATATCTCGAGCTGGATGATCTTTCGGAACATTTAAAACATCAAAATTATACCACTCACTTTCTAGCTCAGGGCCTGTAACAATTTCAAAACCCATATCAGAAAAAACTTGATAGGCTTCTTGTGCCAAAATAGAAAGTGGATGTTCTTTACCTTTTTTATTTTCTTCTATCATTTAATGAGAATGTCTTATATCTACTGTAAAACCATGTTCTTCGTCGTGCAACATTTTTAATTTGTTTCCTTCTCCATCAATGAAATGAACCTCCTCTCCTCTTTGTGCTCTATCTTGAAGTTTTTTTAATCCATCTCTGGTTAATCCATGCCCCAGCCAATGCTTAGAATCTTCTCCAACCCCACCATGAACACCAAACTTTTGATCGTGTGCGTAATGTGTATCCATATAATTAACCATTTAAACTTATAATAAAGAATTATACCAAAATAATAATAATTTGCTATGATTAAAAAATGGAACAAAAAACAAAGAAAATATATATGATATTAGTAATAGTAATAATAATTTTCATTATTATTGGCTTTTATCTAGGCTGGCTCGACAATGGTCCAAGGTCATTATTCTAAACTAAAAAAAATCTTTATACTAATTTGTTATAAATTCTGCGATAGCAGAAAATCTAACAAACTAACTTTTAATTTTACTATTTTTCAAAATTATATCCTTTTGCAAGTTTGAATGTTTTAAGATTTTCTTTCAAACCAATGCTTTTAATATATTCTAAAAATTCTTTCGGCAATGGCGACGGCCCAACCCAAACACTTTTTTGAATCATTGAATAATTAAATTTCTTTAAATGCCAACGAAGCCATTCCCTTTCTGCTTTCTTTGGTTCAGGTACATCAAACATTACGATTAAATTTTTGGGCGCATCTTTAAAAAATTTGAAATCAAATTGCTTCAATGAATCAATTTTTCTCCTAATATAATTTCTACCTTTCGGAGTAACATACAGACCATCGCAATCTTCCAAAAAACCTTCCTTAATAAGGTGGAACATCGTTCCACGCAAAGAACCAGATGAATAATTTTTAAACTTCGGCAAACCAAAAAGATTTACTCGACTTCCTTTATAACGAACTGATGTATTTGCTAACTCTTCTAAAATATCAAATATAATACTCATACATAAAGCATACCAAAGTGTTGGAAATTATGCTATCGCAGAAAATCTAACACTTTTAAAAAAAAGCTAAAAAACACAAGTTTAAAATTTATAAATTTCTGCCATTTTGCAATACTCACACTTTATATTTTTACCATATGAATTATAGTTACATGGACGAGAAAGCCAATCCCCTGTTTTAACTAAATTATCATAATCTTTAATATCTTTAATTAATAAATCAATTTCTTTTGTAGTTATAATTCTGTCATAAAAAATTTCTTTAGAATCTTTTGCTTCTAGAAATTCTAAACGACTTTCACTCACTTCAGCTTTCCATTTTGGACTCTGTTTTATTAAATACGAATACATCGCTAATTGTCTTAAATAACTGCTCATTCTGCCTTCCTCATCTTTTTTCTCTATTTCACTTTTCTTACGAACACTACCAGTTTTAAAATCTGTTACACGAACATTTTTAGAATCTAGATTTTCTATTAAATCTAATTTACCGTAAATATTCAAACGTGAAAATCTATCGTCAATAACTGAGACACTTTGCTCATTCTCTCTTTCTTCCACTATTTCCGGCAGTCTATTTTTTACCCATTTAGTCACAATCTTCAAAACCTCTTTATCGCTACTTGTTATTGTTTCTAATTCTTTTTGATTAGGAATTTTCTTTATTTTTAAAATTTTATCAATTGCAAAATGAACTTTATTCCCAAAGTCCAAACTCTCACTTTTGCTTTCTGGTAATTGAAGTAAATTTCTAAAATACCATTTCCATGGACATTCAAAAAAATTATTAAGAAGAGATACAGAAACTTTTCTGTCTTCGTAATCCAAAGCAACCATTTTTATTAAAATAGACAGATTGGTCTCTTTTTTATTATCTTTTTTATAAAAATCTGCAACATAAGCTTTTGGATTATTTTTAAGGATTATTTTTTCTGTTTCGTGGGCATCCTGTATCTCGAAATTCTCTTTCAAATCTGCCACAATATGAGCTAGCTCTTGGTCCGCACCATTATAAGATTTTAATGCATAAGAAATAGTACAAAATCTTTTAGCGCGTGTAATGGCCACATATAGTTCACGTTTTAAAACTAATTCGTCCTTTTTCTCGACTCTTTCTTTAACTCTTGAAGGTAGAGTAAAACCATCACGACGACTACCAGAAAAAGACCTTTCATCCATATGTGCTATCCAAACATAATCAAACTCTAATCCTTTTGAACCATGCAGGGTCAGGACCTTAAGACCATCACCAGGATTAAATATAGCCAAGGGAATATCTTCTCCATAATCTTCTACTCTTTCCAAAAATATTAAAAATTCTTTCAAATTAATTTTTGGATTTTTCTCTATTTGCATTAATACTAAATGTAAAACTGTACGAATAACCTCTATATGTAAAATTAAATCTTTATGATTTTTTGCACTATCAAGTAAAAATTCTGTACCAACTTTTTGAATAAAAGCGTAAAGTGTTTCACTCGAAAACATCAACCATGATTTTAACTTTTGTATCCAAATATTTACTTCATTTTTATTTTCAAATAAATTATTCTTTTCTTCCATTACATCAAGCAAAGAAAAATTACGTATTTTATTGTTCTTTATAAACTCATGAGCTTTAAATGGAGAAATACCAGACAATTTATCGAAAAAAGATGCTCCAAGGGAGACACCATCACTCGGGTTAGCTAAAATTTTAAGAACTCGTAAAAACGACACTGCCTCTTCTAGGTCAAAGAAATTTATCATTTCCCCACCAGCAACTAGAATATCCATATTTTTCAATATAGTAATAGTGCTACGAACTTGATGATTTTTAGGAACTAAAATGGCCATATCATTTACATCATGTCCTTTTTTTATTTTCTCTTTTATCTCTAAAGCTCCTAAGATAATCTCATCTCTAGGATAATAAGCTTCTATTATACGAAGTGGATAATTCTCTTTATTATTACTTTTGAGCTTACCCTTAGAAATAGAACTTTGAAGTAATTTGTGTGAAGAATCTAGAATCTTCTGTGTAGAGCGATAATTTTCTATCAAAGAGATAAGTTTTGCTTTACCAAAAGCATTTTTAAAATTATCAAAATATTCAAGTGAAGCACCACCAAAACCATAGATAAGCTGTCTGTCATCACCTACTACAAAGATATTTGGTTTTTCTTCATCTCCCCAAACTTTAGATAAAAATTCATTTTGCACACCACTTGAATCTTGATGCTCATCTATTAAAATATACAAGAAATTCTCTTTAACATAATTCTTTGCCTCTTCAGACTCTTCTATAATAGAGACTAAAGATTCTAAAATATCATCATAATCAAATAAATTTTTCTTTTTCTTTATAGCTTCATAAAGAATATAAAATTTTACAGCTTCTAGCGTCCGAGAAAGGCTTTCTATCTTTTTCTGTATTTCTTTTTTAAACTCCCCCTTACTTTCTCCTCTAGAGGAAACAGAAGAAAAATCATTTTTAATATTTTTTATTTCTTGATTGATTTCATCCTCAAAATTTTCTGGAGTTAAACGTTCTCTTTTTAAAAACGAAATCATATTTTTCAAATCTCTAAAATATCGAGAATGGAGAGAACGCGGACGAATATGCTCCCAATCATTTTCTTGCAAAACTTCATCATAAAGAGCTATTACATCTTTTTCATCCATGAGTTTTGGTTTATCATTTAGTCCCAATACACCATAATACTTATCTAATATTTCCATACCAAAACTATGAAATGTAGAGACTTTAACCTTCGAAGCGGCAGGACCAATATATTTACGCAATCTCTCTCGCATTGCTTTTACGGCTGAGTTCGTAAAAGTAAGACATAGAATTTCATCTACTTTCGTATCAGTTTTTAAAAGAATATTTCCAATACGAAGCGCTAAAATCTGTGTTTTCCCTGTTCCTGGACCGGCCACCACCATTACTGGTCCATCAATAGAATCCACCGCATCCTTTTGCTCGGCATTTAACTTTTTGTATTCATTATTATATTCTCCTTCAAATTTTTTCATGTTGTAAAACTGTTTTTGATTTCCAAAAGAAAAATCCAATAATAATAAATGTAGTAAGTGGAGAAGTATATTCTGGAATTTTAAAACCAAAACTATGCAATATCATAACAATACCCAACACAAGTATTGAATACATGGCACCATTTTTTAAATAAACATATTTTTTAATCCTCCCAATATTATGTATCGTAAGTTCTCTTACCAACAATGCACCAAAACCATTACCCAATAAAATTAAAGGCACAGAAAGAGTAAAAGCAAAAGCGCCAAGCACTCCATCAATAGAAAAAGTAGTATCAATAATTTCCAAAAAGAAAAGCTTACTTAAATCAGAGTGCGCACTACCTAATAATTTTTTCTCTTGTTCTTCTGCGTTTTGTTTAAAACCATGAGTAATAAAAAACAAACTTGACCCAACAACAGCCCCAAAACCCATCAAGTTACTCTCTTGTAAAGCAAACCAAGAAATAACAGCTAAAAACACAGACACCGTTGCATAAAACCAAACCCCCTTTGACATAAAAAATCTCTCAGTCCTTGGTAAACCTAAATTTTTATCTTCCAGAAAAAGCCAATGCAAAAATAAAAATAAAAGAAAAACTCCCCCAGCAACTAGAAGTATCGGTGCTGATTTATGAATAGAATCTAAAACAAGTGGATCATTAGACCAAGCAGCAGACAAAATCTGTATTGGACTAAGTGTTGTATTAAAAGCCCAAATTATTATAAAAGGCAAAAGCCCACGAACAAGAAAAACTGCAATGAACATTCCCCAAGTTAGAAACCACCTGCGAGCTTTAGCCCCCATTGTAGCCAATACTTCAGCATTGATAATAGCATTATCAACAGAAGAAATTGCTTCAAAAAGAGAGAGCCCAACTATTGTAACTATGGCTGAAAACAACATTATTCCATTTTACATCCTTTTATCTTTATTTACCAATTTGAGAAATTAAGTCGTATATATATAAAGAAACAAAAAATGCTGTCAATCCACCCAAAATAACCCAAGAAATAATATTTTCAGTTTTTCTCCACTTTGTTGGCTCTACAGCTACTGGACTTTCTGTTTTTCTTTCTTTAAATATTAAAATAGCAATAATTGGAATAGAAATAGTCCCCATGTATAGAAAAGTAGATAACGGATCAAAGCTTCTTCCTAAAATTTCTGCAATTATAACTGAAACAATAGTTATAATCCCCAAATAATATGTTTTTGGTCTACGAATTTCAAATACCTTTGATAAAGATACCTTTTTTGAAAGAATTGCATAGAAAGCAAAAACAATAAAGATAATATTAATCATATAAATTAATTATATTATAATGAACACATATTTCGCAATATCTGGCGGAGGGTAAGGGATTTGAACCCTTGATGAGATTTCTCCCATACCACCTTTCCAAGGTGGCGCACTAGACCGCTATGCGAACCCTCCACATATTTCCCTATCCTAACATATTTATAAAATCTTTCTCACTCAAAATTTTAACCCCAAACTTTTCTGCTGTTTTAAACTTAGAGCCAGGATCATCACCCGTCACAACATAAGAAGTATTTTTTGATACAGAATTAACAACCTTACCACCCAAAATAATAATTTTCTCTTTAGCAATTTCACGCGAAAATGTAGACAATGTTCCAGTTAGAACAAAATTAAGTCCAGTAAATTTGCCCACCTTACTCTTCTCCATTTTTTCTACAATTACACCATTTTTCTGTAATTTTTCTATAAAATTCAAATTGTTTTTATTATTAAAAAAATTAAAAATGCTTTTAGATACAGCCGGACCAATATTTTCAATACTGTCTATTTCTGCTAGGTCTTGCCTAGTAGAATATATTAATTTTTCTAAAGTACCAAAATGTATTGCTAAATCTCGAGCTGTCTCTTCCCCTACATGAAGTATGCCAAGAGCCCAAAGAAACTTCGAAAAAGAAATTTTCTTTTTATTTTTTATTTCATTAATTATATTTTCTGCTGACTTCTCTCCAAAACGTGGAAGTGAATCAATGTCATTCTTCTCAAGAGCAAAGATGTCTGCCGCATCTGTTATTAAACCCTCATCTTTAAAACGCCTTAAAATCTTAGGACCTAATTCATAAATTTCAAAAACAGATATAAAATGCTCTAAATATCTTTCATTCTTAGCTAAACATTTAGAATTAACACAATAATATGCTACAGACGGTGTAGTATTCTCTGATATATTTCTTTTTTCAACTTTTCCACGACACGCTGGACAAACTTTTAACATTTTAAATTTCTTTTCTTTACCTGTACGCATACGAAATAAGACTTCTACTACCTTAGGAATTACATCCCCTGCTTTTTCTATAACAACTGTATCACCTATTCTTAAATCCAGACGCTCTATCTGATCCATATTATGAAGAGTCGCTTTAGATACTGTAGAGCCTGCGACAAGAGTTGGTTCAAAAATTGCAAGTGGTGTAAGCACACCAGTACGTCCGACATTTATCTTTATATCTTTGACTATTGTTGTTGCTTTTTCTGCTCCATATTTAAATGCTGCCATATAGCGTGGAGCTTTACCAATTACGCCTAAAATATCTTGATATTTTAAATCATCAACAGATATAACCACACCATCCGTACCATAAGAAAAATCTGGTCTAATTTTCTCAAATTTTTTTATAAAACTTACTACTTCATTTAAATCTTTACATATTGCATCATTTTGATCCACCTCGAAACCTAAACTTTTTAAATATTTATGCTTATCAGAATGTTTTGATAAATCTTTTTCATCAGAAATTTGAGCTATATCATAAGCAAAGAAATCAAGTTCTCTTTCTGCAGCAATTTTAGGATCTAATTGTCGTAAACTTCCAGCTACAACATTTCTAGTATTAGCAAAAAGTGTTTTACCTTCTTTTTCATTAATAAGATTAAGCTTCTTTAATATCTTTTTAGACATTACAGCTTCGCCTCGAATTTCTAAATATTTTGGAAAAGGTTTATTGAGTAAAAGTGGAATTGAATTTATGGTTTTAAGATTTTGACTTATGTCTTCACCAATAAATCCATCTCCTCTTGTTGCGCCTCGTATAAATTTACCATTTTCATAAATAAGTGATACTGCTAGTCCATCAAATTTTACTTCACAAAAATATTCAAAATTAGTAACTTGATTACCAAGTAATTTCTTTATTCTTTTTTCCCAAATACTTAATTCTTCTTCACTAAAAACATCATTGAGTGAAAGCATCCGAATCCTGTGTTCTACTTTAATAAATTTATCAAGTGGCTTGCCAGATATTCTATTTTCAGGAGCATTCACGTCACTAAATTCTGGATTCTTTTTTAAAAGATCTCTTAATTCCCTAGAAAGAGAATCATAAACATCGTCAGTCACATTTGGTGCATTTTCAATATGATAAGCATCCCGCAAATGAGCAATTTCATTTCGTAGTTTCTGTATTCTTTTTTGATCTTGCTCTTTACTCATATCAGAATATTTACAGAAATAAATTAATAAGATACTTTGATTTCGCGCTCAATAGAATTTAGTCCTATCGTACAAGATCCCGAAACACCTCCTCCTTTATTATATCCTTTTGAAATTATTGTAACCGCGGAAGAAACAGTTTTGTCTACAGTTACTTTAGCACAACCCTGTCCATTATTATTAAGCCCAGAAAGAGCGAAACTCCAATATGATGCTGGGCTTTCAAGTGTAGAGATAGTTGTACCATTACACACAAGAGATGGATTACTAGGACTAACAAAAAGACTTCCAGTTAATTTATCATTAGTAAGCGCACACTCAATACCCGTATCAGCTGAAAAAAAAGCTTCATTAGTTTCTTTAGCAGAAGTACCAAATTTTATTTCTTTTAAAGCAATATTAGCAACACCTAAAGCAATAGACAAAAGGATAGCAGAAAGCGTAACTGCAAAAAGTATAACAAACCCAGAACCAGAAGACTTGCGTCTTCGGTACTGGGCAAGCCCCTTATTATTTTTTATTTTTAATATTTTTTTTATCATTTTACTTGTAGGGTAGTGAGCTTTGCTCTACTTCCCTACTCTACCCAATTAAATAAATTCTCTGCAAGAACTATATTATAAGTCCCAGAACCTTGTGTCCAATAAACAGTAGAGAAAACTTTCGTCTCATTGGCATTTATTTGAATAATTTTAATTTTACGAGTAAATCCGGAAGAAGTCGTTGTTCCTGAAGCTACATAGCCGTATTTCCCTGTTGCAGAATCATAAAGCAAAGGACCATTAGAACAATTAGAAGAAGTACAAAGTGTTAAAAGAAGATCTGTTATTGGCATAGATATATCAATAAAAGAAACATTCCTATCATCAAAATAGCACCCATTTGCACTTGCACAAAGAGTACTACCTGAAGGGTATGTATTTTCTGCAACTTTAGTGTTAAAAGCATTCCATCCAGCTTGACTAGTTGCACTAAAAAGCACGAAAGTATCACGCATATTTCTAATATATTCAATACCTTCTTGAGCTAAATACGAAGCTATTATTTTCTTTTTAGCATAACCTGTATCTGAAATTCCTTGAGATAAAATTGTTAATAATCCTAAAATGGACATAGAAAAAATTGAAACAGAAACTAATGTTTCTACTAAAGTAAACCCGCCCCCCTTTGGGGTCACACCAAATTTTGGTGTGCGGGTAAATGCTCTATTGGTTTTTCTAAAAAATATCTGCATTTATTTGTAATTCGTAATTAATAATTCGTAATTGTTTTTATATATCTATCATCCTTTGCGAAACTGAAGTTTGTAAAGAAAAAGGACTAACAACACCCTTAAGGGTTATCGTTCCAACTAATCTAATAATAACAAAAGGTTGTTGGCTGTCAGTCGTTATGGATTCCGCGCCTAAAACAGAAAACCCAGAAATTGAATTAATCACAACTTCATCGGGAGTTAATTGAACAAAATTGGGCGGATTGGTATAAGGACCCTGAGTTGATTTCCAAATTTTACCATTGTTTATATAATAAACCCATTGATCATTATCTTTAATATCACTCACACTATCATTACTAGAAATACCCGTAGCCGATTCAAAAGATATGGCCCAACCATTTGCGCAGCTTTTAGGAACGCTCATGGTATTAGAAGTTGCGCTAGGAATTACATCACTAGATGTAAAACAGTGATAATTATATCCTGTTCTTAAATTTTTTCCCATATCTTCCATAATAAAACTCAAATTATCCATAATTGAACGCATATTTTGAGATTTTTGATTAAGTAAATAAGCATTTAAAAGAGACCCCATACCAATCATAATAATAATTACAAAAAGAGAAACTGCTATCATTGTTTCTATAATTGTATAACCCGCATTTCTTGATTTTTTAATTCGTAATTCGTAATTCATAATTTTTAATTAACTTGTACTCTACCTGAAGCATATAATTTTATCATAGCTGTTACTCCTTTGGGTGAAATGACTGTAATTTGAACATAATCAATACCAGAATTAAGAACCGTGCTTGATTTTATAGTTGGACTCGAGTTTGGTCTTGAGAAAGTAAAAGTTAAATCATTTAAAGAAACATTTGAACCATCTATATAAAAAACATTCAAACTAGAAATACTATTTTCTTTTGTAATAGAAAACTTTTCTAAACACTCGCCAGTCCCTGGACAACTTGAAGTATCATATAAATGATTTTGTAAATTAAGATCAGTAAAATAAATAAAACTTTTATTATCAGTAACTTTATTTATATAAACTCCATAAGATGGCTTCCATGTTGAACTAATCTGTGTTTGTTGTGAAAGTGGTGGTAAAAACCCAGAGAGAGATGATTTCTGCGCTTCAACAATTTTCAAAGCAATATCACTGGCTAAATTTTTTATATCAATTCTTGATTGAAAATCTCCATAATTAAAAATTACAACAGAAGATAAAGTAGAAAAAATACTTAAAACAACAATTAATTCCACATAACTCATTCCTGACTGTGCAGACAGGCTTCTATTTCTTTTAATTTTAAATAATTTTTCCATAATTTATAATCTAAAAAAGATGTAATTCAAAAATAAATGATACAAGTGTCCCTAATGCTAAATATGGAGCAAAAGGAATTTCACTTTTCATTCCATACTTTTTAGAAAAAACAATAAGGAAAATACCAACAATGGCTCCAATCCAAAAAGCAATAATCATACCAGAAAATACAAGATAAGGACCAAGAAGCCATCCTAAACCAAGAGCTAGCTTTGCATCCCCTAATCCCATCCAAGCTCCAGAAGACACAAGCCAGAATAAAGCAAAAGGTAATGCCATAAAAAATCCCGACAAAAATTCAAAGAAAGTTGGAATATGTGGTAAAAATCCAAAACTAAATTGTTCCACATTAGTATTAAAGAAAAAGAGGCCCAAAAAAGCTAAAACACCAAAAGTAAAAGAAAGTATATCAGGAATTATTTTATGTTTAAAATCGTAAACAGAAATAATCAACAAAAGTGAAAACATTATAGCGTAAAAAGCATAAGTAAAACTAAATGTAAGTATATTTAGAGAAAAAACATCTTTAAACTTTAAAAACAAAATAGCAAAAATAAATCCAGACACAAGCTCAACTATTGGATACTGAATAGATATTTTAGTTTTACAATTTCTACATCTTCCCCTAAGACATAAGAAACTAAAAACAGGTATAAGCTCATACCAAGTGAGTTTATTCTGACATGACATACACCCACTTCTCCCACCGAAAGACCTTTCGGTATTAAATCGAAAAATAACGACATTAAAAAAGCTCCCCATAATAAGACCAAAAATAAAAAAGATGAGTGAAAGAATTAATGTCATATGATTTAAAAGAAAAGTAAAATTAACAAGCAGTTCCTGCCCCAATAGAAGTAGTTTTTTCTTCTGATTTTCCAGCACTATCTACACACCACATCTTATTAGCTCCTGCAGACTTAAGAGGTACTTCAGCTGCCCAAAAAGTTAAATTATCATTACATGTTGCAGTTGTTAGTGTGCCTGTACCATCTCTAGTGTAAGTAGCATAACCATTTGATTTAGCAGCAGCTAATATTTGTAAACCAATTCCTTGAGCACCACCCACCACGCCATTAGCGCAAACATCTGTATAAGTATTTAGAACAGCTGTATTCGTATTATAAAAAATCTCAGCCTGAGACATTGCAGTTCTTAAATTTGACTTAACTCCTGCATCTCCACCCTTATTTCTTGTACTATTTAATGATCCAAAAATAACTGCAGAGAGAATACCAACTATCGCAACAACAACCAAAAGTTCAAGTAGTGTGAAACCTTTTTTAAAATTATTCATAATTTTCTTCATTTAATAATAAAACCTTTTTATATTATACCATATATCAAAAAACAAAAAACTACCCTGAGTTTATCCAAGGGTAGTTTCTTAAAAAACTTTCTAACAAAGACTTTTCCGATCTTTAATCTTATGGACAAAGTACGGGGCCTGTAAGTGAGATAGCAGTAAATTGAGCAGTTGTTACACCAATAGATTTACCACTTGAATCAACACACCAAGCTGTTGATGTGCCATCTACCGCTTTAAGACCAGCAGCTGCAGCCCATACGGTTGCATTATTAATACATTTATTTGCAGCGGCAACAGCAGAAGTAGCACCTCCTCCAGCAGCATCTGCTGCCGCAAGAGCTGTAGCAGCCGTTGCACAAACTCCCGCATATGTACTACCAGTATCATAGGACAACTCAGCAGCAGCACGAATACCTGATATATTAGCCTTAACTGCTGCATTTGCACCTTTACTACGAGCAGTGTTAAGTGAAGCCAAAACAACTGAAGCTAAAATACCAATGATTGCAACAACAACCAAAAGTTCAATCAATGTAAAACCTTTTTTCAAATTCTTCATAATTTATTTTATTTAATAATAATAACTTATAATCTCACCCCCGAAGGCGAGTCAGCCAATTGGGCTGAAATTTCGACTTATTTTTAATGTATTTATTATAACAATATATACAAAAAAGTTATCCACAGCCTACTAACTAATCCCTCCTGCCATATTATAAATCGGCATCAAAATAGAAACCAAAAGTATACCAACACCTAAACCTAAAACCACAATCATAACCGGTTCTATTAAACCCACTAATGTATCAACAGCATCATCTACTTCACGCTTATAAAAGTCAGTTAAGGTTTTCAAAATGGACCCAAGAGAACCCGTCTCTTCGCCAACCTGAACCATTTGTACAAAAATTCCAGGAATATGCTCTTTGTGTTTTTCAAATGCCACCGACATGGCCAGTCCTGACTTAACACCATCTGCAACATTTCCTAATAAATCTTTATATACTAAAGACCCCACAACTTGTGCCGTTATGTCTATGGCTCGAACTATTGGAACACCAGATGTAAGCATTGTATTTAAATTGTCAGTTATTCTTGAAAGATAAAGCTTCCTGTATAAATTTCCCACAACTGGCGTAGAGAGTTTTAATGTATCGAGATATACTTTACCTTTTTCTGTAGAAGATAAACGCCAAATCCAAATTCCCAAAAGTATCAAAAAAATCAAAATAAAAAATCCATAATTAACAAATAAATTTGAAACTGCAATAACTATTTTAGTGAAAAAAGGTGCTTCTTGACCAGAATCTAAAATAATTGAAGAAAGCTTTGGAATCACAACTGTAAACATTAAAGTCATAACAATAAAAAAAGTAGCAACAACGAACGCTGGATAAATAAGCGCATTTCTAGTTTTAGAAGTAAGAGCATATTGACGATCTAAATATTCTGCTAAATGTAAAAAGGTTTGATTGAGCTTCCCTGTTTCTTCACCCACCTTTACCATATTTATATAAAAATTAGAAAATACATCTGGGTGACGAGATAAAGCTCCCGAAATAGAAACTCCTGCTTGTAAATCATCTACAACTTGAGTAAGTTTTAATGCAAGAAGTTTATTCTCTGTATTTGTCGCAAGCATAGTAAAAGCTTTCAAGGCAGATACTTGAGCCTCAAATAAAGTAGAAATCTGACGGGAAAGAATTACAATATCTTTTGATTTTACTCTTTGAAAAAAAGAAATATCAAAGACAGATTTATTTTCTCCTTCTTCTTTTATAGAAATAATAACAAGATTTCGACGCTGAAGTCCACCAATCGCTATATCACGATTTGGAGCATCAATTTTTCCTTCTTTCTTTGAACCATTATTATCTATTGCTTTATATTGAAATAACATGTTTTTAAATTAATCGTTCAAGACCTTTAGGATTAAGTGAATATTGATAAGCATTTTCAATAGAAATTTCTCCAGCACGCACAAGTTCAATTAAAGAATGATTCAAATCAACCATTCCAGACTCTGTCCCTGTTTCTATTACTACATCTATTTCATGTGTGCGTTTTTCACGAATTAAATTAGCAACTGCATTATTATTTAAAAGAAGTTCATAAGCTGGAATAAGTCCACCTGCAATTCTAGGAATAAGTCTTTGAGAAAAAATACCTAAAAGTGATGAAGAAAGTTGCGCGCGAATTTGGTCTTGTTGATCACCAGGAAAAGAATCAATTATTCTATCAATAGTCTGAGAAGCATTATTCGTATGTAGTGTAGAAAGTACAAGATGTCCTGTCTCCGCCGCAGTTACAGCAGTTGAAATTGTTTCAGGTGTGCGCATTTCTCCAATCATAATTACATTTACATCTTCACGAAAAACTGCCTTAAGAGCCACATGAAAATCTTTCGTATCAATACCCACTTCCCGTTGATTAATTATAGACTTTTTAGGCACATACACATGCTCAATTGGGTCTTCAATAGTTATTATATTGCGTGCTTGTTCATTATTGATTACATTAATCATTGCTGACAAGGTTGTGGATTTGCCTTGCCCAACAGGACCAACAACTAAGAAGAATCCTTGTTTCTTTTTAGCTAAATCAGAGAGAATATTAGGCAAACGCAATTCTGCCATAGTTTGAACTTTCGGCACTAATCTAAAGACTATATTAATCAAACCTTTTTGGAAAAAAGCATTACCACGCAATCTTGCTTCTCCACGGAAATCATAAGAAAAATCAGCCTCTTGCTCTTCTTTAAATTTATCAATTTTTGTCTTCTCTAATATTTCATTTAAAAATCCTAATATATCTTCTTGAGTCAAAACTGGATACTTAGAAAGAAAAATAAGTTCTCCAGAAACACGAATAGCTGGAACACGTCCAGCACCCAAATGTAAATCAGAGCCATTTTCATGAATGACATTTAAAATAAGTTTTTCAAGTTCTTTTCTATAATCCATCCCAGTACTAAAATTTTAATTAATAATCTTTATCTTTATATCCCGTAATAAAAAATTTAGTACGGGACAGGTATTTTTTTATTTAGGAATAATGACATTTTTTTCTAAAATTTTCACCACCTGATCAACAACTTCTGTTGGAGTAAAATTTGACTTTACAATATATCCCACTACTCCTAAACGATTACCTTCATCAATGTCTCGCTGATCACTTTTGTTAGACAAAACTATTTTTATGCATTTAGGACATAAATTTTCCATATTAATTTTTGCCAACATTTCAAAACCATCCATTCCCGGCATAATAATATCCATCAACATAACATTCGGACTTAATCCAGCTTTAAGTTTTTCTAAAACCTGCATACCACTTGAAGCTGTATAAACTTCAAAATTATTTTGACTAAATTTAAGCGCATACATATCTAAAAGAAAACTATCATCATCAACTATTAAAATTTTTCTTTTTTCTCCTTCCATATTATAAAGTAATTATACTATAAAACAAACTGCAAATACATCCACCCCGTCCTTTGAGTACAAAGTCCACCCCTCAAGAGGGGAATAATTCCAATCCATCCTTTCTTTTTTGTGCTGTTTCTAAAACTAATTTATAAACACTACTCATGTTATTTTTTACTTCTAGATCAAATATTCTAAATATTGACCTATTATTACTTGCCTATCTATATCAAAACCTAATTTTTTCTTATCTTTAAATGTTTTCCAAAATAAAACCTCTGCTAGATTCCCGGCTTTTCTTAGTTCTTTTACTCTGCTTATTAACAATTTATTCTTCGGAATTTCCCAGTATGGATTAAAGAGATTTTAGATTCCATAATTTTGATTGTTTTATGTTGTATGATTCCCCTCTTGAGGGGTGGCTCGCTTTAGCGAGACGGGGTGGATGAATCTTATTATGCATTTAATTATTTTAATTTGCTTCTTTCCCTAAAAAATTTATCTCTTTCTTGAGTTGCTTCGTCGTCTACTGAAGCAACATATCCATGTTATTCATTTTCATTATTAAAGTTATACACTTCAGTAAAAGGAATAATGCCTTTCAAAGATTTTAGCATAGCATCTTCTCTCATCATCATCATCCCCTTACTACGAGCTAATTTATAAATTGCTGCATTGGTGGGATTTTTTAAAATCACAGCCTGCATATCTTTATCAATTTTAAACATCTCAAAAACCGCAATACGACCTCGTGTGCCAGAAGGACATTCTCCCGATGGAACTGTCTCATACATTTCATTTTTATAAATAATATCTTTTTTAAACTCTTCTGGTAAATCTTTCATCTGTTCTTGTATTTGTTTTTTAACACTTTCATCCATAGGTACAAGCTTTCTCGATGATGGACAAGTCATTCTAGCTAAACGCTGTGCAATAGAAACAATTAAAGTAGGAGCAATCAAATATGGATCAACTCCCATATCAACAAGACGAGGTATAGCTCCGACAGCACTATTCGTGTGAAGAGTAGAAAATACAAGATGCCCAGTCAATGCAGCTTGAATTGCAAGCTGAGCTGTCTCTTTATCACGAATTTCTCCAACCATAATTACATCGGGATCTTGACGAAGTATGGAGCGAAGTCCTGAAGCAAAAGTATAACCAATTTCAGGCATCATTTGTGACTGATTTATATCTGGCATATGATACTCGATTGGATCTTCTAAAGATACAATATTACTTCTTTCTTTATCAAGCTCATTCATCATGGAATACAAAGTGGTAGACTTTCCAGATCCAGTCGGACCAGTTATTAGAATAAGTCCGTAAGGTTTTTTAATTGCCTCTCGAATTATATTTAAATTCATCTCTGAGAAACCAAGTTGATCTATGGGCTTAACTCCTTTTTCTGGATCTAAAATACGCATAACAACTTTCTCACCATAATATGCCGGCATAGTAGAAACACGAAAATCAATTTTTCTTCCATCAATATTTGCACTAAAGGACCCATCTTGAGGTTTACGTTTTTCGTCTAATCTTAATTTTGCAAGAATTTTTATGCGTGCAACAATTCCACTATAAACATTCGGTGGTAATACTATTGTTGTATGAAGCGAACCATCAACACGAAAACGCACTTTCACCTTTTCGCCTGTATATTCAATATGTATATCTGAAGCATTTCCCTCAATTGCATTACGCAATATAACAGCAACAATTTTTATAACAGGAGCGTCTTCTATAATTTTTACTTCTTCACCTATTTTTATATTTTTAATTTCTTTACTTAAATTTTCTTCACTTAAATTTTTTATATTAGCTATTTCTTCTTGGCTTAACTCTTTTAGGGCTTCTTCTACTTGACTACCAATACCTTTATAAGTTTGCATTATACTTTCGTAATCGCTTTTAGAAATAAGAAAAATTTTAAAAGGGATACCGATTTTTGTAGAAATAAATTGAAGCGCATCCATTGCCTGCATATTCTCTGGATCTATAACTCCAACCTCAAGCACACCATCTCTTAATTCGATTGGAACAAAGTGATAATGCAGAGCTGAATCTTCAGAGATATATCGCAAAACATTAAAAGACATATCTCCAGGATTTAAATCTTTAAAAGGTAAACCTAAATACTCACCTTTTATTTCAAGAATTTTTTTTTCTGAAATACCAGATTCAATTAATGCCTCTTCAACATCTCCATTAAAATCTTCTTTTGCGCGAGTCTTTATTTCACCTATTTGGCTCTCATTAATTATTCCCTTTTTAGCTAATTCTTCTAAAAAACTCATAATAAAATAAATATTAAGGCTTAATCTCTGTTATGGTATTTAAGGGTGTTGTAGCTTCAACACCAAATTGAGCGAAGGGATTTGGTCTGCCTTCAGTCCCATCCGGTATAAGCACGATACTAGAATCACGCAAGCTGTTAAAACTTGGATCAGAAAAAATAGCGTTATCTAATTTTATATTTTTAACATTTAATAATAAAGTAAGAAAATCTTTTGCAACCAAAGAAGTTTCACTTGGAATAGTTGCATCTACACCCAAACCATTCACGCTTGGCAATAAAGTATCTGATGAAGAAATTAAATTATCTTGTGGTGGAGACTGTTTTATAAAAAAAATATAAATTAAAATAAAAGCTGCTGCTATTATTGTAAATATTATGATATTTCTAATTTTTGACATTTTTTTATTTTCATTTAATTCTTCAAATAATAAGTCTTAATTTTGAAATTATATTTATAAATTTCAGAAGAGCTTATTTTTGTATTACTGTTTATATTCGCATCAGATGAAAATACAACTGAAGCTATATCTACCATTCTAAGGTTGCTCTCAATATCTTTAGTAAAATTAATAAAATTATTATAAGTTCCTGATGTAGAAAACTCTAAATTAAAAATTCCATAATCTTTATTTCCCGGCTTAACAATTTCACCTCCTTGTATTGATCCTGTCTTATTTGATGTAGTATCTGCATCACTTGTATTATACTTTACATCTTTTAAAACCATACCATATGGTAATGCTATCTGTTCTATCTCTAAAATTAAACGAATATTATCAACATTTTCTGGTAAAAATTTCTGTAATTTTATTAAATTATCTACATTAATAGAATTATATTGAGCAGTCAATTTATCTCTTTCACTTTCAAGCATTTTAGAATTATCAAGCGCTTCGTTGTAAGATACAACTTCTTTTCTTAATATAGATATATCATTATAGACAGGATTAACAAACATAACAAAAAGAGAGAGTGTAATTCCTATTAAAATAATTGGTAAAATAAATCTAGTCATATATTTTAACTCTCCGTCTGAAACATTTGTTTATAATTAACAAAACTTGGATTGACTGAAAACTCTAAATCAAAAAGAACATTACCACTATTATCAAGTGTTAAATTTGAAAAAATTGGATCAATCAAGTTTTTTTCTTTGGCAAATAAATCAGACTGAAGCGCTATTGAACGATACCCTATCGCCATACCAGACATTTGAATTTTTATGCTTGCATTTTGATCTGTTCCTAAATCATAATTAAATTTAGTAAAACGAACAGTTTTCATGGTTAAATTCTCAAGTATTTTAAAAATAGGAGTAATAGCAATATGTTTAGATAGAATTTCACTTGAAGCACGCAAACGTTTGTCTAAAACCTGAAGTTCAACTATTTTAGAAGGTTCAAAACGGTTCTTTGCCAAATTGAGGGTATTTTCCATATTTGTAATATCTTTTGCAATAATGCCTTTATAAAAATAAAGACCACCAAATAACAAAAGTACAGCAAGTAAAATAAAAATTGAAGCAATAAGTAAAATACCCACAGGACGAGTTGAAACAACACGTTCCTTTATAATAGGTTTTTGGGGGATAAATGATGTTTGAAAATTTTGATCCATCGTATTCTTTAATTATATTACAAAAACAACTTTAAATGAAGCAAATTGTGTATAACTTTACTAAATAAAAGAATCATTCCTAAGCTAAAAAAATTTATTGTAATTTTCGTAATGCCAAACCGAGTGCAACTGCGAATTCAGGACCCATAGAAAGAAGAACTTTATCTAAAAATGCTGGCGCATTAACTTTAGAAAAAGGATGACCAATTTCTATTTCTGCTCGAAAATTATTTACTGCAACTTCTTTTAATCCTTTCAAAAGAGATCCGCCGCCAGTAAATATTACTTTACTAATGGTCCTGTTGTGCTTTTTCTCATAACTCAACAACACATTATTGGTCTCAGAAAATATATAATCAATATGAATTCTAATAATATCAGCTAAACTTTTTTCATTTGATTTTCCAAAAAGCCCGAATTCTTTCTTCATTTTTTCTGCTTCAATAAAAGGAATACTTAAAGATTTAGAAATAGAACTAGAAATATCAGCTCCTCCTCTATCTACCGTGTGATAGCCTTTGATCATGCCAAATTCAACAATAGAAAGTTTGGTACGCGATGCACCAAAATCTATCAACAAAACTGGAGAAAGTTCATGTTCAAAATTCGCCCGTATAGAAGAAAATATTTCAATTTCAAAAAAAGAAGCATTAAGACTACATTGAGAAATAATTGAACGATACTTAGCAACTGCATCATTTTGTGTCGCAACCACTAATACATTTGTTTTATCTTCTTGTATTGATGAAAAATCGTTATTATTAGAATTAGTATTCATTTCTAAGAAAGAAGGTTCTTTCTTAGGTAATGTAAAATAGTCAATTGCAACTTCTGTAATTGGAACTGGAATATATTTACGAGCTTCCGTTGGAATAATCGCCGCTATTTCGGCATCACTAATTTGAGCTGGAAGTTCAATAGTAAAAATTAAACTTGATTGAACTGGAATAGAAAGAGCTAAAGATGTATTTGTAACCCCAGACTGCTTAAGAACTTCTGTTAAGGCCATTCCAATTTTCTCAGCTGGAAGATTGGTAACATGTCCAGAATCAAGATCACCAAAAGGACCAAGCGCTATTGCTCCATAAGTCTCAAGTACTGCTTTACCACCTTTTCTTTTAATTTCAACCACCTTAATTGCCGAAGAACCTATGTCAACACCAATAGCGCTATCTTTCGAATCATCCCCAAAATTGCCAAAACCAGAAAAAATATTTTTTAATAAATTATTCATGCATGTTAATATTATACCATAATGCAAATCATAAATGCCATATTAGATATAGTTTTTCCCACAAAATGCATATTGTGTAAAAAAGTTGGAAAGGATTTATGCTTAGCTTGTCTTCATTGTATTCCTCAAACAGAACGCGAAAGTCTAAAATGGATTTTCCCAATATATGATTATCGCGACACAAATATAAAAAAATTATTATGGTTTTTAAAATATAAAGGGAAAAAAAGATTGGCGAAGGTCTTTGCAGAAATTATTTATGACAAAATTTTAGAAGAACTCTCAGAATTAAGTATAATGGAGAATTTCCGTAAGCCAATTTTAATCCCTATCCCACTTTCTCGTAAAAGATATAAAGAACGAGGATATAATCAAGCAGAATTAATTTGCGAAGAAATAATAAAATTAAACAATCTACGCGATAGCGTAGATGTAAATAATATATACTCAAATACACATTTCAGCCATGGCGTAAATATGAAATTAGAAAATAATATTTTAATCAAAATAAAAGAAACCGAACATCAAGCGCTTATTAAAGACCGACGCACGAGATTAAGAAATCTCTCTGGCTCATTTGCTATAGAAAATCAAGAAAAAAATAAAGAAAAAATAAAAAATAAAAATATAATTCTAATAGACGACATAACCACAACTGGTGCAACACTAAACGAAGCGAAAAAAGTTTTAAAACAAGCTGGCGCGCGAAAAGTCATCGCTTTCACCGTGGCACACTAGAATATGATAATATTAAATAATATATATGATTGAACTTTTGTTAACATATAAATACTTCATATTGATTCCCCTTTCTATTTTTGAGGGTCCCATTGTGAGCGTAATTGCTGGATTTTTTACAACACTCGGAATCTTCAATCCTTTCATTGTGTTTATAATTATGGTAACAGGAGATATTATTGGAGATGGAATATTTTATTATATTGGATATTCGGGAAAAAAATTATTTAAGTATTTTAATGTAAATGAAGAAAAAATAGAAAAAGCAAAAATTTATTTTCAAGAAAATCATAAAAAAGCAATCGCTGGTTCTAAAATAATGTGGGGAATAGGAACTGTAGGATTAGTTGCTGCGGGAGCATTACACATTTCATATAAAAGATATTTTAAAACTTGCGCACTTTATTCTCTTGGTCAATCTTTCATTATGATATTTCTTGGAGTATTCTTCGGACAAGCATATATAGTTATTGGAAAATATTTAGATTATTACACAGCCGGAGTAAGCATACTCGCATTAGCTGCTTTATTGTTTTTTACATTTATAAAAAAATACAAACAAAATAAGAAGAAAATATGACAGAAACACTAGAAAATAAATCCCTCGGCCATAGACCTACGGGCGAGGCAAAAGAAAAACTATCTATTGCAATGATTTGTGATCCAATAGGTAATAATAAATCAGGCGTAGTTGTTTCGACATTGCGTTTTGGAAAATTATTAAAAGAACAAGGACATAATGTTATTTTCATTGGCGCTAAAAATAAAGAACATAAAGAGAATAGTTATCACGATGGCATAAAAACTTATCGTTATAGAAGTATTCCTATCCCTAAAAGTGACGGCTGGAATTTAGCTTTTCCAACTATTTCCGAATTAAAAAAAGTTTTTCTAGAAGAAAAAATAAATATCGTGCATATAATATTACCAATGTCTGGCGCAATAGTTGCAATAAAAGCAGCGCGTGCACTTGGTATTAAAGTAGTTGCGCATTCTCATTCTCAACCAGAGAATTTATTTATGAATATGCCGAAAATAATACAGCCAATACTTAGTTATCTATGGAATATATATTTAGCTTGGATGTATAGTAAAGCAGAATCAATAATTTACCCATCAGAAATGGCGCGTAGTTTGTTAAGTAAACTAAGCAAAAAAAATCAACTGTCAAGAGTGATCAGCAATGGAATAAACTTAGAACATTTCCAACCGATGGAAATTGGTGATTTTTATAAAAAATTTAATATACCTCTCAATAAAGTAAAATTGTTATTTGTCGGACGGTTATTCCCAGAAAAATCTATCGATACACTCATAAAAGCAATACCGTTTATTGTAAAAGAATATCCAAATACACACACAATGATAGTCGGTGGTGGATATTTAAGACAAAAATTAGAAAAATTATCACAAAATCTTTTAATTAATAATTATGTTACTTTCCTTGGTTTAGTTAGTGAAGAAGATAAAATTTTGGCTTATAATGCAAGCGACATTTTCGTATTACCTTCCCTCGCAGAATTAGAAGGTATGGTAGTATTGGAAGCGATGGCTTGTGGTAAACCAATTATTGTTTCCGATGCCAAGATGAGCGCATCTAGATACTTTGTAAATGGTAATGGTTTTTTATTTAAAAAGAAAGATTATAAAGATCTAGCAGAAAAATCTCTTAAACTAATTACTGATACAAGTTTACGTGAAAAGTTTGGTAAAATTAGTCTAGAAAATAGTAAAAATTATGATATACATAAAAGTGTTGAAATGCTAGAAAAAGTTTATTATTCAACATTAAATAAATAATATGCAAGAACATATTTTTGAAGACAGAATATATTATAGAAATAATGAATTTAAACTAAATAAACCAACTTTAATATTTATTCATGGATTGATTGGCTCATCTTCTGCTTGGCTACCATATGAAAAGATATTTGAAAATAGATATAATATTTTAATTTTTGATATTCGTGGACATGGCAAGTCAAAGAAATTTCCTAATTATTTTGATTATGAAATAAAATATTTTGCTAACGACCTCCATGAATTAATCTTATATTTAAATATATCGAAATTTATTCTAATAAGTCATTCATTTGGGACACTGATTGCTTTAGAATATATAAAATTATTTAAAGAAAATGTAATTGGTAATATTTTACTTTCACCAATTATTGGTCTAGAAAAAAGTTTTTCAGCAAAAATTATACGATTTATACTTAAATTATCTAAAATATTTAATCTTTTTAAATTTAATACAGACGGAAGAGCACATACTGATTATATAAAATATAAAAATTCAACTGATTGGAATATAAAAAGAAACTTATCTGATATGAAAAACACCACACTTCGTGTTTATTCACATGTACTTAGACAATCCTTAAATCCAGATCAAGAATATTCCTTAGAAAAAATACGAGTTCCAACATTAATAATTCATGGAGAAAAAGATACGATGGCGCCAGTAAAAAATGCAGTCGTTTTATCTAAAAAGATAAAAAACTCAGAACTAATACTTATTCCAAATACCGATCACATTGTTGCGCTAAATAATATAAAGGAAATATCGGAAATTATAGAGTCTTTTATAGAAAAGAATCCCGAAGTAGAGCAAAGCTCACTACTGGACAGGTAAAAGTTTGATATACTAAATATATGCAAGATTACAAAAACTATTTTTCTGATAAAAATTTTCTCTCATCTTTTGTAGGTGGTTTAATGCTTCTCTTAATAAGCCTAGTAATGCAATTTTTTATAAGTGCTTATGTAAACAATTTACCGAGCACACCAGTAACTGATTTGATACTCAGCAATATAAGAGTTTATGATGTAAATTTAATTTTTGTATATGGATCAGTGTTGCTATTCTTTGTAGGTATTTTCGTAGGACTAAGGTGGATAAAAAGTCTACCTTTCTTAATGAAGAGTATCGCTCTTTTTACTTTGATAAGGTCCTTATTTGTTATACTTACACACATAAGCGCCTTCCCCACACATATAATAATAGATTCAGTTTTTTTTAATAAAGAAGTTTTTTCTGGTATTTTTACAGGAAATGATCTTTTCTTCTCTGGACATACTGGATTACCATTTCTTTTAGCGTTAATGTTCTGGGAAAACAAAACTCTAAGAATAGTTTTTCTTAGTTTTTCTATTCTTTTTGGTATAGTCGTACTTATGGGACATATCCATTATTCAATTGATGTTTTATCTGCTTTCTTTATCACTTATGGAATTTTTGATATCTGTAAAATTTTATTCAAAAAAGAATGGAAACTTTTTCAAAAAAATAATTATGAAACATTGTAAAGATTGTGAGCCAGCGCAAGAAAGTCATTTTGTTGCATACACTTCAGTCATTTTAGGTTGGATAGATGAACCATTTTTCAACTTAATGGAAAAAACTTTCAAAAACATTACAGAAAAAATTTCAGACAGAATTACCCTACCCTTCTTTAATCTAATGGTCTTTCTAAAACTTGGACATTTTTCTTTTAAACCTGACAATAAAGACACATGGCGTACAAAATGTTTTTGGGATGAAGCAGAGGCGCGCGGCATAAAAATGAAAGAATTCCATTTGGGTCCAATTAGAAATGGTTTTGTAGCTCTATATAAAAATAAAACTATAATCTTTGACGGTCTTCCTCGCCCAGGATTTAAAGAATCTGAGTCTCTTAAATGGATGGACAATAAAGGCATAATGAAAGAAAAATTTTTAAAGGAAAACTTGCCAGTCGCCCAGGGTGGTGTAGCTTGGAGTGTGGGTGGAGCATTTAAAATTTTCAACCATTTACAAAAACCCGTCATCACTAAACCAAATCTAGGTTCAAGAAGTAGACACACAATGATACACATCAATACTGAGAAAGATTTGATGGCGGGTTTTAAAAAAGCCAGAAAACTTTCCCCCTTAGTTGTAATTGAAGAAGAACTTCATGGATATCTTTTTCGTGGAACTTTAATAGGTGGAAAGTTGGCTGGAGTCGTGAAACGCGACCAACCAGCAGTTGTAGGTGATGGAACACATACCTTACAAGAATTAATGGAAGAAGAAAACAAGCGACCAGAACGTGCTGGTCCAATTTTTCATAAAATTATTATAGACAAAGAGGCAGAAATAGAACTACAAAGGCAAAATATTTCTTTAAATGATGTGCCAGAAAAAGGAAGAGTAGTAACTTTTTCCCAAAAAACAAGCCGAAGTTGTGGAGGCACAACCACAGAAGTCACTGACATTGTCCATGCTCACAATATAGAAATGTTAGAACACGTAGGTAGATTTCTGAAAGACCCATTAGTGGGGGTAGATTTTATAATGGAAGATATTACAAAATCTTGGAAAGAAGAAAAACACTGTGGAATAATTGAGTGTAATAGTTTACCTTTCATAGACCTTCACCACTATGTAATGTTCAGCAAGCCAAACAATGTGGCTGGTAAGCTTTGGGATTTAGTATTGCCAGAGTCAAGAATAGAGTAAATTTATTTTTTGTCTTGGTTTTCTATAGAAATTTCTGATTTTGGATCAAAAGCATTAGGATCTATTTTTAAATATGAAATATATTTTTCCTCAACAACGAAATTACCTAAAAATTTTAAGAAATCTTCTTTCACTTCTCTTTCCCCTTTCTCTTCTAAATGCTCAACAGGGTGAGCTTCTGGAGTAAATTCAAAATGTCCACATATTTCTCCATCTTTATAAACCCGCAAGTGATATTGATCTTGAAAATCCATTAATTTTCTCCAACTCAAAACTTGATCTTCATCCACCCAAGCAATAAAGTGATTACCAAAACCCCATTCTTTATGAAGATGTTTTTTAAGTCCTTCTAAAGTTTTACCTTTTGCAAGCCAGCCAACATGATACTTCTGCCTACCCTTTTTATGCCAAATAATACCAATTCTTAAAAGAAAACTGCGAATTGGTAAAAAGAAACCATATATAAAATCCCATGTCTTTTGTTTTATTTTATCGAAAAAAGTCATATAAATACTATAACATAATTAAAACGGTGGCGATGTCCTGAAGTTTGAACCGAAAAAACGGCTTAACTTCGTGATTATTGACAAAAGTATACAGCAATTAAGGGCTTATTACAAAGTTCATCCAGAATGGTTTGAAACACCTAAACCAAAGTCAGTTAAGGGCAAAAATAAGATGGATTACTTAATTCAAATACTTGAAGAAAAAGACAAAGATTTAATGTAAGTTTCCATATATTCAAAATCAGGATTTCTGTTTTTGCTTGGTAACTTTATGCTTATTTTTTTCATTCTATCTTGACTACATTTTCTCCCATAGTTATATCTATATTGCTCCAAATTCAAAATTGTTGTTAAAAACATTGCTATATATTTATTCATTTGAAATTTAGGTATCAATTTTTCTACATGATCACTCGCTGAAAATGACAATGGTTGATAAGAACAATATCCCAAGACAGCACTATCAGCAGTTAAGATATTTCCGTCTTCTGAATAAAAATCAAAAAACCCCTCAACTCCATTATTTGTTGCTTGTGTTGTGACATAAGGATATTTACCTTTTCCGTATTCTTCCAATTCTAATAATGATGTTGTTTTACTGCCTTTGATTTTAAATAATTCATTTAATTCGAATTTTTTCCACTTATCAACTTCCAGTTTTATTTTTTTATCAAGTACAGAATTCGTATTAAATTTACAATATATTCTTGCATATATCTTCTTGGTTATATCTTCAATATATTTCCAATTCGGATTTTCATCTTCATCAACAGGTAAAAGAATTTTTTCTTGTTTTAATCTATCGCCAGACAACACTCTTCCATAAGCTGATTTATATTTATTCTTTCTAATTAAAGTGCACAAATAAAATCCTATATACTTATTTAATTCAAATTTATCCGTATAAAGCAGCAATGCACGAACAATAGTAATTGTATAATTATTTTGAAAGCAAGCATAATAATCGTTTCCTCTTGTTGCTATAGTTATGCAATTTTTAATTCCCTCATCGTCGTTAAATATAAAACTCTCGACGCCATTATTGCTTGTTGTATTTGAAACAATATTAACCTTTCTTTTTGAATATATATCATCAATTAATTTCGCTCTATCACCACCAACTTTTAATTTAAAAAGTCCGTGATTAATGCCATCATCAATTAAATAAAAAAGTTTATATTTCATAATTAGTTATCTTAAATGCAACAAAATCCTTTATAGCTTTTTCAAAATCAACTTCTTTAAGATTTGAGTAATTTGTTTCGAGGTAGGCTTCGGCGACCCATTCCATATCAGCAGTAATTATTCTATTAATACTTAGTCCTGGTTCATTTTTCCTATTCTCAAAATTTGCAAGCCATTTTTCTTTAATTTCTTGCCATTTGCCATAAGCATCAATTCTTCCTTTATTTTTTCTTTTTACAAAGCCATCATCTTTGTAATAACCAAAATATGTTTTTTTGTGATTTGGGTGGGGTCTGTGAGCTGTGAACACCATAACACAAGAAACTACACCCACATTTGAATTAAAAAACAATTCATCTGGCATTGATAAAACTGCCTGTAATGTGTGTTTTTCAAGAAGTTTCTTTTTTAGTTCCAAAACTTTACCACTCGTAGCTAAGGCACTTTGCATTGGTACAATCGCAACACAAGTTCCACCGTCAACCAAACACTTTAAATTGTTTAAAATAAATTCCAATTCATCGGTATCAGTTTTTTTATTTGATTTATATGGCGGATTCAAAAAACCGACCGTTGGCTTTTTAGCTTTTACTTGTTCAATAACTTCCTCATCAAAACAACTGCCGTTTATTATATTAGTTTTCCCGTCTTGGTGGATATACATATTTGAAACCGCCAAGGCAAAAATATGTGATTGATATTCTGTTCCAATAAGCTGTTTTGATTTTATTTCCTTAATTTTTGTTTCATCGCCTTTTGCGTCTGCAATCATTTTTTTCATTGCACTAATCAAAAATCCGCCAGTACCAGTACAATTATCGTAAGCAATAGAATTTTTATTGACTTGTGCTAAGTCCGCAAAAAGTTCTGTAATATGTGGGGGTGTTAAAACGATTCCCAAACCCTTATCGCTGTTTGCGTATCTTAAAAATTCAATGTAAAGCTGACCTAAGACATCAAAATATTTGTGAGTTTTAATAAAAACATTTATATTTTCGTCAATTTCATCAATAATTTCTTTCAAAATGTTTTCTTTTTTTGACAAAGATTGATCTGTTTTAATAAAACTAAATTGAATATTTAGATTTTCTAGTTTTTTGCCTGTAATATTTGCCTTTTCAAGTTCATTTGAAACTGTTTGTATAAGAGAAGACGCTAAATCTTCTGGTCTTGTATGCGAAGCATACGATCTTTTGAATGCCGGATTCTCTAACGCAATCAAAATCGAACTAATGAGTAAACTTCTTTGACTTTCAAGGATTTTGTAAGTATGCAGTTTTTCGTTAAGTCGTTTAGTAAAATCTAAAAGCGAAATATAATCTTGTCTAAATTTTTCAGGACTTTTTAAATATCCGTTCAAATAATCATCAACAGATAAAAGTTTATCGCCAAAAATTGAAGTAGCTTTTTTCTCATTTCTCAAGTGTAAAAAGTGAGAAACCTTTAATGATTGTTTTGTTTCTCCGCTAACTGCAACGGCTAAAACATCAAATCCTCTTGATAAATAAGAAGCATAAAGTAAAGCACCGTCAACCGAAAAATCTGCATATTTATCACGATCTTTACTTTCGTGTTTGGTTACATCTGCTTTACATTCAACAACAATCAACAAATCAGGATTAGTTTTGTAACTAATGATAAATTCTGGGTAACCCTTTCCACCACCTTTTTTTGAAGCAGATTTTAATAACTTATCAATTTTTGGATTATCTGAGCGTTGTTCTTCAATATAAACAATGTCCAAAAATTTGGAAAAGTGATCTCTTGTGATTATTTCGGTTTTTCTTTCGTTTGCCATATAATTTTATTATATCAGAATTTTGCCCATTTGATAAATATTTAGAAAAACCGGCATCTTATTCGGATACCAGCTTTTCATTGTCCAAAACTCCTTATTTTACTTAGGTTCAAACTTGGACATCAGGCGGAGCCTTTTGGTTAAAATCCGAACTTTTTTTGACGAAAATCCGGACTGCGAATTTTGAAATCCAATCGCTCGGGCGGGCAAAAAGGAAGGGGGTTAGGGGGAAGGAATTTTTGCCCGCCCTCGCTTGAAAACACCAACTAAATTGCATGATTGAGTTCTGAAAAATCGTTATCGAGACTTCAACTTTGATATTAACGAAACTAAGTGAACCAAATCTTCTTTGGCTAAATTTTGATAGCGACCAAAATTTTTGACAACCAAATGCGCTTCAGGATACATGTTAATCGCTCTATCAGACAGTCTATATTTTACCTCTTGTGGTTTATCTTTTACTAAATCAGGAGATCTCTGTTGCATTCTCTCATCTCGCAAGTCATCAGGACTATACACCACAATAATTAAAGATTGCTCGAGCAAATCAGGCGGCATAACACTTCCTTTATTATTGATAATGGCATTATTCCCCGAAAAGATTGGAATCTTGCTTTTATCAACACCCAAGAAACCATATCGCTCTTCGCGATTTCCTTCCATTTTTCTCACCCAATGCATTCCGATATCTCCACGTTGAACCATCTCCTCAAATTCAGCAGCAGTTACAAATTGATTCTCCACAAGATTATCATTAGCTCTCTGCGGTCTAGTGATAACCCTTTTAGGAATTTGAAAAATTGAAGCGAGGGCTTCATTTGTTTTCATCGCATTCCTAACCGCATCAACGAGTGTAGTTTTCCCAACAAGAGAGGATCCAACAAAAATTATATCTGAAATCTGCTTGAGCTTTTCAAGATTTCTTGCTCGCAATCTGATGCTACTTAAATCTTCCGATTCCAAAATGTCGATCAGACGATGACCCTCTTCTTTTGGAATAGATTCTACACTCATCTCTGCTGTTTTTTCCCGATACAAAAATCTCATTAATGTAGCAACGCTTCTTTCTTCTGAAAATTTATCTGATTCCAAAATAAGTTTTTTAACTTCTTCCTCTCCGAACCAACCGACTTCAATATTTTCTCCGGTTTCCAGCTCTTGTGCACCTTGCTGGGATCTATTTACGGAGGCGACAAAATAATGCAAATCCCACTCTACTGTAGCACCTAATTTTGAGGTCGAATGATACCCTAATGTATCCGGAACGAATCCAGTTTCTTCTTTTGCCTCTTTAAGAGCAGCTTGTTTTGCTTTTTCAATAATGTCTCCTTTGCTTTGTTTAAACTCATTAAATTCATCCAAAGAATCAAAAACTTTCCCGCCTGGTAAACGATAATCAAAATTCGAAAGCTCTCGTCGAAACTCTCGCGTGAGGAGAATATTGCCCTGCCCGTCTTCCATAATCAGTCTTACACCAGGGCTCCTACGCACTTTTTCAAATTCAAAAATTTTCCCGTCAATTTCAACCGGCTCTGAGACTACTTCAAATAATTTACCCTTATACCGAATTTCTTCTTTACTAGCGACCTCCTCTTTATTTTCTTCTTCAGGTTTATATTTTTCCATATAGTGATTATATACTACTTTTCTATTTATTAATAATGATCAGTTTTTTTCTAATTCTTGTTTTAGCAATGGTACAATTTGTTTCCGCATGATCAAGTTCGGTCTCTCTGCTGTAATTCCAGTAAATCGTACATTAAAAACTTTTTCTAAAAGTTTTTTTGTTGAAACATTATTGGTAATAAAAAAGTTTTTGCAATCTTCAAGTTCGATTATATTCTGAAATAAAAAATCAAGATTCATTTCCTCTTTAATTTTTTCTAACACTTGTACAATTTCTGCGCTTCTGTCCTCAATCAACTTTTTCGCGCCGATCATTTCAATTTGAGCAATACCAACTTTTTTATCGCCCATAACAAACCAAGCGAAGTCGTTTTTAATTCTCTTGACAAGTTTCTTGCCGGATAAATCTGATTTTGCGATAAACAAATCTTTCCAAAAATCTTCGGGCAATTTCGCAACTTTGTTGAGCCATATGGCCGCTTCCTTGTCGCGGTCTGTGGCAACACTTCCTTTGAAATTGAGGGTATTCGAAATAATTGATCCGTAGAGAAGCGTTGCGGATTTTGTAGATATGTCATTTTTATTTTGCATAAATTTCTCTGCAATAAGAGTGGCGGCCGCACCAACAAGCTCAATTTGTGCTTTGGCTTTGGGAAATTTGTCCGCCTCGTGAATTTTTCGGTGATCAATAATTTCGATGACTTTTTCAGCGGCGATTTTTCCTTCAAGTTCGCTTAGGTTACTTGTGTCCACGAGTATCACTTCATCGAAATTATCTGCATTTGGTATCATTGGCGGATATTCAAAGCCAAAGCGATCTAAAATGTACCTAGCTTCGTCGTGCGGTTCGCCGATAATGCCGACAACAGTATTTTTGCCTCTTTTTTGTAAAAATTCAGTATAGGCAATTACGCCAGCGATACCATCAAGATCGGGGTTTACATAGCTTGTTACTAGAATCGGTTTCATAATGATTATTGAATTAGGTCTTCAATGGAAACATTGAGAGCCTTAGCGATTTTGCTCACGACAAATACAAAAGGCTTTTTGATAACGCCCGTTTCAATTTTGGTAAGCGTTGTATAGGGTACATTTGCTTTACGAGCGAAATCATCTTGGGATAATTTCAATCTTTGCCTCAATTTCTTGATTTTTTGTCCCAGTTGATTACTTTCCACATGTTGATAACATAGAATCGTTGCTATATTCTGACTTCAATATTATACTAACAGATATGATAGTTTTTCACAATTTTCAGAACCCAATCATGCAATTTAGTTGGTGTTTTCAAGCGAGGGCGGGCAAAAATTCCTTCCCCCTAACCCCCTTCCTTTTTGCCCGCCCGAGCGATTGGATTTCAAAATTCGCAGTCCGGATTTTCGTCAAAAAAAGTTCGGATTTTAACCAAAAGGCACCGCCAATTTTCAGATTGCGACTTTTGGGCGATTGTTGCAAAGAAACTTTTTGACGAGGTTCAAGAAGTGATGAAACAAAAGAGCAAACCGCAAAAAGCGGACAAGATGAAATTTTTTCTTTATCGCGGATTTTTCCATTGCGGCGAATGTGGTTTTACAATTACCGCCGATAAAAAGATAAAGCCGAGTGGCAAGCAATATGTCTATTACTATTGCACAAAGAAAAATCCAAACCACGAATGTTCGCAAAATGTTTTTACGAGGGAAGAAAAAATTTCATCTCAAATCAACGAAGCGATACAAAAAGTTTCTTTGCCCGATGATTGGGCTGAAAAAATGATAAACGAATTGGAAAACGAGAAAAATGATAACGCCCAATCATCTCGCTTTTTTGCTCAAAAAATAGAAAACGAAATCAAGGTGATTGACGAGAAGCTGGAAAAATTGATGAACGCCTATCTTGAAAGCGCGCTAAATCTCGCTGAATACCGAGAAGCCAAAAACAAACTCGTCAATCAAAAACAGCTTTTGAAAGACAAACTGACGGCTTTTGAGCAAAAAAGCAATAATCGGTTCGAACTCGCCGCCAAATTCATAAACTCCGTAAAACAAGTCGAAATTATCGCTTTGAAAGAAAATCCCGAGCAGGGTCGGGATTTTCTAAAAAAAATTGGTTCGAACTTCCGTTTGAGCGGGCAGAAATTGTTTTTGGATTTCAAAAATCCCTTCAAAATCCTTGCCGAAGCCTCGCCCCGCCTTTGGCGGGGCGAGGCAACAATCGCCCAAAAGTCGCAATCTGAAAATTGGCGGAGCCGGCGAGATTCGAACTCGCGAGGGGTTTTGAAGCCCCTGCATCTTTAGCAAAGATGTACCTTAGACCGCTCAGACACGGCTCCTTTATATATTTAAATAACTTAATTACTCTAGCATATTCTTGTTGTTTTTCCATTTTTTCTGATATACTCTCATTAAGTTTAGGAGAGATGGGGTGAGTACTTGAATCAAAGAAAGTTTAGGAGAGATGGGTGAGTGGCTTAAACCAACAGTTTACTAAACTGTCGTCCCTTTAAAAGGACCGAGGGTTCGAATCCCTCTCTCTCCGCCAGTCATTATCTTTATGAATTTAAATCCAAAAAATAAACTAATAACAGAAAGTTTAACTGTAAAATTAAATTCTTTAGCAAATAAACTATCTTCTGAAGGAAAAAATATAATAAATCTTACTGTAGGTGAATTAGATTTTCCCACACCACTTTACATACAAAAAGAAATTAAAAAGAAAGTAAATTTAAATAAATATACTCCGACAATAGGACTTACAAGTTTAAGACAAGCTATAGCAAATCTAGTTTGTAAAGATTATAAAATAAAAATTACATATCAAAATGTCGCAGTGACATCAGGTAGCAAACAAGGTCTTTTCGAAAGCATGTTTACTATTCTAAAAAAGGGTGACGAAGTAATTATCCTCTCTCCTGACTGGGTAACATATAGACATCAAATAATCTTGAATGATGCTATTCCTGTTATTGTTCCTTTAAATAAAAAATTCGACTTAGACATAGAAAAAATTAAAAAAGCTATTTCAAAAAGAACCAAAGCTATAATTTTAAATAGCCCAAATAATCCAACTGGCTCAATTTATAGCAAGAGCTCACTTCTTAAACTTAAAAAAATCCTAAAAAATAAATCTATATACATAATAGTAGACGATATATATAGCAAGATATTTTATGATAAAAATTACAAAACCCCTGCTTTGTTTGCACCTCAAAAAAAATATTTAATTCTAATTAATAGTTTTTCTAAAAGCCAAGCCTTAATGGGTTGGAGAATTGGCTATGTAGTTGCAGAAAAGGAAATCATAGACGCTATAGCATCATACCAAAGTCACACTACAGGAAATGCTTCTCTACTTTCTCAAATTGCAGCGGAGAAGATTATTGAAAATGGAGACAAAACTGACAATTTTGTAAAAATTCTTAAAAAACAAAGAGATTTAGCAAATACTTTATTACAAACTATTCCAAAGATTTCTTATGAAATACCAAAAGGCGCATTTTATTATTTTATTAATGTTTCTAAAATAGAAATAGATACTGAAAAATTCTGCAAGCGTTTATTAGAAAAAGGGTTAGCCTTAGTACCCGGGGAAGCTTTTGGTTATAAAGGTTTTGTGCGCCTATCATTCTCTGTTTCAAAATCCAAACTTATGTCAGGTATTAAAATTTTAAAAGAATTCTGTAAAGAATACTAAAAAAATATAAACATATGAAAATTCCAAGAACTATGGCAACTCAACATCCCGATAATGCACAAGCTCCATATTGGGAAAAAGGTGGTGACGGATTTATAAGTTCAAGAGAAGAAACTACTGAATGTGTAGACGCTTTTCGCACGTTGGATGTGGAAGAATTTATGTGGGATTGGGAAGGAAAATTTACAGACGAAGCAGTTGTCGACCGATTATTTCACCACTATTTTGATTATTTTAAAAGACATCCCCTAGGTCTTAAAAAACGTTTAACTTTCCGTATTCCTAATATCTGGGAAGAAAAAGGTTACAGCCTTATTCGTTCTTTAATGGTTGTTCTTACTAGTGAAGATTTTGCTTGCGATTTAAAATTCCACTCTCCACCTATTTTTGAAATAATTTTACCAATGACAGAAAATGCAAAACAGTTAATCTTTATTCAAAAATCTTTTCAAGAATTAGCTCGACTAAAATCAAAAATGTTTAGCAAGTTTTGTAAAAATACAGAGTATATAAGAATCATTCCCCTATTTGAAGGTGTTGATACACAAATAAATGGAAAGAAAATACTAAAAGAATATCTAAAATTACATAAAAAAACTTTTAATTTCAATCCTTCTCATCTTCGAGTTTTTATAGCAAGAAGTGACCCCGCAATGGTCTCTGGCATAGTGCCTACAGTACTAGCAAATAAAATCATACTTTCTGATTTAAGAGAGCTCGAAGAAGAAACGGGTATCCACATCTTCCCTATTTTAGGAGCTGGGTCTTTGCCTTTTAGAGGAGGACTTAGTCCAACAACAATTAAAGAATTTGATTCAGAATATACTGGTGTAAATACAATTACAATCCAATCCGCTTTCAGGTATGATTATCCATTACCAAAAGTAAAAGAAGCAATAAAATATTATAATAATAAATCTCCCAACAAGTCTCTAGCCATATCTCACGCAGACAGGAAAAAATTAATTAATATTATAAATATTTTTGAAAAAGAATATCAAAACCATCTTAATAAAATTGTTCCTGATTTAAAGTTTGTTTTTAATTCTTTCCCACGCAGGCGTGAACGACATTTGCACATTGGACTACTTTCTTATGGAAGAAAAATGAATAAGGTAACTTTACCTAGAGCAATCACCTTTACTGGCTCTTTTTATTCTCTTGGAATTCCCCCTGAATTCTTAGGCATCAGTGGTTTTCTTAAATTAAAAGTGGATGATTTAATTTTAATCAATAAATACTATAAAAACTATATTAAAAACTTCATACAAGCAGGATCTTTTTTAAACTGGCAAAATTTAAAGAAATTATCACAGAAAAACAAAGGTTGGGGAAAAATTGAAAATGACATAAAAGAAGTAGAGAATATATTGAAAATTAAATTCAAATCTATAAATAAAAAAGAAACCCTATATTCTAAACTTACAAGCTTATTATTAGCTTCTAAAAACAGTAGTAAAAAAGTTCAAAAGCTAATTACAAAGACTGGTATTTTGCGAAAGAGTTTGGGTTAGAAATTCTAATCTTTACGGTGTTTTTTCTTTTTTCTAAAAAGAAAATTAAATATTGTACTTTCCCTCATGTCATCAAGCATTTCTTTGGTGGTATCGCCAATATTATCTACATCTTTCTCTATTCTTTTAAGAATTCTGGAAAAGGTTTTCGTCGCACGAATAAGATAAAATAAAAATATTGCAAACAAAATCCACAAAAATACAAAACCCAGAGAAGAAATAAAAAAGAAAACTTGCATTTGTAATAAAGTATCCATAATTTGATTATAGCACAAATATTATATTTAGTTATATAATTAAAACATGGAACTTCATGACAAACTGGAGGAAAAATTTCGCTTAGACATTAATCAAAAGAGAGCTCTACGTAAGCTTAATCTTTTCTCAATCGCAGATTTACTTTTTCACTTCCCTGTTCGTTATAGTGATATTAGTGAAGTAAAAAAAATCTCAGAATTAATACATGGAGATATGGCAACAGTTTATGGCAAAATATCAAAATTAAAAACTAAAAAAGCTTTTAGATCAAAAATACCAATGGCTGAAGGTGAGATTGAAGATCTATCTGGGAAAATAAAAGTCACTTGGTTTAATCAAGCATATCTCGCAAAAATGATAAAAAATGGTGACACAATAAAGCTGACTGGAAAAGTCACGCAAAATAAAAACGGAATTTATTTAGCCAATCCAGAATTCGAAAAAATACCAGACATGCCAATAGATTCTCACGACACACTCTTTAAGAAAGAAGGTTTAACAAATACAGGTTTCTCTTATCCCATATATGCAGAAACTCGCGGTATAACTTCTAAATGGTTTTACCATACTTTAGAAAAGATATTAAAAGACCACACACTTGATAATATAGAAGACTATATTCCAAATGAAATTCTAAAAAAATACCATTTACCTACTTTAAAAACAGCACTAATTTGGATTCATAAACCAAAAAACAAAAATGATGCGGAGTCAGCTCGTAAAAGATTCGCTTTTGAAGAAGTTTTTTGTATCCAAATAGAACGCCAACATGACAAATTTGAATATCGAAAAAATAAAAGCTTTATAATAAAACCAAAAGAAGAAGACGTAGGAAAATTCCTAAAACGCTTTCCATTCGAAATAACAAATTCACAAAAGAAATCTATAGAAACAATATTAAACGATATAGGAAAAAATTTCCCAATGTCACGACTACTTGAAGGTGATGTCGGATCCGGCAAGACTGCTGTCGCAGCTACAGCTGCTTATGTAATACAAAATGAAAAACCACTAAATGTAAAAAATGAAAGACAAACTTTCGGCAATTTACAAACAGCCTATATGGCTCCAACAGAGATACTAGCCACTCAACATTTTGAATCTTTCATACAGTATTTTAAACATTTACCTATTAATGTCGGACTCATCACAGGATCAGGTTGTCGTAAATTTCCTTCAAAAACAGATTCTAATACTTGGACAACAATTTCACGTGCTCAACTTTTAAAATGGGTAGCAGAGGGAATTATACCAATTTTAATAGGCACACATACTCTTATTCAAAAAACTGTAAAATTTAAAAATCTAGCACTAGTAGTGATTGATGAACAACATCGATTCGGCACATCTCAGAGAAGAAAACTCGTAAGAAAAGATGCAAAAGGAAATATGAGTGCCCCGCACTTGCTCTCAATGACAGCAACCCCAATTCCTCGCACTCTTGCTCTCACTATTTATGGTGATTTAGATTTATCACTTTTAGACGAAATGCCAGCTGGACGAAAACAAATAATTACAGAAATCATTACACCGAACAAAAGAGAAGAAACTTATGAACAAATAAAAAAAGAATTAAAAAACGGCAGACAACTTTATGTAATATGTCCTAGAATTTTTGAGCCTGATCCCGAAAAAGAACTTGCACTTAATGTAAAATCAGCTGTATCAGAAGCTAAACGCTTAAAAAAAGAAGTTTTCCAAGAATATGAAATAGGAATACTGCACAGCAAAATGAGTAAAGAGAAAAAAGAAAAAGTTATGGAAGATTTTACTCAAAATAAAATAAATATTCTATGCGCAACCTCTGTAGTAGAAGTCGGAGTGAATGTTCCGAATGCAACTGTTATTATAATTGAGGGAGCTGAGCGTTTTGGCTTAGCACAACTCCACCAGCTTCGTGGAAGAGTTATAAGAAGCTCTCATCAAGCATATTGTTATATTTTTGCTGAAGCAAAAACTGAAAAAACAATAGAAAGATTAAAGGCACTTAAAACTGCTAAAAATGGTTTTGAACTAGCTGAGCTAGATCTCACCCTTCGTGGCTCAGGCGGGCTCGTAGGGACGAAACAATGGGGTATTACAGATCTTGGAATGGAAGCAATAAAGAATATGAAAATGGTAGAAGCTGCTCGCACAGAAGCTACTCTATTAATAGAAAAAGATCCCGAACTTAAAAAATATCCTCTCTTAAAACAGAAAGTTCAAGAAAAAGCTGGCGAATTTCATTTCGAATAAAATTATCACTTTTACACAGGTGTTAAAATATGATAATATATAATTATGTCCTATAATTCATCAAGCATTGGGGATCTTTTGCTAGCTACGCTGTGTAGTGCAAAAAGTACCCGCCGTTTTTATGCAATAATAAGGGAGCAAGAATTCAAACGTTATAAAAAGGAAAGCGTAAATGTTGCTCTTTCGCGCTTGAATAAAAAAGGTTATTTAAAAAACACAAACGGAAACTGGTCATTAACTGAAAGAGGTATGTTGCGCAACAAAGAAATTAATTTATTTTCTTATATCCCCTCTCCTTTCAGTGAAAAATCTCAAGCTAGTACTATTATTTCTTTTGATATCCCAGGACCAAAAAGAACAACTCGAGATTGGCTACGAAACCAGATAAAAATATTCGGTTATAAAATGCTACAGCAAAGTTTGTGGATAGGTCCTGGTCCTCTTTTGCCTGAATTTTTAAAAAGACTTGAAGAGTTAAAAATAAGAAAAAACATAAAAATCTTTTCAGTAAAGAAAAAAGAGATTTAACAATTATTATCAATAATATACAGGTGTTAAAATTTGATAAGATACTATATTTTATTTATAGTCAGGTTTAATTTCTTCTACTCCATCAAGGTGGCTAGAAATTCGCGCAAGCGCATAAAGTAAACTAGAGAGACGGTTTAAATAAGAAAGAGTTTCAGTATTTATTTTTATTTTTCCTTCTTCTTTTATGGCAACAACTCGCCTTTCTGCCTTTCTCGCTAAAGTTCTCGCAAAATCAAAAATTGCGCCAAGTTCGGTCGCCCCACTAATAAAAAAACTCTTAATGGGTGGTAAAACTTTTTCAATTTCATCAACAATATTTTCAACTTGGTTGATTTTTTCTTCAGTTATAAAAAGAGTAGAACCTGCAATTTCCGCCTGAACAATAAATAAATTTTGTTGAATTTCTAGAATAATTTCAGAAAATTTTATTTCCCCATTTGCAATTTTAAAACTCAAACCTTGAGTCTTGGCGCGAGCCAAACCTAAAAAAGAATTAGTTTCATCCAAAACACCCAAGGCTTCCGCCACGATAGAACTTTTAGAAATACGCTGGTCGCATCTAAAAGTTTTAGTAGTACCATTGTCCCCTTTCCTGGTGTAAAGCATGGCTTTATTATATTACAAATTTCTTATATTTCACAAACCCCAGATACACAAGCAAATTCTTTTGCTCCAGTAGTATTATCTTCCATTTCATATTGAGAAAGCTTCGAGAAATCAATTTTACCAATAGCTCTTGAACGTTTTTCATATTCTTCTTTGGTAATAGCTTCATAAGGAGCTAATTGATATACATGTTCTGAACGAGGAAGGAAGGAAAGCCCACCGATCCAATCCCAATTTTCATAAACAAAATTACCAACGGCCAACCATTCATCTGGACCAACATAAATAGTTGCTGATGGATTATGTTCAACAAAATGTTCTTTAAGTCTTTTCCACTCTTTCATTAAATCCAGAGCAGAAACTTCATCTTTTAAAATAGCTCCCTCTGGCGCTTTGACAGGAAATTCTAAAACAAAAGTTGTTGCTGATGTTTCAGATTGTCCAACTTCTGGCAAACAAGGCACTCCTTGATCCCGAGCCATTTGAAGCAAAGTATCGGTATGAGAAATTCGTACTCGGCGTATAAAATACGGAGCATACCAAGGATGCATACCCGAGCCAACTCCTAAAAGCTGCCCAGAATTACCATGAGGTTTTACGCAAGTAATAGCAGTAGAGGGATTAATACCAAAACGCTTGGCATATTTTTTATTTGTTTCAATAGAATCGAGTCTCAGAATACCTAAAACTTTATCATCTCTAATTATTGGATTATCATAATAACCAGTTAAAGAAACACCCAGCAATCTTTCCGCTTCACAATTTTCTTTCCATTTTTTTGAAAGATATCCAAAATTAGTTAAAGTGGATTGATAAGTTCCGAGCAGGGTTGCTAATTCCATTTTTCTTTTTAAAGTTGCAACTGTATCTTTCGGACGAATTACAATACTGGTTAAATTGCAAAATTGTTTGGAACGCAAATAAATTTCTCCGCAAGGATTTAACCCGATTTGTCTTTCATCTTTCAACGCAGCCCATCTGCGAGCTGGTAACTGTTTTTCAAGTCCACCTCGATTAAAAATTCCACGCTCACCAGATCTAGATTTTACTAAAGCTGTCCATTCATCTAAAAATTCTTCGGCTCCAGGCTTGACATTATAAACGGCTGAGTTATTTGCTATTGATCGCTGACCTTCGGTTAAATAAAATTGTCCCTTCTTCGCATCTCGCATTTCTGTATCTTCTAGTTCAGAAAGAGAAATGAGCGCGCTTCTTCTAACTCCTCCAGCCACTACAATCAATCCAATCTGACAAATAATATCGTGTAAATCCAAATTAGAAAGACGACGACCTTGTTTTGCTAAAATTTTACGCTTAGCAAAATCCATTAAGTCCATTAAGGGTTGTGGCCCAGATGCTCGGCCACCGGCAATTTCTAAGCGCGCTCCAGCTGGTCTAATCATTCCATAATCAAATTTTATATCCTTGCCATCAAACCAAGCTTTCAGACCCAAAACAAAAGCATCTGCCCAGCCTTCTTTACTATCGTGAATAATATGCACAAGTGGTGTGCTTTTTGTTTGTTTTTTAATCTGTGGAAATTGTTGAACATTCTCCCATTCAACTGCAAAACCTAAGCCCGCTCCGCACATTGAAATATACATAATTTCCCCCAAGTCTTGAGGACAGGTTGGAGCGACATAGGAACAATTATATGCCCAAACATTTGAATTTCGGCATGCTTTTCCGGCAGACCATAATAAACGCATAGATGGGCAAATATCTTGATTCAAAATAGCTTCACGAACATCCTTATATTCTGTATTTGATAGCTTATCCCCTAAATTTTCCTTCATGTAAGCCATATAACGATCAATAGTTTCTATCCATGTCTCTCGACGCCCTAACTCTGGAACCCATCTTGAATAAAACTGATAGAAAATATATTCTGAATAGGGACTGGAAAAATATTTGCTACTTTCTTCCACCGCCTGCTTTACTACTTCTGATACTGGTCCAAAAGCAGCACGAAGCTCAGATCGTTTATTGCGATAAAGAATATATTTTTTAGCTGTATCAGTAAAACCATTCGTCATTAATTCTTTTTCTACAAAATCTTGGACAATTTCAACAGTTGGTAAGAATTTTGCTCCTTTGTGCTTAGTCACTAATTCCAAACGAAGATCAAGCAAGGTTCTAAAAACACGACTGGCTACTTTCAAGGACTCCTCTTCACTTCCCTCACCAGTCACTTCGAAAGCTTTGAATATAGCTCGCGCAACTCTTTCTAAATCAAAAGGAACAACTTCGCCGGTCCTTCTTCGAATCGATTTTATTTTTGCTCTTTCGCTTTTTAAAATTTTTTCTGTTTTTTTCATAAGATTTAAATTATTTTAGGATTAAGAATGTTTAAAGTCGACACAGTTTTTATTTTTCTTTTTTTAATTAAAAGACTGTAAATAGCGGGAGAAAGAATAAAAGCAAAAACAATATTACCGACCAAATGCAAAAGCGTGAATGGAATTTGTCCGACAAGGGCACTCATAAAAGATTGATGAAAGAACATTGGACCGACAGTAAGTCCGGTTAACACATCATAAAATAATGTTCCAATAATTGCAAAACGCACATAACTCCAAGTATCATCTTTGTTTTTCTTGAAATAAAATGCAGACCATACGCCAAGTATCCCATAAGCCAAAGTAGTAAAAAATGTATGTATTCCAAGTGTTCTGGTTAATAAATCATAAAGTAAAATACTTAAAACAGCAAAAGAAAAACCGACAAATGCTCCGTAAGCGCGACTAAAAGGCATAGTGGTCGCCAAAATCGGTTCAACATTCGGCATACGAAAAGGAATAAGTCGAACAAGTAAACACAAAAGAAGACCAAGAGTAAATTTAAAATAATTTTTTTTATCTGCAACCATGGAAGTCCATTATACACGAAAATGACCTCCTTGTGTAAAGTGGATAACCCACTTTTTTTACTAATTTTCAACAAAAATTATTTTATACAACGTAAAAAAAATAAAACAAGACACATTAAATAGACAATGGCTTTTAGGGTTTAAAATAGGTCTAGTTTCGTAATAATTTTTCCTATTTTAAACCTTTTTAAAAAATTCAAGACCTTGACGATCTTTAAAATATAACTTCTAATACGAAAATCAAACAATATAAGAAAAAAAATATAATAATTTATAAAGAATGTAAAAGAATCTGTTTTACCGCATCACCTAACTCTATGACATACTTCATTGTTTCTTGTGAATTTAAATTATAGATTTTTTTAGCGCGATCAAATACTTCTTTCCCCTCTATCATATTTATAATTACTTCGTCATCAGCTTGAAGCTCTAAGCTCTTTGGTGACTTTTTTCTCATTAGATTAATATAATCAAAAGCATCTAATTTTGCTCTCGCTCTTATTAAATTGTTTCTATTTCTAAAAGGATCTTCCATATAATTTTTTATAAATATATATTAATGTCCGCCCTCTTGGACTCGAACCAAGGACACGGCGAGTATAAGTCGCCTGCTCTACCAACTGAGCTAAGGGCGGGAATTTCTATCACCAATTTTAGAAATATATTTCATTCCCATTATTATGTATTCCCATAAATCTCTATTATCAAACATAACACAACACGTCCCTTTTCCAAAACCATTTTTATAAGTTATTGATTTTAGTTGTGTCTTTTTAACATATGGTTTTCGAAACTGACTTATTGGTATTCTAAGCTCTTTTGACCAAAAATCAAGGCTCTGTTTAATATTCATATCGGAATAAAGATGTAGTTTTACTTTTAGATTCTTTCTTTTTATACCAAATAATCCCAACCATTGTATAAAAAATTTAAGCATCGCGGGATTAGTATTCGTAAGTATCACAGAAGAATTTTGAGCTTTTGTGCCTTCTCCCCAATATAAAAACAATCCGGCTATAAATAAATCTCTTTTTGAAAAACCACCTATATCTTTTGAAATTTTTCTATAAACTTCTTTTAAACGAGCCTCTTTTTTTACTCTCATTGTATTTCTATATCTTTCAATACGAACGGGACTATCAGCTCTTAATTCTCTGATTCTTTTTTCAGAAAGTGGCATATTATAAAGCCATCCACTCAACGTGCTTTTACTCACTCTAAGTTTTTCTTTAATCTGACTATAGCTCATTCCTTCTTTACGCATAGCGATAGCCTTTTGTTTGTCTTTTTTTCTTGCCATAAATATGAACCTACAAATAGTAGTTACTAGTATAGTATACCATAGTTCATATATTACAAATAAGCAGATTTATACTTTTTCAGGAGAATCAATAACTTCCTTTTTTTTTAAAAGTATTCCGTGCGCAGTCAATATCTTTTCGTATTCGTCTTGTTCTAATGTTTCCACTTCAATTAGTTTAAGTGCAATTGCAGTAAATGCTTTTTTGTTTTCTTCTAAAACTTTTTCTGCAGATTTTAATCCATCATTAATTATTCTAGAAACTTCAGCATCTACTTTTGTAGAAACTGTTTCTGAAAAACCATTCTCTGGTGTCTCGCCATACTGAACTCTACCCGGAGAATCAACTAATGCTATCGGCCCAATAACATCTGACATACCCCATCTTGTCACCATTGCTCGCGCTAAATTTGTAGACACCTGCAAATCACTAGATGGCCCAGTTGTGATGTCGCCGAAAATCATTTTCTCCGCCACATAACCACCAAGAGACATTGCAATATCATCAATAAATTCTTTTTTAGATTGAAGACGCCTTTCTTCTAGTGGTAATTTTAAAGTATATCCACCAGCATTACCGCGTGCAATAATAGAAACTTTATGTACTGGATCAGCATATGGAAGAACTGATGCCACAATAGCATGTCCTGCTTCATGATATGCAGTAATTTCTTTTTCTTTTTTAGAAAGTAAATGACTTTTCCTTTCAGGACCCAACATAACCTTTTCAATAGCACGAATTAAATCAAATTGAAAAACTTTTTTACGATTTTCTCGAGCTGCCAATATTGCACCTTCATTCATTAAAGAATATAAGTCCGCACCAGAAAATCCTGGAGTACGCTCAGCAATTAATTTCAAATTTATATCTTCAGCTAATGGTTTTTTAACTGCATGAATTTTTAATATTTCTTCACGATCTGCCCTATCTGGTAAATCAAGAATTACTTTTCTATCAAAACGCCCAGGACGAATAAGAGCTGGATCAAGGACATCTGGTCTGTTGGTTGCTGCCATAACAATAACTTTATCATTCGGCTCAAAGCCGTCCATCTCTACTAAAATCTGATTTAGAGTTTGCTCGCGTTCGTCATTCCCACCACCAAATCCTCCTCCACGAGTTCGTCCTATTGCATCTATCTCATCAACAAAGATAATAGCTGGTGCTGCTTTTTTTGCCATCTTAAAAAGATCTCTCACACGAGAAGCCCCAACACCAACAAACATCTCCACAAATTCGCTTCCAGAAAGATGAAAAAATGGAACACTAGCCTCTCCAGCAACAGCTCTCGCAAGTAGAGTTTTACCAGTGCCTGGAGCGCCTGTTAATATAACGCCTTTTGGAATTCTTGCTCCAATATCTAGAAACTTTTTGGGACTTTTTAGAAAATCTACAATTTCTTTTAGTTCTTCTTTTGCTTCTTTACATCCGGCAACATCTTTAAATGTTACTCTATTATTCTTATCATTCGGATCAGTAATGCGTGCTTTAGATTGGCCAAAAGAAAATGCTTGCATCCCAGCACCTTTTACCTGCCTGGACAAATACCAGAAGAAAATTAGAATAAAAATAATTGGTAAAAGAAATGGTAAAAAATTTATCAAATAAAAAATAAATCCACTTTCATTTTTTATTTCTATTTTTGTCTTTCCTAGTGCCTCACCACTCACACCATAATTAAATAAAGTCTGTGAAAGAGCTCCCCCAACTTCTTTTTTAGTTATTTTAATTTCATCATTCTGATAAGTAATTGTAAGCTTATCACCTTCAACAAGAATATGTTTTACTTCCCCAGCTGAGACACTTTTTGCTAAATCAGAAATTGCCACCTCAGGAATTACTTTTCCATTTCCAGATATTACTAAATATAATCCTGTAATAAGCATAAAGAAAACTATTGCGCTTACAATACTGCCTCCCCACTTCGGAGGCTTTATTTGCGCCTTTTTACCTTTATTCTGTTGTTCTTTTTGATTAAGAAAATTAAAATCCATTACTATAGATTAACATAAAAAACACATAAAGAAAAGTAGAAAATTTATGTTAAGATTAAATATGGTCCATTATACAGAAAACAGAAAAGCAAGATTTAATTATGAATTCTTAGAAAAATACGAAACAGGTATTGAACTTTTAGGCACTGAGGTGAAGTCTGTCAGAGGTGGACAGATGTCACTAGAAGGAGCCTTCGTTATAATTCGCGGAGGAGAAGCATTTTTAATTAATGCAAATATACCACCGTACCAACCTAAAAATGCAGCAAAAGATTACGACCCACTACGCAATAGGAAACTTTTATTAACTAAAAAGGAAATAACAGAACTCGCAGGAAGTGATAAAAATAAAAGTTTGACAATAGTACCAATTTCAGTGTATAATAAAAACAGAAAAATCAAAGTAGAAATTGCTTTAGTCAAAGGTAAAAAGAAATTTGATAAACGTGAAACTCTTAAAAAACGCGACACTGATCGCGAAATAAGACGCGAAATAAAAGAACATTGAAAAAATAAGAAAATTGCTGAAATATGACTTTTGTAGGGGTTTTGCGAGCGACGGCAAGCAAACTTCAGGATTTTTTTAAGCTTAAAAAAATCTGTACCGGAGAAAGTTATGTTTCAGCAATTTTCCTAAATATGGGGATGCAAGGCATAGACAGCAGGCCTTTTGTTATTGATGCATACCGAACATGAACGTAATTTCGTAAAACTTCGTTCAAATGTTAATTGCAAAATTAGCTTCTAAGGCTAAAGCATTAGTTTCTCCCTACTTCGGTTCGGAGAGCTTTGCTTTTGCTTCAGTTTCCGCTTACGCGTAACTGATGTCTCTCTTATAGACTTCCGATATATAAGGGTAGGCATAATATTATCGGGATAGGAAAAAGAATTTCTCAACTTTCTTCCAAAACAAAGAGAATCGATTAAAAAATATTTGGCGCGTTTAATAATTTTTTAATTTAAACAAAAAAGCGCGCTATGTATGTAGACTTCTTTATAAAAACCTTCTGCACGGGGATTCAATTTCCCCCATCTCCACAAAGTTGACTTTGGCTTTTAAATACGCTATTATTTCACAAGTCATAGGTAATATAAGTCTTCTTAAAGACACTTTAATATCAATTGCGAGAAAGAATAAACAACCAAATACGAGCTAGGGAACTTCGGGTTTTAGACAGTGAAAATAAAAATCTCGGTGTTTTAAGCATAAAAGATGCTCTAGAATTAGCCCAAAATAAGGGTTTAGACTTAATAGAGATATCACCGAATGGCAATCCACCAATTGCTAAGATAATGAACTTTGGTAAGTATCAGTATGAAGCGAATAAAAAACTAAAGAAAGCAAAGGCTGGCGCAAACAAAACAGAAACCAAATCAATTCAAATCAAAATAGGCACTGGTGATCATGATTTGGAACTTAAAGCGAAAACTGCTTCAAAATGGATAAAGGAAGGACATAGAATAAAAATTGAACTTTTCTTAGCTGGACGCGCAAAGTATATGGATGAAAAGTTTTTAAAAGAACGTTTAGACAGAGTTCTACATTTAATTACTGAAGATTATAAAATATCAGATGCATATAAAAGAGGTCCAAAAGGATTAACAACAACAATAGAGAAAAAATAACATGGGAAAAGGAATGAAAACAAACAAATCATATAGTAAAAGATTAAAACTTACAAAAAATGGTAAGATTCTTTCTAGAAAACCCGGCTTTAATCATTTCAATGCAAAACAATCACGCACTACTCAGCTTGCAGGCCGTAAAGGTCAAAATTTTGTTATTAAAAATAAACCAAAGAGTCACTTGTTGCCTTTTAATTAAAATTCGTAATTAATAATTGATAATTCGTAATTGATTTATGACCAGAGTAAAAAAGGGAGTACATGCATTAAAAAGAAGAAGGAGTGTTTTAAAACAGACCAAAGGAATGCGCCATGGACGAAGCACTAAAGAGCGCCAAGCAAAAGAAGCATTGCTTCATTCTGGTAATTATTCTTTCGCACACAGGAAAGACAAGAAATCACACAATAGAAAACTTTGGAATATTAAAATAAATGCTGGTGCGCGTGAGCTTGGTATGTCTTATTCACAATTAATCGGTGCTCTAAAAAAGAAAAATATAATGTTAGATAGAAAAATACTCTCTGACTTTGCTGAACATCATACGAAAACTTTTGCTAAAATTCTTGAAAGTTTAAAATAAAAATTAAAAAACACTTTTTGAAATGGTCTGGGGATTTTTTCCGAGGACCTTTCAAAAAGTGTTTTTTAATTTTTATTTTACAATTTTATATTCAGCTATTTTATCTTTTTTAACAAGAGCAATAACATTTTCTAAAAGTCTCTTAGGGTCAGATTCTTTGGTAATCTTTACATTGGGACGATGGCTTTTTTCTATAATTTCTTCAAGTTGCGTATCCATTTCCCATGGTCCTTCAAAAATACCAATAGGCTTACCATCTTCAAAAGCAACAGTAAATTCATGAATAGTGCCTATGCGTCCACAACCACAGATAACAGCATCAACTGATCTAGTAAGAAGTATGTCACGCCCCGAATAACCAAAACCAGTATAAATAATTAAGTCCATGTAATCAAGCGGAAGTTTATATACCTCTACGTGTTCACGCTCAGAAGCTGCTGGAGATATACCAATAGAAATTCCTCCTGCTTCTTTTGCCCCCATTGCTACCCAAAGTGGAAAACCAGTTGTTGCTCCTGTAATTAATACAACACCACAACGAGCAATTTCTCGCCCAAGCTCTTTCGCAAGGTCGAGTGCCCCTATCCCACAGTGACCCGTCTCGGCTGCACCAGAGACACAAATTTTTATCTGATTATGTCCGTGTTTGTTAAAAGAATTTAAATCCATAAATTTTATTATACATTATTTAACAAACTAATGTTGCACTGCTTCCTTGCTCAGGAGCACAAACGTTGATTCCTAAATTGTCTCTAAGTTTCTGCACTAGAAACATTGATGATTTTGGCTCACCCATTACAACAAAAACTTTCTTAAGTGTATCTTGCATGTCTTCAACAAAACCAAGCAGACCATCAGAATCTTTATGCCCAGAATATCCAGAAATTGTCACAATATGAGATCTGACCACAACATCCTCCCCTGTTATATGTACTGTTTTTACTCCTTCTTGAATTAAGCGCCCAGGAGTACCAGCAGATTGATATCCAGTAAGAAGTAGTGTGTTATTTGGATCTGGTAAATAATGTCTCTCATGATGCACCACACGCCCACCTGTTGACATGCCACTCCCAGCAATAACTATTTTGGGATTGGGAACATTTCCAATCATTTTTGATTCTTCTGATTTCAAAGTACTATGAAGCCCAGGAAAATCAAATAAATATTTGTCATGCGACATTACCTTTTGAGCATTTTCATTAAAATAATTTTTATATTGTTTAAAAACTTCAGTTAAACGAATAGCGAGTGGAGAGTCAAGAAAAATAGGCATTATGGGAATTCTATTGTTTTCTACAAGTGCATTAAGCTCAAAAAGAAGTTCTTGTGAGCGCTCAAGTGAAAATGTCGGTATTATAAGTGTCCCCTTTCTTTTGTAATTATCTTCAATTATTTCTTCTAAAAACTTCCTACGATCATCTCTTGATTCATGATTTCTATCACCATAAACAGACTCCATTATTAAATAATCTACATCGGTAATTTTCTCTGTGTCGGGAAGAAGCGGAGAAGGACTATTGCCCAAATCTCCAGTAAAAAGAATCTTTTTACCATTATATAAAAATTCAACCATAGCAGAACCCAATATATGTCCAGCATTTAAAAGAGAAACTTCTACATTAGGAGTTATTTTTATTTTCTCGTGATAAGTAAAACCTTGCCACAAGGAAAGTGCTAGTTTTATATTTTCTTCTCTATAAATTTTATCTAAACCCAAATCTGTATTCTTGCTCAAAATACCTGCAGCATCTTCAAGCATCGGTAAAGCTAGTGCATAAGTAGGTTCTGTAGAATAAATTTTCCCACGAAATCCTTCCTCAATTAATTTAGGAATTCTACCCAAATGATCAATATGAGCATGTGTAACAAAAAGAATATCTATTTCTTTTGGATCGTATAAAAATGAATCCCAATTAATATCATCCACCAATTTAACTCCTTGCGTAAGCCCACAATCAACTAAAATTTTCTTACCATCAATCTCTAAAAGAAAATTCGCGCCCGTGACTGAGCCCGTTCCTCCACAAAAAGTTATTTTTACTGTTTTTTCTGCAATTTTTTCCATTAAGGTAATTGTAACTTACTTTCAGTATTTTGTATAATTTTTTTTAAAAAATAAAAAAAGAAATAAAGTATAGCAAAAAGTCCTCCAACTAAATCAAAAAATATATCAGAAATAGTATCTAATGTATTAAATGAATTTTGAACAGTAATATTATTAACTAAAATTTCAAAAACTTCCCATAAAATTCCAAATACTAAAACACCTAAAACAATTTTAATAATTAAATTAAAAGTTAATTTAAAAGAAGAATAAAGAAAAGATAAAAGCCATATTGAAACAAGCCCAGCACAGAACCCTCCAAAAAAATGCATAGACATATCAAAATACCAAATAAAATAATACCAGTAGAACTTCACAGCAAAAAAATTCACCAAAAAAAGTAAAATGATGGAATTTGCTAAAGTTTTAAAAAGTCTCTTTTTTTCTATTATAGAATCCATAGTCATATTAAAGCATAAAAAAACAAAAAATATAAGAAAAAATCTCCCTTAGGGAGAATTCTTCTTAGGACTATTTCTGATGTATTACCATAGCTTAAAGCTAAGTGGGTGTTAGACGTCTCCGACCAAGATCGGAGTCGATCGAAACTCCCATAAATTAGTGTTCTAGGTAATAATCGGAAATAACCCTACTTAAAGTCTATGCTCTTTAAAAATTTAAGCAACTAGACAGAAATAACTTTCTGTTTCTGAATTAAAATACACCTAAAAACGCATATTAAACCAATCTAATTTGTACTTTCCCTTAATTAAAGTCCTTTCTCCATCATTCCAAGTTTTATTTTTTTCTAAATTTAATTTTTTTATCATTTCATTTATATCTTTTTCACTTTGCGCTTCAATTTCTAAATAAGCTGGCATCTTTGGGTAAGTATCTAAATCAAATTGAACATTTTCAAGCTTCCAAGAAATCCTCTTTTTCTCTTGATGAGCATATTTTTCTAAATTTAATTCTTCAAGCAAGTTCTCCATTTGTTGTGAATCTGAAACAGAAAAATTTATTTCTTTATGTTCCCTTGAAGCACCGATCAGTTTAGACTTTGCTTTCCAAGTAACCTCATGTCTTAAAGGAGAAGAATAAGTTCTAATACGCAAATACCAAGGATCATCACCATCATGAGTTAAACCTTTTGGTCCATACCAATCTACGACAAGTCGCGCATTTTGAATTTCTTTAGCGTTAAGTTCTTTTAACTTTTCTTTTATCTCCAACACATTCACTTCCAGTATTTTTGTCTCAATTTCGTGCATAAAATTTTATTTAATCTTTAAAATCAAATTCGTGAATTGAACTATTTTGTATCTCTCTACGAACTTCATTATTTAATAAGTTATGAAGCATTCTAATAATACCTCCATGAGTAACAATAAGAATTTTTTTATTATTTTTTTGATTACGAATATCCTCAATAAAAGCAAACAGTCTTTTCTTTACATCTTCTGCCGATTCACCACCATATGGTCGATAATCATATTTCTGATTTCTATCAATCTCTTTCATTTCTAAACTTATATCATCCCACGATTTTCCTCCTAAAGATCCAAAATTTCTTTCTCTTAATCGCGCATCGTAATGGATTGGTAAATTAAGTTTTAGATTTATAATTTCTGCTGTTTGTTTACATCTAATTAAATCAGAACAATAAATTTCTGAAAAATCTAATGGTATTTCGATAGAAGTTTCTTTAGCTTGTTCAATCCCCTCATTATTTAAAGGACTATCAACCCAACCTGTCGTTGTGTTATTTTTATTACTTATTGTTTCTCCATGTCTCACAAAATATAGTTTCATAAAATCTTAAAAAGTTTAGTCAGTTTTTCCACATAAATACTATAACTGAACTGGTTAATTTAATCCACACACACAGATAGAGCCTTAGACTCTATCTGGTAGATTATCTTCTTCCAAAAGAGACGCTTTCCCCCTTTCTTCTCTTATAATAGAAACAATTTCATCACAATGTTTTTTAAAATTCTTAGATCCATTAAAAATCTCTAAGATTCTTCTTCCCTCTTCTTTTGAAACAATCTTAAAATTATTATTTTCATATTCATAATCACTAGCAAAAACAAAATTCATTTTATTTTTTGGAATATTGTGAATTTGATAATTTTTATTTACATATCCAATAATTTTATTAAAATAATCTTCATTACTTACAAGATGTGATTTGAAAGTCCCCTGGAAAAGTGATCCTGAACGAGAATTTTTTACATTGAAATAATAAGTGTACCCACCCTGCAACTTTTGCATGAATTTAGCTATTCCACCATCCACTAATTGTTTTAAAATAAAATGGAAATGATTTGGATTTAAACAATAAGCGACAATAGCAATAAGTGGCTCAGATAGATGCTTAGACTCTATCTCTGTCTTTCTTAAATTTGCCAAACTACCTATTCCATCAATTCTATTAAATTCGAGAATGCTTTCAATAAAACGTTCAATGTCTTTTTTATTAGAAAAAATATCACGCTTATCTACTCCACGATTATAGATATGATAATATTCACCTGTTTCTATGGATTGTTTCCTCATTAATTAAGTATAACATACTTCAGATAGAGTCTAAGGCTCTATCTAATCCGACTGATACTCCCACCCAGGCTGCCAAGCTTTAGTTTTGCGCCAATCTTCTTTTAGTGCCTGTTCCCAAGTTTTACCTTTTAATAATACATCGAGTGCAAGCTGCGGAGCTTTGTGTGCTACTATCGCCACACTTTTCCCATCATAATTATTTTTTAAAAATTCTAAAAAGTCAGCCATCCTATCTTTTACGTCTTCATAACTTTCTCCCTCTGGGAATTTATTATAAATACATTCTTCTTCACACATTGGCTCCACAATTGCCGAAGGTCCAGCATTAAGATTTCCATAATTACATTCTCTCAACCTTTCGTCAGAAATAATCGGATAAAATTCTCCAAAAGCCAACTCAGCAGAACTCTTTGCCCTTTTCAAATCAGAACAAAACACAACATCAAACTTTTTATCTTTTACTTTTTCTCTTAGTTCTTTAGCTCGTTTTATTCCAAGCTCTGATAACCCCACATCATACCAACCAGACGAAATTTCTTTTTCGTTGTCTGTTGTCGTACTATGTACAAAATAAGTTATTTTTACTGACATAAAATCTATTCATCGTTCAACTTGTGCCAAAGCATAATATCGTATTTACCATCAACGACGACATCTTCTTTCAGAACACCAATACTTTCTAAAAATTCAAATAATTCATTTTTAACTTTATTTCTATCTTCGTATTTCTCGTGTGTCACAATTTTCTCTATTTCAATAAATTCTCCTAAATGTTCTACCACATCAAGCACTATTTCCATATCTTTGTAATTTGTTTTAATTCTCTTTTTATCAACAGTAGGAAGACTATCCCATTTTATAAGTTTAAATATTTCAATCATCATCTCTCCGTCTTTTATTTCCATTTCTCTCTCAATACAATCTTGATGGCTAGTTTGTGGAATTTTTAAGGTAAAGAAATATTTGTCATTCTGTTTACGTACTCGAAAAACAGTTGTTCCGAGAGGTAATAATGGATACGGCGTTCCTTTTGGAGCAAAAATAGTATCAATTTGATGAAGCTCTGCGCTAAATTTACACCCAAAACTCTCAAGCTTTTTCTTCACAGCTTCTCTGTCTCGCAAATGTGCTTTTACTTCAACTTCATACATAAAATTATATTAACATAAAAATCCCCTTTCGGGGATTTTTACTTATTTAAGTCCTAAAGCTTTGACTAGTTGTTTTATGAGCCCAATTACAACAGGAGGAGCAAGTAAGCTATAAGAGTCATTACCTTCATCATCTTTTACAACCCACAAATCTTCATCAATAGTTACTTTGCCTGTTTCTTCATTACGTCTAAATATATATTTAGGAGTAACTTCGTAATCATCAACGATACCACCCTTAATACTATCAACAGGAATAGCATTTCTAAGAAGTATTTTAGAAACACCATGCAAAGACATGACTTTTTTAATTAAATTATCATCTATAGTTAAACGCTCACGGATACTCTCAATACCTGCATTGTCACCCTCTTTACCCACCATTCTAGCGCCACCACATTCTGGATTATCACAAATAAGATAAAATTCTTTTGTTTTTTCATCATAACCAGCCTCTTTCGTTGGGAAAGTTGTAAGATTCCTTGGAGACTGACACTTAGGACAAACAACACGATTACGCATACGTTCATCTATAACTGATTCTGGAATATTAATAGCAATAAATAAATCAGGATCCTGACGATAGTTTGCTAAATCTCTAAAATAAAGTGAATATTGTACTTGATCTAATTCTCGAGGAAAGCCATCTATAAAGATTACTTTCTTTTCGAATTTATCAATTTCTCTCTTTAAAAGAGCAAGGATAAATTCAGTTGGTAAAAGATTTTTCTGACTTTTACCTACGAGTGCACTAATAGCATCTTCAATAGAAATATATCCACGATAATGTTTTTCTAAATATTCAACTATTTCTTCTCGCTTTTTTATATCATCAATATCTTTATATGTAGCACGAACTAAATCTCCTACTGAAATATGAACTATTTTATCAGCTCCAAAAATTTCTGCCATTAACTTAGTATAAGTTCCTTTACCTGAATTTTTTTTACCAAGAAGATATGCAATAAATGTGTTTTCTTTTAAATATTCTCTCAAAATAGAGATTTCTGTGCCAACTTTTGCTTCAAAGTATTCTTTACGCTCTGCCCTATCATTAAGATTAAATTTCTTAGTAATACCTGAAACCGTTGTTTTAATAACTGGAAAATCGTTTAATGGTCCTTTCATAATAATATTCAAATAAAAACGAGCTTTCGCTCGATAATGCTAATTTATCTATTCTAGCAGAAAAAAAGAATTTCACAACCCCGTCGTTCGCGAACGACGGGGTTGTGAAATTCTTTTTTTCTGCTACTTTTTTTTCATCCCCTCAAAGGTTATAGAAGAATAATCATCTATGTCGTATCCATATTTTTTATAAACTTTTTTAACAGAATTTTCGAAGCTATCTTTGGGATCAAAACCAAGCTCTTTTGCTCCATTCTCTGCTTTTTCAAAAGACACAGATTCAATTTCAAGAAAAGGAGGAATAAATGGCCAAAAATCAATATCAAAAACAACATCATCTTTTGTATAACGAACTCTTTTATTTTTTTCTTCTATTCTTGCTATAAATCCAATAGCTTTTAAAAGCTTATAAGTTTTTTCATAATCATCAACTTTTACTTCTATTTCTTTCATGCCAACACTCTTAATCTCTCCATTATTTAATTTTTCATTAATACTTTGTTTGTAGGTAAGTGTAGATTCAATACCATCTGTCCTTAATCGAAGCCAAGAATGCTTTTCTCTCATTTTATAATCAGGATAATCAAAAATTGCCCGACTGTAGTCGTATTCCCCCACTTTCGTAGCACCAATATCTAATAGTTTCTTTTCTAAACTCGGTACATCAACTTCTAAAAATTTTATCTCAAATTCTTCCATAAAATATTTATACTGAACTTAAATTACCCCCAAAAACTTTTAAAAATTCTTCCCGACTTATCGAGGCAATGGATACTTTCCTTCCATATTTATCTTTTTCATTTCCAAACGAAATTGGAAAAGAGGAAATATGTTTTTTTGCTTCTTTGACAGTAAATCCATTTCTAGCAAACAATTCGGGCACCCTAGCTACAATCCAAGAAGCTGCTTCAACGTTTTGTATTTCTGGATCATTTTTGATTATTTCAACTAATTTTCTCATAGCATCATAATACAATTCAAGCTTTGGTCCTATGGTTCTTGCTGGAGGATGATGCAACTTAACGGTATTACCTTCTTTTTCATAAGCTACCAATCGATTCAATTCTGTATAACCTTCTTCTTCAATACCAACCTTAGCTTGTGCTTCTTCAAATTCTTTAGGAAAAATTTTACTAAAATCAAAAATTGGTTTAAAAATTTCAACTACTCGATTAATAAATAAATTTCTATCTTTAATAGATGTACAACTTTCTAATGCTTGTTGTATTTCTTCAAATTGATTTTCTAAGAAAATATCTCGATTAACATATTTAAAAAATAACTCAACTCTTTTCATTACTTCATCTATTCTTCCATCTGGGTTAGAATGAGCTTTATAAACTTCTCCCAGCCATGACCTAAGTCTTTCTTCTAAAGTACGCTCATTTAATAAATGCTTTCTTTCTTTAAATTTTTGACTAGGATTAAAAGAATCAAATTTCATAAATTATTTAATCTATTCCATACTTGTATATCTCGCCATAATCTCAGTCTCCACTTCTGCACGATCGCGACCGTATTTTACATATGAAAGCTCTTTCAAAGAGTCAACAATTTCTGGATTCCCTTTCTCTGGCGCCATGGTGTGTAAATTAAATGGTTTAGTTGGCTGACCATTTACGAGCATACTCATATATGCATTATAATTATCAAGTTTAGTTATATCAGAAGCTGTGAATTGAGGTTTAAATTTCGGCTCTAAGAATGTCGCGTCTTCGGTGCCAACTCGAAAAACAGCCATTGAGCCAACATTACCGAAAACAGCATTTTTAATATTTTCTTCAAGTTGAGAAATGTATTGATGAGCAATATTTAGAGACAATCTGTATTTTCTCGCTTCGGACAAGATTGAAGCGATAGAATCTGTAGTAACATTTTGAAACTCATCAATATAAAGATAGAAGTCATTCATTGGTTTACCAAACATGTCCACTCGAGAGAGTGCAGCCATTTGAATTTTCCCAACTAACACCAAACCAATTAAATTCGCATTAATATCCCCAAGTCTACCTTTCGAAAGATTTACTAAAAGAATTTTCTTCTCATCCATTATTTTTCTAAAATTAAAAACTGAATTTTGTTGAAGCACAACCGGACGCATAATGTCATTTGAAATAAAGTTATCAAATTTTGATGAAATATATGGCACGAAATTAGCAAGAGATTGATCCCCTGTCGTCTGCTCCGCTGAAATCCAAAACTGTTTAATAATTGGATTCTTGCATTTAGCTAATTTCATATCACGAAATTCTTTATCACCTAAGACACGAGTTATCTCAAGCAAAGTTGAACCAGACTCTGGATCTTCCATCACTAAAAATGCACTATTTCTAAAATATTGTTCGAACATTGCTCCACCTCCGACTTTCATATCAAAAAGTTTATTGAAAATTCCCATCATCTCATTTACTACAAAGGTTTTCTGCTCTGGATATTTCGGATCATATTCAAGCATATTAAGTCCCATTGGACGAGCAGTATAAGCTGGATCAAAATAAACAACATCATCTATTCTTTCTTTTGGAATACGAGACAAGATTGTCTGAATATCAGTGCCATGCGGATCAATATAACAACATCCATCACCATTTCTAATGTCTTGCGTTATCATATTAAGCATAATATTCGTTTTACCCGTACCTGTCTGACCAATAACATAAAAGTGTCGCATTCTGTCCTCTCTAGCTAGATGTATTTCTGTGTCTTTGCCACGATAACTATTTATTCCAAGAATTACGCCCTCTTGCCCCATTTCCATAGGCACAGGCGCTATGCCAGATTTTGCTTCTTTTAATTGTGGTTGACTTCCTATACCAACTGGGAAATGAAAGACTGAAGCAAGTTCTTTTAGATTTAGTGGTAATGTTTTTTCAGAAGAAAATGTGCGATAAGAAAAATCGTGGAAAAGTTTCTTCAATTCATTTCCTTTTATTTGTTCAAAAACAAATGAATTACTAGCAGCTTCAGAAAATTGGTTAAAAGAAGATTCTATTTCCTTTAATATTGCCTCCGCACGATCCTTGGTTTCGCCTGATGTAATGACACGAATATTCGCTTTCATAACAGTACTTTTTATTTTATTACCTATCTTTTCTACTGCACCTTGGTCTACGGCACGCCTGCCCTTCATATATTTTTCTTTCTTTTCTTCGGGCTCTTTTTTAACTCCAAACAATAATTCTTTCCCAACCTTTACAAAAGCATGATTAAATTTATAGAAATTATCTGCTGCATGTTTAACAGACACACCATCTTTTACATCATCTAAAATTATATGAAATTCATTTATAAATTTATCCCCAGCTGGTGCTATTACAAGCTGAATAGCTGCACCTTCACCAGAAGTCTTAAGTTTGGAAAAAACATTCAATATTGTATTCATAGGATCATGTTCTATATTGTCATATGTTTTAATGGGCATAACTGCACGCTCAGTAAAAGATGCATAAGCACCAGCTGAAACACCAAGTTCGTTAAAAATATTATAATCATTCGTTACTTCACGAATTTTCGCATTATGATAAAAAGCTAAAATTTGTTTTTCAAAAAGCAAAAGATGCTTATTGGGAATTGCAGCATAGACTATAACTTCATCACTTTGATTACCAAGCGCTACTTCGAGAGTAAAATAATTTTCTTTTTCATTATTTTTCCCAACAGAAATAGATTGCATACCAGCATAAAACTGCTCCATTGCGCCAATAAATTCTTTAAAGCCTTTCGACTTATCCGTCTCTTCTGTGGGTGGTGGTAATGTAACTTCAAAAAGTGTCATATTAAGTGCTTTATACATTGGTGTTCCTTCTTTGAAATCAGCTTGCATGTGTCCCGTTTTTAGATATTGAATAAGTATGCGATGAAAATCATCTTCTATGTGAGGATTATCCATTTTTTCTACTACAGAAAATGCATTTCTAATTCCTTTAGTTATTACAATACCTAAAAGCTCTTCCATTACACTATCGTGAGATTCAGGCTTAAGTGCAAGAACGATACCTTCCGTTTCTTTTTTATTTAAAATATTATCTTTATGTAGGGCTTGTTCAGCTGGTATTTCTTTATAAACTTCTATTACCTCTTTGGCTGCATTATCTTTCGTGTCTTCTATGTGTCCCATATCAACAAGTTCTTTCTCTCTTTTCGCAACATGCGCACGCAAATAATCAAGCTCCTCTTCTGGAGTTTGAAACTTAGGCATTTCTTTAAAGAAAGATGGTTCCATTAGTTTAATTATACAACAAAAACAAAAATTTAGTTAAAATTGCTTTTAAAATTAAACTTTTGCAGGGGTTTCGAGGCTGACGAGCCAAGAACTTCAGAATTTTTTAAGCTTCAAAAAATTCGTACCGAAAAAAGTTTAATTTAAAAAGCAATTTTTATATTTTTGTTAAAACCTCTGCTTCACCTTCAGTAATCAAAATAGTATGCTCGAAATGCGCACTATTTTTCTTATCTGCTGTACGAAAAGTATATTGATCATTGTCTATGGTTACATTCTTTGTACCAAGATTAAGCATTGGCTCAAGAGCTATAACCATACCAGATACAAGCTTCACACCTTTTCCCTTTTTACCAAAATTAGGAATATATGGATCTTCATGAATAGATCTACCTACACCATGCCCTGAGAGAACTTCCACTATCCCATATTGCTGACCTCCATTTTTGTCTTTTTGTGAACGAACGAAACTCTCTATTGCATAACCAATATCACCAACTGTATTTCCCATTTGTGCAACACTAATACCAACTTCTAATGCTTGCTCAGTAACTTTCATAAGCTTTAAATTTCTTGCATTTACAATACCGACAGGCACAGTGATAGCCATATCTGTAAAAAGTCCTTTATGCTTTACTCCTAAATCAAGAGATACAATATCACCCTCTTTTAATATTCTATCTTTATTTGGAATACCGTGCACAACTTCTTCATTAACAGAAACACATAAAGAAGCAGGATACGGTGTGTTGGCTCCCTCTGGACGATAATTTAAAAAAGCTGGGCTATCTCCCATTTCATGAATTAATTTCTCTGCGTAAATATTTAAATCTTTCGTAGAAATACCAGGAGCAACTTTTTCTTTAACTTTATAAAGCACGCTCGCTAAATGCTTCCCGCCTTCGCGAAGTATTTCTATTTCTTCTTTTGTTTTAATTATTATCATTAAAATCCTAATGCTTTAATAATATCTTTATGCACTTGTTCTACTGTTTGCTCACCATTAATAATATAAATTGTATAGTTTTCCTTATCATTAAAATAATTCATTGCTGGAACAACACTATTCATATATTCATTAAATCTTGTGGCAATTCCTTCGTCTGTATCATCATGTCTTCCTCTAAGTTTTAATCTTTTAACTGCTTCTTCTTTAGATATTTCTATATAAATAATTTTTACATCTTTTCTATTGTAAAATTCTATCATGTCTTTAAAACTCATAGACTGAGGCACAGCACGAGGATATCCATCAGCGATTAAATGCTTTTCTGGGGTTAAAAGAGAAATTAAAAGATTAGCCATAATTGCATCAGTTAAAAATCCAGGAAGAAGCTCACCACGAGAAAGAGGACCCTTTACAAGAGATCCTGTATAATTATCAGATTGTATTAAACTTCGATACTCCTTGCCGGGAGAAATATATACGCTTTCTCGTCCATCTTTCTTCTTTAAAAAATCTGTAAGTAATTCTATTTGAGTCCCCTTTCCGGAACCCACTTGTCCAAAAAACACAAAAGTTTGTATTTGCATATATACACAATACAGAAATTCACACTTAAAATCAAGAACCTCACCCCGTCTGCTTTAAGCATCCACCCCTCTCCATTACCATGGAGAGGGGTCAGGGGTGAGGTAAAGTGAGGTGAATTTAATTTGCAATTATGCTTTAATTACATTATGAAAAAAGAAATCATTACTATTTGTGGCGGTTTAGGAAGTGGTAAATCAAGCACAGCTAAGAAAGTAGCGGAAATACTAGAATTCAAGCATTTTTCTTCTGGAGATTTCTTCCGCCAAGTAGGACTCGAGCTTGGTTTGTCAGTCACTGAGACCAACATCAGAGCTGAAACTGACCCCAAAATAGACGAAATGACAGATCAAAAAATGCGAGACCTACGAGATAAAGATAAAATCGTAATTGACTCACGTCTAGCCCACCACTGGATCCCAGAATCTTTTAAAGTTTATTTAGATTTACCTACTGAAATAGCAAAAGAAAGAATAATGAATAGTATAAAAGAAGATAAATTGCGCGCACAAAGTGAACAAGTTTCTTCTGTTGAAGAAGTTTTCGAAAAAATGAATGAGCGTTTCGAAAGCGAACAAAAAAGATATTGGACTTTATATAAAATAGACAATACTAAAAAAAATCAATTTGATTTAGTGATAGACACAAATAAAAACAACCTAGAGCAGGTTGTTAATATAATCGTTTCAGAATATAAAAAGTGGATAAAAGAAAATTAATATTCTCGCATTGAAATCTGCGCGTCAACTTTCTTGATGAGATCAAGAACAACAGAGACAACGATGAGAACAGAAGTCCCACCTAATGCAAGATTGGCGATACCTGTTACATATTGCATGATGATAGGTAAAACTGCAATAAATCCTAAAAATACAGCACCCAAAAGTGTAATACGACTCAAAACCTTTGAGATGTATTCAGAAGTCGATAACCCTGGACGAATCCCAGGAATAAATGCCCCATTTTTCTGTAAATTGGTAGAAAGGGCTTCGGGATCAAATGTTACTGCCGTATAGAAATAAGTAAATAGAAATACAAAAATAAAATATAGTACTGCATAAAGTACGCTCGTCTGAGTAAAAGCCATTAAAAATTTTGAAATACTTACCATAATTTCATTTGAATATCTAGATAAAAATGTGCCTATCATTTGAGGAAAAAGCAAAATAGAAAGGGCGAAAATTATTGGAATTACTCCAGCTTGGTTTACACGCAAAGGTAAATATGTAGAACCACCACCATACATTTTCATACCCCTAACACGCTTCGCATAAGTAACAGGAATAGGTCTTTCAGCTTCAGTAACAAGAACGACACCAGCAACAACTAATATGCCAGCTACTGCGAACATAAGAAAAAGTGGAATTTGAGAAACATCAAAAGAAAAGATCTGTTGACTAATCCAAGCGGGAAGCCCAGATACGATACCAGCGAAAATTATAAGTGAAACTCCATTCCCAATACCAAATTCAGAAACAAGTTCTCCTAACCACATTAACAATACTGACCCTGCAATAATAATAAACAAATTAACAATACGATCAAAATTAGTTAGATTAATTAAAATATTCTGTTGTTCAAGAATAAATAAAAGACTGAAACCTTGAATAGCAGCAAGCGGCACAGTAAGTAATCTAGAATATTGAGCAAATCTCTTTTTACCAGCTTCTCCTTCATCATGATAAATCCTCTTTAAAGCTGGCACCATAATGGTTAGAAGTTGCATAATAATAGAACCGGTAATATATGGTCCAACGCCAAGCATTATGATAGATAAATTAGAAAGTCCACCTCCAGAAAATATATTTAAAATTCCAAAGAACTGATTATTCGAAAGAAATCTTTCTAATGCTACAACGTCAATACCTGGTATAGGAATAGCAGAAAATAATCTAAATACTATTAATGCAAAAAAAACAAACAGTACTTTATTACGTAGAGTTGTATCTGTCCAAATTAATTTTATTTTATTCCAGAAATTTTGCATCTATTTTACAATTTCTACTTTATAATTATATGCCCCCCTTTAATACTAAGACGTTTTCTAATTTCAGAAAAACTTTCAACCTTACCAGATACAGATAGAACTTTGTCTTTTGAAAGTTTGTGTGGTTTTTTAATAGACTTAAATTGATAACCTCTATTCTTTGGCAACTTCTTAATAATATCACGAAGTTCTGGACGACGTTTATTCCCTGCACGAGCTGTCTGTCCCTTTCCTCCACGACCAGAAGTTTTCGCATGTTTGCCTCCACGACCAACCAATCTGTCTTTTTTATTTTTATGTTCTCTTTTTAAATTATGTATTTGCATTTGATTTTAACAGCAGATAGAGTTTTAGACTCTAGACAGAGGCTAAACCTCTATCTGCTGTTTCTTTTACGACTTCTTTATTAGCGACAATAACACTCTCGGGAATCTCTTTTGTATATTTGGAAGAAATCTGAGCAAATGCTGACATCACGGCCTTTGCATTATTTAATTTATTCTTACTATTAGATAAAATCTTGCCTGTAACATCTTTTATTCCAGAAAGTTTTATTATGTCACGAACAACTGAACCAGCCACAAGTCCACGACCCTTATTCGGCATAAGCATAACATATGAACTTGAAAATTTAGCAGAAAGTTCGTGCGGTATTGACATTGTTTTAGTTAGATTTAGTCTAACCATATTTTTCTTTGCATTTCGTAAAGCTTTATTTATTGCAAGAGCAGTATCTCCAGCTTTTCCTAAACCTAAACCAACACATCCCTTTTTATCACCTGCTACTATAGCAACACTAAAAGAAAATCTTCGTCCACCAGCAACAACACGAGTTACTCGACGAATATTTAAGATTTTCTGATCGAATTCAGGCTTTACTCTACTGAAAGAAGAAGACCTACGATTACTATTCTTTTTTTCATTTCTCTTTTCCATATTTAAAATTCTAATCCAGAAGCACGAGCTTCATCTGCTACTAATTTTATTCGCCCAGTATATTTAAATCCATTACGATCAAAAACAACTTTTTTAATTTTTTCTTTCAAACAAGAAGTAGCTATTGTACGACCAACTTCTTTTGCTCTTTCAGTTTTTGTACCTTTTGTTATTTTAATATCACTTGCTTGAGTAAGTGTTTTACCAATTGTATCATTAACGACTTGCGCATAAATAAATTTATTAGAACGAAAAACTGTAAGCCTAGGACGCATAGCTGTGCCTACTATTTTTGCTCTTATTTTTTTCTTTAATCTTATTCTTTTGTCTTGTTTTTTTTGCATATTTTTTTATTTCCATAGATAGAGCTTTAGACTCTCACAAGAGTCTAAAGCTCTATCTATTATACTGTTTTCTTACCCTGCTTACGTCTAATAACTTCACCCTCATAACGCATTCCTTTCCCTTTATATGGTTCAGGTTTCTTTAAGGCGCGAACTGCTGCGGTAAAACTTCCAACCAATTCCTTATCAATTCCAGTAATTGTAATATTATTTTTCTCAGCAGTAGCAGTAATACCTTCTGGAATTTTTACAATAACTGGATGAGAAAAACCAAGAGCAAAATGAATCTCTTTACCCTTTACTTCTGATTTGAATCCCACGCCTTCTAATATTAATTTCTTTTGATATGGTGTCTCTACTCCTTTTATCATATTTTTAATATGTGAAGCATAAGTACCCCAAAGAGATTTAGAAAATTTATCATTTCTCTTTATGTTTAAATTTATAGTTTTACCTGTCCCATCCTTGGCGGGATCTGTAATAGTAATAGTAATATCATCTTTAAAATTTCTAGTAAGTGTTCCCTTGGGACCTACAACAGTAAAAAGGCTACCACTTTGTGTGACTTTTACTCCTACCGGTATTAATATTTCTTGTTTTCCTATTCTTGACATAAAATTTATTGTTCCATAGGTCTGACCTAGGGGATTCCCCTAGGTCAGACCTATGGGCTACTTTTACCAAATCTTAAAAAGTGCTTCACCACCGACTTGTTCACGTCTTGCTTCTTTACCTGATAAAATTCCTTTCGGTGTTGAAAGAACAAGCAATCCTGTTCCATTACGAACAGAATGAATATCTTTCATACCAAAATAAACACGTCTTGATTGTTTTGAAATTCTTTCTACTTCTGTAATTTTTGGTTTTTTATCTACATAAATTAAGCCTACTTCTAAAACTGCTTGCCCCTTTTTTACTTTTTTAGAAATTTCACTTACATAACCTGCTTTCTTTAAACATTCGCCAATAGCATTTTTCATTTTTGAATATGGAAAAGAAACAGACGAAAGTCCTGCTAAGCTCCCATTCTTCATTATTATTATCATGTTTGAAATTGAATCCATTTGATTTAAATTACGAATTTTTAATTACGAATTACGAATTGATTTTTAATTTGAAATTCTTAATTCGTAATTGTTAATTGATTACCTACCAAGAAGACTTTCTAACTCCTGGGAGCATTCCTTCGTTAGCTAATTCTCTGAAACAAATACGACAAATACCAAAATCTCTCATAAAAGCATTTCCTCTACCACAGCGAAAACATCGATTTTTAGCTCGAGTAGAAAATTTGGGTTTCTTTTTGCTTCTTGCAATAACTGATGTTTTTGCCATCCCATTAAAAAATTTAACTAATAAAACTTATTCTTTCCACAAGTCCACTGATTTTCTAACGGGACAAGTAAATAATTTATCAGGGTTGCCCTGTTAATATCTCACTTTTTTTCTTTAAGCCTTTACAAATAAGACATACTGCAAAGAATTAAAGGAGAAAAATGGATTAATCAAAGCTTATTTCCCTTGTTTTGATATTAGCAAATAAACCCTAATTAGTCAAACTTTATTTTTTCTTCTTTTCTTCCTTTTTAAAAGGAATACCTAGAATTTCAAAAAATGTCATACCTTCCTTTTTGTTTTTAGCTGATGATACTAAAGTAATAGACATACCGAAAACATCTCTGATATCTTCATCAGCTGTCTCGGGGAAAATTGTGTGTTCTTTAATACCAATGGTAAGATTCCCGACATTGTCTACAGCACTTCTGTTTATACCACGGAAGTCTTTTGTACGAGGAAGAGCAACATTAATAAGTTTTTCTAAAAATGCATACATTCTCTTGCCACGCAAGGTTGCAACAATACCAACTGGATCACCTTGGCGAATTTTAAAAGATGCAATTGATTGTTTTGCGCCCTTTTTCACAGGTTTCTGCCCAGTAATTTTTGCCAAACGATCAGCAATTGCATCATTTTTATTCTTGTCTTTCTTCATCGGTGTACCAGTTCCTGTATTTATAACAACTTTCTGCATCTTTGGAACAGCAAGAGCATTCTTATAATTAAACTCCGAGCTTAACGCCCCATTAGAGTTTTTTATTTTCTCGAATACTTCTTTTTCTTTTTCTTTTACTGTTAAGTGTTTCATAATTCGTAATTCGTAATTCGTAATTAATTATATTTCTTGGCCACTTTTTCTTGCAATTCTAATAAACTTATCTCTAAATTTCTTTTTTCCAAGTCGTGTTTGTGTGCCAGTCTTTGGATCCAGCATCATAACATTGGAAGCATGTATCGGCATTTCAATATCTTTCATTGTTCCCTTTTCACCAGACTTTCTTGGACGTTGATGTTTCTTCATCATATTCAACCCTTCCACAATAACCTTGTTTTCTTTTACTAAAACATTAACAATTTTACCTTTTTTGCCTTTATCTTTACCTGTTATTATTATTATATTGTCTCCTTTTTTAAGCTTCATTTTTTTATTCGTAATTCGTAATTAATAATTCGTAATTTCTTATATCACTTCCTGTGCCAAAGAAATTATCTTTTGAAATCCTTTTTCTGCAAGCTCTCTTGGAATTGGTCCGAATACTCTTCCAGCTTTAGGATCTTTCTTTCCTTTTTCTAAAATAACTACAGCATTATCGTCAAAACGAATATAAGATCCATCTTTTCGTCTATAAGCACCTCTTGTGCGCACAACAACAGCTTGATGAACATCTTTCTTTTTTACCATTTTTCGTGGAGAAGCAACTTTAACTGAAATAATAACTAGTTCACCAAGGGTTGCATATCTCTTTTTTGAAGAGCCCAAAATCTTAAACACCTTTCCTACGGTGCCTCCAGCATTGTCTGTTATTTTTACTAAGGTTTCATTTTGAATCATAAATTTTTATCTATTTTATAACTTTAAATCTTTTATCTTTAGAAAATGGTCTTGTTTCAACTATCTCTACATTATCTCCTACTTTACAAACATTTTCTTCATCATGCGCTTTGTATTTCTTACTAACTTTATAAAACTTTCCATAAAGTGGATGTTTAATAAACCTAGAAACAGAAACAACAACAGTCTTGTCCATCTTGTCTGAAACAACAACACCCTTCAAAATATTCCCTATTTTTAAAGAGACATCTTTATTTTCCAATATTTCTTTTTTTATTTTATTTGCCATATATTATTACTTTTTCTTATTATTTGTATTTATTTCTGTAAAAGCTTTAGCTATTTGTTTCTTCAGCATTGATATTTCCTTCACATTTTTAGACTTTGAACCTTCAGCTTTAAATCTAATAACTCTAATTTCTTCTTGTAAAAGAACTAGCTTTTTCTCTAATTCTACTTTTGTCATTTCTTTTAAATTTTCTTTTTTCTTTGTTGCCATTTGTTTATTCGTAATTAATTCTTATTGCTTGTGGGCCATAGAAACAATTCTGGTTTTAAGTGGAAGCTTCGTGCCAGCTTTTCGTAATGCTTCACGAGCAACAGATTCTTCTACACCATCCACTTCAAATATAATTCTTCCTGGAAGAACATCAAAACAATATCCTTGTGGATCTCCTTTTCCTTTTCCCATACCCATCTCAGCGGCTTTCGCAGTATAAGGACGATCTGGAAAAATACGAATCCAATATTTACCAGCTTTAGTTAAAGTACGAGAAATAACTTTTCGAGCAGATTCAATTTGAATTGATTTCACGCGTGCTTGAGTTTCTGACTTAAGTCCATAAGAACCGAAAGCGAGCTTAATACCACGAGTGTCTGATCCACGTGTTTTTGGATTTGAACGCCCAGTCTGCCATTTTCTAAATTTTACTTTTTTGGGAATCAACATAAATTAATCCATTTTATTTTTATTTTCCAATGAGTGATCAGTATTTACTCCTCCCTCAGCTGTACTGAAAGCACTACGAGTAGATTTCTTTTCAGCAAAAATTTTACCACGATAAATCCAAACCTTAATACCAACAACACCATAAGAAAGCGTTGCGCGCTCACGTTTGAAATCTATGTCCGCACGGAAAGTCTGAAGCGGAATACTTCCACGCTTAAGCTCTTCCGTACGAGCAATTTCAGCACCACCTAGGCGACCAGAGAGCACCACTCTCGCACCCTCAACACCATGAGCCTGCATCACCTTTTCAATAATTTGCTTAATAACTCTACGATAAGGCATTCTCTTTTCTAATCCTTCAGCAATCATATAAGCAACGATAGCCGCATCAGCTTCTGGATTTGTTACTTCCATAATTTCAAGTTTGAAATCTTCAGGCCTTACCAATTTCAACTTATCCATTTTCTTTAAAATATCCTCTTTTAATTTAGTAGCTCCTTCACCATTCCTACCAATGATAAGACCAGGACGAGAAGTTTTAATTATGAAACGAGTAGCTTTTCTGCTTCTTTCAATTTCAATACTAGAGATATAATTTCCGCGCAATTTCTTTTCTAAATATTGCCTAATTAAAACATCACCTTTTAAATAAGTTACATATTTTTTAGGATCAGCAAACCAACGAGATTTCCAATCTCGGAGTATTATCAATCTATGCGCATATGGGTGGACTATTTTTGACATATAATTTTGTTCCTTAGGTCAGACCTAGGGGATTCCCCTAGGTCTGACCTAAGGTTCTATTTTTTGTCCCGACTTTTTGGTCGAGATTTTTTTACAGGAATAATTTTTTCTGCTAAAAGAATATTGATATGACTTGTGCGTTTATTTATTCTATGTCCAGTTCCCATAGCTGCCGGCATCATTCTCTTCATAACTATACCTTTATCTACTCGCAATTCTTTTATAAACAAATTCTCTATCTCTATACCCATCTGTTTTGCATTAGCAACAGCAGAAAGAAGAAGTTTCTTAATAGGTAATCCAGCGCGCTTAGCCAAAAAATCAAGCTCAGCAATAGCTTCCGCCACATTTTTACCTTTTATTAGTCCAGCAACTAAGCGAACTTTCCTTGGTGCTTGTCTGTAGTTTTTTAAAAATGCACGCATGTTTTTTTAATTCGTAATTCGTAATTGTTAATTCGTAATTGATTTTACTTCTTCTTTGCATCAGCTGCTGCAGCTGTTGCACTTTTAGCTTGGGTTATCTCGGCTTCCTTTTTCTTTTGTTCAAGTTCTTTCTGCATCTTTCCTCCGTGTTTCATAAATTTCTTAGTTGGAGAAAATTCTCCGAGTCTGTGCCCCACCATATCCTCAGTAACTAAAACTTCTATGTGAACTTTTCCATTATAAACACCAAAAGTAAAACCGAGCATTTCCGGAGAAATAACACAGGCTCTTTTCCAAGTCTTAATCATAGGCGTCTCAAGCGGGTTTTTGCCAGCAATCTTTTTCAAGAGCCTCTCGTCAACATTTAATCCTTTTTTAATACTTCTTGTCATGTAAAAAAGCTCTACACGAGCTTATTTTTATAATAGCAAATACAAATATTTTGTCAACACGATTCTAAATCATCCTTTAAAATTAATAATGAAAGTAAATTTCTTAGAAAAATGCAATAAAAAAACATAGGTTTTCCTATGTAGCTAATTTGAGAAAAATAATGGTGGAAGGGGCGTCGACAATGCGACGACCCCTCCCTGATGAGACCTTACTTCTTCTTGCGCCGCCGAAGCGCGCGCAACTGCCGGACCGTCTTGGTGGAGGCGATTCGCCTCCCGGGCTTCAACGATCTGTCCATAGACATTTCGAAGAATCTCCTTCTGAACCCACTGCTCGGTGGATTTTTTAAAGAGCAGAGGTTCATTTATGTTTATACCATCTATGTAAAATAATGCAAGAAAAAAGGGGGAAAACTAATACAACCCCCTTTATCCCCCTTATCAGGGGGAAATTGTATTGTCGCCTCCCCTGACAAGGGGAGGTCGGGAGGGGTTGCATTTTATTTATTTTTCCCCCGCCCGCATCGCCTTGCGAAGCATGGCGGGCAGGCAGTTTTTCTTAGACCTTAACTTTATTTCTTATTTTTACCTACTTTCCTTCGACTAACGATGAAGACATTTGAGTATTTCTTTGGTCCACGAGTTTTCCTTCCACCTGTTACTTTACCCCACATCGTCTTTGGTCTCTTTGTTCCACGGCCCTGTCTTCCTTCTCCACCTCCGTATGGATGGTCTACTGGGTTCATCGCAGTACCCCTTACAGTAGGGCGTATTCCTTTCCAGCGACTGCGTCCAGCTTTACCATAATTTTCCAAATGATGTTCTTCATTAGAAACAGTACCGATAGATGCCCAACAGTTTTCATTTATTTTTCTAATTTCACTTGAAGGCATTTTCAAATTCGTATATCCATCAGCATTCGCAACTACTTGAGCGAATATTCCTGCCGAACGCCCAATCTTCGCTCCGCCTCTTGGTTTAATTTCAATATTGTAAACAAAAGTTCCAACTGAAATATTTTTCAAAGGAAGTCTGTTGCCTGTTTTAATTTCAGCTTTTTCAGATACTAAAAATGAGTCCCCAGGTTTAATTGATTTAGGTAAAACAACATATCTTTTCTCTCCATCTTTATAAACAGCGAGTCCAATAAATGCTGAACGATTTGGATCATATTCAACAGATTTTATTTTTGCTGGTATGTCTTTTTTATTATAAAAAAAATCAACTTCTCGGTAAAGACGCTTGTGTCCACCACCTTTATGTCTCATTGTAATACGCCCCTGACTATTGCGCCCAACAGAACGCTTGAAACCATGAGTAAGAGACTTAGTAGGTGAAGACTCTGTGAGAACTCCTCTATAACTCACATTAGTCATTTGTCTTCTTGATTTACTTGTTGGTTTATATGTTTTCATTAAATAAATTCTATCTTATCTCCCTTTTTTAAATATACAACTGCTTTCCTTCCTCCACCACGAACTCCAGCTTTACCTTTTGACATTATGTTTTTCTTTGGAATATTTAAAACATTCACCTTTATCGGCTTAACTTTGTAAAGTGTAAAAATAGCTTTCTTAATTTCAGTTTTATTAGCAGAAGAAGTAATATCAAAAGTATACATATTTTGCTCCTGTGCAAAAGATGCTTTCTCTGTAACTCTTGGGTTTTTAATAACTTTTATTGTCATAATATTTTGTAATAAAACTTTGTAAAATATGCTTTTGAAGGGGTTCCGAGACTGACGAGTCGAGGACTTCAGGATTTTTTAAGCTTAAAAAAATCCGTACCGGAAAAAGTATATTTTACAAAGTTTTATCCACGGGATTCTAAAAATTTTACACTTTCGACCGGATTTTCTATTAAAAGATATTGATGATTAAGCACATCCATCGGATTCAAATTCTTTAAAAATACTATTTCGAGCTGGGGTAGATTTCTGAAACTCTTTTCAGCCTCAACATTTCTTCCAAAGAGTGCAGTTAGAACTCTAACCTTTTTAGATTCTCCAAATGGCTTCAAGCCGGAGGCTTTAGCTAAATTCTTCATTACATCAAGAGCAGTCTTTGTCTTCATTGTGGGCAAAGAAAGTGAATCAATAAAAACGATTTCTCCATCTTTTAGTTTTCTTGAAAGAACAGAGAAGAGGGCTTGTGCACGCATTTTCTTTGAAACTTTTCTCTTGTAATTCTTCTCGGAAAGTGGACCATGAGTAACACCTCCACCAACCCAGATAGGGCTTCTAGAAGATCCATGTCGTGCACGGCCAGTTCCTTTCTGTTTCCATGGTTTCTTACCTCCACCACGGACTTCTCCTCGATCTTTCGTATCAGCAGTTCCGGAGCGTTTATTGCTACGCATACTCTCTACAACTTGGTGCACTAAATCTGCTCGCCACTTAGCAGCGAAAACTTTCTCTGAGAGAGTAATCGTCCCTGCACTTGCTCCTTTTTGATTGTATATTTTTGCTTCCATATAAATTATCTTTGCACTATTTCTACCAAAGTTCCACGTCGGCCAGCTATTGCTCCTTTAATAAGTATCAAATTATTTTCTTTATCTATAAAAACAACCTTCAAATTCTTCTGAGTAATTCTATCGGAGCCCATTCTTCCTGCCATTCTCATTCCTTTCGGCACATGGGTTCGGAGTCCTCCACCGATAGAACCAGGCTCTCTTTCGGAATGCTTTTGACCGTGAGTGCGTGGACCACCATGGAAACCATGACGCTTCACAACACCTTGGAAACCCTTTCCTTTTGAAATACTACTTACTATTACTTTATCACCCGGAACAAAAACAGAAACATCAACAACATCACCCTCTTTAACTTCACTCTTGTCAGTAGGTTTAAGTCTAAATTCTTTAAGAGTTTTATAAAAAGCACCTTTCATTGCTCCAGCACGAGATTTTGTAATTCTTTCCTTTTTCTGAATACCATATCCAACTTGGATAGAATTATAACCATCTTTAGATTTTTCAAAGACTCTCGTCACTTTTATTGGTGATGCATTTACTATTGTTACTGGAACAACATTACCATCTTCGGTAAAATACTCCGCCATATTTTCTTTTGTTCCAAGTATGAATTTCATAATTTTTGTTCCCCAGGTCAGACCTGGGGGATTCCCCTAGGTCTGACCTGGGGTTTAAACTTACATCATCTTTACATCAATATCAACTCCTGAAGGTAGCGAAAGATTAGTCAAAGCCTCAACGGTCTTTGCATTTGGATTTATAATATCAATCAATCTTTTATGCACTCTTATTTCAAATTGTTCTCGTGTATTTTTGTAAATAAAAGGAGAACGATTGACTGTGTATTTCTTTATCTCAGTAGGCAGTGGTACGGGACCTACTATAACAGCATCGTAACGCATAGCAGTATCCATAATCTGCTTCACAGAAGCATCCAAGATCTTGCTCTCGTAAGCACGAACTCGGATACGAAGTACCACTTTACTATTACTAGGAGCTGTATGAGCATTCGCTTTAAGAAGTTTCTCTTTTTTAACAGAAACTTTTTTAATCTTTGGTGTTTTTGTAGTTTTTTCTACTTCAGTTTTCACCGTTTTCGGTTTTTTTGTTTTTGTCTCTGTTGTTGTCATTGAACTAAAATTCGTAATTCGTAATTACTAATTCGTAATTATCCTAAGATTTTTGTAACGACTCCTGCACCTACAGTCTTCCCTCCTTCACGGATGGCGAATCTCTGTGCTTCTTCAAGCGCAACTGGAGTAACTAATTTAACTGTAATCTTGACTGTGTCACCTGGCATAACCATTTCTGTTCCTTCAGCTAAAGTTACATCACCAGTAACGTCCGTTGTTCGAATATAAAACTGAGGCTTGTAACCCTTGAAAAACGGAGTGTGGCGTCCACCTTCTTCTTTTTTCAAAACATAAATTTCACAAGTAAAATTATCATGCGGAGTTACTGTTCCTGGTTTAGCAAGAACTTGCCCACGAGTAATATCTTCTTTTTTCAAACCTCGAAGAAGAATACCAGCATTATCGCCAGCCATACCTTCTTGAAGATTTTTATTAAACATTTCAATTCCAGTAACAGTTGTCTTTTGAGTAGGTTTAATTCCAACAATTTCTACTTCTTCACCAACTTTTACCAATCCTCTTTCAATCTTTCCAGTAACAACTGTTCCTCGGCCTTCAATAGAAAATATGTCTTCCACTGGCATAAGGAAAGGCTTTGTAATATCACGCTCTGGAATTGGAATATAAGTATCAAGAGCATCAACAAGCTCAAGGATCTTCTTTGCCCATTCATCATCAAGAGATTTTGCTTCAAGAGCTTTAAGTGCAGAACCACGAATAACAGGAGCATTTACGCCGTCGAAACCTTGCTTGGTTAGAAGCTCACGAATTTCTTCTTCAACAAGGTCAATCATGTCTTTATCATCCACCATATCGCACTTGTTTAAGAAAACAATCATTTTTGGCACACCAACTTGTTTTGCAAGGAGAACGTGTTCACGTGTTTGAGGCATTGCTCCATCTGTTGCTGCAACTACTAAAATAGCACCGTCCATTTGAGCGGCACCAGTAATCATGTTCTTAATATAGTCAGCGTGTCCAGGAGCATCAATGTGCGCATAGTGGCGAGCATCTGTAGCGTACTCGTTGTGAGAAATGTTAATAGTAATTCCTCTAGCTTTTTCTTCTGGAGCATTATCAATCTGATCAACTCCTCGAAGTCTAACTGTCTTGCCAGCCATATTTAACACATGCAAAATTGCAGCTGTTAAAGTGGTCTTTCCATGGTCAACGTGACCAATGGTGCCGACATTAATGTGCGGCTTATCTCTTTTAAATTCTTCTGCCATAATTTTTCTTGCCCCGAGCTGTGTCGAGGGGTGTGCTAATAACTAAAACTCAATGTACGAGAATAGTCACTGAGACTTAATTACTAACGATATTAATTAATAATAATATTGCTCTTTAGACAATATAAGGAAACCTTGTATTGTCTTCGCTCGCGAATTATGTAAAACATAAAGTTTTCCACAATTTCGCTCACTAGACAATATAAAAACTGCAGAAAGTGCAGTTATTAAGATACTAACAGATTATAAAACATTGTCAATCCGGTAGTGAGACTTTGCGACGCATCTTTGATGCATGCTTCGCATATCGCAAAGCTCTACTACCGGATCAACTTAAATGAAATAAAAATAATCAATAGAAATGAGAAGCCGCCTGTGAGAGCAAGCTCCCCCAGGCGGCTGATATTTGCTCGCCCTCTTCCTACCGACGCCCCCGGCTCCATTGAGCCGGACCTGTTAGATATCCTTCCCCTCTCCGACGCCACCAAAGCGCCGTACGAAGTGAAAGAGAAACCACCCCAGAACAAATCCCCAACCAAACCAGAACTACTTGCGTTCTGGTCGGACGTGTGGGTTCGACCGGTGAGCAACGGCCCACCAGGTCATCGATGTTGGGGGAGTAGCACCCCGCCTCAGTCGCCTTGTCATCGTTATTGCCGATGACAACGACAAAGACGAAAAAGATTATGGCGACCCAGAAAAGGGTCACCGCGAGAACTCCCAATGTCTTGTTCATATCCGACCTCCGTTGTATATCCTATCACACTTTATATAAAAAGTCAATGTAGCTAAATACCCTTATATTTCCTGATTTCTTCGCAAAGTTTCTCTGCTTCTTCTTCCGGACTCTTCGCAAAAATAATACTCCTAGCAGAATGAATGATAAGTCCCAAATTCTCACTATTTAATCCTGCTTCTATGGTTGCCTTCAGGTCCCCTCCTTGAGTTCCAATCCCAGGTACAAGGAAAGTCATATCTCCTACTATATTTCTGATTTCTTTCATCTCTTCTGGATAAGTCGCACCGACTACTAGCATACAATTATTATTTTTATTCCACTCTTTCGAGACTTTCTCTGCGACAATCTGCCAAAGTGTCTTCCCCGTGCGCAAGAACGGTTCTTGCGCAACTTCTTGCGCAACTTGTATAATTTCTAAATCTTGAAATTCTCCAGCACCAGAATTTGAAGTTCTACAAAGAATAATACAACCTTTATCTTCTTTATCTAAAAAAGGAGATAATGCTACTCCACCCAAATATGGATTTAAAGTAATTGCATCAAAATTCAAATAATTAAAAACAAATTCCACATAGCCTTGATTAGTATTGTCCACATCTGCTCTTTTCGCATCTAAAATAGTAAAAATCTCTCCATAATTTTTATTTAAATAATCTATTGTCATTTTAAGCTCTTGTATTCCCTTATCTCCACGAGCTTCATAAAAAGCGCTATTCATTTTGAAAGCTGATGCATATTTGTGAGTTTCTTTTATAATCCATTTATTAAATTCAAATTGTGGATTAAGAGCCATCTTAAATCTTTCTGGAATTTTATTAAAATCAGAATCCAATCCAACACAAAGTAATGAATTTATTTTCTTAGCTCTTTGATTGTATTTGTCTATTATCATAGCCTATTTTCTAAAAAACTTTTTTCCATGGCCAACTTTTGTATTCATCGGAATACCAGCTTTGCACATTGGGCAATCTTTTTTCTCGTATGTCGGTATCTCATATTGTCCCAAGGATTGAAATGGGACACCAAAAATTTCCCCACTTACTAATTTAGGATTTCTATTTACCATAACAGAAATACCGATCAGGTCTCCGCCAGCATTCTTAACTGCTTCTATAACTTTTTTAACTGATCCGCCAGTTGTAGTTAAGTCTTCTACAATCAAAATTTTTTTGTCTTTTACAAATTTATCATAACCGCGAGTGAAAGATTGCCCACCTTCAGGAGTTTTTTCCGTATAAACTCCCAACACTTCTTGTCCACTAAATTTACTAAGGTGATAAGCTACCCACTGTGAAAGAATTATTCCTCCTAAGGCAGGACCAACTACTATGTCAATTTTTTTATCTTTTTGCTGTTCCGCCATCATTTTGCAGATATTGGAAGTTTCTTCAGTATGTACGTAGAGAAAATCTTTATTTATGTAGGTACCAAAATGTAAACCCGAAGTCCCCACAAAATGATCATTCTCAATCACGGCACCTACCTTTTTTAAAATTTCTATAATTTCATTCATAATTTTAGAATTCGAGGATATCTTTAGTTATTCTAGCCTTTCTTTTATCTCTTTAGCAAGATACGGATTCCACATAGCGCCTGTGGCTGACATAACTATATCTGCTCCAGCATTTCTATATTCAAAAAAATCTTCCGGTGTAGCAACACCACCAACTCCAATAATTTGAAATTTATAATTGAATTCTTCTCGTAATTTCTTTAACCTACCCACCATATCGAGCCCAGCCCATTTAATAGCGTGCCCACAGACCCCACTTCTTAATCTTCCACTCCCTGGAAGCGCTTGATTACCTTTTTCGTCTACAATTTCTGCGGCAATAGTGTTGATAGTTGAAATACCTTGCACAATATTTCCAACTTTTTTTACAAAAATAGAAAAAATATCTTCATCTTTAAAATAACCAACTTTTATTATTAAAGGAATTTCTCCAATTACTTCTTTTATCGCTTTAGCCACTTTCACACTTCTTTCTGTGTCATAACAAAGTAAATTATTCGTACCTTCATTAGGACAAGACAAATTAACTTCCATTACTTTTACTCCTATATCTTTTAAAAGTTTCGCAGTTACACGATAATCATTTATATAATCTTCCACACTCTGTCCCTCTTTTTTTGTGCCCTGAAAAGCACCAACAAGCATCTGGCCTTTTTTCATATTTTTCAATACTTGCAGAATATCTTTCTGCCAAAATTCTGGATCAAGTGATGGCACACCAAAAGAATTAGTAATTGAAAGTGGTTCATGATAATTTCTATCTGCTACTAAAGTACCTTCTGAAATATCTAAAGTTAAATCTCCATCAATTTTTACTGACAAAATATTAGGCCATGGATGACAAGAATATTTCCCACTTCGCACTGTCTTGTAAGTAACAATATCAAAACCACAATCTAATGCTACCTGAGTGAATTTCCCATTTATAAGTGGCCCAGCCGGAATGCCAAAAGGTGAATTTATTTTGAAACCAAAAAAATTATACTTAGGTTCTCCAATATCAAGGGTAGTCCTTGATATTTCTTTATCAGCAAAAGCTCCAAAAGGACCTTTCTCAAAGTTTTCTTCATAAGATTTCTCAGGGTCGTAGAAAGGTGTGTGGATCATTTTATATATGAAATTTATTTATCAATAAATCTTTTACTTCTATAAGTGTTGTTACAACATAATCTGGCATCTGATTCTCATTTTCCGGCTCCTCCATGGAAAATTTTCCCTGACGAACCCACACCGTAGTTGCTCCCAAAGACTTTCCTACTGCTAACTCTGATTTAACACGGTCACCAATGAAGAATGTAGAACTTGGATCGTCTTTTGATATGTATGGTTCAAATAAAGAATTTTCTTTTAAACCATCTTGAAAGATGATATTAGAAAAATATTTTTCAACTTCAAGTCGTTTTACTTCTCTATACATATCAGCATTACCTTTTCCAATAAGTGTTAATGGTATATTTTTATGCTGTAATACTTCAAGAATTTCTTTAGCACCTTCAATAAGTGTCCCATCGTCGGGATTATATAAAGTTCGTTTCCAATCAAAAATTATATTGTTTATCATATTTTTTACCTTGTTTTCTTCATAAGATTTCTCAGAATTGTAAAAAGGTGTGTGGAGCATTCTTAATATATTAGCAAGAAAAAGAAAAAAATCATAAAGTATTTTATGATTTTTTTCTTTTTAACTTTTTATATTTTTTATATTTTTTATTTTCTAGCAGTAATAATGGTTTCAGCCACATTGTTTGGAACAATGTCATATCTAAAGAATTCCATTGTGAAAGATGCACGACCTTCGGTCATTGAGCGAAGTCCGGTCATATAGCCGAACAACAGAAATTATTTATAAATATTATGATTGCCAATCGAGTGAAAAAATATATTTCCATTATCAATAAACTCAAAAATTACACGATAAGAAAAATCAATTGAAAAAGACCAAAAATCTTTTAATTCGCCTGATAGTTTGTGAGTTTTTAATGTTGGATTAAAAGGGTTTTTTCTGAAAATATTCTCGCATGATTCTACTTTTAATTTTATTTTTTTATTAAGTCTTTTATATTCACGCTCAAATTTTTTCGTATAAAATATTTTCATGCGATTTATCTGAGATCTTTAAGAGAACGCAGTAATTTTGCCTTTCCAGCTCTCGCTTCTATTTGGCTTTCCTTTAATTCTTTGATTAATTGATCATTTTCCCAGGCCCTTACCGCATCTCGAAAAAACTCGCTGACAGAAGCATATCTGCCTTCTTTTACAGCCAAATCCACACTGCGCCTGAGTGAAACCGGCATCGATATGTTTAAGGTTGTTCTCATATTTTAAGTGTAGCAAATTGTGCTACAGAATGTCAAGTAAATGTACAGTTTTAGTAAATAGCTTATTTCCTAGCGGCAATGATAGTTTCAGCGACATTGTTAGGAACAATGTCGTATCTAAAGAATTCCATTGTGAAAGATGCACGACCTTCTGTCATTGAACGAAGTCCTGTCATGTATCCGAACATTTCAGAAAGAGGAACAATAGCTTTTATCACTTTATTCATTCCCCTATCTTCCATTCCTTCTATGAGTCCACGCTTGGAAGAAAGGTTGCCAGTCACATCTCCCATGAATTTGTCTGGAGTTATAACTTCTACTTTCATCATTGGTTCTAGGATAACAGGATTAGCACGACGACATGCATCTTGGACAGCCATAGACGAAGCAATCTTGAAAGCCATTTCATTCGAGTCAACTTCGTGATAACTTCCATCCCAAAGCTCTACTGAAACATTAACAATCTTAAATCCAGCCAAGATTCCACGATCAAGTCCTTCTTTAAATCCTTTTTCACAAGGTGCAATATATTCTTGTGGAATTACTCCTCCTCTAATACTATTTATAAATTCAAAGCCAAGAGATCTTTTTGTATTTTTTGGTAAATCTTCTATTTCTTCTTTCGTAAGCATTTCCATTGGCTTAATTTTTATTTTCACATGTCCATAGTTTCCGCGTCCACCTGATTGCTTAATATATTTTCCTTCAGCATCAGAAGTACCGGTAATAGTCTCACGATATGCTACTTGTGGCTTGCCAACATTTGCTTCCACTGTAAATTCACGCTTCATACGATCTACAATAATTTCTAAATGCAATTCTCCCATTCCTGCAATAATAGTTTCACCAGTTTCTTGATCGGTTGTAACTTTGAAAGTAGGATCTTCTTGCGCAAGACGATTAAGTGCCATACCCATTTTTTCTTGATCAGCTTTTGTCTTAGGTTCAATACGAAGTTGAATAACTGGTTCAGGGAAAACAATTCTATTTAATTCAATTGGATTATTTTCATCACAAATAGTATCTGATGTAATGGTATCTTTTAATCCAACAGCTGCTGCTATCTCTCCAGCAAAAACTTGTTTTACTTCTTCTCTGTCATTCGCATGCATTCGCAATATTCGGCCAATGCGTTCTTTATTTCTTGTTCGTGGATTATATACATAACTTCCAGCCATCAAACTACCAGAATAAACACGAAAGAAAATAATCTGTCCAACGAATGGGTCAGTCGCCACCTTGAAAGCGAGCGCTGAAAATGGCTCCGAATCAGAAGCAGCGCGTTCCATATGTTCTTCAGTATCTGGGTTAATTCCTGGAATTGGTGGAATATCTGTTGGTGCTGGTAAATAATCAACAACAGCATCAAGCACAAGCTGAACACCTTTATTTTTTAATGCCGAACCAGCAAAAACTGGGAAAATTTCATTATTAATTACGGCTTTGCGTAAAGTTTTCTTTAATATATCTAAACTAGGAATCATTCCTTCTAAATATTCAGTCATCATTGCTTCGTCTGTCTCAACTATCTTTTCAACAAGTTCGTTGTGATATTTCAAAGCATCAGCTTTTAATTCTTCCGGAATTTCTTTTTCAATAACCTTATTCCCCATTTCTCCTTCAAAGTAATACGCTTTCATGGTAATCAAATCAACAACACCTTCGTGTTTTTCTTCAAGCCCAATAGGAATTTGCATTCGAACAGCCTTTTTACTAAGTCTATCTAAAACAGTTGCATATGAATGTTCAAAATCAGCACCAATTCTATCTAATTTATTTATAAAACAAATACGAGGAACTTTCGCTTCATCCGCATAACGCCAATTCGTCTCAGATTGAGGTTCTACACCAGCTACTCCGTCGAAAACAACAACAGCTCCATCAAGCACACGAAGAGATCTCTTCACCTCTACGGTAAAGTCAATATGTCCTGGCGTATCAATAATATTAAAACGATGTTTCTTTGTCTTATCACTTGAAGCATAAGTCGGAGTCCAGAAACATGTAACTGCAGCAGAAGTAATAGTAATACCACGCTCTCTCTCCTGCTCCATCCAGTCTGTAGTCGTCTCTCCATCATGCACTTCACCAATCTTATGAGAGACTCCAGTATAAAAAAGCACACGCTCAGTTGTGGTTGTTTTACCCGCATCAATGTGCGCTATAATTCCAATATTTCTAACTTTCTCTAGTGGATAATCTCGTTCCATACACCCGAACACTTAATATAGCGATGCACCGAAGGTGCGCAGCGTAGCTGCCTCGCTATGTTAAGTGTGCGGGTAAATCCGAACACAAACTGCGAGATCACTTAAAGCAAAGTGTGTGCTTTTATTAACTAATAAAAAAGCGCCCAATGCGCTTAAGACAATATACTCTATAAAAAACCTTTTTGCAAATTTATTTTTTAACTATATTTTTAAGGAAACCATGAATTCTTGTCTGGGAACGCACGCACTAATTCTTTTTCTATTTTGAATGGCCATTTTCCATCTCGAACCCATGAGTCAGTGTCTTCTTGGAAAAAAGTCATAAAGCTTAACGCTTTTAAGTCTGTAAGAAATTGTTTATATTCATCAAGAGTATATCCAATTGCTTTGTATCTTAAGATACACCCACCAAAAAGATCAATAGAAAAATCTTTCTCTGGTTCTTTTTTTTCTATCCTCATTACCGAACCAGAATAAGACACCCTTGCACCCAGTGTTTCAGCTATTTTGGCCATTGGTTCATAAAGGTTTTTAAAACCATCTGGCATTTTCGTTTCTACTTTATTTTCAGCATATGGTGCATGTTCTGATATTTTACCAAATTTCATAATATGTATTATACCACCTGCTAAGTTACCCAACAATATAAGAAAAAATTTATTTATCGGTAATAAATTTATTAGATGTTATAATTCAAATATGTTTTACGTATATATCCTAAAAAGTCAAAAAGACGAAGAATTATATGTCGGAAGCACTAACGATTTAAAAAGAAGAATTAAAGAACATCAAGGTGGAAAATCTTTTGCTACAAAATTGAGAACACCTTTTGAGTTGATCTATTACGAAGCTTATAAAAACGAAAAAGATGCTCGTTTACGAGAACACTCTTTAAAATTTAGAGGTAATGCTCGGAGGTTTCTTAAAGAAAGGATACGGGAAAGTTTGAAATAACACAAGAAACAATTAACGGGTTTACCCGCACACTTAACGGCATGATGCGCCAAGGGCGCGTTGCAAAGCAACTTCATGCCATAAAGTGTAGCGGGTCTACCAAGCAAAATGTGCAAAAGCTTTGTTGGCTTCAGCCATTTTATGTGTATCTTCTTTCTTTTTAATAGCAGAACCTTCGTTTTTAGAAGCAGCGATTAATTCATCCGCTAATTTTAAATGCATAGGGCGTCCTTTACTTTTTCGAGCTGCATCACGAATCCAACGCATAGCGAGAGCTATTCTACGTTCAGGACGAACTTCAATGGGGACTTGATAATTCGCACCTCCAATACGCTTGGAACGCACTTCCGTAAGTGGTCCAGCATTTTTCATTGCTAGATCAAAAATCTCAAGTGGATTAGGATTGTTTGTTTTTTCTTTGATTATATCTAAGGCCGAATACATAACCTTTCTAGCAGTTTCTTTTTTACCAGACCACATAATATAGTTAATAAACTTCTCTAGTTTCTGAGAGTTATATATGAAATCAGGTCCTACTATATTTCTATTTTTTATTTTGCGTCGCATTTTTATTCGTAATTCGTAATTGATAATTCGTAATTATTTTTTCACTTCTTTTCTGGGCTTTTTATTTCCATAAAGAGATCTACCTTGTCGACGTTTCTCAACTCCTTGTGTGTCTAAAACTCCACGCACAATATGATATCTAACTCCAATCAAATCTTTCACGCGTCCACCACGCAACATCACTACTGAGTGTTCTTGTAAATTGTGTCCTTCCCCTGGAATATAAGCTGTAACTTCCATACCATTTGTTAAACGTACTCTTGCAATCTTTCGAAGAGCTGAGTTAGGCTTCTTGGGAGTCGTTGTAGAAACTTTCGTACAAACACCACGCTTGAAAGGTGCAGGGAAAAAGACTGGTCTATTTTTTAAAACATTAAAACCTTTCGCCAAAGCGACTGTTTTTGTTTTAGAGCGAACCTTTACTCTATTTTTCTTAATTAATTGGTTAATTGTTGGCATATATTTAAAACAAAAGAGTCCGAAGACTCAGACATCAATATAATATAAATAAATGAAAATTGCAAATATTAAAGCACAAGCCCAGTGATTAAATGAAAAAGAAAAGATAATATTGGGTATAAATAATCAGAAAAGAAAACTATGAAAATAAGCAGTAAAATTAAAGAATATTGTTCATAAGCCAAAATAAAAGAAAAAGCTCTACTAGGTAAAAAAGAAAAGAGTATTTTGGAGCCATCTAAGGGCGGTATTGGAATCAGATTAAAAATACCCAAGGCTAGATTTACAATCACAATTGCAGAAGTTATAAAATAAAAACCCGCTGGCAATACGAAACCAACTGAAATACGAATAATAATTCCGAAAATAATTGCTATAAGAAAATTGGCCATAACTCCAGCAGAAGCTACAGCTATGGTCCCCCACTTCCTGTCACTTAAATTATTTGGATTGTATGGTACAGGTTTCGCCCAGCCAAATAAGAATGGAGAGTTTGAAATTACTAAAACAAATGGCAAAATAATAGAACCAAAAAAGTCTAAGTGTTTAACAGGGTTTAAAGTAAGACGACCCGCATTTCTTGCAGTATTGTCACCAAAATATTCCGCCATAAAACCATGAGAAACTTCATGAATTACAACAGACATTATAAGTATAGCTATATAAAAAATTGCATTGGTTGCATCCATACAAATTATATGATAACATAAAACTCGCAATGAAAAAAATATGTGCAATAACTAAAAAGGGTTCAATCGTTGGTGGCGGATATTCAAACAGAACCCGTGCAACAAAATTCAACCCAACTGGAAAGAAAAGAAAATACCCAAATCTTCAAAAGAAGAAGATTTTCGTTCCTGAACTCAACAAAACAATAAATATAGAAGTCTCCGCCCGCGGTATGCGCACAATGAAAAAGAATGGCACCTATGCCACTCTTCTAAAAGCTGGATTAATAAAGACAAAATAAAAAACTATCCTGGTACAAAGGTTAACGCTGTTCCTTTTTTACCGCTTCTGCCTGTTCGGCCTATGCGATGTATATATGTATCGTAAGTTTGTGGCACGTCGTAGTTTATAACATGTGTAACATCTGGGATATCAAGCCCTCGTGCTGCGACATCTGTCGCAATCAAAACATTGATTTGATCTTTTTTAAATGAATCAAGAATTCGGATACGTTCACGGCTTCTTTTATCACCATGAATACATCCAACCTTGAATCCCATATGGGCAAGCTCTTTCGTTAATTCGTCTACATGATGTTTTCTCTCACGGAAAATTAGAACTTTATCTGAACCATCCTTTTTCAAAACATCATGAAGTTTTTCTATTTTTTCTTCTTTACTTCTGATGCGAACTACATCTTGATCAATATTCTTTAATGTTTCTCCAGAAATTACAGAAATAAAAACTGGATCTTTTAAATAATGTTCTGTTAGTTTTTTAATATCCGGAGAAAGTGTTGCAGAAAAGAAAAGAGTTTGTCTTTCTTTTGGAGTTTTACCAATAATAAAAACCATTTCATCTCTGAAACCCATATCGAGCATTCTGTCTGCTTCATCAAGAACTACAGAATAACATGTCGACAAATCTAAAACCTTTTTTTCTATTAAGTCACGCAATCTTCCAGGTGTTCCAATAACAAAAGAAACTCCAAGCTTTATTTCTCTAATTTGTTTCATTATCGGAAGCCCACCCACACAAGCTACTGAAAACATTCCAAACCCAAAAGCAAGATTCTTAAAATCAGACTCTATCTGAAGTGCAAGCTCACGTGTTGGTGCCATTATTAGAACTGTTTCCTTTTTATTTTGTCCTTTAGTTTTAGAAATTTTCTCAATCAAAGGTAAAAGAAAGGCCGCAGTTTTCCCAGTACCGGTATTAGCCATACCGAAAACATCTTTGCCTTCCATAACAGACAAAATAGCTTGATCTTGAATAGGTCGTGGATTTATAAAACCAGCTCTAATAATGTTTTTGTGAAGTTGAGAATTAAAAGGAAAAGAGCTAAAACTATGTTTAGGAATATATGGCTTTTCTTCCACATAAACATTCTTCTTAATGAAACGAGAAAAATCTATGCGATCACCTCTCCCTTTACTACCAGAACTTCTTTTCTTAAATACTGGCCTCCCACCACTACTTCGAAATGGTGGACGAGAATTATGAAAAGAACTAGGCTTGCTAGCATTCATAAAACTTTTTCTAAATCCACCTGAAGTGGAACTAGTGTGTGGTCTAGCCGAAGCAGGACGCACAAAACTGCGTTTATTCATCATATATTTCTTTGTGTCATGGACATCAATCCCTTAGACACAAAAGTCATAGATGATTTCCATAAGCGTCAGTCTCGTTATAATAAGCTTGCCCGCCTTTGGCAGGAGATGAGAATGATATTTAAAGAATAGCATTTCTTACTTAATTTGTCAACCCGGTAGTGAGACTTTTACTAAAGCTCTACTGCCGGGTCAACCACTCCTTAGTTTTCTCAATAATTTCTTCTACAGATTTGTAATACATAAATTGAAAATTAGGATGATCAATACCCACGATAGATCTGGAAACTAAAGAATCATTATGTGCAACAGCTAAAACAGGAATACCCATCTTTTCTACAGCAGTTCCAAGTTCATAACCAAGACCAATTGCAGGATAGTCGCAAATTGCTAAAAAATAATCTGCACGCATTAAACACTCTCTTATATCATATTTATAAATCTGTTCTGGTGTTAATGGTTTGTCTGTTTTTAAATCAGCAACACCAGCAAATTCTAAAATTTCGAAATATTTCCCGAGTTCCTTTTTTATCTTATTAATCATTTCTAAAAAAGCATCTCTCTTCTCGTCTGAAAGATTGGTCAAAGCACAACCAATATAAAGTTTCTTTTTCATAAAAATCTTTTTGTATTATAAAAATTATTTACTAATGACAGGATTTGAATTATTAAATCCATTATTAGTACCCTCCACAAGATAAACATTCTTTATCCCCACACTAATCATTTTATCCCAACAAGGCTTGCAACACCACCAGTGTCCCCAAAGATATAAATCTAAATTTGTATTTATTTTTTGTGGAAATTTTTTCTGTAAAATAACAACTCCTCGATATTCTCCATGATTCTTATGTGAAGCACACCCGGGACATAGCCAATATTTCTGCCCTGATGGAATTTTGAAAAGTTTTCTTATGCACCAATTTTTATGTATGTCTAAAAGAAATTTATTTTTTAATGCTGATTGATTTGCAGCACGAATTAAAATCTCCCCATTTTGATCTACTATTACAACTCCTGTTGAAGTTTTCTTATCCGTAGATTCAGTCAAAGCTACTTCTTTCGCCACCAACATATATTTATTATTTTCCGGCACATATAAAATAGTTCTTCCTTCAGGCAAATACGGATATTTAATGTCTTTTGTTTCCATAAGTTTTATTATGACGAGCGAGGAGCTAGTGGATGAGTATTCTCATACACATAGTCCGAGTCGATGTCACATCAAAAGACTTAATGTCTTTTATATTGTATACTTTACTACATGACCACCTTCGACACAATCTATCAAAATATAATAAAGAAAATAATGACTGAAGGTATTGAAGAATTAAATGAACGCACAGGTCATAAAACAAAAGCTTTACCTGGTTTAACTTTTCAAATTGATATTGAAAAAGATGGTTTCCCTGTATTAACACTTCGCAAGCAACCATTAAAGTCCCCTATTGCTGAACAGGTTTGGTTTATCCAAGGAGAAAAAGATACGACATTTTTAAGAAAATTTACAAAAATGTGGGATCCTTTTATGGAGAAAGATGGAACGCTACCATTTTCCTATGGTTGGCGCTGGCGTAATCATTTTGGAAGAAATCAGCTTGGAAACGCAATTGAACTTCTGGAAAAAGAACCGAGCTCACGTCATGGTGTGATCATAACCTGGGATCCAAAAGATGATGGTTTTGGCGGAACGCCTAAAAAAAATATCCCCTGCCCTTTTGCTTATACAATAAATATAATTGGCGGAAGACTTCATATGCATAATATTGTTCGTTCTAATGACATGATACTTGGCTGTCCATTTGATGTGTTTGGTTTTACTCTTTTGCAATGCATCATTGCGCAACGACTTGGTGTGCGTCCCGGAATTTATACTCATACAATATCTAATGCTCATATTTATGACAATCATTACGAAGGGGCAAAAGAAATTATAAAAAGAACTAACGATCACAAAAACATAGAGCTTCATTTGCCAAAAAACTCATTACAAAGAGCCGAACAAAAAGATGAAAAATTGGTCAGTGAAATTCTTGAAGATTTACAAAATCAATATAATCCCTTACCAGCAATAGATGGGTTGCAAATAGCTTTATAAATATATGCTTTCAATAATCTCAGCAATTGGTAAAAATAATGAACTCGGGAAAAAGAACGACCTTCTTTGGAATTTACCAGCCGATATGAAACATTTCAGAGAGACTACTAGAGGCCACACCGTTATAATGGGCCAGAAAACATTCGAATCTTTGGGTAAAGACGAAAATGGAAGACAAACAGGCAGACTACTTCCAAATCGTAGAAACATTATTCTGACTCTAGATAAAACATTTCAAAAAGAAGGTGCTGAAGTTGTATATTCTCTACCAGAACTTTTATCTCTATTAGAAAAAACTACAACAAAAGATGAATCCATTCGACAAGCTCAGGATGAAGAGGTTTTCGTAATTGGTGGAGGACAAATTTATAAATTATTTATAGATTTGGCTGACAAATTATATATAACTCACGTGGATGAAAGTTTCCCTGAAGCAGAAATATTCTTCCCTATTATAGAAGAAACAAAATGGCAAAAAACAAAAAGTAAAAAATACGAAAAGGATGACTTAAATAATTACAATCTAGAATTCGCTGAATATACAAGAAAATAATTTAAGGATCTTCGTCTGTTTTTATACGAATAAATACATCTTTGCCTTCGGGAGATTTTTCTTTTAGATATTTTCTTTTTTTATTCTTTTCAATTTTTGCAATTAACTCTTTTTCTAAATCGAAATTCATTGTCTCACACATACCTAGAATAAAAATCATAACATCTGCAAATTCTTCTGCTACACCAGGCTCCATTTTATTATGTTTAGAAAAGGCTTCCGAAAGTTCTTCATGTGCACGACAAAATTCCAAAGCAATATCTTTCGTGTTGAATCCTTTCTCCAACTTATTCCTCATCACTTCTTTTTGTAATTCTTTTAAATCAATCATTTCTTTAATATACTCCCAAAAAGTGGCAAATACAAATCATTTTTAATATCAATTAACAATTCTTTTTTATTTATTTTATCAACAAATTCAACCGGAGCATTTGTTATTAATGCTAGTGGCTGTTGTTCCCTACCTTCCCCCATGCAAAGTACGGAAGATGTAGCTAGACTATCCGCGACATCTGTACGAGACATTTCTAAAACTCTACCGAAAATATCTTTTTTACCTATATAATTTTTAATACCTTTAAATCCAGAATAGCCAAGAGAGACACCCACGATACCAGCGCGCAATGGAAATATCCTACTATCAGTAATAAGTATACCTAGTTTTTTAATTTTAAATATCTTCTTTAATTCTTTTCTAAGAAAATCTGCCGACTTGAAACTGTCCTTAGGTAAAAGTATAAGTTTACCTTTAGCATTTGATTCATCAATACCGGCATTGGCCATAACCATACCATCTTTTATTGTCAGCCAAGTAAGTTTGGTCTTAATAGCAAAAGTACTTTCTCTTTTTATTAATTTAATTTTCTCACTTATTTTCTCTCTAGCATTTTTATATTCAACTGTTCGTCCCTCAGACAAAGCAACGATTTTCGAAGTAATAACAAGAACAGAATTCTCATGAATTTTCTTTATATATTTAAGAATAAATTTAAGCAAATCTTCATTCTCACTAAATATTCTAGTTTTAATCGCTTTAATTTGCATATTTATATTTTAACAGCAAAGTACCTTTTTTATTAAGCTTTTTTATCGATTTTAATACAAAATTATATTTTGTAAATTTATCTCCTAAAAACATCGGTACACCAGTTGTGAAAACATACGGTTCAATCGTAATAAATAGTTCATGAAGCATTTTGTTTTGTAGAAAAAAATTATAAATTTTTGGACCACCAAGTATAGCCACCTTTTTATAATTCATTTCTTTTAAAAAATCAAAAATATTGGAGTATTTTATATTAAAAAATGTTACAGTACCAACTGTTTTTAAATTTTTAACCTTAGAAGTAAAAACAATAGTATTTCTTTTTTTAAGACGAACCTCAGAAACTTTATAAGTGTTATACCCAACTATTACTGCATTAAATTTTAAAAGAGATTTTTGAAAAAAATTCCAATCTTCTTTACTCGTCCAATCTGTGCCAGACTTACCACTCTTTGCTATTCGTCCATCAATACTTACAGCAACATATCCAGTATATTTAATTTTTACTGATTTCTTCTTTCGCATTACCATAGTTTCTTAAAATATGAATTCCTAAATAAGAAAGTGGAGTGTATAAAAATCCCATTAAAACTTTAAAGATCCACCATGGAATTATAATTAATATTATTGTTTTTAAAGAGTAGACACCAATGAAAGCAATGGACATAAAAATTATGGTATCAATTAGCTGAGACCAGATATTGGATAAATTAGAACGAAGCCAGAAAAATCTATCACCGATACGATTTTTAAAAAAGAAAAAAGAAAAAACATCTTGATATTCAGCGATAACAAAAGCTACAACCGAGGCTATAGAAAAACGAACTGAGAGTCCAAAAATTTGATTATATCCCTCTTTGGCCCAGAGACCTTTATCTGCCCAAGGCAAAATAGAAGAAATAAAAGAATAAAATAAAAATAAAACTATGCTTATAACACCAGCCAAAACGAAATTCTTTGCCATTTTCTTACCATAAACTTCTCCAATAACATCTGTCATAATAAAAACAAGTGGAAAAGAAAAAACTGCAACAGATAAGTGCGTACCAAAAAGAAAAGGCATTAATTTTATCCCTAAAGTATTTGCTGCAAAAAGAGAGGTGATATAAAGAGTAAGACAAATAAGAATCTTTTTATAATCTCTATCTGTGAATTGTTGCATAATATTTTTTCTAAAAGCTAGCCTACTCCACTTCCACGCCCATAGAGCGAGCAGAACCGACAATGATATTTATCGCTCCTTCATCATCTTTCGCATTTAAATCAGACATTTTTTTCTTTGCTATTTCCAGAGCTTGAGCTTTAGTTATTTTACCAGCTTTGGTAATAAGATTCTTCCCTGAACCTTTTTCTATTCCAGCTGCTTTTAAAATAAGTCCTGTTACAGGAGGAGTTTTTACAACAAAATCATAACTTCTGTCTTCAAAAACAGTAATAACTACAGAAACCTTATCCCCAACCATCTTAGATGTTGCAGAATTAAACTTAGTGACGAAGTCGCCAATGTTAATACCAGCCTGACCAAGCGCAGGCCCCAATTTCCCTGAAGGAGTTGCCTTCCCTGCTTCAATCTGTAATTTTATTTTCTTTGTTATCTTTTTTGCCATATATATTTTGTTACGTTAAGTACGTAGTTTAGATTAACTTAAATTTTCTTCACTTGCAAGAAATCGAGCTCTACTGGAGTCTCACGACCAAACATTGAAACAAGGACTTTAACTTTTCCACGATCCTGATCCACTGAATTTACTTTACCCTCAAGATCTTTAAATGGACCGTCAGTAATTAAAATAGTCTCACCTATTACCATATCAATATTATGCTTTGATGTTCCAGCATCCATTTTCTTAAAAAGATAATCAACTTCTTCTTTTTTAAGCGGAACAGGATTAACCCCAGCACCAACGAAGCCTGTTACTCTTGGAGTATTCCTTACAATATACCAAGAATCATCAGTTACGATCATATCCACCAAAACATAACCTGGATAAATTTTCTCTTCTACTTCAACACGTTTACCAGCTTTTATTTTTATTTTCTTTTCAATTGGAACAATAACATTAAAAATTTTATCATTCATTCCAAGGGAATCAATGCGCTGTTTTAAATTACGCAAAACGACGTTTTCATATCCAGCATAAGTATGTATTGCATACCAATTTCTAACTGCTTGTATTTCCTGTTTCATCCCGTTAGAAGCAGATCGCGATCAACTCGCGTGTCTGATATTTTAGATTATTAATTTTTATAACATTTAATTTCATATGTTTGTTTTAAAATTGCGATCGCGGCTTCTAACGGGATTTCATAATAAATTTAAGGAATAATTATTTTTTGCAATATTTGTGAAAAGATAAAGTCAAAGATACCCAAATAATATGAAATTACAACAGACAAAATAATAACTATTAAAGTAAAATAAGTAGTTTGTTTTTTTGAAGGCCAAATAACATGTTTTAACTCTGTTTTTGTTTCTTTAAAATATTCAGTAATTTTTGACATAATTTTTAAGATTTTATAATTTCTTTTAAAAAAGCCCCCTTTCAAGGGCTCTTTTAATAATACTCTTTTTACATGAAAAAGTCAAACAAAAACTTAAAAATTATATTTTTGCTTCTATTTTTTGAACCCTTCTTACCAAAGACAAGAAATCATCATAATCAACCTTTTTCTTTAAGTCTCCCTTTATAACAGAAATGTCTCCTTTAACTATTTCCATATTTTCCACGAGAGAACCTATCATTTCTGAATGACTATCTAACTTTCTATTTACAACAATAAAATTCTCTCTAATTCCCTTAAGAGTTTCGCCATGCACTTCATTCAGCGCCCCCAAATAACGATTCATCTCATGGGTAGAATAATGAATACTTTCATCAAATTCGGCTTTCACTTTTTTTACCACTTTCTTCATATTGGTATTCTACCAAATCCTTTTAATATAGCAATATCATATTTATATTGATGAGCCTTTTCTTTTCTATCTATCTGATTTCATAAGTTATAATAACATTTGATGTAATTTTATTTTCTCCAGTTGGAAGTTCAGGAGAAGGAGACGACGCACTTATAGCACTATCCATCATACCTAAACCTTTTGCATACATTGGCATAAGATAATTTCCATTCTCAGAAAAATTTACAATTCGTACAAGACGCACACCGAGGTCGCGTGAAAGGGCTTTAGCTTTATCTTTAGCTTCTTCAATTGCCATTTTGCGAGCTTGCTCTTTGAATTGATCTTCATTTTCAATTGAAAAATTTGGACCATTTATTTCAGAAATTCCAAGGACACCTATGCCTTTTATAATTTCACCAACTTTGGTAAGGTCGCGAACTTTAACTGAGATATATTCTGAAACTTCATAACCTACGATCTTTGGTGCATCTTGCCTACAAGGCATTCCCATTCCTCCATAACAAGGTATACCATAATCATATTTTGGATAAGAACTGTAATTTTCTGTTTTTATATCTTTCTTAGCTATCTTTTGATCTTCTAAAAATGCAAGTACTGCTTTTTCTTTTGCTGTAACTTTATCTTGAGCATTCTTTAATTCTTTTTGATCATCACGAATAGTAAAGTTAACAGTTGCTAAATCAGGCGCAGCTGAAACTTCTCCTTTTCCATCAAAACTAATAGTATTGGAAGCTGTAGCTCCACCACCAATAAAATTATAACCTTTTATTTCAGTAAATATTTTAGTCCCAAAATATACACACAAAATGACCAACAACACAAAACCTGCTTTCATTAAAATAGATTTTTCTTTATTTAATGTTTCCATATATTATTCTGCCTCTTCGAAATATCGCTGTTTTGGCGATTTATTTAATTGCTAATAGCTCAACTTCAAAAATTAATGTTGAATTTGGAGGAATTGGTCCTTGCCCTCTTGCACCATAACCATCTTCTGGGAGTATTGTAAGTGTTTTCTTTTCGCCAACTCTCATCCCAACAATTCCTTTATCCCAACCAGCAATTACTTGTCCGGCTCCTAGAGTGAAAACAAAAGGCTCTACATGCTGGAATTTTGGATCAACATTTGAATCAAAAACTGTGCCATTTTCTAAGCGACCAGTATAATTCATAACAACTGTATCTCCTGTCTGCGCAGGCAGGCCTGTTTTTGCTATTTCTCCAACAGGAATTGTATTGTCAACTTCATTATTCACTATATTATTTACTATATTGTTTGTATTGTCATTATTATTTAAAGGCATATTTACTTTATTATTTATACTGATAAAAATCAAAAACCCTATTAAAACTAAACAAATTACAACTGCTAAAACTATATTCATCTTATTTTTATGTTCCATAACTTAAAAAAATTATTAATAATTACATTAATAATATACTTTATATTTTTTTACACAATATTGACTTCTGGTGTTAATTCTAGTCCAAATTTTTCTTTGACAGATACGATAATTTTATTTGCAAATTCAACGATTTCTGCGCCTTTCGCTCCTCCATAATTTACCAAGACTAATGCCTGCTTTTCATGCACCCCGACATTTCCAGTCCGATATCCCTTCCAACCACACTGTTCAATAAGCCATCCAGCGGGAATTTTAATTAGACTATCTTCTATAAAATAAGGCATAGTTGGATAAAGCGCCAAGAGTTCTTCCAGTTTTCCTTTTTCCCCGCCCGTCTCGCTACGCGAAGCGTTGCGGGCAGGTATAAAAACATTTTTAAAAAAACTTCCAGCGTTGCCTAGAATCTTTGGGTTTGGCAATTTGCTTTGTCTTATAGACATAACAGCGTCACTTATATCTTTTGAACTTTTAACTTCGATTTTATTTTTTTCTAAATAATCCTGTAGAATTTTATAATCTATATTCTTCTTCTCTTTTTTACTTAATCTTAAAGTTATACTGGAAATAAAATATTTATCTTTTAATTTATTTTTAAAGACACTATCTCTATAACCAAGTTCACATTCTTCTTTACTAAAAATCTTTTTCACACCTGTTTCAATATTAAAAGCTTCAACATTTTCTAAAACATCTTTAATCTCCACACCATATGCTCCGATATTTTGTATTGGTGTAGCTCCAACAGTTCCCGGGATAAATGATAAATTTTCAATACCCCAGTATTCATTATTAACTGCAAACATTACAAGATTGTGCCAGATCTCTCCACCCATAGCTCTTACAGAAATAGTTTCAGAATCTTCATTAGAATTCTTTTTTAAAATTTCAATTCCCTTTAACTTATTTAAAACAATAATACCATCAAAATTTTTAGTAAAAAGTACATTACTTCCTCCACCTAAAAATATCTTTTTATTCTGTTTGAATTCTGATGAAACGAAAAGCTCTCTTAAATCTGTTTCATTATTTATTTCAACGAAAAATTTAGCCTCCACATCAATACCGAAAGTGTTCAATTTAGATAAATTATAATTCTTAGAAATCTTCATATTAGAACTATACAAAAACCCCCCTATCTATGCAAGAAAAGTTTATAGTGAAAAAAGTTACATAATTTTCTACACTGCAGGCAATTCTAAGAAGAAAGTAGACCCCTTGCCAGAACCTTCTGATTCTGCCCATACTTTACCTTTATGAGCTTCTGCAATTAATTTCACAGAGTAAAGACCGTATCCAGTACTGTCTACATTTACCTTAACAGAATCCTTACCTCGCCCACCTTCTGTAAATAAATTCTTTTTATCATCTGGATCAATACCGATGCCTGTATCTCTCACAGACAATTTAATTTTTCCATTGCCGTCTTCAAGCCCCACTATAATTTTCCCCTCCTTCGTGTATTTAATAGAATTTTCAATTAAATTATTTACCGCTTCTTTGAGCCAGACAGAATCGCCTAAAAGATTATAATTATCATCTTTGCCGTCTTTTAATTCTGTTTCTAATTTTAATCCCCTTGCTTCGGCTGAAATCAGTTTGTCAGATATTGATTTCAAAACTATTTCTTTAAAATCAATCGTCTTCATATCATATTTAATCAACCCTTTTTGCATATTGGCGACATTCAAAACAAGATCAACCGTCTCTATGCCCATATTGTCTGATTCAAGACCCTGTTCTGCCCTCTTTTTTACTTCATCATTTACATCACCAAAGGTTCCATCCAATATTCCGGCAAAAATATATTTTGAATGAGTAAAAGACCCCTTCACTTTATGAGTAACAAGATGCACCAAGCTTTCCCTTTGCTTAATTAAATCTTGAAGATCAATATTAAGTTTCGCCAATTCTTCTTTCTGCTGTATTTCCTTTTTGACACTTCTGATTAAGAGATAACCAAAAATTATTGAAGCAGTAAAGGTAACACCAGTCAAAACCACATTAATGAAAACTTTAACAAAGAAAAATTGCGAACCAATAAGTATTGCAAGACCCCATACGAGTGCTTGAGTCGCAATGAGTTTGAAATTGAAAGCATTATATTTAACAACAAGATACGCAAGAATACCAATAAAAATAGGCATGACAAACAAACCTATTTGAGCCATTTCCCAATTCTCAGTGATACTTCCAATTATGTTACCAGAAGAGAATGCTAATAGAAATAAAATAATGCCAGAAGTAAACAACCATGCTTCTTTTCTTTGTTGTTTTGTATGTTCTTTTAAAAGACTTGACGTTAAAAAAATAAGAAAAACAACAAGAATAGCTTCTACTATATATGAATAATAAATAATAAAATTACCCTCACTCACAACACAAGTGTTAATATCGACACCAGGTAATAAATATTTTGTCGGCAAAAGAATAAGAATTGGGAAAATTGGAGAAAATAGAATAATTTTCTTTATAAAAGACAAATCTTGTTTAGCTATAAAAACATAACACAAATACACAACACTTATATAGATAAAAATCTCAACCATAATCTGAATAGACCAGAAAAATAAAGCGTTCAACGGATTGTTTCCTGCCCAAAGTAATAGATCAAGAAAAACCCAAATGGAAAATAAAAGTGTCATAGCAAAAAATATTTTAGCTGATAAATCTTTTCTTGCTTTAAAAAGAAGAAGAAAACCAAAGACCAAAGCAAAAATTACTGAGACACCATGAGAATAATACAGCAATGTCGAAGGCACACTACTAGAGAAGAAAAAATATTGAGCTGACTCCCATGGACAAAAAAGATTTTGCATATCTATTTTAATAATTTAACTGTTAAATTTTTGAAGCCTCCACCAAATTTGTAAGAAATCCTAAGTTTAATCGATTGACTTTTTTTTGCTTTAAAAGACTCAATTGGAAAAACAACAGGACCATTTAAAGAAAGTGTGTCACTTATTTGTAATTTATCGGTAAGGATTGTAATGCTTGATAAAAATATACTATTAACTATAGCATTCTTTTCTGCCTTAAAGTCAATAATATGGTTAAAAAATTCATTACTCGGTGAATTAAAAGAAATTTCATGTAATAATTCTTTTTCGCTCACAATTTTACATCTATCATTACCAGGAAATCCTTCCCATAAATGTTGCACCATTTTTATCTTAAATCCATATAAATTAAAATCTGTATTTGCTAAAGATATATATGTCTTCTGAGCTTTTGGTATAAAAATTGTATTTGCTTTAACCGCTTTTCTATTATGTAAATTATTTATTGCTTGTATTTGAAATTCGTCAACCATACCCGTGGTAAGCATTTCCATAATAACCACATCAAAATGAACATTTTTAGGATATATAAAATTTTTAGCATTCCCTATTAATAATTTAATTTTTTTACTGAAATTATTCTCAGTAAAGGTTTTTTTTGCTATTTCTGCAACATAATGATCATATTCAATAGCAAAAACTCTTTTTGCCCCTGCTCGTGCAGCAAAAAGAGCCATAATACCAGAACCAGTTCCAGCATCTAAGACTGTGTGATGTGACTTAACTATTGATCTAACAGCATCTCCAAAAATTTTGGTTCTTTTTGAATCAATAAGGCATTGTCCTACTAAATCTATTGAACTAAAAGCTTTATCTCCCATATATTAAATTACTTTAAAAAAATTAATAATTAGCTGATAAAAATATTTTATAATTTCAAGACCACCGGCAATCAAAAAAACCCAGTACAAATTAGTTAATAAAGAACTTGAGAAAAAAATATTCCAATCTCTTTTTGTTAATCCATTATATTGAAAAGCTCCTTTCCTCATATAAGCAGTTACGATAAAAGCATTTGATGTAAGTGATAAAACTAAAACTGTTACAAAAGTATTTTTATCATGCACAAAATTAAACAATTTTCCCCAAAAGTTTTTTTTAAATTGTAAATCTTTCAATGTTTCTAGCGCCAACCAATCTTTTTTAAACCAATCATAAAATTTTAAAGTACCTAAATCTATAAAAACAGACAAAATCATAACAATGATAATACCTTTTGTAAAACCAAAATAAACCAAAAAGAAAGATACTGCTAAGTAATCATATAAATAGGTAAAAATATAATAAGAACTAATACCAGTAATCCAAAGTCTTAATCTGGCAACATACTTAGGATTTTTAATAGTTAAACTTGTTTGAGTATCTACCATAAATAATTTTATTGAATTTCACTCGAAAGATCTGGGTCTGTAATAATTTGATAATCTTTAGTATAAAAAGCGCGCCTGAAAGTCAACAAAATAGATACAAGTGTAATAATTATTAAAACTAAAAAGAAAACCTTTGATTTTCTATCCATATCATTATACTACCACAAAAATGGGACATAAAAAACCATTGCGCAAAGATAATCATACTACAAAATTACTATTTTACTTTCTCGGTTTGGAAAAAACTTTATGCCGATATAGTAAGGACTGTCCTTGCTACTAGTATTCTAGATTTTTTTTAATTAGTGCCCTAACCTCAGAAAACATAAATAAATTATCCACCTCGTTGATAGATACCCATTTATACTCGCTGTGTTCTCTTTTGTTTAAAATTATTTCATTCTCTTCTGATAAAATATTTAAAAAATATACACGACATTTTTTATGGCTGGAAACAGTTAATACATCAACTATTTGGGGTTCAGAGAAAAATTTTTGTATAGATAAGCCCGTTTCTTCATATAATTCTCTTCTACCAGCTGAAAAAATATCTTCATTTTTATCAATACCACCTCCGGGCAACTCATATAAATTTGGAAAACTATCGGTGCTAGCTCGTCTTAGCACTAAAACAGTATCATTTTTTTTAACAATAAGTTTTACTATGTTCAATTCTATTCCATCTTTGCGCGCTTTATCTAGTAGTTTCTGGCTTATATTTAATAAATCTTTTTCAGAGATTGCCATTGTATTCATTTTTTCTTTTTCAATACCAATAATACTGAGTTTCCAAGAAGAAAATGCGGAAATCTAGAATTCATAAATATATTTTTAATTACTGCAACTCGCTCGGGCTTATATGAAACAACAGCTACTTCGTCAAAAAATTTATGTAATACTTGTCTTTCGTTTTGATCTGAAACAACTTTAAGTGCAATTTCATTTAAAATTTGAAAAACTTTTTTAATATTTCCTTGATTTAATGCATTAAGCAAGGTCTGGCTGAATCCACTAGATTGTATTTTTATATCAATAAATTCATCATATTTTGAAAAAATATTTTTAGCCTTTTTGTGTAAAGAGCTTTGTGGTGAATATGTTTCAACACTTGACAAGTCTTGTCTCTCGGGTACGAATCTTTCATCCATCCACACAAGATAAGAAAGACCTGATGCAATTCCAACTGGTGCGCTATTTGATTCATCAATCATTAAACCATTGTTTTCACATGCTAACATCCACCAGCTAGTTGTCTTTTTTTTAAAATGAGAAGATTTTCTTTTATTTTTTATATAGCTAAAATCAGCCATATCTAATTTATAAAAAGAAGGCAAGACGACTAATGCTACACCTTCAGGTTGCATTATTCTATAAATTTCCTTTAGAGCACCTATTGGATCAGACACATGCTCTAATACATCACAGCAAATAACCATTTGCGCAGAATTAGACTTTATGGGAGATTTTAATATGTCACCTACAATTCCATTAATTTCTGGGTATATTTTTTCTTCTGGAACACCTTGTGTCTTAAAAAAATTTTTATCAAAATAATCAAGAGAAAGGTCAACCCCTGCGTAGTTTATCCCTTTTTTGCTCATTTGAAACCGCAAAGACCCTTCCGCTTTTATGCTTCCATGTATATTACTTCCAAAATCCAGAACAGAAAGAGTTCCAAGTTTACTCGCAACACTCGCTAGTAATCTACTTTTGTTTATTGTATAAGGAGACGATAAAGTCCTATCTAAATATAATTTAGCATATTCGCCAGTATTATAATGGTTATTCGCTCCGTTTGGTTTTGCTTCTTGCATAAATAGATTTTAACACGGCAAGACTGTTTGAGTTAATTTATAAAATGTCGTTAGGCTTTGCTTAAAGAGTTTTTGGGGGTAACTAAGCAAGAACAGTTCTTGCTAACACATGGTTTGCGAAAGTAGATTACGGGGATTTTAATTCGTATAAATACGCTGTTAATTTTTCAAATTTCTCTGTTTTTAAAAGTTGAAATTTAGTGTGTTGATTTATGTCTATTGGGAATACAACACATAAAATTTTTGTTTTAGGCATTCCTTCCTTTGCAATTTTATAGGCCATTTTATCGACTAATCCAGGGAAAAGATAGAGATAAATAAATGTTGCTTGATAAATATTTGCTTTTAGGCAATTTTTTCTAAATATTTCAATTTTTTTTAATCGATTATGTTTAATTAAAAATAGAGTTTTAAAATAAGGCCATGGAGATATTTCATAGCCAACTGCTCTTGAGACATTAAAATTAGAAAGACCCAACATTAAAACACGACCATCACCACACCCAAGATCATAAAGAACATCACTAGAAGAAAGACCACCAAATAATAAAATCTTCTGGATATATTTTCGAGAAAGCGGGACATAGGGTGCGCCAAATATTATAGATATGAGTCCTGAAAACAAAAAAATCAATGCAAAAATAAATAAAATTACATTAAATATAAGCGCAAATAGTAGGACAATCAAAAAAAAAGACATCATGCTCCTAACTTTAAAACATAATACCCACAGAATCAAGTAGAGATTTGAGAATTCTCACGAAAATTATTCTTTCGATACTGTAGTTTAGTAAATATACCTTTTACACAAACTTATGTTTTTTATCATAATCTAACAACTTCAATAATTAGGAGAAAAAAGACCCCAGTGCTAAAATAAAGCTATGAAAACTTTAAATATAAAAAAAACATTTTTAATCCTTTCTTTCTTGTCGTTTCTGTTTTTTTCTTATGCATTCGCTTATACAATACCGTGTCCTGCGCCAGATATAGGTAAAAATTGTGGCGCAGTTAATTCATATAATATATATACTAGTTGTAGTTTAAGTGGTTCAGATATTTATGGTGGTAATAGAATATTAGGTGGACAAAAGTGTGTGATAGGAGGAGGAACTGATTTTGCCGGGTATCGTATGGACGGTACGAGTACGCCAACTAGTTCCACTCCTACTATTTCTTTAGGTGATGGTGTGGCGCCTGGTTGGACTTATAGTAAAACAGGGGAACTTTTTGCAAGTGGTATTCCAACAGGAGAATGGACGGCTGATATTTATCATATTTATAGATTTTTTGGAGGCGCTGTAACAAGCATTCTCTGGTCTGCTGATGATGAATCTATGTTGCAGATCGGTTCAAGTTATAGTTATTGGACTGGATGTAATAGTGATGGTTTTAGAAGTGTTTTTGATGCTAGCTGTCCAGCTAAGACCTTTATGGGTAGTAATAGCACAACTGCTAATCCAGGCGACCCTATTATATTTTCTGTTCAAAATGATCTTCGCCCCAACAATGGTTCTGGCACATGGGCTTCTGGAGATGCCTCTATCACACTTCAAGAAGTGACAGCATGTTATACTTCTGCTTATAAAATTTGGCAAGGTGGATACAATAATACTAAAACTTTTAACCCAACAGCAGCTGGTGTATGTACTGATCTTTCCGCTCCAGTCTGTGCTATCAGCACTTTTACCTGTTCCAGCAATACTGTCGCTTGGAGCACATCGAATTGTTCCAATGTTTCAGTAAAGAATCCTAGTAGTAGTACAATTTCTACTCTTGCAACAGGTAGTAGTACTCCTGTAGTAAATGGTGTATACACTCTTACTACAGAAACAGGAAGTTCAACTGCAACTTGTAGTGTCCCAGTGCCAGCTATAAATGCAAAATGGGTTAGTACTGGAACAGACACAATGACCATCAATCTCACTCCTGGTCAGAATTCAATTACTGTCCCTTTTGATTTTTGGAATTCGGGAGCAAGTGGGAGTACACTGAATGTGACGGGGTGTCCTCCTACTAAAACAGGACCAGGCAATATTACTGTTCCTCCTTCATGTCAAGGAACTTTAACTGTTCCATAATTTAGATAAATCTATAAAATAACTCAATTTTAGTTATTCACAAGTTAAGAACAAGCGCTTGCCAAAAGCGCTTGTTTTTGGTATAATGATAAATGAAAAGAGAAAGGGGGTGCCGTTATGCGGCAACTCAAGTTCCTCGTCATTCTAGTTCTGCTCGCCCTTCTGGGTGGGTGGACAGCGATCGGCCAAACGGTCGACTGCGCGGAATTCAAATCCTTCCCAGCATTCTTCACAACAGGAGAAGGCAACATCTGTGGATGGTTTTCCATCTTCACCCCGATTCAGTTTGGCAAGGGGTGGATCACCACTTTTTCCGCGGAAAACTCGTGGGCATCTGCTCATAGAGTCCAAGCTGGATTTGTTTTCAACGCTACCCCCAGCCAGCGAGAAGCCGGAATCTGGGATATCGCCACTTACTACACCTATAGCGACAAGTGGGGCAATGTTTCGTCAGGTTCTGCCATGGGAATGACTGTTTGGCTTGACCCTGGTCAAGTTAGCACCATCTTGTTACAAGCCGCTAAAGGATGTGATATCCATGGTCAAAACTGCGAAAAAGCCCCCGACCCCGAAATTACGGTTTCTGGATTGGTGCTCTTTGGTTTTTACGCCGCCTCACCCGAAGTGTTGCGGGCTCTCAAGTCTCCATCTCTCCAGATGGAGAATCTCGAGACTGGTGTGATCCTCACGATCACCTTCCAGAAACCGAAACCACCCGCTCTCGCCACTATCGTGGCGACGGCGACGACTGGCGGTGTCCAGGTCTCCTGGACTGCCGTGAACGCTCCCAACGGGGTCGTCTCGATCTATTTGAACGGTAAACCCCTTTGGAATCAGCTCCCCAAGGGGACCGAAACCGACTGGGGCGTGCCTCTCGGTACGCACCGGTACTGCATCCGGGCAGTCAACCCGGACTGGACGGAGACAGACGATCTGGCCTGCTCTCAGATAGTGGTCCAATAGTGGACCATCGCATCAAGGTTACTCTCCCGACCTTTCAAGGGGAGAGAAGTTGCGAGACCCTCGTCTCGCAAAACATCAAGGCGTCCCAACGGGCCCCGTAGAAAGGGCTATCAGTTGGACGCCTTTTCTATTGCCGATTTTTAAATACAATCACGTTAAACACTCGGTGTTTAACAAATTAAAC
>Ga0265292_1000081_pt1 | contig 198997 bp, 193 predicted proteins | sample Munlanlewell296A_FD_189080 | JGI IMG/M metagenome (GOLD analysis project Ga0265292, IMG submission 189080) | Leachate microbial communities from a municipal landfill in Southern Ontario, Canada - Leachate well 296A | ecosystem: Engineered > Solid waste > Landfill > Unclassified | place... | reverse complement strand
TTTATTCGCTCATCGAGGGTTAAATGGATAAATTGACGCCCTGTCCCTTTATTCTTACTTTGCTTTGGTTTTGTCATATACCTGATATTTTATATCAGGTGTTGCATTTCTTTGTTGAACTCGGGACTCTCTTCCTTGCCAAGAAATCGGATATATTATATAATTCCTTATGCGAAGCGACGACCACGGGAAAAAAGACGAAATCTACGAAAAGTATAAAGAGCTGATCGGCGAGGCGCCGGAAGAATGCGAAGCCTGCGGCGGCGCCCTCGACCTGGAAAAAGTCAACCTCGAAGATTATCAAGACAGCAAACTCTACATGATGGAAGGTGTCCCCGCCTACGTTTGCCAGGAGTGCGGCGAAATCTGGGTCCCCGAGCCGATCATGAAAGAATTCGAGAAGATGATCGAGACCGCCAAGAGCAAGCACGCTCTCCCGGTGGTCCCGGCGGTCCCGGCCGTCAAGCGGAAACCAAAGATAACTAAAAGGGGGAAATGATCGATGGAAATTGAAATTGGCAAATCAAAAAAATCGCGGCGGGCGTACGGGTTTGACGAAATATCTCTCGTCCCCTCGATCATCACCATCAATCCGGAGGATACCGACATCTCGGTCGAGATCGGCCGGCAAAAGCTGACCGTCCCGATCATCGCCTCCGCCATGGACGGCGTGGTCAGCCCGAAGACCGCCGCCATCATGAGCCGGCTGGGCGGGCTCGGCGTGCTGAACCTCCAGGGGGTCTGGAGCCGTTATGAAAATGCCGAGAAGATTTTGGAACAGATCGCCGCGGTCTCCAAGGATGAATACGTCCCGCTGATGCAAAAGCTCTACCTGGAACCGGTCAAGCCGGAGCTGGTCATCAAACGGATCAAAGAGATCAAGGCGGCCGGCGGCATTGCCGCGGTCTCCTCTATCCCGCAGGAAGCGCTCGAGCTCGGACCGATCGCCCGCGACGCCGGCGCCGATATTTTTGTCGTCCAATCGACCGTCCTCTCGACCAAGCACAAGTCGAGCAGTTCCGCCCCGCTGGAGCTAAAGAAATTCTGCGCCGAAATGAAGATCCCGGTGATCGTCGGCAACTGCGTCACCTACGAAGTGGCGCTGACCCTGATGGGGACCGGCGTCGCCGCCGTTCTGGTCGGCATCGGCCCGGGCGCGGCCTGTACTTCGCGCGGCGTCCTGGGGGTCGGCGTCCCGATGGCGACCGCCATTGCCGATTGCGCGGCGGCTCGCGACTCGTACTTCAAGGAAAACAACGTTTACGTCCCGATCATCGCCGACGGCGGCATGGCGGTCGGTGGTGATATATGTAAGGCGATCGCCTGCGGCGCCGACGCGGTAATGATCGGTTCCCCGATCGCCAAGGCGGCGGAAGCACCAGGCCGTGGTTTCCACTGGGGAATGGCCACCCCGTCGCCGACCCTACCCCGCGGTTCCCGCATCCGGGTCGGGACGATCGGCACCCTGCGCGAGATCATCTTTGGGCCGGCCAAGTTCGACGACGGCTCGATGAACTTTGTTGGCGCCCTCCGCACTTCGATGGGGACGCTCGGCGCGGCGACGCTTAAAGAGATGCAGCAGGTCGAGGTCTATATCGCCCCTTCCCTCCTGACCGAAGGGAAAGTTTACCAGAAGGCCCAGCAGTTGGGAATGTATAAATGACGCTGAAACACGACCTGATCGTTGTCCTCGATTTCGGGGCACAGTACAGTATGCTGATCGCCCGCCGCGTTCGTGAATGCAACGTCTATTGCGAAGTCCTCCCCCACGATGTCTCCGTGGCTGAACTGAAACGGCGCCAGGTCAAAGGAGTGATCCTCTCTGGCGGCCCCGGCTCGGTCTACGAACCAGACGCCCCCAAGGCCGACCCGGAGCTGTGGCGTTCGGGTATTCCTATCCTCGGTATCTGTTACGGCCTGCAACTGATGGCCAAGGAGCTGGGTGGCGAGGTTAAGCCGGGGAAGAAACGGGAATACGGCAAGGCCGACCTCCAGATCGACGACCAATCAAATCTTTTTGCCGGCCTCCCTAAACAGATCCCCTGCTGGATGAGCCATGGCGACACAGTTGCCAGCCTCCCACCGGGATTCAAACAATTAGCCCATACGGATAATACCGTAGCGGCCGCGGCCGGCGATCCAGCGCGGAAGCTGTTCGGGGTCCAATTCCACCCCGAAGTTGTCCATACCCCCCAGGGGCTCGAGATCATCAAAAATTTCGTTTATATCGTCTGCGATTGCAAGCCAACCTGGACGACAGCCAATTTTATCGAAGAACAGGTTAAAGATATTCGCGCTCTGGTTGGCCGGCAAAAAGTGCTGCTCGCCCTCTCCGGCGGTGTCGATTCGACCACGGTGGCCGCCCTGATGAGCCGGGCGATCGGCGACCAGCTCATCTGCATGTTCATCGACCAGGGTTTTATGCGCAAGAACGAAGCGGCCAAGATCGACGAGCTCTTCGTCAAGCGGTTCAAGGTTAATTTTCTCAACATCAACGCGGCGGAACTTTTCTTCGGCAAGCTCCGGGGGATTATTGACCCGGAAGAAAAAAGGAAGATCATCGGCGAGAATTTTATCCGGACCTTTGAGGTGGAGGCAAAGAAACTGGGCGAGATCCTCTATCTGGCCCAGGGGACGCTTTATCCTGACGTGATCGAAAGCGCCGTGCCGGGGACGACGGCCGGCAAGGTCGCCAAGAAGATCAAGACCCACCATAATGTCGGCGGACTCCCGGAAAAGATGGGCTTTAAGCTGATCGAACCGCTCCGGATGCTTTTTAAGGACGAGGTCAGGGCGATCGGGCTCGAACTGGGGGTGCCGGAAGATATCATCACCCGCCAACCGTTCCCCGGTCCTGGTCTCGCCATCAGGATCATCGGCGAAGTGACCGAAGAGCGGGTCAATGTCCTCCAGGCGGTTGACGACATCGTCGTCTCCGAGATCAAGCTGGCCGGTTTTTACAAGAAGGTCTGGCAATCTTTTGCCGTCCTCCTGCCGATCAGGACGGTCGGCGTCATGGGCGACAAGCGGACTTATCTCAATACCGTGGCCGTTCGGGCGGTCACTTCGACCGACGCGATGACCGCCGATTGGGCCCGCCTCCCCTACGATCTCCTGGAAAAGATCTCTAACCGGATAGTCAACGAGGTCCCGGAAGTGAACCGGGTGGTCTACGACATCTCCAGCAAGCCCCCGTCGACAATTGAGTGGGAATAGCCCTCACCCTATCTATAACAAAGTAGGGGAAATGTCGTGTAGCGGCGGTCTTTAGACCGCCATCCCAAAAATAAATGGCGACCTAAAGGTCGCCGCTACGTATCTTCTTGGCAATCACCGACAAATGTAGAGGCGGTCTTTAGACCGCCATCCCAAGAATAAATGGCGACCTAAAGGTCGCCGCTACATTCCGGAACAGAACCGTCATCCACATTTCTAACGGACAACCGTTTGCCTGGCCCGTTGATGCTCCTGCCAGGTCTTTGAGAAAATATGACCCCCATCAGGTTTTGCCACAAAAAAGAAATAATTGGTCTGGGCCGGATAGACCGCCGCTTTGATCGATTCTAACCCCGGATTACAGATCGGCCCCGGCGGTAATCCTCTTCGCTTATAAGTATTATAAGGCGATCTTACCGACAGCTGGTCAAGATAAACGATCTTGCTCGGCCGCTCCAGCGCGTACTTGACGGTCGGATCGGCGGCCAGCGGCATCCCTTTGGCCAGCCGGTTATGGAAGACCGACGAGATGACCGCCCGCTCCTCCGGCTTTTGCGCCTCTTTTTCAATGATCGAAGCGAGCGTCAGCGTCTCATGCAGGGTCAGTTTCGTCTCTTTTTGAGCAGTCAACCAGAACGGGACAACGACCTGTTCGAAGCGGTTGACCATCGCCTCCGCGACCGTTTCCGGTGAAGCGGTGATGAAAAGATGATAAGTATCGGGGAAGAGATACCCTTCCAGTGATTCCGAAGGAATGAACTTGAAAATCCCCCAGTGGCGGAGCCGGAGCTGGGCTGTGATCCCCTCGTTGACCAGACCCTGGAATTCCGCCCAATGGAGATAGCCGGTCTCTTTCAGGGCTAAACCCATCTTATAAATGGAGCTCCCTTCCGGAAAGGTCACCCTGATCTCGGCCTGCGGGACCGTTTCGTTATGGAGGAGCCGGCTGATGATCGCCGGGAGCGGGTCAGCCGGCGCGAATGAATATTCGCCCGCCTTGATCTTATTTTGCAAACCCAACAAACGCACGGTCAGAGCAAAAGCGCTGAAGCGAGGCAAAATCCCTTTGGCCTGTAAGGTCTGCTGGGTTGCTTTAACCGAGGCGCCGGGCGGGATGTTGACCCGGGTCGTTTCGAGGTTGAACGGATCGGCCGGCCAGGAGAGGACCGTAAAGATCGCCAGGAGGCCGAACCAGACGAGTAATGGCTGATTTTTCATCGTTTCTTACTGTCGAGGTATCCCTGGAGGATATTGGCGGCGGCTGACTGATCGATCACTTTCTTTCTTTTCTCCCTGGAGAGCCCGGCCTCGATCAACGATCTTTCCGCCATGACGGTCGTTAAACGCTCATCCCAGGTGACGATATTAAGTTTGAACTCTTTCTTCAACTCGGCCACGAAAGCCAGGACTTTCTCGGCCGCGATCCCGATCTCGCCGGACATTCTTTTCGGTAAGCCGACGACGATCTCGTCGACCCCGTCGTATTTTTTGATGATCCGCTTCAACTCGCGGAGGTCGTCGGCAAAGGTCTCCCCTTTGCCCAGCACCGCTACCCCCTGGGCGATAATCGCCAGCGGATCAGAGACCGCCACGCCGATCCTTTTTTCGCCGTAATCGAGGCCGAGTATCCTCATAGTGATTTGGCCAGCGCCAGGAAAGCCTCGGCAATCTTGCTCGGGTCCTTCCCCCCACCCTCAACTTTGGTCTCTTTCCCGCCACCTTTGCCGCCAACGACTCCAGTGAAAACGTCAGCCAGCTTGCGGGCAGAGAGCCCTTTATCGACCAGGTCCTGGGTAACGGTTATCAGGTAGGTCAAACGGCCGGGGTATGAGGCGACCAGGACTAGCGCGCAGGAGCCGAGCTTCCCCTGGAGCGAATCGGAAACAGCCCGGAGCATATCCATGTTATAGCCCGGTAACTCCTTGAGCAAGACCTTATGGCCGTTAAGCTCTTTGACCTCGCCCAGATAGGCGTCGACGCCGCCGCTGGCCGACTTGGCCATGAGACCTTCGATCTCGCGCTCCGCCTTGGCGATCCGCTCTTTCAGCCAATCAGCCCGGCCGCGCAGGTGGTCGAGGAATTTATTGACGGTCACCGCGTCCTGGCAATCGACGCACGTCCCAAGCCGCTCGATCTCGGTCAGTTCGATCTCGAAAATGTTCGTTTCTAAGGTTTTGCTCCCGCCCGCCTGCTCCTTGTCGAGCTGCAGTTTGCGGTAGCGTTTGATCATCGCTTCAATGTCATCGCGGAGCTGTTTGGCCGTATAGACGACGTAGACCTTGGCCGCCTGGCCGGCCAGCGCCTCTATCCGGCGGACCCCCGAACCAAGCGCCCCTTCGCTAACGATCTTGAAGTAATGGATATCACCGGTATTAGCGACATGGGTCCCGCCGCACAACTCGAGGCTATAGGTGCCGATCTTGAGGACCCGGACCTGGTCGCCATACTTCTCGCCGAACAGGGCAGTCGCGCCAAGCTTGACCGCTTCTTTATAGGACTTTTTCAGCACCTCGACTTTGAGTTTCTCGTTGATCTTTTTATTGACCAGCGATTCAACTTTCTGCAGTTCATTTAGGGAAAGAGCGTGGAAATGGCCGAAGTCGAAACGGAGCTTATCGGGCCCGACATATGACCCGGCCTGTTTGATATGCTCACCCAGCGTCTCGCGCAGCGCCTGGTGGAGAAGATGGGTCGCGGTATGATGGGCCTGGGTAGCTGTTCGTTTTGCCGCGTCGATTGTCGCCTTGACGCTCTGGCCGACTTTTAGGTCCTCGAGACGGTCAACTTCGTGCAAGACCGTCCCCTGCGGGGTGACGAGCGTGTTCAGGACCATTAATTCCTTTTTATCGAACGCCAGTATGCCGGTATCACCGATCTGGCCGCCCGATTCGCCGTAAAAGGGGGTCTTTTCCAGGACAACCAGATTATGGTCGGGAAAGATCGCCTGGACTCGGCTCTCTTCGACCGTCTTTTCGTAACCGGTGAAGTTGGTCGGCTTGAGATGGGCGAGGTCGAGGCTTAAGAGTATCTTTTTCCGGTCACCTTCGAGGCCGCTCTGCCGCGCCCGATCCTTCTGGGCCGCCATCTCTTTAGCAAACCCGGCCTGATCGACCTGCAAACCTTTTTCGGCGCAGAGCTCGATCGTCAGCTCGATCGGAAAGCCATAGGTGTCGTGCAGTTTGAAAGCTTCCGCCCCGGATAAAAGTTTATCATCACCATGCCGGGCCGCCATCTCCTCGAACAGCTTGAGCCCCATTTCCAGGGTGGCCAGGAAATTAGTCTCTTCTTCGGCCAGGACATCCGCGATCAGGGCCGCCTTGGCCGGGAGGTTCGGATAAAATTCACCCATCCCGGCGATCACCACTTTGGCCAGTTCAACCAGGAACGGCCGGTCGATGCCGAGCTTGCGGCCGTAACGGACGGCGCGGCGGATCAGCCGGCGGAGGATGTAGCCCCGGCCGGAGTTACCCGGCAGGACGCCGTCGGCGATCAGGTTGGTCACTGCCCGCGCGTGATCGGCGACGATCTTACTGGCGACGGTATCGTTCGTCGCGGCAAAGGCTTCCAGCTTTTTCAAGAGCGGGGCGAAAAGATCGGTCTCGAAGTTATCGCTGACCCCCTGCAGGACGGCGGTGATCCGCTCAAGGCCCAGACCAGTGTCGATCCCTTTCTGCTGCAACGGGATAAGCTCCCCTTTCTCGTTTCGATTGAACTGGATAAAGACGAGGTTCCAGATCTCGAGGAAACGGTCACAATCGCAGCCGGGCGCGCAATCCGGCTTACCGCAGCCGTGATCTTCCCCCAGGTCGTAATAGATCTCGGAACAGGGACCGCAGGGGCCGGTCGGGCCGGCCGCCCAGAAATTATTATCCTCGCCCAGCCGGAAAATGATCTCCTTGGGCAGGCCGATATGCTTCTGCCAGATGTCGTAGGCCTCGTCGTCTTTTTCATAAACGGCGATCTTCAGCTTGGTCACCGGAATAGCGAATTCCTTGGTCAGCAGTTCCCAGGCTAACTGGATCGCTTCCTGCTTAAAATAATCGCCGAACGAAAAGTTTCCCAGCATTTCGAAGAAGGTGTGGTGGCGTGGCGTCCGGCCGACCTGTTCGATGTCGTTCGTCCGGATACATTTCTGCACGGTGGTCGCCCGCTTGAACTGCGGCTTTTCCTGCCCCAAAAATATCGGTTTAAACTGGAGCATGCCGGCCAGCGTTAATAGCACAGACGGATCGGCCGGGACCAGTGAAGAACCCGGCAAGACCTTGTGCCCTTTACTTTCGAAGAACTTGAGGAACTTAGCTCTTATTTCCGAGCTTTGCATCTACTATCTCCCTTATTTTGGCCTGGATCTCATCGATCCCCTGGTTATCGGTCCGGACGACCTTGATCCGGGCGGGATCAGCCCCGGCTAATTCAAGATATTTCCCCCTGACCCGCTGGTGGAAGTCGAGCACTTCCTGTTCAAAACGGTCGGGGCCGCGCGACTGGGTCGCCCGTTTCAGGCCGATCTCGGGTGAAACATCGAGCAGAATGGTCAGGTCAGGCTGGATCCCTTTGGAGGAGACCATGTTGAGGTAGCGGACCAGGTCTTCGGGCAAGCGCCGACCGCCGATCTGGTAGGCGATCGTCGAGTCGGTAAAACGATCAGAGATGACGACCTTCCCTTCCCGCAGAGCCGGAGCGATGATCTTGCTGACGTGTTCCGAGCGGTCGGCGGCAAAAAGATAGACCTCGGTCGTTTCGTCGAGGACACTGTCCGGGTCAAGGAGGAGGGTCCGGATCTGCTTGCCGACCTGCGTCCCACCCGGTTCGCGGGTCAACAGGACCTGTAATCCGAGGCTTTCCAGGTACGGTTTGAGCCGGGTCGAATGGGTCGATTTACCGCACCCTTCCGGTCCTTCAAAAGTTATGAACATTGCTTGTCCTTTCTAGCTGGCAGCCAGGCTAAAGCCCAGCATGAATTCCCGGCGCATCGAACGATAAGTTACTTCAAGATTATAACAATGCAGTCGGAAGAATAAAGTATAGTCTATATCCTCGGGCGACCAGTTGTCAAGAAAATAGGAAGCTTTGACCCGGCAGGCCGTCTCGCCAATGCGGAAGCGGAGGTCCGGCAGGAGCCGGTCGGCCGCCCGGAAACGGTACATTTCAAAAAGGAACGGGCTTTGCCCGTCAAAGAAAAAGTAGTGCTGATATCCGAGGTGCGCATTAACATCATTGCCAAGATCGCCGCCGAGGTCGACCAGAGCCGAGGGCTTGACCCATTTTGCTCCGTTGGAATAGTAAAGCGAATCCCAGCGCAAGGCCGGGGTGACGATAGAGCCAGGGAGGTCGGCATAGACCTTGAATTGTCCGCCGCCGCGCAGATAGCGGCCGGTCCCCTCTTCTTTGACCAGACCGCTCTGCAGTTCCAGGTCGTATTTGGCCAGAGGCGTGAAGAACTGTCCCCCCTGGGAGCGCAGATGAATATCGGGCGTTAAACTGACCCGCTGGTAATTGATCCGTTCCTTATAAGAAATGGTCGCGGCGAGCTCATACTGCTTCAGCCGCGGCGCCAATACGAAATCAAACAGCGGCTTTTCGGTCGATGTGCTCTCGCCTCCGAAAGAATAAAGATTCGTCACCCCGCCAAAGAGGCCGTTGACGCCATTCCAGTCGAGCCGGATATCACCTACATTACGCTCGTTCAAAGAGTAATTAGCCGTGGCGCCGAGTAGTAACCCTTTATTGGCCGCATAGCCGAGCGAGTAAGTGCCGGAGAATTCCCGCCGCTGGTGCCAGGCGAGCCGCTCATTGATATAGGTGCCGTCATCATCATTGAAGCCGACCTCGGGGAATGGCGGCAGGTTCTTCTGCGCTCGCTCCGACGCGCGGAAGTCGTAGATGTAGGTCGGCATCGGGACGACCGGCAGGCCGTTCAACCAGAAATAACCCCAGTAAGCGACTAACCAGCCGTATTCGGGGTAAAGGGTCAGGTTGGCCGCGGTGACCCGGTAATGCGGGTGCTCCAATTCGCAGGTCGTGAACCCGGCCGACTTTAGCTCTAACCTTTCCCGGCTGATACCGATCCAGCCGCCGTCGACCTCCATCCCACCGTAATGGAAACTGACCCCGGTCGCCGTCCCCTTTTGCGAATTGATATCGTAGGCGAGCGAGGCTCCTTCGAAGGTCAGGCCGGAGTAATTAAGTTGAAAACCGTCCTCCGCCTGGAGAGTTTCGGCGGAAGTGTTATAGATGAGATGGGCGCTGGTCAGGTGGAAATCTTTATATTTGACCTCGACCGAACCGCTCGCTTCGAGCCGTTGTTTATCTTTTTCCAGGGAGACGCGGTCGGCGTCGATCGTCAGGTCTTTGAGTTTAGCTTCGGCGGCACAACCGAGGAGGGCCAGGCCGAGCAGGAGGCTAAGTAACGGCCTCATACCGCGATTCTTTACTGCTGAACTTGGCGATCTCCTTGCGGAAGACGAGCTCGATGGTGCCGACGGGGCCGTTGCGCTGCTTGGCAATGATGATCTCGGCCACGTTACCGCGGTCGGTCTGCGGGTTGTAGTAATCCTCGCGGTGGATGAACATGACCAGGTCGGCGGTCTGCTCGATCTCGCCCGAGTCGCGCAGGTCGGACAGCCGCGGGATCCTGTCCGGCCGCTGTTCCACGGCGCGGGAAAGCTGTGACAGGGCGACGACCGGGACATCGAGCTCGCGGGCGAGCGTTTTCAACGAGCGGGCGATATCGGAGATCTCCTGGACCCGGTTCTCGATCTTGCCCCGGCCGCGCATCAGCTGGAGATAATCGACGATGACCAGACCGAGGCCGACCTCAAGCTTGAGCCGGCGCGCTTTGGCCCGGATCTCAATGGCCGAGAGCGACGGCGTGTCGTCGATAAAGATCGGCGCCTCGGAAAGTTTCCCCAGTGCCCGGGTCAGCTTCTTCCAGCCGGTATCGGTCAGGCTGGCGGTCTTGAGCCGCTGGGCGTCGACTTCCGCTTCGGAACAGAGCATCCTCTGGGCGAGCTGTTCCTTGCTCATTTCCAGCGAGAAGATCGCCACCGGGATCTTATGGCGGATCGAGACCTCCTGGGCGATATTGAGCGCAAAGGCTGTTTTACCGACCGAGGGACGGGCGGCGATGATGATCAGGTCGGAGTTCTGGAAGCCGGCCGTCATCTGGTCGAGGTCGGGGAAACCGGTCGTCGTGCCGGTGATCGCCTCTTTCTTGCCGTAGAGCGAATCGATCTTGTCGAGGACCCGCTTGATGACGCTTTCGATCTTGTGGAACCCTTCCCGTTCCCGCTTCATGGCGATATCAAAAATAGATCTTTCCGCGTCGTCGAGTACCCGGTCAACGTTGTCCGGATCGGCAAAAGCCTCGCCGACGATCCGGGTACCCGCTTCGATCAGCCGCCGCAGGACCGCCTTCTCTTCGACGATCTTGGCGTAATACTCCACATTGGCGGCGGTCGGGACGGAATTAAGGAGATCGGCCACGTAGACCGAGCCGCCGACCGCGTCCAGTTTGCCCGATTTGCGGAGCGTTTCCGTGACCGTGACCAGGTCGATCGGTTCTCCCCGGTCGAACAGCTCCAGCGCCGCTTCAAAGATAAAACGGTGGGCATCGCGGTAGAAGCTGTCCGGGCGCAGAATATCGATGGCGCGGACGACCGCGTTCTTATCGAGCAGCAAAGAGCCGATGACCGACTGCTCGGCCGCCAGGTTCTGTGGGGGGATCTTTTCATCAGCCATGTCTTAAATACCTTTAACTTTTAGCGAGATGAAACTCCGCCGATAAGGGGATCGCCCTTTTTTCCTTTTTATCTCTAAACCACTTCTCAAAGTTCAAAATAGTAAAACCAATGATCTTTTTAGTTTTAACGTCCTTTCTGATAAAAAAATCATCCGCCACTTCCGTGGAGATCGCCTTCCTGGGCTTGCCGACAGCTATGTCGAGCAAATCATCGTCTTTGTCGTAATGGAACGTTATTTCTTTTGCCATATAGTCTCACCCACCTTTATTTTGTCTGTAATAAAAAACGTCAGTATCTCTTTTCTCTTATTGCTGGAAACCACTAACAAATACTTGCCTCCGAATATATTGTCATAGTATTTGTAATACAAATGCACATCTTTGTCTTTTTTACTTAACTTAACCAAATCGGGCGAATTCAGGACTTCGGGAATCTTCTTGAGATATGGGCCGACTTCGGGATGTCTTTGCTTAATATGGGTCAGTTTTTCCTGGTTCAAAGAGACTTCTTCCCCAAAAACCGTGATTATCTTTCTACGCATATTGACAATTAATTATCCCACAATTTTAGAGGGGTAGCAAGGAAACTTAAGCCTACATGATAGCGGCTAAGTTACGGGGAAATTCTCTCATTGGCCATAGTTTGTTAATTCAAGCGCGTTTTTGGGGCCTGGGTATTTGCTCAATAGAAAACCAACGATAAAATTGCTAAAGTTTCTTTATTATTAACGAGGCGGTTTGGGTTGACGATTTGCGCTACAAAGCATAATTATCTACTATGTTTGTAATAATGCACTAGATTATTTTGTTTTATTATGATGTATTGTGTTTTCCTTGCGTTCAATGGCGGTTGGGTAAAGTTCAATAATTGCTTCGTCCCATTTAAGACCCATCCAAACAATAATAATACAAAATAATAAATACCAAAATTCCGTTGATAAGAATTGATGGTTTATGGAAAAGGCTAGAATTACAGCTGTTGTAAAATATAACAACATTATGGAGCCACCTAAAATCATATAGATTGGCATGAGAATAAAGAAGAATGTTGTAATTTTCAAAATACATTTATCTACCAATTTAATTAATATATACATTGTTGATGTTGATTTTCTCCCTTTACTTTTTTCATTTATTTATAACAAATATGCTACCATCTTAATAAAGCTCGTTTTTTATCAGCTAATTATTTCTGCCCAAACCCGGGATACTTCAGTTGGTGACAAATTGTCACCAACTCACTCTGATCTGGAAATCCTCAAAGATAGCTAAAGTGTTTTTCATTTAACCCCCAAGCTCTTTTTCAGGTACTTGCCGGTATAGCTGCCGGGAGTTTTCGCTACTTCCTCCGGTGTTCCTTGCGCGACGATCCGCCCTCCCTCTTCCCCGCCTTCCGGCCCGAGATCGATGATATGGTCGGCAGTTTTAATGACATCCAAATTATGTTCGATGACTATGACACTGTTGCCGGTCACGACCAGGCGATGTAAAACTTCGAGTAGCTTCTTGATGTCGTCAAAATGGAGCCCGGTCGTCGGCTCATCCAGTAAATAAAGGGTCCGGCCGGTCGAACGGGTGGCGAGCTCGGTCGCCAGCTTGACCCGCTGGGCCTCGCCGCCGGAGAGGGTCGTGGCCGACTGGCCCAACTTGATATAGCTCAAGCCGACATCGACCAGGCTTTGCAGTTTGCGGGCGATCTGCGGGATGTTCTCAAAAATCCGCAGTGCTTCTTCGACGGTGCTGTCGAGAACATCAAAAATGCTTTTTCCCTTGTAATGGACCTCCATTGTCTCCCGGTTATAACGTTTCCCCTTACAAACATCGCACGGGACGTAAACATCGGGGAGAAAGTGCATTTCGATCTTGACCAGGCCATCGCCCGCGCACGCTTCGCAGCGCCCCCCTTTGACGTTGAAGGAGAAGCGGCCGAGCTTGTAGCCCCGCAGGCGCGCCTCCTGGGTCAGGGCGAACAGGTTGCGGATATGGTCGAAAACGCCGGTGTAAGTCGCCGGGTTGGAGCGCGGGGTCCGGCCGATCGGCGTCTGGTCGATAATTATCACTTTGTCGATCTCTTCGAGGCCGGTGATCTCGCGGTGCTCCCCGGCTTTGTCGATCGTCCGGAAATACTTCTTGGCCAGCGCTTTATAGAGGATGTCATTGACCAGCGAGCTCTTGCCGGAGCCGGAGACCCCCGTCACGCAGGTCAGGAGACCGAGCGGGAAAGCGACATCGATGTTTTTCAGATTATTGTGTTTGGCTCCCTTGACCGTCACGAACTTGCCGTTACCAGGTTTCCTTTCGCACGGGATCTCTATCCGTGACTTTCCGGACAGATAGTGACCGGTGATCGATCGCTCCTCTTTAATAATATCGGTCACTCCCCCGGTGGCGATTATCTCGCCGCCGTGGACCCCCGCTCCCGGGCCAATGTCGACCAGGAAGTCGGCTTCGCGCATCGTCTCTTCATCGTGTTCGACGACGATGATCGTGTTGCCGAGGTCGCGCAGGCGAAAGAGGGTCTCGATCAGGCGGCGGTTGTCCCGCTGGTGGAGCCCGATCGACGGTTCGTCGAGAATATAAAGGACCCCGACCAGTCCGGAGCCGACCTGGGTCGCCAGGCGGGTCCGTTGCGCCTCCCCGCCGGAGAGGCTGGCCGATTCACGGGACAAGGTGACGTAATCGAGGCCGACATCGACCAGGAACTTGAGGCGCGACTTCAGCTCTTTGACGATCTGCTTGGCAATGATCCCTTCCCGTTCGGTCAGGGTCAGGCTATCGATGAAAGCCATGATCCGCTTGATCGGCCGGCCGGAGACCTCGGCGATCGATTGGCCGCCGATCTTGACCGCCAAACTTTCCGGCCGGAGCCGCTGGCCGCCGCAATCGGAACATTTAACGGCGCTCATGTAACGGTAGAGGGCGAAGCGGACATTCTCCGATTTGGTCTCCAGATAGCGGCGGCGAAGATTGTTGACTATTCCGTCATACTCCCCCTCATGCTCCCAGTAGCTCCGCTCCATGGCGTATTTGAACTTGATCGGCTTCTTGCTTCCGTTAAAAATGATATTCTGCTGTTCCTTGGTCAGCTTCTTCCAGGGGGTGTTCAGGTCAAAGTTGTAGGCCTGGCCAACCGCTTCCAGTTTCTGCAAATAATATGAAGCGGCCTCACCCCAGGGGGCGAGCGCCCCTTCCGCCAAAGTCAGGTTCCTGTCGGGGACGATCAGGTCGGGATCGAATTCCAGCTTGTTGCCGAGACCGCTGCATTTGGGGCAGGCGCCGTAAGGGCTGTTGAAAGAGAAGATGCGGGGCGTGATCTCGTCGAGCGAGGTACCGCAATGCGGACAGGCGAACTTTTCGGAATAGAGCTCGTCTTTTCTCTTCTTCCCTTCCCCATGGCTGACGATCATCAAGCCGTTACCGTATTTCAAAGCGGTCTCGACCGATTCGTTGAGCCTTTTCCGGTTCTGGACGGTCGCGGCCAGCCGGTCGACGACGATCTCGATGTCGTGTTTTAGTTTCTTGTTCAGCGCGGGGACCTCGCCGATCTCCCGGATCTTCCCGTCGACCCGGACGCGAATAAAACCATCCTTGGCAATATCGGCGAAGAGCTCCTTGTACTCCCCTTTCCGGCCGCGGATAGACGGGGCCAGGACGACGATCGGTTTGCCGGTCAGATCGTGCAGAATAATATCGACGATCTGTTGCGGCGTCTGGCGCTCGATCTTGCGGCCGCATTTGGGGCAATGCGGGATGCCGATGTTGGCGAACAACAAACGCATATAATCATAAATTTCGGTAACCGTGCCGACGGTCGAGCGCGGGTTGCGCGGCGGCGACTTCTGGTCGATCGAGATCGCCGGCGAAAGACCGTCGATCGAGTCGACATCCGGCTTTTGCATCTGCTCGAGGAATTGGCGGGCATAGGCCGAGAGCGACTCGACATAGCGGCGCTGTCCCTCGGCGTAGATGGTGTCGAAAGCAAGTGACGATTTCCCCGAACCGGAGAGGCCGGTGAAAACAACGAACTTATTGCGCGGGATCTCAAGGTTAATGTCCTTGAGATTATGTTCCCGGGCACCTTTGATGACTATTTTGTCCATTATTTCCTTATCAGCATTGCAATGTGCATTTCGGTTCTAAACCCGTCGAATTCGACGGGTTTAAATGACGAATTGTTGATTTTTTCCCACAATCCTAGTATGAATTGGGACCATTTTCGTGACATCACGAAAATGGTCACTTACTCCTTGCCCGCTGTTCTTACAGGATTCTTTTGCTCGTGAAACCGCTTCTTCAAAGTTTTCCCAGCGTCCATATCCAAGAGGCGCCATGAGCTCACGAGCGCTCCAGTATTCTTTCCCATATTCATTAGTCTTTTTGATCTGTTCAAATATATTTTCAGTCATTGTTTACCACTTCCGTTCATATGCTCCCGCGCGCCTTTAATTACTATCTTTTCCGTTTCCATTATTTACTAATTTTATCATAATTGCCTGAAACTATCGAATATAAGCATCGATAATGAAATGGAGAGATTTTAAGATGATTTTACCTAAACTTGGCCGAAGAATATTTCATGCCGGACTGTTAATGACTGCGCTGACGGCACTGTCGTCAACGACAGGTTGCGGCAGTAAACCAAGAGTCCGGATCGCTTTATCCGAATCCCCTTCTATGTCATATGATGAATCTATCGTTTGCGGCCCGCGTCCACCCATGATCAAAAGGGACGCATCGGTCATTCCGGACATGTCCAAGCTTCCCGCCGAATACCCGAAAGATAAAATGGGGGAAATAAGCAGGCTGGTCGCCGAGCTAAACCAGCTGATCCCTGACCATCCCGTGAAGACCATTTATCCGGTTTCAACCTGTCAAGGCGGAGAAAGTTTTGGGGAAGCAATCACCATCTCTGATTCTGTTTTTCTGGAAACGGCCGCGCATGAAGTTGGCCACTCAGTTTATCATGATTTTGGGCCGCGCGACCAGGGAATCGGAAGTATTTGGTTGAAACTTAACAATATTTCGCTAGGCCACAAGAATTATGAACTCGTACGGGACCAAAATTATATCGACCCGGCAATAATAAGGGAACGGAACAGGGTCTGCGGCAACGATCATAATCTCGGTCATCCCTGGGACAATTCAAGCGAATTGTTCGCCAGCTCATTTATGATCTACAGAATACATCCTGATGAATTTATCGCAAAAATACAGGACCCAGCAACGAGCAGAGAAAACAAGGAATTTGGCAAGTTGGTTTATGTTTTCTTCAGGGATTGGGTGTTTCATGGAAGAACGTTCTCAAAGACCGATCCTTTTAAAAATGAAGCTCTTTGTCAAACGCTTAAAGGCAACCGTCTGGAAACAATGCGAAAAGCCGCAGAAGCTTCTTTACCTTCTGATTATTCGTCAAACAAAAATCCTTGGCTCAGGCACACACTTTATTGGAGGATATTGCAAACAACGGAAGACTATCGGGTCTTTGTAAACACATTGATCCAGGGCCTTTCAGATGAAAATGCACGTAACCGTCATGAGGCTTATCAGGATATAAACGCGAATCAATATGACGCCAAAAGGTTTCCTAAGTCCCATTGGAACAGATTTCACAACTCCCCGTTGGAAATGCATCGGATATGGACTGAAGCAAAATTCGGAGATCTTCTTCTCAAGGCATTAGAGAATGAAGTATCTATCGATAATACGGAAAATTGCTATAGGATCATCGACAATCTCGAATATGAAGGGAATAAGAACATGATACCTCAACTAGAAAAATACAAAGATCACCCGTTTATTGGTAAATACGTGAAACAATTAATAGATAAATTATCTAACTAGTTCTATTCAGGCTCAGATCATCTTGTTAAAAAAACAGCTCCGGTTGCCGGTATGGCAGGCGATATCGCCAATTGAACGGAATTCCGCTTGAATTCCGCTTGAATTAAACAAATTCTTCATGCTAAACTTACTTCTAGATGTTAAACCAAAATGAGATCGATAAAATAGTTGGGGTCATTAAAGATAAGGCCAAACCAAATAAAATTTATTTATTCGGCAGTTATGCTTACGGCAAAGCCACGGAAAAAAGCGATCTGGACCTGCTGGTGGTTGACGATTCAAACCGGGATAAAAACCGGCTGGCGCTGGAGATCAGCAAGTCCCTCTTTCCGAGAAATTTTGGACTTGATTTAATTGTCGCTTCTTCCGAAGAAATTCAGAAAAAACAGAAAAGACAGCTTGGTTTTTGGATAGAAATCATGGCAAAAGGCAAAAAGGTATATGAGCGAAGCTGATTTCAAAGAATGGATTTTACTGGCTAACCATGACGCCGATACGGCTGATTTGCTTATAAAGCAGAGAGGACATGCCGATGTTATAATTTATCACATTCATCAAGCCGTTGAAAAGCTGCTCAAAGCTCTGCTTATTAAAGCCGGCGGAACTTTTGAAAAAACTCACTTCTTGGATAAATTGCTGGCTAAAACCATTGAATTTTATCCTGAATTATCGAAGCACGAAGAAAGCATTCTGGCTATTAATCTTTATCTGCCAAAATTGCGCTATCCCTATGGAGATGTAATTGAATTCAAAGAAGCGGAAGATACTTACAAAAAGTTTACAGACATCAAACAAGCCGTATTAAAACTGCTAGGCAAATAATATTTATCCTCTCGATTCCTTATAAGATCTTGTTAAAGAAACAGCTCCGGTTGCCGGTATGGCAGGCGATGTCGCCGACCTGTTCGATCTTAGCCAGGATCGCATCCGCGTCGCAGTCGTAATATAGTTCCTTCACTTTCTGGATGTGGCCGGAAGTATCCCCCTTATGCCAGAGGACTTTTCTTGACCGCGACCAGTAGACCATCTCTTTCGTCGCCAGCGTCTTCTGGAGCGACTCCTTGTTCATGTAAGCGAGCATCAACACCGCCCCGTCCTTGTAGTCTTGGGCAATGACCGGGACCAAACCTTCCGCATTAAACTTGATGACATTTATATCCATTTTCCTGCCTCCTAAATACCCCTATCCCCCATCCCCTTCCCCCTTATTAAGGGGGAAGGGGAGCGAGGGGTTAGGGGTTAACTTCTACTTCGCTTTTTTTCCGCACGCTGAAACTGACATTGACCGCGCCGTTGCCTAGCAGTTTCTCCAATTGTTCCACCAGTTCGGGGTTGATGTCAACCCAATGGCTCTTCCCCAGCTCGACGCTCCGCCCGTCCATCCGGATATAGACCGGGTCGCCGCCATGGTAGAGGGTCAGGAGGTCCTTCAGGCGGGTCAAGATCTGTTGGTCCTTCACATCGACCAGCTCGACCTGGAGCGACCTAGTCTTCGCCATTTCCACCAGCGGCGTGATCGTGTCGGCCATAACGTTCAGCTCTTCGGTCCGGGTATCGCGGTTCAATTTCCCTTTGACGATGAGTACTTCATCGTTATTGAGGAGCGGCGCGCATTTCTCGTACGAGCGCGGGAAGACGATGACTGGAATGGAGCCGGTCAGGTCCTCGATGTTAGCGATCAGCATCGTGTCCCCTTTTTTCGTCTGCAGGCGGCGGCAATCGGTCAAGAGGCCGCCGACCGTCACCGGCTCCCCTTCGCTCATGTCAGCAATGTCGGAGACATGGATCGTCGTCTGCGCCTCCAGCGAGTCGATCAGCCGGGCCAGCGGATGGGAGGAAATATAGACACCGAGCAATTCTTTTTCCATTTTCAGGAGCTGGTCGGTCGAGAACTCGGCAACTTCCGCGGCATTCTCTTCCGGGGTTGAGGGACTATGTGACTGAGGGGCCAGGGCAAATAACGCCTCCTGGCCGTTGGCCCGTTCTTTGACTTCAGCGTTGACCCGGCTGATCACTTTTTCATATCTGGACAATAGTTGCGCCCTACCCTGGCCGAAGGAGTCAAACGCTCCGGCCTTGATCAAGCTCTCGATCACTTTCTTATTAACGGCGTGCGAGTCGATCCGGCGATAAAAATCGTCGAACGACTTAAATTTACCTTCTTTCTGCCGCGCCTCGAGGAGAGAATCGATCGCGGAGGTCCCGACATTCTTGATGGCGGTCAACCCGAAGCGGATCCCTTGCGGCGAAACGGTAAAGTTCCGGTCACTCTCACTGACATCGGGCGGGAGGATCTTCAACCCCATCCGCTGGGCTTCGGCCAGGTAGAGGCGGACCTTATCGGTATTCCCCATGACCGAAGTGAGCAAGGCGGCCATGAACTCGCCCGGATGGTTCGCCTTGAGATAGGCGGTCTGGTAAGAGATCAAGGCGTAGCTGGTCGAGTGTGATTTATTGAAGCCGTAACCGGCGAACTTGGCGCAAAGGTTAAAGAGCTCGGTCGCCTTATGCCGGGAGACGCCGCGCTTGACCGCTCCCTCGATAAAAAACTCCTTCTGATGCTCCATCTCCTTGACCTTTTTCTTACCCATGGCTCCGCGCAAAACATCGGCCTGGCCGAGGGTGAAACCGGCGACCTTGCTGGCGATCTGCATGACCTGCTCCTGGTAGAGGATGACGCCGTAGGTCTCGCTCAAGATCGGCTGCAGCTCCGGCAGTTCGTACCTGATCGGGATCTTTTTATGCTTGCGCTTGACGTAATCTTCGACCATGCCGCTCTCCAGCGGTCCCGGCCGGTAAAGGGCGAGCAAGGCGATGATCTCCTCAAAATACGACGGCCGCAGGTCGCGGATCAGCGCCCGCATCCCCCGGCTCTCCAACTGGAAGATGCCGATCGTCTCACCGGCCGAGAAGAGGCGGTAAGTGTTGAGGTCGTTCATCGGCAGGGTGTTCATGTCGAGCTCGACCCCCTGGTCCTTCTTGAGGAGCTCGACGGCGTGGGCGATCATCGTCAGGTTGCGCAGGCCGAGAAAATCCATCTTAAGGAGGCCGATCTTTTCCAACTCCTCCATGGTGTACTGGATGACCAGGGTATTCTCGTCGAGTTGCTGGAGCGGCGCGTATTCCATGACCGGCTCCTTGGAGATGACGACGCCGGCGGCATGGACCGAGGCATGGCGGACCATCCCTTCGATCCGCTGGGCCGTATCGATGAGGTTTCTGATCTTCTCATCCCTGGCATAGAGCTCCTTGATATCCTTGACCCCTTCCAGGGCGGAAGTAAGGGTCACTTCCGGCCCGAAGGGGACCAGTTTGGCGAGCCGGTCAACTTCCGGAAGCGGCAGGTCCAAAACCCGGCCGACGTCGCGGATCGCCCCTCTCGCCATCATCGTCCCAAAAGTGATGATCTGCGCCACATGGTCGGCACCGTACTTTTTCGTCACGTAACTTATGACCTCGCCCCGCCGTTCGAAGCAGAAGTCGACGTCGATATCGGGCATGGAGATCCGCTCCAGGTTAAGGAAACGCTCGAAGATCAGCCCATACTTGAGCGGGTCGACGTTGGTGATCCCGAGGGCATAGGAAACGACACTCCCGGCCGCTGAACCCCTACCCGGCCCGACCTGGATCCCATTACTCTTCGCCCAGTTGATAAAATCGGCGACGATGAGAAAATAGGAGGCGTATTCCATTTTTTCGATCGTATAGAGCTCATATTTGACCCGGTCGATCACTTCCGGAGGTAAGAGGTTGCCGTAGATCCGTTTAACCCCGTCCCAAGCTAACTTTTCCAGGTACGATTCAGGGGTCTCTCCCACCGGGACATCAAAGATCGGAAGGTGGAGGACACCGGTCTCCAGCTCAAAATTGCATTTATCGGCCACGACCAGGGTGTTCTCGATCGCTTCCGGCAGGTCGGCAAAATGGTGCTTCATCTCGGCGTAAGACTTGAGGTAGAACTCCTCGCCGCCGAATTTCAGCCGCTTGGTATCGGTCAGGAGCGAGTTAGTCTGGATGCAGACGAGAATGTCCTGGATATAAGCATCTTCTTTTTTGACATAATGGACGTCGTTGGTAGCGACGAGCGGGATACCGGTCTCTTTGGCCAGCTCGATCAGCTGGGGGCGAAGATGTTTCAGCTCTTCGATCCCGATATCCATTATTTCCAAATAAAAATCGTCACCATAGATCTCTTGGTAGCGGAGAGCGGCGGCTTTTGCCTCCGCCTTATTCCCGGCCTGGAGGCGGCGGCCGATCTCCCCTTCCGAGCAGCCGGACAGGGCGACTAGCCCTCCCCGATACAGCTTTAAGAGCTCCTGGTCAACCCTGGGGCGCGAATAGAACCCTTCGATCGAAGCGAGGGAGACCAGCTTGATCAAATTTTTATAACCGGCCTGGTCTTTGCAGAGGAGGGTCAGGTGGTTCGGAGAGCGGTCTTCCTTGGTCTCTTTGTCAAACCTGGTCCGGGGAGCGACATACATCTCACAACCGATCAGCGGCTTGATCCCCGCCTCTTTCGCTTTGAGGTAAAATTCTACGGCGGCGTACATGTTGCCGTGGTCGGTGACCGCCACCGCCGGCATTTCCAGCTCCTTGGCGCGGGCGACCAGGTCGGCAATACGGCAGGCCCCATCGAGCAAGCTGTATTCGCTGTGGACGTGGAGATGAACGAAATTGCCGTGGGGCATAGATGGCCATTATAACAAAAAAGACCGCCCGGCTCAATTAACGCCGGACGGTCTCTTTCAATAGCTATTGAAAAACTGGAACTAGCCGCCGATCCTGAACATGCTCGTCCCGCAGGCCGGGCATTTTCCCTTGCTCGCCTTGCGGCCGTTCTTCATCGTAACCTGCTTGGGTGATTCCATAGTCTGCTTCTTTTTGCACTTTACGCAATAAGCTTTAACATCTGCTTTAGCATCCGCCATTCTCGCACCTCCTTCAGTCTAATGATCAATTAAGCGATTCTACGACCAGAGAGCCCTGGTGTCAAGTGGAACCTGCCAGTGGAACCTGCGACTAAACGTCGCGGTTCCACTATTTCGCGGCTAGTACAGCTTCTCCCCCGTCGGCTTGACGCGGATGCCGAACATGTAGTTGCGGTTCCCGTCGTTGAGCAGATCGTCACCCTGGACCAGAACATCCATGAAGTCCTGCATCTCGTGTTCGTACCCTACCCGCAGCTTCGGATTGTTCGGCCGGGGGTTATTGATGTCATAAATATCGGCCAGGATATTCCCCTTCGAGTTCGGATACATTATCACTCCGCCGCCGAGCTGGCTGTTGATGACGCCGAGGCGGAAACCGAGGTTATCGGTCGTCTTGTTGGTCAGGAGGAAGTCAAGCAGCGCCGGCGACCGGCTCGGCCCTTCGCCGAAGCCGACGCGGTAATAGGTCTTGTTGCTCTGGATGACGTCCACATCGCCGCGAACGGCGTTCGCCTTGGAGCCGACGTCGACCCCGCCCGAGGCGCGCATGTTGACCCGCCCAACGTTCTCGAAGAATTGGTTGGCCGAAGAGAGGGTCCGTTCGGTCTCCTTGATCGTCCCTTTGACGTTCGCCTGGAACTTGGGATCGCCGACAATGTCCCTGATCCCCTGATTGGTCTCGCGCAGCTCGGCGGTTAATTTCTCCAGGCCGGTCGCCGTCTTATCGGCCGTAAATACGGCGTTCATAAAGGCTTGCTGTAGAGCCGGATTCTCGATTATTTTTCGGACATTTTCCAGGATCAGCCTGGTCTGGACCAGGTTCTGGGCGCCGATATCGATAAAGTCGACAATGGCGGCCGTCCGCTCGCCCCGGAGCGCCAGGGCCGGTGCATACATCGTTTCCGAGGTCCCCGGCTTGATCTCCAGATATTTCAGGCCAACTATCCCGTCATAGGCGACGCGCAGGAGGGAATCGCTCGGGATCTTGATCCGCGGCTCGACCACGGAATAAATTCTGATATCATAAGGGCCGGGATCGATCTCGGTCACCTTGCCGATCTTCAGCCCGCGAAAGCGAACCTCCGAGCCGATCGTCAAACCCTCAACACTGTTGAATATTCCGGTCAGCTTGTAACCTTCCCTCATCTTGAATATTTCGGTCTTCCAGACGATGACCATCGCCAGGAGGGTCAGCGCGGCGATCGTCACGATCCCGACCTTAGCCGATGTGGACAGGCCCATATTACAAACCTCCCGAAATAAATTTAGCCACGACCGGATCCTTAGAGTTCCTGGCCTGCTCCGGCGTCCCGATGTCGAGCAGCTCGCCATTGTTGAGCATGTAGACCTTATGCGCCACCCGATAAACGGTCTGCAGCACATGGGTGACTAAAATCGACGTCACCTTCAACTCCTGGCTCAATTTTACCATTAAATTCTCGATGGTGACAGAAGTGATCGGGTCGAGGCCGGTGGTCGGCTCATCGTAGAGGATGATCTTCGGGTCGAAAGCGAGCGCCCGGGCGATGCAGACCCGGCGCTGCATCCCGCCCGAAAGTTCCGACGGCATCATGTCGCCAACCCCTTCCAGTTCGACCATTTTAAGTTTCTCCGCGACGATCTTCCTGATTTCCGTTACGCTCTTTTTCGTATGCTCGTGCAGGGCGAAAGCGACGTTCTCAAAGACGTTCATGGAATCAAAAAGGGCCGAGGTCTGGAAGATCATCCCGGTCTTCTTGCGCAATTCGATCAGCCCCTCACCTCCGAGCCGGCCGACCTCCTGGCCATCAACCAGGACCGAGCCGGAGGTCGGCTCGGTCAGGCGAATGATCAGCCTCAAGAGAGTGCTTTTACCGCAACCGGACGGCCCGATGATCGCCACGGAAGAGCCGTCCTCGATAAGCAGGTCGCACTTTTCAATGACCTTTATTTTATCAAAATATTTGGTCAGCTTGTTGAATTTGATCATCTAAATAATAACATCGACAAAAAGTAATTCACGATAAAGAGGCTGATCAGCGTTATCACGACCGACGAAGTGGTCGCCTCGCCTACCCCCTTGGCTCCGCCCTTGGTATTCAGTCCCCGGTAGCAAGCAACGATCGAAATGATCATGCCAAAAACGGCTGTTTTCGCCAATCCCCCGTAAAGATCCGACAATTTGGAGAGCGAGCGGGCCGTTTCCATATATTCGACCGGGTTGATCCGGCCGACGAAGATCGAGACAAAGTAACCGCCGATAAAAGCGGTAATGATCGTCAGAATGGTCAGCAGCGGGAGCATCAGGGTGGTCGCCAGGAACCGCGGGATGATCAGGTAGCGGATCGGGCTTACCCCCAGCGCTTCCATCGCGTCGATCTGTTCCGTCACCTTCATCGTCCCGATCTCCGCGGTAATAGAAGCGGCCACGCGGGCCGCGACCACTATCCCGGTAATCGCCGGGCCAAGTTCCCGGGAGATCGCGACCCCCATCAGCCCGCCCACGAATTTCCCGGCGCCGAACTTGGAAAATTCTGCCGCTATTTGCATGGCAAAGACCATGCCGACAAAGGCCGAAGTGGTCAGCGCCAGGGGAAGAGAATCGAAACCGACCTTGACCATCTGTTCGAGCGTCAGCTTGAGGTTGACCTTGCCCCGAAAGATATCTCGAACAACTTTTCCGGCCAAACTGGAGATCTCGCCCACTATCTCCAGGATATGAAGCGTTCTATTGCCGATATTTTCAGTGACTTTTCTGTATGGCATCTTTATACAACCTCAAACATCCAACTTCAAACCTCAAAACAAATATCAATATCCAAATTCCAATAACCAATTACGCATTACACGTTACGCATTACGAGTTACGTAATACAGCAGCCGGAACGTAGTCGACAAGGTCGGAAGCGATCAAGCTGACCTCGCCTTTCTCTTTAGCCGCCAGGTCGCCCGCCAGCCCGTGCAGATAGACGCCGATCTGGGCGGCCTCATAAGCGGACGGGACTTGTCCGAGCAAACCGGCGATCAGCCCGGTTAGAACGTCACCCGAGCCGGCCGTCCCCATACCGGGATTGCCAGTGTTGTTCAAGTAAACCTTCCCCTGCGGGTTAGCCACGACCGTTTTATCTCCCTTGAGTACCACGATCGCGTTGAACTTGGCTGCTGCCAATTTAGCCGCAGCCGGGCGGTCAGCCTGGATCGAAGCAACGCTTTGTCCAAGGAGACGGGACATTTCGCCTGGGTGGGGGGTCAATATATTCTTGTCCTTGTTCTTGTCCTTGGGCAAAAGTTGGGGGTGCTTGGCAATAACGTTCAAGGCATCAGCGTCAATAACAACTAACGACTGACGACCTGCCTTGCCGGCAGGCAGGCTAACGACTAACGACAAAAGTTTTTTGGTTTGCTCCGATGTTCCCAAACCTGGACCGATAGCGACAACATCAACTTTTATTTCTGTGATCTGTTTATGCTGGATGACAATGATTTCCGGCGTGATGGTGTTGGCTAAGTTGACCAGATCGTCCGGCACGGCCCAATAGACGACTCCTGCGCCGGCCCGCAAAGCGGCGCGCGCGGCCAAAACTCCCGCGCCCAGCATCCCTTTTGAACCGGCCACGATCAGGACGCGGCCGTAATCACCCTTGTGGGTCCCCGGGTGTCTTTTAGGCAGGACTTTTTTTATTTCACTCTTCAACATATACGGTAGCGACCGCGTAATCGCGGCTGTGCGACAGGCTGACTTGAGCTTTGTCGGCCAGCATCCCTTTAAAGGAGATCAACGGTTTCCCCTGAACATTATTGACGATCTCGATGTCCTGCCAGCTGACCCCGCTGTTCCGCCGGCCAAACCCGGTGATCCCTGTCCCCAGCGCTTTGGAATAAGCTTCTTTAGCGGCAAAACGGACCGCCAGTTCCGGGATCCGGTAGGCTTTACTGCGCCAGCAATAGCTGATCTCCCGGGCGGTAAAGACCCGCGCCAGGAATTTTTCGCCGTAAGTCTCGACCGCCGACCTGATCCGGTCGATCTCGATAATATCTATGCCGATCCCTTTGATCATAATAGCTGGTACATATTATAGCATAATCAATTATAACCATTTTCCCAGTCCAAGAGATCATCGATCCTGTCCTTTATCGGCCCTAAATTGGACAGCATGACCGCCGTATTTGCTCGGCTAATCGCCTGATTGGGATAAAAGTTGATCAGCACATATTTTAACATTCCGGTTTGTTTGGCCGCTGTTATCTCCCGAACCGCCCAATGCCCGACCGGAGCATCTGGATAAGGTTTGTTTTTTACCTGAGGCAATTCCTGCCGGGTAAACCTAAGCAACATGACGACGCTTTCTGCGCGGCTGGTGGGCCGCTTCGGCCGAAAAGTCCTGTCCGGATAGCCGGTGATAATTTTCCGCTGATAACCGGCTTTTATATACGGGGCGGCCTGATCAGTTGGTTTTATATCGATAAAAGGCAGTTCCGACGACCCGGCTGCAGGTATTTTGCCGAGCGACAGCAATTTAATTAAATAGTCAGCCCGTCTGATATCTAAGCCGGGCTTAAAAGTGCCGTCAGCAAAACCGCTCATTATTCCCAGTGTTGCTACCAGCGCGATCCGCATTTTGGCCGGGTGGCCCGGCACGACATCGCTAAAGTCCTTAAGCGACAAAACCCTGATCCTTTGCCTGCCGACCAGTCTGCCTTTTGCGTTATAGCCGTTAATGGAAAAAGAATTTTTCCCCGGTTTCAGCAGCAGGCTGACTTTATATTTTTTACCCGACAAAACAATCTTGATATTATTAATTTGCACCCTGGTTACTTCCGGGTTGATAACCTGCCCCTCAAAAGTAACGATGGAATTATAGACAATAGTTTTATCCATCGGTCTGGTTGAAAAAGAAGGCTTTTTAAATTTCCGGGTCTCTTTCTTCTCGACTTCTGCCGGCGTAACTTCCTCCATTTTTGCCGCTTTAATTGCTTCGGGTCTAATTGCTGTTGGTTTAGCTTCAACCGGCCTTATTGCTTCAGCTTTAATTGTTTCCGGCCCAATTTCTACCGGCTTAATTACTTCGGGCGTTATTATTTTAGGTTTAACTTCTTCGGTCCTGACTGCCGCCGGTTTCATTGCCTCCGGCAGATAAAATTGACGGAAAGTTTCCTTTTCCCAATCCAGAATGTCGGCCAGCAGCAAAGAGAACGGAGCGATCCCGGCCAGCATTGCGGCTGCTTCCGAACGGGTCAATTTTTTATCCGGCTCAAATAAATCCCCTTTCAAATAGCCCAGCAGTCCGGCTTCGTCCGCGGACGCCACCGCCCGATAAGCCCAGCTGCGGCCGGGCACGTCGGTGAAACGCAAACTTTCTCCTTTGGCCGCTGGTAAGCCGCCGAATCTGGACAGCATGGCCACTCCCTCCGCGCGGCTGATCAAGCCATTCGGCTTGAACCTGCCATCCGGATAACCTTTGACGATACCCAGATCAACCGCCTGTGCGATAGACCGCGCCGCCCAGTGCCCGGCCGCTACATCCTTGAAAGGAAATTTAAGTTCGTTGCCGGCGGTTAAAGACCTCGTTTTGATCAACAGCAAGCACATCTCCGCACGGCTGATGTTCCCTTCCGGCTGGAAAGTCCCGTCGGGATAACCGGTGACGATGTTTTCCATCGCCAGTGCGCCGATCGGAATGCCTGACCAGTAATCCGGCGGAACATCTTTGAAATCCTTGAGCCGCAGGAGCCTGATCCTCTGGCTGTCGAAAAGCTTTTTTCTGCCGTCATACCCATCAATCCGATAAAAATTCTTACCCATAATCAGCGGGAATTCAATTTTAAACTGATCGTTTATCAGTGCCGCTTCGAGACCGTTCACCTTTACCGACTTAATTTCCCTGTTAAGCACCCGGCCTTCGATCGTGACCAGCTCCCCATACATAATGCTCTTGTCGGCAGGTGAAAGCTTAAATGAAGCCGTTTTCACGGGTGGCCCCGGCTTAGTTTTTTTTCTGGCCGCGCCGTAGGTGATGGAAAAATAATTGGTGGTGTTTTCCGACAGCTGCGAGTATTGATGATAGGCGTAATCAAAGCGAAATTCGCCAAAATAAAGACCCACTCCGGCGGTCAAATTGTTCGAAGCTTCCAACTGGCTGCCGGTGCCGGTTCCCACCGTTTCCTGGTCAATCCCAACCCTTAAATCGATGACCGGCAATGGCGACCACTCAAGGCCCGTGTGCGTCAGCGCAGGCAGAGACGGCCGGAGAGGGGAAATATCTTCATCCAGATTAAAGGACAACTCGTTGTTCCCTATTTTACGGAAGCCGTCTTCGCCCAGGAGTTTTAAGCTCAAGCCTACTTTTAAGATCGAGGGAAAGGTTTCTTCGTTGCCGTTATCGTACCTAATTTTGCCGCCCCAGGCAGCGGGCAAAGCGTTCTGGACGACCAGTCCGGTACTGACCGAAGCGCTCGGCTTAAAATTGAGGCCAAAGTCCAATTCATTGCCCTTCGCCCGGCCGCCGACTATTCCCGGGCCGGAAAGATCGACCATAAAGAATTTATAGCTGGCGCCCAGCGACAATTTTTCCAGCAGCCCCCCCAAACCGGCCGACCAGGAAAGCAAATAGACCCGGTTGTTGAAGCCATACGTCGAACCTTCGGTAGTTGAGGGAATGAGCCTGGTGCCGTCGAGGACTTCGGTCGTTGAGGTAAAACCCAGGAAGCTGATGTTGCTGCCCGCCAGACCCAAACCGATATTCCCGAACTTTGTCGGCGCAGCTGCCGCCAGGTTCATATAATCAAATTCGTTGATGAAGCGGCCGGACATGGTGGTCGCCTGAAAATTCTTGATCGAGGACAACGAAGCCGGGGTGATGAACATGCCGGACACGTCATCCGACAAACCGATAAAACTTTTCCCCATACCGAGAATGCGGGCCCCGACCCCGATGCGCGACGGGTCGGTGGCCACCCTGGTTTGGGCCGAGGCGGCGCAGCTAAACGCCGTGACAAAAATAATAAGTAATAATGCGCGTTTTAAAGGCAAGGCCATGTTTATTGATTGAACACGACAAGATGGCCGGAGCCGATCACTTTGCCCTCCGCCACTATCTTATAAACATAGATGCCGTTGGCGAGTTGGGTGCCGCTTATATCCGAAACGCCGTTGAATTTTATTTCGTTATAACCGGCCCTGGCGCCGTTGGCTCCGGCCGTGAACCGGCGCGTCCAGACCGATTCACCGCCCGGCCCGACCATCAAAAACATCGTGTTCACATCCTTGGTCAGATTAAAAGCCATTGACATTGTTTGATCCTTGGCCGGCGAAAAGACCGGAGTCGAGACCGTGACATTCCCCAGCACCTTGGCCGCGCTCTCATAAGAGACCAGCAAGGTAAATGCCTTAACAACTTGATTGCCGGCCATGTCTTTGGTCTCGATCCTCAAAGTGTGGGAGCCGTCCGCTAGCTCGGTCGTCGGTTTGATCTGCAGCTTTGTGCTGGTAACGGACGTAGCCGCCGTCGCTTTAGCCGACGAAACAATGTTCCCGTCAAGCCAGACCTTGATCGAAGAAGTATCCAGCGCCAGATTATCATTAAGCGTGATTTCAAAAGTCGGCTGTTTGCCGATATGATCGCCATCCTTGACTGCAACACCCTCGATATTGACCACGACTGTGGGCGCAGTCGTGTCGGCAACCGTAGTTGTTGTGGTAGTGGTAGTCGTGGTTGCTCCCGCAACAGTTGTCGTCGTTGTGGTGGCCGTTGTCGTAGTGGTAGTTGTAGTAGTGGTTGTGGTGGTTGCAGTAACAACAGTAAAGCTCCACGAACCGCTGTAATCGCCCCAGTTGCCCGCACCGTCTTTCGCCTTCACCTGCCATGTATGAGCGGCCAGCGACAGTGCCGTCGGCTGGACATAGCTTGTTACCGCCCCAAGGGTAGTCGCAGTCGTATCAACCTTGATCTCATAACTGATAACTCCGCTTAACGCGTCGGTCGCCGCACTCCAGCTGTAAGTTGGCGTCGTTTCGATTGTCGTGTCACCATTTGCCGGCGTAACTAAGACCGGCGCGCCCGGGCCCGTTGAATCCAGGGTGATACCGGCTGTCACCACTACACTTTCATTTGAAACATTGTCCCGCAATTTGTAGTAAACGGTTTTGCCGCCATCTCCGGCCGTCAGAGAATATCGCGTTGGATTAACATAGGCCAGCCAGCCGGAATCATTGGTCGAAAAGCCGGTGTTTTCCGCCAGGCGCATCTGCGCCGGCGAGCCGCTGGTCCCGGCGGCTTCGACCGTAATTATCGGCAAATTGGTATAACGCGTGCTTTCACTTGTTATGTCCTTTAATGTGATGCCCGTGATCCCCGGCCCGGTCAGGTCGACAGTCAAACCGAAAGTGGAAGAAAAGCCCCCCCAGTTGCCAGCTATGTCCTTCGCTCTCACCTTCCAGGTATGCGCGGCTTCGGTCAAAATAGGAGTAGTGTAACTCGTTGTCGCCCCTTGAGTTGCCGCTGTCGTGTCGATCGTAACTTCATAACTCCCTATGCCTGAACCGCTATCCGTTGCCGCTTCCCAGGTCAGGGTCGGCGTAGGTGTCGCGACAGAAGCGCCATTGGCCGGGGTTACAAGTGTCGGCGCACTCGGCGCGGTCGCATCGACCGTCACCGTCCAGGTGGACGAAAAGGCGCCCCAGTTGCCGGCTACGTCCTTCGCTCTCACCTTCCAGGTATGGGCGGCTTCCGACAGCGCCGTCCCGGGCGTATAAGTCGTTGTCACTCCCTGGGTCGCCACCGTCGTATCGATCGTTATTTCGTAACTGCCAACACCTGAACCGCTGTCCGTCGCCGCCTGCCAGGTAAAAGTCGGCGTAGTGCTTGTAGCGTAACTGTTATTCGCCGGGGTCGACAGTGTCGGAGCGCTCGGCGCGGTTACATCGACCGTCACGATCCAGGTGGACGAAAATGCGCCCCAATTGCCAACCGCATCTTTGGCTCTCACCTTCCAGGCATGAGCGCCTTCCGAAAGTACCGTCCCGGGCGTGTAAGTCGTTGTCGCCCCCTGCGTCGTCACCGTCGAATCGATCGTTATTTCATAGCTGCCCACTCCCGAGCCGCTATCAGTCGCCGCCTGCCAGGTAAAAGTTGGCGTGGGGCTTGTAGCATAACTGTTATTCGCCGGGGTTGACAGCGTCGGCGCGCTCGGCGCCGTTGAGTCGATCGTGAAATTCGCCGCGCTTTCTCCTGTTCCTGTACTATGGGCAGCCGAATTGTCCTGGGCCGTGACCCTGACCCTGACGATCGACGAGTCCAAACTCGGCACCGGATTCCAGGGGTAGGCCGCATTGGTAGCGACGCCGGTCGCGATCGTGTTCGGATAAGTTGCCCCGCTATCGGTCGAATAATAAATATTAACGGAGTTTGCCTTAATGCCGCTCGAATCAGAAAGGGTCCAGGTTATATTTTGAGACGATCCACCTTGCCACTTTTCCCCGCCGACCGGTGAGGTAACTTCGACTGCCGGCCCGGTAAAATCGGTTTGGTAATAAGAGTAAGCTCCCATGTCGGCGCGGCTGCCGTCGGGATCGAGCGGAGACGTTGGATCTCCGGCATCGATGCAGGGAGAGCTGCCTTGAAGATGAAAATCATTATTTGTCGGGTCAACGAACACGGCATCCGCCGAGATGGTCCCAACCCCCGAAATTGTCGCCGGCGACCAACTGGTCTCATTATTCCAGACATCGTCGTATAATGACGTAATGGTGCCGCCAACCCGCTTGATGCCGTAACTGCCGGCATCGGGAGCCCCGCCGGTCGGTTTGTTTATTATTATATTATTTTCACTCGTGGCCGTGCCGCCGACAATTCGTATACCAATAACATTTTTGACGATCGTGTTCTTCTTGATGATCGGATTGCCGCTGACCATATAGATGCCGCCGTAACCGGTGTTCAAATAGCCCCGCACTTCGTTCGAGGTTATTGTCCCGCTCCCGTAAGCTTGGACACCTGCGGCGGCATTGGTATTGCTGCTGTAACCGATCAATTTATTGGTCTTAATATCAAAATTACTGCAGGTGTTGGCCATGCCAATACCAACATCAGCCGTTATCGTATTGCCTTCGATCGTGACGTAAGAACTGCTGTTGCCGACTAAGTAAATGCCGTTCGAATAAACGCCGGCGTATGAATTCGTTATCGTATTGTTCCTGAAGATCAAATAATCGGCCCCGCCGACCGCGTAGATCGGATAGTACCACCCGCCGTAGGTGATCGTGTTCCCCTGGACCAGACAGTTGTCGGGGCCGTCCGACAGTTGGTAGACCGATCCGTTTATATAAATCGCGGAGCCGTTGGTTTTGGTCAGAGTGCTGTTCAAGACCTGACAATAAGGCCCAAGTATGCTTACATCATAATAATCCCCGCTCGCAGTGTTATTGATCGCGATGCCGTCCAGCGTCGCGCCCGTCCCCAGCATGACCGTCGTCACAGCCGCGGCCGCCGAATCGATCGTCACTACCTCCGTCAGGTACCGCCTCAATCCCTTGCTTACTTCCAAAGTCAACGGGAAGGTCTCTCCTGCCGCCGCGTTGTACGTCCCGCCCCTCACGTACACCGTCCCTTCGGTCGAGCCCAGCGCTTTGAAGATCGTCTTCCAGGGACTGCCCAGACTGCCGTCGCCGGTCGAATCATTCCCGCTGTTGCTGACGTAGGATGCGGCGACTATCCCCGAACTGGCCGCGGCGCCACCGTAGGCGCCCCGGTTACCCCCGTCGGCCGGATCGGCGCTGTTCAAACACGGCGAGTCGGTGCAAAGTAAATAATTGTTCGCGTCCGGGTTGACAAAGCGCGGGCAGGCCGTCGCGTCGTTCGTCCGCCCGTTGATCGTGCCGGTAGAAACAATATAATAAGCCATTTCAACATTGTACAACTGGTTGTACGAACTGTTGGTCATGCCGGACGCGGCATTAAGAATACCGACGCTGTTATCATAATATTTCCCCGGCCTTGTCCGGCCGGCGATGATATTATTCTTGACCGTCGCCACCCCGTTGGAAACGTTGCGGACCCCTACCGCGTTATTGACGATCGTGTTCTTGCTGATCGTGATCGGCCCGCCGCCGGTAAAATGGATGCCCCCGTAACCGGTGTTCAGATAGCCCCGCACTTCGTTCGAAATGATTGTCCCGGTCCCATTAACTTGGATACCCGTGGCGGCATTGGTATTGCTGCTGTAACCGATCAATTTATTAGTCTTAATATCAAAATTACTGCAGGTGTAGGCCATGCCAATACCGACATCAGCCATTATCGTATTGCTCTCGATCGTGGTATAAGAATTGCTGTTACCGGCCAAGTAAATGCCGTTCGAATAAACGCCGGCGTATGAGTTTGTTATCGTATTGTTCTTGAAGATCAAATAATCAGCCCCGCCGGCCGCATAGATCGGATAGTACCACCCGCCGTAGGTGATCGTGTTCCCCTGCACCAGGCAGTTGTCGGAGCCGTCCGACAGTTGGGAGGCCGATCCGTTTATATAAATCGCGGAGCCGTTGGTTTTGGTCAGAGTGCTGTTCAAGACCTGACAATAAGGCCCGAGTATGCTTACATCATAATAATCCCCGCTCGCAGTGTTATTGATCGCGATGCCGTCCAGCGTCGCGCCCGTCCCCAGCATGACTGTCGAGACAGTCGCGGCCGCCGAATCGATCGTCGCCGCCTCCGTCAGGTACTGCTTCAAGCCCTGGCTCACTTCCAAAGTCAACGGAAAGGTCTCGCCCGCCGCCGCGTTATACGTCCCGCCCCTCACGTACACCGTCCCTTCGGTCGAGCCCAGCGCCTTGGCGATCGTCTTCCAGGGACTGCCCAGACTGCCGTCCCCGGTCGAATCATTCCCGCTGTTGCTGACGTAGGAGACGGCGACTATCCCCGAACTGGCCGCGGCGCCACCGTAGGCGCCCCGGTTACCCCCGTCGGCCGGATCGGCGCTGTTCAAACACGGCGAGTCGGTGCAAAGTAAATAATTGTTCGCGTCCGGGTTGGCAAAGCGCGGGCAGGCCGTCGCATCATTCGTCCGCCCGTTGATCGTCCCATAAGCCACGTAATAACCCGTTTCGACATTGAATAATTGGTTGTACGAGCTGTTGATCGAACCGTTTGAAGTGTTATTGTAAAGGCCGACGCTGTTATCATAATATTTCCCCGGTCTTGTCCGGCCGGCGATGATATTATTCTTGACCGTTACCGCCCCGCTAGAAACATTACGGATACCGACAGCGTTATCGACGATCGTATTCTTGCTGATCGTGACCGGATCATTACCGCCGGTGATATAGATGCTGCCGACACCTGTGTTCAGATAGCCCCGCACCTCGTTCGAGGTTATTGCCCCGTTCCCCCTGGTTATTATACCAGCGTAAGCATTGGTATTATTGCTGTAGCCGATCAATTTATTGGTCTTAATATCAAAGCCGGTACAGGTACCAGACATGTAAATACCGTTGTCAGCCGTTATCGTATTGCCTTCGATCGTGGCATATGAAATTCCTATCAGGTAAATACCGGTCGCAGAACTATTGCCATATGAATTAGTTATAGTATTGTTCCTGAAGATCAAATAATCAGCTCCGCTGGCCGCATAAATCGGATAGTAAACATTACTACCGCAATTATTGATGGCATTACCCTGGACCAGACAGTAATCGGCACCGCTGGTTAAATAGAGGGAACTGGCTCCTCCCGAAACGATACTGGTCAATAATTGGACGTTGGCACCCGTCACATTCACCGCGTAGTTGTTAGTCGAGGTTTTCTTGATCGTCAGGCCCTCTAGTGTGGTATTTGCCCCGACGTTGAGCATATTATTATCTGAACTACCAGCATCGATCGTCGCCAGGTTCGAGGCACTTGAGGTTATTGTGCGGTTGGCTACAGTTATCGGAAAAACTTCACCGAGCGCCGCATTATACGTCCCGGCCGCCGCGTGAATGGTGTCGCCGACCGCCGACATGGTCGCCGCATAGGTCAGGTTTTTCCAGGCCGTGCCGGCGGTCAAGCCGTCATTAGAATTTGAACCGGCGGGGTCGACATAATAATCGGCAGCTGCATAGGCCGGTCCAAAAAGAGAAAAGATCAAAAGCCCAAAAATTATTATGCTTCTCATAAAGAAATCTTTGCCCACGACCTAAGAAAACGGCCGGTAACTAATAAACCGGCGTAACCCAATCGGCGTATTTGGGATTATCGCCGCGCGCCGCGGCAAAATAAATTTTCTGTAATTTCCGCGTGATCGAACCGGGCTTACCGTCGCCGATCTTTTTGCCGTCGACATCAACGATCGGCGAGATCTGGGCGCCGGTGCCGCAGAAAAAGAGCTCATCGGCCGTGTACAGTTCAGCCTGCTTCACCTGCCGTTCTACCGTCTTGATTCCCAGCTCCTTGGCCGCCAGGGTCATGACACAAACCCGAGTAATGCCGGGGAGGATCGTTTCCGAAAGCGGCGGGGTAACCAGTTGTCCATTCTTAACCATAAATAGGTTTTCGCCCGACCCCTCGGCCACGGTCTTTTCGTGCGACAGGAGGATCGCTTCGTCAAAACCCTTTTCCAGCGCTTCCGCCTTGGCCAGCGAAGAATTAAAGTAACTGCCGGTGATCTTGGCCCCCTGCGGCGCCGACTTTTCGGAGATCCGCCACCAGGAGGAAACGCAGACCCTGATCCCCTTGGTTATGTCGAGATAAGCGCCGAAGGGCGAAACAAAGAGGCAGAAATCCTCTTCTACGCCGATCAGCCCCAGACCGATCTTTTCCTGTGATTTATAATAGATCGGGCGGAGATAAATGTCCTCGCGATAGTCGTTTTTTCTCGCCAGTTCGACGGTGATGTTTTCCAGTTCCGAGAGGGAGTATTTAAGCGTGCTTTTCAGCGCCAGTTTCGTCGATCGTTCCAGCCGCTCATAATGCTCCCGCAGCTTGACGATATACATCTGGCTCTTTTCGGCGTTCCAGTAGCCGCGGATCCCTTCGAAGACGCCGGTCCCGTAGTTAAAAGCGTGGGTCATGATACCGATCTTGGCTTCGCTAAACGGGACTATTTTATCTTTAAAAAACGCGTATTTCATTGCCGGGACCCTCCGCTCCGCTACATTGATTCCGGGGCCGTTATTCCCAGTAATTCTAACACATTCCGGAGGGTGATTCGAGAAGCATTTACCAGCACTATTCTCGACGGATCACCCAGCACGCGGCACTGCTCGTAAAAGTGGTGAAAAACGATCGCCAGCTCCTTGCCATATTCGGTGATCCGGTGCGGCTGGCGCAGTCGCGCGGCCAGGCTAACCATCTCTGGCCAGGTTAACAGCTTAAGCATTAGTTCTCGCTCAGCCGGATGCTTCAATGCGGATAGATCAATCCTCACCCCCTCTCCGACTATCGTCGGAGTTTCCCCCTCTCCATCTTTGATGGAGAGGGGGACGGAAGGGGGTGAGGCGGATTTCTTCAGGATACTGCAAATCCTCGCGTGCGCGTACTGGACGTAGTAGACCGGATTATCGTTCGATTTTTTCTTGGCCAGTTCTAGGTCAAAATCAAGATGGGAGTTAACGTCGGTCGCCGCGAAGAAGAACCGGGTCGCGTCCGAGCCGACCTCATCGAGCACTTCCTGGAGGGTGACCATTTCGCCGGTCCGCTTCGACATCCTGACCGGCTCCTCCCCCCGGTAGAGCGTGACCAGCTGGCCGATGATAATATCGAAGTTCTCGACCGGCAGGCCAAGCGCCTGGAGCGCCGCCTTCAACCGTTTGACGTAACCGTGGTGGTCGGCTCCCCAGATGTTGATCAGCCGGTGGAAACCGCGCTGGAACTTATCGAGATGATAAGCGATGTCGGCGGCAAAATAGGTCGACAGTCCGTCTTCCTTGATCAGGACCCGGTTCTTGTCGTCCCCCATCTCCTGCGATTTAAACCAGACCGCCCCACCCTCGATGACCGTCTTCCCCATCACCTCTAACTGTTTGACCGCTCCGCGGACCTTGCCAGCATCATGTAATGTATTTTCAAAAAAGAAATTATCAAAACTTACCCCGACCTGGGCCAGCGCCTGCTTCTGCCCGGCCAGGATCGAAGCCAGGGCTTCTGCCTTGGTCTCCCCCTCGACGTCTTTGATATAAACTCCGCCATAGCCCCCCTCCGGAACAGGCTGGCCGGCCCGGGCCGCCTGGACGGAGAGCCAGAGTTTCTCGACCTGATTGCCGACATTATTGACGTAGAATTCGGTACTGACCGCCCAGCCATCGGCCCGCAGGAGCCGGGCGATCACGTCGCCGACCACCGCCCAGCGGCCGTGGCCGACGTGGAGGGGTCCTGTTGGGTTGGCTGAAACAAACTCGAGCAAAACAGTCATCGGTCGTCCGTCGTCAATCGTCAGTCGCTTTCCCATCCCATAGTTATGGTCCTGTTCAATAATCTGGCAAAGATTTTGTTGCAGGTAAGCGTCTTTGAGGAAAATATTGATAAAGCCGGGTTTGACTATATCAAGTTTGGCGATGAGCTGGCCGGCATCCAATTCCTTGATCTTGGCCGACAGCTCGGCAGCCAGCTCCAGAGGATTGCGGGAAAACTTCTTCGCGCCGATGATCGCCGCGTTGACGGCATAATCGCCGTACTCCTTGCGCGGGGAGCTCTCGACCTTAAAGGGGAGCGGCTCTGGTACGCCGAGGGCTGCCAGCGCCGCCCGAACAAGTTGCGCCAGTCGCTGTTGAGCCATAACAAAAAGAGTTAGTTGTCCTTCTTCGTTAAATCGCCCTTGATCTCCTGGAACTTCTCTTTACCTTTGGCCAGGGCGCCCTGCAGTTTTTCACGGGTCTCTTCACCTTTGGTCGGGGCGAACAACAACCCGGCAACCAAACCGAGCAAACCACCGAAAGTCAGGGTCTTTAACCAACCGCTCATTTTTCCCATTTCATTTCCTCCCTTATTTTTTGAACAGGACTTCGAAAGACTTCTTTAGCCCGGCGGCAAAAGCGGCCAGGGAAGAATCGTTCATTTTCCGCTTAGCCGAACCCAGCCCACCGACGACCATCGTCACGATATCAAAGAGCGAAGCGACCATCCGGACTTTGCTGCTGATCTCGCTCGAGGTCTTCCGAACATCGACCAGGATAATGACCAGCTGCACGGCCCCCACGGTCAAGGCCAGTACCAACAGGATCAGGCAGAAGAACAGGATATTGATCAGATACAACTGCATATTAAACTCCCTCCCCTTCCGTCATCTCGTCTTCTTGCAAGGCCCGGTCGACTTCCGCCTGGCCGGCCGTCAGTGCTTCCGAGAATTTATCGACCAGCCCTTCCAGGCCGGCCTCTTCCAGTTTCGCCTTCAGGAACGCCCGGCTCTTCTCGCCGGCCGCCGGGGCGAACAAGACCCCCACCGCCAGCCCAAGCAAACCGCCGACCAGCATCCCTTCCAGCAGACCTGATCGCTCTTCCGCCATGTTACTTCGCCCTCGGGTAGGAGCCGAGCAGCCGGAGGAAAGAGGCCTTGCGCTTGATCTCGCGCAGGGCGTCGGCAATGACCTTGTCCTCGCGGTGCCCCTGCATATCGACAAAGAAATAGTAGTCACCTAACGCCCGTTTTGACGGGCGCGATTCGATCTTGGTCAGGTTGATGTCACGGATGGCAAATTCGCTCAAAACATCATGCAGACCGCCCGGCCGGTCCGCGGCAATGGAAAATACTATTGAGGTCTTATCCCGGCCGGTCCGCGGATGGTCTTTTTTGGCCAGGACGATAAAACGGGTCTGATTATCATGGGCATTGATCTTTCTGGCCACCACGCTCAAGCCGTAAAGCCTCGCCGAGGCCGCGGTCCCGATCGCCGCGAAGACACTCCCCTTGACCTTGCCATGCGAGATGACCCTCTCCCCCAGAGAAAAAGCGACCTGTTTAACGGCATCAGCCGTGCTGTAGGAGAGATGGAGTTTAGCGTGGGGAAGCTGGCGGCGGATAAAATCTTTGCATTGGTCAAGAGCGGGCGGGTTAGAGATCACATCGGTGACCTGGTTCAGCTTGACTCCCTTCTGGGCGATCAGGTAATGGTAGACCGGCAGGACCAATTCCTGTCTGATGACCAGCGAGACCTCTTTGGCCAGCATATCGGTCACAGCGGAGATAGTCCCTTCTATCGAGTTCTCGATCGGGGCAACGGCTTCAACTACCTTGCCGTGCTGCGCGGCCAGCAACAGGCTGTGGATAGTACTAAAAGGAAAGAGTTCGGTCTTCCCCTCTAAGCGGCGGAGATAGACCTTCCCCGCTTCTTCGGAAAAAGTCCCTTCAGGACCGAGATAACCTACTCTCATATTTCACAACCTCCATGTCCGAAGCTTTGAGCATTTCTTGGGCCAACTCGTCGGGATAACCGCCGGCATAGACGACCCGTACGATCCCGGCGTTGATCATCATTTTAACACAGATGACGCACGGCTGATAGTTGCAATAGAGAGTCCCCCCCTCGATCTTGACGCCGTGCCAGGCGGCCTGGATGATCGCGTTCTGTTCGGCGTGCAGGCCGCGGCAGAGCTCGTGCCGCTGGCCGGAAGGGACGTTCATCTGCTTGCGGATGCAGGTCTCATCCGTGCAATGGTCAAAACCTTTGGGGGCGCCGTTATAACCGGAAGAGAGTATCCGGTGGTCCTTAACAATGATCGCGCCGACCTGCCGCTTAACGCAGGTCGCCCGCTCGGCCACGTCAGCCGTGATCTTGAGGAAATAGTCGTCCCAACTTGGTCTTTTCATGCTGCTCCTAAATGGCGGCCTTTATTCACCTTGCAACGATCGGTTCCGAAATGTAGCGGCGACCTTCAGGTCGCCATCCAAATGGCGGTCTAAAGACCGCCGCTACTTTTTTTACCCCTCTCCCTCTGGGAGAGGGGGCACAAGCTCAACTCGTCTAGGGTGAGGGCTGCGAATACCCTACCGCCGTCACTTTTTTCTCCCAACAACAACCCGGACCGCCGCGGCGACCTCTTTCTCCGTTAAACCGTATTTGACCAGCAATTCGTCCGGCTGGCCGGACTCGCCAAAAGTATCGCGCAACCCAACCCGGGCCATCGGCACCAGCGCGTTCTCGACCAGGACCTCGGCCACCGCCCCGCCCAACCCGCCGATGATCGAATGTTCTTCGGCCGTGACGATCGCCCCGGTCTCTGCGGCGCATTTGATGATCAGGGGAACATCGAGCGGCTTGATCGTATGCATATTAACTACCCGGACATTGAGCCCTTCCTTGGCCAGGAGTTCGGCCGCTGACAGTGAAACCCCGACCATCAGGCCGCAGGCAACTATGGTCGCGTCCCGTCCTTCCCGCATGACGACCCCTCGTCCGATCTGATAATCATAATTCGGGTTGTCGTAGATGACTTTGGTCTTGGGCCGGCTCAAACGGATATACATCGGGCCGTTGAATTCAACCGCCGCCTTGATAACTTTCTCCGTCTCCACCCCATCCGCCGGGACCACAACTGTCATATTTGGCAAGGCGCGCATAATAGCGATATCTTCGTTCGCCTGGTGGGAAGCCCCGTCCTCACCGGTCGTAATGCCGGCGTGAGTGACCACGACTTTGACGTTCAATCGGGTGTAAGCGACCGACATCCTGATCTGGTCCCAGGCCCGGCCGGAAGCAAAGACAGCAAAGGTCGAAGCAAAGGCGATCTTACCGGCGGCAGCCAAGCCGGCGGCAGTGCCGATCATATCCTGCTCGGCGATCCCCATATTGAAAAAGCGCTCCGGAAAAGCCTTGGCAAATCCGGCGGTCTTGGTCGAACATGAGAGGTCGGCATCAAGGACCACAATGTTCTGGTTGCTCTTCCCCAGTTCAACGAGGACTTGGCCATAGACATCACGGGTTGCGAGCATTTTAGGTTCGTTCATATTTCAAATTCTTTAATCTGGCAGATCTCACAGATCGCTTTTTTCTCTTCGTCCTTCGTCGGCGCTTTGCCGTGATAATCGAGCGGCTTCGCTTCCATAAAGCTGACCCCTTTTCCCTTAACCGTGTCGGCAACGATCATCGTTGGTTTACCTTTGGCCTGTTCGGCCCGGGCCAGCGCTTCCAGGATCGATCCGAAATCATGGCCGTCGGCCGTCAAGACGTTCCAGCCGAAAGCGCGCCACTTGTCGGCCAGCGGCGCCAGATTTTTGATATCCTCGATCCGCCCGTCGATCTGGTATTTATTGTGGTCAATGATCGCCGTCAGATTGTCCAGCTTGTAATGGGCCGAGGTCATGGCCGCTTCCCAGACCTGTCCTTCCTGGCATTCGCCGTCGCCCATCAGGCAATAAACGCGGCCAGCTTTTTTATCGAGGCGCCCGGCCAGCGCCATCCCGTTGGCCGCCGATAAACCCTGGCCCAGCGAACCGGTCGACATCTCGATCCCCGGCAAGGAAAGCATGTCAACGTGCCCCTGCAGGGAACTGCCGATCCGGCGCAAGGTCTTGAGGTAATCGACCGGGAAATAACCGGCTTCGGCCAGCGCGGCATAGAGGACCGGCGCCGCGTGCCCCTTGCTCATGACAAAGCGGTCACGGTCGGCCCAGGCCGGCTCTTTGGGCCGATGTTTTAGCACGGAAAAATAGAGGGCGGCCACGATGTCAGCCGCCGACAACGAGCCGCCGGGATGGCCCGAAGCGGCCGCGCAGGTCATCTCAATGATGTGGCGGCGGAGTTTAACGGCTTGCGCCTGTAATTCTTTGATCTTTTCTTTAGTAACCATAATTTGATTTTACCATGATCTTTATCTCCGGCTCAAGCCGCCTTTTTACCGCTTTCTGAACTTTAGTCATGAGCTTGATAATATCGGCCGCTTTAGCCTCGCCTAAATTAACGATAAAGTTGGCGTGCTTGTTCGAGACCTGGGCGTCACCGACCCGCCACCCTTTACAGCCGGCCGCCTCGATCAATTGGCCGGCGAATTTACGCGGCGGGTTTTTAAAGACGCTGCCGGCATTGGGACTGCCGAGCGGCTGGCGATGAGCACGCAGTTTGAGATATTCCTGGACCTTCTTTTTCATGACCGGCCGCTTCCCCCGGCGGAGGCGCAAGACGACCTCGGTCACGATCAATTTACGGCGTTGCAGGACGCTGCGGCGATAAGAGAAATGGAGCGCTTTTTTGCTCAAGACCTTTTCCTGCCCGCGGGCGTCGAGGACTTTGACCCGCGAGATGACCGCGCCGATCGACTTTTGCCAAGCGCCGGCGTTCATCGCCACCGCCCCGCCGACCGAACCAGGTATGCCGGCCAGGAACTCGAGACCGGCCAGCCCTTTCCCGACGGCATAATGGACCAATTTGGGGAGCGGGACCCCGCTGCCGACGTAAAGATAACGCCCCTTGGCTTTCATCCCCACCAGCCCACCACCGAGCTTGACGACCAGGCCGCGGAACCCTCGGTCGAGCGCGAGGAGATTGGTACCCGCCCCCATGACCGCTACCGGCAGACGCCGCTCGCGGGCAAAATGGAGGGCCGCGCGAAGCTGCTCGGCATTTTCCGGGACGCAAAAATAATCGGCCGGGCCGCCGACCCGGAAGGAGGTATGTTTTTTCAGCGGTTCGTTCCTGATCAGTCTCACGGTTTCATCCTCAAGCGGGCCAGGATCTCTTTGCCGACCGTATGGATGTCGCCCGCCCCCAGGGTCATGATTATGTCGCCGGCGCGCAGTTCTTTGACCAGGTGCTCGGCGATCAATTCTTTCTTGGGGATATACTCGGTCCGCTCCGGGTCCAGCAACTCGACGATCGTCTTGCCGGAAACTCCCGGCATAGGCGCTTCGGAAGCGGCATAGACATCGGTGATGATCGTCCGGTCCGCGTCGCCGAAGGCACCGGCGAATTTATCGCGCAGGAGAAAGGTCCGGGTGTAACGGTGCGGCTGGAAGATACAGATGATCCGCCGTCCGGGCCAGCCGGAGCGGGCCGCGCTCAAAGTCGCCTTGATCTCGGTCGGATGATGAGCGTAATCGTCGATGACCAAGATCCCGTCCTGATCGCCGACGGTCGAGAAACGCCGCCGCGCCCCGACGAACGACTTCAAAGCATTGGCCACTACCCCTAATTCGAGGCCGTAATGTTGTGCCACGGCAAAGACCGCTAAACTGTTCAGGACATTCTGCCAGCCGGGGACCGAAAGGTTAACTTCCCCCGCCGGCTCCCCGCCCCGCAACAGCGTATAGGTCGAACAGAAATTCTCGTAGCTGATCTCGCCGGCACTGTAGTCCATCGCCGGGTCGAGCCCGTAAGTCAGGTAGTCCCTTTTGACCCGCTCCATCAAATGCTGGTTATTCTGATCGGTCCCGTCAATGACGATCAGACCGTCTTCCGCCGTCCGCTCGGCAAAACGCTCGAACGTGGCCAGCAACTCGTCCATGCTGCCAAAATGCTCCATGTGGTCGGCTTCGATGTTCGTGATCACTTCGACGGTCGGCTCGTAATAGAGGAACGAGCTGTCGGACTCGTCCGCTTCGACCACGATGATATTACCGTCGCCCAACTTGGCGTTGCCGTCGGCGTAATCCATGTCGCAACCGATCAGGTAGGTCGGGTTCATTTTGGCTGTTTCCAGCACCCGGGCGATCATCGCCGTGGTCGTCGTCTTGCCGTGCGTGCCGGCGACGGCGATCCGGTGCTCCGAACGTTCGAGTATCCAAGCAAGGACCTCCGCCCGGCGGGCCAGTTTGATCCCCTTGGCCAGCGCTTCCCGCAGCTCCGGGTTCTCCATATTGACCGCGGAAGAATAGACCAGGATATCGGCATCGCGCACCTGGGAAGCCTCGTGGCCGATGTAGACTTTGACCCCCAGGTCCTTAAGCCGCATCGTATTCGTCCCCTCTTTGCTGTCCGAGCCGCTGACCTTAAAGCCCATCTCGTGCAAAACGCGGGCAATGCCGGACATGCCGCAGCCCCCTACTCCGACCAGGTGAATATTCCTGTTCCGTTCGAGATCAAGACCCATTAAGTATCCTTTCCGCGATCAGTTTGGCCGCCTCCGGCCTCCCCAGGCGCCGCGCGGCCGCCGCCATGGCGGGTAATTCACTTTCCGCGTCGGCCAGGGCCGAGATAAAACTGGCGGGAGTAAGTTTTTCGTTCTTGACCACGAGCGCGGCTCCGGCTGACTCGACCGCAGCGGCATTCAATTCCTGATGATTATCCGCCGCATAGGGATACGGGACCAGGACCATCGGCAAGCCCCGCACGGTAAATTCGGCGATGGCCGAAGCACCGGCCCGGCTAATGACCAGGTCGGCCGCCGCCAGGAGATCCCCTACATTATACAGGTAAGCCAGGGGGTGGTAAAAGGGACGCTCCGGCAGCTCGCGCCCGCCAAAATCCCGCGGCCCAATGAGGTGAAAGAGCTCCCAACGCTCGCCATCGATCGAGGGTAAAGAATCGATGACCACCTGATTGATGCTCCTCGCCCCCTGGCTCCCACCCATCACCAGGAGAACTTTTTTCTGGCCAGTAAGGTGGAGGGCTTGACGGGCAGCAGCTCGCTCGGCCCGGATGATCTCCGGCCGGACAGGATTGCCGGCCACCGTTCCCCGCAAATATTGGAGCGACTCGGGGAAAGAGAGGAAGACCTCTTTGGCCAATCTCGCGCCAAAGCGGTTAGCCGCGCCAGGCAGGACGTTCTGCTCCTGGATGAAGAGCGGCACACCTAAGAGCTTAGCCGCCAGGACCACCGGCAGGCTGATCAAACCACCGGTCGACAATAAAGCTTGCGGCCGGAAAGAGCGGAGGATCATCAGCGCCTGGAAAAAAGCGACGGCCACCTGCGGCCGGACCAGCTTGATCGGCCAGCCGGCTTTCGTCACCAGCTCTTTTTCTAAACCCTTCAGACTGCCAATAAAGAGGACCTCAACTGCCGGGTCTTTTTCCCGCAGTGCCGCGGCTACCGCTACGCCGGGATAAATGTGCCCGCCGGTCCCGGCGGCGACAATGGCGACTCGCCGGACGCTCACGGTTGCCTCGAAACGTTCAGGACAACACCGACCGCAAAAAGGTTGATGATCGCCGCGGTCCCCCCGTAGCTGATAAAAGGCAACGGGATGCCGGTGGTCGGGACCAGGCCGAGGACGACCGAAATATTGAGCAAAGCCTGGACCGTCAGCCAGGAGACGATCCCGCCGACCAGCAAACGTTTAAAGAGGTCCTTGGTCTGGAGAGCGATCTGGAAACCGCGGTGGGCAAAAACAGCCAGAGCGATCAGGACGCTTAAACCCCCGATCAAGCCGAGCTCTTCGCAGAGAATGGCAAAGATAAAATCGGTGAATTGCTGCGGCAAGTAATAAAACTTTTGCCGCGAGGCGCCCAAGCCCAGGCCGAGCACCCCGCCGGACCCGACCGCCAAGAGCGACTGGATCACCTGGAAACCGGAACCGAGCGGGTCTTTCCACGGATCAAGATAGGAGGTCAAACGCCTTAGGCGATATGGGCTGGTGATGCTCAAGGCCAATACACCGATGATCCCGAGCAAGCCGATCGACCCGAGATGAAGATATGACGCCCCGGCCAGCAGGAGCAGGGCAAAGACGGTCGTCCCGATGGTCAAAGCGGTCCCCATATCAGGTTGCTTCATGATCAAGAGAGCGATCAGAGAAAAGATCAGCAGTGGGGGGAGGAAGCCGCGAGTAAAGCTTCCGATGTTAGTTTTATTTTCCGATAGCCATTTCGCCAGAAAAACGACCATGGCGAATTTGATCAATTCCGAAGGCTGGAAAGAGATGATCCCGAGGTCGATCCAGCGTGACGCCCCGAGCACTTTCCGGCTGACCCCCGGCACAAAAACAGCGACCAGCAAAGCGATTGCGATCAGCAGAATTTGCGGCGCTTTCGCTTTCAAATTATCCAAGTTCAGGTTCAAGCCGTAGAACATGGCCGCCAAGCCGAGGGTCAGGAAAAAAAGATGCCGCTTGATGAAATAAAAGGTATCACCATACTTCATCCCCATGACCGGACTGGCGGAGAGGATCATCGCCGTGCCGAGCGCCAGCAGGAAAAGAACGGCCAGTAAAAAGAGGTGATCTAGTCTTTTAGCTTTCGGCATAATTCCTTGAACACCCTACCCCTTTCCTCATAATTATTGAACATATCGAAACTGGCGCCGGCCGGCGAGAAGAGAACGATCTCCCCGGGCGAGGCGGCGCGATAAGCCAGTTTGACCGCTTCTTCCAGGGAGAACCCGGCCCGCACTACTTTGGTATAGCCCGCGCTGTTCAGAGCAGCCGCAAATCTTTCCGTAGCCTCCCCGACCAGCACGACCTCTTTGACGAACGCCTTGATCTGCGCGACCAGCGGGACCAGATCGGTCCCCTTGTCCCGGCCACCTAGGATCAGGACCATCTTCTTTTTCCCGGCAAAAGTCTCGATCGCCACCAGGGTCGAATCAGGGTTGGTCCCCTTGGAATCGTTATAAAAATCGACCCCGCGGCGGCTAACCGTAAACTCTATCCGATGTTCGACCCCGGGAAAGGTCCGCAATACTTCAGCCACGATCTCCTTGGAAACGCCGCACAAGTAAGCCGCCTGCGCGGCCGCCAGGGCGTTCTCCAGATTATGCCTCCCCGGCATCTTGATCTCGCTCGGCTTGATGGTGATGATTTCCCCAGTCTTGGCTTTTGAGAACCCCCGTACCTCACACCTCGCCCCTCGTACCATCTCAACTACCTCTGGGTCATCCTGATTATATACCAGATAATCGTCACCTGCCTGGTTCCGGAAGATCTTTTGTTTCTCCTTGATATACGAAGCCATCGTGTGATGGCGCTCGATATGGTCCAGCTGGATGTTCAGGATAACGCTGATCTTGGGATGGAAGGTTTCGCTTGATTCCAGTTGATAACTGCTGACCTCGGCCACGATATAATCAAGATCTGAATCGTCCAGATCGACCAGCGGTTGGCCGATATTACCGCCGACAAAGACCCTCTTCCCGGCTGCTTTCAGCATCTCGCCAATCAGCGTGGTCGTGGTCGTCTTGCCGTTGGTCCCGGTAATGGCGATGATCGGCCGGGTCAGGAAACGATAAGCCAGCTCAAGTTCGGAAATGATCGGCACCCCAATATCCCGGGCCTTAACCAGTACCGGCAGATCGAGATGGACACCAGGACTGACCACGATCAGCGAAGCACCGGTGACGCTCCGGGCGGTATGGCCACCGAGCTCGAGTTCAACCCCGAGCCGGCGAAGCTCATTCGTCACCTCGGGATCGAGCGACGGCTTGGCCTCGGTTGCCAGAACCCTGGCCCCCAGTGACGCTAACTTCCGCACCGCCGCCAGGCCGCTCTTCCCCAACCCAAAGACCGTTACCCTTTTCCCTTTTAGATCCATAACCCTATGATCGCTAAGATCACCCCAAACACCCAAAACCCAACCACGACCGTCGTCTCTTTTATCCCCATCAGCTCGAAATGATGATGGAGCGGGCTCATCTTAAAGACCCGCCGCTTAATAAGCTTGTACGAACCGACCTGGATGATGACCGATAACGCCTCGAGGACGAAGATCCCCCCGATCACCGCCAGCCGGAGCTCCCCGTGCATAATTACCGCTAACCCGGCCAGGGCCGCCCCCAGGGCGAGCGACCCAACATCACCCATAAAGACCCGGGCGTGCGGGAAATTGAAGTAAAGAAAAGCCGTCACCGCGCCGGAACAGACCAGGGCAAAAGTCACTGCTTGGGGTAAGTTCATTTGCCAGGCCAGTATCCCAAAAGCCAGGAAAGCGACGCTCGCTGTCCCGGCCAGCAGGCCGTTCAGGCCGTCAGTCAAGTTGGTCGCGTTCGCGGAACCGACCACTAGGAAGATCACCAACAACTGGTAGAGATAAGGATTGGCAAACCCATACCTCCCCAACCATCCACCCAGAGTAAGGTTCTGTCCCAATAAGGTCATGACCAGAGCAAAAACTGCCGCTACGACACCCTGGACTAATATCTTCTGCCAGAAGGTCAACCCGAGATTACGGCGGAAAAAAACCTTACAGGCATCATCGGCCAGGCCAATAACCGCAAAAGCCAAGGTCAGCAGGAAGAGAGCCAAATACTGCGGATAGAGCTCGAGGTCGATCAGCACCACGGTCATGGCCAGGATGACCAGGACAAAGCCGACCCCTCCCATGGTCAAGGTCCCGCTTTTAGCCTGATGGCTGGCTGGCCCCTCCGTCCGCACCGGCTGGCCAAGATGCCAGACCTGGAGCAACCAGATGACCGGGAAAGTGACCAGCAGGGAAATGACTGCCGCGGAGAAAAAAGTAAATATCGGGATGATCACCTGATAATTTTACAATAATTTGCGAGTTGAAGCAACGAAAACTCAGCGCCTTCACCCCTATCCCCCATCCCCTTCCCCCTTAATAAGGGGGAAGGGGAGAAGAGGGGTTAGGGGTAAAACAAAAGACTCCCCGCGTCGGGGAGCCTTTGTTAATTATCGGCCGATAATTTAGAGATAGAAGCGATAGCCGCCTTCCAGGACTAAACCGCCGGAAGAAGTGCTGAAGCTAATGCCGCCGACTGAGAACGTGTAATTGGCAATGGCATATTTAATCTGCCCAAAGACCGTGCCTGAACCGGCAAGCTGGTAATCCATCCCGCCGAATCCCTGGAAACCGATAGCCGAGGCATTGACCCCGCCGATCGACTGGTAGAGGAGCCCGCCGCCAGCATAGAAGTTACCAGGCGCCCCGGCGATCGGGGCAAAATGATAGACTCCATTACCGGCCACGGTGATGATCGAACCACCGGAAACCATGTAATATTCAACCTCACCCATCACGTCAACCGAGGGCATGACCGGGTAAGCTACTTCACAGCCGAGGAAGAAAGAATTCAAGCCGCCGGTGCCGAAACCGAGTTTAGGCGAAACAACCAGGCCGCCACTCTGGGCGACATGGCCGGTCGTGCCGTAATCCGCCGGGGTCGGGTTCTCTACCCGGACGGGGGCCGGCGTGGCGGTCTTGGTGGTGGCCGCCGGTTTCACGGTCTTTTTCACTGCCGCAAAGGACGCCGTCGTCAAAACCAACATCGCGATCAAACTAAATGTTAAAACTCTTTTCATTTTTCACCTCCCTTTTGTTCGATAAATATTAACACAGTCTCCAACGGTTAACAAGACAACAAAAAGCCCCTCGACTCTGGTTCGACTCGTCCGCCTGAGGCGGACTCGCTCACCATTCGCTCGGGGGGCTTTTTAAAACCAATTCGATAAATGCTAGAAATAGAGCCGTCCACCCGTGTAGATCAGCGCGGAGTTCGTCCCCACTCCCCAGGTGGTCGTGCCGGCAGCCGAAGTCAAGGTAAAGGCTGTCAGATCCGCAAAAATGGCCAGATGCGGAGCAAACATATATTCGGCTCCCAGCAGGAAACTGGCCGTGATCACTGACGTTCCGGCCGCTGATGTCAGGACCAGTGTCGGCGCCATATATGTTCTCAGCTCGTCGGAAATCGTGTTCAGCGGGATATCCGCTCTGCCGCCAACCGTAACATTGGTTGTTCCGGCCGCGGGAGAAGCGATCGTTCCGCCAACTTCCAGGCTCCAGCTGCCCATGCCAAAGCGCAGGGATGGAAATCCGACCAGCGAGTTAAGGCTGATAGCCGTCATCCCCATCGACGATGAAACAGCTTCCGCTGCCGGCGCTTTACTAGCCGGCGCTTTGCTAACCGGTGCCGCAAAAGAAACCGAAGCAACACAAATAATCAACGCAAAAATAAACGCGAACTTTTTCATTTATTCACCTCCTTGTCCCGAACTTATCGCAGGACTGTTATTTGCCCTTGAACAGGTTGTGCAGAAAATCGGCCGCCATGTCCTTGCAACCGAGGCCGAAAGCGATCGCCGCAGCCAGGCCAACGGCACCAATAACTACATCCATCCGCGGCAGGTCCGCTCTCACCCCGAGCTGGGCCAGGGCAACGATGAAGGTGACGGTAATGACAAGATAATAAACGACCCGGGCCAGGGTCCTGCCGCCGTCAATGCCTAAATTCAACATGATCAGTTTAATGCTCGCGGCAAAGAGCGCGGCGAAAAAGAGGCCAAAGCCCATGATCATAGTGGCAATGATGACCAGGCTGAAATAGGCCAAGAGACCGCGCAATGCCGGACCAATCATCAAGCCAAGCCATTTGGCTGTAGCGATAACCGTAATGAAAATGACCAACCAGTAGAGGGCGTTACCGCATAATTCCGAAAAGGAACGCCGGACCTCGCCTTTTTCCAGAAGAGAATTGAAACCAACCTGATTAAGCCAGCGGTCGAGCTGGACCAACTTAAGCAGGTAAGTTACGGCCAGGCTAATTCCGCGAGCCAGGAGATAACCGACCAGGACGATGACGAGGGCGATCTTGACGTTGATCAGAAGCGGATAGAGCTGCGACCAGGCCAGATTAAATGAATCCATATAAAGACCTCCTGTTTACGCTTTAATGATAGCCAGCAGCAATGAGATCGCCATGAAAGCAATCGCCAAACCCCAGGTTATCCGGTCCAGCCCCTCTTCCATCCCTTTGGGACTACCGAACAATTTCGCCGAACCGCCGATGCCGCCTAACCCCTCCCCTTTGGCCGCATGGAGCAGAACAGCCCCGATCAGAAAAACCGCGGTCAGGAACTGGGCCAGCATCAATATTATTTTCATAATTATTAATTACCTCTTATTTTTAGATATGGAGCAGAGCGGGATCGAACCGCTGGCCTCGGCATTGCGAACGCCGCGCTCTCCCAACTGAGCTACTGCCCCACGTCACTTATCTTGCAAACAAGCAATTCCAGGAAGAACCTTACCTTCGACAAATTCCAGTGAGGCGCCGCCGCCGGTCGAGATGTGGGTCATCTGGTCGGCCAGGCCGGCCTTTTCCACTGCCGCGACCGAATCCCCTCCGCCGATCACGGAGATCGCCCCCTGGCCGGTCGCCGCCGCGACCATTTTGGCGATCTCAAGCGTTCCCTGGGCAAACTTATCAAATTCAAAGACCCCCATCGGGCCGTTCCAGAAGATCGTCTTGGCTTTCTTGATGGCGTGGCCGAACTTGGTGATCGTTTCCGGACCGATGTCCATCCCCTGCCAGTCGGCCGGTATCCCGGCCCGGGTAACGTGCTGGGAGTTGGCGTTGGCGCCGAATTTGTCGGCCACAATGTGGTCGATCGGGAGCATGAAAGGAATGCCGCGGTCGATCGCTGTTTTTAGGATCTCTTTGGCCAGGCCGACCTTATCCGCTTCGACGATCGACTTGCCGACCTCTACCCCGCGGGCTTTAAAAAAAGTGTAAGCCATCCCGCCGCCAATGATCAAAACGTCGACTTTTTTCATTAGATTTTGGATGACCTCGATCTTCCCGGAGATCTTGGCGCCACCCAGGATAGCCACAAAAGGCCGGGCCGGGTTAACCATCAACTGCCCGAGGAACTTGATCTCCTTCTCCATCAGGAAGCCGGCATACCCTTTTAGGTATTTGGTCACCCCTTCGGTCGAGGCATGAGCGCGGTGGGCCGTGCCAAAAGCATCGTTGACATAGACGTCGGCTAGCGCGGCCAATTTTTTGGCGAATTCGGGATCATTATTCTCTTCTTCCTTGTAAAACCGGACATTCTCCAGCAGGAGAATGTCGCCGGCCTTCATTTTGCCGACAGCCGCTTCCACTTCCGGACCGAGGCAATCCTTGACGTAACTAATCTCTTTTTTCAGCAGCTCACCGAGCCGTTTGGCGCAAGGGGCCAGGCGCAGTTTATCTTCCGGCCCGGTTTTTGGCCTCCCCAGATGGGAGACCAGGATAACTTTGCTCCCTTTATCCGCCAGGTATTTAATGGTGGGAATGGCGGCCCGAATGCGGGTATCATCTCCGATCGCCTGTTTCTCATCCAGCGGGACATTGAAGTCAACACGAACCAGCACCCGCCGGCCCGTTAACTCTTTAATATCCTCGATTGTCTGTTTGGCCATGATCGACTGACTACTTCTTGCTGGCGATCAGTTTCAGGAGATCAACAACCCGGCAGGAATAACCCCACTCGTTGTCATACCAGGAAACGACCTTGAAGAAGCGTTTCTCTCCCTTCAGATTATTCTGCAAGGTGGCCAGTGAGTCATAGATCGAAGAGCGGTCGTCATGGATAAAATCGGTAGAGACCACTTCTTCGTCGGCCACGCCAAGTATCCCCTTGAGATAGCTCTGGCTCGCCTTCTTGAGCAGGGCGTCGATCTCTTCGATCGAGGAATCCTTGAGCGAACGGAAAGTCAGGTCGACAGCCGAAACATCGGCGGTCGGGACGCGGAAAGCCATGCCGGTCAGCTTCCCCTTGGTCGCCGGCAGCACCTCGCCGACCGCTTTGGCCGCGCCGGTAGTCGACGGGATGATATTGATCGCTGCCGCCCGGCCGCCGCGCCAATCCTTTTTGGACGGGCCGTCAACGGTCTTTTGGGTGGCGGTATAGGCATGGATCGTCGTCATCAGGCCGGTCTCAATGCCGATCCCTTCCTTGAGGATAACATGGACGAGCGGCGCCAGGCAGTTGGTGGTGCAGGAGGCGTTGGAAATGATATTGTGGATGGCCGGGTCATATTCGCCGTCGTTGACCCCCATGACGATCGTCTTGACCTCGCCCTTGCCCGGTGCTGTGATCAGGACTTTCTTGGCGCCAGCGGCCAGGTGGCCTTGGGCTTTTTCCGAGTCGGTGAAGAGGCCGGTCGCTTCGATGACGACCTCTACGCCAAGCTCTTTCCACGGCAACTGGCTCGGCTCCTTGGTCGCCATGACGCATTTGATCTTCTGGCCGTTGACCTCCAGGACATCTTCGGCCGCCGCGCGAACGCTTCCCTCGAAGCGCCCGTGGACGGAATCATACTTCATCTGGTAAGCGAAATATTTCGCGTCGGTGCTGACATCGACCACCGCCACGACCTCGATTTCCTGGCCCAAGACACCTTTAGCCGCCATCGCGCTCAAAACCTGCCGACCGATCCGACCGAAACCGTTGATCCCAACCTTAACTGCCATCTCTTTTCCCCCTTCTAAACTTTGGACTTTCGAAAATTATATCATCAGCACGGGTAAAGCGCAACTCGTGCTATAATCCTCGCCATGGAAGAGTCCTCCTCCTGGAAAGTGATCATCCTGGCCGCCCTTTTCTCCCTCGGGGTCCTGGGTGTCGCTTACTTTCTCATCTCCCCCCGCGACACGACCTTCTTCAACGACACTAAGCTCGAAAAGATAGCCGAGTTCCGGCAAACCAGGATCGAAGGGCGGCGTGAGGGAAAAAGGCTCTGGGAGCTTAAAGTTGGTTATGCCTGGACCGACAAGGCCCAGGAGGTCACCACCCTGCAGGGGATCACCGCCGGCCGCATTTACGACAAAGAGGGCCATCCGGTCCTGGCCAACTTGGCCGCGCCGCGCGGCCTGACCTTCCGCCACAGCGAGATCGTGGAGGCATTTGACGCCCGCACCCGGCTCGATCTCGGCCGGGTCGGCCGGTCCAACCCGAATAAAAGTAAATGGGTCAGCATCCGCGCCGACCATATTAAGTTCGTCCCGGCGGAAAAGAAGAGCTGGCTCGATGGCCATGTCGTCCTGACCGAGCGCAACGGAGTGATCCGGGCAGGGAACATGGCCATCGACCACGAGAAAAAGAGCGCCCTGCTGACCAGCGGGGTCAAAATTGACCGCCGCGACGGCTTGATCAACGCCGATTCTCTCGAATATCTCGGGGAAGCCGAGCAAATGACCGCCACTGGCCAGGTCGACATGAGCCTGAAAGAAAGCGCCCAGAAGACCAGGATCAAATGCCGGCAGGCAACCTTCTATCTCGATATCGATCGCGACCTCAACCTCGCCGGCAGCCTGGAGGTCGCCCAGGGAAAAAAACTTTCGGCCGCCGACGCCGGAACCTACTCCCGCCGGCAGAAACGTCTGGCGTTGAGCGGGCGGACCAAAACTATCCTGGAAAAAGCGGAGGCCGCTCTGCGGACGGGCTCCCTGACCAGGCTGAACAGTCCTGACAAACAGGCTATTTTAAAAGGCAAAACTGTCGTCCTGGCAAACGAGATCTTCTTTGCCACCAAAACGGGCGACGCCCGCGCGACCGGCAGTGTCGAGGTACAGCAACAGGGTCGGACTGCCCGTTCCGAGACTGCCTTCTACGATGAGCGGCAGGAATTACTGACCCTCTCCGGGAATGTCTTTATGAAACGGGGAGAAGAGTGGATCGCCTGCCGCAAGGTCGTGGTCTCCGTCGGCCGGGAGACCTTCGAGGCGCTCGGCGTGACCGAAGCCAAGTTCAAGCTGTAGGGATCACCCAACCCTCACCCGACTCCCTTAACACTCTCACCCTCTCCCAAAGGGAGAGGGTATGTTGCCTTGCATAACACCTTCTCCCTCTGGGAGAAGGTGCGTATCCTCAACGCCACGGATGAGGGCTAAAATATCAGCTTATGCCGGCGCATCGCCACGCTCTGCAATATCCCGAGGGCGGCCAGGGTCATGAAGAGCGACGAGCCGCCGTAGCTTAACAGCGGCAAAGGTATCCCCACTACCGGCAGCAAGCCGAGGGCCATCCCGATGTTAGCCAAGACGTGAAAGACGAGCATGACCGCCACTCCGCTCGCCAGCATTTTCCCAAAACGATCGCGAGCCCCGTCGGCGATGACCAGCGCCCGCCAAATCAGCACCCCGAACAGGGCAACGACCAGGAGCGAACCGAGCAAGCCAAACTCCTCCCCGATCACCGAGAAGATAAAGTCGGAATGCTGTTCGGGAATGAATTGCAATTGCGTCTGCGAGCCGTGCAGGAACCCTTTGCCGAACAAGCCGCCCCCGCCGATGGCTATCTTGCTCTGCATCGTATGATAACCGGCGCCATAAGGGTCGGCCGCCGGGTTAAGGAAGGCAATTATCCGGTTTTGTTGGTATCCCTTGAGCATCGCCCACATATAAGGTACCGCAACTCCCACCCCGATGTTAACCCCGAGGACCAGGAGCCAGTCCAGCCACTCGGCCCTGGTCAAAAAAAGGACCAGGACGAGCACGGCCAGATAGGCCAGCCAGAGCGGCAGAATGGGTCGCAGGAGAACGGAAAGGAACGGCGTCACCAGGAGGATCAACAGGCGCGGCGAAGATTCCGCTTGAGCCAGCATACCGACAAAGATGGCGATAAAGACCAGCGCCGTCCCCAGGTCAGGCTGTTTAAAGATCATTAGAAAAGGGAGCCCGACCAGCGCCAGCATAATCCCTGTCTCCCAGAGGCCGGAAACTTTTTGGCGCTGGGCGAGGAAAGCGGCCAGGATAATGATGAGGGTCAGCTTGGATAGTTCTGACGGCTGGAAAGAGAGCGGACCCAGGGCGATCCAGCGCTGCGCGCCGGAGGCGGCCGCGCCGCCGAACAAGACCACCAGAAGAAGGACCAGCGTCAGCCCGTATAAAACAGCCGCCGCCTTCTGCAAATGCCGGTAGTCGAGATAAGCAAAAAAAGAGATCCCCGCTCCGGCTACAAGCAAAGCGAGAAATTGGCGGATAACGTAGGTAAAAGGGTCGGCCCCGATTTTGATCTGCAAGCGATAGGTCGCGCTAAAGATCGCCAGGAAACCGAACAGCAGAAGACCGCCGACCGCCAGCCAGACCGCGGGGTCCGACAGCTTCAGCATCCGGAAATTGATCATCCGGCCAGTTCCACGGCCGCCAGCAGCGCCCGGGCTTTATTCAATGTTTCCTGATATTCCTCGGCCGGCACGGAATCGGCCACTAACCCCGCTCCCGCCTGAACAAAGGCCCGGCCGTCACGTATTAAAATTGTCCGGATAGCAATCCCTGAATCAAGGTCGCCGGAAAAGCTGAAATAACCGACACTGCCGGCGTAGAGGCCGCGCCGCCGGTTCTCCAGCTCGTCGATGATCTCCATCGCCCGGACCTTGGGGGCGCCGGAGACGGTCCCCGCCGGAAAACAGGCGCGGACCAGGTCGATCGCGTCTTTCCCGGGCTGGAGCTGACCGGTGACATTGCTGACGATATGCATGACGTGAGAATATTTTTCGATCGACATCTCTTCGGTCACTTTGACGCTGCCGTAAGCGCAGACCCGGCCGAGGTCGTTCCGGCCTAGATCGACCAGCATGATATGCTCGGCCCGTTCTTTTGCCGAGGCCAGCAGTTCCCTGGCCAATTTCTGGTCCTCGGCTTCGTCCCGGCCGCGCGGTTTCGTTCCGGCGATCGGCCGCAAGGTCGCCTCCCCTTTTTCCAAGCGAACCATTACTTCCGGAGAGGAACCGATGATCCTCGTCTTCCCCAATTTAAGGTAGTACATGTAAGGCGACGGGTTGATCATCCGTAAAATTCGATAGACATTGAGCGAGTCGGCCGGACATTTGATCTCCAGACGCTGTGAGAGAACTACCTGGATGATATCGCCGGCCCGGATATATTCTTTGGCCCGCCGGACCATCGCTTCGTATTCTCCCCGGGTCAGGTTAGAGCTGGCCGGCGCTTTCAGCTCTGAATGGGCGGGAACCTCCAGCTCATCCTTGGTCCCGGATAATTTCCGTTTGAGCTTCCGCTCCAGCCCCGCTATCCTGGCGCAGGCCAAGCGATAAGCCTCATCGGAACCGCCGGTAATGTGGGCATTGGCAATGATCAGGATCTTATGTTTGACGTGGTCGAACGCGAGAAAAGCGTCGGCCAGCAGGAACTGGAGTTGGGGCATTTTCAGATCGTCTAAGTTCTTATCGGGAAGCCGCTCGATCTCCCGGACGGCATCGTAGCTGATATAACCGACCAGGCCGCCGGTGAAGCGCGGCAAGCCTTTCGTCTCGACCGGACGATACTTTTTCAAAGCCGCGCGAACTTCTTCCAGGGAACTAAAAGTCAGTAATTGCTTTTTTGCACAGGTCCCTAAAAAGGAATAACGGGCGATCTTCTCCCCCCCTTCGATCGATTCGAGGAGGAAAGAATACTCCCCTTCGATCTTCTTGAAGGCCGAGACCGGCGTCTCCAAGTCGGCGACGATCTCCTTGTAGACCGGCACGAGGTTCCCTTTTCGGGCTAACTTCTTAAATTCGTTAATGTTTGGATAGAACATAATTTACAGCCCTCACCCGCTGACGCATAGTATCCCCCCTCTCCCAGAGGGAGAGGGATTTTCGATTATCTTTTCAAACCTATCGGATACTTCTTTCAATATTTTATTTAAAACCCTTCTCCCCCTGGGAGAAGGTCTTAATCCTCAACGAGTCTAGATGAGGGCTGCTGGTCTCCCTATTTCTTCCTGATCAGAACAAACTCCGCCAATTCGACCAACGGCGCTGCTTTGCCACGAAAAATTCTTAAAGCCTTGATGGCTTGATCTTTCTCCGTAGCGGCCATCCGCCGGGAACGGTCGAGTCCGACCAGGTAAACATAACCTTTCTTCTCGTCCGCCCGGACCGGCTTCCCCAGCTCCGCTTCGCTCGCCGTGGCATCAAGTATATCATCGGCGATCTGAAAAGCGAGCCCGAGATGTTTGGCATAGGCGGTTAGCGCCCGGATCTCACCCGGCGTCGCGCCGCAGATCTTGGCCGTCCCTCTGACGCACGCCTTGAGGAGGGCCGCTGTTTTCCAGCCGTGGATATGGCGCAACTCGGCCAGCGTCGGCTGCCGGTTGGCCGATTCGAGATCGGCCACCTGTCCCTCGACCACTTCAAGCAAGGCCCTGGACAGCTCTTCAACCGCCGTCGGATATCGGGCGATCAGTTTAAAAGCCAGCGTACTGAGCGCGTCTCCGGCCAGGATCGCCACCCCTTCGCCAAAGGCTTTATGGCAGGTCGGCTGGCCGCGGCGCAGGTCCGAGTTGTCCATAGCCGGCAGGTCGTCATGGACCAGCGTAAAAGTATGGATCATCTCTACTGCGCAGGCGAACGGCAAAACTTTTTTCGGCCGACCACCAAGCACTTTAGCGGTCAGCAGGCAAAGTTGCGGCCGGAACCTTTTCCCCCCGGCCAGGACCGAATACCGCATCGCCTTCGCCAGCTTCCCTTTTCTTGGGAGAATCCGGTTTAATTCTCGATTAATATTCCTTAATTCGTCATTAGTCATTAGACATTAGTCATTACCGTCTTACGGTAATTCCTTTCGCTTCCAGATGGTCCTTGATCTCCCTGATCGTCAGTTCGCGGAAATGGAGGAGCGAAGCGAGCAAGGCCGCGTCAGCGCTCCCGCGCGAAAATGCCTCATAGATGTGTTCTTTTGTCCCGGCCCCGCCGGAGGCGATGACCGGTATGTTGACCGCGTCAGCGATCGCCCGAGTAAGTTCCAGATCGTAGCCATTCTTGGTCCCGTCGCAATCCATGCTGGTCAGAAGGATCTCTCCAGCGCCCAATTTTTCCGCCTTCTTCGCCCACTCTACCGCATCCAGCCCCGTCGCCGTCCTCCCCCCATGCGTATATACTTCCCATTTCGGCGTCGTGGTTCGTGGTTCGTGGTTCGTGATTCGTTTGGCGTCAATGGCAACGACGATACACTGACTGCCGAATTTCTCCGCCCCCCGGGTGATCAGGCTGGGGTCTTTGATCGCCGCAGTATTGACCGAGACCTTATCGGCACCGCCGGACAGTATCTCACGCATCGTTTCCAGATCGTTGATCCCGCCGCCGACGGTGAACGGAATAAAGACCTTCTCCGCTACGCGGCGGACGACCTCGAGCATGATGTAGCGTTTGTCGGACGAAGCGGTGATATCGAGGAAAACGAGCTCATCGGCCCCTGCTTTGTCGTAAAAGATGGCTTGTTCGACCGGATCGCCGGCATCGATCAGGTCGACGAATTTGACCCCTTTGACGACCCGGCCTGCGGTCACATCGAGACAAGGAATTATTCTTTTAGCTAGCATTTATAACCCTCACTTCGTAACAATTGTACCTTGGCCTTGGCCCCCCAGGCAAATCCCCCCGGGCCATTTTTGGCCACGACCCGATGGCAAGGGACGATCGGCGCAAAAGGATTTTTGTTCAAGGCGTTACCGACCGCCCGGGCCGCGCCGGGTTGGCCGATCTGCCGCGCCACCCAACCGTAGGTCCTGACCTCACCGCGCGGGATCTTTTTGACTACCCGGTAAACTTTTTTCTGGAAAGGAGATATTTTTCTATTTTTGCCCATGAGGTATTAACGACATTCTTTTCCTTTAGGCCGACTTTTTTGAGGAGTTTCTTGGCAATGGTAAAATCCCCCAACATCGAAGCGATGTGCGAGTCGGTCCCCAGCACCAACTGCCAATCAACCGCTTTGACCGCATTCACCAGTTCGAGGGCCATGGCTTCACTGCCGGGGCGGGAAAGCGGCGAACTGTTATTCAATTCTGGGACAACTTTTCTTTCCTTAGCGGCGGCGACAACTTCCTTGATATTGACCGGGAATTGCGGATTATCCAGGTGGGCAATAATGTTGATCACCGGGTTTTGGATCGCCCGGACCATGACCGCAGTGTTCTTCGCCTCGCCCTGGTTCTCGTAACCGCAACGCGGATGCATCGCGACAATAACTATGTCCAATTCTCCCCATTTTATATCGACCGGCTTGATATCGATCTCTCCCTGGTCATTAATGATATTAGCTTCGATCCCGCGCAGCACGCGGACCCCTCTGATCAGCCGCGGAATCATCCTCATGTTAGCAAAGTGATAGTAATGAGGGGCGCCAGGCATCGCCGGCCCGTGATCGGTCAGGGCAAAACCCTTTAAGCCGATCTTTTTAGCTTGAGTGACGTATTCTTCTAGCGTGGAATAAGCATGGCCCGAGGAGACGGAGTGGACATGGAGATCGGCGACCAGTTTCATGAGGACTTGGCTATTTCTTCGTCGGAGATGTCAAAGTTAGCGTGGACCGCCTGGACGTCGTCCTGGTCTTCCAGTTTGTTCATCAGATTCAGCATTTTCTGGGCGGCCTCGCCGGTCAATTTAACGGTCGTCTCGGGGATCATCGTCACTTCCGCGCTGGTCAGCTCAAAATTCTTCGCTTTTAAGTCGTCGCGAACCTTCAAGAAATTTTCCGGAGTAGTCACCACTTCGATCTCGCTCTCTTCGGAAAGGACATCTTCCGCCCCGGCTTCGAGCGCCGCCTCCATCAGCTTTTCTTCGTCCACCCCGGCCTTATCCAGGACGAGACTCCCTTTCCGCTTAAAGAGGTAGGAGACACTGCCGCTGGCGCCCAGGTTACCGCCGTGCTTTTCCAGGATGCTCCGGATCTCGCTCGCCGCCCTATTCCGGTTATCGGTCATCACTTCGACCATCAGGGCGACCCCACCCGGGCCGTAGCCTTCATAATTGAGTTCTTCCATGACCGCCTCGCCGCCGCCGATCCCCTTCTCGATCGCCCGCTTGATGTTATCGTTGGGCATATTGGCCGCTTTGGCTTTATCGATACCAAGGCGGAGACGAGGGTTCCCGTTGGGGTCGCCGCCGCCGATCTTGGCCGCGGTCGATATTTCCTTGATGATCTTAGTAAAAACCTTGCCGCGCTGGGCGTCGGTTTTCGCCTTAGCATGCTTGATCGTCGCCCACTTGGAGTGTCCTGACATGTTAAATCGACTCCGCGTCGTTGAGCAGACTGCGGTAGAATTCGGAAAAACTTTTCTTTTCCTTGCCGGAACGGAGGTCGATCGCCGCGCGCGGGTGCTGGTTAAGGATGCCGGTGATCATATCGGGGATCAAGTACCCCCACTCTATTTTCTGGCGGAGGGGGATAAATTCCTGTTCGATAACGTCAAGGATCGGATCGAGGCGGTACTTGGGGTTCTTCAGGAAAGCCAGTAAAAGCTCCAGCGGGCAGTTCCCGGCCGCCCGGCCGATGCCGAAAATGGTCGCGTCAAGGAAGTTCGCCCCCTTGCGGATCGCCTCGATCGTGTTGGCAAAACCGAGCTGCTGGTTATTATGGCAATGGATGCCGACCTCGATCCCTTTCGGAGCCAGGTGCTTGGCGTATTGCGCCACCAGGAAATGGATCTGTTCGGAGAACAAGGCCCCGTAGCTGTCCACAATATAGACCGCCTTGACCGGCGTGTTCGCCAACTGGGCCAGCGCTTCTTCCAGGTCCGGGGCCAGGGCGGTGGAAATAGCCATGATATTTACGGTCGTTTCATAACCCTTATCGGCGCAATGCTTGAGGAGCTCGATCGCCTTATCGATATCTTTGACGTAACAGGCGACCCGCATCATGTCGACCACACTGTCTTTTTTTAAGGGGATATCTTCCGGCAAGACCCGGCCGATATCGACCATGGTCGAGATCTTGGCCTTGGTCTCGACCCCTTCGATCATTTTGCGGACGAAATCCTCGGTGCAAAACTTCGCTTTGCCGTACTTGTCGGGGGAAAAGAACTTGGTCGAGGCGCGATAGCCTAGTTCAACGTAGTCGGCCCCGGAGGCGGCCACGGCCTGATAGACCGCCCGGACGAACTTATCTTCGAACAGATGTTCGTTGATCAGCCCGCCATCGCGGATAGTGCAGTCAAGGACTTTGATCTGTGGACGGTACATAATGTTCAATTATACGATAATTTTCAGAGGGGGGCAAGACCGATCTTAGCTATGAAATTCTGCGCGGATTATAGCGATAATATATCGGATATGATCAACATTCGAGCCATCGCCTGTAGAGCTCTAAAATTGGCGGCCATTCCCCTGGCCCTCCAGGGCGCCGCCTGTACCGGCCAAGTGATCCAGCCGGAACAGTGCCTGAAGTTCAAAGAAAGAGTCTGCCAGCCGCACGATGTTCAAGTGATCGTCCAAAGCCAAACCTATAAACAAGATGAGAATGATCTCATCGCCCGCACCCAGCTGCTGATCAAGGCCTTGCCTGCCTGCGCGACTGAAGGCATAAGCACCATAATTTTGGGCGACAAAGCGATCAACGATGCGGCCGGCGATTATGTTTGCGAGACCCGCGAATCATCCGACGGAACATCGTCAGCCGACTGCCGCATTGTTATCAACCTCAACTGGCATGGCGATGACAAGGAACCTCTGATCTTTAACGGCCAGCGGCTCTGGAAATACACTTTGATGCACGAGGTCGGCCACAATGTTTTTATAAATACCTGCGATCACGGCGGGTTCGACACGATTGCCTTTGATGAAAACGGCAAACCTCTAAGCTCCGACGACCGGGATTTTATCACGGAATACAGCCCGTTCCCAACGATCAAATTCCCCAGCGCTAAAAAAACTAAAAAAGAAGATTTCGCTTATGCATTTGCCAGCTACCTTCTCGACCGCAATTCATTCATTGATAAAACCGGTGATTCGGATATGATGGGAGATAAATATATGGCATTGATGATCTCTTACTTAGGCGATCTTACGATAGATCTTTAGAGCGCCGCGATCCCGATCTTGGCCAGCGCTTTCATATAAAGAGAAACATACTTCTTGGCCGAAGCGTCCCAGGAGTAATCGAGCTGCATCACTTTTCCCTGCAAGGCTTTCCAACTGGTCTTCTTATGGAACGTTTCGATCGCCCTTTTAACACAATTTAACAGGGCTTTTGAGCTATATTCCTCAAAGACAAAACCCTCCCCGGCTCCCGTTTTGGGATCAAAATCATGGACAGTGTCGGCCAGGCCGCCGGTTTTCCGAACGATCGGGATCGTCCCGTACTTAAAACCGATCAACTGGCCCAGGCCGCACGGTTCGTAACGGCTGGGCATCATGAACATATCGCAGCCGGAATAGATCAGCTCGGCCAGGAGGGCGTCGAATTTGAGATTGACCCCGACGTAATCGGGATATTTTTGTCTGGCTTTCAATAACAGTTCGTGGTATTTCCGGTCGCCGACGCCGAGGATAACGATCTGGCAGTGCTCTTCTATGATCCCCTCCAGCGCCCCGGCCAGAATATCAAAACCCTTCTGGTCGGCCAGCCGGGTGATCAGGCCGATGACCGGCGTCTCTTTTTTCTGCGGCAGATTATTTTGCTTCTGCAGTTCGATCTTATTTTCGACTTTCAAGGACAAGGTCGCCGGGCTGTAGCGCTTCGGGATATTTTTGTCCGTGGCGGGATTCCAGATGTCGTAATCGATGCCGTTGACGATGCCGTAAACGTCGCCCGACCTAAAACGGAGCAGGCCGTCCAGCCCCTGGCCGAACTCTTTGGTCTGGATCTCTTTCGCGTAGGTCTCGGAGACCGTATTGATCACATCGGCGTAAACAAAGCCCGCCTTGGTCAAAGCGAGATCGCCCCAAAACTCCAGCTTCTCGGGGACAAATTGCTCCGGCCCCAGGCCGGTCAGGGGCAGTTTCTCCTTGGGGAACATCCCCAGATAACCCATATTATGGATGGAGTAAACGGCGGCCGTACGCGCAAAAAATGGATCGTCTTTATAAAGAACTTTTAGATAAGCTATAACGAGCGCCGACTGCCAGTCGTTGCAGTGGATAATGTCCGGCTTCCAGTTGATCTCTTTCAGGAAAGGGAGCAGCGCCCGGCAGAAGGCCGAGAACCTTTCCAGATTATCGGGATAATCGACCCCCTTGACCTGGTAGAGCTCTTCCCGGCTGCCAAAATACTTTTCGTTCTCGTAAAAATAGACCGGCACCTTGGTCCCAGGCAAAGTTTTGGCCGACCGGTCAACTTTCTTGTATCTCGGCATGAAAATGCGGATATCGTGGCCGATCTCGGCTAGCGCCTTGGGGAGCGCGCCGGCCACATCCGCCAGGCCGCCGGTCTTAGCGAACGGCACGACTTCAGAGGCAAGATATAATATTTTCATAAGATCGAATCGATCTTCTCGACATACTCGTTGGCCAGCTTCTGGGCGTCACGATCGCTCCCCGCTTCGGCGCAGACATGGACGGTCGAGCGGACCGGGTCCGGCAGGACCAGCACCCAATCCTCGCCGTGGAAAAGTTTGACCCCGTCGGTCAGGTCGGCCTCATGCTCGCCGCAACCGTCGATAATACTGCGCAGGACAGTTCCCTTCATTTCCGGCGAACAGGAGATCTCCTTGCAAACCATGTTGACCCTCGGCACTTCGGCGGCCACCGCGGAGAGCTTGACCTGGGCACGCGAGATGACCTCTAAAAGTTTGGCGGTGGCAAACATCGCGTCAAAGGCCGGCTGGAACTCGGGAAAAATAAAGCCGCCCTGGGTCTCCCCCATCAGGTCGATATCCGGCCGGGTCGAAACCTCCATCATGTCGCGGGTGCTCGTCTTGGTCCGGATGATCTTCGCTCCGTATTTAAGGGCAAGCGCGTCGACGATCCGGCTCGCCTTGACCGGCACGGCGATCTGGGCGTTTTTCTTGGCTTTAGCGATCAGGACCGTCATGACGGCCAGTTCCAGATTTTCTTGTAATATATTCCCCCGCTCGTCACAAAGAAAGATCTTTTCCGCTCCGGTATCGAGCATCACCCCGAGGTCGGCGTTAAGCGATTTGACGATCTGCGACAACTGCTTTAACCCTTTCTCGAACATCACCCGGTTCTTGGTGATCTTGGTCTCGTCGATATGCGCGTTGAGCGAGATGACCTCGATCCCCAGCTCCCCTAGTATCGCCGGGAAGATATTGGCCGCGGAACTGCAGGCGTAATCGACCACGACCTTAAAATTGGCCGCGCGGATGACCTCGCGGTCCAGGCAATTGAGTATCCCTTCCTTGTAGGACTCGGCCACCCGGTGGAACGGGAAGGTCAATTCCCCGGTCTCTTCGATCCCGGCCCGCTGGAAGTCTTCGCCGTAGAAAAGGCGTTCGATCTTCTTTTCGCGCGACGACGGGAGGTCCATCCCGTCCTGGTCGAAGAACTTGATGTCGACGACCGACGGGTCGTACGGCGATTTCCTGACGTGAAACCCGCCGCGGCTCTTGAGCGCCTTGAGCTCGTAACGGTTAACGGGGATCGGCACCTCTTCCAGGTTGGAGATATTGACCCCGGCTGACAAGACGCCGGAAACGAGCGCCCGGTAGATCATCCGTGACGCCTTGTGAGAATCGCGTGAGGTGGAAATATATACCCCTTTCCCCAGGACGGAACCATAGGCCGCGCCCAGCGAGGCGGCGAATTCCGGCGTGATCTCAATGTTGCAGAGACCGGTCACCCCGAACGGGCCAAAAATACTCTTGGTCCAGCGCTCTTTCCAGAGCATCGAGCTGGTCACGACCGCCCCTTCTTCGATCACCTTGTTCGGCCAGATCTTGACGTACGGCTTGATCACGGCGTCGCGGCCGATATTGCACTCCGCACCGATCACCGACCCCTCTTCCAGGATGGTCCGCTCACCGATGACCGTGCCGCTGGCGACGACCGCCTTGAACAATTGCGCTTCGGCCCCGACCTGGACCCGCTCCCAGAGGATCGACTTAAAGAGCAGCGCACCCCGCTCCACCCGGCAGTGACTGCCGATCGAAACATCTTCCAGCACGGCCTCATCACCGATCACGCTATTCTCGCCGATCACCACCACCCCTTTGAGTTTGGCCGAAGGAGAGACTTTCGCCCCCTTGGCGATCTGGTAAGGCTTCCCCCCCGAGAGATCGTCGTGGATCGTGGAGTATTCCTTTAAGCTGCCAATATCTTTCCAGAGGCCGGTTGCGATATAACCATAGAGTGGTTTGCCGGCCGCTAGCAGCTTAGGGAAAAGGTCTTGGCTGAAGTCGCTCCCCTTCCCTGGCGGGATAAAGTCGATCGCTGCCGGCTCCAGGATATAAATGCCGCAATTGACGGTGTCGGAAAAGACCTCGCTTGGGGACGGCTTTTCCAGGAAACGCGTGATCTTCCCCCCTTTGTCGGTGATCACAATGCCGTAAGGGAGGGGATTGGGGACGCGGGTCAGGAGCAAGGTCGCCAGGGCGGACTTTTCCTTATGGAACTTAACCGCCGCCTCCAGGTCAAAATCGGTGATAACGTCGGCGCTGATGACGAGGACAGGCGCTTGCAACCCCCGGAAACTCTGGGCGGCAAAACGGACGGCGCCGGCCGTCCCGTAATCCTCCTTAGCCTCAACATAGTTCAGCTTGACGCCAAATTTCTCGCCGTTGTTAAAATAGTTCTTGATGATCTCGGGCTGGTGATAAAGGAGCGCGGTGATCTCTTTGAAGCCGTGTTTGCGCAAAAGGTAGATGGCATATTCCATCATCGGCCGGTTGGCGACCGGGACCATCGGCTTGGGCAAGTTAACGGTCAGGGGATGCAACCTAGTCCCTAGCCCACCAGCTAGGACGATCGCCTTCATGAGTACACCTTATAATCAAGGTCGGGGAAGAGATTATCTTTCCACTCTTGTTGCGCCAGGTATGATTCGCTGATCGCGTTGGACTTGATCATCTCATATAACCGGGTAAAGCGCTCGACATGGTCTTTCGTCCGCTTGACGGCGTAAGGGACGCAGGTCGCCGTCTTCATGATAAAGGCCCAGTCAGACGATTGGGCGAGCAAGAGCTCGCGCGCCGCCTGGTTGAGGGCTCGCGACTGCAGGCCTTCAGCTCGAGGATAGGCACTCGCCAGCTCGACCATCCGGTCGGCCGCTTTATGGAGATGGCGGTAGATCCAATCGTTTGACCCTTCCAGCCAAACCTCGGCGTAACCTTTGTAACCCCAGGAAGACATCGACGGGGTAACGATCTGGTTCCTGGGGTACCAATCAAGATACTCCGTGGGGGTCGTCAGCTTGACGGTCTGCTGGTCGTGATAGGCCTTGCGGAAGAGAAAGTTCAGCCAATCCGGGCCCTCATACCACCAGTGGCCGAAAAGCTCGGCGTCATACGGCGAGACGATCAACGGCTTCTTCCCAAGGTAACCGTTGAGGTGCTCGACCTGCTTCTCCCGGTTGAAGAGAAAATTGCCGGCGTGGGCGGCGGCCTGGTCAAGCGCCCACTGGCGGTTATACGGTTGTTTGAAAGCCAAATCGACCTGGCCGGTGATGCGGAAATATTTGATCCCGGTGTTGATCCTCGTCCCGTCGACGTGGATGTAGGGCCGGATGTAATCATAATCAAGGTCAAAGCCGATATCGCGGTAGAACTCGCGGTAATTGTAATCGCCCGGGTAACCATCGACGGCGCTCCAGACCTGTTTGGATGATTCCATGTCCCGGCCAAAGGCCGCCACTCCCGACTGGCAGTAGATCGGGGCGAAAACGCCGTATTTCGGCCGCGGGGTGCCATGCAGGATGCCGTGGGTATCGACCAGGAAATAACGGAGGCCGGCCTCCTTCAGTATCTCGTCGTGCCCCGGCTGGAAGCCGCATTCCGGCAGCCAGATCCCCCGCGCCCTCCGTCCGAACAGTTTTTCGTACTGGGCGGCGGCGATCCTGACCTGCGCCCGGACCGCCTTCGGATTGATATCCATTAAGGGGAGAAAACCGTGGGTCGCGCCGCAAGTGATGATCTCGAGCTTCCCCAGGTCCTGGAATTTTTTGAAGGCAACAATTAAATTCCGGCCGTACTTGCCGGCAAAAAGCTCCCGGGCCTCGATCAACTGCCGGTTATACATCCTGGCCAGTTCGTTAAATTCCGGCTGCCAGCGGGTCCGCTCGATCTCCTTAGCCGTAAGCTCGATCAGCCGTTCGAGGTGATTAAGGTAGCGTTCCTGCAGCAGCGGATCGATGAACATCGAGGCGAGCGTCGGGGTGATCGACATGGTCAGGCGGAAGTCGACCCCGTCATCCACCAAACCTTCAAAGACTTTGAGGAGCGGCAGGTAGGTCTCGGTGATCGCTTCGTAGAACCAATCTTCTTCCAGGAAATCTTCGTACTCCGGATGGCGGACGTACGGCAAATGGGCGTGGAGAACGAGCGCGAGATAACCCTGCTCTGCCATGCCGGGTTATTCCGTTTTTCTTTCCACGACCTCGGTGATCTTGCGCCGTTCGGCGCCGTCATCGCGGATCGCTTCGATCGGGATGACCTGTTGGCCGTCCGGCAGTGTGAAGCGCAGGCTAAAAGTTCCATCGGCCCGGAGGTCAATTTTATGGCCCTGCACGGTCACGGTCGCCGTCGGCTCGGTCGCGCCGTAGACGATCAGTTCGCAATTAGCCACCAGCCAAAAAGGCCGCTCCCCTATTTTCCTGACCGGGGAACTAAAGGACGAGACCCAGCCGGAGGAGCCTTCCTCGTTGAACCGTTTCCTCATCATTTCGCGGATCTCTTCCGAGCCGCGGCCGATGCCGAAACCACCCGACAGGGCGTAGAGCCGCTCCCAGTCAGGCGTCAGCCATTGCTCGTCGATCACGTCGGACATCCGGTCGAGCGGCGTAGTCACCCAGTTCGAGCGGGCGGCGGCGATAAAGCGGCCGTCGGCCAGCAGGAAACCTATGTCGACGCAATAGCTCCGGTTCGGCACCGGGACCTTGAAATACCAGGTCCGCGCGCCGCCGTGGACTGCAATGTCAAAACTGCGCCAGTCGCCGGTATCGTAAACCCGGAGGAATTCGCGGGCATTGGCCAGAGCGCTCGCCCCGACTTCGCGAGCGATCGCCTGGCGGCGCGCCTCGTTGACCTCCCAATAAGCGTAGAGCCAGAAGGGGTCACGGACCATCAGGACGATCCGGTTATCGCCGTAACCCGAAGGCAATTCGGCCGGCCGCTCTTCAGCTAATTTCTGGATGACCGGGCCGGCATAGTACTTGCTCTCTTCGATCTGTTGTTCCTGGGGTTCGGGAAATTGATTGATAACTGGTGGTTTGACAGTGGTGCGGCGCGGAGCACGTTTAACCGGAGTTTTCTTGACCGGAGCGGCTTTCCCGGCCCGTGGTTTTTTCTGTGGTTTTTTCACTTGAGCGGTTTTGACCGCTTTCTTTTTTTCCGCCATACAGTTTACCTGACCATGTCAGATCTTTACTTCTCGCAGATACTTCGCCGCCTCTTCGGGCGCAGTCGGGTTGATGTAGAGCCCGGAACCCCACTCAAAGCCGGCCTGCTTGGTCAGCCGCGGGATGATCTCGATATGCCAGTGGAAATCGTACTGGATCGTCCCCCAGTAATCAGGTTTACCCGGACGCGGCACGGAATTAGGCGCCGTGTGGAGGACATAATTATACGGCGGGTCGTTCAGCGTCTTCTTGAGCCGCATCAGGACGTCTTTCAAACAGCGGGCCAGCTGTGACCGCTCTTCATCGGGCATCATCTGGAAACCGGCCTCATGGCGGCGGGGCATCAGCCAGATCTCAAAGGGAAAACGCGAAGCGAACGGGGCAAAACAGACAAAATACTCGTTCTCGTAGACCAGGCGTTCGCCTGAACCGAGTTCCTGGCGGATCATGTCGCAGAAAATGCACCGCTCCTTCTCCTGGAAATAAGCCCGGCAATTGGCCAGCTCCATCTTGACGTAGCGCGGCGTGATCGGCGTGGCGATCAACTGCGAGTGCGGATGGGAGAGCGAGGCGCCGGCCGCTGTTCCGTAATTCTTGAAGACCAGGATATAGCGGAAGCGCTTGTCTTTCTCCAGATCGAGGATCCGTTGTTTGTACGCCCAGAGGACCTTCTCCACGTGCTCATCAGCCAGGTCGGGGATAGTCTCGTCGTGCCGGGGGGTTTCGACGATCACTTCGTGCGCGCCGATCCCGCTCATCATGTCGTAGATGCCGGTCCCGGTCCGGTTGACGTCGCCTTCAATGATCAACGCGGGAAATTTATTGGGAATAACTCGGACATCCCAGCCAGCGGTATTAGGGGCGGTCGACGCTTTGCGCCAGGCGATGATCTCGGGCGGGGTCTTGGCTTCGTTCCCGCCGCAAAAGGGACAGAATTTGCCTTCCCCTTCCGCCGCGACCGTAGTCCCGCCAAAATCGGTCGGCCGTCTTCCCCGCTCGGTCGAAACGATTACCCAGCGGTCGGAGATCGGATCTTTACGTAGCTCAGGCATGCTTAACCCTCCTCAATGCGTAAAACTATCTTGACGTGCCACTTCTCATCCGGGGCGAGCGCCAATCGCCAGCTGTGGAGCAAGGATGAACCCTGAAAATTCTTCTCAAAACCAGACTCGGATTGCGAGACGGTCTCGATCGGGAAGCGCCACAAAAGCGCCGGTTGACTTGAGTCAAATGATACACTAAAGCCTTTCCACTTGTCAACGAACTTGACCACCCGCACCGCGTCATTTTCTCCGACGCTAGCCAGGGCCCGGTCGGTCAGGTCAACCCCTGCTATCTCATAATAGCGATCGTCCGCCCGTCCGGCCAATAAATTGATGTTCGATTCGATCCCGAACCAGGCCTGCAGCGGCTCTTTTCCCTGATTGGTTATCTGATACTCCACGGTCACGATCGATTGCCGGGCGTAAAAAGTGACCTCTTTCTCCACTTTGACCGGCTGGCCGTGGACCTTCCCCAGCCGGCGCAGGACCAGCGCGGTCTCGCTCCCCCGCCGTTTGGGCATGAACTCGTACGGCCTGATCGTGAAGTCCCCGACCTCGTGATAGCTCGCCCGGCGATATGATTCAAAAGTCGTCCCCTCGGCCAGGAAATGGTCGAGGAAACAAAGCCGGCGATGCCAGTCGTAATTAAGCGCCCGGTCCAGGCCCTCTTCCTTGGCGGCGACGATCTCATGGATCGAGGCTGTCCCCGCGCCGCTGTGGCTCCCCGGCGCGTTAGGCGCCTCGCGCAGTTTGTGATGATAGGTCTCTTCCCGCCGGGCCAGGGTATTGATCAGGTTGAACGCCTTTGGTTTATAATCCAGCTCAAACAGCGCCCCGCCGTAGTTCGGCGAAAAATAAAGGTTGAGCAGGTTATTGGAGAGGATCACCTCGTCAAAACCGTCTTTATCAAAATCGGTCACGGCGATCTCGGCGTAATCATCCTTGGCCCGGGCGTATTTATCGAGCAGGTTCTCCGCCTTGATCAAATGTTCGTAAACCGCGTGGCGGAGATAATTCAGGTAGAGGCCGCCAAAGACCCCGTGCCAGTAAGCGCAGTTACATTGCCCCTTATAGAGTTCCGCCTGCGCCTCTTTGAGCCGGCTTTCCCGTTCACTTTCGCCGATCAGCGATTTCCCTTTTTTCAGGGTTTGCAGTCGTTGGCTGACCTGCAGCATTTTCTTGTGCATGTTGTTCGATTCCGGATATTTGACGAAGAAGTTGCGGAAAAAGCCCCCCTTAAAGAACTGGCTGTACTCCTCGAATTTACCCTGCTGCTTGAGCTCGGCCGTGATCTTGGCCAGGCGGCGGCCCGATTCGGTCGGCAATGACCACTCCATCATTTCAAAATAAGAGGCGGTCGGCAGATAGATGCGCGCCTGCGGCGGCACTTCTTCCAAATATTCGGAAAAAGTCATAGACTCGATCCATTCCGAGTTATCTTCCAGCCTGGTCAGCAGTTTTTCCAGATACCCCTCTTCGAACACCCATTTATGGGTCCCCGGCCAGACCCCGAATTTCTCGCCGTCATCGGCCAATATCCCGGCGTTCCGCCCGTCTTCGGTCGCGATCGAGCGGAGATAATTGATCGTCTCTTCGGGGAGCTTGAACGGGATCAGGTAGCGCAGCGTCTTGTTGATGGGAAATATCTTGAGGGTCGCCCCCTCCTCTTCGGTAATGTAATGCCCCAGTAATTTTTCCGGGGGGACCCCGGCCGAAATAAAATGCTGATCGTCGACCATCACATATTCTATGCCGGCCTGGGCCAGGATCTTGGGCAGGTGCGGCTCCCAGATCCGCTCGGTCAGCCAGAGGCCGCGCGGGGCGACCCCGAACTTCTCCTTGATGAACTCGTTGGAGCGGGTAATCTGCCCGAGCTTATCTTCGTCCGGAATGATCGGGATGATCGGCTCGTAGTAGCCGGCGGTCATGATCTCGGCCTGGCCCCGTTTGACCAGCTTTTTGAGGTAATCGATGAACTCCGGATGCTTGTCCAGGAACCAGTCGTAGAGAATGCCGCTGTAATGGATAGCGAACTTGACCCTGGGATGAGCGTCCATCGCCTGGATGAACGGGAGGTACGACTTCTCATACGACTCGTCCATGACGTGCTCAAAATTACCGACCGGCTGATGACAATGGATCCCGAACAGGAACTTAACTTTCTTCATTTTAAATAATCGAACTCCTTGTTTTTGAAGTTTGATGTTTGAAGTTGGATGTTGTTAAACGTACCATTGCTCCTCTTCGTAAGTCTCGGTTGGAACGGCCACGCTAATCCCCCCGCCCTTCGGCCAGCGTTCCACTTCCTGCCCCTCTTTGTAAACGACGACGGTGAACTCGAGCCGATCGCCCGGCTTGGCCTCCAGAGCGGTAAAAGGGACCCCTAATTCAATGATCCGACCGACGCCAAACGACGCCAACTCCCGCTCCTCCAACCAGGTGTGGTCCTCCCCCAGCCAGAAAAGTTTAAAGACAAAACGGTTCTTATCTCCGTCAAATGAGAGCTCGGCTTTCCGTTCCGGCTGCCCGTGGACCAAGACGGCAAAGGAAAACGAACGGGCTTCCGCGCTGCGCAGGAAAACATTGACGCCAAGGCGGACGTAGAGATCGCTCCGGCTGAAGCCATAATATATTTCCTTCAGCAGCGTCTCGATCTGGTGCATCGCCCCGCGCGCCTTGGTGATGTCAAAGCAACCGGCGGGGAGCCACTCATAATAATTGGTGATCTCGCCGTCGAGCTCCGGCTGGATCAGGAAGACCGGCTCCTTGATCGGCCGGACCTGGCTAAGCTGTTTGATCGGCGTATCCAGATATTTCGGCGGCTGGCGGCCGATCAGGTGGTAGATGTTCTGTAAATGCTTGCGGAAGAGGGCGTCAAAGGCCGCGTCGTTCTCCGAAGAATGGTCGTCGCCGTACCACCAGCACCAGTCGGACCCTTCGGCAATGTAGAGTTCCTGCCAGGCGGTTGGGTTGTCGATCCCTTGCAGGGCCAGGCGGGCCCGGTTCAGGTAATCCCAGGCCAGGTTATCCTCGTCGTGGCCGATCCAGATCTTGAAATTGTTATTGATCCAGGAACCGGCAAAAAGGCGGCTCAACTTTTTCTGGGGCGGATTTTCAGCCAGGTAGTCGGAGACGCGGACCGTCTTGACCTGGGAGTTACTAGCCAGCTTATGATAGAAAGCTTCCAGAAAGCTCTTGCCGCCGCCGGGATAATATTCCCAGGCGTTCTCACCATCGAGGATAACGGGGACCAGATAGCGCCGCCCGTCTTCCGGCAGGCTGATCCGGATGTTGTTGAGATGGCCGGCAAAGTCATCCAACGCCTGGTGCTCCGGCCAGCGATAATAGACAAAACCGACCTGGTCGGAAATAAAGTGGTTGCGATAGATCATCGCCACTTGACAGCCGTCCTTCTCCACCAGGTACGGCTGGCAGAGCTCGACCGCCGACAGGGTGCGCGAACGCATTTCGATCTTGTGGACCGAGCGCTCGAGTATCGCCTCATCGGTCGCCAACCATTTGATCCCATACTTAGCGACCAGCGGGATGATCTCTTCCGAGACCGAACCTTCCGACGGCCACATCCCGTTCGGTTTAACGCCAAAACGCTGTTCATGGTACTCGACCGCCAGGCGGATCTGGGTCTCCGCGTCCTCGGGATGGCGGAACGGAGCCTCCGGCAGTTTAATAAACGGCATCGCCTCCCGGGCGACGGCGTTGTCGCAGAGGAGCGGCAGGATCGGATGGTAGAACGGGGTCGTGGTCAGCTCAATCTGCCCCCGCCCGGCCAGTTCACGGTATTTCGGCAGGATCTTCCCCATCACCTCAAATTGTTTGGCAATGACCAGTTGTTTGTCCTGGGCGGTAAAGTATTTCCCTTTGGCGATCAGGGAGCGAATGACCGGATCCTCCGTCTTAGAGATAAAGCCAAACCAGGTCAGGTTGAACCAAACTTGAATGTCCATTAATTCCTGGGCGGAAAAGCGCCGGGCGACCCGGACCAGCTCGGCGGGGGCGACAAAACGGCCGCGTTTGAGGAGGAGGTCATGGTAGCGGGGATAACAGTTGACCATGTTATCCCAGTTGGCCATGAAAAAATTCTGCAGAATAAAAACCTTTTCGTCCAGGGTCAGGTCGGCCGGCTCTTTCAGGGTCAGATCGAGGAAGCGGTCAGATACTTTATTATTAACGTAGTCCTCAATCTGGCTCATCAGCGACGGGACCAGGTTAAAGGTCATCCGCACTTCGGGGAAGCGGTCGAGGATCGCCACCATGTCGTAATAATCCTTGACCGCGTGGAGGCGGACCCAGGGGAGGATATACTCGCCCGTTACCAGGTCCTTGTAGAACGGCTGGTGCATATGCCAAAGAATGGCCAGGGAGACGGGTTGGCTGGTCATTTACTTCCTTTCACTCATGGCGATCCCTTTGGTAATGACCCACATGGTAAAGAGCAGCGCGATAATGGTGACCAGGACGATCGTCCCGCAAATGATCAGGGTGATAGTGATACCGGTATTCATTTATTTTTTCACCTCCGCTTACTCTTTCGGCGGCGCGATCTTCGGCTCCCGGCCAAAGACCTGCCGGTAAACAGCGACGTAACTATCTTTGCCGCCAATGGTCAGCATCGTCAGCGGCATGACCCGCCGGGCGAACTGGGTCAGCTCGGCGCTGACCTCGCGGATCTCCCACTGGGCATGGCTATCTTCGCGCAGGCGCGAGATATGGTAAAGCTCCCGGGCATTGACGGTCAGCAGGGAACGTTTGCGGTGGGCGCCGGTCAGGACGTAGGGGGCCGCCGCCGGCACGGTTGCGGCCAGTTGACGGAAAACTTCTTCCGTCTCCGCCATCAATCGCAAATAATTATTTTCTTCACCCGCCGCCCGCAGTTTGGGCGGGACGGTCACTCCCAACTCGACCTGGTAAGGCTGGCTGGTGATCGTCGCCAGGCGGTGCCGCTTCATCTGGCCGAAACAACTGGAGGACATGACCAGGTCATAAGTCAGGACGACATGTTCAAACTCGCGCAAAGTCGAATCGTAGAATTCCATATGACGGCAGGCTTTTTTGACGAACTCCAGCCGCTCCTTTTTGGACAGCGCTTTCGCCAGCCGGCGGCAATTGATAAAAGATGTCCCGGTCGAAGTGTGCAGGAGCGCGGCGATCAATTTTAGGTCGGCATCCCTGGTATAATCGACCAACTGACAGCGGGCAGAGAGTTTTCTTTTCCGGTTCCCCTTAACCCCAGCCCTTAACTCCGCGTAGGTCTTGCCGTCAAAATCGTTGGCCGCGGTAAAGAGGATGATCGACGGAGCGATCTTCGAGACGAGTTCATACATGGTTTGCCCGATCTGGCGAACTTCCGCCAACTGGCTCGAAGCAAAACGGCGGAGCAGGAGTTCCAGGTTGCGGGCATTAAGCGTCATCCCGACCTGGCCGGTCGTGGCCAGGGGGGTCACGTAGCGGGCGTCCTCCGCCTCGATCCCCCGCGCGAGGAGTTCCCCATAATATTTATTCTGCTTGGCGAGAAGGGACGTGAATAGTGGTTCGTGGTTCGTGGTTCGTATTTCTTCCGGAACGATAAAGTTGCCCTCGAGCTTCTGGTAGCGTTGTGATTTTTCCGTATAGGAACAGAGGCGGAATTTCTCGATCTCCTCCAGGGCCAGGCGGGAGACATCGATCAGGTCAAAATTAAAAACGGCATGTTCGGCCACCGAATGGTGCCCCATCTTGAAAATGATATTGGCGTTACTGCGGCGCGCTTTCTCCACTTCCTGGCGGGCCGCCCGGCGCAACTCGGTGATTGGCCGGGGATCGCGGGAGATCCGGGCGTAAGCGGCCGAGAGGGTCTCCGGCGTGGCATCCGCGCGGGGGGCGGCTTGCAATAATTCAGCCAGGACTTCGGCGTCAAGGTTATAACCGGCCAGAACGATCTGCACGAAGTGATTATAACGCGAAAACGGGACGCGGGCAATTAACTTTTTAGTGTCCGTTAATTAAATAATATAGCCCGGCCAGGACCAGGATGAGGCCGCTCGCTTTCCTGACCAGTTCATAACCTTTTTGCAGCTTTTCCGAGCGGAGGACCGCGCCGGCAATGCCGGTCGATAGGCCGCAGATAAAGATCACCGCCGTATAACCCAGCGAATAAGCAAAAAGGACCGTGCCGGCATAAATCGTGTTTTGCTTGGCAGCAACATAGGCCAGAACTATGGCCAGGAAGGGGGTCGCACAGGGAGAGATGACCAGGCCAAAAAGGAGACCAAGCGCCAGTGCCCCCCACAACCCTTTCGGTTTAAAGCGGCCACTCTGCCCTACTCCGAATGAAGGAAGCTGGAACAAGCCGAGAAGTTGGAGCCCCATCACGATCGCGACTGCCGCTACGAGATATTTCCAATAAACCCCAATATCGCCGACCAAAGAACCGGTCAGGCCGGCGATCACCCCCAGAAGACTGAAAGTCACGGCCAGACCGACCGAAAAAAGGCCGGAATAGAGCGCCGACCGTCTCCAATCGCCTTCCGAATAGCCGCCGACATAACCGATGATCAGGGGAATGACCGCCAACACGCAGGGGCTGGCGGAAGAAAGGACTCCGGCCGTAAAGGCGGCCAGATAAGCCAGAAGTGGATTGCCGAAGTCCATTTATTTGACCAGGCCGAGCTCCCGGGCCTTGGCCAGCAATTCCGTCTTGGACATAAAGCCGGTCTTTTTATCTTTAAATTGGCCGGACTTCGAATAGAACAAAGTTGTAGGGATCAGGTTAACCTTGTATTCCCTGGCCAACTGGCGATTCTGGTCGATATCGAGATCAAGGACAACGATCTTCCCTTGCTGTTCGGCCGCCAGCGCCTTAAGCTCCGGCTTCATCGCCCGGCAGGGCGGACACCAGTCAGCCCCCAGCTTGGCAATAACCGGCTGGCCGGACTTCAAGGCTGCTGCCAGGTTGGTATTATTTGACGCCGCCTGCGGCGCCTTCGACCCAGCCCAAGCGACTGAAGCTAACAGTAATACTATTAATAATATCCTGGCCCCCAGTCCCTGGTACCTGCTTGTTTTACTTCGCATATTTTTTCACTTCCGCCTCAAACGCCTCTTCCGGCCGGAATCCGACCAGGCGGTCGATCTCTTTCCCGTCCCGGAAAACGATTATGCACGGTATCCCGCTAACCCCATATTGGCCGGCTTTTTGCATATGTTCTGTTGTGTTAACCTTGCGGAATTTGATCTGAGGATATTTGGCCGCCAGCTTCTCGAAAACCGGAGCCATCTTCAGGCACGGCCCGCACCACGGCGCCCAAAAATCGACAAAAGCGACCCCTTTTGCTTGTTCTACTTCCACTGGGAAATCCGCGTCAGAAATTTCTTTAGCCATAATTGCACCTCTGGGGCAGATTATATCATATAATGGTCAGGTTGAAATCGACGGCACGGTCGGACGAGATAACTATATGGTCAAAAAGCTCATTACGGCCGGATTATTGGTCCTGGCGCTGGTCTCAACCGGCGCAGCCATAGATTTCCGGGCGGTTAAACTGAAAAAGTTCCTGGAGCGCTATCCCGGCAGTCCGCTGGTCAGCCATACCCAGGAGATCGTCCATTGCGCCGACCGTTTCGGCCTCGATTACCGCTTGTACGTGGCAATATCCGGCGCGGAGAGCGGCTATGGCCGGCACTACCCCAAGAATACCTATAACCTGACCGGCATCAGCAATGGCCGCTACGGCTTTCGTTCTATCTACGGGAATATTTATTACACCCATCGTCTGCTCGCCACCACCAAGTGGTACCATAAATATCGGCGGACAGGCGAGTTAATGGACCTGATCTACGTTTACAAAGCGGTCCCGCCCTACGACCGTTATTTAAGAATTCTGCGCTACGCCATGCACGAGATCGCCTTTGTCTCCATAGAAAAAGAGAAGAAAGAGTGGCTGGCCAAGATCAACTCACCGGCTTACAAGAAGTCGGTCCGACTAGCCAAACAAACTAAACAACTGGCCGACTGGGGCGCGATCCGTTATGACCAGCACCAGCCCGGCAAACCGACGGCGGTCTTTTAGTAGTTGATCTCGAGCTTCGGACCGCGTTCCGCTCCGCCGGCCGACTCCTTGCAGACGAACTCAAAATCAACGCCCCCATCACCCTGTGGATCAAGCATGACCCCGTTATTGGCTGTTCCTTTTTGCCAGGCCTGGGCCGCTTTGGTGACGTCAAACTTATACCATTTTCCTTCTGTTTTATAATTGCGCGAACCCTGCAGATTGGTGGTCGAGAGGACCGCGCCGGCACTTGGCCTGTTCTGATAAGTAACCTTGCTCTCTGTCCAGGGGGCGGTGATCATCCGAACATCGACCAGCTGGGCGGCAGCGGAACCGGCAAAACAATTGTAGAGCAGGACCGAGGCGCTCTTGACCGGCTTAGTTTTATTGAGTCCGGTCAGGTCGAACTTTAGCAGGCCGATCTTCTTGTCGCTTCCTCCCCAGCCGATAAAAATGCGTGGCGTCGCGGTCGCGACCGGACCGGTAATATCTTTCCAGCCGTAACCATCCCCGTAATTTTTATTAAGCCGGAACTGATAGATCCAGGTATCGGCCGTCACCTTACAGGTTTGCCCAGCACCCCAGAACGCCAACCCCGGCAAGACCAACCCCGCGACCAGCAACCCAATCAATAATTGTTTTTTCATTTCGTTTCCTCCTGACGCATATAGTACACCCCGCTATTTTCACTGTCAAATGAGCTGAAATCATTGTCCCGGCGGAGCGATAAGAGTGTAACCATGCCCAGCAATAAGATCGACCGTAACCGATGCCTGGCCATCCCGGCCAACACACAAGCCGCGAGCAAGCTTTTTCAGGGACAGACCAAGCTCTATTTCGCAGGCTGGACCCAGAAGAACGTCTCAAAATTATTGCAAGACCTGCACGGCATCCTGGATAATTTCCACCGCCTGACCCGGAACAATCTCCCGCTGGAACTACTGGTCGGGCTCGAGGCCAGGGACAACAACCGGTCGATCGTCGAGCTCGAACCGGATAGCCGGGAGATCCACGTTTTTCTTCAAGCCGGCCCGCGACTGGTCCTGGAGCTGGCCCCACTGATCCTGGGCGAAGGCCTCTACCAACTGATGACTACCGGGAAAGCCGGACGCCACTCCCCGGTCATCTTTTTCTCCGGCGAAACTACTGAACTGGTCGACGCGGCCACTGTCGCCATAACCAACTCGTACCTCCGGGAAAGAAAACTCAACCTGGACGAAGAAAGTTTACATCAAATGTTATCAGCCACCACCCAGCTCTACGGGCAAAACCTGGCTCGCCTTAAGACCATTTATCAGACCCTGTGCGGACCCTGCCTGCCGCGCGATTATCTCGCCAGATCGTTCAATGAAACGATCGAGACGACCCGCCGCGAACTGACCGCCATCCGGGTCAACCCCGAGACCCGTCATATCATTACGACCATCGGGCAACTGGCGATGATCCACACTCTGACCAAAAGGATCGGCCTGGCCGAAGTTGCCCTGGCCGCGCGCCGCGTGCTGACCGAGGAGCCGGGCGACCATCTTGTCCTGATCGAGCTGATGCAAATGCGCGCCGGCCGGGGCGACCCCGCGCCACCCGCGCAGTGGATGATCGAGCTGCAGCGCCGCACTGGCAAACAGAGCTACGGCGAGATATTCAATCAGCTGGTCATGATCTTTGACCACCAATATGACAGCTTTGAGGTCGTCCCCGGGTATTAGTGCGTAGACGTCAGGTCGCTGACCAAAGTATAACCGAGTTGGAGCGTCACGTGGCCGTGATCGCCAAAATAATCATAACCAACCTCAAGATCGAGCGGCTCTATCCCATTTAAATTATCGACCATGACCGAGGCGTAAACACCGAGTTGCGACTGATTGCCGGAATAACCGACCAACCCCAGTTCCAGCGAGGTCGGCATTTTTCTGGGGCCAAGTTCGAATAAAGGAAGTTCTACCCCGCCAAAAAGGATCACAGGGTTGTCACCGGTAAAGGAAAAATCCTCTCCGGTCGTCGCTTCCAGCCCGTAGTTCAAGGCCAGACTGCCAAATTTGGTCTCTTCGTATTTTAATCCGAACGCCAACCCGTTGCGGAACCCACCCGTGATCTCATTATGGCTGGCCCAAGCCAAACCGCTCAAGACAACCAAGGCCAGCGCTAAAGTCAGCGCCTTTTTCATGCTTAATAGACCTTGTAACCGAGCTGGGCCAGCGGCCGGCCGTGACCGGCCACGTCAACACCGACTTCCAGGAAGAGCGGTTCAATATCCAGGAAACGGGCAAAAACAAAAGAGAGAGAAAAGCCGACATCGTTTTTGTTGTTCCCGAAATACCCGACCAGGCCCAAACCGAGCGCTAACGGCATCCGCCCTAAGCTGGTCAAAGGTATTTTCCCTCCGAGAAAAGCAACGACCGGTTGAGAGCCGGAATCGAATTCGATCCCACCCCTGATCGTTAGATTTCTGGCCACACTGCTCTCTAGTTGCAGGCCGATCGCCAAACCATCGCGCACCCCACCAACGATCTCGGGAACTGCCGCGCAGGCGACTGAACTAACGACCAACAACAAACAACTGACAACTAACAATTTCTTCATTACTTTACTCCTTTCAAAACAAACTGGCTTGCGCCTTAGTGACCGGACTTATTTTACCTGATTTCTTCTTGATTGTGGAGGGCTTTTTTTGTCCGAGGTCGTTCTCGACCATTTCCAGCGTCGCGTAGACTTCCTTGGCCCGGGCCACTACTTCCGGCGGTAAGCCGGCCAACTTGGCCACCTGGATGCCGTATGACCGGTCCGCCGGCCCCTCACCCACTTTGCGCAGAAAAGTCACCTGGTCGCCCGATTCCGTGACCAGCAAATTCAAATTCTTCATCCCCGGGTGTTTCTCGGCCAGTTGGGTGAGCTCGTGGTAGTGAGTAGCGAACAGTGTCTTGGCGCCGATCTTCTGGTGGATAAACTCGGCCACCGCCGCGGCAATCGACATCCCGTCAAAAGTGGAGGTCCCCCGCCCGATCTCGTCCAGGATGATCAGGCTCCTCTCGGTCGCGTTATTTAGGATATTGGCGGTCTCGGTCATTTCGACCATAAAGGTCGACTGTCCGGAATAAATATCGTCCATCGCCCCGATCCGGGAAAAGATCCGGTCGACCAGGCATAACTCCGCTTGCTGCGCCGGAACGAACGAACCCATTTGCGCCAACAGGCTGATCAGCGCCACCTGTCTCATGTAAGTCGACTTCCCCCCCATATTCGGTCCGGTGATCAGGAGGAAGCGGGAATCATCGGCCATTCGGACATCGTTGGGGACGAACTGGAACTCGCCTAAAGTTTTTTCGACGACCGGATGGCGGGATTCTTTTATATGTAGGGACAGCCCTTGTGGCTGTCCACGGACAGGGACAAGCCCTGTCCCTACATCCTCAAAAACTGGCCGGCAATAACGGTTCTCCACCGCCACTTCGGCTAAAGAGAGGAGAACGTCGATCTCGGCGACTTTCGCCGCCATCGTCTGCAGTTGGCGCACATGCGCCGCCACCCCATCACGCACCGCGCCGAAGAGCTGGTATTCCAACTCTTGCAAGCGCTCGTCGGCATTGAGGATGAACGACTCTTTCTCTTTCAATTCCGGGGTGATGAATCGTTCGGCATTGACCAGCGTCTGTTTGCGGATATAATCGGTCGGCACCCACTCGAGGTTGGAATTCGATACCTCGATGTAATAACCGAAGACCCTGGTATAGCCAACCTTGAGCGACTTGATCCCGGTCCGCTGGCGCTCCTGCGCCTCTAGTTCCGCGATCCATTGCCGGCCGCCGCCGGAAGCGCTCTTCAGTTCATCAAGTTCAGCGTTGTATCCCGACCGGATCAAACCACCCTCTTTCAGGAGGAGCGGTGGTTCGGGGACAATGGCCTGGTCAACCAGCTGGATGACCGTGGAAAAATGTTCCGTATCACTGGCCAGCACGCCATCGGTCAGCAGTTTAGCCTGACAGCGGGAGAGAATGGCGCGGATCTTGGGGAGCTGGCGAAGCGATTCTTTCAGGGCGACCAGGTCGCGGGCGTTAGCCGAACGGTTGGCGATTTTTCCGGTCAGCCGTTCCAAGTCGAAGATATCTTTCAGGCCGGCGCTCAACTCGGCGCGGTTCAAGCCGTGATGGAACAATTCTTCCACCGCGTCCAGACGAGCATTGATCGCCGCCACATTCAAGAGCGGCTGGAGGAGCCATTGCCGGAGCAAGCGCCCTCCCATCGGCGTCCGCGTCCGGTCAAGGACATTGAGCAAGCTCCCCCGCGCCGATTTATCGCGGGCCGTTTGGACTAATTCTAAATTTCGCCGGGTCACTGTATCGATGAACATAAAATCGGCCGGGCGGTAATATTGGAGTTTGTTAATATGGTCGAGGCGCGTCTTCTGCGTCTCTTTCAAATAATCGATAATGGCGGCCGCCGCACCCAGCGCCGTTTCTTTCCCCGTTAAACCGAACGATTCGAGCGACCTGACCTGGAAATGCTCGAGAAGTTTCTCGCCGGCCGTCGCGCCGTCGTAAATATCTTTATACTTGGAACCTGCGACTGAACGTCGCGGTTCCAGGTTTTGCGGAAAAACATCTGAAACAAGCAATTCAGCAGGACTGACCCGCGCGATCTCATCCGCCAGCTGAGTGAACGAAGCAAAGTCAGCCAGTTTGAACTCGCCGGTGGTCGCGTCAACGTAAGCCAAACCGAAGTTCCCCTTATCGTGGTTGACCGCCATCAGGTAATTACTGCTCTTCTCGGCCAGCATGGAGGCTTCGAAGACCGTCCCGGGGGTAACTATCCGGACAATATCGCGCTTAACCAAACCTTTAGCCTGGGCGGGATCTTCGACCTGTTCGCAGATCGCGACCTTGTAACCTTTCTCGATCAGCTTGGCGATATAACCTTCGGCCGCGTGGTAAGGGAGCCCGCACATCGGCATCCGGTTGTCATCCTTGCCGCGGCCGGTCAGCGTCAGGTCTAATTCGCGAGAAGCCAGAGCCGCGTCCTCATAAAACATCTCATAAAAATCACCCAGACGGAAAAACAGGATAGCGTCCTGGTGGAGGGCCTTGATCTCCTGGTATTGCTTGACCATCGGGCTTTGGTCAGCCATCGGTCACATCCTTATCCGAACGTTGAGGGTCGAGGTCAGTTCTTTAATAACGAGCTGGTGGCGGGCATTGACCGCTTCTTCGGTCAGTGTTCGCTCCGGGTGACGATAAATTATCCGGTAAGCGATGCTCTCGTTGAACTTGTCAAAGGGATAGACCGCCTCGACCAGCTCTCCTCCGATCGCCTCGACCATCTCAACGATCTGCTGGTTCGAAACGCCGGCCGGGATGAACATCGAGATGTCGCGATCGACGGCTGGGTATTTCGGCAACGGCTGGTAACGGGCCTCGGCCGGTTTTAATTTAAACAGAGCGTCGAGGTCAAAGGCAAAGAAAAAAACCGGTTTGGTCAATTCAGCTCTTCGCGCGATGTCGGGATGAAGCGCTCCGAACTGACCGATCCCAGCCAGTTCCGCCCCCTTCCCCGGTTGGAGCAGCGCGTGTTCGGACGGAGCGATCGCCGGCATTTCTATACCGAGACCGGCCAGAAGGTTCTCGACGACCCCTTTAACAAAGAAATAATCGACCTCACCTTTGTCCAGAGCCGACATGAAAGGCCGTCCGCACAGGAGTCCGGTTACCCGCCACCCTTCCAGCGGCAGTTTCTCTTTGGACGGTTTAAAGACCCGCCCTATTTCAAAGATCATGACATTCTCGACCTGCCGGTTCTGGTTATGCTTCAGGACATTAAGCATTCCGGGCAAAAGCAACGGCCGGAGGACCGACTGCTCAACAGTCAGGGGATTGGACACTTTGACCGTTTGATCAGCCGGATAGCCGATCTGGGCCAGTTCCCGCGGGCCGATCAGGCTGTAGCTTTGGACCTCATCCAACCCTTCCCCGGTCAGTATTTCCCTGACCTTAGCGAGGAACGGGTCGAAACGCTCGACCTCTTTGCCAGGAAAAGAAGTGTTGGGAAGGGTCGGTTCGATCCGGTTAAAGCCCCAGATCCGCGCGATCTCTTCCACCAGGTCGATCTCCCGCTCAATATCCATCGCCCGGAATAACGGGATCTCGACTTTTAGTTTTTTGCCTTCAGCTTTCTTGACCTCAAAACCGAGCCGTTTCAGGATGCTGATCATGTCGCCTTCCGTAATATCCGCCCCCAGGATGGCGTTCACCCGCTCGGGACGCAATTCGATAACTTTTGGTTTCATCGCCTGGCCGATCGAATCGATCTTACCTTTGAGGACATCGCCCCGGCCCAGCTCGGCGATCAGCGCCGCACCCCGATCGAGCGCCTCTTCCACCGCCTCCCAGTCAACTCCGTAAGCGAAACGAACGGACGACTCGGTCCTGGTCTTGAGTAATTTGGATGTCCGGTTAACGGAGACGGAATTAAAGTAAGCCGATTCAAGGATGACCGTTTTGGTCGCGTTAGTTACCTCGGTATTGGCACAGCCCATCGTTCCGGCGACTGCGATCGTTTTATCCGGGTCGGCGATGACCAGCACGTCGCTCGGCAGTTCGTGTTCTTTCCCGTCCAGCGTCACAACTTTTTCGCCCGGATTGGCCCGGCGAACGATAATGAACTTATCTTTGACCAGGTTGGCGTCAAAGGCGTGCATCGGCTGGCCGAGCTCGAGCATTAGATAATTGGTCACATCGACGACATTATTGATCGCCCGCATCCCGGCCAGCTCCAACCTTTTTTTCAGCCATTCGGGCGATTCGCCGAGCTTAACGTTCTCGATCACTCGCGCCATATAGCGGGGACAGAGATCCTTATCGCGCACTTCAACTTTGACCGCGTCCTTGATCGACCGGCCAGTTTCTTTAACTTTGGCTTTGGCCTTATGGACCTTGAATTTAGTCAAAGCCGAAACTTCGCGGGCAATCCCACGGACGCTCCAGCAGTCGGCCCGGTTAGGGAGGATATCGATCTCGAGGACCTCGTTCGGCTGGACGGTCGTCTCCAGGCCGGCCATCGTCATCATTTCCGCCAGTTGGTCGGCACTGGCGCGAAAACTGATCAGCTCTTTTAGCCACTCTATTGGTACTCTCATTAAAATTGTTCCAAAAAGCGGAGATCATTCTCGTAAAGCAAACGAATGTCATCAATACCGTATTTCAACATGGTGATCCGGTCGATCCCCATGCCAAAAGCGTAACCGCTCACCTTTTCCGGGTCGTAGCCGACCGACTTAAAAACGTTCGGGTCGATCATCCCGGAACCAAGGACCTCCAGCCAACCGGTCTCTTTGCAGAGCCGGCACCCTTTTCCCGCGCACATCATGCATTCGACGTCGACCTCGGCCGACGGTTCGGTGAACGGGAAAAAGCTCGGCCGGAAACGGACATTCCGCTCTTGGCCAAACATCTGGCGGAGAAATTCGGTCAGCGTCCCTTTCAGGTCGCCGAAGGTCACCTTCTTATCGACCAGAAACCCTTCCAGCTGGTGAAAGACCGGCGAATGGGTGGCGTCAGAATCGCAGCGGTAAACGCGTCCCGGAGCGATGATCGCCAGCGGGGGCTTTCTTTTCTCCATCACCCGGACCTGGACCGGCGAAGTGTGGGTCCGGAGCAGAGTATCGTCCTTAATGAAGAAGGTCGACCACATATCGCGTGACGGATGATACGGCGGAATGTTCAGGCCATCGAAATTGTAATATTCGGTCTCAACCTCCGGTCCTTCGGCCGTTTCGAAGCCGAGCCGGAAGAATATCCCTTTGGCTTCTTCCATAACCTGGGTTAAGGGATGATACTTGCCGCGGCGGATCCCCTTCCCCGGCAATGTGACATCAACTTTTTCCGCGGCGATCTTTTGCGACTGTTCACCCTGCAGGAGAATATCGTGGCGGTCGCGAAGCGCCCCTTCGATCGTGTGCTTGGCCGCGTTGACCAGAGCGCCGACCTTGGGCCGCTCTTCAGGAGATAATGAACCGAGCGACTTGAGAAGTGACATTAACTCGCTACTCTTGCCGGCAAAGCGGATCCGCGCCTCATCAAGCGCCGCGACCGTCTGCGCCCCGGCAATGACGTTTAATGCTTCATCCGTCAGTTGTTTGATCTTATTTTCCATTTATATTTAAGCCCTCACCCGCCAACGCTAAACCTGCCCCCCCTCTCCCAGAGGGAGAGGGGTAAAATTCGGAATGTAGCGGCGACCTTCAGGTCGCCAAATAATGGCGGTCTAAAGACCGCCGCTACGCTGCCTCGATATCTCGTAAAGCAAAATCGCCGTGGTCACACTGGCATTCAGCGATTCGGCCTTCCCTGCCATTGGAACTTTGATCACTTCATCTGCCAGTTCAATGATTTCCTCGGCCAATCCGGCACCTTCATTCCCGATCAAAACTGCTACCGGTCCCTTTAGCTCGGTGTCAGAACAACTCTTTTCCGCTTCAGCCGATGTAGCAATAATTTTAACATTATTCTTCTTTAATTGCTTGATGGTTTCCGCGTCGTCCTCGACCGTCACCAGCGGCAGGTGAAAAAGAGAGCCCATCGTTGAGCGAACGACTTTCGGGTTATACAGGTCAACTGTCCCTTTGGAAAGAATAACTCCGGTCGCCCCAAGAGCGTCAGCCGAGCGAATAATAGTCCCGAGGTTCCCTGGGTCCTGTATCCCGGCACAGTAAACGATCAAAGTCTTGGCGCCCTTTAACAACTCATCGAGCTTAGACTGAAATGTTCGGACGACCGCCAGGACACCTTGCGGAGCATCAACTTCCGATAGCGCGGCAAACTCTTTGCTCGAGACCTTATAAGCCGGCACGCTAAGCCCGATCAACTTTTCGACGATCGGCAAGCGCTCCGCGTAGACGATGAACTCGATCCGCTGGCCGGCTTCTTCCACCAGATGCGGTCCCTCGACCACGAACTTCCCCTCTTTCCGCCGGGCGGAGCGCTTTTCGAGAAGATTTTTGACTAGTTTGAGTTTTTCTTTCATGGCTGGTTAGCGCCCCTCACCTATCTTGGGCAAAGCTAAAGACCCTCTCCCAGAGGGAGAGGGGTTTTGAAAGGGTATTTTGTTCCTTATTAGGAAGCTTTTCACTTTTTTGTTTATTATATTGCGGTTTTGAGCCACCGCTTCATTCTCGATACGAATAATACTAACCCCCTTCGAGCAAATTACATCGTCCCTCGCCTCATCATACTCTCTTCGTCTTTTGTGAATGCCCCCGTCAACTTCGATTGCTAACGCGATCTGGTCACAATAGAAATCAACTACAAACCCTTCAATAACATGTTGTCTCCTGAATTTCAACCCATAACAACGCCTATCCCGCAACTGCATCCAAGCCAACTTCTCGGCATCGGTCTGATCACTTCTCAACTGCCTGGCAAATACTTTCTTAATCGGCTTCATCTCTACTCCCTTCCCCCAAAACCCTTCTCCCTTTGGGAGAAGGTCCTAATCCTCAACGCATCTAGATGAGGGCCCTAAACTCCTCTTCCGAAATCACCTCAACCCCCAACTTCTTCGCCTTCTCGTACTTCGACCCCGGGTCAGTACCAGCCACGACATAACTAGTGTTTTTAGAAACTGACCCGGAAGCCGAGCCGCCAAGCTTGCGCACCAATTCCTCGGCTCCCGGTCGGGTATAATGCTCCAGCCCACCCGTAAAGACGAAAGTTTTCCCTTTTAACGGCTGCGGCCCCTTAGTTCCTAGTTCCTTAGTTCTTACTCCCGCTTTCTTCAACTTCTCAATTAAGTGTATATTCCCCTTCTGTTTAAAGAAGGTAACGATCGATGCTGCAACTTTTGGCCCAACCTCATGGACCTTGGACAGTTCTTCTTCGTTGGCCTTGGCCAGGTGGTCGATGTCGCTAAAATGGTCGGCCAGGATCTGCGCCGTTCGTTTGCCGACCATCCGAATACCAAGAGCATAGAGCATTCTTTCGAACGGCCGGTCTAGGCTCGCTTTGATCGAGTTGACGACATTCTGGGCAGATTTATCGGCCATCCGCTCCAGCTTCATGATATCCGCCTTATCTAGCGTGTAAAGGTCAGCCGCGTCTTTGATCAACTCTTTGGCAACTAGTTGATCGATCAAAGCTGGTCCTGCGTGTTCAATATCCATTGCTTCGCGGGAAGTAAACAAACGGACGCGCCCCATCACCTGGGCCGGACAGGTCGCGTTAGTACAGCGGGCGATCGCTTCGCCTGCTGGCTTAAAGATCTCCGCTCCGCAGACCGGGCACTTATGCGGCATTTTAAATTCTTTCTCATGGCCGGTCCGTTTCGACTTGATGACTTCTACAACCTCCGGAATAACTTCCCCCGCCCGCTGGACCTTCACGTGGTCGCCGATCTTGATCTCTTTGCGGCGAACCTCGTCCTCATTATGCAATGTCGCCCGTTTGACTATGACCCCAGCCAGGTGGACCGGTTTCAAGTAAGCAACAGGCGTGATCGCTCCCGTCCGCCCAACCTGGACCTGAATATCTTCGATGATCGTCACCGCCTGCATTGGCGGATATTTGAAGGCGGCCGCCCAACGGGGAGCGCGTGCGGTAAAACCGAGTTTTTCCTGTTCGGTCAGGCTGTTAACCTTGATCACTATCCCATCGATCTCGTAATCCAGCTTTTCTCGTGCCGTTTCCCAGTGTTTAATGAACTTTTGGACCTCTTCGATCCCGTGACAGAGCTTAATGTTTGGATTAACTCGAAAACCAAGCTCTTTAACTCTCTCTAAAGTCTCCTGGTGCGTCTTCAGTTTCGGTTCAGTTTCAGCAAAGTAAACCCATATTGTTAATGGTCTTTTCGCAGTAACCTTTGGGTCGAGTTGGCGAAGTGATCCAGCTGCTGCGTTACGCGGGTTTGCGAACCTCGGATCTCCAACCTCTTCCCGATCTTCATTAAGTTTTGCCAGTTCCTTAACCGGCAAGTAAACCTCACCCCTCACTTCCAAATCGACAGTTTCCGGCAATGACATCGGAATAGCCTTAATCGTTTTTAGGTTTGAGGTAATGTCTTCCCCATGTATACCATCGCCCCGCGTAGAACCGACAGAGAATTTCCCTTTCTTATAAGTTAATGTTACAGCCAACCCATCAATCTTGAGCTCGCATACATAATCAACATGTTCTTTCCCTAAACCTTCCCTAACCCGACGGTCAAAATCATCTAACTCTTCTTCGCTCATCACATTGTCCAACGAAAGAAGTGGTTTTTTGTGAGTAACGGTTTTAAAGGACTTTAAAGGCTCGCCACCCACCCGCAAGCTGGGAGAATCTGAAATCAGTAAATCCGGATATCGACGCTCTATTTCCTGAAGCTCTCTAAAGACCTTGTCATAAGACTCATCCCTTATTAAGGGTAAATCCTTCCCGTAATATAACTTATCTGATTCTCGAATCAGTGTCTTTATTTCTTCTAGTCTCTTTTTAGTTCTTTCCTTGTCCATTACCTTCCTCACCCCGCCGCGACTGCGTCGCGGCACCCCTCTCCATTTTCAATGGAGAGGGGAAAATCGTTCTTTTGATGGTTTTTAGGACTGAATCCAGTGAGTTTATTACTTGTTCGTTTTTGAAACGAAGTACTTTTATCCCTAACGACCTCAAGACTTGCTCTCTTTCACGGTCATATTCTACCCTATTGGCATGTATTGCGCCATCCAGCTCAATGGCCAAGTTATGCGTCGGACAGAAGAAATCAAGGATAAAGCCACTGATCGGATGCTGACGGCGAAACTTGACCCCTACCATCCCCCGATCGCTCAAATATTTCCAAAGCAACTTTTCGCTTGGAGTCATCCTCTTACGCAGTTCCCTAGCACCTAAGATTGTTCTGTATTTACTGTCATTTCTCTTCATCAATTAACCGTTTATAGATATCCCCCTCTCCATCGCAGATGGAGAGGGGGAGCGCTCACTTTGGCACAGCTAGGGGGTGAGGAGGGCATCTAGCCAGCTCACCTCAACGCCTCTCGGGAGTGAGGATTGCCTCCACCGGAATTATAATGCTATCCAACTGTCCTATCTTGGCCAGGGTGACGATTGTCTCGAGGTCATGGGCCTGGGAGAGACGGAACGGATGGGCATAGGTCCTGACCAGCCGGGAGAGATGGGCGCCGCAACCGAGATCGTCACCTATGTCGACCGCCAGTTGGCGAATGTAGGTCCCCTTGGAGCAGAGGACGGAAAAGGAAACAAGAGGTGACGCGTAATGCGTAACGCGTAAATCGTAAATGGTAATTTTTCTCGACTCCCGCTTGACCTCGATCCCCCGGCGAGCCAGGTCATAGAGCCGCTGGCCTTTGATCTTGATCGCCGAATACATCGGCGGCACCTGCTCGATCTCTCCAATGTATTTCTTAAATGCCTCTTCGATTTGTTCTTTGGTCATTGTAATTTGCCAATTGTTTTGAAGTTGGATGTTTGAAGTTTGAAGTTTCCCCTCGGCATCCCCCGTATCCGTCGTCACCCCGAGTGTCATATCCCCTTCGTATCCCTTATCGCCGTTCAGGAAGTACTGGATGCTCTTGGTCGCTCGGCCAAGAAAAACGGGGAGAACGCCGGTCGCCATCGGGTCGAGCGTGCCGGAGTGGCCGACTTTTTGGACCCTAGTCAGGCCGCGGATCTTGGCCACTACATCGAATGAGGTCCAACCTGGCGGCTTGTTAACGATAATTATGCCGTCCATAACTTATACCAGGAACTGGGAAGCTTTTATGATCTTGGCGGCCTCGGCCACCACTTTAGCGACCACCTCGTCGCCCGGCCCTTCCACGACCGCGCCGGAAGCTTTGACATGGCCGCCCCCGCCAAAACGGCGGGCGATCTCGGAAACGTTGACCTTCTCCTTGGAACGGAAATTGATCTTGGTCTTCCCCTTCTCTTCCCGGAAAAGGATGGCGACCTCGACCCCCTCCGTCGCTCTGATCCGGTCGACCACCCCGGTCAGATCATCCGGTTTGGCTTTGGCCTCGGCCAGCATCTTTTCCGTGACTATCCCCCAGGCCAGCTTGCCGTCGGGCGAGAACTGCATGTCGGCCAGGATCCGGCCGGAGAGCTTGATCGAGGGGACCGACTTGGTGTCGTAGATCCGGGTCGAGACATCATGAGGGCTAACGCCAGCCTTGAGCAGCTCGGCGGCGATCAGGAAGGTCTTGACCGTGGTGTTCTCGTAGCGGAAATTGCCGGTATCGGTGATGATCGCGGCGTAGAGGCACTCGGCCATTTTCCGGTCGATCTTGCAATCGAGGCCGACCACCAGGTTATAGACCAGCTCGGCGGCCGAAGAAACGTTCCGGACGTAATTTAGATCCCCGAAATTGGTATTGTCCGGATGATGGTCGATATTGATGATGAACGGAGTGACTTGCCGCAGATCGAGCTTATGCCCGGCCCGGGCGAGATCGGAGGAATCAAGGACGAAACCGAGGTCGAAGCGCTGGGACATCAGGATCTCGCGCTTGATCCGCTCGAACCCCGGCAGGAAACGGTAAACTTTCGGCAAGGAATCCTGGCAATAAAGGGTGACATTTATCCCCTGCTGTTCCAGGGCCATCCCCAGGGCGAGGACGGAGCCGATCGCGTCGCCGTCCGGATCGATATGACCGGTGACGATCGCGGTCTTAGCGTCTTTTAGGCGGCTTTTTATTTGTTCGAGTTCGTGTTTCATCCGTTCCCAGCTTTCTCATCGCGGCCAGCACCCGGCTCCCGCGCTCCAGCGAATCGTCACGGACAAAGCGGATCTGCGGCACGCTCCGGAACTCCAAGCTCTCGCCCAGCTCACCGCGGATAAAGCGGCTGGCCGAAAACAGGCCGGCCATCCCCGCCTGCTTTTGTTCCTCGTCGCCCATGATGCTGACGTAGATGGCGGCGCTCGTGAGATCGGGGGAAAGCTTGACCCGGGTAATGCTGATAAAACCGATGCGGGGATCGTTGACATCCTCGCGGATGATCCGGCTGACTTCAGCCCGGATCAGTTCTTCGCTCCGTTCCTGCCTGGTCATCTCTGGCGCGGTTTTTCGCGGACCTCGAAGTTCTCGATAATGTCGCCGGACTTGAAATCGTTATAGCCGGGGATCGAAATGCCGCACTCAAAGTTCTGTTCCACGCTCTTGGCGTCGTCCTTGAAGCGCTTCAGGGTCTCCAGCTTCCCTTCGTAGATCTTCTCCTTGCCGCGGAAAATGCGCAGGCCGGTGCCGCGGGTCATCTTCCCGTCGGTCACGAAACAGCCGGCGATCGAGCCAACCTTAGAGAAAGAGAAAAGCTGTCTGACCTCGGCGTGGCCGGTAATGATCTCTTCGTACTCCGGTTCCAGCAACCCTTCCATCGCCAGTTTAACGTCATCGATCAGATTATAGATGATATTGTACTGCCGGACCTCCACCCCTTCATCTTTGGCCAGGCTTTCGGCCGACCCTTCGGTGCCGGCGTTAAAACCGACCAGGATAGCGCTCGAGGCTTTGGCCAGCATGACATCCGACTCGTTGATCAGCCCGACCCCGTCGTGGATAACATGGACCGAAATATTGCCGACCTTCAGGTCGCCCAGCGTCTTGAGGATAGCGTCCAGAGAGCCCTGCATGTCGGCCTTGACCACCAGGTTGAGGTCGATCCCCGCCACCCCTTCTTTGACGTGCTTCGAGAAATCTTCCAGCGAGACAACTTTGCCGCGGATCGTCTTATTACGCGTGATTGCCACCGCTTCGGCCGCCAACCGCGCCTCTTTTTCCGTCGGCAGGCCGCGCAGCATATCGCCCGGCGTCGGCACCGCCAGGAAGCCGAGGAGCTCGACCGGCATGGAGGGACCGGCTTTATCCAACCGGACACCGGTATCGGTCAGGAGCGCCCTGACCTTGCCGTAAGTTTGGCCGCAGGTAAAAACATCCCCGACTTTAAGCGTACCGTTCTTGATCAGGACCGTCGCGACCGCGCCGCGCCCTTTATCCAGGCGGGCTTCGATCACCACCCCCAGCGGGACCGCCTCCGGGTCAGCTTTCAATTCCAAGACATCGGCCAGCAGGAGGACCATTTCGAGCAGTTCATCGATCCCGGTCAAGGCCTTGGCCGAAACCGGCACAGTGACCGTTTGGCCACCCCACTCTTCCGGGGCCAGACCATGGTCGGAGAGCTGTTTTTTGACGTTGTCTGGGTTAGCGTCCGGCTTGTCAACTTTATTGATGGCCACAATGATCGGCACGCCGGCCGCTTTGGCATGGTTGATCGCTTCGATCGTCTGCGGCATGACACCGTCATCCGCCGCCACGACCAGGATAACGATGTCGGTCACTTTGGCGCCGCGGGCGCGCAGGGCGGTAAAAGCTTCGTGGCCCGGGGTGTCAAGGAAAGTCACCTTCCGCCCGTTCACTTTCACCTGATAGGCGCCGATATGCTGGGTAATGCCGCCCGCCTCGCTCTCGGCGACTTTGGTCTTGCGGATAGCGTCAAGCAGTTTGGTCTTGCCGTGGTCAACGTGGCCCATGACCGTAACGACCGGCGGCCGGGTGGCCCGCCGCTCGATCTTCGACTCATAAGCCTTGGGAGCGGCAAGTTTCGCTTCCCGCAAGACGATCTCTTTACCGAAAACGGCCGCCACATCCCGGGCCAATTCCGCGGAGATCCGCTGGTTGATCGTCACCATCAGGCCCTTCCTCATCAATTCCTTGATCAGATCGGACGCCTTGATCACTAATTTCTCCGATAAGTCTTTGACGGACACTTCATCAGTCTCAATGATCATGGCTGGCGCGGCTTTAGGTGGAACAACCGGTGGAGGGACAGGCACAGGAGCCGGGACAGGAGCAGGAGCAGGAGCAGGAACAGAAGCAGGAGCAGAAACTGGAGTAGGAACTGGCGCAGGTTCTGGCTTGGCTTTATTCACCTTGGGTGCCAGCAAGTCCCTGACTATCTTAGCGGCATCTTCTTCCAGCGAGGAAGAGGCGGTCTTGGCCGCCACCCCCAATTCCTTCAATTTGAGCAGCAGCTCTTTACTGGTCGTCTGCAATTCTTTGGCGAGTTCGCTGACCCTGATCTTTGCCATTTACTCTGTCTGACTCCCTTCCTCTTGGGGGGCTGCTTCCGTGGCCGCTTCCGGCTCCACGACAGCTGGACCATCCGGCAATAATTTTTCAGCCGCTTCGTCGGGAACGGTCGAGTTGGCCGCCTTGACCGAATAGCCCATCTCGCGCAGTTTGTTGATCAGGTCGTTGCTCGAGAGGTCGAGTTCCTTGGCCAACTCGTGGACCTTCATTTTGGGCCGCTTGCTCTCAACTACCGGCTTGGGCCCTTCGGCCGAGACCAGATCTATCTTCCAGCCGGTCAATTTGACCGCCAGGCGGACGTTCTGCCCTTCTTTGCCGATCGCCAGTGAAAGCTCCTTTTCGGGTACCCAAACTTTGGCCGACTTTTCCGCTTCATTCAGCTCGACCTTCTGGACCTTGGCCGGGCTAAGTGAATTGGTGATGAATACTTTTTGGTTCTCGCTCCATTCGACGATATCGATCCGCTCCGGACCGAGCTCGCGGACGATATTCTGGATCCGCTGGCCCATGTGCCCGACACAGGTCCCGACCGCGCCGACATTCGGGTCGTTGGAACGGATCGCCACTTTGGTCCGGCGGCCGGCTTCGCGGGCGATCCCCTTGATCTCGAGGATCCCCTCTTTGATCTCGGGGACCTCCATTTCAAAAAGTTTGCGGACCAGGTTGGGATGAGAGCGGGAGATTACGACCAGCGGCCCTTTGGGGGTCTTTTTGGTCTCGACCAGGTAAAGCTTGACGTAGTCCTTTTCCCGAAGCGATTCGCCGGGGATCTGCTCGCTGGTGGAGAGAACTGTCTCCAGCCGCCCCAGGCTGATCAGGTAGCCGCCATATTCGCGCCGCTGGACGGTCCCGGTGACCAGTTCCCCCTGCTTTTTGGCGTATTCCTCGAAAGCGTCTTCTTTCTCCGCTTCCCGGAGGCGCTGGAGAATGACCTGCTTGGCAGTCTGGGCGGCAAAACGGCCGAAATCGGCCGGGGTGACGTCGTCTTCTCCGGCTTCGGTCAACTTGAAGATCCTGACCTCGCCATCGTCGGTGATCCTCGCTTCCAGGACATCTTCTTCCTTAAAGCGTTTCTTGGCCGCCGAGAGGAGAGAGGCTTTGATGGCGCTAACGAGGGTCTCTTTGGATATCCCCCGGTCGCGATGGATCTCTTCCAGCATTTCCTGGAAATGGTCGATCTTCATAAAACCCCCTTATAAGCTAAAAAAAGTGGGAGAATATCCCACTTGTCCCTGCGAACTGCTCTGTTTCCCTAATGCCCAAACATTATAACAATCCACTACAAATTTGTCAACAAAACCTCACCCCTTTCTTGCGACTTCGTCGCAATTCATTCCCCTCTCCATCTTCGATGGAGAGGGGTCTACACTTTGGTAAAGATGAGGTGAGGAGGATAAAAAAAGGGCCAGGTTTTCACCCGGCCCTTCCTTTTTAAGACAAGCTAGACTACATCATATCCCCATAACCGCCGCCTTGAGGCATGGCCGGCATCTTGGGTTTATCAGTTTCCGGCTTCTCGGCCACCAAGACTTCGGTGGTCAGGAGCATGGAAGCGATCGAAGCCGCGTTCTGCAGCGCCGACCGGGTCACTTTGAGCGGGTCAACGATCCCGGCCCGGAACAGGTCGACGAAGCCGAAGTTCTGGGCATCAAACCCCCACCCTTCTTTCTCCTTCTTCACCCGTTCCACGACCACGGAACCTTCCCAACCGGCGTTATTGGCGATCTGCTTGAGCGGCTCTTCGAGCGCCCGCAGCACGATCCCCGCGCCGATCTTTTCGTCACCGGTCAACTTGGCAAACTGCTCGGCCAATTTCGGCAGAATATGGATAAAGGCCGAACCGCCGCCGGAGATGATCCCCTCTTCAACCGCCGCTCTGGTGGCCGACAAGGCATCTTCGATCCGGTGCTTTTTCTCCTTCAACTCGGTCTCGGTCGCGGCGCCCGCCTTGATGACCGCCACCCCGCCGGAGAGCTTGGCCAGCCGTTCCTGCAGTTTCTCCTTATCATAAGAAGAATCAGACAGGTCGATCTCTTTCCGGATCTGGGCGACCCGGTCCTTGACCGCTTTGGCCGCACCGGCCCCTTCGATGATCGTGGTGTCTTCCTTGCGGACGACGATCTTTTTGGCCTTGCCGAACCAGGCGTCGTCAACGTTCTCGAGAGAAAGCCCTTTCTCCTCGGAGATGACTTCGCCGCCGGTCAGGACCGCGATATCTTCCAGCATCGCCTTGCGCCGGTCGCCAAAGCCGGGGGCTTTGACCGCCACGGCGTTCAGGGTGCCGCGCAACTTATTGACGACCAGGGTCGCCAGCGCTTCGCCTTCGATATCGTCGGCGATGATCAAGAGCGGTTTACCCGCCTGGACCACCTTTTCCAGCGCCGGCAAGAGGTCCTTGACCGCGCTGATCTTCTTTTCGGTGATCAGCATATAGCAATCTTCCAGGACGCACTCCATCCGCTCACGGTCGGTGACCATGTACGGTGAGGCATAACCCTTGTCGAACTGCATACCTTCCACCACTTCGAGGGTCGTGTCGATCCCTTTCGATTCCTCAACGGTGATGACCCCGTCCTTGCCGACTTTCTCCATCGCGTCGGCGATCAGGGTGCCGATCTCGGGATCGTTATTGGCCGAGATAGACGCGACCTGGGCGATCGCCTCCCGGTTCTCGACCGGCTTGGCCTGCTTCTTGAGCTCGGCCACGGCCAGGTCGACCCCGGTCTGGATGCCGCGCTTCAGGGCCATCGGATTGACCCCGGAGACGACATTCTTGAGCCCTTCCTTGAAGATGATCTGGCCCAGCACGGTCGCGGTGGTCGTACCGTCACCCGCGATATCATTGGTCTTGCTGGCGATCTCTTTCAGCAGCTGGGCCCCCATGTTCTCGTACGGGTCTTCGAGGTCGATCTCCTTGGCGATGGTCACGCCATCGTTAGTGATCGTCGGCGAGCCCCACTTCTTCTCGAGGACAACGTTGCGGCCTCGCGGGCCTAAAGTGATCTTAACGGCATTGGCGACCTTGGACACGCCTTTCTCCAGCTTCCGCCAAGCCTCATCTCCAAACATCATTTCTTTTGCAGCCATTTCATCCCACCTCCTTAAAATTAGCCTTTGATCGCCAGAATATCCCGCTCGGCCAGGATGATGTATTCATCACCCTCGAGCTTGACCTCGGTCCCGCCGTATTTGCTGTAGATGACCCGGTCACCTATCTTCACTTCCGGCAGAACTTTCTGGCCGTTGTCGAGGATCCGTCCGCTCCCTACCGCGACCACCGTCCCTTCCGACGGCTTTTCTTTCGCGGCGTCCGGCAGGACGATCCCAGACTTCGTCTTCCCCTCTTCCGGTTCGGGTTTAATGACTACCCGATCACCGATCGGGGTCAACTTTTTACTTACCATGTAGAATTCACCTCCCCAACTTGTTAGCACTCATGCCTATAGAGTGCTAACATAATAACATGAGGGTTCGAAGCCTGTCAAGAGGAGCTTGGGGAATTTACAAAACCATGTAGCGGCGGTCTTTAGACCGCCATGTTTTAGGTGGCGACCTAAAGGTCGCCTCTACATATTTTAAAAGACCTACCTAAAAAGCATCTGATGGAACGCCACTAAAACCGGCCCCAAAACAAGAGAGACGATCGACATCAGTTTAATGAGAATATTCATCGCCGGGCCGCTGGTATCCTTGAAGGGATCGCCAACAGTATCGCCGACCACCGCCGCCGCGTGGATCGGCGTCCCCTTCCCACCCAGGTACCCCTCTTCGATCAATTTCTTACCGTTATCCCAGATCGCCCCGGAATTGGCCAGCATAATGGCCATCGGCACGCCGACACAGAGCGACCCGGCTAGTAACCCACCCAAAGCCTCCGGCCCAAGGACGATCCCGGTCACGACTGGAATGACCACCGCCGAGATCCCAGGCAGGATCATTTCATTCAAAGCCGCGGTGGTACTGATATCAACGCACCTTTTGACGTCAGGCTTGGCTTTCCCCTCCAGCAACCCCTTGATCTCGCGGAACTGCCGGCGAACCTCTTCCACCATCTTAAAGGCCGCCCGGCCGACCGCCTGCAAGGTCATCGAAACATAGGCAAAAGGAATTAAGCCGCCGATAAAAAAGCCGATGACCACTTCCGGCTTCAAGATGTCGATCGACTTGAGCCCGACCGCCTGGGTATAAGCGGCAAACAGCGCTAAAGCCGTCAGCGCCGCCGAGCCAATGGCAAAACCCTTCCCCATCGCCGCAGTCGTATTGCCGAGCGAATCAAGTCTGTCGGTTATGGTCCTGACCCCCTCCGGTTCCCCCGCCATGGTAACGATCCCGCCGGCATTATCGGCGATCGGCCCGTAAGCATCGACCGACATGATGATCCCGGTCGTGCCGAGCATTCCGACGGCCGAGATGGCAATACCGTACAGCCCGGCGAACTTATATGATATGTATATAGCGCCGCAGATCGCGAGTATCGGCAGGATCGTGCTCTTCATCCCGATCGCCAGCCCGGTAATGATATTGGTCGCCGCACCCGTCTTGCAGGCATCGGCGACTTCTTTCAGTATCTTCCCGGAAGTGTAAGCCTCGGAGATCAGGCCGACGACGATGCAGACCAGCATCCCGGAGAGGATCGCCCAGAAGACGCCGAGATCGCCAACGGTCAACCGCGTTAAATAATAAGCCGACAGGATAAAGACCAACTGCGCGGCATAGGTCGAATAACGGAGGGCCGCCTGCGGGTCGATCTTCTGGATGAGGCGGATAAAGAGGACGCCGAGGACCGAGGCGAGTGTCCCGGCCGCGACCAGCAACAAGGGGAGGATCATCCAGGAGAACGGAGCAGCCAGCATCAGCGCGCCAATCGCTACGGTCGCCACAACCGCCCCCACATACGATTCAAAAAGGTCCGCCCCCATCCCCGCCACGTCACCAACATTGTCCCCCACGTTATCGGCAATGACCGCCGGGTTCCGCGGATCATCTTCGGGGATCCCCGCTTCTATCTTGCCGACCAGGTCGGCGCCGATATCGGCCGATTTGGTATAAATACCGCCGCCCACGCGGGCGAACAAAGCAATCGACGAAGCACCCATGGAAAAACCGCTGACCACCGCCGCTTTCAGCGCCAACCCCTTGACCAGGAGAAAGATCGTCCCGAGACCAAGGACACCGATCGAAGCGACCGCCATTCCCATGACCGCCCCGCCGGAAAAAGCTATCCCTAAGGCCCGCGGTTCGTCACGGTCAGCCGCCGCGGCCGCCGTGCGGACATTCGCCCGGGTCGCCGCGTTCATCCCGATATAGCCGGCGAGCATGGAGCAGAAGCCGCCAAAGATGAAGGCGAGAGCGACGTAAATGTTGGTCAAAAAAGTTAGGGCAAGGAAAATAACGGCCATGAAATAGGAGACGACGCGGTATTGGCGGTTAAGGTAGACCATGGAGCCTTCGTGGATCAACGCCGCGATCTCGCCCATTTTAGCCGGACCGGCCGGGGCTGCGAGGATATGCCGGAAAAGATATCCGGCAAACAACAAGCCGAGCAGCCCGGCGGCCATTACATATAACATACTGGGCGCATTATAATGTATGTTATAATTTTGTTCAATGTTTAAGATCACCGAACGGCAATACCACATCATCTTGAAACAAGCCCAGGACTCCTTCCCTTACGAAGCGGGGGGGATATTGGGGGGGCGGGAAGATACTATCCTCGGGGTTTTGCCGATAGCTAACAAAGCTTTCGAGAAAGGGACCCAGACTTTTAGCCTGGGAAACGATGACCTCGAACGGGCCTACCATTTCCTGGTCAAGCACAAACTGGAATATCTGGGGGTCTACCACACCCACCCCAAAGGGATCCCCTATCCGTCAGAGCAGGACCTCGCCCATAACCAGAAGTATCTTTTTATCATCGGCCTGCGCGACCGCTATAATCCGGAGCTCTATGCCTGGCGGGTCGAGGACGGCCGGGTCTTCCGGGAAGACGTTAAGATCATCAGCGACCTGGGGGTAACCGTGATCGACGTTAATACCGGCCAGCCAAAAATGTCAGAATATCTCTCGCGCGAGGCGATGACCAAGCTCGGCAAGCTGATCGACGACTGGATCGCCGGCAAAGAGCCGGAGTACCCAAAACTGGAACCGAAAAACTGGGACGCCTCTAGCTTCAGCACTTTCGCTTAGGAGAGAACATGGACCTTTTTGACGCTAACGAAAAAAGATATAAGGAAAAGAACGCCCCCCTGGCCCATCGGATGGCCCCGCGGACGATCGAGGAGATCGTTGGGCAGGCCCATATCCTGGGCAAAGGACAACTCCTGCGACGGCTGATCGAGACCGACAAGGTCGCTTCGGTCATCCTCTACGGCCCGCCCGGCACCGGCAAGACGGTCATCGCCCGGGTCATCGCCAATTCGACCAAAGGCCATTTCGAGTGGCTCAACGCGACCGTGGCCAAGGTGGACGATATCCGCAAAGTCAGCCTGGAAGCCAAAGAGCGGATCAAGCACCACGGGGTCAAGACGATCCTTTTCCTCGACGAGATCCACCGTTTCAACAAGTTACAGCAAGATGCCCTCCTCCCCGATGTCGAAGAAGGGAATGTTATCCTGATCGGCGCAACGACCGAGAACCCTTTCTTCTACGTCAATTCGGCCCTGATCTCCCGCTCCAATGTCTTTGAACTTAAGCCGCTGAAAACGGACGACTTGCGGCAGATCATAACTAACGCCCTGGCCGATAAAGAGCGCGGGTTAGGCGCCTTCAAGATCAAGCTGACCGAGGAAGCGCTCGCCCACCTGGCCAAATTGTCGGACGGTGATGCCCGGCGCGCCCTCTCCGCCCTGGAGTTGGGGGTCCTCTCGACCAAACCGGACCTGCCTGCCGGACAGGCAGGTAAAAAAGGAATTATCGATTTCACGCTAAAAGTCGCCGAAGAATCGATCCAGAAGAAGGCGGTCGTCTACGACAAAAAGGGGACCGGGCATTACGACACCATCTCCGCTTTTATTAAATCGATGCGGGGTTCTGACCCCGATGCCGCCCTCTATTACCTGGCGAAAATGATCTACGCCGGGGAAGATCCCCGGTTTATCGCCCGGCGGATCGTCATCTGCGCCGCCGAGGATGTCGGCAACGCCGACCCGCTCGCTCTCGTCGTGGCCAATTCGGCCATGCAGGTCGCCGAGTTCGTCGGGCTCCCCGAAGCGAGGATCCCGCTCGCCCAGGCCGCCGTCTACGTGGCTACCGCGCCCAAGAGCAACGCTGCTTATATGGGAATAAATAATGCCATGAAAGATGTGGCAGAGAACCCAACCCTGGAAGTTCCAGAGCATCTAAAGAACGCCGTCTATGACGGTGAAAAAGAGCGGGGCAAAGGAAAAGGGTATAAATATGCCCATGATTCGGCCACCGGCTACGTCAAACAAGATTATCTCCCCTCACCCCGGAAATACTACGAGCCGAAAGATATCGGTTATGAAAAGAAGATCAAAGCCAGGCTGGACGAACTCTCCAAGCAGTAAACTTAGGGCTGTACGGTCGTTGTTGTTGACCCGCTGGTTGTGCTCGTACCGCCGTCGGGCGTGCCGCTCGCCGTCCCCAGCGGCGTAACTTCGGCCGAACTGCCCAGCGCTGTCGTTTCTAATGATCCTCTGCCGCTCGGCGGTAAAGTGGTCGTGGTGGTCGTCGTGGCCGGTAATCCGCCATTTGGTCCCATGCTGACCAAAATGAACCCGGCCGCGAAATTCCCGCCGCTCGGCTTGATGATCACGTAATCCTTGCTGGAAGCGATCTGCTCCCCGCTTTTGACCATGACGGAATAAATGACCTTGGTCACATCCTTGTGCTTGATCTCCTTATTATAGGAAGCGATGCCGTTGCTGTCGGTCAGATCAGAGCCGGCCCATTCCTCGACCACTTTGTCGTCAGGGGTCAGATGGGCAACGGAAAAAATGACTTTGGAGTTGACCAGCGGATAGGTGCTGGTATCCAGCGGATTATTCGCCGGCCCGGAAAAAACATAGGCGTTCAGCGAAACGGTCCAGCAAAAAGCGGCGCCAGCCAGGCCGGCAACGAGCCAAACGGTCAAGAGATATTTTTTCATTACTCGGCTATTATACCCCTCGCCCCCCAAAAGGCAAGGTGCTATAATCCGATCGCTATGCGATTACTCGGGGCGCACATGTCGACTGCGGGCGGGGTTGATCAAGCCCTCGATCGCGGTCTGTCGATCGGCTGTACCGCTATCCAGATCTTTGTCAAAAACAACAACCAGTGGCTCGGCCGGCCGTTATCGTCCGAAACAATCAACACCTTCGTCACGAACCGGGCAAGAGATAACCTGTTCGTCTTCGCCCACACCGGCTATCTGATCAACCTGGCGTCAAATGACCCGGCCAACCATGAAAATTCCATGCAATCGATGCGCCAGGAGTTAGAGCTGGCCGAGGCGTTGGGTTTGCCCTTCACCATCCTCCACCCCGGCTCACATTTGGGACAAGGCGAATTCCTTGGCCTCGGGCTTGTCGCAGCTAATTTAAAAAGGCTATTAAAAGAAACTAAAGGTTACAAGGTTAAAGTCTTACTCGAAACGACCGCCGGCCAGGGGACAAACCTCGGTTATAAGTTCGCCCAACTCGCTAAAATACTCGAGCTGGTCGGCGCGCCATCCCGGACCGGCGTCTGTTTCGACACCTGCCACGCCTTTTCCGCCGGTTATGAACTGCGAACCCCGGAAGGTTACGCGCTAACCTGGGAGGAATTTGACAAAACTATCGGCCTGGACAAACTATTGGCTTTCCATCTAAACGACTCTAAAACCGGCTTGGGGTCAAAAAAAGACCGTCATGAACACATTGGCAAAGGTGAATTAGGTCTGGAAGCTTTTCGCTTGATAATGAATGACGCGCGCTTTATAAAAACGCCGATGGTCCTGGAAACACCAAAAGACCCCGATCTGAAGCAGGATATCGAGAACCTAAAAGTTTTACGCAGCCTGATCACTTAGTGTCCTTAGTGTTCTTTGTGGTAAAATGTCTCCATGCGCAAGGGTTACGAAGACATCGGCTTTGCCAAGGTTGACCACCACCGGATGACCCGCAAAGGTTTCCCCGAAGTGATCTTTTGCCAGGGGAAAACCCCGCAACAGATCGCGAAGATTGCCCAGAAGATCTGGGCCAACGGCCATGATGTCCTCGCCACCAAAGCGGACAAAAAAGCGTATCAGGCGGTCAAGAAAACGCTTAAATCAGCTAAGTATCATGAATCCGCCAAAATAATCACCTCTCAACGAAAAACGAATCACAAACCACGAACCACGAATCACGACCTACAAATCGCCATTATCACCGCCGGAACTGCGGACTTACCCGTCGCCGAAGAAGCAGCCGTCACCGCGGAATTCCTGGGGCACAAAGTCGAGCGGATGTTTGACGTCGGGGTGGCGGGGATACATCGCCTGTTGCATAATCTCGACCGGATAAAGAAAGCCAAAGTTGTGATCGTCGTCGCCGGAATGGAAGGAGCCCTACCCTCAGTCGTGGGGGGCTTAATAGATAAACCGATCATTGCCGTGCCGACCAGCGTCGGCTACGGAGCGAACTTCAAGGGGTTATCCGCCCTGCTGACCATGCTCAACTCCTGTTCTCCCGGTATTGCCGTCGTCAATATCGACAACGGTTTCGGCGCCGCTGTCTTCGCCCACTCTATCCTCAAATGCGCCTAGCTTACTTCGACGCGCCAACTGGGCTATCTGGGAACATGATACTGGGAGCGATGTTGGACGCCGGGCTGGACTTGGGAATGCTAAAGGCTCAACTTGGAAACCTGCGAATAAACTTCGCGGTTTCCAAATCGAAGCGAGGAAACCGACCTGCCTGCCGGCAGGCAGGGACGTTTCAGTCTCAGGTTTCCGAGCATTTCAAACTGCTTATCACCAAAGCCAGAAAGAACGGTTTGACCGGCACCTTCTTTGACGTAAAGATCGCTAAAAAGGACCATCACCGTAATCTCAAAGATATCTTGAAGATCATTAACCAAAGCAAATTGAGCAAAGAAGTTAAAGAGTTAAGTACCCGAATATTCCGACGGCTGGCGGAGGCGGAGGCGAAGGTTCACGGGATGACGGTCAACCAGGTCCATTTTCACGAGGTTGGGGCGATTGACGCGATCGTCGACATTGTCGGCTTCTGTATAGGATTGGAAATAATGGGGATAGAAAAAGTCTATTGCTCTCCCCTCCCCAATGGCCAGGGTGTCATTAAGCACGCGCACGGCCTCCTCCCTAACCCCGCCCCGGCGACCGCCGAACTGCTCCGGGGTATCCCTACATATAATACAAAGATTAAAGGGGAACTGGTCACCCCGACCGGTGCTGCAATCATGTCGACCGTGGCGGAATTCACCGACCCGCCCAGAATGATCGTCACCGGCCTCGGTTACGGCGCGGGCAGCCTGGCCCTCCCTCAGCCTAACTTACTTAGGCTTTTCGTCGGAGCAGCGCAGTTGCCAGCTGAACATGATACTGTTTTGCTGATCGAAGCAAACATTGACGATCTGAACCCAAAGCTGTACGGCAAAACGATCAAAAAACTAATGCGCGCGGGCGCGCTCGATGCGTTCATCTCTCCGATCATTATGAAAAAAGAGCGCCGGGCCTTTAAGCTTTCGGTCCTCGTCCGGCCGGAGCTCCGGGACAAGATCCTGACCGAATTCTTTAATTCGACCACCACTTTTGGAATTCGAGTCTATCTGGCCTCGCGGGAAGTCTTAAAGCGGGAGTTCCGGACGGTCAAGACAAAGTACGGCCGGGCAAAAGTCAAACTCGGTTACCTGGGCGAGCGGTTAACCACCTTGGCGCCTGAATATGAGGGGTATAAACGGCTCTCTAAAAAGCATCGCCTCTCCCTAGCGACCATTCACCGCGAGATCGTTGACCGCGCTATTGCTTCTCTTTGAACAGCTCGACCTGTTCCTGCTGCCGGTCGCTGGCCGCTTTAACAAAACTGGCGAACAAAGGATGAGGGCGATTCGGGCGTGATTTGAACTCTGGATGGTATTGGGTGGCCAGGAACCACGGGTGGCCGGGAAGCTCCACCACTTCGACCAGGTCGGCCTCCGGATAAACGCCGGCCATGACCAGGCCGTTCTCTTCCAACTCTTTGCGAAAATCGTTGTTCAGCTCGTAGCGGTGGCGATGGCGCTCCTCGATCAAATCTTTGCCGTACGCCTGATGGAGCAGCGTCCCTTTTTTGATCTTGCAGGGATAAGCGCCGAGACGCATCGTCCCCCCTTTGTCGGTGATCGCCTTCTGTTCAGGGATAAAATCGATGACCGGATACTTCGACTCCGCGTCGAATTCCGAAGAATTGGCCCCTTTCATTTTGCAGACGTTGCGGGCGAACTCGATAACCGCGCACTGCATCCCCAGGCAGAGCCCGAGGAAAGGTATCCGGTTCTCCCGGGCATAACGGATCGCCCGGATCTTCCCCTCGATCCCGCGGGCGCCAAACCCGCCGGGGATCACGATCCCCTGGACGTTGCGGAAGAGCGCGTCCAGGTTCTCTTCGCTTTCCAGCTTTTCCGCGTTGACCCACTTGATCTCGATCGCTACTTTCTCCGGCAGGCCGCCGTGCTTTAAGGCTTCGACGATACTAATGTAGGAATCGCCCAGCTCGGTGTATTTACCGACGATCGCGATGCGGGCCTTTTTTTCCGGGCTCTTCATGTTCTCGACCATAGCGGCCCACTCGGCCAGGTCCCCCTTCTTGGCGGACAGGCCAAGGTATTTTAGGACGATCTCGTCCATCCCCTCGCGCTCCAGCGAGAGCGGGATCTCATAGAGCAGCGCGGCATCGGGCATGCCAACGACCGCCTCCTTGTCAACGTCACAGAAGAGGGAGATCTTTTCTTTCAGCTCCTGGCTAAGCGGCTCGCGCGAACGGCAGATAATGATATCAGGCTGGATGCCGATCTCCCGCAGTTTCTGGACGCTGTGCTGGGTCGGCTTGGTCTTGAATTCATGGGTGGTCTCGAGGAAGGGGACCAGGGTCACGTGGAGATTGACGCAGTTATCCCGGCCGACCTCCTTGCGGAACTGGCGGATCGCTTCCAGAAAAGGCAAACCCTCGATGTCGCCGACCGTGCCGCCGATCTCACAGATCACGACATCGAACTTCTCTTCTTTTGTCACCTGGCGGATCTTATCCTTGATCTCATTGGTAATATGGGGAACGACCTGGACGGTGCCGCCAAGGTAATCGCCCCGCCTCTCCCGGGTGATGACGTTCCAGTAGACCATGCCGGTCGTGACATTGTTCGCCCGACCGAGGTTAACGTCGATAAAACGCTCATAATGGCCGAGATCAAGGTCGGTCTCCGCCCCGTCGTCGGTCACAAAGACCTCGCCATGCTGGTACGGGTTCATCGTCCCGGGATCAACGTTGATGTAGGGATCAAGCTTCATGATCGAAACGGAGATGCCGCGCGATTTCAGCACCCGCCCGAGAGAAGCGGCGGCGATCCCCTTACCCAAGGAACTGACCACCCCGCCGGTCACGAAGATATATTTTGTGGTCATTTATTTTCTCCTCTCGTATTCGTCGTGAATCTCGCCGACGATCTCTTCGACCAGGTCCTCCAGGGTGACGACCCCCAGGGTATGCCCGAACTCATCGACCACGATCGCCAGGTGCTTGTATTCGGCCTGCATCTGGTCGAGCAGGTCGCTGATCCGCTTGACGCCGGGGATGAACAGGACCGGCCGCAGGTGGTCGCGGGCCAGCTCCGAACCGGCCACGGTCAGGAGGTCCTTGGCATAAATAACCCCGACGACATTATCCAGGTTCAAATCAATGACCGGCAGGCGGGAGTGTCCTGAAGCCTTGATCCGGACAATTACCTCGTCCACTGTTTCCATTGTTTCGACGTGCTCGATCTTATCGCGCGGCGTCATGACCTGGGTCACCGTCAGGTCGCCGAACTTGAAGACCGAACTGATCATCTCCCGCTCGTCCCGCTCGATCGTCCCCTCTTGCTCACCGGCGAACAGCAACGACTTGATCATCTCTTCCGTGACCAGGGTGGCCGGCTCTTTTGTCCCGCCGCCGAACAGGATGACAAAGGGCCGGCTGATCGTCGTCATGATCATGGCGATCGGCATTAAAAGCCATTCCAGCACCAACATGACCGGCGCCAGCCAGAGCGCCAGCGTTTCGGCGTTCTTGATCGCCACCGTCTTAGGGGTGATCTCGCCAAAGACCAGGATAACCAGGGTCAGGAAACCGATCGCAGAGCCGATCACGACCCCTTCACCGACCATCCCCTGTTTTTCGAAATAGCTGGTCACTACAGTCGTGGTCAGCACCGAGGCGCTGATATTAACGATATTATTGCCCACAAGGACCGTGGACAACAGCTTACCCGGATCGGCGCGCAGCCGTTTGAGGAGCCGCGCCCCCGGCCTCTTCTGTTCGGCCAGGTGGGCGATCCGGTGGCGGCTCACGGTCGTCATCGCCGTTTCCGACATCGAGAACAAGGCGGAAAGCAGGATCAAGCAAACCAGCAAAATAAGTTCCATCATAATAACCTCGGCAAAAAGATCAGCAGGCCGACGATCACCGCGCCGAACGCCGCCAGCAAGACCGCGCCGGCCGCGACATTCTTGACCAGCGCCGCCGTCGGGTGATTTTCCGGCTTGATCAGGTTGATCGTCTCTTCCAGCGCCGTGTTGAGCATCTCCGCGACCAGAACAAAAGTGACGGTCAGGACGATCAGCGCCAGCTCGGCCAGCGGCAAGCGGACCCAACACCCGGCACCCAAGACCAGGGCCCCGATCGTCAGATGTATCCAGATATTACGCTGGGTCCGCAAGGTATGGGCCGCTCCAGCCCGGGCGTATTTAAAGCTCTTGATAAATTTTTTCGGCACGGCTCATCTTCCTCCCATGGTCATAACCCAAAATATGCAAAACCCCATGGACCACTAACCGCCGCAACTCCGCCCGATACGGCGCCCCGTAAGCCCTGGCCTGGCGGCGGGCCGTCTCTTCGGAAATAATAACCTCACCCAGCAACCCCTCCGCCCCGTAACCAAACGACAAGACATCGGTCGGCTTATCCTTCTTCCGGTAGCGCTTGTTCAACTGCCGGATAGTTTGGTCATCAACCAGCGCCACCTCGATCAGACCGGTCCCGCCTTCACGACGAATTATCGCCCGGGCCAGATCCTTAGGCGACACGGCTGATATCCGCCCCCAGCGCGCTGAACTTCTCGACGATCCGCTCGTAACCGCGGCTAAGGTGATGGTCGCGGTCCTCGATCAAGGTCTCGCCTTCCGCCGCCAAACCGGCGACCAGGAGCGCTGCCCCGGCCCGCAGGTCGGAAACACGGACCGGCGCGCCGGACAATTTTTCCACTCCGCTAATAATGGCGCTCTGCCCTTCCAGTTTGATCTCGGCCCCGAGCCGCCGCAGTTCCTGCATATGCATGAAACGGTTCTCAAAGATCGTTTCCGAAATGACCGAAGTCCCTTTGGCCAGCGTCAGGAAAGAGGCGAGTTGCGGCTGCATGTCGGTCGGAAAACCGGGAAAGGGCATCGTCTTGACGTCGACCGCTTTGTAGCCGTCGTCGTTGACCACTTGCAATGAGTTGGCCCCGAACTCTATCCGGACGCCGCTTTCTTGCAATTTACGGGCGATCGCTTCCAGGTGTTCCGGGATGATATCGGTCAGGGTCGCGTTGCCATGAGTGATCGCCACCGCGGCCATGACCGTCCCCGCCTCGATCCGGTCGGGAATGATCGAATATTCGACGGGTGACAGCGCGTGGCCGCCGAAGACGCGGATGACATCGGTCCCCACCCCTTCGATCTTCGCCCCCGCCTTGATCAGGAAATTAGCCAGGTCGACGACTTCCGGCTCGCGCGCCGCGTTCTCGATCGTCGTCTCCCCCTCGGCCCGAGTCGCCGCCATCATCACCGACTCGGTCGCTCCGACCGACGGAAAATCGAGATAGACCCGGCCCCCTTTAAGTTTTTTCGCCCGGACGATGACAAAACCATGTTCCAGCCGGACCTCGGCGCCGAGCTGCTCCATCCCTTTGATGTGGATATTGACCGGCCGGGAACCGATGGCGCACCCGCCCGGCAGAGGCACCTTGGCTAAACCTTTAACCGCCAGGAGCGGCCCGATGACAAAGAACGAAGCCCGCATTTTGGTGACCAGCTCGTACGGCGCCACGTGCTTGACCTGCGAGTTCCAGATGTCGACGCGATTCGGGTCGGACTGTGAATACTCGGCCCGTAGTCCGAGCGCCGTCAAGACCCGGAGCATCGTAGTAACATCGAGCAGATTAGGCACATTGCGGATAATAGTGTGGCCGGGGAGAAGGATCGAGGCCGCCAGTATCGGCAGGGCCGCGTTCTTGGCACCGGAGACCCGGAAGGTCCCGGTCAGCCGTTTCTTCCCCTTAACCAGCAGTTTTTGCATTGAACTCCTCCGGGCGGCGGTCGAGCGCCCCAAAGTAATGGAGGATCGCCCCGACGGTCCGCTCCGCGGCGTGTCCGTCACCGTAAGGGTTAACAGAATGCGACATCCGGTCATATTCCCCTTGATCGGTCAGCAGGCGCGCAGTCTCGTCATAAATGACTTTCTCGTCCATGCCGACCAGCTTGACCGTCCCCGACTCGATCGCCTCCGGCCGCTCGGTCTTCTCTCTCATGACGAGGACTGGCTTACCGAGCGAGGGACCTTCTTCCTGAACTCCACCAGAGTCGGTCAGGATAATATAGGACGCTTTCATCAAATGGACGAACGGCTCGTAATCGAGCGGTTCGATCAGGTTAACATTATCGACCTCTTCCAATAATTCGTTGACGACATCCCGGACCTTCGGATTACGGTGGACCGGAAGGAAAAACTCGACCTCCCTCCGGAACTGCTCGGCCAGCCGTTTGATCGCGCCGCAAATGTGGCGCAGAGGAGTACCAAAGCTTTCGCGCCGGTGGGTGGTGACCAAGATCACTTTCTTTCCTTTGGGGAGTTTGATCCCAGCTTTTTCCAGGTCATATTTCCGCCCGGCGACCTGGAGGAGCGCGTCGATCACCGTGTTGCCGGTCAGGTAGATCTTGTCGCGCGGGACCTTTTCTTCCAGCAGATGCTTGAGGGCGGTGCCGGTCGGCGGGAAATGAAGATCGGCCAGGTCGGAAATAAGTTTGCGGTTGATCTCTTCCGGATACGGCCGCCATTTATCGAAAGTGCGCAGACCCGCTTCGATGTGTCCCAGCGGTACCCGGTAGTAGAACGCCGCCAGCCCGGCGGCAAAAGCGGTGGAAGTGTCACCCTGCACCAGGATCATGTCCGGCTTCTCGCGCAGGATGATCTCCTCCAGCCCCTGGAGCGATTTAGTCACAATACTAGTGATCGTCTGGTTCTCGGCCATGATACCGAGGTCGTAATCTGGCGTGATGCCGAAGAGCCGCACGACCTGATCAAGCATCTGGCGATGCTGGCCGGTCACGACGACGACCGGTTCCAGGATGTCGGGATATTTCTCGACCTCCTGAATGACCGGGGCCATCTTGATCGCCTCCGGGCGGGTCCCGAAGACGAACATCACTCTTTTGCGGTTCATCATTTTGGTAACGCCATAGCCAGCGCGATCGCGCTAAGCAGGAGACAGACGACATAGATCGAGATAACCGCCTCACGCTGGTTCATCCCGGCACGAAGCAACAGATGATGGATATGTTTATCGTCCGCCGAAAAAAGGTTTTTCTTCTCCTTTAAGCGGCGGAGGATGGCAAAGGTCGTGTCAAAGATCGGCACCCCGAGGATCAGGAGAGGGATGATCAGGGCGACCACCAAGGTCGTCTTGAAAACGCCGACAATGGCCGCGGCCGCCAGGATAAACCCGAGAAAATAACTGCCGGAATCTCCCAGGAAGATCGAGGCCGGGTGGAAATTATAGCGGAGGAAACCGATCGCCGCGCCGGCCAGGGCCAGCATCAGCAAAGCCGCCCCTAATTGGTGGGTGCGTAAAGCGACCAGCGCCAGGGTCAGGGAAGAGATCGCCGTCACCCCGCAGGCCAGTCCATCCAGCCCGTCGATCAGGTTCATGGCGTTGGTCATGCCGACCAGCCAGATAAGCGTCAGGGGAATAGCCAGCAAACCGAGCGGGAAAAGCCCGTCGAATGGGTTGGTCATAAAGGTGATCGAAACGCCGAAGTAAATGGTCACTCCGGCCGCGAACAGCTGGCCGATCAGTTTCGCCACCGGTTTCATCCGGTAGAGGTCATCCAGCAAACCAACCAGAAAAACGATCGAACCGCCGAGCAATATACCGAGGATCGGCTGGGGATGGATCTTGGCGCCGCTCGAGCCGCCGATCAGCAGGCCAAAGAGGACGGCGACCAGGAAGCTAAAAAAGATCGCCTGTCCCCCGCTCCGCGGGATGTTACTGGTATGGACCTTGCGTTTGGCCGGGCGGTCAACTGCACCGATTTCGGAGGCAAAACTGCGGACCATCGGAGTCAACAAAATGGTCAAAATTAGGGCGATCAAGAAGGTTAGCAGGAACGTAAGCATTACGGATATATATTTTAGCACAAAAAGCGTCTGGCAACCAGTCGCCAGCGCTACGGCAATTATTGCAAAGTGGCGAGGAAAAAGCGAAGGCCGTCAGCTATTTTTATCACGCGTAATCGCTTCCTGCATACTAAACAAAGGCAAAACTTTTCTCGTCCCGATAATGCTCATACACAAAATTATAAACCTCGATCCCTTTTACTTTGCAATCCTGTTCCGTGTAAGTCGGCTCCGGCAATTTCGCATACAACAGGTCTGAAATAGTCGTTTTGACTCCTGCGCGATTGGTTTCAAAATCCCGCCAATGCGGGACCAAAAGCGGTTTAAGGCTTAAAAGTAGTTCGTGCGCGGCCCCTTTTATGATAGCAACCTCTTCCGGATTTATGTTTTCTTTTAAAAGCAGGTCAAATATAGCTAATTCCTCTTCGCTCATATTTTCTTTCGCCGCGCGTCGTTCCTCAATGCTTAAATCCTTAGCCAGCACCACTAGCTCGTCAAAGAGCTGATCAATATCATGCGCGCCGCTGTTATATTCCCGCAAAAGGGAAAGGAGACGCTCCATAAATCTAGCGCGTTTTTTATTCTTCCGGATCATTTCCGTTATCTGCTCCTCAAGTTCAGCAGACAAAGCGGCCACCTGCATCTCCTTATTTTCTAATCCGGCAAAGAAATCGCGCAGGGCATCAGCATCAAGCAGGCTTAAATCCTTGATCTTCTTATGCTGTGGAAGGACATATTCGCCGGCCTGAATAGATTTATCCAGCAAATCTTCCAAGTCTTTCTTTACCTGGGAGACATCCACGCTTTTCGCCCCAACATCACGGAGACGAGAAGCCAAGACACGAATAGCCGTCACTTCTTTGTAATAATCTTCCGCGTTGGGATCGGGCAAAACCGAACGATAAGCGCTTTGTAGGCCACTGGCAAGGTTGAGAAATTTCTTCTTCTTTCCCTGATTCCCAATAATCTTATTCGAATATCTTTCCAGAAGCCGTAATTTCTGTTCGCTTGGTGCGGCCAATAAAGGCTCAAGTTCAATTTGCTCTCCGCGCATAAATTCCTTTACGTCACGCAAGGTCTTCTTCAAATCGGCCAGTAGCTCGTCTTTGTTCCGGATAATATCGTCTTCGTCCGCCCCATTAGCCGCATATAAGGCCAGAGCGCGTTCAATATTTTTAAATACCCCAATATAATCTACGATCAGTCCATTCTTTTTGCCTTCATCCGCAACGCGGTTAGCGCGGGCGATGGTCTGCATCAAAGTATGATTTTTAAGCGGTTTATCCAAGTAGAGCGTGGAAAGGTTCGGCACGTCAAAGCCGGTCATCCACATGGCACAGACAAAGATAATGCGTAGGTTGCTGTCAGCTTTTTTATACTCCTCTTCTAAATTGCCCTTGATTATCCGTTCTCGAATAGGCCGGACGTCAATCTCATACTGTTCCATATCAGCAATTTCGTTTTGATTATCCCCTAGGCTTACCATAACCGCCATATCAACTTTTTCATGCTGTTCTAGTCTGGCGAGGATCTTTTCCTGCTCGCGCTCATCCGTTGCGCGGGAAAGGTCCATCCTTAATTTGGCCAGATAACGGTCCCATTCCTTCTTTACTTTGTCATACATCCTGAAAGCGGTCTTTTTATCAATGGAAACAACCATCGCCTTGCCGCCATACCCCCGGCCTACAAAGTGCTCCACAATATCCCTGGCAATGATATTAAGCCGATCTTCTCGGGTGACAATTTCATAAAAGGTTGAGTATTCCCTTTCCAGCTTTTCTTCTTCATCCTCATCAAGGTCGTATCTATCCATCAACTGCCCTAATTGCTCTTCTAGGTTCTCGTTCACGTTTTTGAGCCGGGGAACACGATTTTCATAAAACAGAGGGACCGTCGAGCCATCGGCCACCGACTGGCCAAAGTTATAAACGGAAACATAATTGCCGAAGGTTTTGACGGTTTCCGGCTCGTCAGTAGCCATTAATGGAGTCCCGGTAAAGCCGATAAACGAGGCTTTGGGGAGCGCCTTACGCATATTCAGCGCGAAACTGTCGTATTGGGTGCGATGAGCCTCGTCAGTCATGACAATAATGTCATCGCGGGTGGATATAGAGCCGGAAATGTTCTGAAATTTCTGGATGGTGGTAAAGATTTGGCGATGATCCTGCGCCAGCAGCTCGTGCAGATGAGCGATGCTTTCAGCATGAACTTCTTTTTCATAAACCGCACCGACATTGGCGAAGTTTTTGTACGCCTGCCCGTCCAATTGCGCCCTATCGGTCACGATCACAAAGGTAAAGTTGCCGGTTAGTTTGCGCAGGACCTTTTGTGATAGCCAGACCATTGAATATGATTTCCCCGACCCCTGCGTGTGCCAGAAAACACCAAGTTTCCCCTCTTTTTCCTGACGATGGATAACACTATCGAACGCGCGATTGACCCCGTAATATTGAAAATAGCGCGGCAGGATCTTTTTGACTGAACCCAGGGACTCATCGAACAGTACAAAGTTCTCTAATATATCCAGCATTCGCCCTTTGTCGCACACACCGCGGATAATGGTTGCCAGGTCCGTTTTCGGCTTATCTTCTTCTCCATCCGCCTTTTTCCATTCGTTAAAAAATTCATAGGGCGAGGTAAGAGAGCCAAACTTGTTTTCTATGCCGTTGGAAATAATGATACCAAGGTTATACCAGAAGAGTTTTGGGATGGTATCCTTGTAATCGCGGATATTATCACGGTACGCGTCAACCAGGCTCTTATGCGATGCTTTAAGCTCCATCAGGATCAGCGGAATACCATTAACAAAAAGGATAACGTCAGGCCGCCTGGTATACATTGCGCCCACTACCCAAAGCTGGGAAACGGCCAGAAAGTGATTATTAGCAGGGGTATCATAATCTATAAATCGTATCCGCTCGGGCTTTGGCTCACCTTTTGCGTTAGTAACAATCACACTCACGCCATCGCGCAAAAGCCGATAGACATCCTGGTTAGCGTTAACCAGGCTCTGATGAGAGCGATCGCGCGTAAGCGCATCTATAGCAAGAGAAAGCGCGTCTTCCGATATCCCTGGGTTAAGTTTCTCAATCGCCGGCCTCAGATACTTCTCAAGCACCACTTCGCCTTGATTTTCCCGGCCAAGCGACAGATCGGCTTCTTCGCTATAGGCATCAATATGGCACGCCGGATCGGACCACACCTCTTTGACGAGATTGATAACAGTCTTTTCCACTAAATTAGCTTCTGTAAATGGGCTCATGTTAGTTTTTCCGGGCAGTAAGTCGCAATTTTCACTTCTTTTCCGTACGGCTTAATTGTCTTGTTAATTTGTTTGATGGCTACTTTGGCAGACTTTAGAAAAACACTCATGTCCTCCTCAACGCATTTAATTAATTCAGGGACCTTAGTTTTTAACATCACCTCAATTCTTTGGGGCGGAAAATTAGGAGGCGGAGAGAGTATTTCATCAAAGAAAATCGACATCCGCCTCAATCTTCGCATTAAATTTGCCATTTCCGAATAAGAGTTTCCTATTGCTGAATTCATTTCGTCATCTGGAACCTCTGTAAGAATTCCTGACATAATTAAAGACTTATACTTGACATCCTCAAGACTAATTAACGAATCCTCAGCAACAACCTTCCAAATACCCATAGCTGTGTAACCCATGGCATTGTCGGCCGCTTGACCTGTTTTTATCCCTAATTCCTTTAATGTCTTATCGTTATTCGATGCCAGCTCTTCTAACGTAGAGATATTGCCTGCAAGCTCCTCGCCTATATATCTTGCTATTGAAATATAAGTACTACGTAGCGCCTCCTCTTTTTTTTGCCTTTCAACCTTAGCTGTCGCATATAAAGGCAGGGAAATACCAACAAAAGTAGCCAAAAGCATTAATAATGCATTAACTATTAGCGAAGGGATCTCGTTTTGCGCAACACCAATCGTCACGCCGTAACAAAATACCCAAACTAAGATAGAAACAAAAATTACAAATATCAACAGTATAAATCTCACATCGCTTATAAGTTTCATATCAATATTTTAATTCCCTCTTCCCCGTAACCAGCTGGGGGATAAGCATATCACGTATTTTTCGCAAGACAGCAATATGGCCCCTAATATTATTGATATATTCCTCAACACAACTTGCCTTGCGATTGTATTCATCCAGTATATTTGCCTTTGGCATAACAATACTGATTGTGCTTAAATGACTTGAGCCATAATTTAATTGAGCTGAACCACTCGCAAGCGATCTTATTTTGTTTTGAAATAAAGGGGAAAGCAAATATTGCCTAACAAACCAGATAGGCAATCCATCTTTTATCTCCCTAAATCTAATTACACTTGTATTTAGGCAAAGGGGCAAGTGTTTTTTCCTAATGGTTGCAAGTCTGCCTAGCGTTCCGCTACTTGATATAACGATATCATTTTCTTTTAATAGAAAATGAGAATATTTACGTTCCACTTCCTCAATATCCAAATAATTACATTCATCAATATCGATATCACCATCGCCAATTGTACGAATATTTAAAAATGGGATACCAGAGTCACGATATTGCCAGTTTCTTAGCCCTGGCCCCTCCAGGAAACCAACAACATCCCAAAGCTTCCGTATATTCCACCCCTCCGGAATCATGCCGTATTGAGTGCCGCCATCTACCATTTTGACTTTTTCATGACCAGGGAAATTAAACCTCACAAACCACTCGGAATAAAGCAGCTGGGCCATTTCTTCCAGTATCTTGATCCGCTTTTCGTTGTTTTCGATCAGATCGTCGTAGGCAGAGAGAACGGAGGCGATACGAGTTTGGGCCTTAATTCCCGGCAGTTTTAATTCGAAGTTTTCTATATCATTTTTTGTAAGCGCTTCTCGAGTAGCACCCGTAGTTGCCAAACCCATCAGGGCACGTTTATATAGGGGACTTACCAGGGTATATTTAAGATATTTGCCATCAAGATTTTTTCTATCAGCCCTAATAATGGCAACATGCTGATTAACTCGCGCCGGAACAAGGCAATCAGGAACGGAAGTACATCGGCAAACGGACGCGCCAGTTATATTTAGCAAAACATCGTCTTTTTCAACCGAAACATTATCTAATTGTTCAGCTTGAGAATCGTTGATAAAAGCAAGATCATCATAGCTAAAATTCAAATCATATATATTTTTACTTCTGATCAAAGGCATGCCCTCTTGATGATAAGCTCCTTGCCCACCACGCGGAGTAGCCCCACTACCAATTTTCGTAGTTATATCTTTTAATTTTTCATTATTCCAATTTGCCCTATTTCTTCGCAATTCTTATCCGCTCCATGCCGTGTTTCTCAAATTCTTCCTCATAAACGGCGTTGAGAATTATTTGTCATGATCCTTTTTCTTTATATCCAAAAGCTTTTTCACCTCGCGGTCAAAATCGGAAACATAGTTCTTATCCTGTATTTTTTTGAATTTCTCATACTCCTTCAGCACCAGTGCTTCCGCCACTTCATGGCTGATCTTCCCGGCATTCGTCAATATTTCGTATTCGCTAAATTTAAGAAAGGCGTTAAGTTTTTCCACCCAAGCCCTCATGGTCATTGCCTTGCCACGCGCCGCCTGCATCTCCGCATAATCAAGATACAGGTTACCAATGCGATTCAAATGTTCCAACTCTTTTTTGTCCAGGTAATTTTTGGCAATTACCGCATCGCTTGGCATGATTTTCCCTTGCGGAGAGCGTCTCCAGGAAGTTAGCCCCATTTTGTCTTTTTTACTGCTGGCGCGATCCGTTATAATTTCTGCCGCGGTTTTACCGGTTATAGCAAAATGAAGCTTGTTTTGCACGGTAGCAAAGAATTGTTTACTCTCATACGCTTTTGGCGAATAATCAATCGCGGTCGCGTAAATATCGGTAATTTTTTGATAAAGCCTGCGCTCACTAGTGCGGATATCTTTGATCTCTTCATAAAGCTCATCAAAATATCGAGTGCTAAAACGAGAGCCATATTTCATCCGATTGACATCTAGGGCATAGCCCTTGTGAATGTAGTTTTTTAGAATTCCCGTCGCCCACTGGCGAAACTGCGCGCCTCGCTCGGAGCTTACCCGATAACCCACAGCAAGAATAGCCTCAAGACTATAAAAGGCGGCCTTGCGGGAGACTTCTCTTCCGCCCTCTTTTTGAACTGCCGAGAATTCCTCGGTAGTTGATTTCCGATCAACTTCGTTCTCCCGATAAATATTCTTTAAGTGAAGCGAAATATTATCCGCCGAGCAACCAAAGAGCTCGGCCATTTTCTTTTGAGTCAACCAAATATTCTCTTCGGCGAATAACACTTCAATATTCACTGAACCATCTGACGACTGGTAGAAAGCGATTTGATTGTCCGGTGTTTTTTTCATAAATTATTATAAAACCTCCTGCCAATCTTTAATTATCTTCTTTTCCAATTTGTGCGACTCCTCGGTTAAAGAAGTAAATTCGGCCATCAATTCTTTCATCCGCTTATTAAAATCAACATTGCTGATCTCTTTTTCTACGATCTCTACATAACGTCCCGGATTAAGAGAATAGTCGTTTGCGCGCACTTCATCCAAAATTGCGACTTTACAGCGGCCTTTGATATCCGCATATTGCCCCTCACCTTTTTCCTCGCGATACCGCCGCACAATGCCGGCAATCTCCTGTATCTGCTTATCTGTCCATGTACTATGGGCGCGGTCAATCTCGGTAAAAATATCCTGCGCGTTGATAAAAAGTATCTTTTTCTGCCTCTTTGTCCCGGTTTTTCGTTTATCAAAGAACCACAACGTACAGGAGAGAGTTGCGTTTAAAAACATATTTGTCCCAACCGATAAGATCACATCCACCATCCCGGCATCGATCATTTTCTTGCGGATTTCTTTCTCGGCATGGCCGGCATCAGTTGCGGAATTGGCCATAACAAAACCCGCCCGCCCCCGCGGACCCAGCGCGCTGGCAAAGATCTGCATCCAGAGATAATTAGCATTACTTATCTCCTTTTTGCCGGTCAAGGGTAGACCTAGATAGTAACGGGGGTCGCCCTGAATGCGGGCCGGATCGATCACGATCTGTTTGTTTTTGTCTTTCCCCTTCACGTTGAAAGGAGGGTTAGCAAGCACATAATCAAATTTTCCAACACTTTGAAAAGGGTCATCATAATATGAATTAACTTCGGCAATTTTCCCGGACAGTCCGTGAATAGCCAGATTCATTTTCGCAATGCGAACATTGGTTTCGCCTTTTTCCTGGCCATAGAGCGCGACTTCGTTCATTACCTGCGTCTTCTTTTTATCGTGCGCCTCAACAAAATGTGCCGATTGCACAAACATGCCGCCGCTACCGCAGGCCGGATCAAATATCTTCCCATGATAAGGCTCAATAATCTCCACCAGGAGCTTAACAATCGGCTGTGCGGTAAAAAACTCTCCCCCTTTGGCTCCTTCGGCCCGTGCAAATTCGCCAAGAAAGTATTCGTATATTTCACCGAAAGCATCGCCCTCAATATTATCGGGTATTTGATTAAAGTTCTTAAGAAGAGTAATTAGGATCCGATTGTTTTCATCAGTTTTTTTCGAGAGAGAGGTGTAATCTTGCGGCAAAACCCCGGCCAGATCAGTGTTTTCCGCCTCGATCGCCTTCATCGCCTCATTAACCGCCTTACCGATATTTTTGCTCTCGGCAAGGCTCATTAGGTAGGTATAGGTAGCTATCTCCGGGAGATAAAGAACTCCTTTTGATTTAAAGTGATCAGGCGTCAGCGGAGCCTGGCGATGCGAGCTCTTAGATTTTTTTCGCTCATTCTCCAGCTCCTCCTTGGCTCGCTTGAATCGCACATCGGCAAATTTAAGGAAGATCAGGCCAAGAATCGGTTCAGATATTTCATTAAGTTTTAGTCCGCCGTTAGCCCGCAGTTGAACCGCCGCCGACCAGAGCCTTTCATGTAATTGTTTTCGGTTTTGAATTTTGGGCCTCCCTACTTATTTTACGGCTTTGACGGGGAAAAGCAAGGGGCGGAATGCGGAATTCCACACTCCGCATTCATCATTTAGTCTGCCCACCCCTTAAGCTCCTCCATCATCCCATACTCCGTCATGTCGCAATGGAGCGGCATGATGCCGTCGTCGTTGGTCAATAAGATGCGGGGCTTTCTAGCCATTGCCTAAATATTACTCTCACTGAAAGGGGGATGCAATGGGGGTAAAAGTCAAAAGTAAAAAGTAAAAATGTAAAAATAGGACAAGTCAAAAAGAAAAAATGAACTTTTTGCCTTTTTAATTGCAATTATTTTTTTTCATTTTGCATTTTTACTTTTTCCTTTTGCGGACATCATAATTTGCGACCAGCTCCCCCATCCCCATTCCCTATCCCCCAACGATCCTCCCCACCGCTGCCTGTAGTAACTTCTTATCCGGCAATTCCAACCGATATCTGGAAGCGAAGAGCTTGTTAGATATCCCCCCGAGGGCGTATTCAACCAACACCTGATCTTTTTCCGCTCCCAGGACGATGCCAACAGGCTCGTTATCACCGGTGACCATTTCTTCTTTCTTAAAGTAATTCAGATACAAGTTCATTTGACCAATATCCTGGTGCGTGACCTTGCCCAGCTTAAGGTCGAACAGGACAAAACATTTTAGGATCCGGTGGTAAAAGACCAGGTCGACAGAAAAGTGCTTGTTGTTCAGGCTGATCCGGAATTGTCGGGCCACGAAAGCGAAGCCCCGGCCGAGCTCCAGGAGAAAGGATTGCATATTATCGACGATCTTCTGCTCCAGCTCTTTTTCGGAATGCGAACCATGCTCGGGCAAACCGAGAAACTCCAGAACATATGGGTCTTTGATAATATCATGTGCTGAGACGATGACCTGGCCTCTGGACGCGAGCTTAAGCACCTCTCGCTTAGTTCGACCGATCACCAATCTTTCATATAGCATTGAATCCATCTGGCGCCTCAGCTCTCTAACACTCCACTTATTGGCTATACACTCTTTTTCATAAAATGACCTAACCGGTTGATCATCGAGCGAAAGCAGCTCAATAAGATGCGACCAAGACAAAACGGCAGACACTGTCTGCCAATTCTTATAAGACAAGTAGAAAGTCCTCATATTCAGGACGTTCCTGCGGGAAAATCCTTTGCCGTATTTATCCTTCAGATCGCTGGCCAGCTTGTCTAAGAGCCTTGAGCCGTAGGCCGCTGTTTCCTGCTTTTCTTGTTCATAAATAACTATATGTCGCCCGATCTCCCAGTAGGTTCTGACCAGAATATTGTTTACCTGTTGCCAGACTTTCATTCTGGCCTGGTGCAGCAGCATTCCGATCGAACCGAGTAAAGCTTGATAACTACTTTTTGCCATTTTCCCCATTTCTTTTCCCCCTCCCTTTTCCCCTCCCCGTCACCTTGAAGCCGATCCTTTTCGCTTTCCCCTTGGTCTTCTTTAAATATGCGGCTTTGATCTTAAGACGGTCCTTGGCAGTTTCACCCTCACTGCAGACAAAACTGCCGCAGCCGGCACAATAAGAGTCGATCACGTGGATGATCTCGCCGTTCTCGAGGTAAAGAGAGCGGCGGCGGCTCAAACCGCAACCGCGCCGGCAACGCGGACAATAACTCATGCTTATCCACCTCCCATATTCCGCAATCCGCACTCCGCATTCCGCATTTTGCTTTCAGCAATCTTATTGCCAGGCCTGGCACGAGGAAAAGGGAGTTAAAAACGGCGAAATTTCGTCACTTTCGGCGACGGGTGTATATTCCCGTCCAGCTTATGCTAGAATGTTAGCGTCATGGCGGAAGAGATCATCAAGATGGTGGAAGCTTACGAAGCAGCCGCGCAACGGATCATCTCCGAGGCGGAAAAAGCGCGGCTTCACGCCGTGAATAGTGCCAAACGGCAGGCCGAGGAAATCCTGGCCCAGGCTACCCAGACCGCCCGCGCCGAAAGCGCCGCCCTCCTCCAAAAAGCCCTGGCCGACGCCGCTTTGGAAAAAGCCGCTATCGCCGCCAGGGTCGTCGCCGAAATCGAAACCCTCCGCCGGGAGATCGCCCCCAAACTTAACGAGGCAAAAAGAGTATGCCGGTAGTCCCGATGCTGAAAGTGGCCGTCGGCGGCCACCGCCGGGCCGAGACGGAGATCATCACCTACTTGCAAAAACAAGGAACGATTGAATTGACCGCTTGGCCGGAACAGTCCACCCCAGCCAGTCAAGCCAACCCCCACGAACTGGACATGGTCGAGGTAACTCACGCCATCAACCTGTTAGCCCCCTTGAGCGGAGAGAAAAAAGGTTTTATCGAGAGTTTTGCCCCCTACAAGGAAACGGTTACGGATGAACTCCTCCAGCAAACCGCCCGGGAGTTCGATTGGCGGGCGATCGTCGCTAAGCTCAAAGCGCTGGAAGCCGAACTGGCCAACCTGCGTAATCTCGAACGCACTTTGCTGGCGGAAAGCGCGCAGCTTCAACCGTGGAAACCCCTGCCGGCCAAGCTCGATCAGCTGATCTGCCGGGGAAAAGTTTGCCTCCTGACCGGCGCGATCAAAACGAAAAGCCTGACCAGTTTCCAGGTCGGGTTGGCCAAAGAATTTCCGGCGACCGCTGTTCAGGTCGTCAATTCGGTCCGGGATACGACCTACTTGCTCCTCTGCCATCTAGCGAACGAAAGTGACCGGGTCAACGCATACATTAATAAGGCCGCCTTGACGCGGATCTCGCTCCCTCTTTCCCCCCGCACGCCAGCCGCTGAACTGGTCGAACTATCCCGTCTCCTGGCTGAAAACAGGAACGATCAGCAAGGTATCTGGGACCAGGTCAAAGCCCAGCTTCGTCACCGGACCTCGCTAACTTATATTTATGACCATCTCTACCAGCTAAGCCTGCGGCAGGCGGCCAAGGGAAAAATGGCCCTGACCAGTTCCAGCTTTTTTCTGACCGGTTGGCTCCCGCGGGAAAAGCTGGCGGCTGTCCAGCAAGGCCTGAAGAAAATAACTCCCCTGGCCGAAATAACGGTCAGCACTCCGACCGCCGGCGAAGTCCCCCCCACCCTGATCAAGAACCAGTCGATCTTTTATCCCTTTGAACTCATTACTAGAATTTTCGGCCTCCCCGGCCAGCACGAGATCGACCCGACCGGCCCGCTCGCCTTCTTTTATCTTAGTTTCTTTGCGATCTGCCTCTCGGACGTCGGCTACGGCATTATCTTGGCGCTCGTCTCCTACTATTATTATCGTAAACTGACCCTGTCCGAAGGGGGAAAGAAGCTCCTCCTCCTTCTCTTCTGGGGAGGTTTGGCCACCATAGTCGCCGGAGTGATCACCGGCAGTTATTTTGCCATCGACTCCAGTTTGTTACCACCAGCCTTAAAGCAACTTCAATTGATTGACCCGATCAAGAACCCGCTCAATGTCCTGATCCTCTCGCTCCTGATCGGCATTGGCCAGAACATCACCGGCCTCTCGCTCGGCTTTTACTGGAAGATGAAGAATAAAGAGTATGAGGTCGCGATCTTCGACTACGGTTTCTGGATCTATTTTCTCCTCGCCCTCGTCGCCTACGTGACCTCCGCCGGGACCGGCTCACCATTAACGGGAATCTTCGCCCAGCTCTCCCTCATCGGAGCCGGGCTACTGGTCATCACCCAGGGAAGGAACGAATCGAGTCTGTTGAAAAAGGGTCTTTTCGGCCTCCTTAGCCTTTACAGGACCACCGGCTTCCTCGGCGACACCCTCTCTTATTCCCGTCTCCTGGCGCTGATGATGACGACCTCGATCATCGGTATGGTGATAAATATAATCGCCGGCATGACCAGCGGGATCCCGGTCGTCGGCTACATTATAATGGCCGCTATCTTGGTCATCGGACATCTCTTCAACCTGGTCGTTTCAACCCTTGGCGCCTTTATCCACTCCACCCGCCTCCAGCTGGTTGAGTTCTTCGGCAAGTTCTACCAGGGTGGCGGTCGCGAGTTCCGCCCTTTCCGGCATGAAACCAAGTATGTTATCATTAAGTAAGGAGGAAACCCATTTCCCTCATCTAGTGGCGTTGAGGTTTGTGCCCTTCTCCCAGAGGGAGAAGGGTTTAGGGGCAAAGAGGGAGAAGGGTTTTTAGACAAATTCAAGAATGAAATATACGATTAGTTTAGCTAAATAATCGAAAACCCCTCTCCCTCTGGGAGAGGGGGGATACTTTGCGTCAGCGGGTGAGGGTCGAAGAGGTAAAGTAAGGAGGGAACATCATGGACATTGGCATTGGTTTAGCGGTCGGTGGCGCGGCTTTGGCCGCCTTACTCGCGGGGTGCGGTTCAGCCTGGGGAATAGCGATAGCGGCCGAAGCGGCCGGCGGGGTCCTGACGGAAGACCCGGATAAATTTGGCCGGCTGCTGGTCATGATCGCCCTTCCCGGCACGCAGGGTTTCTACGGTTTCCTGGGCGCTTTCTATATAATGATGAAGATCGGTCTTCTCGCCGGCGGACTACCAGTCTCGCTCAACGCCGGTTTGCAACTTTTCTTCGCCGGTTTACCGGTCGGTGTGGCTGGCTTGATCTCCGGATATTACCAGGGACGCGCCTCGGCGGCCGGGATTTTCCTGATCGCTAAACGGCCGGATGAGACCGGTAAAGCGATCATCCTCCCGGCCATGGTCGAGACCTACGCCGTGCTTGGTTTGCTCGCCACCATCCTGCTCGTCTCCGGCATCAAGCTCTGATGGGTTTAGCCGAGATCGAGCAAGAGATCAACCGCGAGACGACCGCCTCCGCGGCCAAGATCAAAGCTAACGGTGAGGCGGAAGCGGTCAGGATCATCGGTGAAGCTAAGGCGGCGGCCGAGAAACTCCGGCATGAAATGTTAACCGAGGCCCTGCGAGAGGCCGACGAGACAAAAAAAGCGATCGTCGTCCCGGCCCGGTTAGACGCGAAAAAGAAAATGCTGGAAGAAAAACATCGTATACTGGACGAGGTCTTTGCCGGCGTGCCGGATAACATCCGCCAGGCCAGGGAAGCAGAGGCGATCAAAATACTTTATGGATAAATTCGCTTACGCTATCGGCCGGCTCCGTTCTTTGGAAAAAGATCTGCTCGACGAGAGCCGCCTGGTCCGGATAACCGAGGCGCCCGATCTCCAGAGCGCCTATCAGGTCTTGCGTGAGATCCCCCACTACGAGGCGGAACTTGCCTGGACGAAAGCCTTGTTACTCGAATTGGCTCCCGGTAATGAACTAATAACCGCCTTCTGGCACAAATATGAGCCGGGTGTTTCCCTCCAGAACCATATGGCGCTCCTCAAGCAAACTGCCAAGGATAGCGACAGCCTGATCTTTCGCCGTTACGCGAAGGCCTTTATCACTTTGAACTCTCTCAAGCTCGATCTCCTGGCCGGCAAGATTGACGCTGATACGGCGCTGGCCAAATATAAATATAGCGCCCTGGGCCGGGCCGTTACTCCTGGACTTGAAGAGTATAAAAAGACCGGCTCCCTGGCCGCGCTGGAACGGGAAACCGACAACGAATTTCTGACGATCGTCAGGCCGGCCAAATATATGGCGTTCGGGATCGAACCGCTCCTCGGCTTTGCCGTCGCCAAGGAGATAGAGATTAAACTTATCCGCCTGGTCCTGGTCACTAAACAGCTCGGGCTGAAAACCAATGAACTCCGCGGGAGGCTCCGCTTAACTTATGCCTAAGATCGCCTTGATCGGGCCGCGTCCCCTGGTCGCGCCATTGGCCGCGGCGGGGATCGACGTTTTTACCGACTTCAACTCCATTTCCGGCAGCAGTGACTATCCGCTCGTTTTTATTACCGAACGAGAAGCCGTGGAAATGAAAACGGAGATCGCCGCGGCGGAAGCCACCGGGATCAACGTTGTCCTCCTCCCCGATGGGCGCGGTTCAACCGGCGCCGTTCGGGAAGAGCTCGATCGCCTGATCCGACAAGCCACGGGAACCGCCTCATGATCACCAAAGTTGCCGGACCGCTCGTCGTCGCCAGGCTGGAGTCGGCCCGCAAGGGAGACCTGGTCAGGATCGGAGCCAAGCGGCTGATCGGCGAGATCATCGAGCTCCGCGGAGACCTCGCTTCTATCCAGGTCTACGAAGAAACGGCCGGTCTCAAGGTCGGCGACCCGGTCGAAACGACCGGCGCCCCTCTTTCGGTCGAGCTCGGGCCGGGGTTGATCGGTTCTATCTTTGACGGTATCCAGCGCCCGCTCGATGAGATAATGAAACGTTCCGGCGCCTTTATCGGGCGGGGGATCGACGTCCCCTCGCTCTCTCGCGTGATGCGCTGGGAGTTCAAAGCGAGCGTAAAAAAAGGCGATCAAGTTAATCCGGGCGACGTTATCGGCACGGTCGAGGAAACTCCGCTCGTCGCGCATAAAGTGATGGTCCCCGCCGGCCTGGCCGGCCCGGTCGAAGAGATCAAAAGCGGCACTTTTACGGTCGAAGAGACAGTCGCCGTCATCTCCGGACAAAAAATATCCTTACTGCAAAAATGGCCGGTCAGGAAACGCCGCCTGCTGGGCGAGAAATCACCGGTCAAATTGCCGCTGGTCACCGGCCAGCGGATCATCGACACCTTTTTCCCGCTCGGCAAGGGCGGAGCGGCTTGCGTCCCCGGGCCGTTCGGCGCCGGCAAGACCGTTATCCAGCATCAGCTCGCTAAGTGGGCCGATGCCGATATCATCGTCTTTATCGGCTGCGGCGAGCGCGGCAACGAGATGACCGACGTCTTGCTAGAATTCCCCAAATTAAAAGACCCTAAGACCGGCCGGCCGCTCCTGGAGCGGACCGTCCTCATTGCCAACACCTCCAACATGCCGATCGCCGCTCGCGAAGCTTCGGTCTACACCGGCGCCGCCATTGCCGAATATTTCCGCGACATGGGCTACCACGTCGCCCTGATGGCCGATTCCACTTCCCGCTGGGCGGAAGCGCTCCGCGAGATGTCGGGCCGGCTCGAAGAGATGCCGGGGGAAGAAGGTTATCCCGCTTATCTCGGTTCCCGCCTGGCCGACTTTTACGAACGGGCCGGCTACGGGAAGTGCCTCGGCACTCCCGCCCGGGAAGGCTCGCTGACGATCATCGGCTCGGTCTCTCCGCCCGGCGGCGACCTGTCGGAACCGGTGGTGCAAAATACGCTCCGCGTCACCAAGGTTTTCTGGGGACTCGACGAATCGCTGGCGCACAAGCGCCATTTCCCGGCGATCAACTGGCTCCTCTCCTACTCACTCTATCTTGATAATCTGAAAGACTTTTATAGCCGGGAGGTCGCCGCCGACTTCCTGCCAAACCGGGAAAAAGCGCTCAAGCTCCTCGCCCAGGAAGCGGAACTGGAAGAGATCGTCCGGCTGGTCGGACTCGAATCGCTCTCGGCCCAGGACCAGCTGACCTTATTTATAACCAAACTGATCCGGGAAGATTTTCTCTACCAGGCCGCGTTCGACCCGATCGACCAATATACCGAACTAAAGAAACAGCACCTCATCCTCCACCTGATCCTGACCCTGGGGGATCTGGCGGGGGAAGCGATCGCGGAAGGGATCGCCCTGGCCGATATCCAAAAAATAGAAATGATCGGCCGGATCGCCCGCGCCCGGACCTCGCGCTACGAAGAGATCGCCGAACTCGAAACGGCCCTTAAGGAAGAAATGCATACTTTGCGGGGTAAACTCTGATGGTCAAGACGATCGAAATAGCCGGACCGCTGATCCTGCTCGAGGGAGTGACCGGCGCCGCCTACGACGAGCTGGTCGAGATCAAACTCCGCTCCGGCGAGAAACGCCTGGGGAAAGTTCTCGAGCTTGACGGCGATAAGGCTCTTATCCAGGTCTTTGAAGGGACCGAAGGGCTCGATGTTACCACGGTCAATTACCAGTTCCGGGGCCGGGGACTTGAACTCCCGGTCTCGCCCGATATGACCGGCCGGATCTTCTCCGGCCTGGGCCGGCCGATCGATGGCGCGCCGCCGGTCATTCCGGCCAAACGGCTCGATATCAACGGCGAACCGATCAACCCCTACGCCCGCGATTACCCGGACGACTTTATCCAGACCGGCATCTCAACTATCGACGGCTTGAACACTTTAAGCCGCGGACAAAAACTGCCGATCTTCTCGGGTGCTGGGCTGGCCCATTCGCGCCTGGCCGCTCAGATCGCCCGCCAGGCGACCGTGCGGCAGGAGGGCGAAGCTTTCTCCGTCGTCTTTGGCGCCATGGGGATCACCTACGAAGAAGCGGAATTCTTTATCTCAAATTTCCGCCAGACCGGGGCGATCGAGAATTCGGTCCTCTTCATCAACCTCGCATCCGACCCGGCGATCGAGCGGATCGCCACGCCGCGCCTGGCGCTGACCGCCGCCGAGTATCTCGCCTTTGAGCAAGGGCGGCACGTCCTGGTCATCCTGACCGACATGACCAATTACTGCGAAAGCCTGCGCGAAGTTTCCGCCGCCCGGCGCGAGGTCCCCGGCCGCCGCGGCTACCCCGGTTATCTCTACACCGATCTCGGCACCCTCTACGAACGGGCGGGCCGGATCAAAGGTCGTCCCGGCTCGATCACTATGATGCCGATCCTGACCATGCCCGATGACGACAAGACCCACCCGATCCCCGACTTGACCGGTTATATCACCGAAGGGCAGATCATCTTAAGCCGCGACCTGGAACGGAAAGGGATCTACCCGCCGGTCGACCCGCTCCCCTCCCTCTCCCGCTTGCGCGATAAAGCAATTGGCAAAGGAAAAACCAGGGAAGACCATGCCGGCGTGGCCAACCAGTTGTTCGCCGCCTATGCCCGCGGGCGCGAGGTCCGCGAATTGGTCGTTATCCTCGGCGAAGCCGCTCTCTCGGAGCTCGACCGGCAATATTTTAAGTTCGCCGACGCTTTTGAGGAAAAATTCATCCGCCAGGGGGAGAAAGAGAACCGGACGATCGAAACGACCTTGACGATCGCCTGGCAGCTCCTCGCTCTCCTGCCGCGGACCGAGCTGAAACGGATCAAGGACGAGATAATAACCAAATATGCGGATCAGAGTTAACCCGACCAGAATGCAGCTCCTCCGCCTCCGGCGGCGGCTGGAGCTCGCCCGACGGGGCCATAAACTGCTCAAGGATAAATTAGACGGCCTCGTCCAGCGCTTCTTCACCCTAAAAAAAGATTATCTCGAATTGCGCGACCGGCTGGAACCGGAGCTGGCCAAGATCTTCGGCCAGGCTGCTTTCGCCTATGCTTTGTCAGCCCCGGAAGTATTTGCCACTGACGTTCAACAGCCAACGGTCTCGCTCGACACGACCGTTAGAAGTATTATGGGGGTACGGATCCCGGATTATCATTTGAAAGTCGAAGGGGAACCAGTTTTTAACGATTTGCTTTCCTCGGTCGAACTACGGGAAGCGGCCTCCGGGTTCAGCGCCATCCTCCCCGAATTGGTCAGGTTGGCGGCGCTTAGCCAGTCGCTCCGGCTGGTCGCCGGACAAATTATCGAAACACGGCGGCGGGTAAATGCGCTAGAATATATCCTGATCCCGGAACTTGACCGGAACGCCCGCTTGATCGTGATGAAACTGTCGGAGCAGGAAAGAAGCAGTAAGGTTATTTTATTGAAATTGGGAGGCTGAACATGCAGGAAAAGATCAAAGCGGAAATAAAGGAAAGCATCGCGGTCAAGACCGAGGTGCTGAAATCGCTCGTCCCAGCGATCGAAAAAGCGGCCCGGACCATGATCGAAGCGCTCAAGACAGGCAATAAAATCCTTTTCTTCGGTAACGGCGGTTCGGCTGCCGACGCCCAGCATCTCGCCGCCGAACTGGTCGGCCGTTTCTTAAAAGACCGGGCGGCCCTCCCCGGCCTCGCCCTGACGACCGACACCTCGATCCTCACCGCCCTCTCCAATGATTTTGGTTTTGAAACGGTCTTCGCCCGCCAGGTGGAAGCGCTGGCCAAGCCGGGCGACGTCGCTTTTGGGATATCAACTTCCGGGAATTCGAAAAACGTCTTGACCGCGCTGGAGAAAGCGCGGGAAATGAACTGTAAGACGATCGGCCTGCTCGGCTGTGACGGCGGCCGGATCGCCGAGGTCGTTGACGTCTCGATCACCGTCCCCTGCCGCGCCACTCCCCGGGTCCAGGAGAGCCACATTACTATCGGCCATATCCTCTGCGGCCTGGTCGAACAGGAGCTCTTTCCGGCATGAAAAAACACCGACCGGAAGATCTAAAATCCTCACCCCTTTCTTGCGACTTCGTCGCAATTCATTCCCCTCTCCATCGAAGATGGAGAGGGGTCTACACTCTGGTAGAGATGAGGTGAGGAAGAAGATCTTCATCACCGGTGCCTCGGGCTGCGTCGGGCATTATTTATTCGACGAGCTGGCCAACCTTCCTGACACCGAACTTATTCTCCTGGTCAGGAACCCGGCCAAGCTGAAGTTCGATCCGCGGCAATATCCAAACGTCACCTTGATCGTCGACGACCTCAAGAACATCGCTAGTCACGCCGCGGTCGTCCAGCAAGCCGATCAGGTCGTCCATCTGGCGGCCGATTGGGGCGGGAACGAGGGGAATTACGATTACACCCTCTCCTTTTTTCAACTTCTCGATCCGGCTAAATGCCGCAAAGTGATCTATTTCTCCACCGCCAGCATTTTGGGCCAGGATAATAAAGTAACGGACGCGGCCGAGAAATTCGGCACTCATTATATCCGGAGCAAATACCGGATATATAAGAAACTGCCGGAACTGAAGATGGCCGGGAAGATCATCACCCTCTTCCCGACCTGGGTGATCGGCGGCGACGCCAAACATCCCTACTCCCACGCGGCCGAAGGGATCGTCGGGATCAAACCGTGGTTAAAACTGGTCCGTTTCTTCACCGTCGACGCCAGCTTCCATTTTATCCACGCGCGCGACATGGCCCGGATGACCAAATACTTGCTGGACAACGATCTGCCGGCCAAAGAATATGTTCTGGGTAACGCGCCGTTGACCGCAGGAGAGCTGATCAAACAGATCTGTAACTACTGGGGGGTTAAGGTTTTCTGGCAACTGCCGATCGGTTTGCCGCTGGTCCAGTTCCTCGCGCGCGTCACCGGACGGAAATTCCACCCCTGGGACCTCTATTGCCTCAACCACCGGCACTTCGTTTACCGGACGGTCAACGCGGCCAGTTTCGGTTTAAGCGGCGGGCTGGAAACAGTCGCGGCCCTGCTTAGGTCCTTCCGAACTTCCGCCTAGCCGCCGAGAGTAATTCTTTCTCCCCTTGATCCAGCTTCATTAACAAGACAAGTGACGCGTAGAGGGTGACATAGCCGGCCGCTAACACCGCTAACTTCATCCAGGGGAGCGCCCCGCCCAGCGGAAAAACGAACTGCCAAACCAGCCCTGAAATGGCCGCCGCACAGATAGGTTTAAGCAAGTAGAAACTATACGGAGTAAAGCCGACGATCCGATACGATTGGTATAGGCGCAAAAGATTAACGACCACAATAGCCGAAGCGACCGCGATCGCCGCCCCGATGATCCCGTAACCGGGGATCAGCCAAACCCCCAGCCCGGCAATGACCGCCAAATAAGCCAGCTGGTTCAGCAAGCTCCACCAGCTTTTGCCGGTCATATTTATTATCACCTGGGTGGCGCTCGTCCCGTATTCAAAGAGATAGCCAACCGCGACAATGACCAAGGCGACAGAGCCGGCGGCAAACTTCTCGCCAAATAACCCCAGGACCGCTCCGGGATAGAAGATGAAAAGATAGGAGAACGGGAGGGTCAAGATAAAGATCCAGCGAGTGATCGCTTTGTAAAGTGAATTAAGTGTCGTCATATCTCTTTCGACATAAAGCTTGGCGACCATGGGCCGGAAGACGAAGTTGAGCCCGGTCAGGATAACCTGCGAGATCGCCGCTAATTTCAGGACGACGCCGAAGATGCCGACTTGAGTGACCGCCAGGAAGAAGCCGGTCAAGATCAAAATTGCCCGCTCCCCTCGTGCCAGGTTAAGCGGCAAGAATGGGAGGGAATAGAATAAAAGCGACCGCTTCTCCCCACCCGTCAGGTCACCGCTAAACAGCACCTTACCCCACAGCCGGCGAATGACCAGGAGCCCAAGGACGATCATCAACAAGCCGACCAAGAGCTCCGTGCCGACCAAGGCGATAGCCTTCGTCCCGATCAGGATAAACAATAAAAGGATCGTCACCCGAAGTATTGGGCGGACGATGTCGCCATAAATTATCCCCTCGACGATCTTGAAGCGGGCAACACAATACTTATACAGGACCGGCCAGAACAAGCCGAGCGGCAAGGCCACCGAACAGAGCCGCAGCAACCCGATCAATTCCGGCTTATTGAAATAAGCGGTGATCTGCGGAGCAAAGAGAAACAAAAGACAACCGAGGATGACGGCGTTAGTCAGGGTGAAACGGAGGACAAAACGGAAGAGCGGCAGTGACTTATTCATCCCTTTTTCCGCTTCGAATCTCGGCCCGTAATAGATCAACCCCTGTCCGGTGCCGCAATCGGCGAACTCCCCCAAGAGACTGGCGATAGCAAAGACCCAGTAGTAAGCGCCAAGATTCCCGGCACCGAGGAGATGTGACGCGAGCAAGAGGAAAACATAGCTAAGCGAGTAATTGATCGCGTCGCCGGCCAGGCTGAAGAGCCCTCCCTTGGCGACCAGTTTCAGCGCTTTCACTTCCGGACCACTATCATCACCTTCCGTCCAGTGGTGATGTTATCTTTACTCCCGGCCCAGTCATGGATGGCGTTGTAAGCGACCGCGTATTTATAGCGATAACCGTCACCCCGCTTCGTCCCCGGGTCGTTGGTGATGAATTCACCGGTCGTCTCATCATAGCCCTTGAAGACCAGGAAATGGTAGGCCGGCCCCGGCTGGCGGTAATACTTATTCCCCAATAGACGTCCGGCCATAGGCGCCAGCACCAAGTTCCCTGTTCCTAGTTCCCGCTTGATATCCTCAACGTTAAACTTGTAGACGACCTCATAATTCTTGAACTTATAATAATCGGCCATCAATTTAGCTGTCTGCTTAGCGGTCAGATCATGGTGGCCGCCGTATTTCTTCTCCTGGAACTTAACCAGGCCCAGTATCTCCTGGTTGCCCGCTTCCTTGTCCAGCGGGTACGCTTTGACGTAATGGAGGGCGATCACGATCGCCGCTTCCTCGCAGGCGTCCTGCCACGGCTGGGCCCAGTTGCCGAACGGCGCCTGGCAGAGAAAAGGGACCTCGAGCTCGACTTTTTGCGGGGGGCCGTCAGCCGCCCAAGCCGGCAGATATAGGAGGAGAACACAGATCACGGAACAGAGCACTTGAAGCATGGGAATATGATAGCATAATTATTTTTTCTCTTCGATCAAAGGCGGCGCGCCGCATAACAGCACTTCTTTTCTTTTAGCAAAACCGGGCGAGACGCCGACGATATCTTCCAGTAGCCTTACTGTCCGCATCCTTTCAGGATAAAGCAAACTGCCATCCCTTTTCCGAATAACAACGGGGCTGCTTAAATAGGGAACGAGTTCTTCCATCACTGAAGCATGTGTCTTGGGATTTAAAATAATATAAGAAATAACTGCTTTCCTTAATTCGGGCTTGATCCCCTCCTTCAGCGCATACTTTGCCAGCTGGGCCGGCGTTAGTTTGCCGTAATAAGCCAGGTAAATCTTGCCTGCCGTCGTGCGGAACGGCACGCTCCAGGCAACAAACTTGCTTTTTATATTACCAGTCCAACTCATGATAAAATCCTCAAGCTTATTTTCTGTTGATTTGCCGGTAAATTTCAATCAATCACGCGCCACGCAATTATATTACGCAGATTGAAAACCGTCTGACATTCTGATATCCTTGTAATGACTAATGTCTAATTTCTAATGACTAATTGATGAAAATATTTTAATCCGGATTTTAATTAAATACATTCATTAGTCATTATGTCATTAGTAATTAGTCATTTTCTTGTGGCCCCATTGTCTAACGGTTAGGACGCGGCCCTCTCAAGGCCGAGGCAGGGGTTCGATTCCCCTTGGGGCTATTTTCCTTTTTTCTTCGTTGATCCCTTGGCTTTGATCCGTTTGACTTCCAAGGTCACGTATCTCTTTTTATTCTTTATGGCGAGATAAGGCAACAGGTGGGACAAGACCTGCTCGGCGGTCGCCTTGCGAACAATACCCCTGGAACTGGTCTGCTCCCAGTGGGCCTTCTTTTTCCTCCAACTCTGAACCTTGCCTCCGCTGGTTATGAAATTAATTACGCACTCCGAGTTCTTCACTGTTCTGTTTCTCAAATAATAACTGCTATTCATTATACTATAGTTGTCCTTGCTTTAGTTGGGCATATTAACAATTATCAGCTAACTTCCTTCAAAACCTGCAACTTTTCGCCGCCCGGCTGGCGATTTTTCGTCATATCACCCCTAATACCCAATTCTACGGCTCGGATGTCCTAATGCGTTTTTCCAATATTTAACAGTAAATATTAGGGCTTTAGAGAAAAACCCTGGCCTGCCTACCGGTAGACAGGCCTTCGTGCTTATCCGGCAATAAGATTGCTGTAACTTCATCCGAGGAGGTAGCGCAATGAGTGAATTAATGCCGATTGAAAGGATCGAGAATCGGATTTACTTGATCAGGGGACATAAAGTACTGCTGGATAGGGATCTGGCCCAGTTATACGGGGTTGAAACTAAATATCTAAATCGCCAGGTAAAAAGGAACTTATCAAGGTTCCCGGCCGAATACATGTTCCAGTTAACTGAAAAAGAGAAAGCTAAGGTGGTGACAAATTGGCACCACCTTAGCAGCCTAAGATTTTCACACCAACTGCCCTACGCCTTCACTGAGCACGGAGTGGCAATGTTATCGGCTGTGCTGAACAGCCCTCGCGCAGTTAAGGTTAGCATTTTGATCATTAACACCTTTATTCGTCTGCGGCAGTTGCTGGCCGGGAATAAAGAGTTAGCCAAGAAAATCGAAAAACTAGAGGTTAAACATTCAAAGCATGAACTGGAGATTACAACTATTTTCAAGGTACTCAAAAAGCTCTTGGCGCCGCCACCTCCTCCCCCGGCAAAGAAAATTGGCTTTATACAATGAATACATTAGTAGTTTTACCCTTGCCGGTTATCCGATAAACGAGTAAAATAAGAGTGTTATGGGGCAATTCAAAGCAACAAAAACGCCGCTGGACGGAATATTGGTCATCGAGCCAAAGGTCTTCAGCGACGACCGCGGATTCTTCATGGAGTATTACAATATCAATAGTTTTGCCGAGTTCGGCCTGACCGACAAGTTCATCCAGGATAACCATAGCCGCTCCAAAAAAGGAGTGGTGCGCGGCCTCCATTACCAGATCCACCCCTCACCTATGGGCAAGTTGGTCAAATGCGTCCGGGGAAAAATATTTGACGTCGGCATCGATATCCGTAAAGGCTCACCAACTTTTGGCCAGTGGTACGGGGAGATACTCTCCGGCGACAACCATAAGATGCTCTACTTCCCGCCCGGTTTCGCCCACGGTTTCATGGCGCTTGAGGACCAGAGTGAAGTCATCTATAAATGCACCGCGGTCTACAGCCCCGGCGACGAGCGGGCGATCGTCTGGAACGATCCCGCGATCGGCATCAAGTGGCCGCTCGACCTGATCGGCAAACCGGTCGTTAACGCGAAGGACTCCCAAGCTCCACTCTTTAAGGACGCGGAAACCAACTTCAGCTGGAATGCCTAAGTTTTGCAAACTGGTCGTCTTTGTTCCACTCTCCCACCTGGAAAAGATCCGCGCAGCCCTTTGCGCGGCCGGCGCCGGTAAGATCGGCCAGCATTACGATAATTGCACTTTCTACACCATCGGGACCGGGACTTTCCGCCCGCTCAAAGGAGCCAAACCTTTCCTCGGCCAAATAGGCAAGGTCACCCGGGTCAAGGAAGCCCGCCTCGAAACGATCGTTCCCCGGACCAGGCTGAAAAAAGTTATGGCTGCCCTGAAAAAAGCCCACCCCTACGAAGAGCCGGCCTACGACCTTATTGTTTTGCTCTAACCATCTTGATCGCTTCGCTTAAAGAATTTACGCCACTCCTCGTCGATCGTTTGGATCCGTTTAACGCTGACCGGCCGGCCCTCATATTTCACCGGATAGGTTTGCCACCCGCCAGCTACCTCCGCCACGATCTTGAACCGGTCAAGCAGAGACATATCCTGGGGATAAATCCCTTGCGGCAAAGATAAGCTGACCACTTCCCGGCTGGTCCATTTGGCGATCAATTGACAAGAGCGGTCCAAACTCCGCCGGGCGGCGGCCGGGCTCATCAGGTCAAAACGATCGTGGGAGTAAGTGTGACAGCCAACTTCCAGCCCCCACTCCGCCAGCTCCCGCAATTTCCTGGCGGCCGAAGCGGGTTGGCCAAATAAGTTGCGGTCGGCTGAACTCGTTTCGATCAGCACAAAAAAAGTCGCTTTCAGCGGCCAGTCAGAATGTTTGGCTTGGAAGGACTTTAAAATGCCGACGGCGCAATCGGGATCCAGTTGTCCGTTGGGCAAATAGCGGAATTGGCCGGACGAAGAGTCGTCAAAGGTCAGGACGACCGGTTTTTTCCCCGGCTTAAGCCCCGGGAAACCGGCCAGAATATCGCGGAGGTTGAACGGCTGATAACCGTTCTTATAGAGCCAGTCCAGGTCCTGCCGGAACTTGGCCGGGGTCCTCTGCCAGCGCCCTTCCGGCCGGCCGATCAAGTGGTATTCGAGAATGGGGAATTTTTCGGCAGCAGAGATCGAAGCGAAGTAACACAACAGGCAGAGGACCAGGCAGAAGCTAAGCTTTTTCATAATGGTACCGGTCGACCCTATCGTCCCGCCCCTTTTCGTCTCCCGGTCGATCTCCCGATCTCTCTGCCAGTAGCGTCCCGGTTCTTGCCCGCGTCCGCGAGCACTTTTTGCGCGGCTGCGTCGATCTTGGCGGCATAGGCAGCCAGCTCTTCCCGATCTTTGGCTATCCTACCCAGATGCGCGTCGATCTTCGCCAGATATTGTCTTTCGGTCAGAACTTTCGGGGTCGTGCCGCTCACCGTTGCTTTTAAGTCTTTTAATATCTGATCAATGTGTTCAATTACCAATTCCATTCCCGGTTCGGATATGTCCATAGTAGCTTGGCTGATCCTGTCCATTTCAGCAGCTAAATCTTCATCTTCCCTGGCGGCCCCGGCGTTCCGCCGATTGGCGGCCGCGCGGAGGCCCAGGCTACGGACTCGGATCAGGACGTTGGCCGTATCGGTCAATATTTCATCCGAGGTTTGAAGCAAGCTTATGGTGTCCGCAACAGTGTGGGACGACCTGTCCAGCGCTTCTATTGCCGCCTTTTGCTTTTCCGCAATGCCAAGTCCCTCGGCATCGTCGCTGGCCGAGTCAAGGCGATCTCCGCTGGAAAGCCGGTTAAAACTTGTCTGAAGGGCGAGCTGCGTTTTTGACAACGCACGCTGGGCATTAAGCGATGAAGTGTTTGTATTTACGACAAGCGCCGCGTGCCCGATCTTGGCGCCGGCGGCTAAAACCGCGGCCAACAATACTATGAGCGCAAAAGTAAAAATTATATTCTTTTTCATATCGTTCTAGTTGGCTGGCAGCATTTGAAAATATTCGAACAGATTTCCTTATCTGATGGGCGGCGATTGCCGCCGTCCAATCGCCGCCCAACATTGTTGCGACCTTTTCGGATTGGACGATTTCAAGTTTTTCTACAAATTACACTATTTATGAGTTTCATTTGCTCTGCGCTTCGCGCAGTTGGCGGCAAATTCTTTTAATTTCTACATTAAAAGGGGATATCTTCAACGACATCAGCAGCCACTTCTATTAAGTCATTAGATTTTTCTAATGATAGAGCCCCAGCTATGCTTTCAACAAATTCAGGTTTGCAATCTTTAATTTGTTCAGATAGTATTTTGGCTTTTAATACTTTATCTTCGTCAATATTATTTTCAGCCGCAGAGTATCCATCGATATTGTTTCTTAAGTAGCTCTCGTAGTCCTTGCCAAAATAGCCATATTTTTTGTTCTGATCTACGGTAAAAGTCCTTTCATCGTGATTCATGTCAGTTTCATTGATATTAAATGTCCCTGAAATGTCTTTGTTGCCTTTTTTTGACTTATCAGCGTCGAAGAGACAAAAACATTCGTAATCATAAGACTTAAATAATCTAAAGTTTCTTGATATTTGCGCCTTCCCTTTACAATTAATTATTTCAACACCGTTACGAATTAAATCATAACCAGAATTATGAAAGTAGTTTGGCAAAGCAAAAAGCTCTGTTTCTCCCTCGACGAGCAATATCTTTCTAGCAAAGAAGCCCCGAAGCTGATCGTAGAAAGTCTTTGTTCTGTAGAACTGCAGGATGTTGTCTTCTTTTGTTTTAACTTGATCAGCCTGTAATTGTATACATGATTCGGCTAAGGTTTTAGCGGTATGTTGCTTAACCTTTGTAATCCCGTCCTCTTTATATACCTTTACAAAACCTTCGAGGTTTTCTATATCTAAGAATTCCGGAGAATGGGTTGTTACTACAACCTGAACGCCACTTTTTGATATACTTGAAATATTCTTTGCCAACCATTTTTGAGCAATGGGGTGTAGATGCGACTCTGGTTCTTCTATCCCCAGTATAAAGTTCTCGCCCTTAAATGTTTCTGCATAGGCTTTAACAAAAGACATTAGTAATATTTGCTGTTCGCCGGTACCAAATTCATCAAACGATCGGCTATTCTTTCCTTCTTTGGCAATTATTCGCAATGAATTAAAATAGTTGTTGGGGTCGTAGGCAGAAAGATCTATTTCAAGTTTATGCTCAAACCCATCAATATTGCTTTCAAATGCTTTTTGTAGCCTTTCATGGAATTGTTTGTATTCAGGAACGGTTTCAAAAGTTGATTTAATATGTTCGAAATGTTCCGTTAGTGTATTTTTAACCGCTTGTTGCATGACCTCATGCATTTTCCTCGCCATTTTACTTAAAATACTATATTGGCTAAAATAACTTAATTGCCTACTAATATCGCGAGTTGCGTCAATAAGAATGAACTGGCATTTCCCTTTATCATCGTTACTAAGAAAGATCTTTTTCTCGTTGTTTGTGCCAGCAGGATAATGAAAGGTATTTTCAGTTTTTCCATTAGTTGTTTTATTTGTTGAAAAACAAACTACATTTGTAGCTGGGTTGTAGTTATTGCCTAAATAAAAGTTCTCATCAAAACAAGCAGTAAACGAAATATTGGGATAATCTTTACTATCCCTAAAGAAATAGTCGCTATCATGAAAATCAAAATATGAGGCATGTTTTTCGCCAAGCATGCAGTCCAAAGCTTTTAATATATTTGACTTTCCAACATTATTTGGCCCAAAAAGGATAACTGGAGTATTGTCTGGAAAATCAACCTCAACTCTTTCAATAGATCTAAAGTGGTCAATTGTGAATTTAGTTAGTCTCATACTATTTAATAAAAATACTTGCGGTTAGCGCGTCAAGTTCGTTCCGGCATTTGTTCGTCAAGCCGTTGTTTTTATGGGCAATTTGTGACAGCTCACTAATTCTCAAATGTTTTTTATTGTTCTTGTCAAAATTAGGTATATTAATGTTTTCTAGTATATGACTTGAATAAAACCAGGAAATATAAGCCACTACAAAATCATTAACTATTTCGCTATTTAGAACGCCACACAAATAATTGGCTTCTTCTTTATTCGCGAAAGGAATCATCAATACATTGTGATCAGGAACAACTAATGTTTCTCCCAATATGTCATCTCTAATAGAATCAACAACGCTGGCAATCATTCCGCTTGCCAGTGCCTTCCATACAACTTTGTACTTACTAAATGTATATTCGCCAATATCATATAAGCCATGCTTAGGTATTTTGGCGTTTTTTAGATGTTTTTGATAAATTCCTCTTGTTTCTAGCCAACTAATTATTTCTTGATCGGTTTTATAAAAATATCGAAAAGAATTGGGATATTGATCTTGTAGTGTTTCGGTTTTGTAGCATTTGCCATTTTTATCGTAAGGGATAATCGCATAATATTCTGGGCTTGCATGCCATCTACCCATATCCTTCCCTCTCAATATCGGATAAATAATATCCGTTTCAATTGGCACTTTATAATATTTTAGCTTTTTTCTTCCAATATCTGCCTGATTCTCAAAGAGTATGTTCCCTTTAATTTTTGATTTAGATATTTTCCCCCAATACAAACCGTTGAGACTAAAGTCCACCCCTTTTCTGGCACGATAATTTGAATGTCCGACTAATGATTTTAATGCCTTAATCTTCTTAATATCAGATATAAACCAAGAGGAGCTAGGGACCTTGGCTCTTATTGGTTCCGCAACAAGATCTTCGCTCTTCAACAATGGAAGCACGGCACTCAAAGGCTGGTCAGAAGGGATTGTTCCTTTTTCCCTTTTATGCCATCTGCGATAAGGGACAGGGTAAGATGTCCTATTATTCTTTTGTAAGATTATTGTTGCAGGTTTATTTGAGGCTCCGATATCGGCAAATGGTTGCACGGGAACAAAATCATCCACAGCAACTACTTTTACTTCTACCTCATCTTTAATTTTAAATCTTCTGAATCCCTCGCCTCCGCCAGATGACTGCAACAGATTCTGGGGTAGAACAAAACCAAGAAAACCATTTTTTCTTAGATACTTGTCCATTACAACATATGTTAAAAGCACGCAGATATCATCATGGGCCGAACCCAGCCTCGCCTTCAATCCTTTATGTAAAAAAACCTTATATTCTTCCCAATATTTCTTTATCGAATCTCTATAATCCTCTGGTAAATTCTGCCAATTTATCCACGGCGGATTCCCAACAATATAATCAAAGTTCTCGAAAAAAGCGGGTGCAAATATGTTTTTGATTATTTTACCCCATATCCCGTTAAGTCCTTTTTTCTGCAAATCAAGGAGTGTTTCATAGAAGTCACAGATCAATTCATCATCTGCCTCTGAGAGATTCAATGCAAGACTTTTATATTTACCCTCGAACTTATCAACGCCGAGTTCAATATCAACACATGCTGTTACAAGACTTAGTAATATTTCTAATTGTTTATTTTGTATTAAAGAAACCGGTATTTTAAATATGCCAACTTTTGTTGGTAAAGAGTAGTATGTTTTATGCTTCGTTTTAAACTCGAGAGGTGCAAGCAGGGAGTCGCTTAGATAAATAGGAATATCTATCCCTCCTTCCTTAATATCATTTAAATATTCAGACAAAGCAATTAAATAGTTTGTCTTTGCTGCGATAACGGCTAAAGGGTTCAAATCTATCCCGACAATGCTATTTAAGCATGTATCTAATTTATTCTTTTCAAGAATGGCGTCATTCTCTTTAATTCTCTCTATTAAGATCGACAAGAATGTCCCCGATCCGCACGTAGGATCTAAAATTCTAACATTCTCAGAGAAATTAATATTGAGGCTTTCAACCAAGAACTCGGCTAGCCAGTCCGGAGTGTAGTATTCCCCCAGGGAATGTCGTAGCTTTTGTGGCAACAAATAATGATATATATTCTTGATGAGATCCTTGGCCTCTTTCGGTTCAAGGTTTAGAGAACTAAAATCATAATTCTTGAGTTTTGTTGATATTTTTAGAACTGTGTTTTCTATCTCATTGTTCCAGCACAACAAATACCAACTAAAGAAATCGCCTTCGTTAAAGTTATTTACGCCCTCAGACCTAAAGATTTCGCCACTTTCCAGTAAGGATATTTTGTGCTTAAGATTGCTTTTATTTATAGACGAAATAAAGCTTTCGTCCCTATGGCGAAAATAGGTAAGCGTTTCAGCCCCAAGTAATTTAATAAAAAGTGCATAATAAGTATGAATGGCAAATATTATTCTTGGTAGATCGTCGGTTTCGTTTTCTAAGCGAAAAGTCTTAGCAAGCTCTTTTATTTCGATTTTTTTAGTATCAAATTCGTACCCGCAGACTTCACGAAATAGTATTTTCCATTGTTCAAATAATAAATTGACTTTCCCTTCGTCATTCTTAATGAAATTGATTAGTAGTGTTTTTACATCAACAATCGTATCTTCGGAAATAATACTAAAGTCCTTAATTAAATTATCAATAATTAAAGCTTTTCCTTGTATTCCAATAGAAAAAAGCCTTTGAAGGAGCAATTTAAAGGACTTTTCGTTGACTTCTACGGGGTTTTCAATATCCCATAGATTATTTCTTCTTCTAATAAAAACGATCTTAAAACCATCAAATATTACTCCTAAATATCTGTTAATGTTTATTTTTTGCCTATTTTCTATGCCAACAATATGGCGCTTCACCTGTTCAACTGCTTTTATATTTCTCTGGGAACTATTAGAAGCATCTAAATAGTTTGGCTCCTTATATTCGATTATTACCTCACCATAAAGAGAATCAATCCGACCTTTTAATACGGTATATTCATGATGTTCTTCGGGGATAGTTATTTTATTATCTTGAGAGATAATATCTATTAAAGATGAAAAAGCAACTCTTAAATCCTCTTCACTCGAAATCAAATCCCTTTTCGAGATAAAGTATTTAAAATATTTTCCATTTATTTTGTTGATTAAGATGTCAATGTTAGCCATATTCTTATTTCATTAAATCGTCAAGGGTTGTTCCTAGCCCCTTGGCGATTTTTACCACTGTTTGAATAGTCGGTTTGGTAATGACATTTGTTTCAATTTTGGTCAGCGTTGTGTAGGGGAGATTGGCCTTCCGGGCCAGCATGTCTTGCGTTAAACCCTGCTTATTTCTAAGCTGTTTTATCTTTTCCCCAATTGTCCTGTTATTATTTTGACTTTTCATGGTTTCAATAGTATGATAGCATTATTATGTTTGCATACTTAAGATATTATATCAGTAATTTTCTATTTATTCCATTCAGAAAAAGCCCGTTTTTGGCCCCTCCTTCGGCGGGCAGGCAAAATAAAGTGCGAGCCGATATTTTTCCCAGGTTCTTTGGCAGTTTTTCAATCCGAAAAGGTCGCCCGGAAATTGGGCGGCGATTGGACGGCGGCAATCGCCGCCCATTATTAATGAAAATCGGTTCGGATATTTTCAAATGCTGCCAGCCAACCCTTAAAAGGGCCGTTTTTCAGCAGCGGCCGCCAGCCGATTTTCCCTTCAAATTGGAATTTTTTATCTTTTGTCCCGCCGGAGGCGGGACGGGCCAAAAGCGGGCTTTTTCTGATTCCCGAATCAAAGGAGGCAAGCCATGAAGTACTTCGTTTACGCCAGAAAGTCCACCGACACCGAGGAAAAGCAGGTCCTTTCCATAGAAGCGCAGATCACAGAATTAAAAGAATTTGCCGCCAAAGAAAAACTTGAAATCGTCGCCTCGCTCTGCGAGGCAAAAACTGCCAAAGAACCTGGCCGAATCATATTCGGAGAAATGTTGAAACGCATTGAAAAGGGAGAAGCGGAAGGAATTTTGGCTTGGCATCCTGATCGCTTAGCCCGCAATAGCATTGACGGAGGCCAGATCATCTATCTTCTGGACACAGGTCAGCTAAAAGATCTCAAATTCCCGACCTTTTGGTTTGACAGTACGCCCCAGGGCAAGTTCATGCTGAACATTGCCTTTGGACAGAGTAAATACTATGTGGATAACCTTAGTGAGAATGTCAGACGCGGGCAACGACAGAAGTGCAGGCGCGGTGAATGGCCTACCAAAGCGCCTCTCGGCTATTTAAACAATCCGATAGATAAAAGGCGGGTTAATATTGATACCGTAAAAGTTCCTTTGGTTAAAAAAGCCTTTGAGCTCTACTCCACCGGAGATTACACGCTTAAGGCGCTTGCCAACTACTTGCAAGACGCCGGCCTGCGAAACTCCAAAGGCAATGTTCTGGCAAAGACCTGTGTCCAGAATATGCTAAAGAAAACCTTTTATTACGGAACCTTTTTCTATCGTGGGGAATATCATGAAGGAAACTACGAGCCAATTATTTCCAAGTCTATATTTGACCAGACCCAGCAGGTTATGGCTAATCGAGGCAAGAAAAAGCGGCAGAGAAAACACCAGTTCGCTTTTTCTGGGCTTATGCGATGCGGTCAATGCGGTTGCATGATAACCTGCGAGAAGCAGAAAGGCCATCATTACTACCATTGCACCAAGAAAAAGGGCGCCTGCGATCAGAGGTACGCTCGTGAAGAGCTTATTACCGAACAGATGAAGGATATTATTCAACGAGTAACTATACCTGCCGATTGGGCTAATAATATGCTCAATAAGCTCAATGAAGATAAAGCACAGGCCCAGAGCGAAACCAAGGTTTTAGTTCAAAATCTCGCCGATCAGAAAGCTGAAGTCGAGCAGAAGCTAAACCGGCTGCTTGATCTTTATATTGAGGGTAAAAGTATTAGCCCCGAAGAATACCAGGCGAAAAAACGGGAATATCTTGATCGAAAAGCCGACATTCAGCAGAAAGTGCGAGATTTTGAACTAACGGGAAATAATTGGCTCGAACCGATGCGGGCTCTTATTTTATCCTCATGCCAAGCCAAAATTCTTATATCCGAAAATAATCCGGATAAGATTTCAACATTTCTGAAAAATATCGGCTCGAACTTTATTTTAAAAGATAAAAAATTCCAATTTGAAGGGAAAATCGGCTGGCGGCCGCTGCTGAAAAACGGCCCTTTTAAGGGTTGGCTGGGGGACAGGGATTTGAACCCCGATACGCAGCTCCAGAGGCTGCAGTCCTACCGTTAGACGATCCCCCAACACAAAGTCAATGACTAATGTCTAATGACTAATTACTAATTAATGTTTTGGACTTACGCAAAATCGCCGCTTCTTAATAATTGATTAGTTATGACATATAAAGAATTATCGCTCGATAACTTCCTGACAAATTTTGTCATTCTTATCGAAAACTTAAGTGTTCTGTCTTGAATTTCCATTATAATAACGTGCCGAAGGCACTCCTCAATTAGTCATTAGAAATTAGTCATTAGTCATTTCTCAGTAAGGAAGTTTCCACCACTGCGGTTGGAAAATGAGGACGAATAGGCCGAACAGAGTGACAAAACAGGCCACGCCGATAAAGACCAGGAAACGCCCCTCGAGTGGTTCCTTCCAGCGGGCTTTCAGCCAGTAAGCGAACAGAAGCGCGCACAGGCCGACCAGCACGATCGCCCCACCCTTGAAGATCGGGCTGTAATTGGTCAACTGAATAAGACTTACGCCGAAATCACTCATCGCTGAAATTATAACCCAATTATTGTATAATCTCAACATGACCCCAAAGATCGAACACTGCGACATCCTGATCATTGGCGGCGGGATTGCCGGCCTCTCGGCCGCCCTGGAAGCTTCACGGCACGCCCGGGTTACCGTCTTGACCAAGGGGAAGATCGGCGAAACAGCGACCGAAAAAGCCCAAGGAGGGATCGCGGCGGCGATCGACCAGATCAGCGACTCGACCGAGTTCCACTTTGAAGATACGATCGAAGCCGGGGCCGGCCTTTGCGACGAGCAGGCGGTCAGGGTACTGGTGACCGAAGGGGTTCCGCGGGTCAAAGAACTGATCGCCATGGGAGCGCGCTTCGACCGGGCGGAGACCGAAGCCGGCGGCGGATTTGCTCTGGCGCTCGAAGGGGCCCATAAACAACGCCGCATCCTCCATGCCGGCGACGAAACCGGGGCGGAGATCGAAAAGACGCTCGGCCGCCGGGTTATTGCCGAAGGGAAGGTCCGGGTCGACCAGCGGGTCCTCGGGATCGATCTCCTGGTCGAGAACGGCCGCTGTGTCGGGGCACAGGCTATAGACCAGAAGAGCGGCTCCGCGGTCACCTATTTGGCCAAGACAACTATTCTCGCCACCGGCGGCGTTTGCCAGGTCTATCTCTATACGACCAATCCGGAATTCGCGACCGGTGACGGAGTCGCCATGGCCTACCGGGCGGGAGCCGAGGTCACGGACATGGAGTTTGTCCAGTTCCACCCCACCGCCCTCGTCCAGTTCAAGCAATTCGAAGACCTGGTCGCCCTCCCCCAATTCCTGATCTCGGAAGCGGTTCGCGGCGAAGGGGGGATGCTCCTCAACAACCGCGGCGAGCGCTTTATGGAAAAATATCACGCCCAACTGGAGCTGGCGCCGCGCGACATCGTCTCCCGGGCGATTTACGAAGAGCTGAAGAGCGGCAACGAAGACCATGTTTTCCTCTCCCTGCGCGGCATCGCCCCGGAGAAGATCAAACACCGTTTCCCGATGATCTATAAAACTTGCCTGGAGCGCGGCTTGGACATAACCAAAGACAATATCCCGGTCGCCCCCGCCGCGCATTATTTTATGGGCGGGATCAAGACCGATATCGACGGTCGGACCAATATAGCCGGCCTCTTCGCCGCCGGCGAATGCGCCTCGACCGGCGTCCATGGCGCGAACCGGTTAGCGTCCAATTCGCTGTTGGAGGGGCTAGTGTTTGGATATCGTGCCGCCCAGTCAGCCAAAACTGATATTTTAAATTCCGGATCCACTCCACAATTAGTCATTAGTCATTCGTCATTAGTCATTAAGCCTAAACTTAAGGATATTGAGGTTCAACGCCTCAAACTAATCATCAAAACCGCCATGTGGAACGGGGCCGGGATCATCCGTTCCAAAGAGAGCCTGACCGGGGTCCTGAACCGCCTGGAGATGATAGAAAATGAGGTTAAGGGTGACCTGGAACTGCGTAATATGCTGACCGTTGCCCGCCTGATCACCCAAGCCGCGCTTGATCGTGCCGAATCCCGCGGCGCGCATTATCGGACCGACTTCCCGCAAAAAGACGACCTGAACTGGAAAAGACATCTGGTTTATAAAAACTCCTAAATTTTCTGAAATAAACCGCAAAATCCAACGAAACACCATCATGATCAAACCAAGCCAAGTCGCAAGCCAAGTCTTATCCGGCAAAATTGACGTGAAGACATTTCTTCAGTCGCTGAGCGGTCAAGTAGCCCAAGTTAAGAATTGGGCGAGAGGCAGGAAAAATGAAAAAAGGCCTGACCCGATAAAAGTTCACATGGACAGGTGGAAACTCTCCTCCCCGCTTCTGGGTTCGATCGATATCCCCGACCGCAGTATTAAGTTCCCGGCCACGGTAATGGTCAAGTTTGACGAAGAAGACGATAAAAAAATCGTCCGTCTCTTTGATAAAGAGGGGAAAAAACTGTTTTATTCAGCGGAAATACTGGTAGAGGGGATCAAGTTCAGCCTGAAAGCTCTAACCTAAGGATAAATTCTAAGCCGTCTTTTTGGCTCTTCCCCGACCGATTCGGAATGCAACCCCGCCGCGTCGACCCGCTGGTGCTGGACCCGCCTGATATAAGCGTTTTGCGGATTTAGGTCGATCGCCTTACGTTTGTTATTGACCTGGACGATCGCGTCATCCACTTCCCGCAGGGCGATCTCTTCCGGCGCGTCCTTGCCGCCGACCCGGAAAAAGAACTTAAGGAAACGCATGACCTGGGCGGGAACATTCTTCTTGATAACGTGGACCGGGATACCGTGCTCGCCGGCCAGGACCATGACCTTGTTGTTCGGCCGGGCTTTCGACTTGACCGTCAGAATGAGGTCTGCTTCATCTAGGCTCTCCGCCGCCACCGCCGCGATCATTAAGACCCGGAGCGAGCGCTCGAGCACCTGTTTATTAACGCCAAAGGGATAGATCCGGAGGGGGCCCGGCCCCTTCTCGGCCTCCGCTTCGGCCAGCTGCGCCGGCTCCGGTTCCGGCATCTCTGCCCGCTGTTTCTGGACGACTTCGATCTTCCCCCCCGCTTTCCTGACCCTGATCTCCGGGACCAAGCCGCGACCGCGCAAGAAGGCGTCGACCGCTTTATCCACGTCAGTATAAATGGCGAAGATGTCACGTTCGCGGATCTCGACCGCGATGTCGAAGGTCGGCGGCGCCTTCCGCTCAAGGACCGTCTTCTGGGTGTGGCGGCGTTTGGCCTCTTCGTCCCCCAGGATGACCGACTGGATCCCGCCGATCAGGTCGGACAGCGTCGGATTGCTGATGATGTTATCGAGCGAGTTGCCGTGGGCGGTGGCGATCAGCTGGACCCCCCGCTCGGCAATGGTGCGGCAGGCGGCCGCTTCCAGTTCATTCCCCACTTCGTCAACGATGATCACTTCCGGCATGTGGTTCTCGACCGCTTCGATCATCACCCGATGTTGCAGTTCGGGTGCTGCGACCTGCATCCGGCGGGAACTGCCGATGCCGGGATGCGGGATATCGCCGTCGCCGGCGATCTCGTTGCTGGTATCGACGACAATGACCCGCTTATGTAATTTCGCGGAGAGGAAACGGGCCGCTTCGCGCAGTTTGGTCGTTTTACCGATACCGGGAGGTCCCATAAAAAGGATGTTCTTGCCCGACTCCATCACGTCCTGGATGATGTCGTTGGTCCCGTAGATCGCCCGGCCGATGCGGCAGGTCAGGCCGATGATCTTGCCCTGCCGGTTGCGCATGGCCGAGATCCGGTGGAGGGTCCGCTCGATCCCGGCCCGGTTATCGCCGGAGAACTGGCCGACGCGGGCGGTCACGTAATCAATATCACCCTGGTTAACGGTCCCGCCGAGCGGCAGGTTACGTTTGGTAAAGCGCGCTTCGGCCGGCCGGCCGAGATCAAGCACCACTTCGACCAATGCCGCCAGGTCGTTTGATTCCTTGAGGGCTTTTTGAATGTCGAGCGGGAGGATGGTCAAGAGCTTAGCGATCTCTTCGTTGATGTCCCGGGCCAGAGGCGGGTTCATTTAGTTTTGATGGTTTTTTTCAGGTTTATCCCGGGGACAAAAGCCGGACAGCGCGATTCACCGATGGTAATGGTGGCGCCGGTCTGCGGATTACGGCCGACCCGCCCTTTCCGCTTCCGGACCACGAAATTGCCGAAGCCGACCAGCCGCACCTTTTCGCTGCGTTCCAGCGCCGCGGTGATCTCCTCGATCGTCGCGTCAATGATCCGCTCGGTCTCGGCTTTGGAAAGGTCCATCTTCTCGCCAACTTTTCCGGCCAGTTGCTTCTTGTTCATTTCGTTTCCACCCCTTTTGTCGTCATTTCTTCTTTGGCCAGCAATTGCGCCCAGCGGCGGTCCACTTCCGCCTGGATATCCGTAATAAGTTTTTCATTTCCCGGCTTGAAGAGATGGCGGAAACGCTCCTGGGCTTTCAGGTAATCAACGACCGGTTTTTTCTCGCGCGGCTTGGTCACCTTGTAAACGCCGTTCTCCACTTCATAAAGCGGCCAGAGGCAGCATTCCGCGGCCTGGCGGCCGAGGACCGTCGTCTCTTCCGGCTTATGGCCCCAGCCCAGGCGGCACGGCTGCAGGACATTCATGAATTTCGGGCCCCGGATCGAGAAAGCTTTCTCCGCCTTCCGGGTCAGGTCGGCCCAGTTGCCGACGATCGATTGGGCAACGTAGGGGATACTGTGGGCGACCATGATCTCGGTCAGGTCCTTGCGCCACTGGGTCTTCCCCTGTTTCACCTTGCCGGCCGGCTCGGTCGTGGTGTTGGCCCCTTGCGGGGTCGCGCCGGAGCGCTGGACACCGGTGTTCATGTAAGCTTCGTTGTTGTAGCAGACGTATAACAGGTCGTGGCCCCGCTCCATCGCCCCGGAGAGCGATTGCAGGCCGATGTCGTAGGTCCCGCCGTCGCCGCCAAAAGCGACAAAATTGACCCGCTCGGGGAGTTGGCCTTTTTTCCGCAGGGCGCGGTAAGCGGCTTCTACCCCGGAGAGGGTCGCGGCGGCATTCTCAAAAGCATTGTGGAGAAAAGGAACGGTCCAGGCGGTATAAGGGAAAATAGTGGTCGAAACTTCCAGGCAACCGGTGGCGCAAACGACCACGACCGGGTCCTTGCTCGCCATCAGGACCTGGCGGACCACTATCGGCGCGCCGCAACCAGGGCACATCCTGTGCCCGCCGGTCAAGGGCTCATGCCGGGCTGACAATTCCTTAAGATTAACCATCTTATTCCCTCACTCCCAGATAAGAGACCTTTGGTTGCCGATCAACATTTTGCAATGAGGCAAAGACCGAGTGGAGGTCTGCCAAAGTAATCTCGCGGCCACCCAGTCCGTAAATGACATTGATCATTGGCGGCTGTTTCGTCTCCCCGTACATAGCCGAACGGAGCTCGGTATAGACTTGCCCCCCCTGGGCTGACCAGGTATCGGAGCGGTCCATCACGGCGATCGCCTTAGCCTTGGAGAGGGCCGCGGCCAGTTCCTCGGCCGGGAAGGGGCGGAAAACGCGGATCTTGATCAGACCGGCTTTGACCCCTTTGGCCCGCAGTTCATCTACGACCACTTTGGCGGTGCCGCAAGTCGAGCCGAGCGCGACCATAATGTATTCGGCATCGTCGGCCAGATAACTTTCGAACAGGCCGTACTTGCGGCCGAACTTTTTGGCGAATTCGCCAGCCACTTCGAGGATGACCTTCTTGGCGCCGCGCATCGCTTCGGCCACCTGCATCCGGTGTTCAAAATAATAGTCCTGAAGATCGATCGCGCCAACCGTCACCGGCTTGGTGGTATCAAGAAGTTTAACCTCGGCCTGGCGTTCCAAACCGACAAAATCCTTGACCTGTTTATCTTCCAGGGTTTCGATCCGTTCCAGGCAGTGGCTGATGATAAAGCCATCGGTCGTAACCATCGTCGGCAGGTGAAGGCGCGGATCTTCGGCGATCCGGACCGCCTGGATGAGCGAATCGTATGCTTCCTGCGAATTCTCGGAAAAGATCTGGACCCAGCCAAAGTCACGGGCGGCCATCGTGTCCGAATGGTCGCAGTGGATATTGATCGGCCCGGAGATCGCCCGGTTCACGTCACACATGACGATCGGCAACCGGAGGGCGGCGGCGATCGGCAGGATCTCATACATTAAACAGAGGCCTTGCGAGGAGGTCCCGGTCATGACCCGGGCGCCGGCGGAAGAAGCGCCCACGCAGGCCGACATCGCCGAATGTTCCGACTCGACCGCGACAAATTCGGTGTCGACCAATCCGTCGGCCACGTATTTGGCAAAGATCATGACGATCTCGGTCGCCGGGGTGATCGGATAGGCCGCGACGACGTCGGGATTGATCTGGCGCATCGCCTCGGCCATCGCTTCATTACCTGTTTTAGCTACAATTGGCATGTTATTTATGCTCCGGTTCCATGGTGATCGCTTTGTCCGGCTTGACGGGGCATTCCTTGGCGCAAATGCCGCAGCCTTTGCAGTGTTTGTAATCGATACCGGTCATCTTGGCGTCCTTGACCAGGATGGAAGTGTCGGGACAATAGGACCAGCAGATCAGGCATTGGATGCATCTTTCCTGGTGCCAGACCGGACGTTCGCTCCGCCAGTCGCCTGTTTCGAAAGCCTCGGCGGTGCCGGCCGGGAGAACGTCCCCTTCAGCCAGCTTTTTCCAACCCGGTTTTTCTGTCATTCCCCTTTGACCTCGCTGTACGCCCGCCGGATCGCCGCGATATTCCCTTTGACGATCTCCGGTTTGGAGGCGAACTTTTTCTTTAATTTATCTTCGGTGTCGACCAGCATATGTTCGAAATCGAGCAGCCCCGTCGCTTTGACCAGCGCCCCCATCATCGGAGTGTTGGGGATGTCGCGGCCAATGGTCGCTTTGGAAATGCCGGAAGCGTCAACGGTAAAAACCTTGGTCCCTTTCAGCTTTAACTGCTGGCGGATCTCCGCCGGAGTGGCCGTAGTGTTAACGATCAAATAGCCATCGGCCGGCAAGCCTTGAGTGACATCGACCTTCCCCATCAGGGTCGGGTCGAGGACGATGACCACGTTCGGATTGGTAATGGAACAATGCAGGAAGATCGGTTGGGAGGAGATGCGATTGAAAGAAGCGACCGGGGCCCCCATCCGCTCGGGGCCATACTCCGGGAAGGCCTGGATATTCTTACCCAGCGCCAATGCCGCTTCGCCAAAAAGAAGGGCAGCGGTCTTGGCGCCCTGCCCTCCTCGTCCATGCCATCTTATTTCAACGGTGCTATCCATCCATCCAACCTTTCCATACCGATTTTATCAAAAGCGAAGAGGAAAATCAAGAGGGCGAGCGCGGGGACGAGCGCGGCCGTGAAAGCCTGCCACTTACCGACGCCATAATTCTTGCGGAGAGCGACCGCCCACAGGCCGTAAGCGTAAATCGCGGTCAAGCCGATGACCAGATTAAAGCCAACGCGGAAGAGCGAGAGTTCCAGCCAACCGTAGCGGGTCAAACAGGCCAGCACGACCGGAAAAATGCCGGCCAGGATCACCGCGCTACTGTAAAACGAGCTCTGGACCATCCGGTTCAGGCTCCCCTTCCCCCTGGCCAGCAAACCTAAACCATGCAGGAGAACGCCTAACATATAGAAGGCGCAGCCCAGGCCCAGGACCAGCAGCCCGCCGATGATCAACAGGGTGATCAGATAGAAGACAAAACCGAGGGTCAGGATGACCGGCGCGACCAGGAGCAATTTCCAACCGCTGACCTCGACCAACAGGGTCGAGCCGATCGGCAAAAATTGGACCAGGAAGACACCCAGCGCCATGATCACGGCCAGGGACCAGGAACCGACGAGCAGAAAGGTCAGGCTCTGCTCTTTCCAATCCTCTTCCTTCAACCGCGAGTAGAAAAGGATCGGCCGGGCCATGACCGTGAACCAGGTGCCAAAATATTTTCTTAACATCAGTGTACCTCTCTTCGTCCTTCCAGGGATTTGGACAGGGTAGCCGGATCGGCATAGTCCATGTCGGCGCCGACCGGCAGGCCGTAGGCGATGCGGGTCAAGTGCACCCCGAGCGGCTTCAGCAAGCGGGTCAGGTAGATACTGGTCGCTTCACCCTCGGTGGTCGGGCTGATCGCCAGGACAATTTCCTTGATCGAACCTTTGTCCAGGCGGACCAACAGTTCTTTGACCCGCAAACTGTCCGGTTCGATCCCGTCCAGCGGCGAGATCAACCCGCCCAGGACATGGTATTGGCCATTATACACTCCGGACCGCTCGATTGCCACCAGGTCCTTCGGCTCGGCGACCACGCAGATCACCTCCTGGCTCCGCGAAGTGTCGGCGCAATGCTTGCACGGGTCGATATCGGTGATGTTGAAACAGATCGAACAGAACCTCATCCGCTCCTTGGCCTGAATGACCGCGTCGACCAGATCATCCACGCTCTTGCGGGCGCTCCCCAGGATAAAAAAAGCGAGCCGCTGGGCCGATTTCGGCCCGATCCCCGGGAGTTTTTTTAATTCTTCGATAAGTTTGGTTAGTGAGTCCGCGTACATCTCTTTCTGATTATAGCCGATTTATGTTATAATGCCAAATCATGAACAAAGCGGTTTTTCTCGACCGGGACGGGACAATTATTGAAGATACCGGTTACCTCAACCATCCTGTTCAGGTCAGTTTTCTCCCCGGCGCGATCGCCGCGATCAAGCGGCTGAAAGAGGCCGGCTACAAGATCATTATCATCAGCAACCAGGCCGGGATCGCCCGCGGCCTGATCACCGAGGATATGCTCCAGTCGATCGACAAACACGTCCACAAAATGGTCCTCCACGGTGGCGGCCAGATCGACGCCAGCTACTACTGCCCCCATCACCCGGAGCACGGTGTTTATCCTTACCGGCAGTCGTGTGAATGCCGCAAACCGCAAACCGGGCTGATCAAGCGGGCGGCCAAAGAACACGACCTTGACTTGGCCAAATGTTTTATGGTCGGCGATAAGAAAACCGACGTGGAGACCGGCCAACGCGCGGAAATAAAGACCATTTTTGTCCGCACCGGGCACGGTAAAAACGAAGAAAAAGAGCTAAAAGAAAAACCCGACCATCTGGCCGCCGACCTGGCGGCAGCCGTAGACTGGATATTGAAACAAGGAGCTGACCATGGAACAGCTAAATAAACTCCTCCCCGCTTTCGCCGGCAAAAAGATCCTGATCCTCGGCGACCTGATGCTCGATGAACATATCTGGAGCCGGGTTTCCCGCATTTCCCCCGAAGCTCCGGTCCCGATAGCCGACGTCGTCCGGATCACCCATGTTCCGGGCGGCTGCGGCAACGTCGCGGCCAATATCAGCGCACTCGGCGGCCACCCCTACCTCGTCAGCATTATTGGCGCCGACAGTTCGGGAGAAAAACTTCTCCGGGCGCTGGAGCGCGACAACGTCCCGACCAATTATCTGATCCGGGACGCCAACCGGCCGACCATTCTTAAATCGCGCATCATTGCCGCCTCGCAACAAGTAGTGCGGGTCGACCGGGAAGACCGGACCAGCATCTCGCCGCTCGTGGGCCAGAAACTGGCCAACCGGCTCAAAGAATTGGTCCCCAAGGTCGACGCGATCATCATCTCCGATTATGAAAAAGGGGTCGTCAGCCGCGAGCTCTGCCGGCTGGTCGTCGGCCTGGCCAGGAAACATAAGAAGACGGTCGCCGTCGACCCGAAAGGGACCGATTACGGCAAGTACCGCGGCGTGACCGTCCTCACCCCTAACCTGCGCGAGGCCGCTATCGCCACCAAAACGGAAATAATAGATGATAAAAGCCTGGCGGCCGCCGGCCGCGCCCTGCTCAACCAGATCAAGAGCAACTATATCCTGGTGACCCGCGGCAAAGACGGGATGACCCTCTTCAACCGCCAGGGCTCGACCTATATCCCGGCGATCCCGCGCGAAGTCTTCGACATTACCGGCGCCGGTGACACGGTCATCGCCACCCTCTCTCTCGCCCTAGCCGCCGGCGCGACAATGAAAGCGGCCGCGACGCTCGCTAATCTGGCCGGCTCGATCGTGGTCGGCAAGATCGGGACCGCGACCTGCTCGCGCGAAGAGCTGGAGGTCTCCCTGGAGGGGCGCGAACCGGTCGCCCGCAAGATCAAACTGCGCCAGGAGCTCGCCGTGATAGTCAAAAACCTGAAAAACGAAGGGGCCCGGATCGTTTTCACCAACGGTTGTTTCGACCTCCTCCATCTCGGCCATGTCCGCTATCTGCGCGAAGCCGGAAAACTGGGGGACATCCTGATCATCGGCGTGAACAGCGATACCTCCGTGGCCTCCCTCAAAGGCCCGGACCGCCCCTACATCTCGGAAATGGAGCGGGCCGAGATCCTCGCCTCGCTCGAATGCGTCGATTATGTCACGATCTTTTCCGAACTGCGGCCGGACAATGTCATCAAACTTCTCCGCCCCGACATCCATGTTAAGGGCGGGGATTATAAGATCAGCGACCTGCCGGAAAAGAAACTGGTCGAAGCGCTCGGCGGCCGGGTAGTCGTGATCCCGCCGATCAAGGGGCGCTCCACTACTAATATCGTCGCTAAAATACTGGGGAGTCAAAAATGAACTTCAAACCTCAAACTTCAAACTTCCAAACAAATATCAAATTTCAAATCGCAAATCTCAAACGTTTGGGATTTTCGCTATTGGCATTTTTGATTTGTTTTGAGGTTGGATGTTTGATGTTGGATGTTCCTGCTTACGCTTGGAGAATTACTCCTGAATTACAGAAAGAACTAGCAACTAAGCAGGCGGCTGTCCGCGCCAACCCGAAAGATGCCGACGCCCGCTTCGATCTGGCGATCACCATGGCTTATACCAATAATATCCAGGACGGCTGGACCAACCTGAAAAAAACCGTTGAGCTCGATCCTGATTACCGCAAAAAGGCCTTGAACGAATATATTGCCAAGGTCACGGCCAAACCGAACGACTGGCGCCTCCGTTTCCGGCTCGCTTTCACCTATTATTTCAACGACAAGAAGCGGGACGCGATCCGTGAATTCGACAATGTCCTCATACTCGACCCGGGCAACGTCTGGGCCTATGGCTACCTCGCCCTGATCTACGGGGAACTGAACGAGACCGATACGGCCATGGTCTACACCAAGCGCGGGCTCAAGATCGACAGCAGCGTCGCCGCCCTCCACCTCCTCCTGGCCGAAGGTTACAACCGCCAGGGAAACAAATGGGGGGCCATGCTCGAGGGGATGGAAGCTGTCCGTCTCCGGGCGCTCGGGTATTAACATGAAGCTCTCACGGTTAGCCCTCCTCTTGGCCGTCCTGGCGATCATCGCCGGCTGGTTCTACTGGGCGATCTTCTCCCCCAAACAAGACATCTCCCAGGTCATCTATCAAACGATCAAAGACCAGCAGGGGCGCGCCGATCTGGCCTTCAAGCGAGTTTCCTTCGAAGAAGTTTCCGGCGGGGAAAAATTCTGGGAGCTGCGGGCCGAGAGCGCGGTGGTCAATAAAGACTCCGGGGTCGCCACCCTGCAGGAGACGACCGGGACCTTCTACAAGCACGGCCGGCCGGTCCTGAAATTCCGCTCCCCGGCCGCCCTCTGGGACATGAAAAAGAAAGAGATCTTTTTGGATAAACCGCTCGGCTACGATGTCTCCTACGAACGACAGATCGCCACGCTGATCAAGACGCTCCGGGACAAACCGGGCTCGCTCTTTACCATCGCGGAGAATTACCAGCCAGGTCTCGGTTACTGGTTCCAGGCGAGAAACCTAAGCTGGAAAGTGGCCGACCAGCTGCTGCTTTGCACCGGAGGCATCGTCCTCAACAAAGGAGAGATCACCGGCTACGCCGATTCTCTCCGGGGTGACGTCGAATTGAAACGGGTCAGACTCGAAGGGAACCCGCGGCTGGTCATCGTCCCGAGCAAGAGCTCGCCGGTCACCTTCGAGGCGGCCAGCTTTGAACTCGACCGGGAACTGGACCAGTTCATCGCCCACGGCCACCCGTACGTCAGCTGGCAGGAGGCGACCGTCACCGCGGCCAACGGCAAATATTTACAGGCGGAGAAAAAGATCGAGCTGGCCGGCCAGGCCCGGATCAATTACCGTGACATCAGCGCCGGCGGCGACCAAGCCAATTACCTGCTCGCTAGCCAGCAGATAATCTTGACCGGCCAAGCCCGGGCCGACCAGGGAGACAACCACTTGAGCAGCGACCAGGTCATGGTCTCGTTAAAAGAGCAAAAGATCTCGCTCCTGGGCCGGAGCAAAGTCATTATCAACGAGGAGGGGATCGCGCCATGACCCCGCAAGTCGCCGCTAAAACCAAACCGGAGGCAGTCATCGTCTCGCCCAGCCAGTCCTATGATGTCGTCATCATCGGCGGCGGTCCCGCCGGCCTGACCGCCGCGATCTACGCCCTCCGCTCCAGGCTCAAAACGCTGCTTATAGAAAAAATGGTCCTCGGCGGGCTCGCTTCCACTGCTTTTCAGATCGAAAATTATCCCGGCTTCATCGACAGCATCCCGGGGATGGAACTTTGCCAGCGGATGGAAAAGCAGGCGCTGCAACTCGGCCTGGAGGTCCTCTGGGGGAACGTCAAAAAGATCGACCAGCAGCTGCAGGTTGAAGTGGGCGCGACTAAGCTCTCGGCCAAGGCGATCATTATCGCCTCCGGCACGGAACCGGCCAAGCTCGGGGTGCCGGGTGAAGACGAACTGCGCGGCCGCGGCGTTTCTTACTGCGCGACCTGCGATGGCCCCTTCTACCAGGGAAAGAACGTGGTCGTGGTGGGCGGCGGCAATTCGGCCGTCGAGGAAGCGCTCTACCTCACCCGCTTTGCGGCCAAGGTCTCGATCGTCCACCGGCGCGACCAGCTGCGGGCCGACAAGATCATCGCCGAGAAAGCGCTCAACCATCCCAAGATCTACCTTTACTGGCACGCGGAACTGGCCGAGATCGGCGGCTCGGGCAAAGTGACCGAGGTGACGCTCCAGGACAAAGCCAGCGGGAAGAAGATCAAGGTCCCCGCCGACGGAGTCTTCATCTATATCGGCACCAACCCAAACAATGAAGCGGTCCGGGGGATCGTCAAGCTTGATGAGCGGGGTTTTATTATCACCGATGACCGGATGAAAACCTCGGCTACCGGTATTTTTGCCGCCGGCGACATCCGGAGCAAACATCTCCGGCAGATCGTGACCGCGGCGGCCGATGGGGCGATAGCCGCCGATGCCGCCCGGGAATTTATCGAGCAGGCTTGACACTATGAGCGGCGGGCGTATAATTTACGGAGCGATGAAAAAGTTAATTAGTTGTTTATTACTGGCTTTAACCGCGCTCGTCCTGGCGGCCGCGGCCGAAACAGCCCCGCAGCTCGGGTCGGTCGCGCCCGCCCTGGCCCTGCCCGACCTTAATGGCAAAACGACAACTTTGCAAAGATACGCCGGGGAAAAACCGGTCATCGTGGTCTTTTTTACCAGTTGGAGCAAGTCGTGCCAGGCGGAACTGGCCGATCTGCAAGCGCTCTACAACCATAAGTTCGAGATACTGGCGGTCTCCTTCGATAAGAAGAGCAAGGAGTTAAAAAGTTTCCTGGCCAAAAACCCGCTGTCCTACCCGGTCCTGCTCGATAAAAAACTGGCCTCGCTCGACGCCTTCCAGGTCCTGATCATCCCGACCACCTTCTGCGTTAACCGCGACGGGGAGATCGAGAAGTTATTCGTCGACTACGATGACAACGTGAAGCTGGCCCTGACCGACTGGCTGGCCCAATAGTTTACTCATAGCGGAGGGCGACGACCGGGTCCAACCTCGCCGCCCGCACGGCCGGATAAACACCAAAGAATATCCCGACGGCGGCAGAAACTACGGTCGCCAGGATCACCGCCCACCAGGCGATGACCAGCGTCCCCTTAATGAACCACATGATCAGGAACGCCCCCAGCAAGCCCAGAATGATCCCCAGGACGCCGCCGATCAGGCTGATCATCATCGCTTCGACCAAAAATTGTAAAATTATATCGCGGCTTTTAGCCCCGATCGCCTTGCGCACGCCGATCTCGCGGACCCTTTCATTGACCGCCACCAGCATGATGTTCATGATGCCGATCCCGCCGACCAGCAGCGAGATCGCGGCAATGCCGGTGACAAAGCCGGTCAGCGCCCCGAGCACGTTGTTGACGATGTTGAGGATCCCTTGCTGGGTCATGAAGCGGAAATCATCGTTCCCCAAGCGCCGCTGGACCACGACCCGGACCTTTTCTTTCACTTCATCCAGCTGTTTGATATCCTTGGGGAAAATATTGAAACGCATTATATTGTAATTACCGAACATGTTCCTGACGATCGTAGCCGGCAAAATGATCCGCCGGTCCATGTCCATCGGGCCGATGCTCCCCTGCGCTTTGGACAGGCCAATGATCAGATACTGATTGCCATCCATCTTAAGCCTTTCGCCGAGCGGGTTGCTGTCCCCAAAAATATCCCGGGCGACCGTCGCCCCGATCACCACCACTTTGCGGCGCGACTCGACCTCAGCCTGGGTAAAAAACCGCCCAGCAACCAATTGTCCCCCCATTAGTTCCAGATAGTTGGCGGTCACGCCAAAAACACTGATCGCTTTTAGCTCCTTTTTGCCGTAGTTGAGGTCCCCCGAACCAACATTCATCGCGACGACATCGCGGATCTCCGGGACGCGGTTCTTGAAAAAGGCGATATCGGCATAAGTGAATTTCGGATTAGGCGGGGAGCTCATATCCTTGCCGGCCACCAGGGCGAACGAATCGTAGCCGGCGCCGAGGTTCTTGATCTGGTCGGTAACGTAGGTTTTGGCCCCCTCGCCGATCGTCACCAGGGTGATGACCGAGAATATCCCGATGATCACCCCGAGCATGGTCAGGGTGCTGCGGACCTTGTTCGACAACAGCGCCCGCCAAGCCTGTTTCATCTCTTCCCAGAGAGAGTAGATCATTATCCCCTCACCCGCTGTCGTTGAAGTTTCGTACCCTCTCCCAGAGGGAGAGGGTTCTTAGCAATGCAGTTAAACACTAGGGCTTACGACCTCCTTAATTTTATTGATCAGAGCGCACATATTATCTTCGAGATCGTCATTATTGACCCGGATGAACCGGACATCTTCGCCTTCGATCACTTGCTGGCGTGCCTCGTCATAGTCTTTTCGCTCTGATGAATACCGCCATCCACCTCTATCGCCAACCGATGTTCATGGCAGTAAAAGTCTACCACAAAACCCTCGATCACATGCTGGCGGCGGAACTTTAAGCCCAGCAATCGCTTATCCCGTAACAACTCCCAGACCTTCTCTTCGGCGGAAGTTTGGTCTTGCCGGAGTTGTCTGGCAAACTGTTTTTTAATTTGTTTCAACCTAAGACCCTCACCCGCTTACGCAAACTGACGTACCCTCTCCCAGAGGGAGAGGGTGCTACGTTCTTAGACCGAGCACCTTACGACCCTCACCCGTTTCGTTGAGGTTTCGTACCCTCTCCCAGAGGGAGAGGGTGCCTAGCATTACCCAATCTGCATCGATTAAACCCTCAAGCAAGACAGACAAACTCAAAAACCCCTAATGACGTTCACGAGAATTCTTTCCAACTGATAATAATCATCATAATAGTCGACATAAACATCAAAGGCTCTTTCATTAGAAGACGAATGGACAAGAGTAACCAAAAGTGAATCCGTACTCGCAAGGCTCCAGATCGAAGGGGCTATTTGAAAACTTAGTCCGTTAGGATTGAAATTATGTTCTATTAGTTTGTTTCTGGTTTCTGAGAATTTTTTACAAAAAGCCCAATCATTGTGATTTTCATTAATTAATTTAAGCTTTATAAGCAAGTCTATGCATTTCTTGCCATGGTAATACATTCCATACATATTTAATCCAGTTAATTGATTAAAATCGACCATCTTATCTCTATCACCAAAAGCTTCATTAATACACGATACTTTATTGATTCTTAACTGCTCAAAACTCAAGTAATAAAGCTTAAAAGAGTCAAATAGAAACCGATAATTTTGTCTTTCCCCATTCCATAGCTCACCAAATGACAACCACTTATTTTCCCAATTTTGCGCTAAATCGCTTAGAATGATTTGCTGCCCCTGATTATTTATAAACCTACTAACGTAAAATGCGTCTCCAAAAATCGTTTTACGTAATATGTTGTCATCCACTTTAACAATTGTCGTTAGGTCTATTAATTTTTTAATGTCGGGATCCATTACCTTTCCCTTATTTAACTAATTGTTCCTATTTCACTCAACAAACACAGTCTGACTTTTTTTCCGCTAGTCACCTTCTCCCTCTGGGAGAAGGTACGCATCCTCAACGTTAGCGGATGAGGGTCATAAGCCAACGTAACGGATGAGGGCTGTCTTACCCTGCTCCACACCTTCTCCCTCTGGGAGAAGGTACGTATCCTCAACGTCACGGATGAGGGCTCTTCACCCCGCCACCTCAACACCACACCTTCTCCCTCTGGGAGAAGGTACCCGTCCTCAACACTAGCGGATGAGGGTCATAAGCCAACGTAACGGATGAGGGTCTAGACCTCAAACCTCAACGCCTCGACCGGGTCCAGTTTAGATGCGCGCATCGCCGGATAGACGCCAAAGAAGGTCCCGACGAAAAAGGCGACCAGGCAGGCCAGATAGGCCGCCCCCCAGGCGATGACCGCTTCCATCCTCAACGCCGCCATGATCCCCCAGGCGGCCAGTGTGCCGAACAAAATGCCCAGGAACGCTCCGCTCATCGTGATCAGGACCGATTCAAAAACAAACTGGAGGAAAATATCCAGCCGCTTGGCGCCGATCGCCTTGCGGATACCGATCTCCCTGGTCCGTTCCGTGACCGCCACCAGCATGATGTTCATGATCCCGATGCCGCCGACCAGAAGGGAAATGGCGGCGATCGCCGAAACGATCCCCGTCATGGCGTTCAGGATATTATTGATCATGTCGATCATCCCCTGCTGGGTATGGGTATGGAAATCTTCCTTGCGATGCCGGGTGATCAGGATCTTCTTGATCTCCCGGATCGCCTGCGGGACCTGGCTCTCGTTGTTAACGGTCAGGAACATCTCCCAGATCTTATTGGTGCCGAGGACCAGTTCAGAAAGAGTTGACGGGATCAGGACCATGTCATCCATGTCATAGGTCAGCATCGTCCCCTTTTCTTCCAGGAGCCCGATCACTTTGAAGCCGACGCCATTGATCTTGATGTTCTCGCCGATCGGCGAAAATTCCCCGAACATCTTGCGGGCGACCGTCTTGCCAATGACCACCACCCGTTTCCGGCCGGAGTCTTCGGCCTGCGAAAAAAACCGCCCTTCGACCGCTTTTTGTTTATAGGCATAGGGATAATCGGCGGAGACGCCTAGAGTATAACCTGGCTTATATTCTGTCTTACCGTAAACCAACCGCCCCCGGCCGACGAATTCTGTCATCAAGTACTGCAAATTGCTGACTTTTTGCCGCAGCGCCTGGCCATCTTCGTAAGTCAGGGTCAACTCGATCGCGTGGGTATTCTCATTGCCAGGCTGGATCGTAATGCTGTTCGAGCCGACTCCCCAACTGCCGATCTGGTCCATGATGTAACTTTTAGCCCCCTCGCCCATCGAGACCAGGGTGATGACCGCGGCCACGCCAATGATCACCCCAAGCATGGTCAGGAGGGAACGGGTCCGGTTGCTGAGGAGTGAGCCGAAGGCGATCTTGGCCGGTTCGACCAGGTTGATCATGAGCGGCGGTTATGGCGCTGATCGTCTTCCATGTCGGGGACCGCGCTATCGGCCACGACCAGGCCGTCTTTGAGGCGGATGATCCGCTTGCTATGGTTGGCAATATCCTGGTCATGGGTGACTATGATCATGGTGATCCCCCTGGCATTCAGCTCCATGAAGAGGTGGATGATCTCATCGCCGCTTTTTGAATCGAGGTTGCCGGTCGGCTCATCAGCCAGGATGATCGACGGGTCGTTGACCAGCGCCCGGGCGATCGCCACCCGCTGGCTCTGGCCGCCGGAAAGTTCCGACGGTTTATGGAACAAACGGTCCTGCAAGCCGACCAGGGCCAGGATCTCCGCCGCTTTTTTACGCCGACGGTCAAAAGGGACACCGGCATAGATCAGCGGCAGTTCCACGTTCTCGATAGCGTTGAGCTTGGGGAGGAGGTTGAAAGTCTGGAAGACAAAACCGACTTTCTGGTTGCGGATGCCGGCCAGCGAATTGTCGTCCAGTTCGTCAACATCGACCTCGTCCAGCAGAATGTGGCCGCTGGTCGGCCGGTCGAGACAGCCGACAATATGCATCAAGGTCGATTTCCCGCAACCCGACGGTCCCATGATCGAGACAAACTCGCCCCGGCCGATCTGCAAATTTATCCCTTGCAGGGCCGGCACTTCGACCTTCCCCATCAGGTAGAGCTTCTTAACGCCGTTGATCCGGACAACGGGCTTATCGTTCAATCTTGACCCTCCCTTTATCCTTGAGCTTAGATCCGTTGGCCACGGCGACCAGATCACCGGCCTGGACGCCGGACAAAGCTTCAACACTGGCGAACGAACGGATCCCGATCGTCAGCGGGATCTGGAGGGAGCGTCCTCCCTTGATGACGAACACCGTCTGGGCTTCACCCTTGCTGACCAATGATTCGCGCGGCACCAGCAAGGCGTTCGCAACTTGCTTGGTCACAATATCAACATTGACCGACATGTTGGCTTTTAATTCGTCGTGGGTTCCCAGGAACCTGATCTTGCAGGGAAAGACATACGACTCTTCGTCCATCTTGACCCGGCCGCCGACCTGGCGCAGCTCGGCCAGCGGGGCGATCCAGAAGATCTCCCCCAGAAAGTTCTTGTCGGGATAAACATCCGAGGTCACCGTCACTTTGTCTCCGATCTTGACGCTGGCAATATCGATCTCGTCGATCTGGGCGTTGACCCACGACTTGTCGTAATTAACGACCGTGACCGCCGGCTGGCCGGGGACGACCGTCTCCCCTTCGTCAAAATTGATCTTGGCAACGATCCCGTCGGCCGGAGCAATGATCCGGGCAGAATCGAACATCGTCTTGGACGCGTCAAGCGCCTGCTGGCTGGCCGCTCCTTCCTTATAGAGCTGGGCCGCCCGCTCATAATCATTGCGCGCCTGTTCGTAGCTATCGAACTCCGCCATCAATTGCCCCTTCCTGACCTTTTCCCCTTCCCTGACCTTCCAGTTCTCGAGCCGCCCGCCCATTTTCGTCCCCAGATCATAGATCGGCGCGTCAACTGTCCCGCTGGCCGAGATGACCGCAGCGATCGGTCCGCGGACAATGGTCACCGCCTTGGTCGCGACCACGTCGCGGTTCAGCCAGTTATAACCGGACCAGCTAACCAACAGGGCGACCAATATTATTATAATAAGATACAACCATTTTCTATCCTTCTTCATCAGATAACCTCCTTACCGACAACTTTGTTCAGTTTAGCTTTGGCTATTTCCAGGTCAAAAAGCGCCTTGAGCTGCGTGGTCCGCGCCTGGGTCAGCGCGACCTGGGCATCGATCTCTTCCAGATTAGTCCCGACCCCGGAATTGAAACGGAGGCTGGAAACCTTATGGCTCTCTTCCGCGAAATCGACCGCTTTCTTGGTTGAGGTGATCGTCTCGATAGCACTCTTCAATTCAAGATAAGCCTGGCGAACTTCAAGCAGCAAGCCATTTTTGACCTGCGCCTCGGTCGCCTCGGTCGCTTCGAGGTTAGCCGCCGCCTCGTTGATCCTGTTCTGCATTCCCAAACCGTCGAACAGCGTCCAGGAAGCGGCACCGGTGAGAGACCAGGACCTCGCGTCGCTGCGATAGGAGGGATATTCCGTACTGCGCCAGCCGTTCTGGCCGGAGAGGAAAACGGAGGGAAGCAAAGCAGTCCGCGCCAGGGTGACATTATCGGCCGCCATCCCGCGGGCCAGGGAAAAACTTCGCCAGGTCGGGCTATTCTCAAAAGCCGCTTTGGTCATGACGGCATATTCAGGCACAGTTGGGACCTGGCCAGTCGGTCCATCACTGATCTCAACCTTTTCGTCGGGAGTGCGTCCAAGGACATTATTGAACGAGCTCTTGGCCAATTCCAGGCCGTTGCGGGCCTGGGTCAACGCTACTTCGGAATTGGCCAACTGGACCTCCGCCCGGAGCAGATCAGCTCTGGTCGCCACCCCGCTTTTCAGCATTAACTCGATCTGGTTGACGTGCGAACGGGCCATCTCCATTGAATCTTCAGACAACTTGACATATTTTGTAGAGGAAAGGACGGCAAAATAGGCGGCAGTGGCATTGAACGCGGTTTCCAGTTTTACTCGAATATAATCCTGTCCGGCAGAATCGACCCCTTTGGTCGCCAGGCCGTAGCCGGGCCAGAGGGCCGCGACAAAGAGCGGCTGGGAAGCGGAAAGCGTCCACCCTTTGACCGTCGCCTGCTCATCGGTCCCAAAGGTTATGTCGGTGGTGATCGCCCCCAGGATCGTCTGGGTGGTCAACTGCATGGTTGAGGGCTGGGAGTAAGACTTGCCGTAATTGCCATCAAGCTTGATCGTCGGGAAAAAAGCACCGACCGCCTGCCCCATTCTCGCCCTGGCGGCAGATAACTTCCGCTCGGCGGCCAGGACAGAAGGGCTATGCTTGAGGGCGTAACTAACACTTTCCTGGTACGTCATCGCCTCCGCCGCCAAGCCCAAGCCGGCCACCAGCAGCGCGATCGATATAATTCTCTTGATCATTGTCCTGCCTTTATTATACACAATTCCCAGCCAACCAACATCTTCTATCAATAAGAAACTCTCTATTATATAATTATGACATGCCGGGCAAAAAAGCAAAAGCGCATTACATCAGCCGCCGCTATAACTGCGCTCAATCGGTCGTCGCCGCCTGGCAAGACCATTTTGGCCTGGACAACAAGGAGATCGATAAATACCTCTCGCACGGCGGAGGGAACGCTCCGGGCGGATTGTGCGGCGCCCTCTCGGCCGCCCATGATCTCCTGGCCAAGCATCATCCCGACAAAGTGGCGGAATTCGACCGCTACTTCACCGAACAGGCTGGTTCGCTGAAATGCCAAGAGATCAGAAGCTTAAAAAAACTTTCCTGCCTCGGCTGTATTGAAAAAGCGGCCGAATTTGTGGCCAGACCCGGTCCCTAGCTTGCCGGACTGAAATTATTGAGCTAAACTGACGAAGAAAATACGCCATGCCTAACCTGGAAATGTTCAAGGAAAGAATAGCCAGCGACGCTCATCCTGCCCTCCCGGCCAAGGAGATGGCCCGCAAGGTCGTCATCGCCGCGCTGGAGGCCGAGTACGGCAAGACCTTTACCTTTAACCCGCATTTTGCTAAAATGGTGGATGCGTTGGCCGAGATGATCGTGACCAATCCCGACTTGAGACGCCAGACCCTATCAGTCGCGAGCGCTCTGTTCAAGAAGCAATAACCGTGACCATCAATAGAATCGATAAAAAAGAACTTAAAAAGATAGGTCGCCCAGGCGTCAAGGCCGAGGGCATCCCCCCCACCGGCATCTCCCCTATCCTGCGCGCTTCCTGGAAGTTTGCCTGGGAAACCGCCCAGCGCTTCAGCCAGGAATTAGGAACCGACCGGACCGCCGAATTTCTCAAGAATTTGGCCAAGAGGTTCGATTGATGACCACCCGCCGCGAGGTCGAAGACCGGATCGTCTCTATCATCCGCGAGCAATTCCTCAAATATAGCGCCGAGACGCTCGATAAATACAAGGACCAGATCAACTCGTCCGTCCGCTGGTATGTCTCCACTCTCCCCCGGCATATCGCTTCTTCCGAGGCCAAAGATCTGGAATCGGAAGCCAAGATCGCCTTTGTCGATTGCTTAAAGACCTGGGACCCGCGCAAAGGGGCGCTCTGGTCCTACGTTTCTATCCGCCTGAAAGGTTCGATGCAGGATTACCTCCGCCGGCGGAGCGGCGACCCGGTCGCCGGCCTCTATGAGTTCATCACCTCGGCCGCCAACGTATATATGGCCTTCAACCGCAAGGAGATCGTTCACGAGGAGGTCGACAAGCTCCTCCATCTCGATACCGCCATGGAAGATTTTTCCGACAAGGAAAAGTACGTCATCGAGCACTACTACAAGCACGACAAGACCTTTAAGGTGATCGGCCGAGAGATCGGCCTCTCCGAATCGCAGGTCAGCCGTATCTGCAAAGAGTCCACGCTGAAGTTGAAAGAGAAGTTAACGGATAAGTAATAGATAACTTATATCTTATGCAGCCCTCACCCATGGTGTTAAAGATACTCACCCTCTCCCAAAGGGAGAGGGTATGTCGCCTGGCGAAACACCTTCTCCCTCTGGGAGAAGGTGCGCTACTTTGGCGCGTCGGATGAGGGAAGCGAAATCAACTGCCGACTGACTATTTTACAAATTTATATTTTAGTGCTAAAATAAATCATCTTCTGTTTGGGCAAAGAGCTTCCAGCCCGAGTAATTAACGACGCGACAAGCTCTTCGTTGAGACAGAAATGAACTTATTAATTAATTTTAAATCATTGGTCGTACTGGACCCTTTAGCCCTCTTTTTCGTCGCCGTTATATTGCTGGTCAGTTTCCCCGCCTTAGTCTATTCGCTTGGTTATTTTCAGGGAAAATATACCCGGATAAAACTATTGACCACCCAGCTAATCACCCTTGCTTTTATCGTCTCAATGCTCCTGCTGGTTATCGTCGGTAACGCCCTCGTCTTCCTGATCGTTTGGGAAGCGATGACCCTCCTTTCCTATCTGCTGGTCCTGACCGACAGCGAGAACAAAGAAGCGGTCCAGGCCGCCTCTATTTACATCATAATGACCCATTGCGGCACCGCTTTTCTGACCGCCGCCTTTTTCCTGATCTACCGGCACTCCGGCTCGTTCGATCTACCGGCCATGGCCGTCGCCTGCCAGACCATGTCGCCCTTGCTCCGGAATGCTTTGTTTATTTTCTTCCTGATCGGCTTCGGGACCAAAGCGGGGATCGTCCCGCTCCACATCTGGCTCCCCTACGCCCACCCCCAGGCACCGAGCCATATCTCCAGCCTCATGTCCGGGGTGATGATAAAAACCGCCCTCTATGGTTTGATCCGTTTTGTTTTCCTGGTCCTCGGGATCAGCTCGCTCTGGTGGGGCGTCACCATCATTGCCTTGGCCATCGGCTCCTGTTTGACCGGGATCATTTACGCGCTAATGGAAAACGACCTGAAGCGTCTGTTGGCCTATTCCAGCGTCGAAAATATCGGGATCATCCTGCTAGGGCTGGGCTTGGCAATGGTCTTCATCCGGCTCAACCTGGCCAGCTTAGCCGCCCTGGCCATGATCGCCGGCCTTTATCATTTGGTCAATCACGCCGCTTTTAAAGGGCTGCTTTTTCTCTGTGCCGGCAGTGTCCAGAAAGGGACCGGCACGCTCGATATGGAAAAATTAGGCGGGTTGATCAAGCCGATGCCCTGGACCGCCGCCTTTTTCCTCATCGGGGCCATGGGCATTTCCGCCCTCCCCCCGCTCAACGGCTTTGTCAGTGAATGGTTGGTCCTGCAGGCCTTTTTCTCCGGCGCGCTCAAAGTCCCCGGGACATTGGCCTTCGGCTTCGCGCTAAGCGCGGCCGCCCTCGCTTTGACCAGCGGCTTGGCGGCGGCCTGCTTTGTCAAAGCTTTTGGCATCACTTTCCTGGCCCTGCCGCGCGGCCAGGGAGCCGAGCAGGCGAAAGAATCACCCGCTTCAATGCTGATTAGCATGTTATTTTTGGCGGCGGTGGTGGCCGGTTTGGGCTTATTAGCTCCCAGCATTTTTAACCTCTTGGCCCGGGTCGCCGGCCCGATCTGCCACGCGACTCCCCAAACCGCTGATCTTTTTAGCTTAGGGCTAGGGCCGGTCAGCCATCTCGCCGTCTCCCCGTTATTTATCACCCTGGCCTTGGGTGTCAGCCTGGCCAGTGCGCTGGCCGCTTACTTATTCCTGGCCGGTAAAAAGGTCCGGATCGGCCGCACCTGGGACTGCGGTTATTACCAGGTTGGCAGCCGCAATGAATACACCGCCACCGCTTTCTCCAAACCGTTCCGGATCAGTTTCAGTTTTTTCCTCCTCCCCTTCCGTAAGACAGAGAAGATCAAAGATTCTTTTTACCACGTCAAATCGTTCGTCTACGAGACCTATACGACCAAGGTCTTCAAAAAATACTTTTATGACGCGGGGCTGGGCTCTCTCTTGCGCGCCGCCAAAACGTTCAGGCGGTTCCAGGCCGGCAGTATCCACCTTTACCTTTCCTATATCCTGGTCACGCTGGTCCTGCTCCTCCTTTTAGTGAGGGTACTCTGATGGCCATAATTAATATTATTTTACGGCTGTTGTTTCTGGTCGCGCTGGCCCCACTGGCCGGCGGCCTCATTACAAAAATAAAAAACAACTTGCGCCTTCGCCAGGGCCAGGGGCTGCTTCAGCCGTACCGCAACCTCTGGAAACTATTCGGCAAGGAAGAGATCGTTCCGGCCAATTCCTCCTGGATCTTCCGGGTCACGCCGTTCGTCGTTCTGGCGACCAGCGTGACCGCGGTCCTGCTCCTCCCGCTGACCCCGTTCGGCCCCGGCCTCGGCCGGACCGGCGACCTGCTGGCAATCATCTTTATCCTGGCGCTCGGCCGCTTCTTTCTCGCCTTGGCCGCCCTTGACGCGGGGAGCTCTTTCGGCGGGATCGGTTCATCCCGGGAGATGTTCATCGCCAGTTTTGTCGAGCCGGCCGCCTGCCTGGTCATCTTTACCCTTTATTTAACTCCTAGTCCGCTCTGGTCGATAGCTCACCTCCTCGCCGGGGCGGCCCTCCTTATCGTCATCCTGGCCGAAACGGCCCGCTTGCCGGTCGATAACCAGGAAACTCATCTTGAACTGACCATGGTCCATGAAGCGATGCTCCTCGATTATTCCGGCCCAGCGCTGGCCCTGCTTGAGCTGTCCGCCCAGATCAAACAGCTTTTCTGGTTATGTTTTCTGGTCGGAGTGATCTGTCCGCTGGCCATCCTGCCTTACTCCGCCTGTCTCATTCTTCTGGCGTTGGTTATCGCCCTGATCGAGGTCGGGATAGCCAAATACCGGCTCTTCAAGGTCCCCGACTTGATCGTCTTTAGCGTGATCTTAGCGCTGCTGGCCGTAGTCAGCGCGCTCCTGGGGGTATAAGAAAATGGCCTGGCTCTGTCTGTTCGCAATATTGTTGATCACCGCGGAGACCGCCCTGGTCAGCCGCTTCCCGGCACTCCTGCGTAATTTCCGTTACCAGTCGTTCTGCCTCGCCCTGCTCACTCTGCTGGCGGCGTACCGCGCGGGGAGCTGGGAACTTTATCTGGTCGCTCTTCTGCTGTTCAGCCTAAAGGTGTTGCTCATCCCGCATCTATTTGACGCGCTGATCAAGCAGATCGGCGCCAGCGGCCACCTGGGACTCTTCCTGAACGCCCAGGTCTCCCTCCTGCTGGTGACCGTCCTTGGGTTGGTGGCGTGGTCGTTCGCCGTCGCGGTCATCCCCGCGCCGGCCTACCTCGAGCAAGCGACTTTGGGAGTCGCCGGCTTCGTTCTGCTGACCGGCATTTTCCTGATGGTCGGCAGGATCAAGGCGCTCGCCCAGGTCATCGGGCTCCTCCTGGCGGAGAACGGCATTTTTCTCGCCGCGACCGTTATCCCCGGCGGGATGCCCTTCTTTGTCGAGATCGCTCTTTTCTTTGACGTCCTGGTCAGCGTCATGATCCTGGGCCTGTTCATTTACCGGATCAACGCGATCTTTACCCATATTGACGTCAGTAAACTGTCGGGGTTAAGGGGCTAACATGATCAAACGCGTCGGCACGCTCAACGCCGCTCTCCATTTTATTATCTGGTTGGCGGCGCTTTACTTCCTCCTGGCCGTCGGCACGGGCAACCTCAAACTTTCTTGGGGAAGCCTCTTCTATGCCGACGCATTGAGCGCCCTCCTGATCTTTACGACCGCGACCGTCACCCTGGCCGCCGCCCTCTTTTCTGTTTCTTTTATCGCGACCGATCTGGCACAGGGAAAGCTCACTGCAACTAAAGCGTTATTCTATTACCTGTTATTTAACCTTTTCGCCGCCGCGATGTTCCTCGTCCCGCTGATCAATAATCTCGGTTTCCTCTGGATGGCGATCGAGCTGACCACCCTGATCTCTTCTTTCCTGGTCGGTTTCTATAATACCAAGCACTCGGTCGAGGCCGCCTGGAAATATCTGATCATCTGCTCGGTCGGCATTACCCTGGCCCTGTTCGGCGCGATCCTCTTTACTTTCGCCCTCGCCACCTCAACCGGGCTGCCCAGTCTCAATTGGACCGATCTGCTCGCCTCGGCCAAACTGCTCAACCCGGAGGTCGTCAAAGTAGCTTTTCTCTTTATCCTGGTCGGTTACGGGACTAAAGCCGGCCTGGCGCCGATGCACACCTGGCTGCCGGACGCTCACAGCCAGGCGATCTCGCCGGTCAGCGCCATGCTCTCCGGCGTCCTGCTCAAGTGTTCGCTCTACGCCATCCTGCGTTACGGTATTGTCGTCACGCAATGTTGCGGCGCGCCATTCTACTCCAACTTGATGCTGTTTTTCGGCTTGCTCTCCCTGGCCGTAGCCTGCGTTTTCATCATCACCCAAAAAGATCTCAAGCGTCTCCTGGCCTATTCCAGTATTGAGCATCTCGGCCTGATCGCGATCGGGATCGGCTTGAACAGCCCGCTCGCCATGTTCGGCGCTCTTCTCCACCTGTTCAACCACGCGGTCAGCAAAGCGCTGATGTTCCTCGGCGCCGGCCGGGTGGCCCAGGCTTACGGCACGCACGACTTGAGCGAGATCTCCGGCATCAGCCGCGCTCTGCCGGTGACCGGTCTAGCCCTGCTGGCCGGCATTTTTGCCCTGATCGGTTTTCCGCCCGCCTCGATCTTCGTCAGCGAGTTCTACCTGATCAGCGCGGCTTTTGTCGGCGGCCATTATTTGATCGGCGCCCTCCTCCTCGGCCTGCTGGCCGTGATCGGCGGCGCCTTGCTCTATCATTTCGGCAAGATCATTTTCGGACGTCCCCCGGAACAGGCCGTCTCTTCGATTGAACCGATCGGTAGTTGGTTAGCTTACGGCTTTTTGCTCCTGTTTATCATTGGCCTGGGGATATTCATTCCGCACGTTCTGCGGCAAAGCCTGGACGCGGCTGTCAGCGTCTTGAGAGGAGTTTAAATGGGGATCGGGGAAGAGTTACGCGCTAAGTATCAGATCGTCCCGGTAGCGATCAATGCCAGATACCAGGATCAGAGTTACTTAACCGTGAAACCGGCGGATTTTATCCCAGCCTGCCTGGCGCTCCATAAGCTCTGCTCTTCCCCGGTCATGATGATGTTCGCGGAAGATAAGAGAACGACGCGCTCTTCTTTCCGTCTTAACACCGCCTTCTATTCGGCGGCCGAACAACATTGGTTCTATGTTTGTCTTGATCTCCCCCCAGGCGATCAGTCGTTCCCTTCTTTGGCCAAAGAGATCTATTCAGCCAGTTTATTCGAACGGGAGATCTGGGAAATGTTTGGGATCAAACCGGAAGGGAGCCCTGACCTGCGCCGGTTGCGCCTGCATGATGAGGTCTGGCCGGAGGGCTATTTCCCTCTTAGGAAAGATTTTATTCCACCGTCATCAACGGCGCCCACCGGACGCGCCTATGCTTTTATTAAAGGCGAAGGCGAAGGGTTGTTCGAAATCCCGGTCGGCCCGGTCCACGCCGGGATCATCGGCCCCGGCCATTTCCGTTTCAGCGTCGCCGGCGAGCCGATCATCAATCTGGAGGTCAGGCTGGGCTTTACCCATCGCGGCGTGGAAAAGTTAATGGAAGGGAAAGAGCCGGCTGAAGCGCTCACTTTAAGCGAAGGCATCTCTGGCGACTCAGCTTTCGCCCACAGTCTGGCTTTTTGCCTCGCTGCGGAAAATATCTTAGGCCTGACGCCCTCCCCGCGCGCTGTTTTGCTCCGCGCCATCTATCTCGAGCTGGAGAGGATGTACAACCATGTTAACGGTATCGGCGGGATCGCTCTCGACGTCGGCTTTACCTTCCCCGCTGCTTTTGCCTCGATCATGAAAGAGCAGATACTATCTCTTAATGAACAGCTGGCCGGCAGCCGTTATCTGAAAGGGATCAACCTCATTGGCGGAGTCAAAAGAGACATTGACGAGCGAGGGACCACAGATCTCTCCAGCCGGCTTAACTCTCTGGCCGCCGACCTGAAGGAGCTGGAAGGGATACTCTTTAACAGCGCCAGCTTCATGGACCGGGTCGATTCAACCGGGATACTCCGGAAAAAGACCGCCGAAGATATCGGCATTGTCGGCCTGGCCGCGCGCGCTTCCGGCCTGCCGCTCGACTGGCGCGCGACCGAACCTCTCTACCGGTCAGCCGGTTTTAAACCGATCGTCCTGGAGAGCGGCGACGCGCTGGCCCGGTTGAATCTGCGTCTGTTGGAATTTAAACAATCGATCACTCTGATCACGAGCTTTCTCGCTCAACTTACCCCGGGCGACCTCGGCTCCGGCTCGTCGGCCCCAAAGGAAGGTTATGGCCTCGGGGTAGTTGAAGGATGGCGGGGTCCTGTTCGCTACTGGTTAAGGATCGATCCTCAAGGGAAGATCGAACGCTGTAACATAGTTGACCCCTCTTTCCACAATTGGCAGGGGCTGGCTTATTCCGTGCAGGGAGAGATCATCCCTGATTTCCCGCTCTGCAATAAGAGCTTTGACCTTTCCTATTCGGGGAATGACCTGTAATGGCAATATTTAAGATAATAAAAAACCGTTTACTCAAAGGGATCGTCGATCTCAAGCGGGAAGAGTTCGCTCCAGATCTTGAAAGCCTGGGCCAAGAGTTGAAGCGGGCCATCGACCGGAGGTTCCGGGGTTCTTTCCAGATCCGTGAGGTCGATACCGGCTCGTGCGGCGCTTGCGAATCGGAGATCATCGCCGCCACCAACCCGATCTACGATATCCAAAGATTCGGCCTTAACTTTGTCGCTTCGCCCAAGCATGCCGATGCCCTGCTGGTGACCGGCCCGGTCAGCCGGAATATGCTGCTGGCCCTGCAGAAGACCTATGAAGCGATGCCGGGGGAAAAGTTCGTCATTACCGTAGGAGATTGCGCGCTGAACGGGGGATTATTTAAAGATTCTTATTACACTTTAGGCGGAGTTGATAAAGTTTTGAAAGTTGACCTGCATATCCCAGGTTGTCCCCCGTCACCAACTACAATTATCAGACACTTATTGGCATTCCTTAAAAATAGTCATTAGTCTTCGGTCTTCAGTCGTTGGTCGTCAGTCTTCAGTTATCCGCCAGAGGCGGATGCGCCTTTGGCGCATAAGTTATCGGTTATATGTTATAAGTTATAGGTTAAAAAGCCAACCCTACGTTTAAAATCCCTTCCGAGACAGCTGCTCCGTCGTATTGATTGTAGACATACTTAGGGTTCACGGTCAGGCTAAGCAATTTGACGACCAGACCGGCGGTCACGTAGGAGCCGTTGGCCGTGGCTGAAGCGGGGAAAGTATGCGAACCGATGGAAAAAGAGCCGTCGGAGCTTATGAACGAAGAGCCGGCTGAAACTTTAAGGCTGGAAAGGAAGGGAATAAGAGTCTGTTCATAAACCAGCCCGAGCCTGGCAATGTTCACGTTACCGACTAAGGACGATCTTTCGACCTCGACGCCGATTTTTGGCATGAGCGGCAGGTCAATTAACGCGGAAGCCCCGATATCATAGCCGCCGGAATAATTCGAGACGGTTGCCCCTCCATAGATCGTCAATTCCGCGGGTCCCAAAGCGAGCGCGCCGCTACCGAGCATCAGGAAAAGGGCCAGCCCAGTGATCGATATTTTTCTTGGCATGTTAATCCTCCTTGAAGTGAGCCAGTATAGCAAGGACCTCGCGGCATATCAATTGGCTAAGGTATCATTTCAAAAGAACGACCAATAAGTCGATCAAGTCCACGGCTATAAAGTCCACGACAATAAAAATCGCACCGGTAGTTACCAGCCCGGTCAAGGCCAAATAAATAGTTCCTGATCGAAACAAAAAATAGGGGGGAGCCAACGCTTCCCTATTTTTGTGGGGATATTTGAGGTTATCCTTTCCTCGCCCGAACCGCTTTTATGGCGTCTATGGCCGAACTGGTTATCCCGCCCGCCTGACCGGCTCCCTCGCCTATCGGGAACAGATCACGCACATTTACCGACTCACCCCTGGCATTTCTCGGAAAACGGACCGGACAGGTCGTCCGGGTCTCGACTCCCAGCAAGATCGCCTGATCACCCACAAAAAGCGGATATTCTTTTTTCCAGTGAAGAAATGCTTTGGTCAGATACTCGGGAACAAAGTCAGGGAACAGAGCTGACAGTTGGGCCGTCCTCACCCCCATTCTGAATGAATTCTCTAACAAAGCGGTGGACAATTTGCCGGAAAGAAAGTCCTCGAGGTTCTGCGCCGGTGCCTCCCAGGCGGACCCGCCCGCCACAAAGGCCTTTTGTTCGATCATTTTCTGGAAATATACTCCGGCCAAAGGATGATCTGACTCATAATCAGAGGTCTGGCCGGTCACCACGATCGCGGAGTTTGAATATTTGGAATCCCGTTTTGAATAACTCATCCCGTTCAACACCAAATGCCCGTTGGCGGAAGAGGCGTTCACGATCTCACCTCCCGGACACATGCAGAAGGTGTAGGCGCCTCGGCCGGTTGTCCGGTCGGTGTAAGTGAAAGAATAAGTGGCGGCCGCCTGATCACGTTTTGAGTGTCGTATATTATTGATCAGTTCGGCCGGATGTTCTATCCGCACCCCTACTGATATAGGCTTCTGCTCAATAAGAATATTCGCTTCATGCAGCATTTCAAAGGTATCTCGGGCAGAATGGCCAATAGCCAGGAATATCTTGGACGACAAATACTCCTTAACAGAATTGATCGTCACACCTCGGGCCCGGCCGTTACTGACAATAAGGCCAGTCAGTTTCGATGAGAAATGGATCTCTCCACCCTGGGAGATAATATATTCCCTGATGTTTTTCACGATATCGCACAAAACATCGGTCCCAAGATGAGGTTTGTTTTTGTGGATGATATCAGGCGGAGCGCCAAATCTTACATAGGTTTCCAGAACTTTAGCGGCGAGCGGAGAGTTATTTGTCCTGGAGAAGAGCTTCCCGTCAGAATATGAACCGGCCCCGCCTTCTCCGAATTGGATATTTGATTCGGGGTCAAGTTCTCTTTTCCGGATGAATTTATTAACGTCCGCGGAGCGCTCTTCCAGGCTTTTGCCCCGCTCAAAGATCAACGGGCGATAGCCTTGCTCGATCAACTCCAGCGCGGCAAACATGCCGGCGGGGCCAAACCCAATGATGATCGGTCGTTCTGACATAATCACTCAAAAAAAGATTGCGCGCTACTGGGATCGAACCAGTGACCCCTTGCCTGTCAAGCAAGTACTCTAACCAGCTGAGCTAAGCGCGCAATGATGAGAGCGAAGCAACTTAAACTATTATAACATATGACGCAGGGCGGTTCGAATCCGGTTAAAAAGGCGCGGGGCGGATTCGAACCGCCGGATGACTGTTTTGCAGACAGTTCCCTTAACCACTTGGGTACCGCGCCACGCGAAAAAGCGGGAGACGGGGTTCGAACCCGCGACCTTCTGCTTGGGAAGCAGAAGCTCTACCAACTGAGCTACTCCCGCGATATTTTATATGATACAATATATACGATGCCGATTCAAGAAAGATGCCGTATCCTCGACCACCAGAAGATATCCGCCACCCTTTTTAAACTGACCCTTGCTTCCTCCTATATTTCCACCCACGCTTCACCAGGCCAGTTCGTGCAGATCAAATGTTCCGGTACCAATGACCCCCTCCTCCGCCGCCCCATCAGCCTCCACCGTTGGTCGGCCGAACATAAGACCTTTGAACTACTATACGAAGTGGTCGGCCGCGGTACTGAATTGTTGACCAAATACTCCGTTAACGAGGAATTAGATATCATCGGCCCGCTCGGGAGCGGCTTTACCGTTGATCCCACTAAAAAGATCCATATTCTGGTCGCCGGCGGGATGGGCGTGGCGCCGCTGCGAGCACTCGCGGAAGCCATTAAGGGAACAGGGGGCAAAGCTATTTATGTTCTGATCGGCAGCAGAAGTAAGGAAGCGGTGTTTTGCGAAAGTGATTTCAGAAAACTGACCGACCAGGTCGTCATCTCGACCGACGATGGTTCTGCCGGCAAAAAAGGTTTCGTCAGCGATATCCTCTTGAGTTTTTTGGAGAACGAACTCACCACCCCGAACTCCGAACTTACCACTATTTACGCCTGCGGGCCAAACCCAATGCTGAAGGCAATCGCGGAGATCGCCTGGCAAAAGAAGATCGACTGCCAGCTCTCGATGGAAGAGCGGATGGCGTGCGGGATCGGCGCCTGCAAAGGGTGCGCGATAAAAACCAAGGGCGGCTTTAAAATGGTCTGCAAGGACGGTCCAGTTTTTGACGCGAAGGAGATAGTATGGAATTAGCCGGCATCAAGATGAAAAATCCGGTCATGGTCGCTTCCGGCACGTTTGGCAATGGCCGGGAGTATAACGACTATATTGACCTCAACAAACTCGGTGCCATCATCACCAAAAGCGTCACCCTCCTCCCTCGCGAAGGGAATCCTTCACCTCGCATCGTCGAAACCCCGGCCGGTCTGCTCAATTCGATCGGCCTGCAGAACGAAGGGATCGACTATTTCCTGAAAGAAGACCTCCCTTTTCTGGCCAAATTTGACACGCCAATCATCGTCAATATCGCCGGCGAGTCGGTCGAAGAATACGCCGAACTGGCCCGGCGTTTAAGTAAAGAGTCCATGGTCAAGGGAATTGAAGTGAATATCTCCTGCCCGAACGTCAAACTGGGCGGGATGACCTTTGGCGTCGACCCTAAACTGACCAAAGAGGTTATTTCTGCCGTCAGGAAAGCGACAACTCAACCCATTATTGCCAAACTGACGCCGAACGTCACCGACATCAAAGTCATCGGCCTAGCGGCGGTCGAAGCCGGGGCCGACGCTCTTTCCGCCATCAACACCGTCGTCGGTATGGCGATCGATATTGAGACGGGCCGATCTCGCCTGGGGAAACTGACCGGCGGCCTCTCCGGCCCGGCGATCAGGCCCATAGCGCTCCGCATGGTCTATGAGCTCGCGCACAGCGTTAAAGTCCCGGTCATCGGCCTCGGCGGCATTATGTCGGGGAGCGACGCGGTCGAGTTCCTCCTGGCCGGGGCCAAAGCGGTCCAGGTCGGCACCGCCAATTTCGTTGATACCCAGGCTTCCGTCAGGATAGCCCAGGAGATCGCAGAATATGTACATCGACACCCACGCGCACTTAACTTTTCCTGAACTCGCCCCTGACCTCCCCGCGGTCATTCAGCGCGCCAAAGAGGCCAACCTCGAGGCGCTCATCACGATCGCGCTCGATGAGGAGTCGCTCCAGCAGTCGCTGAAATTGTCAGCGGAATATCCCGGTTATATTTATACCGCCGCCGGCATCCACCCGCAGGAAGCCTCGCGGGTAACGGCCGCGGCGTTGGACGACCTCAAACAGATCGCCAGGAAACAAAATATTGTCGCGATCGGCGAGACCGGCCTCGATTACCATTACCTGCTCTCCCCGATCGAACAGCAGAAAGAAGCCTTCCGCGCTTTTCTTAAGATGGCGCAGGAGCTTGACCGGCCGGCGGTCATCCATTCCCGCGACGCGGCGCGTGATACGTTGACGATCATGCGGGAAGAGAACCGGGGCAAACTTAAAGGGGTCCTCCACTGTTTTGCCGGAGATATGGCGCTAGGACAAGGAGCCTTAGATATGGGACTTTATATCTCCTTTACCGGTAATATCACTTTTCCCAAAGCAGAAATTATCCGGGCGGCGGCCAAAGCTGTCCCGCTGGAGAGGATCATGATCGAAACCGACTGCCCTTTCCTCGCGCCCCAATCCTTCCGGGGGACCAGGAACGAACCGGCCTATGTCATTGAAGTCGCCAAAAAGCTCGCGGAGATCAAAGGGTTAACTATCGAAGAAGTCGCGCTAGCCACCACCCGCAACGCCCGCCGCTTGTTCGGAATTTAAATTTATTTGTACCGCCAGACGACCAAACTGGTGTGGGTGGCATCGTGGTAACTGTATCCCGCGGCGATAATCCGGCCGTAAGGATCGATATTGATCGCCGTACCCATGGTATCTTTATTCCCGCCGGCGGCATTATTGTGCAGCAGCCAGCCCTGACCGTTAAAAGAAGTGTCGAGCGTTCCGTCGGTGTTGAACCGCCAGATCGCGAGCTCCAGATTAGCGCTAGTATCGCTCGATCCGCCGACGACCATTATTTTGCCGGCACGATCAAGAATGAGCGCCTGCCCCAGATCGGTATCACCACCGCCTATATTGCCTGTGCCGTTATAACCGGTACCGCTAAATGTAGTATCAGGACTCCCGTCCGGATTATAACGCCAGACGATCATGGCTTGTCTGCCATTGCTCTTCAGCGCAAATCCGGCGACTACGATCTTACCGTCCGGGTCTGAAATAATACTATAGCCGCGATCACCGAGACCGCCGGCTGAACCAAGCTTTAGGGCCCAGCCACTGCCGCCAAAAGTAGCATCAGGAGTCCCGTCCGATTTAAAGCGCCAAACTACCAGGTTACTATGGCTGGCCCCGTCCTTACTGGAGCCGGTGACCAGGATCCGACCGGTTGGATCAAGCGCGATACCAAAGGCATAATCGTCCCCGGTCCCGCCGGCCGCGCCGCTCTGGGTATAACTGCCGACAGAATTGAAGGTGGTGTCGAGGCTACCGTCCGAATTAAAACGCCAGACCGCCATATCCAAGTCAGTAGGCGAGAAGGCGCTGGTGCCGGCAGCCAGTATTTTTCCGGAGCCATCAATGGCGATCGAATTAGCCTGGTCATCGCCGTTGCCCCCCGCGGCATTGTTACGCGTCAACCAGCCTTGTCCGCTGTTAAAGCTGGTGTCAAGAGTCCCGTTGGAATTGTATCTCCAGATCGTCATATAGGAAATGCCGCCGCTGTGCAAATATCCGGCGACCAGGATTCTTTCTGAAGAATCGATCGCCACTGCATTGCCGGCATCATCCTTGTTAGCGCCGTCGCTGATGTTAGAGACAACATAACCGGTCCCGTTAAAAGTAGTATCCATGGTTCCGTCGGCATTAAAACGCCACAAGACCATGTCCTTATCGCCGTTGGAATTCAGACCGAAGCCGGTAACCAGTATTTTTCCCGCGCTATCAGTCACTATGGCGTTCGTATTGAATCCCGCGTTGGTGGCGCAACCATCGGCCCCCGCGTCCGTATTACGGAGCAGCCAGCCCTGGCTGTTAAAGCTCGTGTCAAGCGTGCCGGCGTTCTGGGGCTGGGCGGAAAACTGGGTGGAAACCGCGCCTTCGTTGCTGGCGGCATCGACCGCGTCGGCAATATAATAATGGGTCAGGCCGTTCACTAACCCGGCGTGAGTGTAAGGGCTGCTGACGCCGCTGATCTTTGTCCCGCCGACAGTGGTCACTCCCGTGGTGGTCGACCAATAAAGGTTGTAAGAAACTGCTCCAGTTACGGCCTCCCAGGTGATAATATTCTGAAGAGTCGAGGCCAGCGCCGAAACATTTGCCGGGGCCGCGAGAGTAGTCGTAGTGGTTGACGAGGTCGAAGCTGTCGTGGTCGTGGTCATGGTCTCCTCCACCCCTTCTCCACAACCGGCCAAAAGAAAGATCCCCCAGAGAGCAAGCATAACCAAGAAAGAGACGCCAACTAACTTCTTAATCATATAATAATATTGCCGCATTAAGTTAAAACCGGTATTCCAGACCGGCGATCAAACCGAGGGCTGTGCTGTAGCCGGCTTTGGCCTTGTAGCGGCCAAGGTTCTTGCCGAGCGTTATCCCCACACCGGTCATGCCCCCCTTAGTTATCTCGCCAATGATCGGCATCTTCTGGACCGGAACTGAATAGTTGCCGTAATCGATCGACAGGCCGACCAGCCAACCAGCCATAACGTTGGTCAAGCTCAACCTGGCAACGGTGACGTTATATTTATTCCCCAGGCCGTACCCGAGGTTGATCTTCAGGTCGCGGTTAATATCGCCGGGAAAAGGCAAAAGATAGCCGAGCTCAACTACCCCCGTCCCTCCCTCAAAATTACCTTCGACCAATAAACCGCCCTTCTTCCGGGGCGCGACAGGTTGGACGACAGCCAACGGCGGAGCGACCGTCGTCACTTCAGCCGTGGCGTTCACCGGGGCTTTAACCGTAGTTTTCGCGGTCGCTTTCACCGCCGCCAGAGAGACCGAGGCCAAGCACGAACCGATCACCAGACAAGTAATGATTTTTTTCATACTTCCCTCCCCTAGATATTCAAAATACACTTCGTCGGGCATTTCTCGATCGCCGGATCGCAGTTCACCCCGGTTTTCGAATAATCCATCACCGATAAATTATCGACGACTTTAAAAACTTCCGGCGCCAGGTTCTCGCAGATCTTGCAGGCGATACAGCCGACCGGACAATTCTTGCGCGTCACGGCTCCGGTCTCACGCGAGGAACAAGCGACGATCACCGGAAAATCGTACGGCCGGAGAGAAATGATCTGCCGGGGACAGGCGGTAATACACTTGCCGCAGGCCGTGCACTTCTCCGGATCGATGACCGGCAGTCCCTCTTTCATCCTGATCGCGTCAAAAGGGCAGACGCAACAACAATCGCCATGTCCGAGACAGCCATAAGCACAACTTAGCCCGCCGCCATCAATGATGTTGGCCGCTCCGCAGGTCCTGACGCCGGCATAATTACCTTTTTTCTTCCGCTGGTCATCCCGCGCGCCGCAATGGACCGCGGCCACCCTTTTATGCACTTCTTGCCCCTCTACCCCCATCAGGTCAGCCAGTTTTTTAGCGACCGCCGCTCCACCCACCACGCAGCCGCTGACCGTCATTTTCCCGGCGATCAGTTTCTCGGCGAAATCGCGGCAGCCGGCCGCGCCGCAAGCTCCGTCGTTCGCCCCCGGCAATATAGCCAGGATAGCGTCAAGTCGCGGGTCCTGCTCGATAGTAAAATAATCGGCCGCCAGAGCCAACAGCAGGGCAAAGACCAGACCGAACAAACCAAGCACCACTATGGAGACAAGAACTACGTTCATAAACCGAACATTCCTGTAAAACCAAGGAACGCGAGAGACATCAGAGCGGCCGTCAGGAAAGCGATCGGATAACCCTGAAACCACTTCGGTATCGGGGCTAGCATCATCCTTTCCCGGATATAGGCGAAGAGGATGATCGCCAGGGAATAGCCGCCGGACACGCCAATCGAATAGACCATCGCCTGGCTGAAGGTGAAGCGGTAATCGATCGCCAGAAAAGCGACGGCTAAAATGGCGCAATTGGTGGTGATCAACGGCAGGTAGATCCCCATCGCCCGGTACAGATGGGGGATCATCTTCTTGAGATAGAGCTCTTCCAGCTGGACCAGCGAGGCGATCGTCAGGATAAAGACCGCCGTCCGGAGGAACTCCAGATGGAAGGGCGCCAGGATGAAATGATAGGCCGCCCAGGAGACGGCCGAGGAGATCGTCATAACAAAGATCACGGCAAAGCTCATCCCGAGCGAAGTGTCGATCTTGGTCGAAACGCCAAAGAACGAGCAGAGAGCGATAAATCTGATCAGGAGGATGTTATTGATCAGGAAGGCCGCGAAAAATATGCCGAATAGTTCCATTATTGCACCTTGTTCTCCAGTTTGTTGAGGCCCGCCATGAGAAAAGCGATCGTGATGAACGCTCCGGGCGGCAGGATCATGATCGTGGCGGCGGCCGCCGGGTTAAAGAGGGTCAAACCGAAGACCGACCCCGCCCCCAGCATTTCCCGGATGACGCCGATGCTGACCAAGGCTAAACCAAAACCCAAACTCATCCCGATACCGTCCAGCGTCGAATTCAAGACCGGGTTACGATAAGCGAAGGCTTCCGCCCGTCCCAGGATAATGCAGTTGACGACGATCAACGGGACAAAAACCCCCAGCGCGGCGTACAGCTCCGGCGTGAAAGCTTGCATGATGTAATCACTGATCGTGACAAAGGTCGAAATGATAATAATGAAGATCGGGATCCGGATCTGGTCCGGGACGAGCTTGCGGATCGCGGCAATGACCAGATTGGAACAGGTCAAAACAAAGGCGACCGCGACACTCATCCCTAAAGCGTTAAGCGCGCTGTTGGAAACGGCCAGGACCGGGCAGAGCCCGATCATCAGGCGGAGGACCGGGTTTTCTTTGATTATTCCCTGGTTAAGATCGTGCCAGAGGCTCATTTCTTCCCTCGGATGGCTTGCCGCACTCCCTCACAAACCGCCCGGCTGGTGATGGTAGCACCCGTGATCGCGTCGATATCTTTCTTCGGCTCCAGCGGGTCGTTCGCCCCTTTGCCGATGAACTGGTCCAAAAATCCCCGCTCTACTACTTTGGCTCCTAAACCCGGCGTTTCCTTCTGGCTCAACACTTTTATTCCGACCACTTTCTTCTCGTTGCTAACGCCGACCAGCAGCACGACCGGACCGCCGTAACCGCGCGGCGCGACCCTGACCGCCTCTCCGCTCGAGGCGACCGGCAGGACCTCCTTGACCGATAGATCATAGGCGGCGGACGAATTCCGGACGATCCGCGGCTGGGTAATGATATAAACATAAGCCAGTAGTCCGGCCGAGATGACGCAAAAAACCATTAAAATGAGACCGAGCTTGACCGTTTTTATCATTATTTTCTCCCTACTCCGTAAACCCGCGGCCGGACATACTTGTCGATGATCGGCGTCATGATGTTCATCAGTAGAATCGAGTAGTTGACCCCTTCCGGAAAGCCGCCATAGAAGCGGATCAGCACCGTGATCACCCCGCAGCCGAGGCCAAAAATGAAACGGCCGGCCGTCGTGACCGGCGTGGTGACGTAATCGGTCGCCATGAAAAAGGCGCCAAAGACCAACCCGCCGCTCAAGACGTAATAGATCGGATCGTGGCCCAGGAGGAAGGTCAGAACAAAGACCGAACCGATAAAAGCGGTCGGCGCCGGCCAATCAATAATATTATTCCAGTAAAGGATCAAGGCCCCGATCAGGATAGCCAGGATGGAGGTCTCGCCCAAAGATCCGGCCCGGTCACCAAGAAATAACTGCAGATAGCTTGGGCCAGCCTCGTGGATCTTCGCTAAATATAGCGGGGTAGCGGTCGTCACCGCATCGAAGGGCCTGACCCAACTGGTCATTGCTACCGGCCAGGAAGCGAGGAGCAAAGCGCGGGCGGCCAGCGCCGGGTTAAAAATGTTGAAGCCTAACCCGCCGAACAACCCTTTAACCACGACCATGGCAAAGACCGCGCCGATCGCCGCCAGCCAGAGCGGCGTGGTCGGCGGGAGGATCAGGGCCAGGAGGAGACCGGCGACTCCGGCGCTCCCGTCGGCCGCCAGCGGTTTTTTCGCCAGCCGGAGAAAGACGACCTCCGCTAGAATTGAGGTGAGCGTGGTGAAAACTATCAGGAACAAGGCCGACCAGCCAAAGTAATAGATCGCCGCCCCGGCCGGGAAGAGCAGGGCAACGGTCACCCAGCGCATAATGCTCCTAATATCGTCCTGTGCTCTGATGTGCGGACCGACCGAAAGGTCAAAATTCATTTGCAGACCGCCTGCTTCAGCAATAATTCTTTTTTAGCTAACTTGAAATACTGGACCAGATAGATCCGGCTCGGACAAACGTAAGCGCAGCAGCCGCATTCGATACAATCGGCCACCCGGTAGTCAGCGGCGGCGTCCCAATTCTTCAGTTTGGCGAATTCGGCCAGAAAATTAGGGGTCAGGCCAACTGGGCAAGATTTAATGCAGCGGCCGCAACGGATACAATCTTTTTCTTCGTAAGCAACCGCTTCTTTTTTGTTCATGACCAGCAGGCAATTATTCCCTTTAAGGAGCGGCAGGTCGAGCTCCGGGACGGCGATCCCCGTCATCGGCCCGCCCATCAGCACTTTCACGGCGTCAGCCGTTAAGCCGCCGCATTGCTCAATTAATTCCCGGAAAGAAGTGCCGAGCCGGGCTTTCAGGTTCTGCGGTTTTTTGACGCCGGTCCCGGTCACGGTCACGACCCGCTCGATCAGCGGCTTGCCCAACCGGACCGCCTCCGCTATCGCCACCGCCGTGCCGACATTCTGGACCACGACCCCGATATCGGACGGCAAACCGCCGGACGGGACTTCCTTCCCCGTGAGCGACTTGATCAGCATCTTCTCCCCGCCTTGGGGGTATTTGGTTTGGAGGACCTCAACACTCCCTCCCTGTGTTCCATTTTCCGTGTTCCGTGCTCCAAGTTCTTTTATCGCGTCTTGCTTATTATTCTCTATAGCAATGATTATTTTTGAAGCCCCAACCGCTTTAGCAATGGCCCGCGCCCCGTAAATAACGTCCCCCGCTCTCTCGACCATCAAGCGGTGGTCACAGGTAATGTAGGGTTCGCACTCACAACCGTTAATAATGACCGTTTCGATCTGTTTGCCAGCCGGCGGGGTCAGTTTAACGTGGGTGGGAAAAGCCGCTCCGCCCAACCCAACGATCCCGGCTGACCGGACCGCCTGCCTGATCTGTTCCGGGGTGAACTCCTCATACGACCATTGGCCAACATAGTGCGCCTCGGTTGAAACCCCTTCAGCCGCGGCAATTACGATCGCTTCTTTGTCCACCGAGGTCACCTGGCCGGAGATCGAGGCATGGAGCGGCGCGGAGATAAACTTGGCAGAGGCGGCGATCTTCTGGCCTTCGACCACCCGGTCGCCGGCCTTGACCAGCGGTTCGTTGGGACAGCCGAGATTCTGCTGGAGCAGGAGCCTGACCTGACGCGGCGGAGGGGCCGTTTTGATCGGCTCCCGGGCAGTCAGCTCTTTGTTTTCAGGCGGATGGATACCGCGGGCAAAGCTCTTCAGTTTAGCTCTCATCAGGAATAATTCTACTCGACTGATGTCAGATGTCAAATGGTGAAAGCCGTATCCCAATATCCCTGACCACGACCTTCCCAGTATATTTTTTGGCCGCTCGCTTGGTGAACCCAACCTTATTAGCGACAAAAGTAACGGTCAGCTTAGCTCTAACCGCCAGACCTAATGGCTCACCGGTGTCGGCGTCAAGACCGGAAGGGACATCGACGGAGAGGACCGGCAATTTTGAGAGGTTAATAGCTTCGATCACAGCGCGATACGGCGCCCCCACTTCATCCCTTAATCCGATCCCGAAGATCGCGTCTATGATCAGGCCTGTTTTCAGGTTTTTCAGGTCGTTATTTAACCGGATTCCACGCCCTAAACGCTTGAGAATATCGTAGTTGATCTTGGGATCGTTCTTTAATCGTGAGTGATCGCCGACGAGCAACACTTCAACTTTATAACCGGAGCTAAGTAAATGCCGCGCGGCAACCAACCCGTCTCCCCCATTATTCCCTACCCCGCAAACAACAACCACGCGCGCGTTACGTGATATGCGTTTCGCGTTACGAATAACTTTGATCGCTTCTTCCGCTACCGCCCGCCCGGCGTTCTCCATGAGGACAATCGAGGGGACTCCGTACTTTTTCTGGGCGTCGCGGTCAAATTGGCGGGCTTCCGCGGTGGTAATGGCTCGCATGGAGCCATATTATAACATCAAGCGCGGACTTTAACCTGAAATTTTTCCCGGCCGTAAACGACAGATAAGCATGACAATTAGAACGGTCCGCTTTAATCTCTTGCCAGGGCCAGGACTGATCCCTGCTCCCTCCAATCGTCCAAAGTCATTTCGTCCCGCGGCCGGGGGAGAAAGGAGCTGGGAGAGAGTTTACTGTTTTCAAATCGTCGCTTTTTCGGCGCCGAGCATCCAACAGGTGGAATCCTATATAAGACTGGCGGTTCCGCATCGCTTGACCGCTTACGGTTTTGCGGAACAGAGCTTATCCTTGGGATTAGGAAAAATGCCGGAATGGGTTTCTCGTTTTAAAAGGATCTGGATCGAAAATGACGAGCATAAGCCTGTTTCCGTTGAGGGGCTTGAAACATTATTAAGCGGTATTAATTCTCGAACCAGAGGGAACCTTAATCACGGGAGTTCGGTCGCCGCCTTATGTCGCGGGGCGGAGTTTGTTCTCGGCATGAAAAGAGCATCATTCAAACAGCTGCTCCCTTATCTTCTCGGCCAAAACGGCCAATATGATGAACTTGGCCTGCTGATTGAATTATATTCTTCCTGCGGGAGAACCGGCCGGCTGGTTAAACTAACTCCTCTCAACCCCAAAAATCCATATTCAGTCTGGTTTAATTCATCAGATAAAAAATCATGATTGAAAAGATACGTTTGAATTCGCTTTGTCGGCAGGGGCGGGCTTTTTCTATCATTAACGAACATTACAAAAATGACGCCCTGCCCGCGCATTTCAAGGTTTTAGGCGGGACCGGCAAAACCGATAAATTCGGCGCTGCCTTTGATGGCGCGACACAAGGCGTACTGGCTGGAATTCTGGTCACGGATGATAATCAAAGCCTTTATGCTTATCGCGAACAGCGAACCAGTGAAATATTATCCTCCTGCGAATACTGCTGCCGTTTAAGCATTAATATTACAGAACTTGATCTTAACGCTAATCTGGTCAGGACTTTTTCCAGCGACCTGGGATTAATATACATGGGCTTCGATTATCCCTACAGATCGGTTAAAACAATTCTCGCAGTCTCTCCTTTTAGCAATTTTGACATTGAATCAATAAAACGTTTTCTCGGCTGCCTGGAAGGCACCGCCAAAAACCCATTAACAAAAAGTATTGGAGAGGTATTAAGAGAATTTCGGTCCTCTTTTTCCTCTGGGCCGGTTTTGGATGAAATTCTTGCCTTGCCTTTCTTCCATACTCAAGCGGAACTTGATGAGGAGGCAGAAAGAGAGGCACAGGAATGGAAAGAAATAATAGCCGGGAACAAATCATCAGTTCTTGCGGGATCGCTAAACGAATTGGATATTATAAAGATGCAAATCGATCAGACGATGTTGAACGCGATGAGGGAAAATAGCGGAGCAAAAAGCGAAGAAGAATTCTATCAATGGTTGACCACCCCCCATCCCCGGGATGCCGCTTTACTCCATAACATTAAATTGGTCGATTGGAGCGAATACTGGGGATTCTGGCGAAGTACTTATGCCGGGATTGGAGTGGCCATCCCGTGCTAAGAATCAATTTAACGATATCAGACGATATAAAACCAATCAATCGCCGGGGATTAGTTAAATAAATTCCCACGCCAAAACATCCCCGGCTCGCCGCGGGGTTTTAACCCAGCCGCTGCTCGCAATAAAGATATCCGTATCAAGTGTGGCTCTGGACAGTCGCGGTTTCATTGAAATTCATCAACTCCGGAGCCGATAAAAAAGCATGATAATCATCCCTGCCAATCAAATATTTGGAAGACTGCCGAAAATTGAAAAATGGTCAGCCATAAAACCGGCACCTCGCTCGCCTATCGATACTTCAAGAATTAAAGATGTTAAAGGCTGTTTTAAAGGCTGGCTGAACGTCAACGGTTTTGATCCCCAACATCCCGGCCTTGATTTTATGGCTTTCCAAAGAACTTCCGGAGAACTGGTGATCGGCTTGCCTTCGGGAACACCAGTTGTCTCGATCTTTGAGGGCGTCATCATTAATATCGTTGATCCCGGCCGCAGTTATCTGGCCGAGATCAGGCTGGCGCACGCGATTTGTGAAGAGAGGCTCCTTTGTTCGGTTATTAAACATGCTAAACCCATTGCCGGGTTAAAACCGTTTGATCTTATTCCGGCGGGCGGTGCGCTGGGACATCTGGCGGACGAAGATACTTCTTATCTTGACGGGCGGTATCACCTGCATCTTGAACTGCTGGCATCGACTTTTACCGCCGGAGCAAGCGTTTTAGAAATTGATCCTAACAATGACAGGCGGATTGACCCCCAACCAATTCTTTTCCCTGAAGAAACCCTGCCCTATGCCCGAATCATCTATCCAAATATTTTCCTGGCGGATAAACCGGCTCCTCCGGTCTGGCTAACACCAATCGAAGCCGCGGATAGGCTTAGAAGGTTTTGGTAATTATATGAAATTACGCAATGTCGCCAATCCGCAGTTGACGATCGGCGAAAAGTTGAGTGGGGAAAAATAAATATGAGCCCTGTAGACGGAATATCCCCGGCAAGATTTTACCGCTTGGCCGACCGGACAACGGCGGTCGCCGGCGGCTCCCTTAATCCGCAAAAACTGATGGCGCGGATGCGCGCCATTCAAGAAAGAATCGGCGACAGGGTCAGGGCCCTCAATCCCAAACAGCTAACTAAAGTTAATTACCAGGGTATGTTCGGGCCAAAATATCAGGTTGAAGAGATCATCGCCTGCACTCTGACGTCCACCGTATACAAAGCCCGTGATATGGAAAGCGGAAGTTTGGTCGTAATCAAAAGAGGTCGCTGCGAAAATACAGATCTACTGGTAGAACGAGAAGGCCAGTTATTAGAAAGATTGAGTCATCCCAGTCTCGTTCGCTGTTGCAGTGACTGGGGAGAGGGTTATTTTGTGGAAGAATATTTAGCCGGGGTCAATTTAGACAATTTTGAACGCCCAAACTCATTACTAAATCACAAGGAAGCGCTGGTGATACTTTACAGTGTGGTCGAAGTACTGGACTACCTCCATCAAAATCAAATCATAGCCAGAGATCTAAAGAACGACAACGTCATGATTTCTCCGGCAGGCAAGGTCACGCTTATCGATCTCGGTTTAGTTAAGGACTTAACAAAAAATAATGATATTGGCTACCCCACTACTTTTTTTGGTCGGCCTGAATTTGCCGCTCCAGAAATAATCATGCGTGGATCCGGATTCGTCACCGAAGAGTCTGATTATTACTCCCTGGGAATCATACTCTATCGCATACTGACCCAAACAATACCATGGCAGAGAGAAATTTATTTGGGTATTCAATCCGCAAAAGTTTCCTTTCCGGAATACGGCTTGATCTTAACTGATAAATGGCTCAACCCTATCCCTCCGCCGGTCAGGCCAATTCTCCTTGGATTATTAGAAAGAGATCCGAAACAACGGCTTAGCCATCCCGACCAACTGCAGAGCATGATCCTGGAGGCGCTGTCTTGAGTTGTTCAATCTCGGGCCTCATCTTAATGATCGCCCTTTGCCAGCAGGCAAACAATTTATGTTGACCGGCATGATCGCGAACGAAACGATAAGCCTCCGGGGTCAAGAGATGGTCAGCGTGAGTCAGATCGAATTCTAATTTAGGCCCTTCACAGGCGCACAAACGGTCAACCAGCTGCTGATGATTATCGTCAATAAATAGTGTGGTCCAGTCGGCTTTGCCGGCGATAACAGGCATAAATTTCGCTGCGACCCACCGGCGTCTGGCCCGAGCCAATTGCTCGACAAGCGTATTTTTGATCTTAGCTGTTTCATTATCCGCAGGCAATCGAGCCAGCATATCTATCGCGGCTTCGTAGTTCCCAACTCTTTGAAACGCTCTGACGATCGTCAGGCAGACGTTCCTGGCCGGCCAGGTCAAACTATTGGCTATTTCGGCGATCATCTCGTAATCTTTGTTAGCTTTAAGTAACGACAGCTTCTTAATTAAATCTGCTTCACTTAAACAATGTAATTCATCGATCTGTCTGGTTGCGCCGGATAGGACGACAATAAAAGAAGAGCCCTCCCGATACAAGCCAGGCATTCCAGGCGTATTGAAGATCTCTCGAATTTGTTCCTTGGTGATCCCCGGAGGAAAAATTATGCTCTTTATATCCCCTTTTGCGGTTTTCATTCTTTGCGCAACTTCAGGGATATAAGATATACCTCTTAACAGGTTGGGACTTATCCCACGAACATTGATCTTTTTAGTTAGTAATAAGCTCCGGAGACTTTTCCCGCTGTTACTTAATTGTACTCCCATGCTATTTGAAACAAGGATTGCATTCAGGCTCATTAAAACACACCTCTCCCGTATCTCCGCAAATACTTAGGGCGATTTCAGAAGTTTCTAATATAGCGTGGTTTCAAAAACACTGGATTTCTGGGATATTCTATTTTCTTGTTTTAAGCGCTTGTTTCATGATTTTCTTCGCCAGCGAAACCGCCCCAACCGCGTCAAGGCTGTAGACGGCGCCGATCCGGTCGGCGTAGCCCTTGGTCACGACCGCCCCGCCGACTAAGAGAGGAATATTCAGTTTAGCTTTCGTAAGCTCCGTCTTGACCACCCCCATCTCGACCATGGTGGTCGTTAACAGGGCCGACAGGGCGATCACATTCGGCCGCTCCTTCTTGGCCACTTCTACGATCTTCTCTGCCGGGACATCTTTCCCCAGGTCGATGACGGCAAAACCGTGGTTTTCGAGCATCATTTTGACGATATTCTTGCCGATGTCGTGGATGTCTCCCTTGACCGTCGCCAGGACGACCTTACCGGTGGTTTTGATCTCCCCTTTCGGGATCTTCGCCTTGCAGAGGATAAAGCCGGCGGTCATCGCCTCCGCCCCTTCGATCACCTGAGGGAGAAAATATTCTTTCTTATTGAATTTCTTACCGACCACTTCCATCCCCGGGATCAACCCCTGGTCAATGATCTTCTGCGGGGCCAGCTTCTTGGCCAAGGCCAGGTTGACCAGGATCCCGGTCAATTCCTTGTCCCCGGCGATCACCGCCTTGGTGATATCAGGATAGCCTGTGAACTTAACGTCTTTAACGGCCAACTCGTGCTTCTTTTCCGCCGGCTTCCCACCCCGCCGCGCTTTCTCCACTTCAACTTTGAAAGCTTTTAATAAATCATCCCTGGTCCCCGGTCCCTGGTACCTAGTCCCTGGCACCTTGATGGCCTTTTGCATCAGTTTATCCGTTACGTCAACGATCGCCGCGTCTAACCCGTAAGCCAAAGCAAGCTGGAAATAAAGGGCGTTGATCTTAGCCCGGTCGGGCAAACCGTGCGAAACGTTGCTGATCCCGATGATCGTCTTGACCCCGAGAGTTTCCTTGACCAGCGGGATCGCTTTCAACGCTTCCAAACAACCGGCGATCCCCACCCCGGCGGTCATGACCAGGTTATCAACATAAATGTCTTCTTTACTTATCCCTTTTTCTACCGCCGCCTGGACGATCTTCTCGGCGATCCGCAGCCGGTCGGCCGCGCTGTTCGGCAAGCCATGTTCGTCCAAGGCCAGGGCGATGATCGCCGCGCCGTATTTTTTCGCCAGCGGGATGACCCGTTCGATACTTTCGCGCTTGCCGTTGACCGAATTGAGGAGCGCTTTGCCGCAAAACGCCTTCAAGCCCGCTTCCAGGGCGGCATAATTGGGGCTATCGATCGAGAGGGGCAGTTCGCTGGCCGATTGGACGACTTTGACCGCGGTAGGCATCACTTCCGACTCATGGACGTCCGGAACAGAAACGTTGACATCAAGCAGGTCCGCGCCGGCCTTGGCTTGATCGCGCGCCTCCGCCCTGATCACCTGGCTCTTCCCTGCTTTGATCTCCGCCTGAAAAAGCGGCCGTCCCGTCGGATTGATCCGCTCGCCGACCAGCATAGTCTTCCCGGCTTCAATCACAACAACCTTAGTCCGGGAAGCGAATTTTACCCCTAACCCCTTATTCCCCTTCCCCCTTAGTAAGGGGGAAGGGGATAGGGGATAGGGGTTTGAAATGACTGATTTGATAGCTTTGATGTGGGCCGGGTTTGTCCCGCAACATCCTCCGATAATTTTAACGCCCAGCTCCGCGAACTTTTTGGCGAACGCGCCGAACTTCTCGGGGGTCATCTTATAAACCGCCTGATCGCCGACCAGCTCCGGCATCCCGGCGTTGGGCATCACCATGACCGGCAGTTTAGTCACGGCCAGATAGCGTTTGGCGACCTTGAGCATCCCTTCCGGACCGGTGGAACAGTTAGCGGCAATGACGTCGATGCCGAGCGGTTCGAGGACCGCCACCGCGACCTCGGGCGTCGTCCCATAAACGGTTTTCTCATCCGCGTCGTAGGTCAGGCTGGCGATAATCGGGAGTTGCGTCTCGCTTTTCACCGCGATGACCGCGGCCCGCATCTCCTGCAGGTCAGAGACTGTCTCGATCGAAACAACGTCTACCCCGCCTTCGGCCAGCGCTTTAGCCTGCTCGGCAAAAGCGGCGTAAGCCTGATCGAAAGTGACTTTCCCCAGCGGGTCGATCATCTTGCCGAGCGGACCGATCGAACCGCAAACAAAACCTTTCTCCCCGATCGCCTGGCGCGCCAGTTTGGCCGCCGCGACATTTATTTCTTTGACCTTATCCGCCAGCCCGTAATCGGCCAGCTTGATCCGGTTCGCGCCAAAAGTGTTGGTCTCAACGATATCCGCTCCGGCTTTAACGTAGGCCTTATGTACTTCGAGGACCACTTCCGGCCGGGTCAGGTTCTGGCCGTCAAAGCAATCTTCCGGCCGGACACCGCGCTCCATCAATTGCGTCCCCATGGCCCCGTCGATCACCAGGGCCCGATTATGTAAAACCTCCAGGAACTTAGTCACCAGGGAACCTCCTCATAGTGTACGCGTCCTCGCCGTCGGCGTAGTAAGCTTGGCGGGTGTTGATGACCTTGAAGCCGTAGCGCTCATATATTTTTTTCGCCGTCTCGTTCGAAACCCTGACCTCCAGGAAAAAGACATCTTCGTCGTTCAGGACATGCTGCATCAGCCGTTTGCCGATCTCTTTGCCGCGATATTCCGGGTGGACCGCCATGTTGATAATGTGCGTCTCATCGAGGATCTTTTCCACGCCGATGTAGCCGACCACCCGGTTCTCGTCCTTGGCGACCAGATATTTATGCTCATCTTCGCGAAAAACAGCTTCCGGCTTGGGAAAAGTAAAAGACATCCGCTCGATCTCCACGACCGCCGGAATATCCTTCTCCTTCATGGGGAAAATAGTGATCATGGTTAAATTATATCACACCCCATATTCCCGGAAATTAGGTTGGTGGGAATAATTTGGGACGAGTTTCAGCGGATCGTCCTGCTCCCCGGCTTTGAGCTTTAACAACCCCAGCCTAGCCACATTGATCCCGTAAGGGAGAGTCTGCAACTCATCAGCGACTTTAATATTTTCCCCCAGTCCCCAGTCCCCGGTCCCCAGCCCCGATCCGATGAAATGCATTTCCCCTGTTATCTTGCCCAGCAATTCCTTGATCCGATCGAGCTTGATCACCAGGTCAGCGGTCAAACGCTTTAAGCGGCCGTCCGCCGCGCCAAACAGGGCAAAGTTATACTCGTCATGCCGGGCATCGAGGCAAACAGCGATCGTCCCTTCGACTGCCACTAAGTTATAAGCAATCGCGTCGAGAGTCGGGACACCGACCAGCGGCACGTTCAAGGTCTGGGCCAGCGACTTGGCCGCGGCTAAACCGCCGCGCAACCCGGCATACGAACCAGGCCCAACCGCCACTGCCACCCCGTCGATCTGTTCCGGAGTTATCCCGGCCTCCTGAACATAGAACATGATCCGTTCCGAGTTCATTCCGGCCACGGTCGTCTCAACCAGGACCCTGGTTTCATCCGCCAGGCCGAGACTGACTATTTTAGTCGCGCTGCTAAGGCCGAGGATACGCATATTAAAAGTATAGCAAAGTATGAAATACTTGGCTATTTTTGACGATATATAATTGGGAAAGACAATGCCATCTCTTACTGAAACCAAAAGTATTTATCCAAAAGCTTATAAGCTCGGCCAGAGAAGCAGGTCGTATCCGCACAATCTCCTCGTTTTAAAAACCGCTGTAGCAGAATTAAGCACGGTTAATGCCAGTAGAGCCATGCATATTCAAACCGTTGTCGATTCATTGCAGGCTGTTATACAAGGTGAAAATCGTTACTTCTACGAAAAACTTGACCCGGCTATTAAACAAAGCGATTGCCGGAAATTAGATTTGACGCCTATAGCTCATGAGGTTGACTATAAGGCTGCTACGGATAAAATAATATCCATCTGCGAACAATTTACCTCAATTGATAAAAGTGCCTTAGTATTGGCGGCCTGGGCGCACGATCTGGGCGTGCCTTTTGGTATTGAATGGAATCATGCCGAGGAAGGACGTCAAGTTGTTAATCAAATGCTTCAGCACTCTCCCTTTTTAGAAACACTTACACAACTTGTGCTTTTCCACGGGTTTTACATGGACTTAACTAAAGCACATCTTCCAGCAGACATTACGGCTTTACCAAAAAACCTGCGTTCCCCACTATTTATTATCGATTTTTGCGATTCTGTTTCTCGGATCAGAAACGGAGAACATTCCAATCCAATCGGCCTTGATAGTCTGCTATATATGTTACGTTTATCGGACCATGAAGAAATAAACTCCTTAAGACAGCCAGCCAAACTATTAAACGTCCGTTTTCATTTTGGTTTCGCCGCGCCGATACATAACGAATCATTGGCTGAAGAAGACCGCCAAGCCATGTTTGCTCAAGCGCAACCGGATATTTCTACTGACGAATTAACAAATTTTTACGGCGGCTATTTCAGATGCCATTTCTTCAATTTAATGCTCTCGTCCTTGAACACGCCCGTAGAAAGAGGTTTTGTACTGGCTTCGGTCTATCGGACCTATAAACAGGCTGGCATGACCGGGGACGTTTTACTTTGGCCAGATATTGATCTTGGGCGCAAGCTGCAAGTGGATTTACCGGGTTTCACCAGTCGTTATCGCGTATTCTTTGAAAAGTATGGCCTGGCCCCTTTAATTGCAGCTGATCCTTCAAATAAACAAATGGTATTTTTTGCTTCAAAATTGTACTGATTCAAAAACTACTCTAGCCGCGCCGCTAAGCCCGAGGATACGCATATGTTCCTTTCATTTTCCGACAATCGTTCGATGGTGATCCGTTCCGCGTTCGCGGGAAGCAAACCGCCCAGCTTTTCCGCCCACTCGATCACGCACACCCCGCCACGATTAAAATATTCCTCAATCCCCAGATCTTCAACCTCTTTTATTTCGTCCAAACGATAAAGATCAATATGATAAAAAGGAAGACGTCCTTGGTACTCGTTAATGATGATAAAAGTCGGTGAAGTAACGTAATCTTTGACGCCGATCCCCGCCGCTATCCCCTGGATCAGAGTAGTTTTTCCGGCCCCTAGCTGGCCGGTCAAAGCAATTATATCGTTCGGCTGAAGAATGGAACCGATCTTTTTCCCCAATTGAACCGTATCTTCGGCAGATTTTGAATGATAAAAAAGTCCTTCATTAGTCATTCGTCATTAGGAATTAGTCATTCCCCCCTACCACCGCTCATAATCGTCGTATCCCCCGGTCCGGATCTCTTTGAAGCCGGGTAGTTCGTCGTCGTACTTCTCTCCCCCTTCGACTTTCCGTTCCTCGTAGATCGATTCGACCGTTTTCTCGAGGACAGGGTGGAAGAGGCTGGCCGCGATCTCGCGCAGCGGCTTCAGGACGAACATCCTCTCGTGCATCAGCGGGTGCGGGATCTGCAGTTTTTCGTCGGAGATGATCTCGTTGTTATACATCAAGATATCGATGTCCATCGTCCGCGGGCCCCACTCCACTTCCCGCTCGCGGCCGAGCACGGTCTCGATCTCCTGGCAAACTTCCAGCAGTTTGTGGGGGGAAAGCTTCGTCCTGATGGCGATCGCCGCGTTCATGTAATTGGGCTGTTCGCCGCCACCTTCTGCTTCTGTTTCGATATTCGTCGAGCGTTTAATCACCTGGATGTTAGGGTTCTTTTCCAGCAGGAAACAGGCCTGTTCGATGTACTCTTCGCGGTCGCCGACGTTCGAGCCGAGCGCCAAGTAGGCGACGGCCGGGCCGCTGTGTTTCTTCCCTTTTTTAAGTTTGACCGCTTTGGCCGCTTTTTTGGGCTTAGCGGCCGGCTTGATCTTTTTGGCTTTCGTCGCTTTCTTCACTTTTTTCGCCTTAGCCATTGTTATCTCCTTTTTATTGCATCCGTCATCCGAGCGACCCGGACCAGCTCTTTGACATCGTGGACCCTGACCAAGTCGGCGCCGTTCATGATCGCCGCCGCCACCAGGGCGGCCGTCCCTGCCAACCTCGCTTCGACCGGCAAACCGAGGACCTGGCCGATAACAGATTTACGGGACGGACCGACCAAAAGAGGCCGGCCAAGAACCTTCAATTCCCGCAAACGGGCGATGATCTCAAGGTTATGCCCGGCAGTTTTACCGAAGCCAAGACCAGGATCAAGGATAATTTTCTCATGTAGTATACCAGCATTATTCGCAATTGCAAGGGATTCGGCCAACTCGGCAATGACCTCGCCCATCAGGTCGCTATATACGGGATTGCGCTGCATCGTTTTCGGCGTCCCCCGCAGATGCATCAGGCAAACCGGCACCCCCGCCCTGGACACCACTTTGCCCATCTGCCGGTCATGTTTTAAACCGGAAATGTCATTGACCATATCCGCCCCGGCCTCGAGCGCCGCCCGGGCAACGGCCGCTTTCCGGGTATCGATCGAAACGGCACAACCACGCCACTTACCCAATTCCCTAATGACCGGGATGACCCGGGCTATCTCTTCAGCCGCCGAGACTGGCCGCGCCCCCGGCCGGGTCGATTCGCCGCCAACATCAATGATATCGGCTCCTTCCGCGATCATTTTTTCCGCCTGGCAAAGGGCCGTCACTCGCTCGCTGAATTGTCCGCCATCCGAGAAAGAATCCGGCGTCACGTTCAATATCCCCATGACAAATGTCCGCCGGCCAAAGGTTATTTTCTTGGGGCCGACCTTGATCGCTTTCGGGTTGGCGGTATAATTGGCCAGCGCCCGGTCAATTTCGGCGGCAATGACCGGCAGGCCAAACTGGTGGGCCTTGAGCTTTGCCACCAGCGATTTGAGCTGTTGCAGAGTGCCAAAGACCAGGAGATCGGTCGTTTTGACGGAGAGATTGACGGACCCGTAAGCGGTCGCCGCGTCCCCGCCATTAGATAGCATCGTCTGTTTGATAATATTGGCCGCGACCGGGCGAAGGGCCGTCAACTTGATCAGCCGGAAAACCGCCTTGGGGGCCATCAGTCTGATCCCGGCTGGATCGGCGCCGAGCGCCTTCATCTCGGCTGCCGGGTCACCCTCGATCAGGCGCGCGATCACAACAACTCCAGTTTGACTATCTTTTTCGTCTTGTCGGTCACTTTCGCCCGGTCATCCAGCCGCTGGCCTGCCACCCAGATTATCCGGCCGGCGCTCTCGACCACCGGGATAACGTCGCGCTCCGCCGGCGCCACTTTCTCATCGACAAAAAAGTCCTGGAGCTTTTTGCTCCCTTTCATCCCGAGCGGGACAAAACGGTCCCCCGCCAGCTTATTGCGGGCGATCACTTCCTTGCCGAAGGCGCTGTAGTCGACAAAGGCGATCTGCTCGCCAGTCGCCCCTTCGACCTTATCGACAAAACTGCCGCGCAAGACCCGCCCAACCTCTTCGAGCCTGACCTCACCCGGGATAGCCAGCAGGTAGCGGAACGGCTTGGCTTCCCGCTCTTTCGGCCGCTCACGCGAGATCGTCAGGACGTTGCGTTCACCGCTGGCAAAGATATTGTCCGGCAAATGGATCTCCCATTTTTCGTTCGAGCCGAGCTTGTCGAGCACATCATGAATATGGCCGAACGAAAGCTGGGTCAAGTTCCCTTTGACCTGCTCCACCGCCAGGCGGAGGACATAGCGCTGGATAGTTGGTTCCAACCGGCCCAGTTTATCCTGGCTTAACCTGATCTGGCCGGCATCCTGGAAGCTCTTGATCTCCGGCAGCAGCTCCGCCGCCTTCGTTTCCAGATAGACATTGTCTTCGGTCAGCAGAAGGATCGTCTGGAGGATTATCTCCTTGATGTTGAGGTTGTAGATCTTGAGCTGCGGCACCAGTTTCAGGCGGACGCTGTTGCGCATGTATTTTGATTCGTAATTGGTGTGGTCGCGCCGCGGCACCAGCTTGAGCGCCCCGACGTAATCTTCGAGCTCCCGCCGCCAAACCTTGATCAGCGGCCGGACGATATTGGCCCGTTTCGGCGGGATGCCGCAAAGTCCGCGCAGGCCGGCGCCGCGCAACAGGCGCATCAGGAAGGTCTCGATATTGTCATCGGCGGTGTGGCCGACGGCGATCTTCCCCGCCCCGATCTTTCTCGCCATCCGGCCGAAAAATTCGTAGCGGGCGATCCGGGCCGCTTCTTCGATGCCGATCTTCTCGCGCGCCGCCAGGTCGCTGACGTCAAAGGACTCGACGCTGATCGGCACCGCCATCCGCTGGGCCATATCTTCCACGTAGCGGACGTCTAGTTCGGCGTCCCCCTTGCGCAGCATGTGGTTAAGGTGGGCGACATGGAGCGAGATCTTCAGCTCTTCGCGGAAAGCGTAGAGCAAATTAAGCAGGCCGGTCGAATCGGCGCCGCCGGAAACGGCGACCAGCACCAGGTCGCCCGGCTCGAACATCTTGTATTCCCTGATCGTCTCGATGAATTTATCTTTTATGGCCATATTGTCCTTAATGGGGAATGGTAAAGGGTTCTCCCCGGTAGCAACGGATCCCGCAATAAAAAGCGTAGCCCCAGGCGCCAAAGCCAAAGAGGACTTCCAACAGGTCGAGATACGGGATATAGATCAAGCTCCAGACCAGGTTGACCAAGGCACGGAGCGTAAAAAAGGCCAGGAAGATCAGCAACCAAAGAAGGAGCGCCTGGTTCCCATGGAAAGTCATGAACTCCTCCCCTCTTTTCCGGGTGAGGACAACATAAAGTGAAGGGACCCAGGTGATATAGGCCAATGCCGCGAGTGTCTTGTCTTTCATAGGAATAATGCCGGGGGCCGGGATT